>OBHX01000001.1_pt1 | contig 420010 bp, 494 predicted proteins | sample 1519331 | NCBI WGS metagenome assembly OBHX01 (sample SAMEA2602897, study PRJEB22501) | metagenome
AAGCGATCTTTAAAGCAGCCTGAGCTGTTCTCTTACCGTTACGTGTCTGAAGCATGTACAATTTTCTGTTTTCTACAGTAAACTCCATGTCCTGCATGTCTCTGTAGTGATTTTCAAGTGTAGCGCAAACCTCTTTAAACTGAGCGAATGCTTCTGGGAATTCCTGCTCCATCTGAGCGATAGGCATCGGTGTACGAACGCCGGCAACAACGTCTTCACCCTGTGCATTCTTAAGGAATTCTCCCATCAATTTCTTCTCTCCTGTAGCAGGGTCACGAGTAAATGCAACACCTGTACCACAGTCATCACCCATGTTACCAAATGCCATGGACTGTACGTTTACAGCAGTTCCCCAAGAATAAGGGATGTCGTTGTCACGACGGTATACATTTGCACGTGGGTTGTCCCATGAACGGAATACGGCTTTGATAGCGCCCATCAACTGCTCTTTTGGATCGTCTGGGAAATCTTCGCCGATTTTTGCTTTATATTCAGCTTTGAACTGAGAAGCAAGTTCTTTCAAATCATCTGCTGTCAGATCAACGTCCTGCTGAACACCTCTGTCAGCTTTCATCTTATCGATGAGCTCTTCGAAGTATTTCTTACCAACTTCCATAACAACGTCAGAATACATCTGAATGAAACGACGGTAGCAGTCCCATGCCCAACGAGCATTTCCGGATTTCTCTGCGATTACGTTTACTACTGTCTCATTCAAACCAAGGTTAAGGATGGTATCCATCATACCCGGCATAGATGCACGTGCTCCGGAACGAACGGATACAAGAAGAGGATTCTCCTGATCACCGAATTTCTTTCCTGTGATCTCTTCCATCTTCACGATGTACTCATTGATCTGTCCCTGGATTTCATCATTGATCTCTCTGCCGTCCTCATAATACTGAGTACAAGCTTCTGTTGTAATAGTAAATCCCTGAGGTACCGGAAGACCAAGACTTGTCATCTCGGCAAGGTTCGCACCTTTACCACCAAGGAGTTCGCGCATGTTAGCGTTTCCTTCACTGAACAAATAAACCCATTTTGCCATGTTTATTAATTCCTCCTAAATATTGTATTAGTTTGACCTTCAAAAACTCTTTGAAATGTCGCTGTGAATATTATAACACACTTTACCCCGAAAGATAAAGTGTTTTTTTGCAAATTTCTCTTTTTTTTCGGGCAATTCTATGAATAATAACAAAGAATACAGATCCGTCATTTGGAATCGTTATAAAAAAAGAGAAGAAACCAGGTCGGAATTTCCTGCTCCTGTGGAAAAATCAAAAGAATTTCTTAGTAAAAATTTTACTTTTATCACTTTCTGTCAATTCCCGATATTCACCTTGACACAATGTGTCATCCAAACACAAATTTCCAATGGCGATCCGTTTCAGATAGACCACATAACATCCTACTGCTTTCAGCATTCGGCGGACCTGATGTTTTTTTCCTTCCGTAATTACGATTGTTCCGGAAAAAACAGCCTGCTCTTTCCGATTTCCGATCCGGATTCCGCTTGCCAGATCCAGAATGTCTCCCAATGTCTTTGTTTCACACCGCTTGATCTTGGCCGGCTTAGCCGTCATTCCACGAAGTTCGACTCCGTTCTCGATCCGATGGATTTTTTCCTCATCCAATTCTCCCAATGCCCAAAAGAAATAGGTTTTTGGCACATGATTTTCCGGATGCATGATCTCCTGATTCCATTTTCCATCATTGGTAATGAGTAAAAGTCCTTCGGTATCTTTGTCCAATCTCCCGACCGGATGAAGTCCTTCTACTTTTTCATCGGCAAAATATTCCATCACCGTTTTATGTGTCGGATCCGTTACTGCCGTAATGCAGCCACGCGGTTTGTGAAACATATAATACTTCAACTCTTCCATGAAACCTCCAACGATAAAACGGCAGCACGGAATGAACAATTCATTCCTGTGCCGCCGCTATTGCAAATAATTTTACATTATTTGTAATTTACAATCTTGCCAAAATCCGGTTTCAAAGAGGCACCGCCTACGAGGCCTCCGTCGATATCCGGTTTTACAAACAATTCTGCTGCATTTCCGGCATTTACAGAACCGCCGTACTGAATACGGATCTCTGCTGCTGTCGCATCGTCATAAACTTCTGCGATACAGTCACGGATTGCCTTGCAGACTTCTTCTGCCTGATCGGATGTCGCTGTTTCACCGGTTCCGATTGCCCAAATTGGCTCATAAGCGATAACCGCTGTCTTTGCCTGGTCTGCTGTCACGTTCTGGAATGCAATCTTAATCTGCATACGGATCCAGTCAATGTAAATCCCCTGTTTTCTCTGTGTCAAACTTTCGCCACAGCAAATAATCGGTGTAATACCATGTTCAAATGCTTTGAGCACCTTCTTATTTACTGTCTCGTCTGTCTCGGCAAAATACTCACGTCTCTCAGAATGTCCAAGAACTACATAATTTACTCCGGCATCGGTCAGCATATTTGGTGCGATCTCACCGGTATATGCTCCGCTTTCCTCAAAGTACATATTTTCAGCACCAATCTGGATATTACTTCCTTTGGCTGCTTCCATACATGGAATAATGTCAATGGCCGGTACACAGAATACTACATCTACTTCGTCATTTGCTACGAGTGGCTTTAATTCATTTACCAATGCAACGGCTTCCGAAGGTGTCTTATTCATCTTCCAGTTGCCGGCGATAATTTTCTTTCTTGCCATGTTCCCACTTCCTTTCTCACTAAAATACCTGCTATTTTTCTTATTTGTCGTCTGCTGCTGCAACACCAGGAAGTTCTTTTCCTTCCAGGAATTCAAGAGAAGCTCCGCCACCGGTGGAGATGTGGGACATCTTGTCGCCATATCCAAGCTGGTTTACAGCTGCTGCACTGTCACCACCACCGATGATCGTGATAGCATCTGTCTCAGCAAGAGCTGCTGCAACGGCTTTTGTACCTGCTGCCAATGTAGGGTTTTCGAATACGCCCATAGGTCCGTTCCATACTACCGTCTTTGCTGTCTTTACAGCATCGGAGTACAATTCAACAGTCTTAGGTCCGATATCGCATCCCTCTTTGGAAGCATCCATCTGATCTGCTGCACATACTGTGGTATCTACAGGAGCATCGATTGGATTAGGGAAATCTTCGATCATTACAGTATCTACAGGAAGAAGCAGTTTTTTACCAAGTTTTTCTGCCTTTTCCATCATTTCTTTACAATAATCAATCTTGCTGTCATCAACAAGAGATTTACCGATTTCATATCCTTTTGCTTTCAAGAATGTATAAGCCATTCCACCACCGATGATCAATGTATCACATTTCTCAAGAAGGTTAGAGATAACATTCAATTTGTCTGCTACTTTTGCTCCACCAAGGATAGCTACAAATGGTCTCTCCGGGCTGTTTACTGCATTTCCAAGGAAATCGATCTCTTTCTGCATCAAGTAACCAACTACAGCAGTGTCAACATATTCTGTTACACCAACATTAGAGCAGTGTGCACGGTGTGCTGTACCAAATGCATCATTTACAAATACGTCAGCAAGAGAAGCAAGTTCTTTGGAGAAAGCCTCTCCGTTCTTTGTCTCTTCTGCACGATAACGTGTATTCTCAAGAAGAACAACATCTCCATCTTTCATAGCGGCTACTGCTGCTTTTGCATTGTCGCCTACTACGTTAGCATCTGCTGCAAATTTTACTTCCTGTCCAAGAAGTTCGGAAAGACGAACTGCAACCGGTGCCAGAGAAAGTTCTGGTTTTGGCTCTCCTTTTGGCTTACCAAGATGAGAACAAAGAATGACTTTTCCACCATCTTTGATCAATTTCCGGATGGTAGGAAGAGCTGCTACAAGACGGTTTTCATCTGTGATCTTGCCATCTTTCAAAGGTACATTGAAATCGCAGCGTACAAGAACTTTTTTGCCCTTTACATTGATATCATCTACTGATTTTTTGTTTAACATAATTTACCTCATTTCCGCGTAACACGCATAACATTTTGAGCGGAATCCCCGCCTCATTTTAAAAATGGGTCCGGTCCATACAGACCGGACCCATTTGGGTTTCAAATATGAATTGTGTTTGTCTTAAACTTAAGCCAACTCGCTGAAGTATTTGATTGTTCTTACCATCTGGCTTGTATAAGAGTTTTCATTGTCATACCAAGATACAACCTGTACCTGTGTATTTCCATCATCCATAGGAGATACCATTGTCTGAGTTGCATCGAAGATAGAACCAGCTGTAGCACCGATGATATCGGAAGATACGATTTCATCTTCGTTGTAAGCATAAGACTCTGTCTGAGCTGCTTTCATAGCTGCGTTGATCTCATCAACAGTTACTTTTCCTTCAACAACTGCTACAAGGATTGTAGTAGAACCTGTAGGACATGGTACACGCTGAGCGGATCCGATCAATTTACCATTCAACTCAGGAATTACAAGACCGATAGCTTTAGCAGCACCTGTGCTGTTTGGAACGATGTTTACTGCAGCTGCACGAGATCTTCTAAGATCACCTTTTCTCTGAGGACCATCCAATGTCATCTGATCTCCTGTATATGAGTGAATTGTGCTCATGATACCGGATTTGATCGGACGAAGGTCATTCAATGCTTTAGCCATAGGAGCCAAGCAGTTTGTTGTACAAGAAGCTGCAGAAATTACTGTATCTTCTGGTTTCAATGTGTCATGGTTTACGTTGTATACGATAGTAGGAAGGTCGTTTCCTGCTGGTGCGGAGATAACTACTTTACGAGCACCTGCTTTGATATGAGCAGAAGCTTTTTCTTTGGATGTATAGAATCCTGTACACTCAAGAACTACGTCTACTTTAAGTTCTCCCCAAGGACAGTTTGTTGCATCTGCCTCTGCATAAATTTTGATTTCTTTTCCATCAACAATGATAGAATCATCTGTAGCAGAAACTTTATCAGCCAGAGCATATTTACCCTGAGATGAATCATATTTCAATAAGTGAGCAAGCATTTTAGGGCTTGTCAAGTCATTGATTGCTACTACTTCATATCCTTCTGCTCCAAACATCTGTCTGAAAGCAAGACGTCCGATACGTCCAAATCCATTAATCGCTACTTTTACTGCCATTTGTCGATTCCTCCTAAAATTTACTTTTAAGTATGTTTGTTAAATTTTTTACAAACTCTTAAGTCTATTCTAACCAATTTGGTTAAAAATTTCAAGTGGTAATTGCGTTTTTTCTCATTTTTTTGTATTTTAAAATCAAAATCTCTTACATGCAAGCACGACGATTCATTGATTCCCATACATTTGATCCTAACTAATTACTTTTATTTAAACTGGTGTCCGCTGATACGAAGTTTCGGACTGGAAAGTCTCTGGCTGAAGAAATGGTACTTTTTCATACTCATTTTTCGGCCTTTGTACGTTACCATGCGCTGTCCTTCCAGCACTTCCTGAGCGGCTTTCATGCACTCTCTTCTGGCTCCGGAAGAATATTTCCCACGTTCAACATTTTTAGTTTCTCTTGCAAATTTTCCCTGGCGGACCGGACTAAACTGCCCTCTCTGCTTAATTACTTTCAATACCGTATTGGGGAAGCTTGAAGATTTTACACGGTTCATAACCACACAGCCAACAGCTATTTTTCCTGCGTAGCACTGATTGCCGGCTTCACAGTAGATGATCGCTGCCATGTATTTTAAATCATTATCTGTATATGATTTTTCTGCCGCCTGAGATGTCTGTGCCGGACTAACTGCCGCACATGCGATCACAAGAAGAAAGGTAAGGATTGTCTTTAACACTTTTTTTGAAAACATAATAAAATTAACCTCCATGTCAAAATGATGTCTGTATCATTTTAGCAATATTTGTAATATATTTTGTTACGTTTTGTAACATTTATGTAATAATTATAACATGAAAAAGAAATATTTCAACCCTTTTTTTCAAAAAAAATGAACGCTGCATCTGCAAACGTCCATTTTTCGGTATCTTCAAGATTGTTTTGAAATTCACGAATAGTGTTTCAGCACCTCATCAAATTTCATTTTTCCACCAAATAGATCTAAGGCACTTCCGATCGTGAAATCCATTTTTCCACCGGATAAAGAATCCAGTTTTTCAAGATCAGAAAAAGATCCAATCCCTCCGGCATACGTTACCGGAAGTTTATTGCACTGGGACAGGATCTGAACCAGTTCACAATCGATTCCGGTTCCGGTTCCCTCCACGGCTACACCATGTACAAGATATTCATCACAATACTGGCTCAGTTCGTCCATCAACGCTTCATTAAGCGGTTGATCTGTAAATTTCTGCCAGCGGTTTGTAACAATATAATATATTTCTTCTTTCGGGCGGCAGCTCAAGTCAAGCACAAGGTGCTCTTTTCCAACTTCTTTCCGCAGTGCCTCCAGACGGTCAAAATGAATCTTGCCTTCTGCAAATACATAGGAAGTAACTATTACGTGACTAGCACCCGCTTTGATAAAATGCGCCGCATTTTCTACGGTAATACCGCCTCCGACCTGCAATCCATCCGGATAAGCAGCCAAGGCTTCTTCGGCCTGTCTTCTGTCTTCCTCATAATACTCGCTTCCTGCCGGATTTAAGAGGATCACATGCCCTCCGCGAAGATGTTTCTTCTTATATAAATCGGCATAATCGGCAGCACTCATCTCCGAGACAAAGTTCTCTTTTGCCCGGTTCCCGGCGTCCTGCAGACTGCCACCGACAATCTGCTTTACTTTTCCATTATGAATGTCGATACATGGTCGAAATTTCATCTGCCCGTCTCCTATAAACTAAGGATTTCTTTTACTGTTTTTTCCATTTCCGATTTGTCGCATACCTTGTCATGCAGAATTGGAGCAGTTCGAATCTCCTCAATTGCCTGTGGTACTTTCACACCGGAAAGCTTATTTAATTCATCTACGAGTTCAAAATCTGTCATGCTGTCATATTTTTCATCGATGGAGTCCATGACACTTCTTGTAAATTTGTATGGACTTGCTGTCGATGCAATTACAGTTTTCACACCGGTTTTCGCAGCTTTCTGATAATATACATTGCTGGCCACTGCAGTGTGTGTATCCATAATATAACCGGTTTTATCATAAACCTCTTTAATCGTTGCATGGGTTTCCTCTTCGGAAGCAAATCCGCCGACAAAATCTGCCAGTTTTTCTTTCATTTCCGGCGTAATGCTATACTCGCCTTTTGTCGTCAAAGCATCCATAAACGCTTTGGTCTGTGCAGCATCTTCCCCGGTAATACGGTAGATCAAACGCTCTAAGTTGCTTGAGATCAAAATGTCCATCGATGGTGATGTCGTAAGGATAAACTCTCTCTTACGGTCATATGTACCTGTCTGGAAGAAATCAAACAATACTTTATTTTCATTGGAAGCACAATACAAAGTTTCAATTGGAATTCCCATATTTTTTGCATAATATGCCGCAAGAATGTTACCAAAATTTCCGGTTGGAACAACAACATTCATCTTTTCTCCGGCTTTCAGTTCACCCTGACGGAGAAGCTGGCCATACGCATAAACATAATATACGATCTGTGGAACCAGTCGTCCGATATTGATGGAGTTTGCGGAAGAGAACTGATATCCTGCCGCATCCATTTCTTTGGCAAGTTCCTTCGAATTAAACATCTGTTTTACACCCGTCTGAGCATCATCGAAGTTTCCGATAATTCCGACTACATTGGTATTTTTTCCTTTTTGTGTCAGCATCTGTTTTTCCTGAATCGGACTTACTCCGTTTTTCGGATAAAATACGATAATGCTAGTACCTTCCACATCTGCAAAACCGGCAAGTGCAGCTTTTCCTGTATCTCCGGAAGTCGCCGTCAAAATAACAATTTCATTTTTTACTCCGTTTTTCTTTGCGGATGTCGTCATCAGATATGGCAGGATTGACAATGCCATGTCCTTAAAGGCAATTGTTTTGCCATGGAACAATTCCAGATAGAACGCACCGTCTTTTTTGACCAATGGTGCGATTTCTTTGGTATCAAATTTATCGTCATAAGCACCATGAATACAATGAAGCAGTTCTTCTTTGGTAAAATCTGACAAAAACAGTTTCATTACTTCATATGCAGTTTCCTGATAAGAAAGCCCTGCCAGTTTCTCCAATTCTACATCCAGTGCAGGAATGGAATCCGGCACAAACAATCCGCCATCGTCTGCCAGTCCTTTTAAAATCGCCTGGGAAGCGGTCACTTTTTCACTGTTGCTTCTTGTACTTTTGTACATGATACTCATAATATTCCTCCATTTCTGCGTACATTTCGGCACGCATTGCATTTTACACAAACTAATTGCTTTCTCATTGTAACATTTTTTTCATTCTTTTACAATAACTTTCTATTTGAAAAATTCATGACAGCCATGCTGTGCTACTTTTGTGAGATCCCGGTCAAACCAGGCGACATTTTTCGGGTCGGATGCGCTTCGGCACATAAAGTACAATGCCCCTTTCGAGATATCCTTTCCCGCCAGCGCCTGTTTTACTGCCCTTTTTGTCTTGTCCGAAACCGTCACGCGATAATATCTTCCATTGGAAACCGGCGAAAATTGGTATCTACCAGCACGGTTGGCAAACACCACTCCTTTTATGGTATCGGGAAAATGTTTGGAATGGACGCGGTTCAAAATTACATTTGCCACCAGAATCCGGCCTTCCAGATCCTGATCTCCTGCCTCGGCTTCGACAATCCGTTCCAAGATCTGCCGCTCTTCCTGCCGCCTCTTCTCCTCACGGCGTTTGCGTTCCCGGCGTCTGCGCTCTTTTTCTTCGCGTTCCCGCTGTTTTTCCTCAAACTGCTTTTCTTCCGCAGCATACGAAGCTTCCTGTTCCGAATACCGGCGTACCTGTGTATCGCACCAGCACTTCACCGCCTCTTCCCTTGCCTGCGTTTCCTTGACAGCCGACTGGTTCTCCTGCGTCACCTCGTCCTGCAGCACGATAGCTTCCGTCGCTTCCGGTTCTTTTTCCGGTAAATTTTTCCATGCTCCTGACAGGAAAATGACAGCCGCAGCTCCCATACTTATTCCATATAATTTTATTTTTTGAATCATACATATACTCCTTTCATAGTTTAGAGTATATGCATTTTTTTCAAAGTTATTACAAAAGTATTACAAATTTCTCACTTTGAATTCCCGCTCGGCCGCACGGCGCTGATCTTTCTTCGCGATATCTTCACGCTTGTCATACAGTTTTTTACCTTTGGCAAGTGCAATCTCCACTTTGATCAGGCTTCCTTTAAAATATACCTGGAGCGGAACCAGCGTATATCCTTTTTGTGACATTTTACCGATCATTTTGCGGATCTCGCTGCGATGCAGTAAAAGTTTCCGCACACGAAGCGGATCTTTATTGAATATATTTCCTTTTTCGTAAGGACTCACATGCATTCCGTAGATAAATACTTCTCCTTTTTCCACTCGGATAAAAGATTCTTTAATGCTGCAATGTCCCATTCGCATGGATTTCACTTCCGTTCCATGCAGTTCGATCCCGGCTTCGTATTTTTCTTCAATAAAATAATCATGCCACGCTTTTTTATTATTGGCAATCAATCGAATACTTTCTTTACTCATCTTCTTCCCTCTTTTCCATATTTTCCGGCAAAAAATCAATGGTTCGCAGATTTTTGTCTGCGCGCACGACCTGCACACGCATTTTCTGTCCCAGACGGTACTCTTTCGCGCTGTATGTGCCGACAACACGGTAATTGGCGGCATCGTATTCGTATACATCGTCCGTAAGATCTGCAAGACGGATCATTCCTTCGATCGTATTTGGCAGTTCCACATAAATGCCCCACGATGTCACACCACTGATCACACCTTCATAACATTCTCCAATCTTGGACTGCATAAATTCCGTCTTCTTCATCTTGTCCACTTCACGCTCGGCATCGTCTGCACGCCGTTCCAGGCTGCTGCAGGATTTTGCCACTCCCGAAAGGATCTCCTGATAATGCTCCTGCCGTTTTGGAGAAAGTCCTTTTTTGAAACTTTCTTTTAAAATACGGTGAATCTGAAGATCCGGATATCTTCGGATCGGCGAAGTGAAATGGCAGTAATATTTGGTTGCGAGGCCAAAATGTCCCTCATTTTCCGGCTCGTATTTGGCACGTTTCATCGCACGCAGGGTAAGACGGCTTAAAAACGTCTCTTCTTCCGTTCCCTCGATACTTTCCATCAATTTCTGGATTTCACGCGGATGCACTTCCTGTTGTCCCACTTTCAAGATATGGGAAAAACTGTGTGCCAGGGCTGCCAGTTCCCGGATTTTTTCCAGATCCGGATATTCGTGGGTACGATACAAAAACGGAAGTTCTTTCCAAAAACTGTCTTCGGCAACCACTTTATTTGCCGCAAGCATAAATTCCTCGATAATCTTGGTCGCAAAATTGCGGTCATATGGCACGATATCGATCGGATGCCCTTCGTCATCAAGAATCAGTTTACATTCTGGAAAATCAAAATCGATCGAGCCCTGTTTTTTTCGCTCTGTCCGTAGGATTACAGCCAGTTCTTTCATCTGCTCAAACATTGGCACAAAAGCTTCGTATTCTGCCATCGTTTTTTCATCATGATCGGTCACAATAGCATTGACGTCCGTATAACTCATGCGGCGGTCTACGCAGATCACCGATTCTCCGATGCGGTAATCTTTAATATGCCCTTTCGCATCATAATGAATGATACAGCTGAGTGTAAGCCGGTCCACTCCCTGATTTAATGAGCAGATTCCATTGGACAGTTTCCGCGGAAGCATCGGGATAACACGGTCCGCAAGATACACACTGGTTCCGCGGTTCAATGCCTCTTTATCAAGCGGCGAACCCTCTTTGACATAATGACTGACGTCCGCAATATGCACACCCAGTTCATAGCCTCCGTTTTCCTCTTTATGCAACGTGATCGCATCGTCGAGATCTTTCGCATCTTCGCCATCGATCGTCACGGTCATTCGGTCACGCAGATCCATTCGTCCTGCAATATCCGTCGAATCCACTTTCTCCGGAATATGCGGAAGTTCCCGCAGCACTTCTTCCGGAAATTCCTCCGGTATGCCGTAACCGCGCACAATGGATAAAATATCAATTCCCGGATCATCTGCATGTCCGAGAATCTCCGTCACGACACCCTCCGGGCTCTTTTCTTCGCTGCCAAAATCTGTAATTTCCACAACGACTTTTTCACCGGTTTCTGCCTCTTTCGTCTTTCCCTTCGGAATATAGACATCGCTCGTAAACTTCTCACGGTCTACCACGACAAAACCATAATGTTTATTTCGCATAAATGTGCCGACAACTGTCGTATTGGCACGTTTTAAGATGCGGATGATCTGGCCTTCTTTTCGCTTTCCATTCTTCGAATCCTTGTAGATCTGTACCATAACTTCATCGCCATCGTAGGCATTGGAGCAGCCGGATTCCGGGATGAAAATATCATCCGGCTGGCCTTCTACCCGCACAAATCCAAATCCTTTTGATGTCGCCATAAACGTTCCCGCATTGACATTTTCCTTCGGAAGCTGATATCGTCCGCTTCCGTCTATCACTATTTTTCCTTCTTTTACCAGTTCGTCCAGCAGGGCATGAAATTTGGCACGTTCCTTCTTTGGCACACAAAACAGCGCCGCGATCTCTTTGCCTTTCATCGGACGATACTCTTCTTCTTTGATAAATGCATAAAGCATTTCTTTTCGATCCATACTAAGTCCTTTCCTTACAAGCACGACAATCCGCTGCTTGTTTCACATTAGACCTGAATAGTTACCTAATCAGTAAAAAACCTCTGAAGGCTTTCTCTTTACAAAGGCTCTTCAGAGGTTAAAATCCATTTTATAGTATCTCTTGATTATTTCATATTCATGCAGAGTACAATGGATAAGATAATGAACAATGCACCAAGTACACTTGTAATCTTAACCAGTTTTCCTTCAGCAGAACGTCCTTTGTTCTTACTCCAATACGTATCTGCCGCACCGGAAACTGCACCAAGACCGGAAGTTTTTCCCTCCTGCATCAATACAACAACAACGATGGCGATACATATTACAATATATAAAACCTGAATGATTGTTTTTACTAAAGTAGACATCTCTTAGTCCTCCTTCTTTCTATAATTTTGTATAAATTCCGGAATTTTAATGCTGTCATCCTCTTTTTTCATCGTCGGGCTGACTTGCTGAGGTGTCCGGTTAATTTTATGATTTACCACAGGCATGTCCTGATTTACCGTAGCCGCTGATGGCTGCGATTTTCTGGCTGCGCTGTTAAATCCACTCAAAAAGCTTGGCTGCGACATCGGTGTAGGTTTGGCTACATGTGGTGCCGCGGTATGTCCTAAATTCATTTTTCCGCCAAGAGAACCATTGGAAAATGTACTGCCAAAACCTCCAAAAGAAGAAGCCTGTGCGGTCTCATCTTTTAAGCCTGTCGCAATGATCGTGATGGTAACTCCGTCACTGTCATCGTTATCATCCAGCATAATACCAAAGATGATATTCGCATCTTCTCCTGCGAGCTCGCGTACATACTCGGCAGCTTCGTTTGTCTCCTGAATGCCGATGTCTCCACCACTGAAGTTCAGGATAAAGTTTGTCGCACCATCCACACTTGTCTCAAGCAATGGACTTGTGATAGCCTGCTGTACGGCTTCCATACATTTGTTTTCGCCGGTTCCGTAACCAACTCCGATATGAGCGATACCTTTGTCTTTCATGATCGTCGTGACATCGGCGAAATCGAGATTGATCAATGCAGGCAGGTTGATCAGGTCTGTGATACCATGTACACCCTGCTGGAGTACCTGGTCTGCCATGCTGAACGCTTCTTTCATCGAAGTTTTCTTATCGGATATGGAAAGAAGTTTTTCATTTGGAACAACGATCAGTGTATCAACGTTTTCTTTTAATTTATCAATTCCTGCCAGTGCATTATCCATACGGCGTTTTCCTTCGAACTGGAAAGGTTTTGTCACAACACCGACAGTCAGAATATCCTGTTCTTTGGCAATCTGTGCGATAACCGGAGCCGCTCCTGTTCCGGTTCCACCACCCATACCGCAGGTAATGAACACCATATCATGTCCCTGAATCAGGTTCAGAAGTTCTTCCCGGCTCTCTTCTGCCGCCTGCTCTCCTACTTCCGGACGAGCTCCCGCACCCAGACCTTTTGTCAGTTTTTCACCGATCTGAATGATATGCGGTGCTTTACATCTGCGTAAATGCTGCTTGTCCGTATTGGCACAGACAAAATCCACCCCTTGAATTCCTTCGTCAATCATACGGTTTACGGCATTGTTTCCTGCGCCGCCGACTCCGACCACAAGGATTTTACAAACATATTCCGTATCGTTGTTATTCATTATCTCTAACACTGCAGTTCCTCCTTCTATCTATCCATAACTATTTCATATATTCAATTATAGCAATTCATTCCTATCAAGTCAGGGACAGTGAACATTTGTCCCCAACGCCGCATATACTTATATAATAAAGTTTTTCGGAAAAAATATCAAGTATAAATTGTATTTTTTTTGTTAATTTTTCTTTAAAATCACATCACCGCCGGCACGATACGATGACATATCAATCTCTCCCGACAGTTTTTGCTCTTTTGCCGTCTTCAAAATATCCGATAATGCGGCGATTGCTTCATCGTAATTGTCTTTTTTCCCGAGGTTCACTTTAATGTCCCCCGAATACAAAAACGCAGCATTGTCACTGTCAAACACGACGCGGTCCCATGTAACCCCATAATGCTGGAACAATCCCGACAAATTCATAATCCTTGACAAAAGTGCCTCATCTTCCATCTGTACTTTCTCATATAAGGAAAATGTTGTCATTGTTTTTGTCTCAAAAAGCGGAATTCCTTTAATTTCATCCTGTGTACTTTTCAGTACAACGCCATCTTTATCAAAATAGATGAACTGATTCATATAGGAAATCCCGGCGATCATTTTCTTTTCGTACAACTTAATGTGAATCTTATGAATCCCCGGATAGGTCACCTGATACTCGCGCACATAAGGAAGAGACGGACAAAATCCAAGTTTCCGCTTGATCCAGGAAGATACCACATTGTGATCCAAAAAGGTGTTACATACTTCCCCGGCTACCACTTCCTGTGAAAAAAAGGTATTTCCCTCGACAGTGATCTCATTGACATGAAATACTGCTGCGATAAGAAGCACCAGGGCTAGAATGATCCCCGGAATAATTAATTTCCAATGTTTTCCTTTTTTCTCGTTCATACTCTTCCTCCTTGTATCTTCTTTTCCCTCTGTCTAATGCACACAAAGTCCGATATTTCGCATGTTTTGTATCGGATTTTCATATCCCCGCAATATATTTTCTGCCTGTTGTACAATGGTCTCTCCTTCTGCCATCGCTCCCGCCAGTAAAATAGCGGCCCCACTTCGCAGATCCGTTGCCTGCACCGTCTCGCCATGCAGTTTCGTTACTCCGTTAATATAAGCACATTTGGCAACTGTATCGATATCCGCTCCCATTTTCTTCAGATACGGAATCATTTGAAAACGGTTTTCAAATACCGTCTCGCACAAAATACTCTCTCCATGCGCCCGCGAAAGCAGTGTCAGGAAAAGTGACTGCGCATCGGTCGGAAATCCCGGATACGGTGCTGTCTTCAGATAAGGAATCGGATGAATGCCCTGATTTCCTTCTGCAAGAACTCCCTCCGCGTCCTGTGCAAAAAAACATCCGGATTTTTCCAGTTCTTTTCGTTCCGGAAGAAACGACTCTTTTTCTGTCCGAATACGAATTTTCCCCTGTGTCCCAAGAGCCATCGCAGCATAAGTCATAAAGACAATGCGGTCGCCAGGAATCGTCACCTCCGTTCCATGCAGTTTTCCTGCACCACAGATATGAATCGTCCCTGTCGTCTCTCCGTTGATCTTTGCCCCCATGTCGCGAAGCATCTCACACAGGGAACAAATTTCCGGTTCTCTGGCAGTATTTTCCAATACCACATCTGAATTTCCGGATGCATGAAATAAGAGAAGATTTTCTGTCGCACCGACACTCGGATAGGAAAAACGGATCTTTACCGTCTTCGGCACCCGTTCGCGCCGGCATACCAGCCATTCTCCTTCATCCTCCACTTTCACGCCGGATTGTTCCAGTGCTTTGATATGGATATCAATCGGCCGTCTGCCGATGGAACACCCTCCCGGCATGTGTACTTTGGCTTCTCCGGTTCTTGCCAGCAGGCTTCCCAGAAAAAGAATCGAAGCCCGAACGCGTCCGGCTTCTTTCTGTAATATTGCACTATGTTTTAACACATCTGCCTGCACGCGGAAAACCGAATCTTCCCATGCCGTCTGCAAACCAAGATTTTCCAAAAGTTCTGCCATCACTCTGACATCGGAAATGTCCGGGCAATGTCGGAAAATCATCTCGTCGCTCGTAAGAATACTGGCCGCGAGCATTGGCAGGGCGGCATTTTTACTTCCCTGAAGCACAACCTCGCCCTCCGCACGCCTGCCTCCGTGAACTGCAATCTGCACTGTCAAACCTCCGCACTTATGTTTCTACTTTATAGTATGCGGATGTTATGTATTGGTATCATGTCTTTACCCGTTTTTTCGAAATCTGCAAAACCAATCCAATTTCTGCCAGCAAAAAGATAACGCTGCTTCCTCCATAACTGATAAAAGGAAGTGCAATACCGGTAGATGGGATGGAATTTGTGACGACGGCGATATTCGCAAGTACCTGAACCGCAATCTGAGCCATAACTCCGGTACAGATCATACCGCTGAACAAATCCGGTGACGTCGTTGCAACATCGTAAATACGCCAAAGCAGAATCAGAAACATTAGAATCACGATGCCGGCTCCGACGATTCCAAGTTCTTCACAAATAATGGCAAAGATCATATCGTTGTGAGGTTCCGGAATAAAGCCAAGTTTCTGCATACTCTCTCCGAGTCCGGTTCCAAACAGACCACCCGAGGCGATCGCATACAACCCCTGTAAGATCTGGAACCCCCCCTCATTATTTTCTACATCAAGCCAAATCTGGATTCGCTGCATACGAAATGCATCTCCAAAAAAGATGAACAAGCCCACCAGTCCGACACCAACGACAAGTGTCAAAAAGTATAATCTTTTATACCGCGCCGCCACAAAGCACATGATAAACACAATGCCCATCATAACAATCGCGGAACTTAGGTTTTCTTTTCCGACAAGAACGATCAGTACCGCAGCCGCAAGAAGGATTCGAAGTGCTCCTTTGATATGGCTTACCATCGCCGGCGCATTGTTAATAAACGATGCCGTGATGAGAAGTACCGCGATCTTACTGATCTCCGCAGGCTGAATAGAAACCGGTCCGAGGTACAGCCAGCGCTTTGCTCCGTTGAATTCTCTTCCGACAAAATATACAGACAGCTGCAAAAGCACGGCACAAAAATAGAGTACCGTCACAAGATGCACCCGGAGTCCCGGCAGCCGTTTTAACAAGATGCGGTAATCAAACTTCGACACTATGATCATTACAACGATTCCGACGATAACATTTATCAGCTGTTTTTTCAAAAAGTAGGCAGAATCCTGAAATTTTACCTGTGCCGTATAAGAACTGGAACTATAGATCATCAATAGTCCAAATCCAAGAAGACATAGCACGATCAAAAGGAGACTGTAATCAAATGAATACACCGCTCCTGCATTCCCGGCTGTTTCCTGCTTTCTGTTTTTCATGAACTGATCACTCCAAACCTCTTACAAAATCTTTAAACATGGTGCCCCTTTGCTCATAGGAATCAAACATATCCCAGCTTGCACACGCCGGTGAGAGCAAAACGGCATCTCCGCTTTCAGCCAGGTCATGTGCCGTTTTGACTGCCTCTTCGAGAGACTCTACAAAACGATACTCAAAAAATCCACACTCCTCTGCTTCCTGAGCGATGCGATCTTTCGTATCTCCGAGAAGGAGCAGGCATTTTACTTTTCCATCAAAACTGCGGATCCAGTCACTAAAACTTCCGCCTTTATCATATCCGCCACCGATCAGGATCGTCGGGCGGTCCATCGACTGAATACCTTTGATCGCAGCATCCGGATTGGTTCCCTTAGAATCATTGTAGTATTCCACGCCATTTATCGTAGTAACATACTCTACACGATGTTCTACCGGATGAAAATGTCTTGTCACTTCCACTGCCACATCATCCGGTACGCCCATTTTTTCCACCATAAGAAGTGCTGCCATAATATTTTCGGCATTGTGGTCGCCCGGCAGTTTGGTCTCTTTTTGATTTAAAAGCACCTTACCATCCCGGCTGCGAACCAGATTGCCGGAAGCATCTTTATACATACCGTTGGCAATTTTTTGCTGACTACTGAAAAATTCCACCTGACATGGAAGGCTGTCTGCCGCATTCCGCAGTCTCTCATCTTCATAATTCAGGATGCAGAACTGCTCTTTCGTCTGATTTTTCGTAATCGAAAGTTTCGTCTCGGCATATTTTTCCATCGTTCCATGGCGATTCAAGTGATCCGGCGTAATATTTAAGATTGCACTCACTTTCGGGCAGAAACTAACCGTACTTTCCAATTGAAAACTACTGATCTCAGCCACCGTAACAGAATCTTCTGACGTTTTTGCCGCTTCACTCGTGTAGGGGTTTCCAATATTTCCCACTACAAATGTTTTCTCATTAAAAGCTTTCATGATCTCACCAACCAATGTCGTCGTAGTCGTCTTTCCATTGGTTCCCGTGATTGCCATGACACTTCCTTTTTCTACGAGATATCCCAATTCAATCTCGCCAATGATCGGAATGTTTTTTGACCGGAAGAAATCTCCGATCTTTTCAAAGACAGGTACCCCGGGACTAAACACGGCACAATCCACATCGTCCCATCCTTCTTCTTTAAAATCTCCGGATACCAGCACTTCGGCATCTATTCCCGGAGCATTACAATCTAATTTCTGATCGTACAAAATGCGTTTTGCACCAAGTTTTCCAAGCAGTTCAAGTGCTGCTTTTCCACTTTTTCCATAACCGATGACGGCTACCTGTTTTCCTGAAAAATCCATTTTTCTCTCTCCATTCCTGTATTGTTTATAATGCCATCAAACCAATCAGGCACAAAATTGCTGTAATAATGCTGAACGCTGCCACTACCTGTGTCTCGGAAAAACCGGACAATTCAAAATGATGATGGATCGGCGCCATCTTGAAAATACGTTTTCCATGGGTCAATTTAAAATAACCGACCTGAATAATAACGGAAAGCACTTCTACCAGATAGATCAAGCCTACGATCACAATGTACAACGGCATATGAAGCATCAATGCTATGGATGCCACAAATCCACCAAGTGCCAGCGATCCGGTATCACCCATAAACACACGGGCCGGATACGTATTAAATAAGAGAAATCCCAAAAGGCTTCCTACCACAGCTCCGGTGATCGGTGTCATCGCCGGTTCGATCGCAACGGCCGCAATCGTGAAAAAGGTTCCTACAATGACTGTCACGCCGGAAGCAAGACCGTCTAAGCCATCCGTAAAATTGACTCCGTTTACGGTTCCTAACACGACAATAAATACAAAAATGATGAACAGCCAATCCGGCATCGTAAAGAAACTATTCATAAACGGAATGCGGATCGTCGCTGTCATATGTGCTACATCATAATAATAGTAGACAAATACAACTGTCACGATAAACTGTCCAAACATCTTTTGCAATGGTTTCAATCCCAGAGAACGTTTCATGACAACTTTAATATAATCATCCAAAAATCCAATGATTCCAAATCCCAATGTCATAAATAAAACCGGAATCAGTTCCGAATATCTTCTTATGTAAAGCAGAGACGTAAGAAGAATCGACACCAGGATGATCAGACCTCCCATCGTCGGAGTTCCCGCTTTTTTCAAATGAGACTGCGGTCCGTCATCTCGGACAAACTGTCCAAACTTTAATTTACGTAAAAACGGAATAACAATCGGGCACAAAACCACGCTTATTCCAAATGCAATTACTACCGGCATCAATATACTCAAATCCAAATTCACTTTTTACACCTCATTTTATCGTTTTTATTTAATGTAACTATTGTACCCCATTATATCCATAACCGCAAGGTTTTCTTGTCACTCTTTTAAGAGATATGGCAAAATATTGGTATACAATGTCGAAATTGCGGGAGCCGCGATCACACCGCCATAATACAGTCCCTGGGGCTCATCGATCCGCACCATAGCGATCACACTTGGATTATCCACCGGCGAAAATCCGATACAGGAAGCAATGTATTTGCCATTTCCGCGGGGAAGTTTCTGGCTGGTTCCCGTTTTACCGCCGATAAAATATCCATCGACACCGGCTTTCTTCCCGCCGCCTTCGCTGACAACTTTTTCCAGTGCTTTGCGGACTTCTTCGGAAACGGATGCATCCAATACCTTTTTCCCCGAAGAATACGACATCTTTTTCATTCTCGTTTTATCGCTGTTTACCGCATACATACCAAAATGCGGCGTAATCTTTTTTCCTCCATTGATGATCATGCAGACCGAAGTGAGCATTCGTATCGGAGAGAGCTGGAACGACTGGCCGAAAGACATCGTCGCAAGTTCTACCGCTCCGACATTTTCCTGTTTGTGCATGATCGTGGCGGCCTCACCCGGCACATCAATTCCTGTTTTTTCCAAAATGCCAAACTTTTTCATACCTTCAAAAAGCCCTGCCACACCGACTCTTGCTCCCACTTCCATAAAGACCGGGTTGCAGGAGTTCATAATTCCCTGCTCAAACGTCTCCGCTCCATGACCGGTTGTTTTATGGCATCGGATCCGACGGTCTTCTACTACTTTATACCCGGGACAGGAAAAGGTGTCTGTCATTTTTACCACACCTTTGTCAAGTGCCGCAGCCGCGGTCACTACTTTAAACGTCGAACCAGGCTCATACGTATCGCTGACTGCCAGATTTCTCCACATGGCATTGAGCGCTGTCATCTTCTCCTTTTCACTCATCCCCTCTTTTCCATTTACAAGAGTATAGGGATGATTCAAGTCAAATTCCGGTGCATTTACCATCGCATAAATCTCACCATTCTGTGGATTCATAATAATAATTTCCACCGTCTTTGCCTGTTTTTGTTCTAGCAGTTTATTGGCAACCTGCGTCGCATACTCCATGACATTGAGATCAAGCGTCGTCGTAAGATTCCAGCCGGCGATCGGTTCTTTGCGGTCCTCTGCGCCATTGCGGATCTCTACGCCGCCTGCCGTCGCCATCGTAAGGATGGAGCCGTCAAGACCTTTCAAAAGAGATTCATAAGATACTTCCAATCCCACAATTCCCTGATTATCTCCTCCGGTAAATCCCAGCACTTTGGAGGCAAGGGTCCCGTATTCATAATACCGTTTATAGTCCTCATCTACCGTTACACCTGCCAGCTTATAAGCACGGATGCGGTCTGAAATTTCTTTTTCTACATTCGATTTTATTTTCTCACGGGAGGAAATTTTTTCCACTTTTTTCCGTATCTCTGCTTCCTCGATGCCAAGTTCCTTACTCAAAACCGAGATTACTTTTTCCGGTTCTTTTACCTGACTGTGAATGACAGAGATGGTAGACACAGACACATTGCCAGCCAGAACGTTGCCATTGCGGTCTAGGATCTTCCCCCGCTCCGCCTTTATGGTTCGTTCTCTCTCATGAAGTTCTTTTGCCTTCACGCCATAATAATCTGCCTTTGTAAGCATAAGATACCCCAGTCGTACGATCAGGATCGACGCCACGAGGGTACATACAAAAAATACCAAAAACAAACTCTGTCTTTGGTACGTTTTGTGCCCGACAAGCATCCTGCCTCCATTCCAAAGCCTCTGCTTTTGAAATAAGTATCTTTACTAATGTATTCTCCGGCGATAAAAATATTCCGCTTACTGTTCACCGCCCTCCGGCGCTGCCGTTGGTTCTTCTGTCGCTGTCGGTTCCGGTTCATCGTCCGGTTTCTGCGTCGCCGCCGGCTCCGCTGTCGGTTCCGCCGTCGAATCTGCTTTTGCCACATCGTCAGTATTTTCCGCATAAATTCCTAAAAACGGAAGAATTTTCTTCATGATTTTAGAAGCAAATTCAGTAGCATACGTACTGTGTGCCTGATCTTCCACATGCGGTTCATCAATGATAACATAAATAACGGCTTCCGGATTTTCTGCCGGCACACACCCCAGGAAAGATACAAGGTATTTGCGTGCGGTCACCGGGCGCTTCTGCGCCGTTCCTGTCTTTCCACCGATGGAATATCCTTTTACACCCGCCGGTGCAGCAGTTCCTTCTTCTACCGTTGCCTTCATATACTGACGGATCAGACTGCTTGTCTTATCCGAAACGGTCTTTTTCACTACGATTGGCTCATTTTTCTTTACAATGGCACCATTTTCATTTTGAATCTCTTTGACAATGTGCGGCTCGTAATAATCTCCCCCATTGACAAGAGAACTAAAGCCGGCTGCCATCTGAACCATCGTTACAGTCTGGGTCTGTCCAAAACTACTTGTCGCAAGTTCTACCGGATTCAGCTCTTCTTCGCTGTGAATCAGTCCCGCTGTCTCACCCGGCAGATCGATTCCGGTTTTTTGTCCAAATCCAAAGATTTTATTGTACTTACTAAAATTGGTACGCCCTAACTTTTGTCCAATTACCATCAAGGCACTGTTGCAGGATTCCATCAAACTTTTTTCAAGGGAAATGCTTCCATGTCCCGATCGGTTTGAGCATCGGATTCTCACACCTGATACGGTAAGTCCACCGTCACAGTTAAAGTAATCTGAATCCTTCACAACACCTTCATCCAAAGCTGCCGCCACCGTAAATGGTTTGTACGTCGATCCCGGTTCGTAAGCTGATGAAACACAGAAATTTGACCACATTGACATCAATGCATCGCTTGTCGCCTTCTCATCCATCGCGTCAATTTGCTCCTGTGTATACATCGACGTCAGATTTCTCGGATTATTGAGATCATATGTGTTTTTTGACGCCATCGCAAGGATCTCTCCGTTGTTCGGATTCATTACAAGAACAGAGATATTTTCCGCTCCGGTTTCTTCGTTGTATTTTTGGATCTGTTTTTCGACAAGCCGCTGCACATTAGCATCAATTGTCAGAATCACATTATTTCCGTTGGTCGCTTTTTTTACCGTCCGCTGAAATTCCATATTGGCATCAAAATATCCATATTCACGGCCGGTTTTTCCATTCAGATCATCGTTGTAACTGCCTTCTACGCCATACGTTCCCTGATTTTCGGAAGACGTAAATCCGACGATATTACAGGCAATCTGGTTGAGCGGATAATTTCTCGTATACGTCTCTTCAAACCAAACGCCCTGAATCTTTTCATTGTCTTTCATCAATTTTTTAAATCCATCCACCTGCTCTACGGATAACTGTTCCAGTCCTTCTACATGCTGGTACATGGAATTTGGGTTTTCACTGATGATATTCTCGATCACACTGGTATCAAACGCAAAATAAGCGGCAATCTGAGTCAACGTTTCTTTTTTGATGTCCTCTTTTGTCGCTAACGATCTTGGTTCTATGATCAGATTAAATTTACGTATACTCTGCGCAAGCACAGTATCATTTCGGTCTTTGATCGCACCACGGCGGTAATCCAATACCGCATTGGTGTATGACTGCTGTGCCAGCACTTTTTTCTTATAATCGTCTCCCTTATCCCAGTTATATCGGCAAATGTTATACAATAATCCGCAAAACAGAAGAAAACATACTCCCAATACCCACAGAAGGCCAAATTTCATTCCACGGGTAAAACGTTTTGGTTTCTTTCTTCGCATTCTGCGGTGTCTCATACGGGTATTCATCTGTCTTCCCTTCTTCCAAGCCTATCTTTTATTTTTGATGCAGGCGCACCTGTGTACTTTTCTTGCTCTCATATGTATAAATCTGGCTCTGTGATGCCGTTTTCATACCGAGTTCTTTCGTTGCCTTTTTATATACAGCAGATAAATCAAGACTCTCCTGCAACGCCTGAGAAGCATTGGAATTGGTTTTCTCCATCTCCATCACTTCACTTTCCAGACTAACAACGCTCTTGCTAAGCATTGTCTTCTTGGACTGCATCTGAATATACGAAAAGCAAATGCCAAATGCGACCGCAAACGTAAGTGCGATCAATAAAACAGATACTTTGTCCACACGCTGTTTCGGCTGTGGTCTCGCTGCCGGTTTTCGTTCCGGACGTCGCTGTTCTTCCTGCTCCGGTCTGCGTTTCGGAGCCGCATACAATTTTTCTGCTTCGGTGCCATAAATATATCTTGTCTTCGCTGCCATCATAATCCTCCTGTTATTTTTTATTCTCCCCGCTCAAATATACGTAATTTAGCACTTTTTGAACGTGAATTTATTTCTAATTCTTCCTCACCCGGAAGAATCGGTTTTCTGGTTATCACTTTTCCTTTTGGTTTCTTTCCACATACGCAAACCGGAAAATCCGGTGGGCAGGTACATGGGTTTTCCATTTTTCGGAAAAAGTTTTTCACAATCCGATCTTCCAAAGAATGGAAGGTGATAATACACAATCGTCCTCCCGGATTCAACAGATCCACCATGTCTTCCAATGCGTCCTGCAAAACATCCAGTTCATGATTCAGTTCAATGCGGATCGCCTGAAATGTCCGCTTTGCCGGATGACCTTTTCCGTTTTTTGCCTTTGCCGGCATCGAACTTTTTATAATGTCGACGAGTTCTCCCGTCGTTTCAATCTCTTTTTCCTGCCGTTTTCTGCAGATGTTTCTTGCGATGCTTTTCGCATACCGCTCTTCCCCATAGTGTTTTATAATTTCATATAATTTTTCTTCCGGATAACTGTTTACCAAATCTTTCGCAGTAAAATCGCGGCTCTGATCCATGCGCATATCCAGCGGCGCATCTGCCATATACGAAAATCCGCGTTCTTTCGTGTCCAATTGATACGAAGACACGCCAAGATCCAAAAGAATTCCATCTACTTTATCAATCTGCAGTTCTTTTACAACCTGCTTTACGTTAACATAATTGCTTCGAACAAGGTGGACACGATCTCCAAATGGCTGCAAACGCTCTGTCGAAGTCCGAATCGCCGCTTCGTCCTGGTCAATCCCGATAAACTGTCCTTTTTCCGACAATTTTTCACATACATGAAAGGCATGTCCGGCTCCCCCAAGGGTTCCATCCACATAAATGCCGTCCGGCTTTACTGCCAGTCCTTCAATGCATTCGTTAAGTAATACGGAAACATGTTTAAATTCCATCGTTTTCTGCGCCCCCTTCTATGTACTGCCTGATTAGAAGGAAAGTCCCAAATCCGACATATGTTCTGCAATATCGTCCACGTTATCAAAGTCATCGTTTTCTGCCCAGCGTTCTTTGCTCCAGATCTCGACTTTGCCCATCACACCGACAAAGACAATATCTTTCTCCAGTCCGGCTTTTTCACGCAGATTAGCCGGGATCAATGTTCTTCCCTGCTTGTCCAATTCACACGAAGCCGCTCCTGCCATAAAATAACGCTGTAACTTACGTGCTTCTTTGCTGCCCGGAAGTTCCCGCAGCTGTTTTACGAAGTTTTCCCAGTCTTCCTGTGGATACACGAACAGACATCCGTCCAGACCAAGTGTCACTACAAAAGAATCCCCCAGTTCTTCACGGAACTTTGCGGGAACAATTACCCTTCCTTTTGCATCGATACTATGATCGTATGTACCCATAAACATAAGACTTCACCAACTTCCCTCTGTGGTCTGTGGCACTCGTTTTTTACTGAGGCGGGTTGTGAGACTTGGGAGAATGAAAGTTGAAGCAACTCCACAAGTCTCTGCCCTGTCCTCCACTTTATACCACTTTTCTCCACTTTGCTCCACTTTTACTCAAATTTTACTCCATTTTAGGGATAAAAGCAAGCATTTTTTTGACACATTTTCAATGCAACGCCTTATTTTTCGGCTTTTGCGCGCGTTCCCAGCACCATATGTAGTAATAAACACAAAAAAACACCACATCTTGTACTAGATATGGTGTTTTAAATTTTTTACAATATTTTATGGAAATTTATTCCTTTTTTCACACTTAAGCCACTTTTGCCATTTTCTCACACATTGCCAGGAATTTTTTATGTATTGCCCGGTTTTCATCCAGCTCCGGATGGAAAGAAATCGCAATCTGGTTCTGATACTGCACGCCCACGATATTTCCGTCTACTTTCGCAAGGATCTGCACTCCCGGCTCCACAGACTCAATATATGGCGCGCGGATGAATGTCATCGGAATTTTACCGATTCCTTCAAATTCATGCTCGGTATAGAAACTTCCCAATTGTCTTCCGTAGGCATTTCGTTTTACGGTAACCGGCAGTGTCGCCAAATGCACGGTCGTATCGTCGGCAATCTTTTCTGCCAAAAGAATCAATCCGGCGCATGTCGCAAGTACCGGCAAGCCCTCTTCGATTCGTTTTTTCACCGTATCAAACATACCAAGTTCACGCAGAAGTTTTCCCTGCACGGTACTTTCGCCACCCGGCAGGATCAGCCCATCCAGCTTTTGATCCAGATCTTTTGCCTGTCGGATCTCGACGCAGGACACGCCGAGTTTTTCCATCGCCTTACAATGCTCGGCAAACGCTCCCTGAACAGCAAGTACACCTATTTTCATGAGGCTCACTTCCTTTCCATTATTTCCCGCGTTCTGCCATCAAAAGTTCGATTTCCTGCTCATTGATACCTACCATCGCCTCTCCGAGATCCTCAGAAAGTTTTGCGATCATATCCGCATCGGTATAATTGGTAACTGCTTTTACGATTGCCTGCGCGCGTTTTTCCGGATTTCCGGACTTAAAGATACCGGATCCTACAAAGACACCTTCCGCACCAAGCTGCATCATAAGTGCTGCGTCTGCCGGTGTAGCCACGCCGCCTGCCGCAAAGTTTACAACCGGAATACGTCCATTGTCATGTACATACTGAACCAGATTGTAAGGAACCTGCAAGTTCTTTGCTTCATCGTACAATTCATCTTCACGCATCGATGTGATCTTTGCAATTTCCTGATTCATCATACGCATATGACGTACGGCCTGTACGACATCACCGGTTCCCGGCTCACCTTTTGTACGGATCATGGATGCTCCTTCATTGATACGGCGCAATGCCTCACCAAGATCTTTTGCTCCGCATACAAATGGTACTTTGAATTTCGTCTTATCAATATGATATTTATCGTCTGCCGGTGAAAGTACTTCACTTTCATCGATATAGTCAATCTCAATGGCTTCCAGAAGCTGTGCTTCTACAAAATGTCCGATACGGCACTTTGCCATAACCGGGATGGAAACCGCTTCCTGGATTCCCTTGATCATCTTTGGATCGCTCATACGAGCCACACCGCCTGCTGCGCGGATATCTGCCGGAATACGCTCCAGCGCCATAACTGCACAAGCTCCTGCATTTTCTGCGATCTTTGCCTGCTCCGGTGTCGTAACATCCATGATTACGCCGCCTTTTAACATCTGTGCCAATTCTTTATTTAATTTGTATCTTTCATTCATTTTATGTCATCCTCCTAACACTTTTCGTGTTTATTAAGAACATGTTCATTTTGAATGATACACTATGTCTGGCACTTTGAAAATATCCAGTTTGGTTTATTTTTGAATGCCAGTTGGAGGGTGGAAAATCATTTTTTCTAAATCTGCTTAAATTCCACACTCCTTTTTTGCATTTCCTCCGCCTGATACTGAATCAAAAATGCCTGCGCTTCCTTACTGCTTCGAATAAAATAACGTTCGCCATCCGATTCGACAAATGCAGTATTGTTTTCCATCGCCAGTCCCACTATATCTTTTTCGAGCAGCATGGCATCAAACGATCCCCGCCCTTCTTCGTTATAATGAGGACAAAAAGCCATCGGAACGATGCCCAATCCATCCGCCCAGCAATACTCCCATTCGCTTTCCTTTGAAAAAGATTGGGAATCACTATGTCCACAGCAAAACCAACAAATTGCTCCGGCACTAATTCCCGTTAATACGGCGGTATCTTTCTCATATATTTCCTTCAATTTTTTATCTACACCATACTTTTTCCACATTTGCATCATAAAAACGGTGTCACCGCCTCCGACATAAATAATATCCGCCCAAACCAACAAATCATTGATCGTATCTTCACTGGGCGCAGACATGAGACAAAGGCACTTCACCTCACATCCCAGTTTATTATATTCTTTGGTAAACGTATCCTGATAATCTTGTGCATCCTGACTTGCCGTTCCGATAAACAGTACATTTGGATTTTGTTTCTTTGCTAGTTTAATTGCATATTTATTTAGTGGTCTTGTAGATAACAAATCGCCACTTGCTATTGCTACAATTCTTCCCATCCGTGTCCTCCATTTTGCCAAAATTTGCATTTTCCCTTAATACTCTTTTGGTATCTCGCCTTCTATCCCATACATTTCTTTAAATTTTGCAAGATCCGCCTGCGTTTTGATCAACATAACTTCTTCCCACTTTCCCGTACGAATATCCTTAAAACCGGCAACCTGCTCCCCATTACAAATACTTGCTTTTATCATCGGCTTTTTATTTTCTTTATCATATGGCTTAGGTATTATTTTCTTTCTGAAAAAACTCATCGTCGGACCCCCAAATTCTCAGTTGCTATTATTTATAAATGCCTTAGCTTTATATAAAAATTCTACTGCCATTTTCACTTGTTCTTGACATTCTTTTTTATCAGCTATATAAAAATCATCATAATCAGAATTATTTCTTATTCTCTGAGCATTTGCAATCCTTTTATAATCTCCCGCTTTAAATCCTCCAATTTGATCTTTAATATAATGTACATTAAATTGCCTTAGACATCCGTTATGTGAATCAGCATCAATTTCTTTCATCGCAAGCAAGGCTTTCATCGTCTTTTCCATTGCGTAAAAAGCTCTATTATTTGCTGACTTATACCGTTCATTTTTTAATAATTCCTGTGCTTCTTCAACCAGTTCCTCAGCTCTTTCTATGCGAACCTTTGCCAAAACTCCATAAGTTTCTTTATCCATATATTACCCTTCCCTCTTTTTCAATATTTTTAAAATAAGCATACCATGCCTTTTTTTCCATAAACTCATTTTCTGGAATACAGGTATACTCAACTATAATATTTGTCTCCATCGCAATGTCAGTAACTATATCCATCAAAAGATCATCATACTTTTTCACTTGGAGCCTGTCACAATCTGTTAATATTGCAACATCAATATCTGAATTCTCTGTATAATCTCCCCTTGCACATGAGCCATATATAACTATTTTTTTTACATGATTTTTCATGTTTAAAGGTATTTTTTCTTTTAAAATCTCAACCGCTTGTTCAATATCATTACCATTCATATTGAGTACCTCCATCACAAAATATATTCCATCTGCCTCTTTATGCAATTCCCTATTTATCTTCCTCTGTCCGTATCAAAGACTTTTGCGTCTCAAATCCCTCGGGATATCTGCTTTTCAATTTATCGATGTTCCCCTTAAAAACATCTTCAAGTGAAATATCTAATGCGGTAGCTGCTTCTGCCAAATACCATGCAATATCGCCAAGTTCCTTTACCAAATGCTCTTTATCCAGTTCATGTCCCTGCGCCATCCATTTTTTTACAATATCAATCGCCTCTCCGGACTCTCCACACAACCCCATAACACTATTGATCAAAACATCCTTTTTATCCAGCGCTGGATTAAGTGTTGTCATTGCCAGTTTTTGGTACTCATTTACTTTCATTTTCTGTTCCTCCATTCACAGTTCAAATTCCCAGATACTAAGTTTACCTTTTGCCGGTATCGGCTCGGTCTTTACTATATTTTCCAGTTTAAATCCATACCCTTCCCATTCGGTATGCTTGATAATGCTGGAATATATCTCAGCATTTCTTTCACTTAATTTCTTTCTTAATTCATCGTCCACTTTTATACAATCCGCCAGGGTAACTTTTGCAATAATACAACCGCTTGGATATTCCAAATTCAGATGTTCAAATTTTTTCATTGCTTTTTTGTCTACCCCTTTGCCGGCGTGGATAAGGATTTCTCCTCTGTATTTTGTTTTCCAAGTTCTAAACTCATATTCTTTCAGCCCTGCTGCAATCAATGAGGCAAAAGGCTGTTTTATTGTAATTGCTTTCATTTATACCTCCGTTTACGCAAATCCCCGTTTATGTAAGCGCAAATCCTACGCAAATCCCCGTTCGTTATGTTTCAAAATGGCAGCATCCTTCAAAGCCTGCCGATATAGTTCAACCGGGGACAACGGCACTTTCTTTTCACATTTTTCATAATATTCCACATATTTCCGATGTTCTTTAAATCTTATGTTTCCCATTATCTTTTTCAAATAGTATTCGGTAAGTCCTTCTGTCGCTTCCCAGGTATCAAATGTTTTAAAAGCATTTTCATTGGCTAAAACATTCATCAACAGATAAATGATAAATTCATGACCAATAAAGTAAAACGCATCTTCAAAACCTCGTTCAATCCCGAAAACATCTTGACTTTGGGAAATGTCAATTGCTTCTGCCCCACCTTCTACAGACGTTACAAATGTTACCGTGAATAAATCACTTTGCAGCTGACAGTCAAGCCATTTTTCAGCCTTATCTGTAAATTGCGTGTTCTCAAAAACAATCTGTAATTGAGGAATGTAATTTTCAATTTTATTTTTTTCGTCCTGCCATATATTTTCGACATAATCATCGTAGTATTTTACCATAATTTCTGCAATGGAAATAATACGTTCCGCATATTGTATTTTTATCGGATCAGCTATGTCTGACGCACTTCCGTTGATTACTTTCTTCTCAAAATCTATGATCGAATAGAAGTACTCTTTTGCGGATACTTCTGCACAAGCCGGCTCAGACACCATTACCGCATACAGTGCTCCGCAATGTTCTCCACCGGATACGGTAAGCAGCTTCTCATTGCTTTTGAGTACCATTAAATCCTTTTCCAAATACCGCGAGCGGTAGTACTCACCATAGGCATTGTCATACCCACATTTTGCGACGGATAACATATGAAAAATATAATTCGTATCTTTATTCGCAGTAAATTTTATTTTGTTCACTTGTATCCCCCTTGATTGGTTTACAAAAATGGCACCATATATGTTTCTATCGCCTGTGGCATTCCTCCAACAAGCATATACAATCGGAAAATCCGCATAAGGTTTCTATGCATTGCATTTCCAGCCGGTTTTTTGCTTTTTAAAAGCAGTTGAATCGTATCCGCTGTCATCTCATCGCCAATTGCCCATAAAAACTCTTCAAAATCCATAGGGTACATGGATATCTTATGTTCCTCACTAGGGATCAATATATCTTTCGTATTCTTTTTTATCGACAATAAAGACCCTGTCTCTATATACTTGTATCTTCCATCGGCCACAAGATACTTAATTGCCTGTCTGGCCTTTGGAAACAATTGCACCTCATCAAATATGATTACAGACTCTTTTTCGTACAACCGAATCCCCGCTTATGCAAACACAATTTCTACGCAAATCCCCGTTCGTTGCGCCTCATATTCCTGCGAAATCCCCATAAAGTTTTCTAATCCGGAATGATTTCTATGTACACCTGATCGTATTTATGCCGCAGTTCCTGCTTTATTTCGTCCCTTACACGATGCAGGATACTGATATGAATGACGTCGGTCTGATTTCCTATGTACACTTCCACCCAGAGTTTTCGCCCGGTCTGGATCACATCTAAAAAAGTCACTTCATACGGATACTCCTGCATATGTTTATTGACAATGGCATAAATCTGATCAAACACTTCCTTTTCAGGGGCAAAAAGCACCAGATTTCGGATGCTTCGGAAAATGACTTTGACCGGCTCTTTGATCAAAAACAATGCCATGATAACGGCAACCGTCGGATCGATATAAGGAACCAGAAACTTCCCTCTTGTCTGAACCAATATCATCTGAACGGCAAAGGCAGCCGCTACTCCCATACTGCTTACAATGTCGAGTTTCCACATATACAACTCTGCTTTGATCGTATCGGACTCGTATTTTTTACTATAATGGCTTAAAAGCAGATACATTGCCGCACATCCCAGACACACGATAAATTCAAATACCGCGATACTTCCCGCATCGACATCGTGTCCGCCCTGAAATAGCAGTTTTACATTTTCTACCAGCAAATTACAGGTCAGTGCCAATAATACGCTGTATTTCACAAGCAGAAACAACGACTCTACCTGCGAATATCCATAGGGATGTTTTTCCGTTACCGGCGTATAAAGCAGCGGAACGAGTACCAAAAAGGGACCGATCATAACCAGATCTGCCGCATCAAACAGACAGTCCGTTAAGAGCGAGTGCGAATGTGTGATCCACGCCATGATTCCTTCGGAAAGTACAAACAAAATACTTCCCATGAACGATAGCCGCAATATCAATTTTTCAATTTTCAGCTTACTTTTTTTCATTTTATGAATCCTCTTCCGTGATATCATTCATAACTACATAATACACCTCTCCATACATTTCTGTATGCACAGACCGTCCGTAATCCAGAACCTTTTTCACCGTTCCATCTTTGCATATTATTCTGTATTTCACACGGTCAATATCTTTTTCCCCAGCTTTCTTCTCACGCAGATCCAGACTACAACACCCACGATTACAATAGCACCGGAAAGCACCTGGGAAACCGCGATTCCGGTACTTCCGATCTGCAACTGATCGGTTCGGAGTCCTTCGATCCACACACGTCCCAGTGCATAACCCACGAGATAGAGTAAAAATATCTCTCCATTGAATTTCTTCTTCGTCGTAAATACAAGGATTAATACGAGAACAAGAATATTCCAAAGGGATTCGTACAAAAATGTCGGGTGTACCTGAATATACTGCACACCATCCACCGTTGTCATATGGCTTTTCATCAATTCCGTGATATTTGCCGGATTTACCTGATCCACTCTCAAACGCATGGCAAATAAACTATTGGTATATTCTCCAAAAGCCTCCCGGTTAAAGAAGTTTCCATAACGTCCAATGATCTGTCCCAATACAAGACCTCCTACCGCAGTATCCGCAAGCAGAAAGAAATTGTATTTTTTTACCTTGCAATAAATAATTGCCGTCAATACTGCTGCGATCACGGCTCCGTAAATTGCCATTCCCCCGCCACGTGTATTAAAGATCTGGAGTAGATCATCCTTATAGTTTTCCCAGCTGAATACCACATAATACAGTCTTGCACCAATCAGGGAAAAAATGATGGCATAAATAGCAAAGTCTGTATATACTTCTTTTTTCTGACCGGTTCTCTGCGCCTGATGACAGGCAAGCCAAAGTCCGGACAACATTCCTGCCGCAATGATCATTCCGTAAAATGCGATCGTAAATCCCCCGATGGTAATTCCTTTCGGAAGATGCGGAATGTAGATTCCTATATTAGGGAATGCAATTTCTGCTGAATTCATACTCTATCCTTTCTGCGGATATTGTTCCGCACTATACTTACAAATCCCAGAAAACTCCAAGGAATCTTCTGGGATTACCTGCTTCATTATACGTTAAAACGGAACAGCACGACATCGCCGTCCTGCACGACATACTCTTTTCCTTCGGAACGGACAAGCCCTTTTTCTTTTGCTCCATTATAACCATTATTTTCCACCAAATGATCATAACTGACAACTTCTGCACGAATAAATCCGCGCTCGAAATCCGTATGTATCTTTCCGGCTGCCTGTGGAGCTTTGGTTCCTTTTGTAATCGTCCATGCTTTGGTTTCCATCTCTCCACTCGTGATATAACTGATAAGTCCAAGCAGTTTATAACTAGCCTTGATCAGTTTTTCCAATCCGGATTCTGCAATTCCAAGATCTTCCAAAAACATCTTCTTTTCTTCGTCATCCAGTTCTGCAATCTCCTGCTCGATCTGCGCGCAGATCACAAATACTTCTGAGTTTTCATCTGCGGCAAACTGACGGACTTTCGCCACATGTTCGTTTGTGGCACCATCATCTGCAAGATCGTCTTCGGCAACATTTGCCGCATAGATAACCGGTTTTGCCGTAAGAAGATTGTACTCTTTAAACCATTCTTCTTCCTCTTCGTTCTGCAGTTCAAAATTCTTCGCAAGATGTCCTTCTTCCAAAAATGCTTTTAACCGCTCCAGCATATCGACTTCTGCTGCCAGCTTTTTATCGGCTCTTGCCGCCTTGATGCTTTTTGCCAGACGGCGCTCCAGAATTTCAATATCCGAAAAGATCAATTCCAGATTGATCGTCTCGATATCACGAAGCGGATCAATGCTTCCATCTACATGCACGATATTGGTATCTTCAAAACAGCGTACCACATGCACGATAGCATCTACCTCACGGATATTTGACAAAAACTGGTTGCCAAGTCCTTCGCCTTTGGAAGCTCCTTTTACCAAACCTGCAATATCTACAAATTCAATGACAGCCGGCACCACTTTCGCAGAATGATTCATCTCTGCCAGCACATCCAGTCTCTCATCCGGCACCTGTACGACACCTACATTCGGATCAATCGTACAAAACGGATAGTTTGCCGATTCCGCTCCTGCCTTTGTCAATGAATTAAATAACGTACTTTTTCCCACGTTGGGAAGTCCAACGATTCCGAGTTTCATTTTCTATCTTTCCTTTCTTACCTAAGCCTTTATTTTCAAGTCTCTATATTATTTCATGTCACCCAGCGAAGCTTGATGACCTGCACATGCATCAGCATGCTTCATTATATCATATTTACTCATCTTTGTCCATAAAGAACAAAGGTGCCACGCCTTACTTTTCTGCCACTTGACGCATTAAGGTTTTCAGCTGCGGATCGGTAAGGCTCTGCGTATTGTTCTGTAATATATTCATCATATCACCGTTAGGAGGAGCAAACAATTCGCGGTTTGTCGAACCAGTTACATCGACCGTATACACATTTCCAAATACCGAAGATTTCTATACCTTATCGGGTATAATTTCCGCAAAATTCGCACCCACTCTTCTGCCCGATACAGTCTTCACAGTCCCGGCAGACCGGAAGCACATCTTCTTTGCTCACAAGATAGATGCCCACCACACTCATCGCCGGCTGCATCGATCCATTTTCATATGAAACGCCTGCTTTTTCGGCATTCATCAACGCCAAAAGCGTTTCCGTCATTTCCATCTCCATGCCATAAAATCCCGGTCCAAATGCCGGACTGCAATACCTCTCTTCCATCACACTATGTTTTCTGCCAAGATACCCCTGCAGCCAGTCGCGTATCACGTCAAGACAGGCGATCTGAAAAATCTCAAAATAATACTGTTTCAGGAGAGCATCATCTTCTGCCACTTTCCGGTCCGGCGCATGAAAAGTATAAAGATAGCCGCCCTCTACCTGACTTCGGTCAATCTTTGTAAGCACCCGGCAGGGAATCTTCTGTCCACCAAATTCAAAATATCCATCCTGAACACATTCTGCAGAAAATGGCTGCAATAACACCGGCACGCGGTACAGATACTTATATTGTTCCAAAACCGTTGCAATATTATGAATTGCCTTTGCTCTGTGTTCGCGGTACATTTCCTTATCCATCTTATTCCACGACGCAATCTGAGCCATCCGCTCCCAGATATCCTCGCGGAGATTCCCGATATTTACCGATAATATTTCTTCTTTTTGGCCTAACCGCTCTAACACCTTTTCGTACATCTCCGGCTGGTGTACCACAGTACACTGACTGCAATCTTTTATCTTCTGTCCTTTCGGGTCCAGAAAATAAGACGGTGTCCCGATACAGTTCTTCTGCAGATAAAGCGGACAGTAACAAAACAGGCAGTTAAAATTATCGACACATTCCACCTTATGACAGGGAAAATATTCACATTCTTTGTTTTGAAAAAATTTGTAACTGTTCTTTCTCATTTTACAATTTTACCCTCCGACAGATATTTTTGTATCTTCTCACACAAAATTTCGGTATCAATTAAAAGCAACATAATGATATAATAAAAAACGCTTGTTCGCAGGATCAGTGCCGGTTCAAAATACATGCAGCTGAAACAGAAACAAGCGCGTAGTAATATAGTTCCCGATATGATTATTAACCCAAACACTCCCCTATCGGTTAAACTATCTTATTTTTTCTTCATACTCCATTGCTTTCCGGAATGCCTGTACATTTTTCACCACATCGCCGTGGAACACTTTGGTTCCCGCTACGATCACATTGGCTCCGGCATCCATAACTTCGTAAATATTATTGAGATCCACGCCACCATCTACTTCGATATCCACATCCAATTTATTTTCATCAATGTAGGTGCGGAGACGGCGGATCTTATCAAAGGTATCCTTACGTATTTTCTGTCCACCGTATCCAGGCTCTACCGTCATGATAAGAACCATATATATTTTGGGAAGAATATGTAAAATTCCATCAATATCTGTCATCGGCTTAATTGCTACTGCCGGCTTTTTCCCTGCTTTAATAATTTCATCAATCGTCGCTTCCAGATTGTCGCAGGCTTCAGCATGTACCGTAATTCCATCGGATCCCGCATAGGCAAACTCGCGCACATAACGAATCGGTTCCTGCACCATAAGATGCACGTCAAAAAAAGTATCCGTACATCCACGGATGCCTTCGATCACGGGGATTCCAAACGAAATATTATTTACAAACATTCCATCCATGATATCAATATGGATATAATCTGCTCCCGCTTTGATCACGGTGTCGAGTTCTTCTCCAAGTCTCGCGACATCAGCTGCCAAAATCGAAGTTGATAACTTATAATTCATAGTCTTCCCCCATTTTCATTAGTTGTATTTTCTCTTTTCCCATTCTTTTAATTCCTCATACATCTGAAGATAATTTTCATAACGAACCGAATTGATCTGCCCGTTCTCCAATGCTTCTTTTACTTTGCAATCCGGTTCATGCGTATGGGTACACCCCAAAAACCTGCATTGCCCCTCATACGGATGAAATTCCGAAAAGTAATCTTTTAATTCTTCTTTCGTAATATCCGGAATTTTCAACGAACTAAATCCCGGTGTATCAAACAGGTACGTGGAGGCATTGATACAGAACAATTCGGAATGTCTCGTTGTATGCCGTCCTCGTCCGATTTTTTCACTTACCGAACCGGTTTCCATCTTTGCTTCCGGATACAGTTCATTGAGCGTGCTTGACTTTCCCACACCGGAAGGTCCGGCTAATACCGTCGTCTTTCCCTCCAGAAGTTTCTGCAGATCAGACAATCCGATCTTTTCCTTTGTGCTGATGGAAAGCACCTGATTGACACATTTTTCATAGATTTCCATCAGATGAACTGCCTCTTCTTCCGACACAATATCCGATTTATTAAAACAGATCACCGTCTCGACTCCCTGTCGTTCCATCATAACCAAAAAACGGTCCAGCAGATTGAGATTTGGCATCGGGTCAGCCATGGCAAATAACACAACTGCCTGATCTACATTTGCCACTTCCGGCCGTATCAAATGATTCTTCCGAGGTAAAACTTCTTCGATATTCCCAATTTTTTCCTCTTTTGAAACAACCTGAATCCGCACATTATCCCCGACAAGCGGCTTAATCTTATCTTTACGGAAACCGCCTTTGGCTTTACATTCGTAAGTATGCAAAGTACCATCATCCTCACAGTTTACATAGTAAAACCCGGCGATTCCCTTAATGATCTTTCCTGTCAATTCCATTAATCTGAAACCCTCTTAAAGGTTACATTGTATGTCGCAACCTGCTGTCCATCGCGGTAAACTGTGATTTCTCCCTGATTTGCACTGCTTCCTTTGATTCCATCCAATGTCCAAGGGAAATCATAATACGTTTTCTGTTCTTCACGAACCGTCGTTGTATTTCCATCCTGCTTCAGAATAACTTTGATTATTCCGCTGTCTGTCTCATATTCAAACGGATTGGCGATCGTAACGCTTCCTTCATATGTGTACGTTTTTTCCGGTCCAAGACTCAGTGTAACATCAACGGTACTTCCTTCTTCTACCTCATTTCCGCTTGATACGCTCTGGACACAAACACGGTTTTTCTGCGTGCTGGAATAGCTCTTTGTCTCAGAACCGTATTTCAAGCCTGCTTTTTCAAGGGCACTCTTTGCCTGACTTCTTGTCATACCGAGAAGGTTTGGCACTTTTACATATTTTGTTTCTTCTCCCTTACTTGGATAAATGGTAATTGTAGCACCTTTATCTACTTTTTTGCCGGCTGCCGGCTTCGTATAAGCTACTTTGCCGATTGCCTGGGAGCTGTAAACATCTTCACCCTGTTTTACTTTAAAGCCTTTGTCATTCAACGTCTGGTACGCATCTGTAATCGTATCGCCTGTCGTATCCGGGATGGAAACCTGCTCTACCCCGCTGCTGACGATCAATTCTACTTTACCGCCTTTTGCCACGGTAGAGCCGGCTGCCGGACTGGTCCGGATGACATAGCCTTTTTCAATTTCATCCGAAGCTTCTTCGGTTACGGTACAAGTAATGTCATAATTTGACAAATCTGTCTCAACATAATCTTTAATCTTGTTTGCATAATCTTCCAGTGTAATCTCATCACCGGATGTATCAGAACCCGGTTTTGCCGTTTCACTGGCGGTAGTGGATGAGCTGCCGGAATTACTTTCTGGTTTTGCACTTCCCCAGAAACCGAGGACGCGTCCAACCATATACAATATAACAAGTCCGATGATGATCGCTACTCCGATACTTCCAAATACCAGTGCTTTTTCCAGTTTCGGATCGACATCCGAATTGCTCTCCGGTTCTTCCGGCTCTTCCGGTTCCTGCGGCTCCGGTTTCTGCTCAACCGGTCCCATTCCTTTGCGGGAAGCATCGCGGAGCGTATTGACATCATCTTTTGACATAAATATCGTTCCGTCATTTTTATAAAGATTTCCGATCACTCCGTAATCTCCTGACGGATCCTGCAGAAACATTTTTAAATCTGCGATCAGATCTGCCACACAGCTGTAACGGAGTTCCGTCTTCTTCTGCATACATTTATTTACAATGTTGCTGATTCCCTTTGGAATCGTCGCATCCAATGCAGCCAGAGGCACAGCTTCTTCCTGAATGTGTGCCAGTGCGATCGCTACGGCGCTTTCTCCATTGAATGGGAGAGTTCCGCTGAGCATCTCATACATCGTCACACCAAGAGAATAAATATCACTCTTTTCATCGCTGTAACCACCTCTTGCCTGTTCCGGTGAAATATAATGCACCGATCCCATCGCATTGGCTGTGATCGTATTGGAACTTGCTGCCTTGGCAATTCCAAAATCTGTCACTTTCGCCGTTCCGTCTCGCGCGATCAGAATATTCTGCGGTTTGATGTCACGGTGAATGATATGATTGCTGTGGGCTGCTTCCAGACCGTTGGCGATCTGAAGTGCGATCCCTACTGCCTCTTTTACGGACAATTTGCCCTTTTCTTCAATATATTTTTTCAATGTGATTCCATCGACAAGTTCCATAACGATATAATACATACCGTTTTCTTCTCCGACATCATAGATCCCTACAATGTTTGGATGAGAGATGCCGGCGATGGCCTGTGCCTCTCCACGGAATTTTGTCACAAATTTTGTATCTTCACTATAATCCTGTTTTAATATCTTAATGGCAACATAACGGTTTAACCGGTGGCATTTTGCACGGAATACATCAGCCATACCACCACTGCCAACTTTTTCAAGTATTTCATAACGATCACCAATAATGGTTCCTATACTTACCAAAATAACGCCTCCATTCTCTCTTCTAAATTCTCACAAGCACGACACTGATGTTATCTTTTCCGCCGGCCTTATTTGCCTCGTCAACCAGCTGTCTCGCCGCCTGTTCCATATCTTCCGGATTCTTCTTTATGATTGCTTCTATCGTCTTATCTTCCATCATATTCGATAATCCGTCGGAGCACAACAAAAGCACGTCCCCTTCTTCCACTTCGATTTCAAAGCAGTCTGCCTTGACCTCCGGATTGGTTCCAAGAGCCCGTGTGATAATATTCTTATTTGGATGCGTACGCATCTCTTCTTTTTGTAGTTTTCCGGACTGCACCATCTCTTCTACCAGAGAGTGGTCTACAGTCACCTGTGTCAAAGATTCTTTACATACATACAATCTTGAATCTCCAACATTGACAACATAAACTGTTTTTCCCAATACCATCGCTGCAACTACCGTCGTTCCCATACCATATAAAGACGGATCTTCTTTTGACGCCTGATATACTTTCTCATTCGCCGCTGCTACAGCTTGCTCAAAGATCCCGATCGGGGTGATCTTTGTACTCTTTTGTATCTGCGATACAATTTCCTCCACACACATTCGTGAAGCGGTATCACCTGCATTATGACCTCCCATACCATCGGCCACAATAAACAGATTTGGGAAACTTCCAATCTCCGTATCCTGACAGAAAACGTAGTCCTGGTTGGCAGTTCTCATGCGTCCCGTATCTGTTAACGAAAATGTTTGCACAGTCTAACCTCCTTATTCAGAAGTGGGCCGGTTCATAAATTGATTACGTAACTGACCGCAGGCAGCATCTATATCGCTCCCCATCTCTCTTCTTATTGTAACATTTATTCGACAGGAAAGTGGATGTCCCGTAACTTGGGTATTTGCTGATTTTATGCGTCTTACCATGTGTCTTACCTATCACTAACCAAACCATATCACAGCAAATCTTACCTTGTGATGATTATATCATAATAGTAAAAAATAAACAAGTCCAACTTATTTAGACTTGTTTATTATATAGTTTATTCATTGTTTTCATAAATTATACCAGTATATTCGTATAATAATTTAGGACTAACATAAAAATCATATTGAGATGCAATAATTTTTTCTCCTCGGTCATCAACATATTCTTTTTTAAATGCTGTACCAATTGGCAATTTACCATTGATTATACCTTGCCGAACGAATTGCTGATCTTTACCAATCAATTTAGCTACGTCCTTTATAGGAACATTTCGTCCTGAGAATTTAATATTATTCATCAAGGAACACCTTAATCTTTTCCTCAAATTTCTCAACTTGTCCTTCACTGGCATTAATTTTGACAATACATCCGTTAGTAGTATCCATACTGCATACGCCTAAAAGACTCTTAGCATCTACAACATAACTTCCTTTATGTAAATTAATATCAAATGCAAATGAACAACATGCTTTTACAAATGCAGCCTGTTCCTGCTGACTATTTAACTGAATCTTGTACTCTTTTTTCATTCTTCGTTCTTCCTTTCTTTTTCTCATTATATTCGTGCAAAAATTTAATCTGTTCGTCATCGTCATCTTTCTGTACATATGGAATTGATACAAGTTCGCTTAAACACCAAAACAAAGCATAAAATCCGAACATACAAAATAATACAACAATCGCTTCTGGCATATTTTAATCATCCTCTCCATCATCTGGCTCATACCATGATATCTCTCCACAGTCCCACACTAAAGCTTCGAGATTACAAATAAAACATCTATAATCTTTATAATGGAAAATATCATGGTTGTATGTATGAACTAGTTTCATACTTTCTTTACAGTTTCTACATATCATTTTGTAGTCGATCCAAATCCACCATTACGTGTTTCTGTTGTCTCATCATCGTCTGTTCTATAATATGCAGTAAATACTCCCTGTGCAAATCCTTTACCTTCGTCAATGATGAGAGTTTTATCTTTAGACTCGTTACGGATTTTAATCATGATATGTCCTTCATTATCAGAGAAAACATAATCACTATCTATAATTCCTGTACTATTTGCGAGTCTCATATAGTTCTTGAATCCGAGACCACTACGAGGATAAATAAACAATGCAAGATTTTCGTTCATCTCACAACGAATACCAGTAGGAATGACAATATCTTCTCCTGGATTCAATTTAATACTAATAGGAGCGTAAAAATCATACCCTGCGCTACCAGATGTCGCACGTTTGGGCAATTTAATATTATCGTACAATGACTGAATAAACTTATCTGTTGTTTTAAAATTGTATGTAACATTTGAATTGAGAATGCAAGTTGTAATTGCACTCTTAAACTGTTCATAACTTACTTTACTGAATTTTGCGTGTTTTACCATTCGTGTTCTTCCTCCTTTTCGAATCCTACTACTCTACCATCGTTACAAATTGTCACCATGCCTTTCATATTGTACATGTCAATACAATCCTGAACAGTTACATTGTTAAGTTCCATAATCTGATCATAGTTCATCGTTTCTTTCTCCTTCCTTTTCTTTTACTCTCTCCAATGCTTCTCCACGATTAATGAATACAGTTTTGCCAATTGAGTCATATGAGAACAGATACGACTGCTTAGTTTTTGAATCAACTGTTACAAAATATGTATCATATAGTGATCTCACAGTTAAATCATATAAATCGTAGATATTAAGTTTTGGATGAATTCTTGTCCAATATACTTTTTGTTTAAGTTTTACTGGTTTTTCTTCCATATATTTATTCTCCTTTATAATTTGTTCTTAATCACAATATAAAACTACTTTATTCTGATCAAGAGATTGTTTTACATCAATTACCCTTTGGTTCTTTGAACCTCTGAATTTTAATGTAAGGTCTTTTTGCTCATCTATATATTCTCCATCAACGAGTACATCTACATTGGAAATAATCTTTTTTCGTTTATCTGTGATTTCTATTGTATGTAAATCATCAGTAATAGTTGGAATTGGAAGCATGATTTTATTCCACTGATATCCTGTGTAAAGCCAAATAGATTTCTTAGGAAAGGAAATACAGATTTGTTGGGTTAGATTTAGTACTTCATCGAGGTTCTGTTCTGCTAAACATTCGCCACCAAGGAAAGATATTCGCTTAATATACGGTCTATCAATAAGCTCCATAAATTTATTTTTTGTTTTTTCTGTCCACTCTTTACCACCATTAAAATCCCATGTATCAGAATTAAAACAATTTTTACAGTGAAATGGACAACCTTGGACGAAGAGGGAGACCCCAACTCCCTCTCCATTAGAAATATCAAGATTGCGCATACTTGAATATCTCATATTATTCCTCCTCAATATCGTCAAGATGCGATACTCTATCATGAATATCACCAAGTCTACCCTGATTCCATCCATTACGTGCTGTACCTTTGTATCCACAAGTTCTACGAGTAATATCCATAGTTTTTACATCTCTATTACCACAATTAGGGCACTCCCAAATCAACTTACCACCTTCATCAATAAGCTTGATTTCTTTACTCCAACCACATTTCTGACAATAATCGCTCTTTGTATTCAACTCTGCGTACATATTATTATTGTAAATAAATTTAATTACCTCAAGTACGGCAGGAATATTATTCTCCATATTAGGGCACTCAATATATGAAATACTTCCTCCTGGACTTAATTTCTGAAACTTTGCTTCGATACGAAGTTTTTCAAAAGCATCAATGTGTTCAAATACTGGAACATGATAAGAATTTGTTATATATGTACGATCTGTAATTCCTTTAATAACACCAAATCGCTCTTTAAGTTTCTTGGCAAACTTTTCTGTAGTCGCCTCTAAAGGAGTACCATATAAGCTATAATCTATATTCTCATCTGCTTTCCACTGAGAACATTTATCATTTAATGCATGCATTACCTTAAGTCCAAATGTCTCACCAACGCCTTCATCTGAATGCGAATGACCAGTCATATATTTAACGCATTCATATAATCCAGCGTATCCAAGTGATAATGTTGAATAGCCACCAAAGAGTAATTTATCTATTGGTTCGCCTTTTTTTAATCTTGCAAAAGCCCCATTCTGCCAAAGAATAGGAGCAACATCTGATTTAGTTCCACGCAATCTCTGATGTCTAATCTTTAATGCTTTATGACATAACTCTGTACGTTCATCAAATATACGCCAAAATTCATTAAAATCTCCACCTGATGATAATGCGATATCTGGGAGAGAAACTGTTACAACTCCACTATTAAATCTTCCATAAAATTTAGGCTTACCATCTTCGTCATGCCATACTGTTAAAGCACTTCTACACCCCATTACAGGATAACAGTTGCCATCTTTCATCTCTTTCATAATTTTTTCTGAGATATAATCGGGAGTTAATCTCTTCATAGAACATTTAGCTGCCATTTCAGTAAGATACCAATATTTATCTCCTTCATGAATATTGTCCTCCTGAAGAACATAAATAACCTTTGGAAATGCAGGTGTAATGTAAACACCTTCTTCATTCTTTACACCAAGATAACTTTGACGAAGTTCTTCTTCAATTAACATGGCTAAATCATCTTTTTCTCTCTGATTATGTGCTTCATTGAGATACATAAATAATGTAATAAATGGAGCTTGACCGTTAGTTGTCATGAGCGTTGTGATTTGATACTGAATTGTCTGAATACCTTTTTCAATCTCTTTTTTCAAACGTTCTTCTGCAATTTTATTAATTACATTCTCTAATTCTTTTCCTTCTAAAAGAGTATTAGCAATGCCACATAACTCATGTTCTACTTCTTTCTTAATTTTCTGTCTTGAAATATCTACGAATGGAGCAAGATGTGCCAAAGAAATGCTCTGTCCACCGTACTGACTTGATGCAACCTGTGCAATAATCTGAGTTGCAACTGTACATGCCGTAGAAAAACTATGCGGTTTTTCAATCAATGTTTCACTGATAACTGTACCATTCTGCAACATATCCTCAAGATTGATAAGACAACAATTATTCATATACTGGATAAGATAATCAAGATCATGTACATGAATTAATCCATCATCATGAGCTTGTACTATCTCAGGTGGTAGGATATACCTTCTTGATGCATCTTTACTTACAATTCCTGCTAAATAATCTCTTTGTGTTGTATTAAGTCTTGGGTTTTTATTAGAGTTTTCATTATTCCAATAGTCATTTTCTCCACTCAATAATTCTGTGATTTCTGTATCAATTGTGTTCTCATTTTCTCTCTGAAACTCACGAATACTTCTATATCCCTCGTATGCTTTTGCAGTAAGTCTCTGCTTCTTAGTAATCAATTTATCATAAACCATTGATTCAATATCAGAGATGCTTATTTCTTCTTTGTCTGTACACTCTTCTTTAATTTCATTTGCAATATCTTCAGCAATTTTAGGCTTAACAATGCCAGAACCATTTTTCATTGCTTTAAGAATTGCAGTTGATATCTTTGACTTATCGAAATCTATAGCTGTACTATCTCTTTTAATTACTTTTGTCAATATTTATTCTTCCTCCTTATTTCATTAGTAAATATAATAGTCAATTATGTATTGAATCAGTTCATCAATGTCGTAGAAAAATCTACTTGTCATTTCCACTTCAAAAGGGTGTAGCAAAGGTTCATTTTCTTTAGACACTAATCCAATAACAGGAATTCTATGCTCATTAGCAATAGTGATTTCTGACATTGTTCCTTTTGAGTCAGGATCGTTGAAATTAACCACGATGAAATCAGAGTTTCTTACGAGGTTGTGATCGAAGTCCATAACCTCTCTCTGGCTTGCATATCTAGGTGGTTCGTCCTTAAAACTAAAATAATCGTTAGGATTAAAAATCTTAACTGGCATTTCTGCTAAACTATTCTGAATGTGCGTTCTCCAAAAATTTGATTCATCGAATCTGTCTTTGCCAAACTTCTGCATTCCTCCAGCAAGATAACATTTTCTTTTATTCATCATCTGCCTCCTTTACTCTTGCTCTCTCATAAAGAATCTCAATAATTTCGTTTGCTATTTCTTCTGCGTTGCAAATATAACCATCATTTTCGATTATGTAATCTACTTCATCTGAGATTCCATCAAACATACCAACGTCTGACTGATATCTCCTGAATACTTCATTAATTTCGTCCCCACGTTTTAATGCTTTGATAATTCTATCTCTTGCATCTACTTTCAAATAGAATGTAACTACATCTTGTTTGTTCCCAAGAGTTTTTTTAATTTGTCTCATTCCATGCGGAGTCAATACACATACTGTATATTCTCCATAATCATCAATAACAGATCCATAATAATTACCTTTGTATGAACCAACTTCCGCAAAAAAGTCGTCATTCATTTTTTCAATGAATTCATCTTTTGTGATAAAATGATAATCTACTCCATCTTTTTCACCAATACGTGGAGTTCTGGTAGTATATGAGATGGTTCTATTATAATGATATTTCGAATTTAAAATTTTTTCTGTGGTGCTTTTTCCATTAGCACTCTCTCCAATTAATACAATTACACTCAATTATTTACAGTTCCTCCTTTGAAGATAGAATGATGTATTTGCCATCTTTGTCAGATGATACATCTACACTTTCTACAGCATTGTGGAAATATGTATCACCATCTTTCTGATCGACAATACGAATTTCCACTTCGTTCTCTACTTCCATGTCTTTAACAATTTCTTTGAAATCTTTTACTGTCATCTCTTTGCTCCTTTCTTACTTTTATATACTCTTATTTTTACAACTTTTCCTTTGAATTGCTTACCTGCAAACGATACATCTCCTGTAACGTAACGTGCTTTTCTTGGCATAATTTGTGAATTTACGACAAATTCAGCAATGCTACCGTCTTTATGTACACGATGTAAATTAACTGTATCTTTATTTGCTTTTTGGTCTGCTAAAATACATTTCAACACATGTCTTTTGCCATTGTGCGATAACACTAAATCTACTTTTGTACCAATTTTTGTTGTGTAGTAACTTCCAAGGGCGACACAATATCTATTACCTACCATGTACACTCCTGTTTTATAATCTAATTTATATTTTGTTCGGAGTCTACCTTGTGGTAATTTTGTGCTACGTGTCAAACAATTTACTGGTAAGCAGCTTTTAAAACTTTTACTACTTGGTGTAGTATATTCAATATACTTGTTACTCTTTGCTTCAATTGGAATAGTGTAAAAATAGTGAAAAAATAGTGAAATTATGATTACTATTAATCCACTTTTTATCCGCTTTAGAATATAATCACCTCTTTATTGCCAAAATTTCAAAGCACCATTTGAGTTATAAGGCTTTGTAATAATGGCTTTATATGTATTTGAATTATCAAATCCTAATTGACGTGTTTCTATGCCAATAATTTGATTATCAAATCTGCCTAATAAGTCATGCTGCTCGCCAATACAAACAATGTCGTTATCAGCGATATTTGCATTGATGAGTTCCTTGACCTGTTTGCCTTTTACATAATTCACTTACTAATACTTATTCTCCTTTCTTTAGCATTTTTTCAAAATCATCTTCTGTTATAATTGGGATACCAAGCGATTTTGCTTTTTTGTTCTTTGAACTTATAGAATCAATATCATTGTTAATAAGATATGAAGTATTGGAACTGATAGAGCCTGATACTTTACCACCGTTGGATTCAATTACTTCCTTTAATTCATTTCGATTAGAATAATGGTTTAAACTACCAGTAATTACAAATGTTTTACCATTCAATAAATCATTAGTTTTATAATTACCTTTTGTCTCAAATACAAATTCTTTTGACAATTTCAAAATACTGGAGCAATTTTTTTTAAAATAATCATCGAGAGACTTAATTAAGATATCTCCTACACCAGGAATATATTTAAAATATTTTGCTCCTGTCATTGTCATCTGCTGCATAAAAACATCAAAATTATAATTCACTGCTTCAGCAATCATTTTACTTGCCGATTTGCCCAAAAGTGGTATAGATAAACTATAAAGAAATCTTTCAAGATCCGTATTTCGAGATTTTTCGATAGATGAAAGAAGTTTTTCAACAGATCTTTTGCCAAAACCTTCCAAATCTTTTATTTCATTTTCGTGGTCTGATAAATGATAAATATCCTTAATGGAATTTAACCAACCAAGATTGATGAATTTCTCTATTGTAGATTCTGAAAGATTTTCAATATCTAATGCATTTCGACTTGTCGCATGAATCAGTCTACCCAAAAGCTTACCTTTACAGTCTGGATTTTCGCACATAAGAACTTCTGAATCATTTTCTTTAATAATTCTTGTAGGCTGACCGCAAATAGGACATTTGCTAGGAATATTAAAATTACCACTCTTGTCAATACTGTCATGCACTTTAGGAATAACCATATTAGAACGGTAAACTCTAATCCTATCTCCTATCCCAAGCATCATATCCTTAATATATGTAATATTGTGAAGCGTTGCTCTTGTTGTAATTGCTCCATTTAAGTCAACTGGCTCGAAGATTGCCACAGGATTAATCAAGCCTGTCTTAGAGGTATTCCATTCAATATCTGTAAGCACTGTTTCAAATAATTCATCTTCATATTTATATGCCATCGAATGTCGGAAGAATTTATCTGTGCGCCCCATTGAATCGGCAATTTTATAATCATCAATAGCCATAACAGCTCCATCATAAGGAATATTATGTGAGTCTGCTGATTTTCTTATTTGATTTAATAAGATTGCTAACTCTTCTTTCTGATTAATTCTAGGTGATTTTAATATTGGTATAATCTCAAAGCCAATATCTTTAGCCTTAAATAAATCTTCACTTGGAGTTTTATGCCCAAACCCTTTAATTACTCTCCAAGCAATAAATCTCATATTTCTGCTTGCAGCCTCTTTACTATCAAGCAGTTGTAATGAACCAGATACAAGATTCCTCGGATGTTTATATTTCTTATCTTCTGGAAGTTTATCATTAATCTCTCTGAAAGTATCCCATCCAATAATTGTTTCGCCATCAATAATAAGTTCATCCTTATATGGAATTTCCTTTGGTACGTTCTTCATTGTTAATACATTCTGAAGGCATTCAGTACCTCTAACTCCATCGCCCCTAGTTTCTGCACTGATTAACTTACCATTAATATAATGAAGAGATGTGGTTAAACCATCAGCTTTCACAGATAAGAAACAATCCTTATTTCCAATAAATTCGATTAACTCATCTACTGATTTTGTTTTATCAAGCGAAAGCATAGGATGATTATGTTCTACTTCTTTTAATTCGTCTGCAACTGAATAACCAACGTTATGTGTTGGACTATTTGCTAATATAATACCAGTTTCTTCCTCCCACTGTCTGAGTTCTTCAAGTTTCTGGTCAAACTCATAATCGCTCATGATAGACTGCCCAGTATTGTAATAAGCTTCTGAAGCGTTATTAAGTTCTCTGACTCTTGTCGCAATATCAAATTTATCCATTTACTTCCTCCTTTTCTCCACATTTTATTAAATATGTAAGATTTAATATTAATCACCTCTCTTCATATTTTCATGTCAATGTAAATTGACATAAAAATCGTGACAAATACAGATAAAATTCCACCGATTATAAGTGAAATTTTAGCTGGTAAAAACAAGTGAAAGAATAATGCGAATAAAAACATAAATATAGACAATGTAAATAAAAATAAAATAGTTATACCAAACATAAAGCATGTCATTTTAAAAGCATTTTTCATATACTCTCCTTTTCTAAAGAAACAAACATTTACTGTCTCTTTGGTTTTCTACCACAAGACTTTGCTTCATCGCAATATCCATATATTTCACATTTTGGTTTAAAAAGATTATATACAATCCAATTCCACTGATCAGAATAGTTTTTTAATTCATTCTCGATAGTTGGAAATAAATCTAATCTAAACTCATGATATGCTCTACTGCATTTTCTTACATGACTCATATCTACAATGTTACGAAGATTACGTTTTTCAACACATTTCGTTGTCATACCAAGTGGAAGCAAATTTGCAACGTCTTCATTTGGAATTCCAAGATCTTTCAAATTTTCAAGAGTTTCTCGCAATTGTTTTGTTGTACCATTAAACTCTATAAGTGCTTCTTTATTGCTTTCAATTGATTTTGGTCTAATAATGTTGAAATCCTCGTAATTGATATATCTTGTAGATGCCTGTAGATACGGAGTCATACCACCTACGTGTCTGAAATATTCACGCATAACACGAGCAGAGAATCCATCAATAATCATATGTACATCTACAAACTCCATAGTTCTTCCATGACCTGATTCAATACAACTGATACCTCTTTTAATATTTTTTTCATCATTAGTGATATCTGCATTCCAGCAAATTCCAGCTCGTCGCCCAATCAAAGAGAGTGGATCTTTTGGTGTTTCTGGTAAAATTGTTACTGTTCCCATTTCTTTTTTCTCTCCTTTTTAATAATATTTATAAATTTATTTTCCCAAATTCCTACCAACATAGAATTTCCAGCAATGCAAAATAAATCACCTCTAATAATTGATGCCACTGCCGCAATCGAAAATAAACATAACATAAATAATGTAAAATTTTTGTCACTCATCTCTTTTATCCTTCCTAAACGACCAAACATAATCAGCAAATCTATCCCAATTCATCCTTACTTGATCGTATATATCTACTTTTTCATCCTCTGCTTGTCCAATCCATGGTGAAATAATAACTTCGTATTCTGCTCTTGACCACATGAAATACATAAGTTTATTTCTCAATTTTTCAGAGAATTCCTCTTTTGTTAGTTTTTCTTTCAGAAGTTTGTTTACTTCTTTTGTAAAGAAACCATGATTGAATATATTCCATTTGATTATTTCTTGTTTGTTTGAATCATAATAATAAACGTACCACTCGATATCAATCACCTCCTGATTATTTATTCTCTTTTAAATGAAAGTTTAGATTCTTGTAAATTTATTTAAATAACATCTTCAATCTTTCAATAAACGATTTATCTGATTTCACTTTTACAATCCTAACCCCGTAAACAGATTTTTCATTTAACTGTTCCAAAATTTTGTTGAGTGTATCTGTATCTTTGACTCTAATTGTAATAAGTGGATAAATTGAAAACTTTTTCTGTTCCGTTTTAATAACTTCTACATTGTTTCTAGCTAATACTCCAAAAATATTCTTGTCGTCAGACATACAATCTGTATACTGTAAAATTACTTTCATTCTCTACCTCCTAACCTCCACATGAAATAATGGCTTCTTATTATCTGTTGATATCAACAAGATAATTTACTTTCTTATTATGTGCCTCAGCATATTCAATTTCAGATTTTGTTGAACTTCCAATATATCCATTGACATTGATTACAAAAATTTCATCTGCCATATCAATTTTCCTCTTGTGCATATCATCTAACATAATCTTTTGCTCATCTGTAAATACATCGCCTGAATGACCAAAACACCCAACTGAAATCACAATGTAACCATTTAAGGTAAGTTCTTTTTGAACTTTCATAAACTCATCTTTAAATTTTGTACTACCACATAATGTAATCACTTTATAATCTTTTAATCCTTCACGGCATACACCTTCTACTGAATTTCCACACATAAATTCATTGCATTCTTTTCCTGGTCTTGTGCAACCCATATTCTTTATAACCTCCTCAATTTTCGTAAGAATCTATCGCTTAACCTATCTTTCATCAACCAATTCTTCTAACACACCACCAACTTCAGCAACAATAATTCCTACTGCTAATGGAATAATCGAACCATTCACTAATGCTACAATTCCACCAATTACTCTGACACCTGATTTTCCTAAACTAATAAATAAATGTCCTTTACTGTTCATCTCTAATTTCCTCCATAACTTCTTCCACTATGTATTCACAATTTAATTCTGTAGAAGCAATCTCTTCATATTTAATATTGTACTGATTTAACTTATCAATAATTTCTTTTCTCACTTCTTTTGCTTCGTCTTCATTCTGGAATCTTCCTTCGTTCTCATAAGAATGGTGTCTTGTGAGTAGATAATTCCTATTATTATATGAATTAAATACATTCAGTACAGTCTTATTAAAGTCTTCTCCCAACACTTCATCAGTGTTATATACGGCACATAAGATTAATGGTGAATCAACAACCATAACCTGTACTTTATTCTTAACTCTGCCCATCTTGAATGATTGTTTACCAAATAAATATTCTTGATGTTTAAATACCTCACCATTATTTTCATATATCTTATCCTTGGCAAACTCTGAAACATATTCAGCATTGATACCGTGTCTTTTTAATTGTGCTGTAATATCCATTGCACAGGTACTCTTACCTGCTGATGGTTCTCCAAATAAATTTATAATAATTGTGTCCATTTTTTGTTCTCCTTTTTGTTACTTCAACAACATGTAAATCGCCCACGGATAATAGATATAATCCAACACCACATTAAAAAGCAACTGGAATCTGTGAAACTTAAAATCTTCAATATTGTAACTAAAAGCTGTTTTTACTTCTGATAAATTTACACCCAATGACCATAAACAAGTGAATACCTGCAATGCAGACATTACAATAAACTCAGTTGTTCCAATTTTGTTTCCTAACACTATGTAAAAAATGATTAAGAATAGTTCCATGAAAAATACAATCAATATTGCACCACCTTGCATTGCATCGCTTAATGGTTTTCCATTATTATTCTCTTTACTTTTTGAGAGCTGTTTAATCATTCTCTTTCGCCACAATGTTTTACTTAATGCACTTGGCGTACCTTTAATCCTGAAAAACATCAAAATAAATAAAATTGTTAAAGCTAAAATTTTCATATTATGTTATTCTCCTTACTTGTATCCTAAAACACTTCTTCTCATTTTATTGATTCTGTCAATTTTCCTTCCTTGACGATTAATAAATTTAGCGAGTTTCTTTACTTCTGGATTGCATTTAATATCTTCTTTAGAAAATTCCATTCTAAAAGCGTCTACACAATCTCTTTGATACATCATTAAATCTACCATTTTATTCTCCCACTCTTCCATGTTTTCTTTCTTGCCTTGTCATCAATAATGGCGATAATCACCAACACAATAACCGTAAGTAAAATATTAATCCATAATGGACACAATACCCATAACCATGACCAATTAATAACGCCTACTAATTTGAGTACAATAAATACAATTGTTAATACTCCGCAAATTCCAATACCTGAACTACTACTATTTCTGTTTGAACTCATTTTTACCTCCTAATCTTTTAAAAAACTGTTATTTAATGGTTGTATTCGTATTCAGATTTTGTTTCAATATCTGCATCTTTTATAGTCATTTTTAGACCAATATTAAACTGGTCTCTGTATGACAATTCCCACATTTTATGTATTGGTATATCTAATACATCTTCATAAGAACACCCTGTATCATTTAACTCACTTTCTTCTATGACACATGCCAGACTGTTATTATTAGAATCCTTATAGAAAGATTCATTTTCAAAATTTGTTGCTTCATCGTTCACACTATTCCAAATTCTTATTCTGAATTCTTTTAATTGACACATATACTCTGCAAGAAGTGTATATGCTTTAATATTGGATAGAAAAGAACCACCATATGTATTCGGGAATAGCACATCATCTTTTAAAACATCTTGCACACCGATTTCATATTGGCTTGATAAAAGTGTTTCTAATTGTGTATTGTTAATATCATTACGTCCTCTTAGCCAAAATATAAATGGAATGCTATTTATAATTGACTCATTATAGTCAATATAATCTTCTTCTGCCTCCGCTATAAATTTGCGAAAAACACAATAACATAAAAATGGATCTTTTAATTCATCTGCTGATTTAATAATATATGACATTTTAATTCCACCTTTCGTCTTCGCAAGAAACTGTCGTTTATTTTGTTTCGTATTTAGCTTTTAATCTTTCTAATTCTGCAAGTTCTTTTTGTTTAATTTCTTCTTCTTTTCTTATTCTCTCTTTTTCTTTGAATGGTGCTACGAATTTATCATTCATTAATTCAATATTCTTTTCGTAAATTTTCCCATCTCCATAAGAACGAAGTTCAGCTAAATAATCTTGAGCAATTTTTTCTGCTAATCTCCTATCATCATGATCAATATTGACAATAAAGCATACCCAGTTATTTTTAAGTAACGTACCTTGTCTTACGCTATTACATCTTAAATCATTATCAATATAGCAATTATACCTTTCAGGTTCTTCTCTCATAACCCATCTGTTTTCATCATCTTTACAATCAAATAAAACTTCATGACAGTATTTTAATGATACTTTTGATAAATCTTTTTCATCAGTTAAATCTTTTAATGGCTTTACATAGTCACCATCCCCACATAAACAGCAATATTTTTCTGCATCTTGACGATTGTTGAAATATCCGACTACATACCAGTCACTATAACAACCACCAAATACTCCATAAACCATATTTGTACCTCTCTTTCATATAAAGGACAGACATAAAATCCGTCTTTCCTTGGCTTTTTGAGTCTCTGAAACGCCCTATTTATGGGCATTTCAGAAATCCTCTATTGTATTATTCTCTTAAAATACTAACTTTGGATGAGCTGTATCATATAAACACTGCTGTAAGTGAGTCTGTTTCTTACTTACGCCCTCTTTGCTGATAGCCATTCTCAAAGCACCAGTTTGAGCAACCAAATCGCATTTTTTCTTTGCTCTTGTAATTCCTGTATATAATAATTCTCTTGTTAAAAGGGAATATGATGAAAAATCAATGCCGAAAATAACATGATCGAACTGAGAACCTTGAGACTTGTGAACTGTAATCGCATAACCAAGTTCAATACTATTAACTTGTGTTCCTTCTACATATACCTCTCCAATACCCATAAATGAAATAAGCACTGCTTTATCTTCTGGAAATACCTTTTTAATAATACCAAGATTACCATTAAAGATAGGTGGATTGGTTTTGTATGTATTCTGTGTATTGATAACTTTGTCTCCTTCTCGAAGAATTGTTACTTTGCCCTGTGATACAACCTCAATCTGTTCTTTATTGTCGTCTTCTGGATTATATAAATCCTGAATTATATTATTGATGTTATAAGTGCAAGCATCACCTTGTTTCTTAACAGGAACAAGTATCTGAGTTTCCATAACATTGAAGTTCTCTGTGTTCATTACTTCTGAAAATTTCTGCATTATTTTATAGAAAGTATTACTCTTATCTGAATAACAATCTAATGATAAATCCTGCAATTCTCCTCTTGTCTCTGTACCAACCCAGTCTTTTTCTACAATCTGTATTCCTTTACGAATACGTCTTGCTTCTGTAACAATGGCTGATGCTGCTGCTTGTCTATGTACTTGACTAAGATATACTGTAGGAATCTCAGGAGAATTGATCATATCAAACGCAATGTTGCCACACCCAATTGATTCTAACTGTCCCATATCTCCAAGACAGATAAGCTTTGCACCTGAAGGGATTGCTCTTAAAAGATAATAGAAAAGATAAGCATCAACCATTGAAATCTCATCTACGATTACAATGTCAACATCCAATGGGTTTTCATCATGATATGTGAAACCATTCTTGCCCCCATCATCAGTGCAAGGATATTTAAGCAATCTATGAATTGTATATCCTTCTTCTCCTGTGATTTCAGCCATTCGAGAACTTGCACGACCAGATAAAGCACATTGTACATATACATAATCTTTCAATGCTTCAAGGAAAGCAGACACGGATGAACTCTTACCTGTTCCAGCTTCACCATGAATAACAATTACATTGTTTTCAAGTGCTTCTTTTACACCCATTCGTTGTTCTTCTGTAAACTGCCAACCATTCTTATGCTCGACATGCTTGATTGTATCTTCCCAATCGCCATATGTAATCTCTGATTTTGCATCTCTTAATCGGATTAATTCTTTGGCAATTTTATCTTCAATATTGTAGAATTTTCTAAGACCAATCTGTGTCTTATCTTCATTCCACCACAGCTCATCACCCATATTATGAATTGCTTCTGTAATATTCATATCAGGAACATCTTCGCCAAGTTCATCAATAATTGCACCCATTAACTCGTCAGGTGTAATCCATGAACAACCATCTTGACCGGAATCTTCAAGGTATTTGTAAATAAAAGCACTAATACGTTGAGAACAAAATTCTTCCATTCCACTATCAAGTGCTATTTTATCTGCCGTTTTCCAACCGATTCCTTTTACTTCGTTACATAAGATATATGGATTATTTTTAACCTTTTCAACAACTAAATCAGGTGAATTATATCGTTCCATTAATCTATTCACCATATTGTTCGTAAGGTTATACTGCTCCAACTCTGAGAAGATTTTTGCTAAATGGATATTCCGATTAAATCTTTCAATCCATCGTGCAGCCGTGTCTAATCCACAACCTTTAACCTTTACCAAATCTTCTGCCTTGTTATTCTTCAAAGAATCAAATGGATCATCCAATGCGTCATACATATTTTCAATCTGAAGTGGGGTGAACAAAGTGGACAAGAATTTCTTCTGTCCAACTTTGTCATTCTCATTAAAGGTAATGGCACTATAGATTGATATGATATTGTATTGTCCTCCCCATTTGGGATCTTCTACATAATCTGCCACTAATACGTATGGATTACCTTCAACCAACTGTGGCATTGTACCTTTGATTATGATTTGATTGAATTTGTCGGTCTTAGGTTTACCCTTTTTGATCTTATCTACTGAGACAACAGCAATTCCAAATTCATTTTTATAAAATCGAATTGTCTCTACACTACATATAATTTTTATTCTATTTTCTGATGCCATTAGTCCTCACTTTCCTTTTAATCAACTTTTGTTCTTTCAGATTGAAGTAGCAATGTACCGTCTAAATGTATCTCTTGAACTTTATTTACTGTGTGCTGGTAAATTGTGTCTTTGTAAATCATTGGTCTGAAACTATCGTCCCTTCTGATTCCTGCCACAACAATCTTTGAACCTCTACTTAGCCAGCTTCTTTCAAGTACAGTCTTCTTATCACTATTCGGATCAAGCTTTGCTGAAATTTGTTTATTATAAAATGCATAGTGACCTTTATTAAACTTCACACGCACTGCACCATACTTTGTAAGAAGTGTAACCATACAATGCAAATTATCAGCATTGATAACTGTTCCTGCTATTCTTGAAATCTTAAATTTAGGCATTTTCTTTGGTGAACCATCAATATAGCGAGTGTAATAATCGTAAGGTTCTGGTTCTTCTGATAAATCGAAGAAATTAACTATGCCATATAGTTCTTCATTAATATTCTCCAATTCATGCTCACCATCATAGAAACTTAATGCTTGCATAGACCAAGAAGGTAATGTACCATCAGCATATTGATTCCAAACAGTTTTAAATAAAGCTTCATTATAAAGATTTAATGTATCAGTATTGTCAAACCAATCCTTTAATGGCTGAATGTGTTTATCAACCTCTTTAGTAAACAATTTTTCTGATACGATATAATATTCTCCTTTTATTTTAACTACTGAGTCTTCTGTGAAATGTTCCTTGAAGAAAGGCTGAGAATTGTTGTCAAGAATATAATAACCATCATGATATCCTCTTTTTGGTACTTTCTTTCCTTCATCTATATGCTTTTCATACAATCCTTCATCATCTAAAACATATTTTTTGAAATTAACCATACGTTTTGCCAAATCTAATGATTCAGGAATAATACCTAACTTTGTCATTTTTGCGAACTGTTGCATTGTAATTTTGTCACTTGGAGTAAAAGCATAGTTTTTTAAATACCAACGCATAGTTTCTTTTCTATCTGATGAGTGCAATTCTGTAAAGCAACCAGCTTTAATTAACTGAACCATTTTTGACTTGGTAATAAGTTTTGTATCAAGCATTTTACGAGCGAAGTCTTCCATAGAATTAAATGGTCTATTCTGAATAATTGCTTGTACAATATCATCACCTATACCATTGATACCCTTTAGTCCAAAAATGATACGATTGTTCTCAACATCTGCTTTAAAACCAAAGTCTGCTGAGTTGATAAGTGGAAGTTCTACTTTAACATTCTCTTTTTGAACAGCCGCTATTGCTATTGCCATCTTTCCATAATTGGTAGAATCACCTGCATTTTCATCTATTGCACCAGAATCTACAATTAAATTCGCTGTCTGCCAGTAAATCGGGCTGTATTTATAACACAAATTCAGTTCTTGAAGACCTATAATCGAGTAGGCTAGTGTATGACTTTTATTGAATCCATACCCTCGCTGGGTGCAAATAAGCACATTCCACACATAGCTCGTTAAATTCTTTGATAAATTCTTCTCTTTCGCATTAGCAAAGAACTCTTCTTGTAATTGCAAGAACTCTTTTGGTTTCTTCTTTGCAACCGCTTTTCTTAACCTATCACCCCAAGCTAGTGAGAAACCACCAATTTTCGGATGCATTGTTAAAAGTACCAAATACTCCTGGGCTTCACAGATACCAAATGATACTCCAATAATATCTTTCAGAATATCTTGTTCTTCTTGTGTCAGACCATATTCAGTCATTTCATCATACCAATACTGGATATTTTCTCTAAAACGAGCATATTTCTGTAATGGTGTTTCAGCACCTTTTTCCTGTGCCATAAGTCGCAATACTGAGTTAATGGTTGCTAATTCATCAACAGAAGCAGGTTTTGCTAATGCAACCGCCTGTACACCACTCTCTTTCTCCATCTGAAAGAATGACATTACTTTGTGATTCCAAAGCATTTCCCACATATCTTTAGCATTACGTTCCAAAGTATATACACCAATATATTTTTCATAAGTAGCTTTCAATGAACCTTGCCACTCTATTACATTATTCTCCAAAAGCAATTCCAACTCTGCTTGCATTTTATCCAAAGCATCAATACAAAGCAGATCGACTTTAATAAGAGAACAATCTTCACACATATGTAAATCAAACTGAGTAATAACATCACCTGAATTTGTTTTCATAAGTGCTGTTGTATCTGTAAATGGTCTATCAACTAAGATAATTCCACCTGCATGTGAACCTACACCATTGACAAGTCCTTCTATCTTCTGTGCAGCTTCCCATAATTCAGGATATTTATCCATTTCTGTAACAAATTCTTGTACAGGTGGGTTATCATCATCACCATAATACATTTGTGATAAAGTTCTTAATTGACCTCTATCAGCTACAATTAATGAACTAATATACTGAGCTATATCATTATCAATCTTCAAACCACGAGCTGCTGTTAAGATAGCACTTCTACTCTTTTCAGTTGATAGTGTCATAACCTTACTAACTCTATCTTCTCCATATGTATCTTTCATAGCCTGAATAACCGCTTCACGCTTTGAACCACATATATCAATATCAATATCCAAAACAGAAGCACGTTCTGGATTCAAGAATCTCCAAGGATACGTCTTTGTTTTTTCTCTTAATGGATTAATCTGTGTAATACCAAGAATATTTAATAGACAGAAACCTACGCCAGAACCTCGACCAGCCCCTACTAATGTACCTGCACTCCAAGCAATCTGTACATCAATAGCAATCTGAAGAAGATATTTAGACCAACGAACCTTCATTTTTTCGGATGAATCCTTTATATAATGAAGACATTCGTTTATTTTTTCATAAGCTTCGTCTGTTTGGTAATAAGGATCTGTGTCAATATAAGCAACAATATCTCTTACTAAATGCCTATCACAATCGTATTCAGAATGATAAAACTCACTTAATAAAGGGATTTGATTCTTAAACTTTTCATACAATTCTTTGTTTGGTTCAGAGGTATTTAATGGAATGTACGGAATATCGAGGTCTTTTGTGAGTTTGTAATACTCTGCTTTTCCATATATAAGCATTGTATTGTCTAATCCCTTTTGAACTACATCGTGACCATAGTATTCGTCCATATACTCATGAATTTCATCTTCACTCATAATATAAGTGGTAGAATAAAAATCATCCACCTCTCTGTCGCCCTCTTGAGATTCCAAAAAGATTTTATGTATCTGTCTATCTTCTTTTTTAAGATAATGAGCATCCGTTGTAATGATATATGGTGTACCTGTCTCTTCTGATAACTGAATTAACTTGTGATTGACATAGATTTGCTCCATCATATGAGAAGGTTGCAACTCTAAAAAGAAGTATCCTTCACCAAATATCTCATTCATATATGCAATCCAATCTTTACAAGATTGCCATATTTTTTCATATTCCTTTGGATTTGCTCTTTCTAAATCCTGAAATTGTAAAAGTCTATGTGGTAAAGCTCCTCCAAGACAAGCCGAGCTTCCGATAATATCTCCTTTATAGTTTTCCATCATTTCTTCAAGGTCACTATAATAGGTAGGAACTCGCATCATGACATGCATAAAAGAGTTCTTAGTCCAAGCTTTTGTACTTAATTTTCTAATGCCTTGATGCCCATGAGCATTTAATGCTACTAAAATAAAATGAGGATATCTATTATTAAATTTATTCTCGGCAGTTACATCTTCTGTACACAAATATATCTCATTGCCAAGAACAACTTTAAAATTCTCCCATCCTTCTAAATCCTTGTGACTATCATAGTATTTAAGTGCATCTAAAGAGGAAGTGATAGACTCATGTTCCGTAAAGCAAATGCCAGCATGACCTAATGAGTGAGCATACTCAATCATTTCAGGCACTTTATTTATAGAATCTCGAAGTCTTAAATTGCTTCCCTCTGCACTATGGTTATGTACTCCAAAAAAACCCACTCAAATCCTCCTCTTATAACTGTTTTAATAAGCTTCTGACTGGTTCTCTTCCATAATTCTCTTTCAACCAATCAATGTATCCTTTATCCTTTTGTGCTACTTCCACAAGGCGTTCATCCTTATACTTACCAAAATTCAACACATAAGTATCTAAAGGTGGTAACTCAGGTTTCTTCCACTCATCAAACTCCATGTCTAACGGCTTTCGTGAAGCAAGATAATCAGCCAAATGAACAATCTCCTGATATTTATTTGATGGTTTTGGAAGCACAATTCCAGCATCTTTTGGTTTGTTTGAGGTTGTCCATTGCCCCATATGAGATTCAATCGCATTAGCAATCAACTCAATTTCTTTATCTGAAATAACTACATTTTCTTTGTGCTTTCTAACCGCTTCTGCCATTAACAACGGATGATCAAATACTGTAAACACTTCCTTTACGTCATCACTTGCACCTGATTTTCTGCCATCATGCACTAAACCAGCACATCTTAATAAATCTCTTTCTCTGTCAGTGAATTTGTTCTGATACTGCTCAAGACTGAAAAACCAATTAAGGAATCGTACAACCGCAATACTGTGTCTCATCAATCCACCATCGCCTAATGCATATGCAGGATGGTACTTGCCTGTAGACGAGGCAGGTACTTCCCACCAATATAAAGGAAGTTCTGACACCAAGAGTTTACAAAAATCTTTAATATCTTCATTTTCAAACGAGTCATAAATAGGCTCAATCATTTTCAGTTTTTCTTCTGTCATTAAAATACCAACTTTCTTTTCTTCTCTATATTATTATTCTCCAAAGCATTCCACTTTTTATTAACTTCAAATGTCTTTTGAGTTGGTGTCCACTTTGAATAATATTCACATTCATTTTTATAAATAGTTGCTTCTGGATTTGTTGTGCAGAAATTGCACCAATGACATAATGGTGTGGGCTTCGGAATAAATAATTTTTTATTCTCACTTGCTTCAATATCACCAAACACTTTATCAAGTGCTTTAATTAAACGCTTTTCCCACCCTTTTGTAAGAGCATATTGTTCATCATCTATAAGAATGAATCTATACTGCGATTCAATAGGTAGCTCACCAAATTCGTTTAAAATTGCCAGAGCATAAATTCCAAACTGTAATGAAGTTGCCAATTTGCTCCGATCATATATTTTCTTGGAAGTCTTATAATCAACCGTTCTATACTGACCATCTTTTACATCAATTCGGTCAATAAAACCTTTCAAAATAACTTTGTTATCCCATACAAATTCAAAAGGTTTTTCAAAATATGTAGGCTGCCAAGTAGTATCTTCCATTTCTTCGTGTAACACTTTGTCAAATAGTTTTATTTTTTCTTCATATGAAGCACCACTCGCATTATCAGCTTCGTGCCACACTTCAAAATATTTTCTTCTTAACTGTGCTACACCTAATAATTCTTCTTTTGTTTTTTCGTCTGTTTCGGTCACTCCATTCTGTAGAATATTATTTAACTTGTCATAATCTACCGCTTGACCAGAAGCAATCATCCTGCCCTTCTGTTCCAAAACATAATGACACAGACTACCCAACTCAAGTGCAATTGAAGTATCCTGTGAATACTTCTTATCCATATATTTAAACTTATACTGAAGAGGACAGTTTTTAAAAACCTCAATTTTACTATATGAAAATGTAGGTAAACCTTTGTCCTTATCAGTTACAGGTCTTACTCTATCTTTTAATTCTTGCAATTACTTCTCCTTCTTTGATTCTTTCAACACTCTATTAACTTCATCCATTGTGATAACAATCTTCTCATCTAATAATTTCAACAATGTTTCTTTCCCCATATCTGTAGGACTGGCTTTATAAGGCAATCTATTCTCACTGTCTAACAACAAACAAACTTTGCAATATGGCACTAATCCTGCTACTTTTTTTACAAGCTTGTTGTAATAAATCTCTGCCTCAAAAGAATGTGCATCCTGGTATTCTCTATCAAAAGCCACAATCACTTCTTCACATTTGAGATATTGCAATAATAATTTTTGCTGAGTGACAGTAATATTACTTCCGCAAGTTGCTACTGCAAATGAATCTTCTCCAAAGTATGAATAATTTTGCATACATCCTTTTTCTGACTCAAGCAGCATTGCTTTTCGTATTGATTTAATTTTGTTTTGGGTAACATTGATTCCGTATAGATTTGAACCTAATTGATGACTAAGAAACTTCCCACTTATTTGAAGCGGAACATATTTTCCTACTCTTTCAATATCAGATTCATCAAGATAACGACCTCTAATTCCAATCAACCGATTGTCTTTGTCTCGATGTGGAATTACGATTTGGTTAGTCAATCCATAATAACCAATCTCATATCTGCTCAAAGCTTCACGAGAAATGTTGTCATTTAACCAATCTTCATGGGGTGCATAATAGAATGTGTCTAAGATATTTTCACTAATTTCAGACAATGTAGGTACTTCACGTCTATTCTTTTTTACTGATTTCAAACGATTAATCCATTCAAAATCATTAATACGATTCTTTTCTTTCTCAATCTCATCAGCACTTGTAACAGCTAACTTTCCTGTAAGTTGCCCAATAAAATGTAACGCTTTATACCATGTAACTGTCTTTCCTTTAACTCTATTGGCTCTAATTACTAATTCAACAACGTTAAAACTATCTGAACATTTAGAGTAACAATGAAAAGTTCTTCCTTTGTACCCTTTATCCTCGTTTGGTTCGTGATAATAATACAATTTCCACGAATCTGATCCGTGACATACCGACTGGAATATTAAATCGCCATTACTATCTGTTTTTGGATAACTAGAGCCAAAATAAGTAACAATTTTTATTATATCTTCCTTAGTAAGTGAGTTAAGAATTGCATCCTTGTCTAAATACATACTCTCACCTCACTTACCAATTTCCCCAACTCTTCTTATCAGTTGGTTCTTCTTCCTGTTCTTCATCAATCGGATTATCAGGTACTTGAGATAGCAATACAGAATGTTCCTTAATCTTCTCTTCTACCTGCTCAATCTTTGTAAAATCCATATCAATTAACTCAAAATCATAATTCGTTACAAACAAACACTGTTCTGTCATAGTACCCAAATCAATTTTTGTCCAAATAATGATTCGTGTTAATCTTCCTCGTCTGACTTTGTATACCCAATGACACATATTAGGCACAGGCATATTAACCATTTTATGTAACACTGATTCGATTTTCTTTTTCTCTGCTTTGGTGGGAGCCATTGAAATAACACCCATATCCAATTTATTCGCCAATGCTTTTGAACCAGCTAACAAGTTCTGATCTTTATACTGTGCATTTTGTGCTTCACCATTTAACTGAGAAGCAGTATAAATAAACACATCCAACTGTTGAGCGATTGTCTTTAATTCGGTTGCAAATACCAATAATAACTGATGCTCTTTCAATCCCATTCCAGATTTACTATTTACTTCTGCCATTAAACGTAATGAAGTATGAATATAGTCAAAGAAAAAATACCTAACAGAAAATTCTCGGTTGTATTTTTTTATCTGGTTTTTAATGTCTTCAATGGAAAAATCAGGAATATGTACGATATATAATGGACTAGATTCGATATAAGAAATGGCTTGTTGAACTCTTTCTAATTCTCCTTGCTCATATGTACCATATAGAATATGTTCCTCATTTACTTTACTAACGGCTGCAATTAATAATGTCTGTATTTCATCTACTGGCATCTCAGTTGAGAAAATAGTAGTCGGCTCACAATTTCCTGTATACACATACTGCTTTGATACAACATCATAAAAATATGGAACTGCAATTTTACAAGCATCACCAGCAGCCATACGAGTTTTACCACCACCTTGAGGACACGATCTCATAAATAAACATCCTAATCTCGCACCTCTTGATACAGTATTCAATCCCTCGTTATTCAAAGCTAAACCAACATCAGGAACTTCCATCAATTCATTTACCAAATCTGTCATGCCATCACCAGCCTGAACATCTGTACTTAGTGTATTGGTACAATATTTCATATTGGGATTAATAACAAATGTTGCTTCAACCATTTCAATAATGTCTTGCTCGGTATAATTGTCAAACTTAATTTGTTCAGCTTCCATCTTTGAGGTATCAGCAATGGTACTGTCAAAAATAAATCTTGTATCAAGACCTTTTTGCTCATAATATCTAAGCAATGCGTATTTTCTTAATCTGTGATAATAATAATCATAGTTCTCAATGGTAGCCATATCTCTTGCATTTGAAAGATATTCTATACCTTGATTCTCCTGAAAAATTGAATACTGTTCTTTATAATTGCTTAGATATGAATCTATACTAAATTCATCAATTGTGGTGCAACCTTGCATATGTAGATTGTAAATTGCAACAAATAGCAATTCATAGAAGTTCTCTGTATTAAAATCAGTTCTATCTAATGGTCTATCAATATCATCTATTAAGGAAGAATCTTGTATTAAACAACCAATCGTATTCAAATATGCTCTTTTATCTACAAGTCCTTCATGTGCCATTATTTCACCCCTTTCCCAATTGACTGAATATCAATCTGTTTTATTTTTCTCCTTTTAGGTTGAACAATAATGGTCTTTTCTTTGTACATATTTGAAATATCCATACTTTCATTATGTTCTTCCAATTTATCAACTGACTCATAATACTGCATTGCTTCTGTGTGATAATATGGAACAATTCCAATTACATCACCAGTTAAATCCTTTTCAATGATTTCATGCAGATAAACCAGAGTCTTATACATGCTTTCATATGTAAATCCATAACGCTTGATATAATCTTCTGTTAAGGCATATACTTTTGTACTTAATTCTTCTCCTTCGATGAGACTTCTTAAATACTTATAATACTGTTGCTTTTTTGCATATTCCTCTTCGGATAATGCTTCTTTTAATTCGGCTTGAGGTCTAGCCTTTCTACCGACTTTTTTCTTTGTAGCAACCTTATCTATCTGTTCAGTTTTATCTTTCTGCAATGTCTTGATTGCAATATTAAAACATTTTTTATGAGCATAGCGTCCCTTGTATGGAACGCCATCCTCATCTACAATTGGCTCATTGCATATTACGCATTTTCTTCGAGCTGCCATGTATCAACCTCTTATAAGTTATTCTCCTCAATAAAACTCTCAATATCATAAATGATTGCTTCAATAAGCTGTTCCTGACCTTTCTTCAGATCACTAGCCTTCTTGCCTTCGCCTAACTGATTTGCAACGATTGTCTGTAAATCCTCAAGATATCCATTATCAGCAAGCTTCTCTCCAAGTTTCTGTAGCTCGTCCATGAGGTCATCATATGATTTAACATCAACTGTTCTCTGTGCTTTCTGCTCCTCGTATGTAACTGCTGTGATTCCCTCTTCTCTCTCCTGAATCTCAATAGCCTTAATAATTACATCTTCAAGAGCTTCAGCAGTAAACTCCTCAATATAAGTAGTAGGAAGATAATCGAAACGAGAACGAGCAAAGAACTCATCTGTCTGTGCTAAGAAACCAGAAGACTTAACAACCTTACCGTCTTTATCAACACCGTTAGAACGAACATAAACACATAAGTCTGTATTATTGATGATAGGTGCTAACGCTCTCTTATCAGCCTTTGGTGAAATGTATCCATCCTTCTCCTGTGCGTGTGCAATAAAGTAACAGCAATATCCAGCACCAAGTAACTTGTTAATCTGCTTCCAGAACTCAGTCTCATACTCTTTCCAAAGTCCATATCCACCGTTTCCTTCTCCGATTGAAGGAGCTTTATACTTCTGGCAAATAAATTCCTGACAGTAATTTGCAGCCGCTTCAATCTCATCAAAGATAATTGTTGAATACATCTCTCTTGCTTTTTCTACTGTCGCTGGATCTGTAAGCTGCTTGTTAATCTTAATGAAGTCAGACCACTTTGTAATAGGACAATATGGAACACCAGGAATGGCGTTAAGACCTGCCTCGAATGGAAGATAGAATGGCTTCTTCATACGAGTTGCCTGTTTAGTCTTTCCTAAGTTATTTCCACCATAGACAAGAATAACCTTGCCCTCTAAACCTTTTGCTACTGTGCTGACCTGTGGATTAAAAATATCTAATTCGTTCATGTAATTCTCCTTTATTTTTAAAAATATTTTTTTATAAAAATGGTACATATTTCAAACTATTTCATTCGTACCTACAACAAAGTTAGATTAGAAACCTAAACTTCTACCATGTGCTGCGCCACTTGGCTTTGCAGTAGATGCCTTTGCACCACTCTGAGCTTTAGCTTTTGCTTCCTCAAGACGATTTGCTCTCTCCTGAATTGCGGCCTGAATTGTTTCAGCGACATATGGAAGCTCTGGTGTAATGCCCTCCTCATATGCTTCAGACGCACCTGTGATAAGAAGATCACTCTTAATCTCTACAGATACCTTCTTTCTTGGCTTACCAATCTTAACTGGAATCTCTGTTACAGTCTCAATTCTGTTATTAATAATGTCTCCGTAGAATTCTACTGTCTGTCCTACCTCGAATCCTGAATCAACAGCCTGTCCTATTTCACCCTCTGCCACAAGGTCGATTGGCTCAATTCCGTTATATGTAGGCATCCATCCACTTACTACGATTCTTCCTGTCTCAACACCATCAGCATCAAGCTCAGGATTAATACCAGAAATGAATACCTCAACTGCGAACTCTGCGTGTGGCTCATAATCCTCGTCAGCCTTTAATCTATTGAAGAAATTGCTCTTGTAAGATACAATCTTCTCACCGTTCTTACCTGTGAATGGACTAATATCACCAGTTACTCTAACCTTTGTAGCCTCTTCCTCCCCAACTTCTGCAATAGACTTGTACTCGTTCATTACTGTCTGAATGCCTGCATAAGTCTTGTTATCAGTACCAGCTTTAGTCTTCTCATTTACATTGACATTGTACTTAACGAAATTCACATCAGAAGTCTTGACTGTAATATGACCTGTTACCTTATTCTTTCCATCCTCTGTTACAATCTTCAGATCCTTCTCACTAACCACACCTACTGCTGTTGCCTTTGCATTTGCCTGTCTTAAATTTGTTTCCTTTGTTGTTGTCTCTGCCATTTAAAAATGTCCTCCTTAAAATTAAAAAATTTATGTAAATATTGTTAATAAAACAATCTATCTAAACGCCCAAATGGACGGAACACAGAAAATAAATTTATGTAAAAATCTATCTTCAACAGTGATTTTTGAGCGTAAAAACCCAAGGGTATGCTGTTCTTCCACCCATACAAATGCCATCCGCATTTATTTATTCTCTTTTTGTCACGGATTTTATATAATTTTCGAGACATCTTGTTTTGGAATTTTTGAACTGAATCGTTCAAGACTAATTAGATATTATCTAAGATATTTCCTGTTACTTCATACATTTCCAAATCATTTAATTCACACCATGATTCAAAGTTATCTCTCTGAACATACCAACCAACATTCATTCCGAGAAATTCATTCTCACCATTTCCATAAGATACTACATTATATAATTCTCCGTTTAGAATGTCGTTTTCAAAGATTAACTTGCCATTTTTATCATGACTGCCTGTACATCTACACAATGTCTTTAGATCTATTTCTTCAAAACCATCGGTTTCACCATGAGAATAGAATACTGTTGTTGGTTCAAATATTATATGAATTTCTTTACCATACATATCTAAACCTTTTACATAATATCCACAAACCCATTGACCACTACTAATGCTCTTTGCTTTACATAGCTGTGTATCTAAATTCTTCATTTTCCACCACTTATATTCTCTATTTATACAGTAATCTTTACTTTTATAAGTCTATATGGCTGATAAGCGTTTGGATATTTCTCTCTATCCACTTTACTGATAAACATATCATATGGTCTAATCCATATTCTCTGATCCTTTAAGCTCTGATATACAACCATCTTTTCTTCTGTTTCTGTATTAGTTCCAATGGCAACAATCTTATAGAAACCACCTTTGAAATGTTGAACTGTGTCTCCTGGTTGAAAATCTCTATCATACATGAATAAATCATTTACACCATTTAATTGCATATGTCCTAATATCTCAACATTTATTGTGATAAATTCACCATGTTTTAAAAGTTCGTCCTTTTCAATCAGTGCAACTTTATCAATTAAATAACTATCCTCTTTTTCTTCACAAATAACTATCTGACCTGACTTCCAGTTATTTGCAAAGTCTTCATTAAATCTAAAATCTGCCACTTTCTCACCTCACTTACATATTCTCTGTTCGATTTTGATTCACTTGTGTTTGTTTTAATCAAGTTCTTCTGCCTCTAAATCATATAATTCTGCAACAGAAATGTGTTCATTTTCTTCTAATATTGATTCTGCATTTTTAAAACTATTCTCTATTATTTCATATACATCTTCGTTTTCTTTACAGTCCACTTCTACATATCCATCAAATCTCACTCTATATTTCATATTATCTACCTCTTAAAATTTTCAAAAGAAACAGTGATTTATTTTAAACTCGAATAAACCGACTGTAGTTCTTTAATGATAATCTTCTCAGGAAATGTAATACATGTAACAATATCAAATGTCTGACATAAAATAACAATAATTCCTCCAACAATTGCACATCCTGCCAAGATTCCAAGCCAAATAGTAGCCAAATCATAATACGAATGCCAGTCTTCATTGTACTTTCCCCAACAATATTTTGCTTTTTCAATCACATATTTTCCAATGAACAGTAGACAAATACCAATTAACATCCATACAACACTTGTTGCAATTTCATATGTAACATACTTACCACATAGTTGCTGTAAATATGGAAGTACATTTGCAGAAGTCCAGTCAATTGCAAGACCAAACTTTTCTGCAAGAGCGTTTAAAATTTTAATTACTTCTTCTGACATAAATAAGTTTCTCCTTTCACTTACTTATTCTAATTATTTAAGATAAGTTTTCTTCAACCAATATATTTAATTTTTTCCAACAAGAAATACATATATGGAATGGCTGACTTTGTAATCTGAACGATTTTAAATATATGATCTTTTCATTGCTTAATTCTTTATCGCAAATTTTACATCTACATTTTTTAGTATTTCTTACTTCAAATTCGTTAAATTCATGTATAAAACTTTTATCCATTTTTCCTCCCTATATGTTTATTCTCTATTCGATTTTCATTTTTATTGGAAATTATTAGCTGAATCGCTAAGACTAATTATTTAAGAAATTTCTGATATCAGTCATCATTTGCTCTGACTCATCAAGATAATATCTGTGAGCATCTTCACCATCATAATATTCAAAATACGGAATTGGCTGCTCATCTTCATCACACATCCATCCAAGTTCTGAATATGCATCAAAATATACTGATACATGCTTTCCGTTATAATCAATTACAAATCTGATAATCGCACCTGCAAATGGTGGAATAATCGTCACGTCCCATTCTTTATCAAAGTGAAAAGCAGGAAGTTTTCTTGCCCAACCTCTAAAATCATGCATTTGTTCCACCTTTGATAACATTAGTGACTTATTTACATTTTCCTGTAAGTTCATTTATTTCTCACCTCCAACTATATATTCTCTGTTTTATCTCAATTCTGTCTTTTATCCTTATCCATTACATCTTTCATAAAATATGGCTTAGTAACAATATCAAAAATTATGTAGTATAGATGGTTACAGAAAGCAAAGAACTTAATATTTTTACAATCCAAATCATCACCACCAAGATCTTCTGCTATATTTTCAATAATAAAAGTGACAATAGCATTTCTATTGATAGGAACATTGTGATGAATATGAGATTTTACTAAATAGACCAATCTATCTTCCACCTCTTCAAGTTCAAATTTGTATACATTTTTATATAATTCATTATCTTCGTCTTTTGATTCACCAAAAACTGCCTCAAACATAAAGTTCTGAAAATCTTCCTGACGAAATGCTTCTCTAATTTTATTCTCTGTCTCTTTTTTAAATCTCATATTCTTTACCTCTAATCATGTATTCTCTGTTTACTGCAACATTTCTGGATAAAAGTCATAAAGATAATCACAAAAATCTCCATCGTACTGCGAACCTGTTCGTTCCCTCCAAGAATTTTGCCATTCTTTACCTCTCTCAGTCTGAATAAACTGTTTATATTTAGGTCTTAAAGCTTCTCTATCTTTACAAATGTCACTCATTCTATAATTCTCCTTTAAAAATCGCCTCAAGAAATGTCAGTTTACTTCGACTCTATTTCTTCACTGTTACATTGAAAACTGACCTTAAAATACAGATAATCAACCAAATACCAGTTGCAATAGACCATTTAAATGTCAAACCAAAGCACATTGTAATAAGCTTGATTATTCCACATGTAACAATCCAACTAAATCCATAGCATACAGCTAAAATTATAATGACAATAACTGCTGTTACTCCACCTTTTGTTAATTTTTCCTTCAAATTACTCATATGTATATTCTCCTTTATGTTTAATCTTCACCAATAAATACTAACCTGTCAATATATTCTCTACCTTCGCCCTTGAAAATAGGAATATCTGTATCAATAATCCAACCCTTTGTTTTGTCTCCCTTAGAAATAGACTTAGGATTCTGTATATCTACATAAATACAACAGCTTCCTCTCTTCTGATAAGTCGGTAAATCATTCCAGTTAATACCTTTCTGAGTCATAAGCATGTCTTGAATATCATTACATGACTTATTCTGTAATTCTTTATGTGAGAAATTGGCTTGACCTACCATCTGAGTTGAGTTATTAGAAGCGTCAAATTGTCGCCAATATACGAGATTTGTTACTTCTTCTTTTGGAATATTGAAACAACGAGCATCGAACATTGCACCTTTGTTGATGGCTTTTGTATATGCATCTATATATTCTTCGTTAGATAAGCCCATCGTAGAAATGACAATATACTCAAATGCATTATTATAGAAAAACTTATTAAATGCCATCGTAGCCATGCTTGCTGCAATACTACAAATCTTTTGTACTTCATAATCAAACCATGCGGAAGATGTGAGTTTCTTATAATCAACAAGAATTAGTGTAATCTCATCTGATTGTGTGTAACCAAGAACACAGCCCTGAATATTCTCACATAAGTATTTCATTGTTTCCTGCATTGACTTAATTAGCACTTCATCAAATGGTTTCTGAAATCCTCTTGTAAATGTACGGAATGCCTTTCCATCAATTCTGATGGCAACTGGACACCTTCTCATTAATTTTGTCTTAGGAATCTGCTCATAAAATGTCTTCATCCTAATGCCTAAATCATCATGTACTGGCATATATGTACCTCTCTTTCAATATGTTATTCTCTCTTACTAATATAATTTCGTACTTAATTCAGAAACTTGTTCTTTAATTTCATCCACTTCTGTTAAACCATTTATAGGTTCTAACTTGTGATTGATATCATTTATATCAGATTCAATTTCGTCAATTATTTGAATGACAACACTTTTGGGAATAAATTCTTCCCCATCATCAAATTTATAATCAGCTAAATCACCATACTGATATACTTCCTGGTCTATTTGTTCTCTATAATTTGTATTTTTATATGCCATTATCTTTACCTCCTCATAAGAAATCGAAATTTACTTTGATTCTCTCCAACTGATACTGTAATATGATTCATTGTACTGATTGCCAGTTTCAACTTTATAACCAAGTTCCTCTAATTTCTTTCGTGTTTCAGGTTTTAAACAACCATCTTCACTGATTGAAAATTTGCCATCTGCAATTGCATCTCTAATCAATTTTGATAACTCTGCTAATTGTTGCGTAGTGCAACTATCAATTGCATTGTTTGTCATTTTATTTGCTTCTGATGCAGACGGAATAACATTCTTTGGTGGCTGAACTTCTGGTATAGGTATGTTAGAAGTAACTGCATCTTCGCAACAACCTATATCACTACAGCCTATACAAAATTTATAACTTCTACTATTCACTGGATATTTGCAAGTCATTTAATATTTTACCTCCTGATATATTATTCTCCATTTATTCAACTATTTCTGCTACAACAGACTCACCATGTATCGTGTGTACTACTTTTAATAAGCAATCAGAAACATTGAAGTGTTTTGCAATAATATCCTCAATTTCAGTATCATTTATAATTTTATTTTTATATGACTCTTTTTCTGGATATCCTTCATACTTGTCAAACAATTCAGCTATTGTCATATCATTATATTTTGCAAGATCTGTTACACAAGCACATACATTTTTACCAGTTGAAGCACCAATACAGTCACAAAGATATTCAGATAAATTTACGTATTTATGCCATACCTTACTTTCATAAATTGGTGAATCCCATCCAAGTAATCGTTCTCCATGAACAGAAAAATATGTATCAGGAACGCCAAGTACACTACCATCGCTCTGTCTCCACCATGCTTCTTCACCTGCTAATTTAACAAATTCATCTTCTGACATATCACACATCTTATTAAATAGATCTTCAGATACTTCCCATACCTCATATCTATTTCCAGCATAAGAAATGTCTGCGTCATTTGGTGGGTTGTCCACTTTATCAAAAAATCTCTTTAATTTATTTCCTAAAATCTCCACTTTTTCACCTCCCAAGGAAACCGATATTTCTTGTTCTTTTTATTACTATATATAGTAGTTTAAATTTATACAGCCACTATATATAGTATGATTTTTTATGAAATATACTACCTATTGTATTATTCTCTCTTTTACTTTAATAAAGCAGCAATCTCATCAATTTCTAGCTCTGTTTTCTTATCATCAGAAAGTAACTTGTCCAGCTTGCTTTCCATTTTCTTCAAATCAGACTCTTCTTTCTTCAGACCAGATACCTCTAACTTACTCTTAATATCTTTAATCCATGCTGTCACACTGTATCCTGAAATTTCAAAATCAGCCATATTAAGATCCTTTGCAGACATTAAATATGAATTCAATCTAATCAAAAGTAGCAATAACGCATCATCTGAACACACATTGAGATTAATTGTCATTCCATCCATATTAAGAACACAATTTGTTTCAGGAATAAATCTAACCTTCCTCTCAGAAATTGATTTCTTCTTGGCTTCAATCTGTTTCTTTAATTCTAAAATTCTATCATCATTTTTACTCATCAAACTCGTACTCCTTTTTATACTCTCTACCATTTGCTAAATATTTTTGTTTGTATACCGGTTTAAGCTTTTCAAAAACTGTTTCGATTGAAACTGGGATCATATGAGTTTTAATTGCCTTTTGACCATAAACTTCCACTTCTCTTTCTTCTGTCGGGAAAATATCAATTGCTTCCTCATCACCATGACACATATTTTTGTTGTTATATTTATAAACTGTATACTTTCCATTATTTTCAGATCTATATGGTGTTGTCATTTCATATTTAATATATTCTCCATTGACACAGACCATAAAACTTACATCGAAATATTTCATTGTCTCATCATTTTCAAAAACATTAATTGCATTTTCATAAAAATCTTCAAATGAGATATTTACAATTTTATCCTTGCTATCATCTATAGGGGAGAATTGATAAGATGATTCCATTGAATCATAAATTTCAGAATATTTAGACGTGCATTTATCATCGAGACAACTAATAAGTTTGTTTTTAGGAACACTTTTGAATTGCTCAAATTCATACTTTCCATCGCTTAATCTTGCAAACCAATGCATTTTACCATATGGAAGGTTATTAATTCCTTTATAAGAAATCTTACTATAATATCCAAAACGAGTTGGTTCATTTGGGATGTCTTTGTAGGACTTGGTTCTTACAATTTTACCATCCTGTATAAATTCATAACCATAACCGTATGTTTCAAAACGTCCCATATAAATATATTCAATATTTTCTTTTGTAAGATATGTTGCACCAAGAATCAAGTCTCTTGTCTTAATAGATTCATTGTTATGTACAATCTTATTATAAGCTGCAATCTGTTTATAGTCAGGTGATTCGACTGGCATAAGAACTAAATCCTTACCATCCCATCCATATATAAATTCTCCTTCAAGCCCCTTACCTTTGATACAATTCGCATTTTCGAGAATGTATAATAAATTTTCAATGGTAATTTCAAACTCAAATCCTCTTGGATCATATACTCTACAATAAGCATGTCTGTGATCCCATCCTGTAGAGTAATCACCAGCTTTCTTATTGAGCACAAATCCTTCTGTTGGAATATTATCAAATTCATCATTCGGAATCTTATCATCACGCCAACTATTCCATGATGCTTCTTTTCGCAACTTACCTTTTTCATCATAGTAAATGACATAGGCAAGTTTTCCCGTATAAGTTCCTGAACGATTTTGATATCCAACATTTATCGTTTTAGGAACAAAAATGCTACTGTTCATTCTGTTATTCTCTCCTTACATCGCCTTTGCAATCGACTTAACCTGGTTATCAAGGTATTTTACAATCAATCTTTTCTTGGCTAAGTTCAATCCTTTATTAAGGTCGAAAGTGTCATTCTTATAACATGTTGTTTCCGCTTTAAATGCACCACTTCTAACTTGAACTTTCTTTCCATTGTATCTGTACTGCCAGCTCAATTTTTTAGGAGCACCAAATAAATCTGTTAAATTTAAAATGTGGTAATCGCTCCAATTACTCCAAGTTCTTTTTATGGGCTTATTAGAATTCTTTTCATGTTCATTATCTTTCATAATGTGAAATCTTTTATACTCACTTTCAATATCTTCATCCACTACACTGAATCCATTATCTTTAAGGATTTTTACTACCTCTGCAATATCCTCTTCGTGATATGCTCTAAGTTCTCCAAGTTTCATTAGTTCCATATGTTTATTCTCCTTTCAATTTCCAAAAGAAACGAATCTTTCTTGTTTTTAGTTCACATCATTATGTGTTTCGCCATCTGAATAATAAATATTCCAATCCTTGAATAATTCAATCAATTTATCATTATCCCAATCATATTCATTACAATGTGTAATGGCGATTGATTTTTCGTCTCCAAAATTCCCTACATCATCGGAACATCTACTATACAATTCTCTCAAATCAAGTGTTCCATATCTCAATGTGTCCTGGAATGGGTTTGGTACATTTGTTTTATCAAACATATATTCATTGATAAATCTCTTATTACATTCAGATGGGAATTTACCAGCACCATGTCTTGTTAAATAAGTACGAGATACATAACAAGTTTCAATATTTATCTCATCATTCCATTCAACGTTTTCAATTATTCTCTTGGGATTTTCTATACCTGTATTAGACGGTGTTAGATGTGGAAAATATTCGGTATTATTCTGATCAAGTAATAAACCTTGTGCAGCTTCAAACACAATATTGTCAAACTGATTTAAGAAATAATTATCTGATATAGTCAATGAGTGATTATTCATAAAATCCCAATCATCCAAAAAATGTTCAAATATACCATTATCAAAGAATATTCTTGACCATTCATCTGTTAATATAATATTCTCTCTTTCAAATTGTTCTAAGTAATATTCCCTGATATGATTATCTACATCAGTTACACCAGCTTTGTATCTTTTGATAGTTTCAAAAATTCCTAATCCACAACTACCATGTTTATTTTTCCCACGATTCTCCTCTATAATCTGATTTGCCATCATATCAAAAGGTGTTGTCAACATACAATTTTGATTGATATAAACATTTGGTATATATCCTAATTTTATCAATTCATCATATTCCTGCTTAAAAATAATTGGATTAACAATAAAATCCTCAGATAAATATGTACTTGCATTATTGAATGTTCCAGATCCAAAATGATGAAAGACATGTCTGATTCCGTCAGGAGTCGTTACGGTATGTCCTCTCTGAGCACCACCATTTGAACAAACAACAATACTATTAGGTTTCCGTGAGAAATAATCTGTCATTAAACCTTTTCCTTCGTCTCCCCAATTCGATCCACATACAATCTTAATGTCTTTCATCTTTTAAATCTCCTATCCTACCAAGTAATTCCTTCCGAGTTAGAAGGTGTAGCAACTGTATCTGTTACATTATTCTCTGCTTCATTAACAATAATATCTACAATCTCATTTGTAATACTGTCCATATTTACTCTTCTAAAATGAGTATCATCAAGATACTTCTTATAAGACTTTTCAATCTCATCCTCATCCCATCTATGACGATGAGCAACATCTAAATGATAGATGTTAAACTTCTGAGAAGCTTCATTATATAAATCTTTTGTCTCCACATCTGCCTGAAGATTATCACCTGTTGCTTCAATTAAGCCACTTCTATAACCTTTTAATGGAAGATATGGATTTAACTGCTCATCGCCCATTGTAATAATAATTCCTTTTCTTCCACGGTTTAAGCAATCAAGCTTTGTGTGACGAGAGCCGAAATACCATGCTGCTGTGTAGGATTCATAACTGTTTCCACCACCGCCAAACTCGAAATAAATCTTGTCAAGCTGTTCAGCAATACGAATATCAGACTCAAACTGTGAAGCCTGGATTGGACAGCTATCACAAGCTAAATCACCAATACCCATGATAAGGAACTCAACATCTGTAACCTTTTCATATAACTTAGTCATAATTACATTCAACTTCTTTGCTACCTCAACAGCAGCCTCTCCCATGCTCCCAGTAACGTCTAAAGCAAGAATGACAGGAATTGTGTTTGGATGCTCCTCTGTATCACAACACTCTCTAATAACATTCTTAGGATTAAGTGCAGAATCAATATTTTTTGCCTTAAACATATCCTGATTAGAATAGGAACCTCTAATCATACCATCCGTTGAAACACTCATACCCTTTGTTGTTGAATAACTTACATAACTATCTCTTGTCCATGAACCGCATCCCATATTATGCTTCCTCCTCTTCGTCTACTTCTGTATCATCGTCATCATTGCCACTCATATCAAAGTCGAACATTCCGTCAAACATGTCACCCATATTTCCACCCATCATCATAAATGGTAACATAGAACTCATTCCACCATTTCCATTCATCATGCCAGTAGAGCCATTGTCACCTTTCATCATCTGAGAAAGCATCATATACTTTAAGATATTGTTTGTGCCTTTCTTACCCTTGATAATGTCACTACCAAACATTGAAACAATCTTGCCATAAAAATATGTATTACCCATAAATACATGTCTTTCAGGAAGTACAGTTTCGATTGTTGAGTCCTCATAATTAATGACCGTAATCTTTGTCTTATCAGCTTCAATAACACATCTAGGCTTGCCATTTACAAGAATAATGTCACCCTTCTCTACCTTATTAGTTGGAATAATAAAGAAGAATTCCTCTCCAATATCAAATACAAAGTTACTACAGTTTGTGAGCTTGCCAGTCTTGATGTTATATGTCTTATAACCACCATTTGTCTTAACTGCAATTCCACCATTCATAGAAAGTCTACACATTCCACTTCCCACCTTGCCAAACATACCATTTAAAAAATTGTTCATCATATTTATTTCCTCCTATGATATAAAAATTATTGTTTACAATTACTTATTCTCTCAATCCATCCAACACTCTCATCAAAACGTGTCTTGTAAGATTTTTAACATCACCACTATAAAATCCACATTCAATGTCACAAGCCTTTAGAACTTCATCAAGTGTTTTATTCTTCTCTTGACTCAACAAACTCTTACAATGCTCATACTGAATATTATTTGTCTCATAAGCATTTCTGAGATTACTTTCTAAGCAGCGAATAATTCTTATTAGCTCATCTTTTGTCATACGTTTTAGAGAGCTGTCCTCCAAAGTATGTTTCCCATCGCCTATCGCCATATACTTATTCTCCTAATCATCTTTGTCTATAATGAACCAATATAAAAAACTTAAAAGTGTAAAAGTAATTCCAAGTATTTTATTTTCTGCTTGATATGAATACATCGTTACACCACTACAGAACCATACCAAAAGAAATGCGATTGCTTGTCTATAATACTTTTTCATTTCACACCTCCAATCGCATATTTGTTAATCAACTTCATGATACAGTTCTCCTATTTCTTTTATGTTCCTTATATAAAGTATTTAATTCCTGCTCTAATTTCTTTTTCTCCATAGGATTCTTACAATACTTTATTCTCTTCTTAAGAGTAGGTATATCTTGTTTTGGAGGTTCAAGGCATTCAATAGGAAAATTATCGCCAAAATGCATTTCATTAATTGTTTCAAGAAGCTTTGCAACTGGATCTTCTTGTACCTGTATGCCTAAGTCTTTATATTTTTGTTCAAGTTCATTTTGTATTTGAGCTTCTGCCATTGCACTTATCATTTTTCCTATGGCATCTATCTGTTTACCAACTATTAAGACTTTTGTAGCATCACTTATTTTTTCAAAAGTATAATGTAACTCTGAAATATCAATCACCTCTTTCTACTCTATGTCGCAACCTCTATATTTCCCTTCATATCGTTATTCCTCTAAATTTTTACCACATAACGGACAAAATTTTATTTTTAACATTGCCGATGCATATTCACCACCTGAACTATCAGCAAATAATGTATTATTATAATAATGTCTATCAATAGAAAAATTTCCTATTTGACAAATATCTCTATTACTTTCCCAGCTAATCTTTTGTCCCTCTTCACAAAATTTACACATCACTTACACCTCCAATTTGCCCAAAAGAAAGAAAAATTTCATATGATTATTTAATTCTTTTCACATTCTCTTTAAGTACATTAATGATGTGAAATTGTTGTATTTTTCTCATTGCAATACAATTTAAATATTCCTTCCAATCAAATGTAGTAAGCACTTCAATAATATCTTCTCTCAATTCTTCATTATTTATTTTGATTTTATATTCTGCCGAATAATGTTCATCATCCTTTAATATCTTTCCAGCAGATCCATCACCCCAATAGCACATACGAACATCAAAATCTTTCTCGTCATATCCCTTACTATCCTGACGATAGATAGTGATATCTTTTAATTTTGCGACTGGTTTGCTATTTAATTCTCCACTATCAGGTCTGCGATAAATATTGAAACAACAATGCAAATCTCTATCTGTATAATGCTGAATACCTAAATCTTCACTATATACCAAATCAAACTCATACATTGACATTGTGTTATTCAATTGGCTTATAGGAAGAATAAATGCAATTGTATCTGCAATTTCAACTGACTTCTTAAAAAATTTTTGTGCCATATTTAAACATCTTCCGTATGGTGGATTTCCTATTATCAGCCTTCCCCAAAGATACTTTATATCAGCACTTAAATAATCCTGCTTAAAGATATGAGTAAAATTAGATTCGCACTCAGGTTCAATATCATACGCAAAATGTGGTAGTTGCTCTGCATGATGAAGAAAACTGCCATTCCCAACACTAGGGTCAATAATCTCTGATATATTTTCTTCACCAACAACTTCAAAAACCTTATCCCAACAGTGGTTCGCTAATTCTATTGGTGTGTAATACTTGTCATTTTGTAATTTCAATAATTAGTACCAAAGCGGTTGCAACCTTTAAAGCCAGCTACTAATTATCCTTTCTTTGTAACATTCTCTTATTTACTGGGATTCCCATAGCCGAATGGCTTAGATATGATTAAAAATTTTCAAAAGAAAGATTGGTTTACTATGCTTTAATCTTATCAATAAATTCAATATCATTTGGTGAAGGAGTTATAATTTTCCCATCTGGTAATTCCACAATGGCTACTGAATAGTTTCCTGCACCAGTTTCAAATTCTTCATAGTTACATCCCCACTCGTGAAAATATCCAAGATCAAAAGTCTGTTCTTGTCTCATTCCATTTGTGTAAAAATTTACTTTTCCTTTACATTTTCTCATATTTTTTCACCTCCAATGTATTAATCTTCACTCACAATCTCATAAACAAAATCATCGTGATATTTGCCATTCTTATCTTTAATCGAATCTTTCAGAACATGTTTCGTTCCATTATGTCTCTCGATAAAGCTATTATATCCTCTACAAGCAGGATTGCCACCAACAGCTCTCCATTCAACTCTATGTAATGTTTTAATCAGTTCTTCTAATTTATCGAATACGTCCCTACCAACCAAGATATTTCCTCTATCAAATGAAAATAATCCAAAGTTATACGCTTTAGACGCATACCAATCAACGGAATATCCTAAGTAGCCAATGAGTTTTTCGTTCTTATCAACTATTGCATATTGAAATTGACTCTCATTTGGACATTCTGCAATTTCAGGACTCCAATTACACATGCAGCCAGTCTCGTACATCATATCTGTTGTATAGTAATATTTCTGAAATTCTTTCTCAATCTGTTCTTTATATAAAATTGCAGGTACTAACACTTAATCACCTCTTTTCAATAATCCAAGGATATGTTGCTTTCCTGTGAAGTTATCTATAATTCATTCTTCTCTCAACTTCCTTGTCATTTTCTTCATCGTTGAAATATTTGTAAGCAAGAGTCATAGGATAGTTAGAATCTTTTGCTCTGTCCCACATCATAAATTCACACCAGTTCGGCTCTTTGCATCCATCTTTACTGTCGTTGCACCAGCTTGGATCTTCAAATAAGCCATCGAAAACACTCTTAAACGAATACTTTTTTCTCTGAATATTTCTATCTTTGATAACAGTTGACTTATCATATCCTTTGATTTCTACAAGAACACCTTCACAGACTACTCTTTTACAAAGTCGTACAAACCATTTCATAAATTCTCTGTAAGTCTGTTCAAATTCTCTGTCTCTTAAAGCTGCATTTACAACAAGGATATATTCGTCCTGTGTTTGTAACCATCCTCTACTGCGACTCTTATGCCCATATCTATCTACCAAATTATTTGTCACCTCGCCAAATTCATCACATGAGCATGAACTGTTATAACCATTTTTCTGAATGATATATGTATTCATGTCACCTTCAGAGCCTGTTACTCTTGGCAGATGATTTAGCACTGTTTCAAGAATATATCTCTTCTCAGGCTGTGTTCTACCCATAGGACGAACTGTTATTGTACCGTTGATATAAGTCCAACTAGACATTTTTACCTCCTTGCTTTAATATTCTCTCTTTTATTGCGGAATTATTATCTCAAAAATATACATATCCACACTACAATTACGCTAATTAACCAAAACACTTCCGCAAGATTCTGTACTTTCTCAGACGCTTCAATCTGTAGTCCCCAAAAGAACATCATTGAGATACAAGCCAATATATTTACAACTTCTACTGGTGTCAAATTACTCACTATTATTCCTCCTTTAAATATTCACAAGAAACTGAATTTACTGTTATTGCATATCATTTAATTCTTTATCAATATCTTTCTCAACTTCTCTTCTATACTTCTTTTTAAATAATCTACGATTCTTCTTTTTCATCTTTCTCCAACCATTATGATTATTTGCCCAACAAGCATAATCATGGGAGAACCAAGATTGATGATTTTCAGAAAATTGTCTTCTTTTAATCTCTGATCTCATAAATCTCCTTTACTTTCTATTAATCCATTCCTTAAACTCTTTGAAATCTTCCTTTGTAAGCACAATATCAGAATAATAGAAATCCTTATTACAAATAATCGCCCAAATTTTCTTCAACTTTTCAAAGAATGGTCTTTGTTGAGTATAAAAGTTACCATTTGCATATGTTAAGAAAGCATAGTCGCCATCTTCATAATCATAAATCTTGAAGTGGATACCTTCATCACATCCACACTTACAACTTACAATCAGTTCATCATCTTTGAAATTTTTAAATACTGCCATCTTAATCTCCTTTACTTACTATTACAGAGTCCAACCTTGTAGTCGTCCTTAACATCAATAGTTACTTCTCTCTGAAAATTTCCTTTCTTATCGTATAGAGACAAGTAATATCTGTTGCCACGCTGCTCTAAAACGACATCTTCATTCTCGAATAGTTCAACTCTTTTTTGTTTCTGTACTGGTTTAGTTTCTACTTTTGGAGGTAATATAATAGGTGGAAGTTCTATTGTAGCTGTTTCAACTTCTTCAAGAATACAGCTAATGTCGTTATCTAACTGATTCTCATCGTTTGTATGTTTATCTACTGTTTTAATCACTTCACTCTCAAATAATAATCTATTCTTCATTTTAATATTCTCCATTTCTACATATATAAATGATATTTTCTTCCAATATAATCAATAAGTTCACTGTCCATTGGTCTAAAACCAATTACAGTAAGTGTTCTACCATCTTCTTCTGGTTCTAATTCAGTGTGACAGTTATCCCTTATGAGCCAGAAATCTTTACCTTCAACCATTCCTAATTCTTCTGCCATAGTCTTAGCTTTTAGCAACTGATTCTTATTCTTGGCTTGAAGAACACATTTTGTAAATTCGCCCTCAATCCAATTGTGAAGAATATCTTCGTCAATATAACCATCGACATGACCATCTAAATCGGCATTATTTCTAATAAACCAACTGAGAAATGCCATAGAACCGTGGCTGACTTGAGCTGCGAGCTTTCCTGACGACATTGCGAGGTCTTTTCTTGCAATAATAATCTGTTTATACATATTTATTCTCCTTTCCATTCACCCAACTCATAAAAGTCGTCTATCTGGTCATCCAACTTTCTAACCTGTTTTCTCAGCTCACGCTCTTCCTTTTTACTATCTGTTCTCTGACACTTCGTCCATAATTCATCACGCTGCTTAGATAATTCGTTGTACTTATCAGATACATCAATCTCATCTACAACTGAAATCTCAACCTTCTCTCCACAATGAGGACAGAATTGGATTGGATAATTATCTGTCTGCTCCCATTCGTCTTCATATGAAGTAATGACTTCTGTATAAGAAGTACAGAATCTTGGGATATATCTTTCGTCATCCCAACAATCATCACTATGAACCAAATCTTCACCTGTAAATACAATAGCTTTATCATTCTGAATCTCATTACAGCAATACTGAAATGGCTTATACTTGTACGAATAAGTGTCATTAAATTTCAATTTGATTAAATCTATCTTCATATTTTTATTCTCCTAACTTTCTGCCGCACCAAGGACAATATGAAATATATTCTCTCTGATGAACAAATCCATCATCGTATTCACCCATTCAGATGTTTCTATATTCAAATAATATTCATTCGTCAATGAATCAACATATATCTGATTGTCAGGTGAGTTATAATCACAACGGTTACACATATTTATTCTCCATCCTTTTTATTTTCTGTGGTATTCTGGCTGCAATATCCATCAACAAAAATTTTAAAATTAGTATATAATTCTTCAATCGAATCAGCTACCATACTTGTACATGGATTACTCATGAATAGAGTATACTGTTTATTTTTATCTAATCCGTTATCATCCATATATTTTGAAAATGCATCCAAACATGTTTTTAGATAATTACAAGCCGAGGAATATGTTTCAAACATATATGCCGTTTCAACTCCAAGCATGTATTCTTTTTTCTGCTTGTCATATGTAATATCTATATCATTCATAGTAGACATATTCGCTTTGTGTCCAGATAAATCATCCCAACTTGTTATTCCCCAAATAAATTTCCAATCATCCGTCTCTATAGTGCAATCACCGTACTTTTTGTCCATTGCTTTATTATATTTTTCTTCTTTTTTGTATGCTATCTCAGAACGCCAATAATTAATTTGCTTAAACGGAAAAAATTTAATGATTTTACCGTAATATATATTTGACAATGAGTTACATTTAAAAATTGAATAACCAGATTCATCTTTCTTCCAACTGTCCATACAAGCATAATCATGATTTTTGTTAAGTTTTCTATACTTGCAAAAAATACAATTATATTTTTCTAATAGTTTCATAAGTTTCTCCTAATTCATTAATTTGATTTCTCGAAAATCGTCATCAGCTTTTACTCCGTTGATATAAGCACACCAACCTCTAAGACCTGATTTCTTAGAAATTGGGTATTTGTGCTTAATGTTTATAACAACTTCATAATCATCTGGATAATTTTCAAGAATAGATTTCAAATCGCCAACTGAAATACTACTCATCATTTACCTCGCTCTATCACAATCATTGAAATATAAAAGCATCTGATATTTATATTCTCCGAAACGTTTTCTCCAACGCTGATTTGCTTTGTCCGTATTCCAATTGAAAGGCATCATGTGATAACTAATCAAAAAACACATATCAAGAATTTCTTTATCGCTCCATCCGTCAGGCTTAGTCAATTGGCTCAACGCATAATAACTTCCATATGCCTCATGTGCTATGTAATGAGCAATTCCTTCATCATCAAATGTTTGAGTGTATAATTTACCAAAATCGTGTATTTTTGAACCTATAGCAAATGGATTTGTATTTTTATTAAATTTTGAACCATTCTCTTGCATTTTATTGATAAATAAATCGCTAACAAAAGAACTATGTTTATCAAGCGTCATAGTATGATGTGGATTTTTTTGATCATAATTTGCCATTGCCTTAATCATATCTTCAATCGTACAATTATATTTTGTATATTTTTTACTATTAAGAATATGAATTTCGTCTAATCCTTCTCCCTTAAATGGGACTTGGAATCTTCTAACTTGATGATGGATAACAAAATCAGGAACAGCCTTCTCCCTAGATTTATTATCAATTTTGCTTTGTTCATATGGCTTTGATAAAACGTAACATACTTTTTTAATGTCCAATCTACCAATTCTATTCATAATTGCTCTACGAGATTTTATTGTTAAATTGGTCGCATCAGCAATTACATTCTTTTTATTCACTAAATTTTCATAAATTCTATTATGGAAAATATTAAATACTTCGTCATTTTGTTCTTGATTTTCCGCATTTCCTGTTAATTCTTTACGAATTGAATCTGTTGATATAATTACTGTATTTGCATTCTCATTTGCTATCTTGGTAGCGATAGTTGATTTACCACTACCAGACAGACCTACAGGAATGTATAACGTAGGTTTATTCATTATCATCGTCCTCCTGCATAAAAATTTTAGAATAATCTGAAACGCCCATATCTTTTAACTTTAAATATTTGGAATTTCCTTCGTTATGTGATTTAATAACATTTATGGTTTTCCCAAAATATAATTCTCTACAATACCCTCGATATTTCTTTGGTACATTTTGATTGATCCAAATCATGAAATCTTTTCTATCATTTTTTGGTGCTTCATTATAGTATTCTCTGATTTGTTTCTCAGTTGTTCTCATATATTGAAAAACAATACCAGCTACTCTTTTTACATTGTCGTGATAAGCAATTGGGAGTTTGGAGAGAAGATCGTCATATTTATCATCTGCAATAGAACGAATAATAAGATTAATTGACGAAAGTTTAGATAGTGCCTTATGTATATGTACATAATCGTTATATTTGACTTTCAGTTTATAACCATCAATATTAATCACAAAACCTTCGGCTTCATCAGACGATTTATCATCCAGTTCATTCATAATCTCATCAAATGTTTTATTAAATATCTCTGTCGTAGGAATATTATAGTTTTTAGCTATTTGTGTCACCATATAATATGGAAATTCTTTTCCGCTCCAATTCATCCTAATTCCAATGAGGTATAACCCTTCTTGTTCTTTGGTGTATTTTACAACATGTGCATCTTTCAATGAAATATATTCAAAAATGAAAGTCATATTTGGATGAGTTTTTAACATTTCTTCGTATCCTAGCAATTCATAAATCATCCTATAACCATCCTGTAATCTCCAAGAATTTTCAGGATTGATTGCCTGACTACCTGCCATAACAATTTTTCCATCATACCAAGTTGCAGACTGCATCGAACCATCTAATTTATTTGAAAATTCTACTGTATGAGCATTCTCAATCCTTTTCTGAATATTTTCCAAACTTGTTTCTTCAAGTTCAAATGCATTAAAAAACTTACGAAAAGGACAAAGGACAATACATTCATTTACTACATCAATGACAATACTTCTACACTCTCGATAAAAACCATCATATCTTTCCCATAAATCCTCACCAGAATTTTCAACTTCACCATCATAGATATTGCTATATCTACCATATCTCAATAATAGGTAATTATTATGTTGATTTAATTCCAAACAAGAAAGTAAATCCGTGTATTCAGGGTATTGATTAAATGGTTCAGTACCATTCAATTCTTCTACCCATCTTTCTAAGCATGTCTTTGATTCGTTTGTATATCCTGAAACATATTCATATGTAGGATATTTGATTCGTCTGCGATATTCATTTTTAATTTCAATAAATTTATTTAATACTGGATTCCAACTCATATTAATCACCAAAAATAATGTTCTTTGCGTGTTTCATAGTAATGCCACTACACATTTTCCCAAAAAATTCTCCACAAGCAAGTATACTTTCTTTTTCTTCTTTCATACAGTCTTCAAAAATTCTCTTTGGAAGATTCTGTGCAACAAACTTCATGTCTGTTGGTTCAATTTTTTCAGGCAGAATACCCTCATCACGCATTTTGTATAGTTCCTTTTCAACTCTCCTGCGAGTTACAATTTGATTGACAATTTCCTGTGCTTTTGCTTTAGCAGCTTCCTTTACTGGATCTACTTCTTTTACACGAGTCTTCATAACCTCCGAAAATTTATCGCTAACAATCTTTAAAACAAACGGTTCTCTTGAATTCGAGTTATTGAGTTGTGTCATATTCTTGACCACAATACCTTCTTCAATAGATTTTGAATAAACGACTTTATCCATAAAACTTCTACAGTGCTCCCAAGAGATAAATTCTCCATCATATAACACGTGAATATATGTAAACCCAAGTTCATCAGCTAATCTTTTCACTTCCGACTGTGGTAGATAACACTGACTTGTTACATCATATACATCATACATAAGCCAAATTTTTTTAAATTCAGGTTTGTATACGATTTTATTCTTGACCGCCCATTCACCAAAGAAAACATAATTAGCATAATCTACAAACTTACTTGAATCTAATGATTCAACAAAATTCCAAAATCCTGATAATGTGTTATTATATGAAAGTGGATGTTTTCTTGAAAAGGCATTTAATTTACCGCTCTTCTCATCATATCTAAATGAAGCATTAGCTCCATCAAATTTAATTTGCACCACAATATGATCTCCAACATGAAAACTACCTGTATTTGCCACTGTTAATTCCGTATCCTCTTTAATACGGGAAATATCCATAAACTTTTTCTGTTCCAAGTTCCTCTTACCTTAGTAAGTAGTGCGCACTTTATCCTATAGGAACTTTTCTATTTTCCTTTCTTTTTAATCTTCTAATTTGTTACCTTTTGCTTCATTACAAAGCTTACACATTGTTTGATAGTTACTAATATCATCAATACCACCTTTTGAGCGTGGTATAATATGATCTTTTGTCATTAAAATTTCTGTACCATTATCATCAACTGCATATAAATTTAGATGATAACTCTTATCCTTTAAATGTTTTTCTTTAACAAAATACTGTCCTTCGATTCCACAAACCGAGCATTTACAACCTTTTGTAAAAAATGTTTGGTATCTTTGACTGTTACCTTTAATCAAATCTCCACCAAAATCAACTTTTGCATTTCTCTTATCTCTTTCAAATAAAACATCTTTTACCTTATCTCTAACTTCATCAATGGAATATACTTCTTTGCGAATCAAGTCCTCATTTTTTGGTTTTTGCTTTAGTTTTGATTTGCAAAATTGCTTAGTTAATAAAGCATTACAAATATCTTCATTACTCAAAATAATTAACAAATCTTTTACTGTTTTAATCTGGTTAGGAATATAATCAGAAAGTAAATGTCTATTCCAAACAATCTTAAAAATTTCTGTATCCAAATTTGGTGATAATGGATTATTGTTCTTGGGAAAACTCGTATTTAAGAAATCTTCAATAGTTTCATATTTGTCTAATAACTCCTTATCGTTAAAATGATAATGAAATTTAAGACCTTTAAAAAAATTCTTTTTGCTCATAGTGACATCTCCTTTGAAATTTTATTGTCACTTATATATTCTCTCTTTTATTTGGAAATTGTGAGCAGAAATGCTCTTAGATAAAATCAACAAGAAATGCTTCTTTCTTATTTCTCATATAAAGCTTTCTGAAATTGTTTTCTAAATTTCTTACAAGCCGATTCATTTTGACTATCTGTTAATACTCCATGTATATAACAATACTGAATTGAATGTAATAACTCTTGTAATCTCTCAGCGTCTTTACCGAGAGTACACCCTTGCTTGTTTACATATTTTTCTAAATCATCAAATAATGGATCGAAATTACTCATATCTACAACTTTACTCATAATCTTATTCTCCTTCGAATATTACTCTTATTGGCTTTATAGCTTCGTCATTTGTTGGTATAAGAAGCACCTTGTCATTTCCAACCTGATCATTAAATATTTTTGGAGCTTCAACAAATGTAACTCTTTTTGACCTATCACTATCCAGCCACTCTTTAAACTTTTCAAGATTTTCTTTTTCAGAAATTGCAGCACATGGACTTACTTTGTCTATTAATTCTAAAAATTTTTGTCTTTCATCTTGTGATAACTCCATACTGTTATTCTCCTATTTGCTAATTCTAAAACACCTTCGCATCGCCAACCGCTATATCTTTTACTTCTACAAAAGAATTTAGATTATCTTCCATAGTTGTAATCAATATCTCATCAAATAAATCTTCCATCATACAAAAGAATCGTATAGATGGATGAAATCCTGGATATTCTTTCAAACGACATTTATTAACTCTACCCCTTAATAGAGAAAGTCCATGTCTTCTACGTTTGTTGTTGCTCCAATGGATAGGATTGTCATAAAAAGCTTTCTTCTTTCGTCTGTACTCTTCTAATTCTTCTCTTGCAAGCTTGTCAATCTCTTTTTCTCGTTCCGTTTTCGGAGGTTTACCATGAATAATATTGTCAAATTGCTTTCTGACATTATCGTTTACTTCTGCTTTTTCTGAATCACTCATCTTATCAAAGTTCTGAAATACATCTAGTAGTGCGTTTTTCAAATTGTTATTCTCCTGCTTCTACTTGATCTTCATCCAACAAACCAAATTTTCGTAAATAATACTGTTTGGTTTTATCATCGACTCTACAATAAAAATTATGTCTTCCTGATTTCTGTAAAGATATTGTGTTTATATTAAGTTCTGCATTCATAATAATCAGTAATTCGTTTAATGTAATATCATAGCAATGAAACGTTTCGCCTATTAAAAGCTTATAATATTTCTTCTCTAATTCTGTTATTTTTCTCACCTACTTTCACAACCACAAGAAACCAAAATTTTATTATAGTTTTATTTTTTAAAAAACGGATTTTCTATAATACAATGGTCAACCATATCTCTAAACGCAAATGGAGAATCTATAACTCTGTCTGAATATCTAAATCGTTTCAGAAAATCCAATACATCTCGTGCATCTTTATGTGATAATGGAATAAATTTCACATATTCTGGATGACCTTTAATATATACAACCGCCCAAGAATGCTCATCAGAATGAAATCCTATATCTGTTCCAACATCCATCATAGAATTTATTAGTTGATGACAATCATCGACTAATTTAAATGACCAGCCATATTCATCCTTTGCAGCATTTAGATACCCTTTTGCTCTATTATATAAGTCTTCTGCATCTTTATAATTTTGTTCTGCCGATTCAAATTTTGATAACTCTTCTGAAAATAACCATTGTCTTAATTTGTCTCGTATTTTGTTTTTTATTTCCACTACCTTGCCTCCTTTAAAACCAAGAAATATCGCTTTAATTGGTTCTCAACTTTTGATATATTTAACTGTCTTCATATCGCCTTCAACATAAGGCTCTGAATTAGGGTACAACGCTTTAGCTTTCCAATATTCGGCTCGTTTGTACTCTAATTCTGTACGCTTTTCTTGTTCTTCAAGAAACCTCTGATACCCTTTATGTTGTTTAATGTTGCCTTGTAATAGCTGTATAACTTCATCATATTCTTTCTTTTTAACATAACCAAACATATCTTTATCTCCCAATGAAAGACAAGATTTTTGTCAAATTTCAATCACTTATTTTTAGGCACTTTTTGAAGTTCATTTTTCTCAATTTTATATTTGAATGAGAATGGGCAACCAGAATTTAACTCACCACCCATACAAGGATAATCATTCTCATCACCAGTTATAAAACTGCAACCATATTCATAATATCCAGTGTCGCTTTCATAGTATGTCGTTTCACAATAATCGCAGTCTTCATAATTATTTTCATAGATTTCTTCTTCCATAAATTATACCTGCTTATCTGCAATGCACTTAATATTATTCTCTATCTGTTTGTAAGTTTCATTTGCACCAAGAATATTAAGCACTGCATTTGATAACATGCTCTTCGTTGAATTATCAAAGGTCTCTTTCATCGTTTTATTAACCTGTTTACGAATATCATCCATGAATTTATCAAGATCTTTTTTAATCATGTCATCAAAATCAAACTGTCTGTTGATATATTCCTCAAATGACACATTTTCAAAATCGTCATTATATGAACTTGTGTGTCCTTTCTTCTTAGCTCTAAGCTTTTTAGAGTCAAGTCTTTCTTTTAATTCCTTCTTAATATACTGTTCTACTGTATATTCCTTTTCTTCTGTATCGCTCCAATAATCTCCACCAACTTTGATTTTGGTATTTGCTATGTATTCATCAACAAAACGCTGAAAATTCTCAGAAACCTTTTCTTCAACAGTTTTCTTAGCAAGATTATCAGCAACCTTTCTGACAGTTCCCTCAATCTGCTCTTTTACAATGTTTTCGATATTTGTCTCCATTGTATTCTGCACAAGAAACTCTAAATTTTCTAAATCAATCGTTACCTTCATATTTTTATTCTCCTTTTTCTTAAAATGAAATGCGAGTTTCAACCTTTCAATTTTTCTACTAAATCGGATAATTTATAATTTATATCATCAATAATCTGTACATCGTGATAATATTCTTCGTCATATTGACACTCATACCAAAGTCTATTAATATCAGAGTCATAAAACTTCTCAGCATGTTCCAATGCTCTTAAATCTTTCTCAGATCCAGACTGTTCATATCTATCTTTTAGTCTCTTTATCCAATCTTCCTTGATTGTTTTACTTGGGAAAATTGCACAAAATCGTTCTTCATTATGAATTGATAGAAACTTTCTCACTTCTGGATGACAAGAAACAAAAACAATATAACCTTGTCTTGATAAATACTGTGCCATCTGACAATAATATACATACCAATCATCAGGTCTTGTTTTAATGCCTTTCTTTTCAAAGTCGTATAAATCATATTTCCAAAAACAAGAACTTTCCAAATCTATAATTTTATCATTTGTTTTTGATAACGTGCTTTTACCAATTCCTTGATACCCTGTAATAATCATATCTCGTTCACCTCACTAAATTATTCTCCAACTACAAACAGCTTTTCGACTGCTTTCTTACCTGTGACTCTATCTGACTTCTGTAACACTGTACGTTCTTTCTGCCAAATACACTTAAAATCATCAGGCATATTATATTCACTTACTAACACTATATTATTCTCTGAAAGTTTACGAAGAAAATCGTAAAAAGAATCATAGTCGATTGACTGTTTAGAATACTGTTTTGTATTTTTATAGGGTGGATCGAAATAAAAGAGGCAGTTCTTATAATCTGCAAAGTCTTTATAATCATTGCATTTAATATTTATATCCTGAAGTAATTTACAATCTTCTTTAAGATTTATAATTCTTTCTTTGTACATATTTCTTCCAGTATTATCTCTGGCATATCCACCATCAAAATATCTACCACCATAGGATGCACAATATCCAATAAGAGCTGTATATTCTTTTGAATATTTGTTTGTACCTAATTTTCTATTTTCTCTTACATCTGCATAATGTTCAAAAGAACAATCTTCAGGTGCAATAGACAAATTTATATCAGATTTAGCATATTGTAGTAGCGTTATCAGTTCATCATTTACATCTGCTGCAATTCTGTTATCACATTGAATTTTTTCAATAATAGAACAACTGCCACACATAGGCTCTATGTAAGTTTTAATATGATTATCATCAATATACTTCTGAATAATCGGCACTAAGAATTTTGCCAATCTATTTTTACTTCCTTGATATACCATTTAATCTACTCAGAGCGAAATTTCTTTAAGGCTGCCACTCACACTCCTTTCGTATTATTTAGTTAATTATTCTCTACTTCCTTTAACCTTTTCTGTTAATTCTTCGATTCTTCTCATATCGTCAACCAAGCATTCGTCTCTATCTTCTTCGTCAATAGCTTCTACAAAATCATCAATTGCCATATTATAAATTTCTGAACACTTCTCTGCTAACCAATCTTCAAAAGAATCTTTATCAGTTGCAACTTCTACAATAAATGTCTGTTTACTAATTTTACCCATTCGTTCACCTCTCATCTCAGTTCAATCTCACCAAATTCTAATGTGTTATCTTCAAATGTCTTATAACCTTTATATTTACCAATCAATCCAGTATGACCACAAAAATTTAATAAACCATCTAATTTCTGTAATGTATCATCCCTATATGGTTCATATAATTTTTGCCATGTCAAATTATTCATAAAAATATATGGAGCGTAACATTCTTTGTATTCAAACTCCGATATTCTTCTACTTAACTTTTCTGTATCGAATTGCTTTATTATTAAAAATTTTTCTGTCATTTAGTTATTCTCCTACTCATCATATCTGTGTTTAAATTCATATTTTTCATTGCTGCTTTTAAAATTATGAATACATTTATCATCCATTGATAATATCCTGTGACAACTCGTATTAGGACATACAATCTTACAATCTTTAGGATAAGGAAACGGTGTTCGTGGTCTGTCGATATCTCTACTATCAAAAGTAAAAACCGTCCCACAATTAGGGCAAACACATCCATAGCCTAAATCGTCATTATCTTTTTTAATATGTTTATTGTTTAATGATAAAATTTTCATATGCTTATTCCTTTCTTTTTTATAGCATCCCAAGAAAGATTTCTTTCAATGTATTATTGTCGCAGTTGCTCATTTATGTATTCTCCCAATCTAATGCCTGACCACAATCACTACAGAAAGAAGCACTCTTTACAACATGCTTGCAGTTAGGACACCAATATGCACCTCTAAGAAATCTTGCGTTATCTATCACGTCAATATATTTTTCATAGTCAATAGGCGTTGGCTTCTTCGGTATCTGCTTTTTAAGTGCTTGTATTGCCATTCCATAAGCATTTTCAAAAGAACATCCCCATGAAGTATCACATGGAATTGCTTTGCCAAGTTCATTACAATCATATTTTAGCTCTTCAATAGCTTCATTTTCTGTCATTTACTTCTCCTTTATAATCAGCTACTCTCTTACTTCCAACCTCAAAAATATCCTTATCTTTCTCAAAACATATGTAATTTCTACCTGTATTCAAAGCTGCAACTGCAGTTGTGCAACTTCCTGCACATGAATCAAGAACTAAATCTCCTAGATTGGTGTAGGTCTTGATTAACTCTTCAATCAGTGCCACAGGCTTTTGTGTCGGATGAAGTGCAGACTTTTGAATATCCTTTGCAAATGTCCATACCGACTTAGGATATCTTTCTGTGCTATCATAAGTAGTAAGACCATGTTCTCCATAATCAGTAGTCTCCTTACAGTTAGTCTTATGTTCTGCTTTGCTAACTTTTCTTTCATGTCCATCTGTCATTTGAGGATTATATGTTGGAAGTTTCTTATAGAAAATACAGATATCTTCGTGTGAGCGCAATGGCATTTTCTTAGCATTTAGAAATCCTGTTGGCTGTGTTTTCTCCCAAATCAGATTATATTTCCAAAGCTTACGATTGCTTTGCATTAAATCTGCAGTAAACATGCCATTCGCAAATAGAATAATTGCACCATTGTTTTTAATGATTCTTTCATACTGTTCCCATAATGGTTTAAATGGAATAACTGAATCCCATTTATTTCGTGAAGTTTGTCCATAAGGAAGATCCGTAATAATCGCATCAATCGACTTATCATCAATCTTTTTCATACCTTCAAGGCAATCTTCGTTGTATATTTTGTTAATCTCTAACATTTCTTACTCAGAGCAAATCCAGATTTAATGCTGCAGCAAATCTCATGCTCCTTTCAATGTATTATTCTCTTATTTGTGATAGATTACATCAATATGTTCCATGCACCATTTCCAATATGGAATTACTTTAACACCACCAGCTTCGTTCCAATCTTTCTTTAACTGCGTTTGTGTATCTTTGTCTAAACAAGAAGTTAAATACAAAGAACACTCCATTGGTGCTGTTTTTCTGTATTCTTCACTAAAATCTTCTAAATTTAAATTCGCCATTTCTACCTCCTAACTCCAAAGAAACAAATTTATTGTGCTTTTAATAGATCTCTGTCCATTCACTAATTTCTACTTTATTATCAGGATAGCCAGATAAACTCCATTCATTGTCGTTATATACTACTTTCCACATAGCATTTTCTCCATGTGGATTACCTTTAATTTTGCCATAATATAATCCTGAACATGGTGGTAATTCTTCTTCTGTCTTTCTCCAAATTGGCTTTTCATATACTTTGTTAATGTCATCTACTGCTTTTGCTAAATCTGTCGCAATTGTATTGAAATATCCTTTTTGTAAATCAATCACTTTTTCTAAATATTCTTTAGCAATATTGTTCATTTCAAGTATGTAAGTATGATTAATTTTAAAATCAATTCCAAGTCCAATCATTGCTCCAACACAAAGTCCTAATAATCCAATTAATACTGTTAAATAAATATCCATATCTTACCTCTCTTTCTTATCATCCGAAGGAACCTTCGGTTTACTGTGAACTACAAAATCTCATCTAAAGCACACTCAATTTCATCTTCAAAATCCAATCTATCAATATCATTTTCATCTAACATTTCATCTAATGGATAATAATTTCTTAAATTAGTATAGAGATATTCTGCAATACCAGTAGTATCATATCCTTCTACTGTTGTACCTTCTGCTAATGGTTGGATAAAACCATTTCTGATGTGGTGTGCTAATTTATCTGCCCCAATAATAACCTTATTACCTTTTGGGATTATCACTTTTTCTCCTGATAATGCTTTTTCAATTTCTACGTCTTCTGTTGAGGTCAAAATCTGACCAATCTTATAATCTGCCATAATTTATTCTCCTTTGCTATATCCAGTCTCTTCAAGAAATTTATCGAATTTCTCTTTTGTCATACTGTTTTGATAATATATATCCACCACCATATCAAACGGCTTCAAATAATTATCCAACATATCTTCAGCATCTTCTTTCGCTTCCTGCATTTTCATATTGATATAATCTTCTCTTGTCATATTCCATGCGGTAGGACAATCCGTGACAGTCGAAAAAAATCTACAATATAATCCGTTTGGTTGTTTTGATACAAATCCTGCCATATTATTCTCCTAACTCTACTATAATATTTAATTCATGAAATCCATCATGTACTCTAACTGGAAGAGCAAGATTACATTGTTGATTTAGATATTCAGTGATTGTTTCCTTGGGAACAATTGATTTTATATTCATACTAAAGATGTCAGTTTTCATTCTTTCAGTATCATTCCCATAAAAACCAATAACTTCTCCACAACCAATACACCATAATCCAAACTTATTTTCTGTATCATAGACTATCAGATATGCATTAGTTTGATTTAACCGCTGGTTCTCACAAAGAATTACATCGCCAGTTCTTAATTTATATAACATATTTTTCTTACCTCCATTTCTCAAGAAATCTATGTTTCTTGGTAAAAATATTACTATATATAGTGTCTATATTTTCTATAAACACTATATATAGTATCTCATTTACACCCGATACACAAAACTTGGCATTGGCTGTAATTTAAACAGATTTTTCTCATGCATTGAATCAATCTTAGCTTTTACTTCCTCGTTTGGCTCAATTCCATCTCTGATATATTCATCTAATTCAGCATAAGTAAATCCAAGGTTATCTTCATCAGTCTTTCCGCAAAGACCATCAGTAGGTGTCTTATCAACTAATTCTGATGGAAGCCCTAATTCACGACCAATAGCCTTAACCTCTGTTACTGTAAGCTGAGATAGTGGACTGAAATCACCAGCAGCGTCACCATATCTTGTGGCGTAACCCACCCAATCTTCGGAAAGATTACACGTATTAGCAACACGACCATTTACTGTCTGTGATACAGCATAAAGAGTAGCCATACGAATACGAGCAGGGAGATTTGTAGAAGTCTGTTTTGACCAACGATCTCCCAACTGTGGTTTAATCTCATGCTTTAAAGTACGAACTGTATTGCCTATATTTACAACACAACTGTTGATTCCAAGATGGTCTACAAGCATTCGAGAATAATCAATATCTGGCTGTTCTCCCTGTGGCATAAGTACACCAATTACCCTATCTTTCCCAAGAGCTTCTACACACAAAGCAGCTACAACACTTGAGTCCTTGCCGCCTGAGATACCCACAACTGCCATACAGTCTTTACCGTTCTTCTCGAAGAAATCCTTAATCCACTGAACGCAATCATTAGTTACTTTTTTTACATCAAAATTACTCATGTCTAATCTCCTCTCTAACTCTCATAAGAATTTTTCCTAAATTATTTTCTCCAACACCATTCACTGTGCCCCAAATTTTATCACCCCAAGTATTACCTTCTTCGAGATGCTGATTGTCAGTCTCAAGTAACTTTGTTTTGAGGTTTAAATTTTGAGTAAATTTCGCTTTTACAATTTCATACATAATGTTGTACTTCGCCTCTTCCCAATCAGATCGAAGCTGAACTCTTCTACCAAGCTTCTTTGCAGATGATGGATCTAAATTTGTGAAACATTCTCTATCCGAAAATGTTTTTGCTGACTGAAAAGCAGCTTCATTATTCAAATATGTAAGTCCTTCATATGTAACAGGAGAAGAATAAAAGTTGCTTAAAAAATAATATTTACCTCTAAATTCATTTATCATCCTTTGTCAAGCCTCCATAATTCAACATTGCAATCATAAAAAATATTCTCTATCATTTGATATACTTCCTCCCAATTTGCACCGCCACGAACACATCCAATTTTATATGGCATTGCAATACTCATATTTTCCGAAACTGCATATGATTTCAAATTTTCAAAACATTTTCTTAAAGCATTAATATCTGTATACTGTTTTCCGTCATAGCCATATGATTTTTGTGCAAATAAATTTGCATATATTCTTGCGTCAATATTAGACTGAAAATATCTAACAGAACCCAACAATTGTTCAGGTGTATTAATCGAACAAAAACTATGATAATCTTTATATACTTGCACATCATAATCACGGATTGCTTTTGCAACACCAGAATTAAAAGCACCTTTGCAATTAACCTGGTGTGCAATAATATCAGTATTCGAAGTGAGCAAGTCTCCATCAATAATTTTAATCATTACTTACCTCCGTACATTCTGTTTCTGATATCCGCAAATGTGTCTTCTCTTACTAATTCTCCATCTTTAAATACAGCAGTAAGTAAACTGTTATCACTCATTTCAAGTAACTGATCTTGACACTTTAATTCACCATTATCATCGTATACTCTACAACATCCTTTATGAGATTTCTTTAAGTGGCTCGTATCTGTCTTAGGATCTTTGAAAATCATTAACTTCTTGCCATCAATTACTCCATATGTAGCTTTCATTGCAATACCAAAAGTATCTCTTGTAACAACAATCATTTTGCCGTTTTCAACGATTGCAGTGAAGCAAAAAGCTCCTACACCATAAGCAATATTATTAGCTGCGAAACCACGCTTTTCTAATTCTTTCCAAATAGTTTCTACATTAGAAAGTGTGCAGCCATCACCATAAATAATACCGATATGCGGATCTAATACCTTATAACTTTTACTATTTACAGAACCACCAAAAATCTCCCATAACCTTTCAACTGTCTTAACTGAAATCTCTACAATATCACCACTATCAGGACGAACCAAGAGCTTTCCATTATGATTCATAATCTCTTCTTTACACTGTGGAAGAATATTATTTACCATATTCCAATAATCATAAGTATCTGAAACCATACTAAATGATGTATTTGGATATAACTCTGTTAAAAGTCTCTTAACGAACGTAATCTCATCTCCATCAATTGAGAAATTAGCACCCATTACAGAATGCTCAGTTGAGACAGCACCGATTCCAATACCATTATTCTTACAATCGGCATTGTAATATCTATCAATATAATTAATTGCTGGAATTGTAGATGTCTTATTAAATGAAAGCAACCATGATGCCGAACATCTTGTAGCTTCATCCATACAAGACATTCCCCTCATGCCAAAATCTGCACAAGCCATATTTCCAGGCAATCCGTCTGTTGTCTTGTCATACCAATAATCTGCAATCTCACGATACATATGACCAATAGTTGCATGACAACAAGATTTCCATAATTCTACCTGAAGAATACATTCAATCCACTGAACAAGCCATGCAAACTTGTCATCCGTATTAGTAATTTCAATACAAGGAACTCCCATAGGCACAAGTGTTCCTTCTGGTAATGCTCTAATCTCAAGTGGTAAATATCCTAATCTGTGAAGTTCTACAATCTTCTCTAAATCATAGTTATCTCTTCCAATTTGCACATCCATTGAACCCGTATAAAGAGATAACATTTCATCTTCTGATAAATCGAAGAAATTTTTCTGAAAATATCCCATTAAATATTCTTTGATAAATGCCTGTAATCCAAAGAAAACCATTTCCTTTTGATTCTCCAACATTGATTTTCGAGGCACCCAATATGATACCAGTTTAGTTAAACCCTTTGGGTACATGCGATCGTGGCACTGTTTGTAAGTATCTGATAATAATAAAGCCATTGTGTTATCCATAATTCTTAAACCTCCATAACTGTAATTTTTTCATGACTACCATTAAATAAACTGTTTGTAGTAAATAATCTGTTCACTGTATTATTCTCCAAAGACTTAATCAATGTTCCTTTTTCTTTATCAAGAATTGAATTCTCTGTATGTGTTGCATACGCATAAATCTCAGTTACACCATGTTTCTTTAATTCTTCTGCACTATAATAAAGTGAACCGCCATATGCGATAATATCATCAATCATTAACACAGCTTTATCCTTCAAATCAATACCATTTGTTCTAATGTCTAATCCAAGGATTTTGCCTATCTTCCAATCTCTTTTCTTTTCACCATAACAATACGGTAACTCAGGAAATAAATCTGAATATCTCTTAGCTGCACCTGCATCTGGGAAATAAAGTACAAGATTTCTCATACCAATCTTTGAAATAGCTTTATCAATATACTCTTTTGGATTTTCTTTTACACAGTTATTAAGTAATGCAGTAGAAACATCACTGTGAGCATCCAAAACATAAACCGATGAAAATCCTAACCAATTGATAAAATCGCAAAAATACTTCAATGTGAATACTTCATCATCATTTTTCACTCTATCCATTCGTGCATTGGGAATGTATGGAAGAGACAAATAATAATCCACATTAGTAAAAAATCTTTCAAGATGTTTCCTTACTAACATCAGATAAAACATTTCATCGTTACTCTCATAAATCCATTCAATCCAAATGCAAGGAGAGCCATCATAAGAGTCTTCCTCAATGTTGTTTGTATCAATATTTACTCTTGGTGTCCCATCTGGGAACTTATTGATTGTTACAATATCGCCATTAATTTTAATCATGTTCTACTCTCCAATCTTTTTATATTCCGTGTACACTTTGTTTTCACAGTAGTACAAGTTATAATCACACTGCTCAATGTACCACCATAACTTCTGATGTCCTTCTCTAAGATATTCTCTACAGTAATTTGTTTCCTGATAGTGATTATCTACCATCTGTCTGAAACTCAACTCATCAATATTATCTGAGTTATGACAATACACTGCTATTCTGTTGATTAAATCCTCTGTGAAATTTTCCGTGACTACGAATACGACTCTTACAATTTCATATCTTAATCGCTTAATGGATTTTAATTGTTCAAAATCATGTAAATGGTATACAACTCTATTAAAATATGCATATGGTGCGTCTTTTACGTTTGGCATACTTGTATGTAATTCTATCTGAATTTTATTCAAAGTTATATCGAAGAACTTTTTATACCATTCTATATTATTTTCTAAATTCCATAATGGATCTCCACCACCAGATATTGATACCCAATTACACTGATTTTTCTTAATCTCCTCTTCCAAAAAGTTCAATCCATCAATCGTACTCTTTGGAATCTGAAGATTATTATTCTTTACAATGCAATATGGACATGAATAGTGGCATCCAAAATTGGTTATCACACTTATGTATTTATCCATATTCTACTCTCCAATCACTTCGATCTGACACATCTTCATAGTTGCTAATGCAGCATTGTGAGTATCAGGTGTGACACCTGCACAACAGCTTGCATCTACTGTAATATCAATCTCAGGATAATTTGCTCTGATAATAAGTGCATTTGAAACCACACAGATGTCGGTACATAATCCGCAAATCTCAATGCTTTCAAATCCAAAGTCCTTCCAGTTTAACCAACCGAATGTAGGCTTATCAATCAGAATATCATTCTCAATATCAAAATCTAACTTATTGGAAATCTGCCAACCAATAGTATTCTTTACACAGTGAGTAACAGGAAGATGTTTACCTTCATATGTCTCTAAATAATTCTCAGGATGTGTGTCTCTTGTAAAAATTACCTGTTTACCAGCATCCTTATACTCCTTAATTTTCTTTGCTACATTTGATACAATCGCCTGTGCTTCCTTTGTACCAAGTGTTCCATCAATAAAATCATTCTGCATGTCTACAACAATTAATGTTTCTCTCATTTTGTTACCTCTTTTCTTTGTTCTTTCATTACCAAATGGGTAAGATTATCCACTTTTCCCTTTAATTCTTTATTCTCTTTTTCAAGTGCAACTATTCTATTTCTCAATACATCTTCCGTTGAAAATTTTTGAGTTCCAATCTGCTTATAATCATACGAAACAGTTTTAGCAGAATAATTGCTAATGTAATCTGTTGTTCCATCGAAATATGTAATGGTTGGTTCAAAGAATCCACGCTTCTTACACTCGTCACAATGGCAAATGGATGAAATATATCCAATTTTACCTTCGTTATTTTCTACATAATCACCTTCATGAAATTGAATATCTGTTATAGGATCTCTGAACGTAATGGCTGCAACACCCATACTTTGATTGCTTCCAATGTATAAGTAGCCCAGATTTTCATACTCTTTAATCGTTTTGTGAGCATCGCTTAAACTTACTTTAACTACCATTTATTTATTCTCCCCATTCGTCTAAATATTCATTACTGTGTATCTCTTCTGGCAATTCTTTTAATGGACACCAATTTAACTTATTATCAATTTTTATTACTTCTTCATAAATCATATCCCCACATTTATCTAAGTGTCCTGTTGCAGCACAAAGTTCACATTGTCCATAACTATCAAAACAAAGGGGACATTTATCACAGCTACTTGGCATGTCCATCACTAAAACAGCTTTACTCATATACTTGTTCTCCTATCTCCTAAACTTTTCAATCCAATCCTCGTAATCGTAATTCTTCATAAAATCATCAATGTCAATCCAATCATCTTTTATGATGTTTCCAATTTTAGTAATACGAGAACCCCATCCGTTATCCTCATATCTAACATACTTACCTTTTAAATCTTCCCAACTCCTAACACCTACAATTTCCATAATTTTTCTCATACAATCTAATCCAGCAGGTGAAGATTTTCTTTCATAATCCCATCTATTGTCATTTTCATTAACCCTAAATGACTGATCTAGTGCATATCCTCCTAATGCACAACATCCACTGCCAAGATCAAGACCAATGCTAAATGTTAAAATATCATGGTCTTCAATATACAGCTTTACATAGTCAATTTTCGCATTCTTTATCTCCATATTCTCTCCTTTCACCACATATCAATTCCATGTTTAAAAGCATATTCGTATAACTGAATTGCCTTATAAAATGTAACATATGTCTTTACTGATTCATTTGTCATTTCACATTCAGCTTCACTTGTTTGAGCATCGTATGTTATAACTTGAAAATCTAAAGTTATGTGGTCAACTTTAACACCATAGCGTTTTAACCACTTTTTAAATATTCCCTTTTTCTTATGTGATTTCACTGGAATTGCATATAAAAGTTTAGATGAAAATAATGGATTTTGATATGTAGGGCGAAAATACTGGTTGAATAAATTTTCGTTTATTTCACAATTCTCTAATGTGATTTCTCCACTTAGACTATTATGGAATGTATTAACAACCTTTAGTTCTTCTTTATCTAAAGATTCATATCTAACATCCATAGATTCAATTCCCTGTATATCCATAAATTTTGTTCCATCAGATAGAAATAAACCTCCACCTGTAATCTCTTTTATTGGCATTTATTTATCTCCTTTCTCCCATAAGAAATTCCGCTTTCCTTCGGTCTTGATTTCTATACAATATATAGTATTTGTTGTAATCATTTAATACTATATATTGTATATATTATTTCATTTTTAACTACTTATTGTATTATTCTCCACACATATCCTTTTATTGTGGAATTTCTTCAATAATACAGATAGAACTACTACTCGTCATGCTTCCGCATTGAGTAGTAATAGTTGGTGCAATATCTGTAATTTCACTGCAATTATATGGATTGAACATCTTTGGAATATACCAATGTTTCTTATAAAACTCAGTATATTTTTTATTAACATAATTGCTTGAAGTTAATGTATATTTTTTATTAACATAATTGCTTGAAGTTAATTCAAATTGTATATCTTTATTCATTATTCTCCGTTTCTATAAGGTAGAGTCCAGTGCAACCGCCTAAACCTCCACCATTTGTCGTGATGGAACAAGCAATCCCTTCACTACTGTAAACTCTGTATCCTTGTTTAAAGTTCCTAGATAACTGTTTGCCGTTATCCAACCATAAGTTACTATCTATACCACCAACAAAAATCAACTCATTTGGTGTATTTTCAGAATTTTTCATCTCACACCAACTTTCTATTATCATAAATGTTTCCCATACTATAGCCATGAGTACAAGCCATCAATGTGAAACAAATGCCCTCTATTCCTATAACTCTACCACCAATAAGACTATTCTCACTTACAGTTCCAACTCTTTGAACTTCGTTTTCATAAGTTACATTTTGAATAGAGGGCAAATTAAAATTTTTTGCCACCGTATACAAGTAACTGAACCCACCAGCATTACCTACAGGCTGCGCCAATAAACACATTGCTACATGATCTGAATCATATACTCTATTACCCTGACGAAATTGCTTTCCAAAATTTATTTCACCGACACCACCAACTAACTGTGATTTATCACCACAAGCAGAACTTAATCCGCTTGTGGCTGATGAAAAATTACCATCTTCTCATCTGTACAAATATATGTATTGTCATACTGAGCCTTATATAAATGCTCAATCAATAAAGAGATACAAGTTGTCACTATACTGTTACCGCTTTGTTTATATCCCTGAGTATCAGACATTCCAACTGCTTTACAGTTCTCATAATCAACATCATCGAATCCCATAAGTCTATGACACTCTTTTGGCGTAAGCTTTCTCACAACTCTTAAATTGTCTCTCTCAACTTTTGGTTCTGTATTACCACCACCGCAAGTATGCATAGCTGGTGCAATTCCATCTTCACTATATACTCTGCGAGACTGCTCATGCATTCTCTGAAATTTTTCGCTGCATAAATCAGCAATATGTATTGGTTCATTTGAATCGGCAAGAATCTGTTTTGGTTGTTTATAATCGGTTGCCACTAAAGTACCCATTACTGAATCCTGCTGATAAACTAAATCTCTCTGACCGATAGTTCTGAATTCAGGTTTTGTAGTACCAACAATATTCTTTTCAAATTTTGGATCTGTTATCTGAAGCCTTTTCTGTACTTCATCAGATAAGAAATATTTCTCCAAAACACTGCCATCTGTTTCTAATAAATCCTTTAATCTGATTCCTGTATCAAAAGGCTGTGGAAATTCAAAAGACTTGGTATCAATATCCTTACGAATAGAGATACAGAAGATTCTATTTCGATTCTGTGGAATACCTGTATTCTTTGCATTGATTGTCTGATAATATGAGTTATATCCCAAATTATCAAGTCGAATCAGCCAATCCTTAAAACTGTCAATATACTTCTTTGATACAAGAGCATCTACATTCTCCATAAGCAAATACTTTGGTAATGTATTATTCTCTTTTGCTTTTACAAGAAGTCTCTCAACTTCATACAATAAACCTGAACGAGTTGATTTAATGTTATGACTGCCACAATTAGGGCAAGTATAACGAGTATCTACATCTAATTCTGATGGATCATATTCACAACCACAATCATGACATGTCCACTTTAATCCTTCCTGTTTACCGGCGATTGACAAATCCGTACATGGAGTCGAGTATGTAAGTAAATCACTATATGGCAATGACTCAATCTGCATCATGTCGCCAAGATTATGTGAAATATGGTCTGCTAACCAATATTTCTCAATACCTTTTGTCTTGTCCTTCTTTCGTGAAAGCTTCTCCCAATCATACGGAACATCTTTCTTAAAATCATATCCAAGTCTCTTATCTGTAAGCTGTTTTACCATTTCTTCTTTACTTGGATAGTCTTCATAATTTTCAATCATTTCATTAGTTAATCCACAATGAATTGCAGCATAACTAACTACTACTTCCTTGTCTAAATCTGCTGTTGCAATCATATTTGCATTAAAGAGATGAGTATTATCAATTCCCTTCATCTGCGCGCCAATACCACTACAAAGCTCAATTACACTTAACTCACAATAATTATTTTTTTCTTTATTCTCTGTCAAAATCCTTTAATCTACAGAGATTGCGCAATCATTTATCCTAGAATTTACTGTTAAATCCTTTCTTCTTAATTATTTTGTTGTAAAATCCTATGGAATTTGCACGTCTGCAAAAACCATAAGAAAAAAATATTTCTTGTTACTTTTACTTTTGGAAAATTTGGCTGAATCGCCAAAATAGAAATTTCTATGTATGATTATTCTTCGTCTTGAAATGATTTAATTCGATTTTCCAAATAATCAATCTCTTCATTCCAATGGTCTATTAACATATCTTCAATTTGATGTTTTGCATCTTCTATACTATCTGCAAATAATGCATCATATTCAGCATTTAATTCTTTTGATGCATATATAAATATGTTTTCGTCTGTCTCATCTTGTACAAAACCAGCTACTACATTTTCATCATCTTCTTCATAAAATTGACTAAAATGTAACCTGTAACATTCCTTACCAAAGTCATTCTTTTCACCTGTTTCCCAATATTTCTTCACTTTATCACCTCGCTTAATTTGTCTGATCAGCTGTGAATAGAATTACTTCTATATTAGATTGTTCTCTATTTGAAACTTTTTTAATTCATCTTGAATCATCTTCTGCATATCTTCTTTGTCAAAAGATATATTTGCAACTGGAATAACTTTTGCATTTAGATTAACATCACCAATAATAGCTTTGTCAAACGCTTCTAAAAACATTTCTGCAATTTCTTTTTCATAATTACCACATAGACCATGACAGTTTATATCTGCAATTACTCTTGAAAAGAAATCTTTAAACTTATCAACATTAAAATCTCTTTCATATCCTATTGGAATATCAATTGTTAATTTCACTCTTTCACCTCACTTATTCTCTGTATGGTTCATGCAATGGCATCCATGCTCTCATGCCACCTAAAATCCTTCCCCAACACCACCAACACCATATTCCATCATAGCATTGTCTTTGCATCTTTGTTACCATGCCTCTATTCGTAGTAACAAGTACATTAATTACTTTCTTACCTTCGTATCTTTTATCATCTTCGGGCATTTGTCCTTCGACACATTTAATCCATTCCAATTATTCTCTCACCTCACATCCATTTATCAATCTCACTAAATACATTACCTAGCGAATCAACAATCATTAAATCAGTATCACCGTATATCAACACTTGAATTTTCTCCTTATTAATAACAACCAAATGTCTACCACTAAAATATGAAATATAATTCGCTGCTGGATAAACTTTTAATGAAGTGCCGCCGATAATCAACATATCAGCATTACTAATTGCTTCAACAGCACCATTTACAGCTTCATTAGGAAGATTCTCTCCATATAAGGTTACATCAGGTCTAATCAATCCACCACATTCGCATTTTGGAATTGTCTCTTTAGTGTCAAATAAGAAATCAGAATGATATTCCATTTTACACTTACTACAATAATTCTTCTGAGTAGTTCCATGAATTTCAAAGACATTCTTACTGCCAGCTTTCTGATGAAGCCCATCAATATTCTGTGTTACAATAGCACTTAACTTACCCATTTCTTCCATTTTTGCAAGCACCTTATGAGTAATATTTGGCTCAATATTCCTTGTATCCATCTTCTGTCGATAGAATTCATAGAATACCTTTGGATTGTTATATAAGCATTCTCTACTCAAAAGATATTCAAGTTCGTATTTATCAAACTGAACGTCATGCTGATTATATAATCCATCCTTAGATCGGAAGTCAGGAATACCACTTTCAGTAGATACACCTGCTCCACCAAAGAATACAATATTATTTGACTCTTCTATATATTCTCTTAATTTTTCGTACATAGTCACTCTCCATTCTACTTTCCGAAGATTTCCTCAATAACTTTTAACTTAATACTCTGACTAAATTCTGAACCAGCAGCTTTTGGATGACCACCGCCACCAAATAAACTTGCTACATCTTTACCAAGATCAATATCTTCTTTAACGGTTCTATAAGATACCATACAACAATCAATATCAATCATTGCCACAAAATCAATTTCAGGATGCATTTTACAAAGTCTATTACCTAATTCACTAACAAACCTATCTGCAAATACAAAACCACAAACCTTACCGCACATAGGACTGGTAAACATAGTTTTATTCTTCTCTTCGATATATCTATCAATTTCATCCTGCTTAATTTTCAGGATAACTTCATCTTTAGCATATAATCTTGGGAATACCTCATCATGGATTTCTGAAATGCACCAATAAATAAAATCATCTCGACCGTAAAGATATAATAAATCATTTACCTGCTTACAAATAACACCTTCATCACCGAGTTCTGACCATCTCCAAGTGTCATAATCTCTCACAAGTTCAGCAAATCTCTCTAACTCTTTATTATTCTCTAACTCTTCACTCAGACAACCATTCATACCTAACCAATGATAAAACAACATAGTTCCCGATGTTTTAATTCCTTTAGAATCTTCGATAATTACATCACACCAATCATACTTATTTAATCCAAGAGCTGTTGGGTGATGATCTAATAACTGAACATTACCTCTTTTATTCAGCAATTCAGCAGTTTCTTCATTGACACGAATATCGGTAATATAAATTGGGATTGTGTCGTCCTGTTCTGTTTCCAAATATTCCTTTACAGTTGAATCAATATTGTCGTAATCACAATATGAAATTTCTACATTATCTTTACCAAATGCAAGTTGTGCTAAAATACCACAACCGATTCCGTCTAAATCACTGTGGCTAAATAATCTTACCATTATAATTCTCTCCTAACTTCATCCATTCTTTTGTTGTTTCAACATATTTAAGTAACTCACTTTTCTCATTTAGATATACACCTTCAATTACTAACTGCAAAAGACAATTCAGTGTATTCCCTATTTCTTTTCCTGGCTTATATCCAATCTCAATCAAATCATTACCATTAACAGCCAAATCTTTCAGTGAGAAACATTCGTCTTTCTGTAAAACTTCTTCTAAGATATATTCAATATTGTCAATTTTCTGAAGCCTACTCTCTTGCTCTGTATAAGCCTGCGCTTTAATATCTGCTCTACGAACATTCAGTAATCTTCTAAATTGTTCTTCTCCAATCTTATTGAGCCATCTCTTGATATACTTTTCACCCACTTCAAAAGTTGCATCATGATAATAAACTAATTCAACAACCTTTTCTCTTGTGGCATTATCAAATCTTAATCGCTTCATTATTTCATCAGTCATATCAGCACTGACTCTTCCATGACCTTTGAAATGTCTAATGCCATCCTCGCCATCTTGATAACAATGTGGCTTTCCAATATCATGAAAAAATACAGCCAATGATGTAATCAAATCTCTTGGATTCAAGTCTGGTTCACAATCACATTCATAAGCTTGTACTGCATGTACTGTATGATTCCATACATCATAGATGTGATATGGATTATTCTGTTGAAAGCCAAACATATCTTTAATTTCAGGAATGAACAACGAGAATACTTCACGGAATAATCCTATCTGTATATAAAACTCGCTTGATAATGCAATCTTACAGAACTCACTGTTGATTCTCTCAATAGATATATTCTCTAAATTCTTATACATTTTATGAATATTCAAACTCACATCAGAATCAACCACAAATCCCAGTTGTGAAGCAAACCGAATAGCACGTAAAATCCTTAAAGCATCTTCTGAAAATCTATCCTTTGCTCTACCAACACATCTGATTTTATAATGCTCAATATCTTCCATGCCATTAAACGGATCTACAAGACCAACTTCATCATTGTATGCCATTGCATTGATTGTAAAATCTCTACGCTTTAAATCTTCTTCAAGGCTTCGTGTAAATGTTACGCTATCAGGTCTACGGCTATCTGAGTAATTACCGTCAATTCTGTAAGTGGTACATTCATATCCCTCACCGTCAATTACAATGGTAATAGTTCCATGTTGCAAACCAGTTTCAATAATTCTCTTGTCCTTAAATACTTCTATCATTTCATCTGGTGTGGCAGAAGTTGTAATGTCATAATCATGAATTGGTCTGCCAAGAATACTATCTCTCACACATCCTCCGACCAAGAAAGCTTCATATCCATTATTCTGTAAGGTATGAATAATTTCATTTGCACCAGATGGAATTTCAAATTTCAATCTTTTCATCAAAATTCACCTCAATTTTCGGTTCATCAATAAACTTTGCCAATAGTCCTTCATGGTAGAATACCTTGTCACTTTCAGTAATTTCTTCTCCCAAGAAATATCTAAGTACGAACGGCATCATATAATTATCTAAACACTTAAACTCAATATCATATTCTCCATTTTCTTTATGAATTTTCTTACAGTACCCGTCAGTACCATTGATTTTGTGGAGCGAAAATAATTCAACTCTGAATGGAATATTAGATTTTGTACTTAATCTTTCTTCAACACAATTTCTCACAAGATTTAACATGTGCAAATTACTTGCCGTTGTCATATCATAAACAATCTCATCATTTGAAAAGAATACAATTCTCTCTTCACCAACGATGTCATATAATAACGATAATGTCTGATCCATAAGGTACTTTTCATATGTGATGTGTCTTTTTGGGTTGCAATTACCCAAAATTACCTGACGAATATATTTACTATTCATAATATGTTCGTTATCTGTGAATTGAGAAATAAAATCTTCCCATGTATCAGTTCCACGAAACATATTTCTATCGTATTCGTGCAAAGATGAAAAATTAGCCTTTTTCATATCAATACTAATAAAAACTCTTCCATCATTAGTTGTCTTAAATATATCTTTATTAGATAAATCTTTATGAGTCGTAGTAAATTTATTCATATCTTCCGCATTAAATTTCTGATATGCTTCTGAATTTTTGATGCTTGTAATAGCTGCATCCTTTACGTGATTATATTCCTCAAAGTAATCCTGTTCACAATTGTATTTCTGTAACTCATTTACAAATTTGTTCCATTTCTCAATAGTCCCATAAAACTTATTAAAGAGTTTAATTCTGTCTAAAAAATATGGTTCTTGAAATAATCTAATTGGTATATTACAATCTTTACAGAATCTTTCTTTTGCTCTATTTGATATTTCCATCAGGTATCTCCCTTCACAATTCGTTCGTTTACATACATCTTAAATTCATTAATTTTCTTATAATCAGGTTTATCAGGTAAAGATGTATTTGCTTTTGCATATTCAAAACGTTTTTCATATTCATTCAACAAATCATAGAATTCAGAAATAGGCTGTCTATTCTCGTCTAAATATTCTCCGTTTCTAATACTCATAAGCAAATCGTGTTCATCTGATCTATAAGTAATAATCTCTTCCTTTTCCAGAATATCAATACACATTATGTATAATCGAATCAAATGAGCCATATGTTTTCCTAATTTATCATGAGCTACAGCCTTTTCATTTCTTTTACCAAATTTGCTATAACTACTAACAATGGATTTCATTTCGTTCCACATACCAGCCCAATCTCTTAATGGATAATGTTGCAAGTTCACATCCATAAAAATCTCACTATCATATCCTTCTTGAACAGCCTTATCAATATATAGTTTTACATCACTATTTTCATGAGGATAATATCTGTTTTTAAATTCATATCTTGCATTGTTGATGCTTTTTAAAATGTAGGCTTCATTTTCTGCCTGACCAACCAATCTCGCAGCCTTGTTTTCCATACGTCTTAGCTGAGAACCTGCATATCCTCCAAAGGTATGAATACAAATCTGAGAAAGAAACATTTTTCTATTATCCAACAATTCTTTACCAATATCAGATAAATGTAAATAATGTTCTGGTAGACAACCAAGTTGTTCAATTGTATTAGGGTTGCTTGATGTTAAAAGCTGTATCATTTTATTAAACGAATACATAGTTGTATCCGTATCAACATCTACGACCTGTTCAAAGTCTGTCCCAAGTAAAATATCTGATTTGCTGTTGAGTGCAATCCCTCTCACATCTAAATCAGATCCTTCTTTATCCATTCCATATGCATGACTTCCACCAAGAGTTAAGATAATGATATTGTTACCCAAATTCTTATCTGTTCTCAGGAAGTCATACTCTTTTGATTTTAATTTGTCCTTAATCTGTTCAATTGTCATTGTCTTAACCTCCAAAATTTTACATATCTGTTTCTACTCGTCCCTTAAAATTTTGAATATCCTTATTATCCTTGTTTAGAGAATGAATTAGGTATACATATAAATTTGACATTGTATTATTCTCCTATTACCTATTTAAAACAATCAGAATGTTACTTAAATATAAAGCATAGAATACTAAATATTCACCGCTTACCAAGAACAGCAATTTGAATACAAAGTCAATAACACCATTTTTCGTCCATGCTACCCCAACAATAAGGTTAAAAATTCCCATAATTAATAAAATAATGTTTAAAATATTCATATTTCACCTCCAAATTTCCGCAAGAAATGTGCGTTTCTTTCTAATGTAAAATATATACCATATATAATATATATTGCTTATTTTTAATACTATATATGGTATATTTTAACAATTACTCACTTAATTCTGCAAGTGCTTTATCCAGATCCTCATCAGACATATTTTCAAGTGCTGCATCCTGTCTCTTAGCCTTGATTTCAAGCAATCTCTGTCTCATCTCAGCATTTTTCTTAGCGTCTTCTCTCTTCTTCTTCTCATCCAGCTTCACACTAACAATATACTTGACAATTTCAATCTTATTAGAAATCTCCTCATCTTCCTTTGACTTGGTATTCAGAAGACTTTCTTCCTCAGACTTCTTTGCTTCTGCATTGAGTGTCTTAAACACTGAGTCCAGATTTGTGAGAGATAAATCCCACAAATCAATTACATTAATCATTCCTCTGAATGGGAACTGATAGTTTGCTCTTGTTGCATTGATAAATAATTCGTTGTTTGTCATAATAATAATCTCCTTTTATAATTAAAACTTAATCTTCATTACACGCTCTGTTGCTCCCTTAACCTTAACAACTAAATCTGCTCTCTTTGTCATAGAGAATCCAATCCCTGAAAGCTGATCGTCAGTATCTTCTACATGACACTTAGCACCTAAAGCCTCAAATACTCTCTTATGCTTCATTAAATCATTGTCAAGGAACTCAAGATAGAATCCATTAGGCTCTTCGCTATTTACACAATCCTTCAGGAAGAAGAATAAATGTCTATGACCAATTCCATCCTGCTCGTCAAAATAGTTTGGACTGTAACTAATTACTGATACAGGAACAAACTGATTTGTATTTACACCCCAAATCTCACGACTTGAAATAGATGAACTTCCTGACAGCTTTTCCTTAATTGAGAAGTTGCCATTCTCATCAAGTGTTACCTCTGCTACCTGAACATTACCAGAAACAGGTCTATTGTATTCAAACGCAAAAATCTCACCATTGAATTCAATTTCTGCCTTAAATCCTTTACTTCCTCTTGCTGCATACTGATTAACAAAAAACTTATAAACACCTGGCTTCATACGTGACATATCTGCCCATGTAATATTTTCCACAGAAGGTTTTCCTACCATCTGCTCCATAGGATGTGTAATATCAATATCTAACTGACCGCCACATCTTGACATACTAGGTTTTCTACAATTGCTAAAATAGATCTCGTTTCCATCAGGTTCTTTGCAATGTGCATCAAGGTCACTGTTGTCATTTTGTCCCTCGTTCCACATGATTGAAAATCTGAGTACACCGTCAACATTACCGCCAGCAGCTTTTACATTCTGTTTCATATCAGAGTCAGTAATGTTTCCTGAATAAGCCCAAGATAATCCGTTATTCCATTTGAACATTGTCTTAGCGTCTGGATTAACAGGTGCAATCATAGAAACAAAGTTCTTCTCATGTTTATTCTCTACAAAAGCTTCAATCTCCTTTGCAGTTGGAAGTACCTTATCAATGAAATCCTGTGCTGAAATCTCCTCAACCTTAGAAAACTTCTTAGGACTTACAGCAACATCTTTTTCCATCTGACCAAAAATATCATCTGCGCCAACTATTCTTCTTGCAGCACTTTTATTTGAGAACAGTACATTATTTACAGTAATATCATTCAGATTAGCAAATCTTCTCTGTAATGAATCCATATATCCAAGTTCTGTAATGGTCTTCTTTGCATCCTCAAGCATTTTCTTTGTAAAAATAGCCTTTGGTCTTTTATAATTGCTCGGTGCTGTAATCTGCTCATACTTCTTAACTGCTGTGTCAAGATCCATATCCTCACTTACATTAATAAGAAGTGTTCCAATAGAATGATTTCTAATTCTACCGATAGCCATACCTGCTGTTACCGACTTTTCCCAAGCATATAAATCCTTTTCAGTATCAGAAGTCAGCTTATCGTATTCCTTCTTATACTTCTTGAACTCTGTGAGTACGCCCTTCCACTCTTCGCCCTTGTAAAGTGTATTTGAATTGATAAGTTCAAGAATTGTATCAAGTGCATCCATAGTAATTTCATCAAGAGAACGCTTAAATACATTTCTTGTATCTCTGAACTGTCCCTTAACTTCCTCATTTGAACGGCTACTTCTATTTACGAACTTGCTTGGAAGCTCTAAGAAGAAGTGATCCCACTGATGAGACTTCCCATTGATTTCCTCAAAGTTAAAATCTGTACCAATCTTAGGGAACTTAGTTGTATAAATATCTGTAACTGTATGAGTCTTTACAAAAGCGTCAAGTGCATCGCATACTGGCTGATATGTTGTATCACCAAGATTCAGTTCCCAAATCGTATGAATCTGGTTATCCTTGATAGTGACAGCAGAACCAATATTTTTAATAAACTGTCTACAACAACTGCAATCATGCTCTCTACGCTCTCTGAAAATCTCATTTGTACCAGCAGGGAAGCTATCAAGATATGTGTTCCATAATTCATCCTTATCTACATTTACCTCAAATAAATGTGTAGCCTCTTTCTGCATTTCATCGAAGTGCTTCTGTAAAGCCTTTTTAAACATCATAAATCCATCCATATTTTGTACCTCTTCTTTCTTATATTTATTTTTTGTTAATTGTTTCTACTGTTATATTCTCCGTTTTATAAATTGAAGGGTTTATTTTATTACCCTTTGATAGAGTCAGTAGGCTATGACACCTACCAACTCTTGAATTATTTATTCTTCTTACGTTTTCCTACAATAAAACCTGCTCCAAAGCATACACCGAGACAGATTACGAAAACTCCAATGTTTAATACAATCATTACTTATTACCTCTCTGTCTCTTCATATCATCAAGGATCTGACGAGCATTGCGCTCTCTTTCAGAATTAGCAAGTCTTCTCTCATTAGCCTGTGCGCTAGAATCATATGCAATCCTACTTCCTTCTGCACGTTCTCTTGTCTTTCTTGCTCCTTCACGAACTCTTTCAAGCATTCTATCGCTCTCATTATTCGTATTAAGACTATCCATACTCTGATGAAGTTCAATAATCTGACTATCGGCTTCCATCTGAAAAAGAACCTGTTCCTTTTCCTCTTTAAGTTTCTGCAATTCTTCGGCTGCCTGATCACGAATGTCTTTCTGGTGACTCTGTGCTTCTTTCATCTCTTCGATTGTATCTTTTAGTACATTAATCTTATTCTCCAAAGTAGACTTCTTCATTGCATACTGCATTGCTTCATTTTCTTTATTTTCATCAAGACAAGCATTAATCTGCTGTGTAACACGCATAATATCTTTATTTGCCTGATATAAGTCTTTTTCTGCTGTATCGCGCTTTCCTGAAATTTCAGCATATGTAGCAGATGCCTTGTTATAAAAATCTTCCTTTTCTCTAATGGCTGCATTGTAATAATCTCTAGCACCTTCTGGTGTCTGTGCATCCTGGCGCATTACTTCATCCGTTCTTCCTTTAAACTTTACTCGAAGCTGTTTACCAAAAGGAGTAAAGAAAAGGATCAGTGCAATTAATACAATCGCCACAATTATAATAAACATAAAATTTGTCATACAATCCTCCTACTCTGCATCAATTCCATACTGATTACATAATGCCTTTAATCCACCGTTATAGCCACTTCCTACAGCCTTAAACTTCCATTCACCATTATGTTTATAAATTTCAGCTACGACTAACGCAGTCTCGGTAGAGAAGTCTTCACTTAAATCAAAACGAATAAGTTCCTCGCCTGTCTCTTCGTCTACTACACGCACATATGCATTCCCAACCATGCCGAAGTTCTGAAGTCTACTCTCAGCATCATAAATTGTGACCGTCACAGCAAGAGTCTCATAGTCTGATGGGATTTTATCAAGTTTAATCTTAATAACCTCATCATCTCCATCTCCCTCACCTGTACGGTTATCTCCCATATGCTTTACACTTTTTGAACTATGTTCAAGATTACCATAGAAAATGAAATCCTCATCCTTGCCAACCTTACCATTCTCTTTTGTCATAAACACAGAGGCATCGAGATCAAAATCTGCTTCTCCATCATAATGATTAATATCCCATCCAAGTCCAACAAGAATGTTTTTTAATGACGGTCTACCCTTTGTTAAATCTACTCTCTGTCCTTTGCTTAATGAAACTGACATAATTAAATCCTCCTACTTGTATCTTCTTGTTAATTCGCTAACACTTGAATCATTTGTTCCCTGACCGATAGCGTTAAATTTCCACTCTCCGTCTTTCTTATAAACCTCTGCAAATACCATTGCTGTTTTGCCAGCATAATCATCTGAAAGATTGTATTTACAAATTTCCTTACCAGTTGACTCATCAACAAGTCTAATGTACGCATTCTTGATAAGTCCAAAATCCTGCTTTCTTGAAATACAATCATAGATATTTACTACAAATACAATCTTCTCAACCTTATTTGTAATATTCGCAAGATCAACTGTAATCTGCTCATCATCACCGTCTCCATCTCCTGTGAGGTTGTCGCCATGATGGTACACACATCTGTCTTCTGCTGATCTGTCACCATAATAAACACATGTACGATACTTATCATCTTTTCCTAAAATAATTGCTGAAGCATCGCAATCAATGTTTGGCTTAGAACTAAAAAATCCTTTCTTAACAGCATCCCATCCAAGTCCTACCATAATCTTTGTAAGACCACCTGCTACTTCCTTAGATAAATTAATTTTCTGTCCTTTTACTAAATTTACTGACATATATATTCTCCTTCCATTTTATAAATCAAGACCAAAATTTCTACCAATAGCAGCTAAACCACCATTGTAACCTGAACCAACTGCATTAAACTTCCATTCACCGTTCTTACGATACAACTCACCTGCAATAACACCTGTCTCTAATGAGAAATCCTCATTAAGTTCATATTTGAAAAGCTCCTCATTTGTATCAGCGTTGTATGCTCTAATGTACGAATTATCAACCATTCCGAAATTCTGTAAACGATTTTCTGCATCATAAATTGTCGCTGAGAAGCTAATCTTTGTAATATTAGATGGAATCTTATTTAACTCAACAATCATTGTCTCGTCATCGCCATCACCTACACCTGTTCTATTATCGCCAGAATAAATCAATGCTCCGCTTGGATGCTGTGGCTGACCATAAAATACAAAATCCTGTTCGCCTGTTACCTTTCCTGAATCATCAGTAAAAAATGCTGATACATCCAAATCGAAATCTGCATTACCATCGTATCTATTTGTGTCCCATCCAAGACCAAATACGACTTTGTTTAAACCTGCATTGCCCTTTGTAAGGTCAATCTTCTGACCTTTAACTAAACTAATTGACATATTTTTTGTCCTCCTTATTCTTGGGAAGGCTGTCAACCTTCCCTTTTAATAATTTAAAAGAAATTGGGAATGTGAGTAATGTCAGAAAAATAAATGGAATAAAGCGTGTAATACATACTGTAATAACACTAATTGAAAAACATATAAGAGTAATAATCTCTACTGTTTTATAACTTTTATCTCTCATTACCATGTTCTCATCTCCTTAATTACTTATTCTCTCTTTTCTTCTCAATAATCTTTCTAATAAGATCAATTGGAATAACCATAAAGGCTAAAATTACAACTACTACCCAATGTTTGAAATCTAAAGCTGTGACCTTAATAAGATTTTCTGCAAAGTTGCAAAGAGCAAACGTCATTGCAAAAATTCCGATTGCAATGGCTGAAAATAACTTGTTTTTTCCAATACCATTGAATAAATTAATATGCTCTGTACGAATATTAAATCCATTAAATACTGCCATAAAGCATAACAATGCGAATCTAGCTGTCATAGCTTCTGTCTCAGTCGCAAACATATTAGCAATTGGGCTAAATGTAATAATTCCATAGAGTGCAATAAATGCTACTGTACTTATTGCAATACGTTTCTTTGCTCCTCTGATGAATAAACCAGAACCCTTTTTAATAGGTTTCTCTGTCATGTATTCATCCTTTGGTGGTTCGCCACCGAATGATAGTGAATTAAGGGAATCCATAATGATATTTACAATCAGAATCTGAACTGAAGCGAGTAATGCACCTGTTGCAATCATTGGATAGATAACACTGAGAATCAGAAGTGAAATATTGATAGGTAACTGGAATTCAAGGAACATCATAATATTGTGCATAAATGTTCTTCCAAGTTCTACCGCCTTTACAACACTTGCAAAGTTATCATCTGTTAATACAATGTCAGATGCTTCTTTTGCTACATCTGATCCACCTTGCATACCAAAACCAACATCAGCTCTCTTTAAAGCAGGACTATCATTTACACCATCACCTGTCATTGCAACTGACTTTCCAATCTCTTGTGCTAATGTGACAAGTCTGAGTTTTGTGTTTGGTGAGCATCTTGAAATAACTCTCAATCGAGGAATTATACTCTTTACTTCATCATCTGACATCGCTTCAAATTCATCATTTGTAAGTGCCAAATCTCCATTTTTATAAATTCCACACTCTGTAGCAACTGCAACTGCTGTCTCAATACAATCGCCTGTAATTTCAATAACTTGAATACCAGCCTTATGTGCTGTTTTTACCGCACTCGGTACTTCATCTCTTACAGGATCTACAACACCAATAATTCCAAGGAATGTCATGTCATTTGGTATTTCATTCTCTACTAAATCACCATCTGCCATTGTAACCGCAATGCATCTCATCGCATTACTTGTCATTGCTGTAATTGCATTACTTAATGTGTCATTGTCGTTATTCTCTACAATTTCACCACTTGAATCCATCACTTTTGTGCAATGCTCAATCAGTTTCTCAGGTGCGCCCTTATAATATGTAACTCCATCCTTTGTCGTAAAAGCTGAATACTTATTACTACTATTAAATACCTGCTTTAACTTAACTGGATATTTTTTCTGAATGTCAGCATATGTTTCAGGATTTACAAGGCTAAGAACTGCTCTATCAATTGAATTACCACCTGTAATATTGTTTTCTGAATCAAATGTTGCACTATTATTTAAAGAAATGTTTGCCTTGATATTATCCCAAAGAACTGAATCCTTATTTACATCATTACCAAAGCCATCAATAATCTTCTTTGGAGTCATAATACCTGTCGTAAGAGTACCTGTCTTATCAGTACAGATAATATCAACATATGCTAACTCTGGAATTTTACCAGGATTCTTAGCAAGAATATTGAATTTCTCCATTGTCTTTACATTCTGTTTTGTTACAAGTTTTACAATAAGAGGCAATCCTTCGGGAACAGCAGCTACAATAATTGTTAATGCTACTGAGAAGTTCTGTGCGATTTTCTGAATAATATTCAGAACGCCACCGCTAAAATATTCTCCAAATCCAACCTGTATAACTCCTGAAATTGTAAGCACCGCAAATGTAATAACGGCTGCGATTGTTCCCCACTTAGAAATGAAGTCGCTCAGATTATCAAGTGCAATATCAAGTGCTGTCTTTGGTGCTTCAAGTGTTTGCATTTTAACAAGTGTATCACCATTTACTGTATTCACACCTACATCAGTAACAATCATTTTTCCTTCGCCTGACATTACTGTTGTGCCAGCAAATAAGCAATTCTGATTCGTATAAGCATCTGTTGAAGTAGTTTTCTTATGAACGTATCCTTCAATTGGTGTTTTCTTACACTCTTTTGTTTCTCCATTAATAGCTGCATTGTTTACAGAAATCTTACCTTCAATAAGATATCCATCTGCAAAAATCTCTTGTCCCATTCCTACACAAACAAGATCACCAACTACCAATTCATCCTTATTAATTGTTTGAACTTTGCCATCACGAATTACGTCACAATACCTAACTGATGTTTTGGCTCTCAACTCTGCTGCTGATTTTTGAACACCAAGCCCAGTCTTAACAGCAATACATGTTACAATTGCTAATACAACAAGAATCATAATTGGATCTGATAAATCCATTACTCCCATGACTCCAAGGAATAACTGCAATACTGCAATTGCAATAAGAATCATTGTGATTTTCTCACTTAATGCCTCCTTTGCGAAGTCATACCACTTGTCCAACTTTGGTTCAGGAAGCTTATTACTTCCATGAAGCTCTCTACTTTTGAGAACTTCTTTACTACTCAATCCATTCATCTGTTTTACTCTCCTTTTCTATAATTTTTATATGTGAATGTTAATTGGTTACATATCTATATTCTCTTTTTAATTTGGGAATTTTATTGAGCTGAATCGCTCAGAAATTTTTTACAATGAAACGAAGTTTTCTTGCTAATATTCTTCTGCTATATCATCATATTCGCTTGACAGATATTTAATCAAATCCTTATAAATATCCAATTGATGTTCGTATAAATAATTACACAATTCAATGTCACTATCGAAAAACTCTTCAATGGCTGTGGAATTAGCCCATCTGTCAAAAGCAGTTCTTGTTGAAACTCTAAGCAACCATCTGTTTCTAGTTCCGCTATGAGGCTCTACCACCATAAAAATAACTGTATCTGTTCTTGCTTCTAAGTGACCTTCGTATTCATAAATCTCGTAATCCTGACCATTGTTTATTTTGTCATTCTCAAACCATCTTCTTATATTTTCCATTACTTTACCTCTCTTCTATCCAAAATCTTCTGAATGGTTTTCTTATCTTTCTCAGATAAACTATCCCAATCCAACTTAAAACTTTCACAATTTTTATGGCGATTCCAACCATCATCGCAATCATAAGAATAACGGTACGCACAATAATCACATGCCATTTATATTCACCTCCAACCATATGAAATCGAACTTTATTTGTCTTTAAAAATACAATTTAATGTCTCTTCCAATATCATTAATGCTTCAGTGCTTGTAAACAATGCACTTCCATCATCAGACAAATATTTTGAAGGTAAATCGCTAAATCTTGTATGAAATATTTCTAATATCTCGTCTTCATAATTTGATATCTCTTTTAATTTTGGCATATTTTCACCTCACAATCCAAATAAAGAGAATTTTACTGTGACAATAAATAACTTCTGTCCTCTATATAAAATTCTTTCTGCCGCCTATCCATTAAGTCATAATGATTTTGTTCCATATAACAAGATGAACCATTATATCCATCATATTCTTTCCAGATAATTTCTTCTGCCAAGATATGTAACTCCTTGTGTGATAACGATTTTAGAAAATCTCTAAATGTTACATAATTTATTCTCTTGTCTAATACTTTCTCAAGTTTTGTTTTTCTTTTAAACATATTTTTTACCTCACAATCCAAACAAAAACTACGATATCATAACAAGAAAACCATATTGATTCTCTTTTATTTTTATAAAAGTGAAAATGTTTTCATATTACATATCCTTTCTATTTTCATCCTGTTTTGTCTTCTTTTTCTTTCTTTTCTTTACAAATTTTTTTAATTTCTTTTTCAGTTTTAATTTTTTAGAAATCTTCTTCAAACAATTCAACACCAACCAAATTATAGTTGAAACGCCCCAACTAAAATTTAAACCTAAAATCAATGTAATTATTTTCAGAATTCCACAAAAAATAATCCAATTTAGTGCGTATAATAACAAAATCGGTAAAAGTACCATCAGTAATATGCATAAGCATTTAAATAAGGATACTTCTGTTTTTGTTTTAATCTTAATTTCCACATCTTTCATATTATCTACCATCCTTTATAATATTTCGAACGAAAATGTTCGATAATGGAAGCGATGGGACTTGAACCCATGACTCCCTGTTTATGAGACAGGTGCTCTAACCAACTGAACTACACTTCCAATTTGTAGTAAAGTTGCTATAATATTTTATTCTCCATCATTTGTGAACTACCCACGAGCTAAAGCTAATTGGATTGCGAACCTAAATTATTTTTCAAAAATCCCCAAATTTTAGTCCTGTAAAATTACTAATTCCATCCATGGTGTCTTTTTGTTCTTTATTTTGCAACTCATTATAAAAATGATCAAAAACATCTTCCCAAACTAAACCGTCTTTTGTTCTTTTAGCATAAATAAGTCTATTGGTTTTATGATCTATAGCACATGGATTGTCATTAATAAATTGCTCTATTAATTTTAATACTTCTCCAATCAACAAATTATTATGTCCTTTTAATTTACTGCAAGAAGCTGCGTATCCTTTGTTATAATACTCGTTTAATAAATATGATTCTTCATACATGTTATTTTATTCTCCTTCCAATTCTTTTAGTTTTGCTTCGGCTTCTTAAGAAATACTGTTTTGCCAAATTCAGTAAAAGGTATATTCTGTTTATCAAAATGATTTGATGTAACAACTACGCAAAATCCATGAGATGTAAAATGTGTAAAATCTCTTACCTCTGCTTCTGCATACAAAACATTGCAATATGAAGCCATTTTTACATATACTGTATCTCCAATATTACAAGGAAGTTTTATAAGTCCGCCTTGCTCTTCTAAGTTTTCGTATTCGGCAAGTTTCAAAAACCTCTCTATTGCTATATTTCTTGGATAACCTTGTGAAATATGTCTTTCATACTCTGCCTTGTCAGCAATATACTCTTTATAGTCCGTCAATCTACTTTTCATAAATTCCACCACCTTTCACGATTTTAAATGCATCTTCAAGCTCCACTACTGGAATTGTTCCAAGTTGTTCCGTTTCATCCTTATTACTGTATATTTCCAACTGTTCCACAACCTCATCCACATCATAGGCTGTCTTACAATTGTCAATCACATCCAGTACAACCTTTCTCCAAAGATGTTCGATATTGCAATTTGATTTTTGGATTTTAATTCGTCTGCGTCAATCAATCTCATTATTTTCAATCTCCTTAATTTTTCTTAATTCATCAATTATTATTGATGTATTATAAACCAACATTTCTAATAACTTATCTGTTCGGTTATTTGGTCTTTCTGAAATTGGTAAATGGTTTATTCTCTCTGCATTATTAATCAATCTGCTCATTCTTCCTCGTCCTCCTTGTACGGTTCAGGTAATGGTCTCCATGCGATAACTTTGTAATCTTGTTTGTAATAGATTTCTCCACACCATCTTTTAAAACTTTTGTTATAATACCCGATTCCGCATTCCCGATTCATTTCTCCCTCATGATCACCTTGTATTATTCTGTATTCATACCAACAAAGAACATCATCTTCATTTTCAGGTAGCCTCTCACTACATGGAATCCAACCATCGTTGTGTTGCTCTTCGTTTCCTACGATTTTTACTTTGCACCCGAATTTTTCTTCGATTTCTTTCATGGTTACTTCTCTGTATTCTTTACGTTGCCAAAGAAGTTTTGTTGGTGTGTTTGCACTGTATGCAGTAGAAGCGTAGACAGACACTATGTCAAGAGATGGAATTTCAGAATATGTCATGTCTTCGTTGTAATTTGATAAACTTGTCCATGACTCTGATATTCTAGTATTGCCAGAAAGTCCTGCCAAAATATCTCCGTTATCAAAAAAATCTTTCATAATAATATGATATTTTCCATCTCTTGTTTTAACAATCATTCCAGTTTTCAAATCATTTAATGTCATAAACTTATTCCTCGCTTTCTTTTTCAGATTCGTCTACATTGCGTATCTCATATGTTTCTTCATAATCAGTTAATACAGTAATCAATGTTATTTTCTCCATTGCTCCCTCACTTTCTTCGCCTTTAGAATCAGCTCATTCTGCCAAACTCTTAGTTCAGAAAAAGACATCCTGTCACAATAAACTGCTGAGTCTAATTCTTCAGCATTTAAGATATAATCTAATAGGTCTTTTAATTCATCACTCATTCTGATTCCTTCCTTTTCAACCAAATTTTTATACGCTTGCCATCAGGTTCTAATTTTTTCACATCACTTTCTAATAAATTTTCAGACAACATCATTAAAGTATCAAAATAACAAGTATTAATCCCCAATAATTCATTATTGCTTTCCATTATCATAGTGCAATGGCTGCAAGTCATAAGAACGTCTTTTAATTTCATAATTGTTCCTCGTTTTCTTCGTCATATAATTTTGCTTCTGTCCACGGAATAGATACAGTTGTACAATCTTCTCCTATAGTAGTAAAACTAGTCTTGCCATCTACATAAGCATACACTTCACCATTTTCATATTTATGAAAATGTCTATATTTCCACGAATCTCTTTTATTGTGTCTTACCAATATTTTAGTATCAATTTTAACATTTTCCCATTTATTATATTCTTCTTCACTAAGCCATTTACACCAACTTAGTATACAATCTTTTCTTTTATTAAATAAACATTTATCACAAGTTGATATATCATCGCAAAGGCATGGTTCATGTGTATCTTTTCTTACAGCAAATTTTATGTCATCATGGACGAGTGTTTCTAAAATCTTATCCAAAAATTTTTCTTTGTTCTTCATTTTGTTTACCTCTCTTTCTCAAAGTGACGAGATTACGCCACTTTAGATTCACCTAAATCCCGAAGAAATGCGGTTTTCATCGTTTCGTAATTTTCTTCCATATTTTTACTAAATTCGTATGTATTGTTCGAATAATCATCGACCCATTTTTCAAACTGTAAATCACAATCATTCTCAAAAACATATGCAGCCATTGCCAACAAAGCTAAGTATGCCTGATGATATAACGGAGAAGACATTCTTACTGTGTCTTCGATATAATCCTTATAATCCTGCATATCATTATCTGTAATATTTGCATTTACTATATTATGTACAAATTCGATATCAGTCATTTCATTATCATCTGTAGCAACTGCTACTTCATTATTCTCTGTTTTATCCTCGATATGTAAATAGTTCATCATAAGTGCCGTATATGTTTCAATTTTTTGAGAAATAAGTTTTTTCCCTGTAGTTCCTGGTTCTTTACTTAACAAATCATATGACCATTCACCAATTAAAACATCATGTAATTTTGTCTCGATAGCCATTACAAATTCTGCAAATTTACTATCTGGTAAATTCAACTTTGTGAATTTATCGAATACTGCGACCCATGTAGAGATATCTTTTTTAACAAAAATACTCTTACATTTATCTTCACAACATTTTTCTATTCTTTGTAAATAAGAACGAATTGTTTCAAACTCGTCATAATTACTATTCTCTTCAAGCATCGTGTTAGCAGATTTCGCATCTTTTTTAAACTTGTCCATATGGAAAACAGTCATTGTAGCACCGCAAACCAGCTGAATATAATTTCCATTTTTCCTATCTGTATCAGAATACTTCATAGAATTCTTAAAGAATCCTTCTTCTCCAATATTCTTCACTTGTCTTGCATATGTAGGAATCCATGTCAATGCTTTTTGACTTGCCCCCATTGCTTTATGGTTATTGTATCTTCTAATAAGAATACTAATATCCTCCATTGTACAATTTTCATGAGTTACGATTGTCAATTGAAAACGATCAAAACGTTTTTTTAATTCATCTGGAAAATCATCGAATGTGTGTCCTTTTAGATGGAAAGTTTTTTTCTCCCAAATAAAATTTCCATCATCGTCCTTCAATGCTTTGCCAGTTTCATCTAATGTCTTTGTATGATATTCAATTTCATCATCTTCAATTTTAGATGTAAACTTATAATTTCCGTATCTAATTTTCATTATTGCAGATGTTCTCTGCATTCCGTCTACAATGTATTTCTGTACAATGTTATCTTGTAAAGGAATTTCTCCAATAATAAGCGGAGGAAGATAATCACCGCTCAGCATAGTAACACCAATTTCATTAATGAAACCATTGTCACTACAAAAGAATCTTTGTACATCTTGATTATCCGATACGTTTCCCTCTTTAACATCATCAATATAACTAATTGCTGGCACACTTTCTATTCTCACTTTGTTTACTTTCTTCATAATGATTACTTCCTTTCTTATTTACATTAAAATTTTAACATTCTCATATGCTTGTATTGCGGCAAGATTTTCCGAATACTCTTTGTTGTTCATATGTAATATTTTTTTGATTTCTTTTGTTTTATATCCATCACTAAGCAACTTAACAATTTTTCTTTGGTTTATTGATAACTTTTTAAGATATTTTTCAATTTTTGTTCCATCGAAACTATCACCAAAAGCCTCTTCGAAAATATCAAAATTTGATGGAATCAACTCACTTAGTTCATTTCCATCATCCGCGATTAACGAATTAATGCTCTTAATTTTTTGAGAAGGAATACGTTTTCCTCTATTACGGTCACGAATTTCTGTATTAAATTTACGTTTTATATTACTTGCTAAAAAACATTCAAAATCAACCTCCTTCTTAGGATTAAATCTTAAAGCAGTATCTGATAAAACACTTAATGCAATGCTATAAAAATCATCATAATCTTTAGCTGATATTCCACCTATTTTATTAATCATTGGATTACATATTTGTTTTAGTCTATACATTTCATTATCACAATACAGTTCTAATGTTCTTTGAATATCCATTCTTCAAATTCCCTTTCTGCTTTATTTCTTTATTTAAATATTCTCCAAAATCCAATTCATCATCATTAACTCTTCTGTGTCTGGATTCATAATAACATTTCGGACATCTACAAAATCTTTCGTGTTTCTCCTGTGAGAATGACATTACTCCCACCATTTTCGTTCCGCAATGCAAACATGTTTTCATAAAAATACTTCCTTTCTAAAAATCGAATAGTTCTTCCATTACTCTTGGTTCATATTTACGTTTATCCATTCCTGCAACAGCTTTCTCAATTTCATCTGTAGCAGTTTCGGAAATCTTTTTACCAAGAATAATATTCAAAACGTTCAATTCATTTTTTATTGTTCTTCTCTTTATTCTCCTTTCTTTTATCATTTTATACGCTTTGTATCCTTGTGCTGCATTTAAATTGCAAAACTCTATGTAATGATTTACGTCAGATAGCTCTTGGTCAATTAAACTTAGCTGTTCTACTAATTCTTTCTTGCGATTAGTAGCTTCTGTAGCCAACCCATTTAAATCAGATACTTTTTTTAGCCATCTTTGAATGTTCTCAGACATCATAACTTTTTCAGTTTTTTTAATGTCATTACCTGTACATGGTTTTGTACAAGGTAAATCATCTGAACATTTTTCTGGATGAAAAACTTTTCTCAATGCCTTATTTAATTGATTTTCACAAATGCTTTTTGCTTGTTTTTGTGAAAATTCGTCAGCAAAAGTAGGACAAGAAGTAGGAACATACTTTCCATTCTTATACTGAATCCATCGAGTTCCATCCGTAATGACATATCTTGCCATTTACATCGCTCTCCTTATTTAATTTTTTTGTTTTACAGGTAATAATATTGGCGAACTGCCTTATTTTTCTAAAAACCTATTGACTTTTAGACAAAAAATATGTAAAATATATCAAAGGTTATAGTGTTACTATTTCCTGTAGACTTGTTAAAAGCAGCCATCCTGTTAGGTGCGCCAACACCGTTTGAAACAGATTGGCTGCTTACTGTATTTTTTATGTTCTAATTATACATCGAACGTTCGTTCGTGTCAAGTGGGAATATTTCCCACAAACTCGTTATATACATATTTACTGTCCCAAAGTCAGGACTTCCTAAAAAGAATTGTGTACAGATCTCCTTTTGGAACATCAACCTGGATATCAGAAAACACCTTCAATTGTTTTGCAAAATCATCACAGACTTTTGCTATTGTCGCTGCTTCTTCAAGAATGTTATGGCATTCTCCAAACTTTTTCTTCTTAAACCCAATATTGCAATCTTTTTTTTCTAAATCCTGCTTTGACACCAATACAATAGCATCTTTCTTTGCTACTTTTTTGGCTTCTTCTAAGCTCATCACTACATATTCCATTCTCAAACCTCCTCCAATGCTCCAAAATTTGCATCATATACTCTTTTAATGTTTCGCTTATCTTCTATTGAAGATATACAGCCAATTTTTTTAATTATTCTTTGTTCAGATACTTGACGTAAACATTCTCCGAGTACCATGCTATCCACTTTCAACCCCTTTTCTTCATCTCTCTTAAAAAGAAGATGTGTTGGTTGTTTTATATGTTTTAGCTTCGATGTAAGTGGTGCTACCAAAGTAGTAATACCATAATGGTTTCCAACATCATTCTGCAAGATAATACATGGTCTCTTACCACCTTGTTCTCCTGCAAATTCAGCTTGTCCGAAATCGACAAACACTACATCAAAACGTTTGTAATTTTCTTTCATGCCACATCCTCCTTTCTTCTCTTCTGTTCCTTGACACTTCGTATTATATACTATTCTATATATAAAGTCAAGTATTATTACAAATATTTTTTATATTTATTTTTTTATGTATATATGCTATAGTATATACATAGGAGGATATAACAATGAAGATATCAATACAACAACAATTACAAGCTAAAAACATGACACGATATGAACTTGCAAGGAAAATAGGAGTCACCTATCCGACTATCGACAAAATTTATAAAGGTGAATCGACTTCCATCAAGTTTGAAATCCTTCAGGAACTTTGTAGAGTTCTTGACTGCACCCCAAATGATATATTAAAGGACGATACTGAATAGTACCGTCCTTACATATACTACAAAATGACTGCACCTCTTTCATCACCTCATTTTTTGCAACAAAAAGAAGCAGTTAGTTTCTGCTTCTGATGTTTATTTCTATATTTAATTTGCTTTAAATAAGAAAGCAATTTTTCTTTTGAATTATCCAACAAAAATTCCTAATTCATAATTATTGAAAATATCAAATTCTTTTTTTGATAACTCTGTATAATATTTATTTGAGAATTTGATTTTACCATCAATAAAAGCATTAATAGCATAAATACGTTTTCTTCCTTCTACCACCACATATTTTTCTGTGACAGCAATATTACCAATACTAATATTAGATATAATATCTTTGATAACATTTTCTAATTCAGTTGTATTATAGTTTGCAATATTGACATCACGGATATCAATTTTCTCTTTTAAATTCTCCATATACCATTTCATTGTTACATAATTAATTCCTTTATTAAGTGTAAACATACAATTACCTCCATTTTTTCAATAATTTCTAATATATTATATGACTAATCAATCCAAAAATTCCATTTGAAATCGTCATTTCTAACCATTAATTTTAACCATTCATTTCATTTTTATATGATTGAATTCTGCGAGATAATTTTTCTTTGTAATCCTCGTCAGATGTATAAAGAATAATATTATCACCTTGTACATCAAAATGAACCTTTTCATCATCAAAAAATGCTTTATCACAAGTAAGTATAGTTCTTATTGGATGATTACAAAGCTGTAATCCTTTAGCAATACCAAGTTCATAATAAACTCCACCACGATTCCTTGTAAGATCGGCAATTAAAATAGTTGAGTCAGTTATATCATCCACAATTTTTCCAATAATAGAACCTTCGTATTCTTGGTCGTTCACCTTGACGATAGAATAATTAGCAGCTTGTACGATTGGTATAAGAACATCTTTATACAGACGTTCTCTTTCATCATCAAAGCACATTGCAACAAACACTTGATGTCTTGGCTTAATTGATGGAGGAGTTATTACATTTGCGATAGATTTATACGCCCGTTTTAAAATAGCAACAAGAGCATCATTATATTGCTTAAATGCACCTCCATGATCTTTTATCGTTTTAATGCAATGTTTAGTTTCTGGTGAAAGTAAATTCATGTTTGACAAAACATCTTCAGAATCCATTGCCCATTCAACTGCATTTGGTTTTAAAGGATTGTCAATTAATCTTTTTAATTCTTCTTTTTTGTTCATTTGTATCACCTCAATTACTTCCAAAACTTGTTTTAGTTCTTTTGTCAACCTTATTACTTTTATTCCATTACCACATTCCTGTTTATATAATTCGCCTTTTACAAATATATAAATTTTATTATGAAGTTTTCTCTCAGATGTCTTATAATTTATTGAAATGCGATATATATCCTCAGAAATCGGTTTGATATCATTTTCAGCAGTTTCAAAACCTTTATAAATGGTAATACTTTTAGTATTTTTATTAAACCAATTTTCATTTTCTATCTTAAACTTTGAAGAAAGATCCGTACAAAACCATCTTACTTTTCCATCTTCAAGACCAAAACTAATCCAATGCAGATTATTTTCCATTTATATCACCTCTTCTAATTTACCCATATAAAATTGACTCTAAATCATCAATCACAATTTCCATCTGTCTTTTTACTTCTTCTTCTTTAATTTCTGTAAGAGATATTTTATAATCTTTAATTTTCTCTTCGATTTGATCACAACACCATGTAGGATTATTTCGTTTTCTATCCATTCACATCACCTTTTCTAATCTTCAAAGTAAACCATTCATTGACTTATTACAACAACTGTTCCAACTAATTTCTCTACTTCTTCAAGTCTTGCCACATAAGCATATAAATGACTAATATCAGATATGTCTGATAGGTTTGTATATATCACAATCATACTTAATGGAAGATCATCATTTTCATTTACCTTTTCTTTTACGTTATCTACTACAAAATCGCAAAACTCTTCAACACTATATTCATCATCATTAATATGATAACAATTCTCAAATGATAGCATCATATTATAATATGAATAAATTTCTGCTCCATTATATTTCTGAATTGCATTTGCAATCTCTGATTTGCCAGACTTTCCTGTAATCTTGATCATGTTATATCACCTCAACTTTACTTCTTCTCTTTGTTTACCATCAATATACCACTTATACAAGTCTTTGTTTAACTGGTCTATTTCATTCATTCTCTTATTCTCATCAATGGATGATTTTTCTTTTCCATTTTCTGTATATACAAATTTTATATTCTCCATACACTGATTTCCTCCTAAAACTTAAACTTGATGTGCTTTTACATAATCCCATGTCACAATTTCTGGAAGTTTATTACATTTAAAAATTGTGACATTTTTGCACCATTGTCTAATCAATTCATTTGCCTTGATTTTACATTTCTTTAAATCATTTCCGAAGTCACTTATAATCCACGGTTCTATTTCTGAAAATCCATCACCATTCTTATCATTATAAGCAACTGCATACCTTTCATTCTCCATATATTCTATTCTCCTTTCCATTCAAAGTAAACTTAGATTTCTTCTGTTATACAATATCTGTCTATAATTCTTTGTATTCTTTTGTCTGAATAGTTCGGTTTTAATTCAGAAGAACAACCTGCATTTAAGTCTTCCAGTCCATTAGTAAAATAATGTTCAATATTTTTTATGATTGCCTCTTTTACGGAAATATAACCAAACAAGATATTTTCTAATATATCACAGTTACAAAATGAACCACAAAAATCTTGCGACTCTCCATAGGTACTCTTAATGTATTTAAGATCACTTCTTGCTTGCGCTATGCTAATATTTTCATACATTACTATTCTCCTTTCCGTTCCGCATGTAAACTTGTCTAAGTTTTGCTTATAATTATGTTCAACCCTGTTTCAAAATTTTTTTAATTCTATTCACTTCTATAACTAAACAGGTGGCATTGGTTCATTTGCCAAGATTTTATCAAGCAAATCCTCGTTAATTTTGTCGGATTGCGATTTATTAAAATTTGATTCTCTCTGAATTCCATCCGTCAATATTTCGTTTCTATCAAAAATAACTCCTTCGTTATCACCAACAAGTAATATTGGTAAATCTTTTGCTGCAAAGATTAAATCTAAATCCTTATTATTCATAGAATCATCGTCCTTTCTGTATCAATACTATATTTACCATTTATCTTTATTTAAATTTCTCTCTTAACCTTTCAAAAAATTCTACTCTTTTGTTATTCTTCATTTCTTCCTGTTTATCACTTTCTCTATCTAACGCAATTCTAATCCATCTCATTTCTTCATCTGTTAATTCTAATATAATTTTTTTCATATTAATTACTCGCTTTCATTTATTTTATTTCCAAATCATTTTTTACTTTTTCTTCTCCATATTGATCAAACATATGATCCAGTATCTCAGCATAATCTTTCAACGTTATATTTGTTTCAGACATTGATTTTTGTCCAATTTCCTTTAACCATTTAATTTTATTCATATAATCGTCCATGTTAATCACTCTCCTATCGTATTAAAATTAATATTTAAACTTTCCATTTTCATCAAAATCTTTCGGGTCGATTGAAACATATTGACCATCACAACCTCTTTCGAAAGTTTGATAATAAGCGTTTCCATTTTGTTCAGAGATCAATAACCAAAGTTCCTGATCTGTTAATGGATTTCCTTCCACAAAATCAGAAATCTTATCATAATCAAGATATCCATCTTCATCTTCAAATTCTGGGTCATCTTCTGTTTTCCTGTATTTATTGAGAACCGCCCGATCGTATACATCATAGTCTGGATCATTGATGATTTCTTTTTCCATAAGTAAATCAAACAATTCTTTAAAACTATCTGCTTCATACTTCCATTTTAATACACCATTTGTTGATTTTCCGCTCCAATAAATTGTACTCATAATAATCTACCTCCATTTTTTTAATTTTAATTATCTATATCTTCACAATATTGATTATAAAGGTCTTCCCATGCTTCGTGGTCTAAATCATCTTCCAAAGCACAAGAAGCTTCAAAAGGCTCTTCCTCTTCATGATCAAGTACGTCATTCATGTCTATTGTATATTGTTTTCCCTCAACAACAACCCAGACATTATCTGCGTCATTTTGCACTCCGTTTTCTGCAAGTGCTAATTGTTGGAATTCTCTTAAACCAATCATAATAATCTACCAATCCTTTCTTTGTTTTTAAGATTAACGCAACACATATGATATGTACTAGGCATATCCATATGATTTCCCACGTTCTTAATCACTTCTAAAAGATCGTTCTCTAATTTATCAGGAAACTCTTCTTTTAAATCATTAAGAACATCTGTCGAAGAATAAAACTCTCTAAAGTCATTATCACACCAACATAATTCTTCTGGAAATGAAAGTTGTTTGTATTTATTATACATTTCCATTAAATTTCCTTTGAGAATTTTCTTATTTGCTTCATTTTTTATACGTCTTTCGTGACAAACATTGTTATCTCTGCTTTCAAGACGTTTCATTGTCCATTGGCTTCTTACATCTGGTTCTACCTTGCTGTATACATAGTCGTATACTTCTTTGTACTTCATCATAATAGTCACTCTCCTTATAATAATTTACTCATAATATCACTTGCTCTTTGTGTATTTTCTCTTTTATTACCACGGATGTACATCTCCGTTATTCTTCCATTGTACACGATATCACACATTAAATCAATCATCTATTGATTTTAACTAAATGGCATGTGATCTTCATTATTATATTCTTCAAAATCATTATCTTCCTCATTACAAATACAAGTATCATATCCGTCATTCCCAATTGTAAAATGTTGAAGGAAATCAACTTCAATAAAGTTTGCCATTTCTTGAATTTTTCTTGTAATATTAATATCATTTACACTTACATCTTTTGAACCATTTGGATGATTATGAGCCACAATAAACTTATTTGTACCAGATAATAATAAGAATATTGCAAGTTCTCTCATTTTTATTATAGAAGTGTCCGCACTTCCATGTGATAGTTCAAACACTCCTTGCGGAATCATTTGACAATTAAACGAAATAACATAAACATATTCCTCTTCAAGAAATTCCATTTCAAACACTTGATTTAAAAAGTCTACCATTTTATCATATGTTGTAAAATCTGAACACCATTCCAAGTTCTCTTTTACTTTTAACATTGGATGATTTGTTTTTTTATTTCTAAATACAATATATCTTTTTATATTCATATAAAAATCCTCCTAAAATAAAGTTTCAGAAATTATATTAGCAGCAAGGTCATTATATTGGTTAATATTATTTTTCAAATATATTTTTGTTGTTTCCGTTCTTGCATGTCCTAATAACTGCTGAACAACATATATATTTTCATCTGTCTTTTCCAACATAATATTAGCAAAAGAAGCTCTCAATTTGTGTGGTGTTACTGAATATCCAAGAGCTTCCTTTGTATATTTTTCAACTATGTTGGATAATGATTTTTGCGTCATTCGTGTTTTTGATTTAGATATAAACAAAGCATCTTCATTATTTACAATATGCTCCCTATCAGACAACCAATCTATAATTGCTTTTTCTAACTGTGAACTCATTGTAAACATTTTGTCTTTATGACCTTTTTCAATAATACTTTTAATAATATGATTTTCAAAATCAATGTCTTCAACATTGATTTCGCTTAAAGCAGTTTCACGAATTCCAGTTTGCATAAATAACATCATAATTGCTCTATCTCTTGATTTCCATTTATATTGCATAGCAACTGATCTTCTATTTCCTGCTCCACATTCTACTGCTAATAATACATCCTTTAAATCACTTTCATCTAAGAATTTTCTATTAATAAAATCTTCTCCACGAACCCTTTTAATTTTATTCATAGGGTTTTCAGCTATATAATCATTTTCTAATAAGAAATCAAAAAAACTCTTTAAAACACTATGATAGCATTTTCTATAAGACAAAGATGATTGTTTTTTATTCCCATTATTATCTGTTACGTATTCTATAGAATCTAAAAAACGAGTGATGTCAAACTTTGTTATTTCAGAAGCTTTAATATGTTTAATATCACTCGAATCAATAAAATATAAAAATTTTGCTATCTTTCTTATATATTCTCTACACGCTGTTGGTTGCCTTCCTGATTTAAACTCATAATAATATTCTGTTACATATTGTGGCAATGTGGATAATATTTCTTTTATGTTATTTTCGATCTGTAACGAATGTTCTAATCGACCTTTCATTTTTATCACCGTCCTTTATAGCATATTATTTAATTTTTCAATGCTATTTAATAAGTTTTTTAAACTGTTAGTGGCATCTTCAATTGTTTTAGACAAATCTTCTATATTTTCATCTTCTTTTTTACCAGTTTCCTTATTTAAACAGTCTTCATAAACATGACCACCATTTTCAACATATATATTAAATAACATATCACCTGGAACTGTTTCAAATAACTTTCCATTACGATAAATCTCGTAATCAGGTACTTCATTTATAGGTGCTTTAAATCTAAATATACATAAAATAGCAAATTGTGTATCATCATAACTATCAAAATAATTTTTTTCTTCTGGTTTATCGCTTGCAATATAATACCATTCTTTCATTACTTTATCTCCTTTATTTTTCACTTCGTCTATATTTTACTCTTGCCTCCCCTTTTTCTATAAATTTATCTTTTAAAGAGTCAGCACATGGACGTAAAGTTGTTTCATAATATAATTTTTGTTTATACCACGTACTATATGGTTCAGCCATATGTTCATAATATTCTTTTACATATTTATGGAAGAATTTATTTATATCTTCTATCAAAGCACCTTGACCTAACATTTGTTCAATTGTACCATCTGTTAGTCGAACAATTTTCTTTGTCTCAGGACTAAATAATACCGAAAAATCTCTTTGACAAATACCATAACTAGACCACAAATGTAACATTTTATAATGTTCTTCAGTAAAAATCATAGATCTCTCAACATATAATTTCCCTGTTTTAAAATCCTTATATCTAATTCCAGGAAATTCATCTTTTCTATGTTCATTATCACCATATTTAATGTGCGTTCTATCACTTTCACCACGTGATGCTTTTGTTTTCTCTTTTTGATAATTTGTTTCAACTCTACCTGCTGTTATATTTTGGACATATCTACCAGTTTGTAAATCTTTTAACCAAACATCTCCATAGTAATCTTTTTCAATTTCCATAATATGATTAGTAGATAAATCTCTTCTATTCATATTATGGTCAAAATAAGTATTCGTTTCACTATCTCTATGTCTTGTTCTATGATCACTATCTTCTATAGCATTTTTTATATTGATAGCACCTTTACAGCCAACTCCGAACATTGTATAGAATAATCCAAATAAACTCATACAATCAATCACCTTTCTATCTACGATTAATCCTATCTTTATAATCATCGCCAAAATGCTTTTTCATAAACTCTTCAGCATTTCGTTCCGTTTCTATCTTTTCATTCTTCTTATCAATTAAATAAGGAATACCAAACACAATAATAAAAGCAATTAAATAACTAACTGATTGTATCATAATAAATTCCTCCAATCTTTTTATAATAACCTACCTATACAACATGCTCTTTACCAATTAGCTTTAGCTGATGGGTAAAGAACCTATTCATCTTTTAACAGAGTAATTTAAAACCTGCATCTGTAAATCTTCTCACATAATTATATAAATCCTCTTCTATGTCAACCGCTCTTTCGTATGTTTCATTTTCTATTTCTTCCCATCCATCGCTTCCAACTTCGATACCATCAATCGAGCAAGTGTCTTCATTTTGGATATCTTCAAAATCTACACTCCACCGAATATATGGAAGCCCTGCATTTTCAAGAATATCACGAACATTATTTTCTATGTTTCCAATTTTAGCTGCATTTGGGTATTCAGTATAAAAAAGAGCCTCCCTATTTTCTTTTACCATTTCAGCAAGTTTTTTTAACTCAAAAAGCCCATGTTCCATCTTTCCACTTGCAAGATCCATATCACCCCATTCTACAATTTCGCCATCTTCATTGACTTCGCATTCCTGTACGCCATACTCAACTACTGAATATATATCAGAGTGTTGAGTGCGCCTACAATTGTATTTACAAAGTTCCTTATAAGCGTCATGTTCGCTTTCATATCGTCCTAGTTCTACAGGATCGCAATCTATCCCATCTATAATTGATCCATTTTCAGGTTCTCCGTTATTTTTTAATTCTCTTTTAGTATAATCTCTCTCACCCTTCCATAAAATGTACATTGTCTTTGTTTCCATGGTTATCACCATTCCTTTCTTTATTTGTTTTAATTTTATGTTTACATTTTACACTATTTACTGTCCCAAAAACGGGACTTGCTCATCAATTATGTATAGTTTAATTATAAATTATTTGTAAACTCTAGTCAAGAGTTTAATAACTCGCAACCTAACTCCATCCAGTTTCTCTGATTTCAGATTCATTAGCGGTCTCTAAATAATATTTTTTAAGTTCGGCAGCGTTATCAACTACGCCAAGTTCAATATACTCTCCATTATCAGAAGTATAATAAAGCAATGCAGTCGATTCATTTATAACATCCACTGAGAAACATGATGGATTATATTCTTTACCATCTTTCTCTTTCATTTTGTCCACCAGTTCTTTTGGAAAATTGATACCTGAATCTATAGTGCCTCCTCTCAGACATACTCTTCCAATTCCTTCACATGGACAAAAACATTCATCAAATAATTCTTTTGCAATAATCATGTTATCTACCTCCAATTTAATTTGCACAAAACTTTAATATTTCGTCTTCTGTAATTTCAGGAACAATTTCACTTATTGTATGAGCAAGATGTGTGTTATCATCAAACTGTTCCATTAAATATTCAATTGTATTATATAACAAATTATATGTAAAATGATTTTTCATTGGCATTGGAAATTCCGTTCTCATATATTCCACAAACCCATCAATATCAAACCACTTCATAATCATTCACCTCACTTTCTCTAAGAAATTCTGTTTCATGTTAATCAATAAATTCTGAAAAATGTGCTAACTTTAATTTTCCTATTTCTATTTCTCCGTTGCCAGACGGTAGATATACATGAGTATACCAATCTTCACCATCAAAAAATTTTGTTTTACAATGATAAACTGTTCCTATTTTAATCTGTTCTGGTTGTGTTTCCCTTATAGATACGCATTGCATCCAGCAATCAAAAGATGAATCATAAAGTAATTCCATTCTAGTTTCCCTCTCTTCCTTCCAAGTAATTTTCCGCTTCATTGGATTATTTCCATCCAATATCTCTTGGTGTAATTTTAATATAGCAATTAGTTGACTTTGATTTTCCAATATTTACACCAATAAGAATGTCTGTGTTTCTTAGTTCCATTTCTGTGCTAGAAATTTTACAAAATTTTGTAATATACCAAGGAAATTTATTTTTAATCCAAGTCATTCTCATTGACATATTACCTTCAAGTTTTTCGTATAAAGAATACATTTCATTTTTCTGTGTTACATATTTTTGTTTATCATCAACAATTTCTCTCATACATTCATTCCTCATTGCACCATACATATTCATAAGACTATCTGATAATGATGTAAGTTGATCTTTGATATTTTTTAATTGTTCATAGCTTTTCATTTTATCTACCTCACTTTCTTCTTGTGAAATCCTCATTTCATTCTATTCGGCAGGACATTCAAAACAACAAATGTTAGCCTCTTCATAAGTTAATGCGAACGTCATATCTTTTTCTCCATCTGTATTTTTTAGTACAATACAATCTTCATTCACATCAATAATTTTACAAGTTTCTCCGTCCATACACACCAAACCATCTGTAGTGTACAAGTCATAATATCCAATTTCTCCATTTTCGTTATCTTCCGTGTCAATCCATCCACATTCAATTATCAATCCACTATCGTATAATGCTTTGACACTTACAGTTACTTCTTCACCTGTTATATATCCAATCTTGCAGTTGCAAATTTCGCTATAATCAAAACAAGTTCCCGTGTATGATTCAAAGAAGTTATCACATAATCTTTTGATTCTTACATTGTAATGTTCTCCCTTATAATCAAAGTCAACACGCATATTTTCTAAAAATTCCTTATTTCCATCTGTTAATATTTTTCTTAAATACATAATAATTCCTCCATTCTTCAAATGAAACTCTTGTTTACTTGCCTAGTTTCTTTCATATTTATAGTAACTTCCAAACCAGACAAACTCTGGATTCATAATCGTACCAACATTTTCTTTAACTTGACCACCATCTTCAAATCCTTTTTCAGTCATTTGCTTTGCATGTTTATCTCGTTCCTCTCTTGAATCATAATGGTATTGTTTTATTATTGCTGTGCAAGAGGTATGCTCTCCATTCTCATATGAATGTTTCTTGATAATACTTTCTTTAATTATCTTCATATATTATCACTCCTTAATCCACTTGAATAATCAATCCGATCTGCTTTCCACCAACACAATCAACGGCAATAATATTACCGTTTGCAGGATCGTATTGTTTCCACACTCCTTCAATTTCAGGTGCATCACCAGTTTCCATTTTGTCATTGAAAAAATCGTATAACTCATTCTCAACAGACTCTTTTGTGATTTCCTTTTCAATCTCAAATCCAGCATGACAAAATCCTATCTCATCTGATAACCAATCTGAAATTTCTTCAAGTGCAAATTCTTTATCTTTCTTGTACATTTTCTCTAACTCATCAGGAATAATCATTTCCGTTGGAAATTCATTTAACACTTCCTTATCTCCATCTGTGTCCCATTTAATATTTATTGCTTTTAACATAATCAATCACTCCTTATCATAAAAATTAGTCTTAATAGAACTTTTTGAATAATCTTTGCACTTTTTACAAGGTTGTTTATGTCTCTTTTTGCATTTTCCATTTATACTACTGCAAAAATAACAAGTATCACATTTACACATTTTTATCACTCCAATCCGATTTCTCTTCTTATAATTTTATCAACAAACCATTCAAGTTCTTTTGGAATTTCTTTACTGCACTCATATAACTTATTATGGAATTTTCCATCGTTATATGTGAAAATCTCAAATGACTCTCCGTTGTATAGCAACCAAAATTTATTTGGTTCAATCTGTCTAAAATGAATATCAATGTCACTCATATGTCATTCCTCCATTCTTTACTTTGAAATCCACTCAAAATTTTCTTCCAGGAAGTTTTGAGCTTCGCACAATGTTTCATACATATCCGCTTCATTTGCGTTTAATTCCTCATTGTCTTCTTTGCTTTCAAAATCTGTAAGCACTCTAACAATTTTGTTGTACAACTCGTTTCCTTTTGTAAAATCATAATCTTCTCTGTTAATCATAAAAATCAACCATCCTTTCTATAATAAATCTCTTAATTTCTCTGCAAACTCTTTTAATGCATTTTCTTTATATTCCTCATTATGTACAAGATCAACCACACCAGGAACACCTTGAAATCCATTTCTCTTTGCTTCTAACATAAGATATGTTTCTTCTTCAACATCAAAGTCATCATAAAGTCCCCACATTTTTTCGTGTAAAATCTCTATTAATCCTTTCTTTGTCTTTGGATTCTTAATTGTAATTTCAGTACACCAATCCTCATGGCAAGGATTATCTCCCTGCATGTATAATTCGATTTCATTTTTATCTGTATCTCCAAACCTAAATTTAAAATCCGTTCCATCTGATAATTCATCAAGATACTGTTCTAATTTATCTAATCTCATAAGATCAACCATCCTTCCCGTTTGAAATTGCTATTTACATTGTCATTTTATGAATCTTATCCCAATCAATCTGTTTAAACAGTCTGCTTCTAAAATTTTCCAACTCATCTGCCTTTTCACACTGCTCACAATAATCATCCACATCATCGAAATAATCATCTTCCGTCTCCATCCACCAATCTTCCCATTCGGACTCTTCTTCGTTCCAGATCTGAATACCGCCTGTATTGCAATAATCTGGTTTAATTCTGTTCTGTAACTGGAATGCGTCATAAGCAGCCAATAAATCCATAATCTTTTTGCCTTCTTCTACTGTATTAACTGGAATATAAAATGCTCCACCTTCTGCCCCTACCTGTGGAATCCACCATACTCTTAATTTACTCATATTACTCAACCTCACTTTCCATTTCTAATCTTATCTAACTGTTTTTTTAATTTTCCATCATTAATCTTAACTTCATATCCAGACAAATAAGAAACAATGTCACTTGCTCTCTTGTTACTCCGTGTAATACATACAGGAATACCATCAACTGAAATGATTGTCTTATATGTACTGTTATATTGCTTTACTCTTGTCTGCGTAATTTTCATTTTTCATCACTCCAATCTACTTAAATAATGTATGCTTGCCATCTGCATTACGTTTCCATTCGTAACCTGCAAATTCAAGAGCTTTCAAAGCTCCATTGTAATAACTCATATCCTGTGGTCTTGCATCTTTCATATTTGCAATCATCCACCGTTCATCTAACCATTCTTCCGTTTGCTGCTTAATTACTTTTGGTGTTCTTTTCATTTCTATTACTCCAATCTATGCCAAATTCCATGTTTTAATAGGTGTACTCACTGAAATACAAAAATGTTCATCGTTACGCAAATCCTCAATTTCTTTTCTAAGTACAATACACTCAAATTTATTCTCTTTAATTGCTTTCCGAATTACTCTCATTGCACCTGCTTTTGATTTGTAATTTCTGTTAAAAGTAGCCATCTTATTTTTATCCGCAAAGCCAACCACCTTATAATAAATTCTGTCGGTTGCCTTCCAGAAATTTTCTGCAATCGGAATGAGAACATAATGTTCACACATCCATTTGAAATCCTTTTCCGTTTTGCTGATATAAGGATTACTACCATCAATAAATTCTATATGCTGATACATACTATTTCACCTCCACTAAGTTATTCTCTCTAATCAACCGTAACTGCACCATCTTATTCAAATCCTTATTCACTGTAATCTGATTCTTTCCATTCCCATAAATAAAATGACTACCACGACTCCTAATTTTGTGATAGCCATTTGCCTTTAGAATCGGTTCAAACTCTCGTAGTCTCTTCGGTTTGTGTTTGCACATCTCAATCACTCTCCAATCCTTCTATGCATTCATAACAAATATCATATTCACCACATTGTTCACATTCTCTTTCATCTGTTTCGTTGCTTTGATATATTTTTTCACCATGTGAACTAAGACCATTAATACACCATTCGCATAACCAAATTTTTTCCATCTTAATCACTCCTTTAAACAATTATTTTTGTCTCATAATATGTCATATTACGCTACCTCCTTTAATATCTGTGCAACTTCATCATCTGTAAGTTCTCTGATGACTTTCATTTTCTGAGCCAATATCCAACTACCTCCCTGACTTTCTGGACGATTATAAGAATCCCAATCCTCAACTTCACATTCAACCCATACTCGCTGTTCTCCATTTGCCAACTGCATTGATAAATGAGGAGCTAGTGGTTTAAAACAACAATGCCATCCACATCTAACTGCAAATCCCTTTGTTGGATAACATTCTGCTTGCATCCATTCATTAAATGGTGTTGGGTATGTTTTGTGAATAAATAACGGATACAATTTTCCGTCAGACAACTTTCGTAATAACTTATAAGCTCTCATATTAAACCTCACTTTCTAAGAAACAGTTCTTTCCTTTCCTTTGGTTTTATACTACTGCTTCAACGCTGTCATACAATGTTTCGCTTACTCCAAAATCAAGTGCAACATCCTTAACAAGTTCATCTCCCCACTTATCATCAAAGAATCCCCAACATGAATCTTTCTCTTCCCAGTCATCATTGCCTGTATCATATTCTTCTGTGATAATTCCATATACTTCGCCAGTCAGATACTGATCATATACCTCAACTTCTCCTTCCATCCACTGATAAGCTGCTTTCTTCCAATTTCTATCAGTAATTTTTACACAATTTCCATTTTCATTTTGCAACATTCCACCAGTTTCCATAATTGTCTTTTTATCTGTATAAATATATCCGACTTGACCAGAATCCCATCTATCACTAAATCCACCAGTATTCATTGTGATTCCGCTATGGTCATATAAGTACAATGGAAGGAATACTATATTTGCATGTCTTTCGAGTAATTTCCATTTGTCAATCTGTGGAAGTGCTTCAATAATGTCATCAATAAGCCAATCAATTCTCTCATTGTCTTCAATAATACCAAATTTTGCATCTTTAGAACTTCCAAGTGGAAACCAATAATAAGTTCCCCATAATTGCCACACTTTTTCATGTCTATCGTATTTTAACTCAAGACCATTAGAAGCTTTTTTTGCCTTCACATAATTTATGATTGATTTCTCTTTCACATTACTACGAACCAAGTCATTCAAGAAATCTTCATTATCAGAAAACTCATTTTCTTTATAGTCACCAAGTCTATAATCTCTATGCCAACACATCATCTTGCCTATATTTCCATCCCAATCGTATCGTGGATCGAGTGGATCATTATCTTGTTCAATATGTAATCTCATCAATTTTCCATTTTCTTTGTAATATTTATATTCATTACTCATATCAATCAACCTCACTTTCTTCCCATAAATCAATCAAACCAGGTAATACATAACCTAAGTCTATCCAGCTGAATTCATCAAACTCTTCAAGTTCTTTCAACTCATCTTTTGTTGGAATTTCAGCACCCATAATTCGCTTTACATCATTTTCTGTTCCACCAGCTTCAAGTATTCTATGTAATGTCATTTCTAATGCACCAGAAATATCATCCCTCCCTTTTACTGTGATTGCATTCCGTGACCAATATTCATTACAAAGATGAAATGTTACAAGTGTTTCATTTTCTTCCAATAAATCTTTTAACTCAATCATTTTACGTACCTCCTACAATAATTTATTTATATGTTTCTTTTCCGTGGTTTAAGTTTTTCAAAACAATTCCGTGTAATCATTTCACATTCTCCTTTCCAATAAATAAGACAGACACATTTGTTTGCGTCTGCCTTATTATTCTCTGTTTGTTGTACGAAAAAAGCAGATACCATTTTGATATCTGCCTTAATGTTATTTGCTATATAATCTTTCCTGAATAAAATTGCAATTAGGACTAACTCCTATTGCCCTCATCCAACTTTCTGCGGTTTCACAACATCCTCTGTGGAAGTTATAATTTGCATCTTCTTCCATTTCTCTTTCGTTCATCTCTGATTCATATTCATTAAGAATTTGTTTATGATTAATGTATGCCAACATCATATTTTCAATTGCATTTTTACTAATTTCCATAATATCAATCTCCTTTCAAGTTCTAATTTTAATTATATCATATCAGTACATTTCAGTCAAAGTAAATTACAATTTCCTTTGCTTAGATATTCTCTAATTCTTCATTCAAGTCTGCAATTCTTTCCTTGATTTCATCAATGTCTGGCTGATAACCGTCAATAATTTCTGCTCTTTCTTCTGTTGTCAGATCTTCGTCATCAAGCTCATCTTCCAAATCGCTTTGCATATCAGCAAGTTCATCTTCTGCCTCCTTGATTTCCTTTCTAATCTGTTCTTCACTTCTAATTCCAAGCCATTCATACACCTGTTCAGAATCGAACCATAATAAATCATTGAGCTGCGTTTCTGTCATTCCATCAGGATATAAATCTTCCAGAATATTTTCTAACTCTTCACATTTACCTTCTCTCTGTATTCTGTCAAGCGTATCTACTGCACCACTCCATGCATTGAAGCTGTTTAAATCTAAGTCATATGTAATTGTCATATTCTTCACTCCCTTCTAATAATTCAGACTTACAACTCGTCCATCATCAAGTTCGAGATAATTTTCATCCTCATTGACTAAATCTTCCCCAAACTTTTCATAATCGAAATATTTATCTGCAATAGAATCTCCATTTTTAATATATCCAAAACTCCATGCTTCTTCGTATCCTAAGTCTGAGCTGTCTTAGAACACACCGCCAATAATTCCTCTGTCTCTGTAATCCAGATAATATTCATCAAATATCTTCTCAATATCTGCATCATTCAATGAATATTCATCCTTCATATATTCGATTTCGCTTTCAATGATTTTCTGCTGAAATTCTTTTGCTTCTTCAGATTTGAGCTTATCATAGATATGTTGTACTGATTTTGCTAATGCAATTCCCTTATTATAGCGTTCATCTCCTTTTGTAATTCCATATCCTAAATCATTAATTGCTTTGTTGAACTGAACCAATTCGTTGTATTCTGCCTTGGTTAGTACCGTTTCAATATCTTCATAAGCAGGAAATTCATGTCCACTATAACAAGCTCCGTTTAAGTTCACACTTCCAAAATAATGATTGCATTCAAATCGTGGATTCTTTGAATCAATGTATGCACAACAATCTCTGTCATCCGAATCCTTTTCTCTAAATAAGAATAAATAACTCATAATCATACCTCCTACTGAATTTCTCTTAATTCTTCCATCTGTTTTTCTGTGAAAATTCTTGTCAAGTCTTTATATTCCTTAATAACTGCAATGTAAATTCTCTCTGCCGTTCTACTGTCCTCGTTATATCCAAGTTCTGAACAAAAATCTTCAAAAGTTCCTACATCGTATTTTTCTAAACAAGCAAGCACATCATATTCGTTTGGTACAGCATCTGCCTTTAATCTTGCTAAATCATTTTTGGCTTTTACCTTTTCACCATATGACATATCTTCAACTCTGTTATATTTGAGTTTCTTTTTTGCATATTCCTCAAATGTCATTGTGAAAATCTCTGTATTGTGAATGCTATCCCAGAATGTGAACGTCATTTTGCCTCTTGGCGTTGTGATTGTTACATCATACCAATTTCTTTTTTCTTTCTCTTTCCAGTTCTCATTCCGTGAAATACCACCATACATAATTTCACACTTTGCATTTGCCTTATTTAAGAAGTTCTTTGCCTGTTCTAAATATTCATTCATAATCGTTTCCTCGCTTTCTTATAATAAAATAGGCAGCTAGTAGATTATTCTCCTAACTGCCTTTGTGTTTACTTGTTATTCTGTTCTTCCTTTTTCTTTCCTATTTCTCTAATATGTTCACACATTTCATCCGAAACGCCATGCTGTTTTAACTGTTTTGCAAAGCGTTCATAAAATGGTAAGTCTTTCCACCGTAGTTTATTTTTAGCCATTTCGATTCACCTCTCTTGTTTTTTAATAATTGTCTCCATCTTCTATCAACTCGCCGCAGTCAGGGCAACATGGACAATGTTCTTCTTCATCAAATGATAAATCAGCCATTCCCATTCGCCTCGACCATCTATATCCGCAAGATGGACATTCATAAGTATCTTCATCAATTTTTATTTTATTTGCCATAACTATCAACTCCTTCTATTGTAAAGTAAATCTTAGTTTGCTTTGACTTTATGCCACAATTTTTATATACCCTTCTTTAATAAGAGATACAAAATCCGTAGTATAATAATCACGACTATTTGCAACACTATCATCAGGCTCAACTGGTATAAGAACAATTTTGTAGTTCTGTTTAATTTCTCTATTCCATCTTTCTTCAACCTTGCATAATGTGTCTTTAAATTCATTTCCATTTAAGAAAAATAAACCGCATCTTGTATTCAATGGAACAATAAATCTGACATTTTCAATTCCATCAGTCATAATTGCTTGGCATAAATCATTTGAAGTAATCCATTCTCCATTTTCTATTTTCTCTTTCAACTCCTTCATAGAAATTTTAATCCAATCATTAAGATAAATTTTGTTGCGATTCCAAGTAAAGAATTTTCCATTTTCATCTTCTCTGATTGTACGATCATATGATTTCCGTGTTTTTGTATCTTCAACTGACACTTCATTATGAAAATCATCATTCCATACAAATACTCTAATTATTTCATTTCCACACTTATATTTATAAGTCATATCTGTTATCCTCCATTTCCTAGTAAATGCGAATTTAGTCTGCTATAAATGTTCAACCAAATCTCTTGCAAGTTCCATATCATTTTTACCTTGTGCGATTCCGACACATGCAGCTTTAAACATATTTAAACTTGCCTGTTCACTTTCTCTACATCTGTCTATAATAGATTGATGATACTCTTTTTCAACTTCCCTCAATCTGGTATTCTCCTGCCTTAAATATCTATTTTCCCTCACAATATCAGCAAGTCCCAACACCAATTCTTCTATATCATATCTTTCCATATTTTCCTTCCTTTCTTCCAATAAAACACGAATTAGTCTAATGTTTCTTTTAACATAGCCTTCGAGTATTCATGTCTGAATTGCATTTCAAATTGAAACATCAAATCGTAAAAATCAATATCTGGATATTTTTTAAGAAGATTACTTGCTGTTTCCTTTGCAAATTCGTTAATTCCATTGATTCTTGTTTCCATCATATTATTTTTTCTATTAACATTCTGCCTTTTCAAATCGACACCTCCTACAAATAAACATGTATTTCTTAATTACAATTTAATTACTTCACCTGTCACTGTGTTTACAAGACCAATATTCTTTACATACTTGATAACACCTTTATCAATAAGTTCTTTTCTTTTGTTTGACTCTTCTTTTCTCTTTTCATCTTCATATTCTGCATATCTAGCAGACTGTTCTCTTTTAAATTTCTTTTTCCATTTTTTATCTTCTTCCCATTGCCTTTTTCTCTCTTTGTATTCTTCTTGTGAACAATTCATGATTTTGCACATCTGTTCTTCTACACGCTTTTCTCTGCTATTATAATGTTCTCTTGCCTTTCTATCCATAGAAGCAACCACAGATTTCATACCGTGTGTAGGATTTACATGACCACCTGCAGCCGTATCATATCCAACATATCTTTGAACAAACATTGATTTATACATTGGATATTCACTACCACATTTATTACAATGTAAAGCATAAGCTGGCTTTCCGTTCATGTAAATTGGCATCATTGGTTTTGCTGTTTCTTTTGCACATTTTCTGCAATACGCACCTACTTTTGGTAAATCTGATTCATCATCTCTATAATCAAACCAATCTATTCCAATCTGCACAATGTCACAGGTTCTACCACGAAATCCTAAATATTCAAATTTTCTTTCCATATCTTTACCTACCTTTCTAATCCAAAGAAACACGCATTTATTAGGCTCTTACAATCTTGTAAAAGCCCTTTTCATATACACCATCTGTCTTGTCAATAGTAATAAGTTCTGCCTTACACTGTGCTGCTTCTTTTAATGAGTCACACTCACACACCACATAACCGTCTGCACAAATTACATTAAACATAATAATCACCTTTTACCTTTCTAAATAAATATCCATTTACTATAATTTCAACGCAACTCTATTTACAACTGACTGCACCATTGATCGTACATTTTCAGCAGTTACATTGATTTCATATTTTGCATTATTAACTGTTACGACTATACGGCTTTCTCCGTTATACACATCCGCATATATATCTACAGTTTCATTTCTACCTTCTGAAAGCCCATTAAACAATGGTTTTAACAGTTCAACTGCTCTATCTATATCTCTCATTTCTCTTACCTCCTTAAATTGTCAGACAAGTAATTGAATACTGGTTTCTATATAAACTCTTTCAACCACTCGTCAGTATCTGAGTAGTCTCGAAAGTCCATATCAATCACTCCTAACTCTTCTGCTATTTGATACAACCAATCTTTTGCTTTTTCACTTGCATCTTCTGCAAGTAATTTTGTAAGTTCCTGAATAACAGGTGCTATTACTTCTTTTGCTTTAGATTCTTCAAAAGCACATAAATACTCATAAGCGTTACAAGCTACTTCCTTCTGAGTATAACCACCTTTCCAGTTTGCATTGCCATATTCTGCAATGTCATAGAAATCTCCATATCCAAGCATTATAATTCACCTCTTTCCTTTAAATAATTTCTGTATTCTGTTTCACTTTCAAATTGAAGATATTTCATCAATGATGGAATATATCCAAAATATGCAAAACTTGTATAGTATCCTTTCATTTGTTTTACCTCCTTATTTTTGAAATATCAACACGAACGCATTCCATTTTGAATACTGTTCGTTTTCGTTAATGTTTTTTGCATTTACTTCTATAAACGAAAATAGAAGCCATACAAAGAATATAATAAGTGCCGTATTTAATATTATGTTTGCTTTTTTCTTCATTACTCTTCCTCCTTGTCTACATCTACTGGTATTCCCATATATAAACAAGCTTCCTTGCTTGATATTGGTTTATCACTTGTTATTGCAAGCAACAGTGCAAACCAATTTGCTTTTGTTGCTTCACTTTCTATCAATGTATCCATAGTTATATTCTCCTTTTCTTTTTTGTTTTTTTAGAAAAAGTCCATGGTCGTAGTATAAGACACCTTCCACGAATGCCTTTATCCAACCATGGACTTTATATAAAAATATGTAATTTTGCGTTCTTAATATTTTGAAACAAGTTTATGGTGTGTGTTTACGGCTTCCACGTATGAAGAATCGTATTCGCTATGAATCGTTTCTCCATACGCTCCGTAAACTGAAGTACAATATCCGTTGTTACACGGAAACGTACTTATCAGATGACCTCCCTTGTATGTTCTTTTTGGCATTTGCCTCACCTCCTTTATTTTTCTTATTTTATTTATAGATAATATTTCCGTTCTTATCTTTAGTTATGTATGCTATGAGTTTGTTTTCATAGTATACACGACCAAAATTATTTGTGTACCAGACGATTTTCATTTTATTTTACCTCCTTAATTTTGGGTATAAAATAGCACCTACTTTTCAGCAGATGCTAGCGTGTGATGAATTCCATTTTCGTCTACACCTATGAGATATTTAAAATCTCTTTCAAGTGTATTAAATAAAGATTTTGCTTTTTCAAGAGATTTAAAAGGGATTTCTCTTGAATAGTTTCCACTTCTTGTTTTGTACCATACAATATATTTTTGCATATTATTTTCCTCCATAAAAATAGCATCCTTTGCGTTTTGCGTTTGGGTGCTTATTTCTTGAATATTATAATGCTTCTAAGTCTGCAAGATTATGTCTAAATCTTGTTCGACTATTAGTTTTACTGTCTACAACAGTATATTTCCCTTTCTCTTCATTGATATAGAATCCATCTTTGTTTACTTTTGATGTTTTCCATTTATAGCCTCCGTTTTCACATTCTTTCCATGCTACTTTGTCGGCATTTACTGAATACTGCCTTTTAAGTTCTTCTTTGTTCATACTATTACCTCCTATATGATTTATATTTTATTTTTCGACATTAAATGTCAATGTGCTTGTAGGAATCGAACCTACTGATAAACACAATGTTGTTAGCACTGTTCTATCCACCACATGTAAGCACAAAGAACAAGTAGCCCTCAAATTATTCACTATATACGCAACTTATAACCTCATGGGTAGCACTCAAGTTTCAAATTGTATATGCACTTATTACTTGTTATCTGGCGACTAAACCTTATACAGTCAACAGTTTATTATTTTAATTCGCTCCAACTGTTACGAATACCTTATACTGTTTTATACAAACCGATTGCAAGACATACGGTTTTATCAGTCAAAGAACTGATTACAGAATATACTATCACATCATATCAATGATGATTTAGGATTTACTGTTGGGGATTGTACCAATCATACCTCGTATACGAATACAGACAGATGTATTCAACACTATTGTTACCAATAGTTCTTGTATACTACCGACTAACAACTAGCGAACAACTAAGCAGAATTACTCTATCACACCTATCAGCAAATGATACTGATATAGTCGAGCAAAGACTTGTGACTTTCATAACACAAGCCACTAATGAGTGGGCTTACACCTTACTGTGTTATTACTAATCATGGCAGACTACCCTACAAACAACTGAGTTGCCATTTGTTGTCAGTTTTGATGGGAGATTGTGTCAATCATCTACCCATATTTGTTCCAAGATGCTATGTGATAGTGTTTACACACTATGTTTAGTGTACTTGTCACCCGACACCACTTTCTTGCTCGGTTTACCAAGTTTTCCCGAATATGGAGTTCATATTCGCTGACCTAGCCACTTGGGAGTGCTCCGTAACACCCTTGTCAGCCCTATGCGACTATATCCCACGTATTACACTCTTTCTTGTAAGTGTTATGTCGAGAATGTAAGACATACACTGTACTTGGCAGAGAAACCTAAAGTCTATTTATCACTTACTCATTAACGCACACCTCCTTGTCAGTCGGATTATATCTATGTGTTGATGTCGTGAGTCGGTTTATCTCACTAGAACCCATAGACACAGACTTATACATTGCGTCTTTTAATTTTGGGTGAATTTAATAGACCGTTTGGGAACGTCTGACGCACCTCTACGGCTTATCACGGTTTTATTTGTATTGTGTTATGTATTGGGTTGAATTAAGACATACTTTGACAGAAAATGGAGTGTCAAAATACGCAGATGTGGAAACCCATCACAAAATGATGAATGGAGATTTTGTGACCTACCCACTCAAAGAGTGGGCAACGCACTAGGCTTGACACCTGTTTTACATCGCCTAGTCGATGTCGTATGATTATTTAGCCATACGATTCTGCTGATTGTCCATGAATTTTGTAGCATCTTCGGCAGATTTGAACTCGTAAATCTGCACGTATTTATCGTCTTTAGCAAGAGTGTCATAGACTTTGTTACCCTTGCCGAGTTTTTTAGCACCAAAGTCCTCAGTTGCGGACATCTTGATGGCATATCTAGCCTTGCTAGATAAAAATGCACCTTTGACGGTACGGACGAACTTGCCATCGCACTCAAGAGAACCTACAATCCGTGTAGACTTTTTAGTCTTAGGTGTTGTCTTAGACTCTTTAGGTGTAGGTGTAGACTTTGTTGTGTTTGTTGTAGTCTGTGCTACTTTGTCAAGTCCTAATAACTGTGCTACTTTCTTTGCTTCTGTAGCATTGATTGTGTAAGATACTCCATTGATAATTATTGCATTCGATAAACTTTTCATAAGTCATCATCCTTTCTGATTTTTATAAATTATTTTTTATTTTTTGTTTACTGAACTGCTTGTCTGCCGTTCAGCGTGGTTACACAATAGCACAAAAAAATTTTGTTTGTTTTGGTGTAGAACTTCCAAAAATGCTTATTTTTCGTAGTTTTAGGTATGGCGAGAATGGGGGTGGCAAAAACTGATCAAACCCTTATGAAATGTAAAACCAGCCATAGCAAGTTTATTTACACACTAACTTAAAAATGTTTTTATTAAAAAATAAATTATATTATTTAAAACTTCAAAAATCCCAACAAAATCAGGCAAAATTCCAATCTCAACCACCTCAACCCTTTATCGTACCCCATATCGTAATTTCCTTTATTTTCTTTCCAAATCTCACATTCCATCCTTAAAAATCCACAACCCAAAAATCAAAAAATTTACCACTCATCACAAAAACAATCGCATTTTCATGTGATTTTCACGATAACCATTTTCTATACATTTTTTCCAATCACTCATAAGCCAATCACAAAAATATGGGGGGTATATTAAAACCAACGCTGCATATAACATATATAATAACTACACTATCCTGAATATTAGAAAAATAAAAATACATAACTAATAAAATTTAAAGTAAATCATCCCAAAAATCCACTTATAAAATCCATCAAAAAATATTCCACATCTCACAACGCCCAATTTACCATCCAGAATCAATTCTGTCTCCTACTCTACCAATTTATCAAAAACTTATTTCAAATCTATTCTAGGCACAAATTTGAAAGTCGTTTAAAATCACTTCATTTCACTCTTTGTGCAATATTTACAAAAAGCACACCCTTCATTTGTACATTTTCAACAAATCCATAAAACACCATAATATTTACCCTTTAATTAATGATAACAAAGCCACAAAAATAGAGAATATATTATTAACACAAAAAGAAATGAGGTACAAAAATGAAAATTATCAGATACTCTTCAACTGGTTTTACGCCACAAAAACAAACATATCATATTAAAAAATTTGAATTTTGGCAAAATCTTAATCCTAAAGATTATCATGAAATGGCATATATTATGCAAAAACTAAAACAGCAGCATACTCTTTTTTATGATTCGCATAAAGAAGACTTACAAGAAGGACTATGGTTCTTTATAGATGGATATAAAGATAATCAATCATTAAATCATCTTAAACACAAAGTTCCATGTTATGAAGCGGAAATACCAGACAACATAATGGTATACGATTGTAATCTTGAAAAAGTAATTCCAATAACAGATCCTTTGGTTTATTGGGCAGGATGTTATATACCTAAAAGATTATGTAGTCAAATAACAAATATACGAAGAAGGATAAATAAAAAGAGAGAATATATAATCAGCAAATAACTAAAAGAAACGGAGGAAACATATGAACACACAAACAGCATTACAAGTAACAGATTTTAATTTTTATGGAGACAATCTTATTGCACTCAAAGATAACGCAACTGGTGAAATTTATACAGCAATTAATTCAGTGTTAAAAGGAATTGGTTTCATAGATAGAGACCAGATTCGTAAAAGACGTGATAAATGGATTAATGATCCAGTTATTTCTAAAGGTGTAGTAAAGTTCAATATACCTATGCAAGAGGTAGTGACTAAAAATGACACCACCCTATTAGACAAAGAAACATACTGTATTTCACAACACAAATTACCAATAGCATTAGCAAAAATCAATATTACACCTAAGATGAAGCAAACTCAGCCAGAATTAGCTTCAAAACTTGAATTATATCAAGACAAATGTGCAGATGTATTAGCCTCCGTGTTCATAGACCATAAAACCATATCAGATATAAATATGCAGCCTATAACAGATGCTTTGACTTCAGTAACCAATACCCTAGCTACTCTTACACAAGCAATGAATTCAATGCAACAGGAAATAAATGAAATAAAGAAGTCTCAACAAAAGTCAAAAAGAAGATATTCATATTGGTCAAGCAAAATGTACTCAAAATATCAATTGCTCACTGAATATTTTCAAATTAGTAATTCAGAATTGTATAAGAATCTATACATAGAACTGCAAAATATGTATCCTGATATAGATCTTAATCAAATGGTTGATGATTATTGCTATAAAAATAATTTAGAGTCAGCATACACATTAGATGTTATTGAAAGAGACACTACTGTTCGATCATTATTTGAAGATATGGTAAATAATTTATTAGAAAAATACAATCTGTCAGAGAATAATATAAATGTATACCAAGAAACAATTTTTAAAGGAGAATAAATTTTTAAAATAAAATTAGAAAGGAGAATTTTATGTCAAAACCAATTTTATTCAAGAAAACTCGTAAATCAGTTATTAGGAAATTGTCAAATTCATGGTATAGGAAACGTGTTGAACGTTTTGACTATAGTTTTTTTACAACTTTAGAATTATTTTATATTCTGTTTCATTTTAAAGAGATGAATGAAATACTAGATAGTTATAGTAGAGAATAATTTATTATATAGTTATTCAACCAATAACAATCAATTAAATTTTTACGGAGTAAATGGGCGTTAGACCATTTACGAAGTTATTATACTTTTTTATATATTTATGCTTTTTTATATAATTAATTATGCTTTTATACTATATACCTACTTTTTGGGAAAATTTTCACACAGAATTAAGTACCCCTTTGGGAAAATTTTCACACAAACTTAATAGGTAGTGTTAAATCTTTGGGAAAATTTTCCCACAGAATTTTTTAACGAAAGGAGTGATTAAAATCGACAACTATATTTACCTATCTGAAAAAGATAAAAAAATAACCTCTGTCGGATTTTCAAAAAAAGAAATTAAAAATCACAAAGGTATTTCAGGATTGAAATATTACCTTATCATATTATATTTGAGAAAGCATGTACAAACATTTGGTCAAGTTACTCTGACGCTCAATGATTTGCTACAGGAAATCGGATATTCTACAAAAACAAACAATAAATCAATTTATTCTGATTTTCGAGAAATCATTAAAACAGAAATTATAAACAAAGGTTATGCAAGTTGCAGTGTAGATATTTTTGTAGTTAAACCAAATGATTTGTTTCATCTTCAATTATCTTATGAACATAATATTTTTTTTACAGAAGATAATTTTGTACAGATTACTATTTATGAATACGAAAAAATCTGTTCTATCTCATCTAAAATCAATAAATCTATTCTTTTGGGAATTTATCTTTATATAAAGCAATACATTATGGATTATTCAGGAGATATTGCACCTGCTAAAATTTCTTTCCCATCAAAATCACAAATTGCAAAAGGATTAGATACTTCTATCCCAACAGTTGAAAATGGATTATCTGTATTAGAGTCTCACAAATTAATTTATATTAGAAGAGATATGTTTGTAGAGAATAAGAAAGAAGTGGGTATATTTGTTCCTACAAGAAATGTATATGCCATTGATCCAAATGAATTAGATGGTGATGCGATTCTAATTGAATTAGAAAGAATTTATGGAAAGAGAATATATAACAAAGAGGATGTACCTGGCGAAATTAAATATTTAACTAAAGAAAGGAAGTGAGATTAATCATGTTATTAAAATCATTAAAAGAAATTATTCCAGAAGAAACATATTAAATAAGAGAATAACTATATGTAACAATTAACGTAACACCAATAAAGGAGTTGACGCTATGAAAAATATTAAACGAAAAGAAAAGGAGAAACTAATTAAACATGACAATGAAAATTACAAATATTTATACATCAGAAAACCATAACACATTTGGAGGAACTTTATACGACTCAGATTTTAATACAACATATTCAGGAACTCACAATATTGCAAGTAGAATTGCAGCAGACATGAAATTTGATAAGATGTGTAAAAAGAATTATGAAGCAAAAACACGAAAGAAAGGAGAATAAATATATATGGCAATTGAAAAGGATTTTGACAATAACAATGAGAACGCCATCGAATGGCTCACTCGTGAACATTATGCTACTGTAACATTCACTGATCGTAAAATGATTAATCGTGTAAAGAAGTTATATGAAGAACGAAAAGACGAGTTTAAATACCTTGTTGAAAATGAAGATGGTTCAATTTGTGCAAAGTTGCCTAAAAAATGGGTAAAAATCAACGCAGGTGCTAAACCAGATCCAAATAAACCAAAGAAACAAATGTCTGAAGAACAGAAAGCACGTCTAATCGAAGGATTGAGGAAATATAGAGAACAAAATAGCAAGTAGGTTTGTTGAGTTTTAGCCAAAATTACAAATAAACTACACTCAAATTTCGTCTGTAAACGTTTCATGGTAAAGTTGTGCCACTTTGGACTAAAATGGAAAATCGGTATCAAAAACATAATAATATTTATTGAAAAGAAAAGGAGAACAAAAAATGCTTAGATATGAAAATGAAGGTACTACCCTATCAGTAAAATTGCCAAGAACAGACTATAAGGTATATATGATGGCAAATTATAGCAAAGAGACAGATACATATCATACAAAACTATATATTATGAGAAATGATGTAGAAGATCTTAATTTGATTGATGACGAATATGAGTTCAAATCAAACTTTGCTACACTTAAACAAGATATGGTTGCGTATATCACTGAAAAATTTGATAAAGGATATTTTAATTATTTTATTGACCGCTACGAATATCAGCAGAAATGCTTCGACAAAGGTGTTGAGGTTATCGAAAATGCTAACTAAAACTTCATGCAGAAATCAACTGTCTAAACTCTATTCGTTTATCTGGATATAAATTTTTCAAAAGTAAAATTATACATATACAGAAAAAGAAAATCTGCAAAGTATGGTATGTGTCGTCCATGTCCAAGTTGTATGGCTGCAATTAAAGACCTTGGTATAAAACATATCTACTATACGACAGATGAAGGATTTGTATACGAAAGGATGGTGAGTTGATGGCTTGTGAATATTGTCTGCAAATTGGTGGCAATCATGATAAACGGTGTCCTAATTATACTGCTCCTGAATCAAGATATAAATGTGTAGTTTGTAATGAATATATTCAACCAGGAGAAGAATTTTTGGCGAATGATAATGATGAGAAAGCACATTGGGAGTGTGTTGATACTGGTTATGAATTAATTAAGTTTTTAGATTTAAGGATAAAGGTGATGGAGGACGAGAATGAATTTTAGAAAATATTTTAAAAAGAAAACTGATACTGAATATTGGATACCAATTTCTGATATTGTAATTACATATGATTTTCAACTGACTAGTCCAAGAAGAGCTAAGTTTGAGCGAAAAGAAAGAGATTTTCTTAAAAATGGTACTATTGGGAAGATTATTTTAAATGATAATTTTGAGTTGATTGATGGATATTGCACATATTTGATTTTGAAAAAACATGATGCTAATAAAGTTCCAGTATATTTTGAGTGAAATAGAAATTTCAACAGAGAATATACAAGAGGAGGTAAATTTTATATGAATGAACACGATAAAGAAAAATTAGAATTGATGGCTGATTTGATTACTGATTACATTTCTAAAAGAGAGTGTGAAGAGGATTTTATCGGCAATGATTATGATTGTATTAACTGTGAAAACATTGAAGAATGTTATATGGAGGCTAATTCACGTTGTAATAGTGAATTTGCTGAAAATATCAATTATGGAGGATGCGGTACAGAAGAAGAATTTTGGGAACAACTTTTTGATTAAGGTGGTGGTATAATAATAAATGAGTGAATATGGAATTAAGATAAAAAATATTGAAGCAAGTACCCTTTATGAATATAATAACGGTGTCAGAGATCATTATGAATATAAGGATGCAATGTTTACAAATAGTCTTTTTAGTGATTTTCTAAAAGAAAACGGATTGAAAGTGTGGAAAGAAGAATCTACGCGAGATATAATTTGTTTAGAATTTAACTTTGGTTCTCGTTCATACGAAGAAGAAATTACACATTTACAAAAGGTTGCTAGAGACGCTAGAACCGAGTATAAACTAGCAAAATCATATGGATACAACAGCCAAATTCAAAAGAAAAAAAATAAACGTAAAAAACTTTCACAATTGTTTCAAGAAGCAAACAAAAATAAAGACAATTATCACAAACATACAAAAGAAGAAATCAGAAAGTTGTTTTATAATGAAGGTGTGAATGTTGAATATATCACCAGAAAGAAAAATGGGGACGTTATAAAACGAGAAATTATTCATTACAAAATGCTTTACAGAAGTACAGGAAAAGCGAAAAAAGGCTCGTGTATGTTCATATGTGATCGTCTTTACAAAAAAGCAATTAAATTCTTGTACATGGGTATTCGACTTCCTAAAAGGAATTCTCCTACGGTCGAAATCAGTGCTTATGCTCCTCTAATATCAAGTGCCATTGTTGGTAAAGTCAAAATTAACCCCAAGAATATTTTAATATTAAAAGATGTTGATAGATCGTTTTTCACTAAAGTTGTTAGTATCGAAACTGATGAAAATAAGCATTGTTATGCCAAACACATTGATGATTATGAATTGAAAAATACAATGTTTGATGGACAAGCTTTAATTGATTCAAGTATTTTTCCAAGTTGGGGAAATGGATATATACTACTGAGACATCATTTTTGTAAAATGGCAGCTTTTAATACAAATATCCAGCAATTTTTTAAAGATTATTTTGGAGAGAACTACTGCTCTGCCACTGTAAAAGATATGTTTGGAATAGAACATTTTGTCAAGGATATTGAATTGATTACAACTGACAATGCTATGAAATGGTTGAAGTTTGATAAATCATATGAATATTGGTGTGATTGTGTTTATGAAAATGGTTGTATGTTTGGTATTGTAAAAACCGCGCATGAGAGCAAGCTGGGCGAAGTTCAGAGGATGAGTTATCAGATGGTCAATTCTCTTGATGAATGGATAATGCCAAATGTTGTAAAAGAAAGTGTTGAGTATATCAACGGACTTAAACAAGATAATTCTGAGTTTCTGAAATATCTTGAAAAGAATAAAAACTTTTCAAATGATTATGAAGTTTTAATTGCACTATGTAATCAAAATCCAGATTTTGCAAGAAGTTCTTACTTTCGTGACAGAAAAAAAGCCATAATTAAAGGATACGTGTTAAATATGAAAAGTGGACGTATTATTCAAAATGCAGAAAATTTAGTAATAGTTGGATCTCCATATGCAATGCTTTTATATGCTGCTAGCGGAAATGAATCTGATGTTGATAACGATGACACATTTTTTACTGAAAGTGATACAATTCAATGTTATACTGAAAGATTTAATAGTGGTGAATATCTAGCTTTTTTTAGAAGCCCTTTCAATAGTAAAAATAATCTTACATATCTTCACAATGTATATCATAAAAATCTTCAAAAATATTTTAACCTTGGGAAACAGTGCGTTGCAGTAAATATGAATGGTACAGATTTTCAGGATAGGAACAATGGAAGTGACCAAGACTCTGATAGTGGATATACAACAAATCAATGTGATATTGTAGAACATGCGAGAAAATGCTATCAAAATTATCCTACCATCAAAAACAACATTCCTAAAGAGAAAAATATATATGGTAAATCAATGGACGATTATGCGGGAATTGATAATAATTTGGCAAAATCTCAGATAGATATTGGTGAATCAAGCAATCTAGCCCAAATTGCTCAAACATATGCGTGTAATTTTGATAATCAAAAGTATATTGACTATGTATGTATATTAAGTGTTTTGGCTCAGGTTGCAATTGATAATGCAAAAAGAAGATTCGACATTGATTTGACTGGTGAAATTAAAAGAATAAAAGATGATATGGATATTAAGAAAAATCTTTATCCTTCATTTTGGAAAATAATCAAAAGAGGTTTTAATGAAAAATACATAAACGAAGCTTTAAAATGTCCTATGAATTATTTATATGATTTAGATTTGATGAAGTTTCATAATACAGACACAACTTTGCCAATGAGTCATTTTTTTGTAAAATATGAAATGAAAAATAATATTCGTACTTGCAGAAAGGTTGAGGAAATTATAGCAAAATATTCACTGAAGTTGTATGAAATAAATGATGATGCAGAAAACGATGATTATTTATTGCTTAGAAAAGATTTTGATGATATGATTTATGAAATACAATCAATTAAAATATCCAAGAATTACCTTGGGTTATTTTCTTGGATGATTGATCGTTGTTTTAAAATTCTTCCTGGTTCAATTCGTAATAAAAAATCAATATCCTCTGTACTTAATAAGAATAAATCATTATTAATAAAGGTATTATATAGTGTGAATTCAGCAAATTTACTAAAATGTTTTTCGAAAAACTGTTAAAAATGCATAATTTTTGTGCAGACTTAATTGCTTTTGTGGAACTATAAGTTAGTAAAATCAACGGTTTTGTAGATTACAGTTAAGTGAACTTATGAGGAGAAAGTGGGCAATGAAACTTTATCTATGTATAATAGCGTAAATTTGCGTGTACTTAGTACAATACCAACACAACTATCCTCTCCGCTTAAATGCAAATGCGGAATAAAAGTATGCAACGATCGTTTATGTTAAAGAATAAAGCCCTCTTAATCGAGGGCTATGCCGAAAGGCTAAAACAATGGAATCAGCTTTGTTGGTCTCATAACATTGCCATATACGGGCACTAAATAAAGAGTTTTAAACCATCATTAGGTTTGTAATGGACGGGCTAACCACCTGTCCTTAGTTTCCAAAAAAAATGAAATCTGAGGACGGAACAGGCAGCCGTCACGCCATTGTGGTCTAAAAGAGATGTGGGATTGCCACCCCACCTGATTTTTCTTGGGTTAAATTAACAAACCGTTAGTATAGACTTTCCACAATAAGGATTTTGTCATGATACTTTTGGTTTTTTCTTTTGCGATTGTACTTGTATAACAGGTATTTTCACGAAACATGTTTAGAGGATCTCGATAGTGAGATCCTTATTTTGCCACTTTCGTATAGTTGGTCAAGTACAACTGGCTTCCAATCAGTAAACGAGAGTCCGAATCTCTCAAGTGGCTTCTCTCACAACTAATGTGAGAAATATTAAGGAAAGAAGTGAAAAACAATAGTTAATATAACTAAAAAAGAAGCAATGATTCTCAATAAGGAGTATGATATCCCTTATTTAAGAGAAGGTGGAATTTCACACAGTATGACTAAGAATAAAAAATATTATTTGTGTGAAGATAGACAAAATTTAAAGGCATTGCAAAAAATTAGAAGTAAATGTGAGTAACGTCTATGAATGAAAAAGATTTCAAGATTGAAAGAATTAAAGACGGAAGTTTTCGAGTGACAAGGACTGATATTCAGGGAGATTATCATACACATATGAAAAGTAGACAGTTAGCAAAAACTGTTATTTATAATGTTTGTAATGATAAAATTCCATTAAATTCACGAGATTATACACTTATTAGTATGTATAGATTAAGTGATAATAAGGAGTATCGTAAAAAGATACAAAGTATATTGGATACCCGAAAACAAAAAGGAAAGAAAGATAATTATTATAATCCTAGCAGAAAACATTCTGGTGGGAATTTTTAGTTGAAAGGAAGAAAAGGATGATTAAAATTTCTACTACAGAGAGTAAAACTACTCCTGCTAAAAAAAATATTCAGTTAAAAAACATTTCTATTAAGGATTTAAAAATTGTTGACACTGATACTGGTGAAGATATTACTGAACAGGTAATTGATGAAATTCCAAATGGGGTTGACGTATGTGATTTTAAACTTACATTTGAACTCCCAGATGAAGTATAGAGAGTAGGTGGACACAATACTAGATCTATCTAAAAAATCTACAGAAACAGAGGAACAATATCTTTGGAGAATTGGGCAATTAGTTGATTCAGGTGAAATTGAAAGTTGGGAATCGGTTAATCAAATAGTTAATAAAGAGATTCTAGGCGATGACGAAGAAAAATATAGGACAGAATCAGCTTGGCGAAAAAGGTATCAGAGTGCTAAGAAATTCTATGATGGTTGTTTCTCTAAGATGGAATCAGAGGAATATCAAAAAAAACTTGATGCGATGAATCGTGAATTGCAAAGAAATACAATTAAATTCAGAGATAATCGAAATGCATGGAATAAACAGAATTATGCCGATTCTCGTATTGATGAAACAATGCAGTTGATTGAAAATTTATTACCTACTGTTGGAAAAACAGAATTTGAGATTCATGATATTCCAAATATAAATTGTGATACTTCTCTTCTTGTTTGTTTATCAGATTTACACATAGGGCAAACTTTCGAGTCTTATTGGGGTTCTTATAATTCTGATATTGCAACAAAAAGATTAGATTGGTATTTGTATGAAGTTATACGTATTGGTAAATTACATAATGCTAAAAATATTCATTTGTGCAGCATTGGAGATCAGATTAGCGGCGCAATCCACACAACGATTCAGATTACAAATAAAGAAAATGTTATTGAACAGGTTAAAACTGCAATTGATTTAATTTCCTCCTTTGCTTATGAATTAACAAAACATTTTGAAAATGTATTTTTCTATGATGTAAGTGGAAATCATTCAAGACTCAGCCCTAATAAAGATATGACACTTAGAGATGAACGATTGGATAATTTAATTGCATGGTCAGTTTGTAAACTTTTATCTCATATTGATAATTTTAAAGATATGACACATAGAAGATTTGATGATACTATTGCAGAAGCAAATATCGAAGGTAAAAATTATTTATTGATTCATGGCGACATGGATTCAATTAATAAAACTGGCATTGGCAATTTAGTTACTATGCTAGGGTTCTGCCCTGAATATATTGTTTGTGGACATAGACACACACCTGCTATGAATGAATTTAATGGTATTCGTGTGTATCAGTCTGGCTCAATGCCTGGTTCTGGTGATGACCATACTGTATCACATAGAATGTCTGGAAAGCCATCACAAACGGTATTAGTTTGTAATAGTAAAGGTGTTGTATGTGATTATAATGTTGATTTAGATTAAAATAACTAATTTCACCAATTATGTTCAGCATTCGGCTTGCTATGTGGTAACGGAATGAGCAGATTCATATCCGCATAATTGTTGATATCAAATATTTGGGTTCTCGATCATCCTTATAAAATCGTTATAAAAATAGGTTCACGATATACCACGCAGAAAATCGTATTGTTGGAGCGTACCCTTGTGGACGCTACCCTATTTTGGATTGTTAAATCAGAAAAATATAAAACAAAATTGCCGAAAAAGGTAAAATAAAAAAAATATTTGAGAATGAAAGGAAAAATAAAAAATGAAAACTAATGAAATGATTAAAGAAGTTGCAGAACGTGCAACAGATATTATTGCAGTTGAAGGAAAAAAAGTAACAATGAAAGATGTAACCGCTATTATGCAGGCATATAGTGAGTGTGTTATTGATAATCTTGTTAAGAATAAAGAAGAAAAAATTCCTTTGTATGGTATTGGAAATTTTACGGCGAAGCATGTTGGTGCAAAAGATGGAGTGAGTGCTATCAATGGTAAGGCATGGCATAAAGACGCTGAAGACCAGTTGAAGTTTACTATCAAAAAATCTGTAAAAACTCTTGCGTAGGCGGTGAATTTTTATTTTGAAGAATAAATATGAAAATATTAAAATGATTGATCTTGAGAATAAAGAGATGGATATTGCTGAAGTTTATATTAATCATCTTTACAACACAGAAAAGACAGTTGGAATTGTTGCAAACAAAGAAATAATTGAATATATTATGACAGAATTGTTTGTATTAGATGAGGTAAGTGTTAATCTTGTAGACTTATCAGATACTTTAGCATCAAAAGAATACATGATTACCGTGGATAATAATGGTGTTATGAATGTTGTTCCATTCTGTGCTGGATTCGCTGATGAAGTTGATATTGTTTATATTGACATGGATGGCGATGTCAGACAGGCAATTATTAATTATTTTGTGAATAATGATAAAGAAGTAATTCTATTTGGTCAGAAGGATAATGACTGTGATGATAATTGCGGAAGTTATACCCTAAATGAAAGCGACAAAGACAAATATGAAATTCATACATCTGAAGATGTAGATGGGAATACTCATGGATTCACTGCTAGTAGAGCAGATGGTGACTCTTATATGAGTTATTCTTATTATTCTAGTGATGAATTGAGTTATAAGGATATCCAGAAAATGTTAAAGGTTTTTGGATTTTAGATTATTTGGAGTGTGTGGTGTATACTGCACACTCTTTTTGTATGACTTTATAGCTTAATGGTTAAAGCATCTAAGGTAAAACCGCAGACACCAGTGTGAAAGCCACTGACGGAATGGATATGGGTTCGAATCCTATTAAAGTCAATTTTCTCTGTTTCTATGAATGGAAACAGAGAATAAATATATGTACTCATGATTAGTGTCATAGCTGATTGTGGGATTTATGGAATGGGACTGTCAGAAGTCATGAGCTGACAGAGCAGAGTCACCTACCTCTCTCTCATTCTATTTTTATGTATTGGAGTAGGTGAGAAAGTAGGAAAATTATGTCAGCAATTATAATGTTAAAGGTTGGAAATAAAGAAGTCCAATCTACTAAAGTAACTTATGAAGATTTAATTATTTTGTATAAGCAATTTATTGATACTTATGGTGAAGTACCAGTATATTCAAAATGTGATTCAAAACATAATATGCCACAAGGCAGAATTATAACTCGTGTATTAAAAGAAAACAATATCACATATAATGATTTTCTATTACAGTTTGGTAAAGTATCTCACGTAAGGACAGAAAGTAAAGATTATGATTTATATGTCAAAAAATTTAAAGAAATGAGTGATAATATTGGTCATGCTTTATGCGGAAATGAGTTAATGAATAATAAATATGGCTTACCAAATCCAACTTGGTTCGTAAAATATTGTCCAGATAAAAATGTAAAAAAATATGATGATTTCGTGCGTTGGTGTGGTTATGAAAGCAATAAACTCAAAAAAGAAAAAGAAGATATTGCGAATACACTTATAAATCTTGAGAAAGAATTAGGTAGACCAATTTTGCGAGAAGATATTTCACTTGAGAAAACTGGTTTTTCGATGATTGTATTAGTAAGAATGTTTGGTGGTCTTAACAAAGCAAAAGAAGAACTTGGTCTTATGTCTACACCAACAGATAAACCTCTTTATCCATTTGAATATTATAGGAATACCATTACGGAAGCGTTAAATAATCTATACGAGAAAACTGGTAGAAAATTTCTCACATGGCAAGATTTAGAAAGTGGTTTATATCATAAAAATAATATTGAACATAAATCAATGACAAAAGCATTTAAGCGTGAAGGTTTAGATATATTTGCTTATATTAAAAGTCTTGGATTTGAAATGAATCCAAATAATTTTAGTTTTAAATACACATTTGATGATGGTGAACGTGCGGTGTCAACTATGGAATTTGATTTTTCTACATATATTCGTTCCATTGGATATGAATATAATAAATCATATTTTAGAGATATTATGTATAAGACTTTTACAAATAGTGATAAAAAACGGAAAACAAATTGTGATTACTGTATGCTTTTACCTAATGGTGAAAAGTTATATGTGGAAATTGCAGGTGTTATACCTAATGATACAGCAGATTGGAGACATTACGAATATAAATACAAACATCATCAAGAGTATCAACAGAAAATGTTATACAAAGAAAAAATACTTATAGAGAACAAATGTAATTATCTATTTCTGTTTTCATCTGAAATGAAAAATGGAAGTTATAAAGAAATATTGCAAAATAAAATAAATGAGATTTTACAAGAAGTAGCTTAGTTTACCACTATCCTACTTCTTTTTATTATGTGAAAGGAAGTGATTTAGTGGCACATGTAACAAGGGTAAAATATTTTACCAAGGACAAGGAGAAATTCATAAATCCTGATAACTTGAAGAAATATAAGAAATATCTCCAATCAAATATTATAAAAAATCAGGATGTTAAAGATACTACATATAAAAGATATGAAGGATTGTTTCGTCATTTTCTTATGTGGTTAGGCGAAAACTATGGTGATTTAGATTTATATTCAGATGAGTTTATGGAAAATGCCGTTGACATTATGGAGAACTATATTATGTTCTGTCAAGAAACACTTCTGAATCATAAAAAGATTATCAACATGAAAATCTCTGCTGTTAGTTCATTCTATATTTGGTCTATGAAGCGTGGCTTCGTTAAGTATCATCCTTTTGACGGTAAACTTGATAGAATGAAGAAAGCTAATGAGGAACATATTTTGAACTCTTACTTCCTTACAGAAGAACAAGTTCAGACAATCCGTAGAGAATTATCTGAAAATGATAAGTATTCAATTCAGGATCAAATTTTATTTGAGGTAAGTTTTGACTCAGCAAATAGAATTGGTGCGTTGTTAAGGTTGCAACTATCTAAACTTGATTTAGAGAATAACATGTTCGTAGATATAAGGGAGAAGGAAGGATATCGTACACAGGTGGTTTTCGGGGATGTTGCAAAAGAACTTATTCAAGAATGGCTTGAAATGCGAAAGAATGATTATGACCACTTGGAATGTGATTCATTGTTAATTACAAAATACAATGGAGAATATAAACCCATGGGTGACAGTGCAATCAGAGATAGAATGAAGAAATATGGCGAAATTATTGGAATTTCTGACTATAGACCTCATTGCCAGCGTAAGACTAGGCTAAATCTTGTATATGAGGAAACTGGTGATTTAGCATTAGCAGCCGAGCTTGCCAATCATCGATCCACTGAAACAACTAGAGAATTTTACTGCCGCAAACAGACCAAAGCAGAGGTTATGAATAAAATCAATGCTCTAAGAAGCAAAAATTCTAATGTTACTGACGAAGAAAATAAATAATCCTTCTGAAACTACTCAGATGTATGTAATTCGTGAAGACACAGAGGATGCTGATGAAGCTTTTGTCTAACAACTTCGTCTAATTCCCTCTTGCATCACATAATTTTATGTGTTACAATATAAAGGAATTAAAAAAGACACCACCGTACAACAGTAACGGTTGTCCGAAATACTAAAAAATGACTAAAGAAATCTAGTCGCTCGTTTTCCTAGGACGGGGCGGCTATTTTTCTTTTCTATTACTAACAAGAGTAATAATGGCAATTATAACTAGTGTATAAGTAAATAAATCTGAAAAACTTACCATAAAGAATGTCCCCCTATTCGTAAGATTCCTCGAAAGGTTTCTATGTGAAATGGGCTTGTACTCCCATGAGAGGACAACCGCCTACCGTACTTAGTAGTGTCTTATGGTAATTCTATCATATTCGACATCTTTTGTCAAAAATAATTCACAAATAAGAGAATAACTATTTAGTATCTTATCTATAAGTAGAAAATGGCTCTATACACACTCTTCGGAGTACCTGAGATAATGGATACGTCGCCCATCATAGATAAGAGAATAATATATTAGAAGAACCATACCTACCATTCTATATGGGAGATAATACAAAACAGGACATCAACCTTGAGTGTGAAATAAGTTGGAGAGAATGTGTATTCAGAAGAGGGTTTTAGTTACACATTTGATACCCTGAGATACTAGGGTTTAAATAAAGTATCGGAACTCCGATGATAATTGGCTTTTTGGTGAAGTAGATTGTTACAAGATTTGGTCTTTTTGATGATACGTTAAAGAGAGTATTTGTAGAGACTAACCAATACAAATCAAACAAAGTGGTGTCGGTTATTTACTCTATCCGACTAATAAAACGAGTCTTATAAAGCAGGTTTTGATAGGATCCAGTTAAAAACTATTGTCGCTCTGCCACATAGCGGTTTGAATTATTTCTTAAGCAAGAGAATAATATAAGTGAGCAACAGCCACTCGTAAGGCTGTATATGAAAGCACGAGACAAAAATATTGAGCTAGTTGCTACTCTAAAAACACCTTCGCTACTGATCATTGGCGTTGCAAACTCGGAAGCGAATCAGAGTATAAAAGAAAGCTATGCGGTCACTGCTAAAATATAAGTGTGGCAGTAATACATATCTTGGCATTTGTTATTCATGTAGCATTGTAAGACCATTTGTCACATTATTGTGATTTTTCAAATATTGCATTTTGGTAGAGCTGACTTTATAGCAACTCTAATGTGCATGAAACCTTAATGCGGTATATCTAAGCTTGTCCAAGCTACTGAATGGTCTGATAATTCTATAGCGAATTCGTGCTTCTCTGCGTTAATGAGATTCACTTAATAGTATTACAAACGCAAGATAAGTGATATACACTTACTTCCATCGAGTTGTAAGTATATGTTGAAAGTAGATGCTGTATTGCTATCAGTATTTATTCGAGTATTCAAAGGTATGCTTAATCCTAAAGCAGTGTAGCGAAAAAACGTGAAAGAAAAACACTTGTAAATGAACAAAAATCGTTTGAGGTTTTTACTAGGGCGGTGCGTGCACTAAACTAGATTTGAGCTTTTGTAAAAATGCTTGGTATCCGAGCTGACAATCTGGAAAGACAGATAATTAGGGAAATATCGCATTTATAGTTGCAGTGGATGCACTGTATAAAATCACAGACATGTGATGGAGTGGGCGATTATGCTTATTATGTTTCTGCAATGGTGATGAGGAGTAATCCATAAAAACATAAAGTCCTTTTTCTTTCGGGACTGAAAATATAGCGAGAATAGTTCAGTAAGCATGAATGGGATGCGAGTGCACAATGCATTCTATTCTAAATAACTGGATGTGTACAGTCCAATATCAGCTAGTTAGTGCTTTATGCTGATATAAGCCGATGTGGTGGAACAGGAAGACACAGAGGACTTAAAATCCTCTGGTATAAATACCGTATGGGTTCGAGTCCCATCATCGGCAATGAAATAAAAGAAAAATACAAAATAAAAGAAAGGAGTGTACATATAATGGCAAGTAGATTATCTATTGAAAATGATAGATTAAAAGTCGGTCAAGTAAAACGAGTAACATCGAATAATGGAAATAAAATTGATTCTATTACTCTTTTGCTTAATGAATCTGTGGAAGTTTTATTTGCACCAAATGGAAATACATTGGAGTTTACGGTATCAAATCCGAATATTGATATGAGCAATTTGGACTGTACTATTGATAAAGATACTTTAAGGGATTTAGTAATCAGTTTCAAAGACGCATACAACCAAATAATTACAAACGAAAGCGAGGGTACAAATTCATGAAATTAAATATTAGCAAAACTATTGATGAAAATGTTATTGGTGTAGATATTTCTGTTGCAGAATTGGGTACGTCTGATACAGATGCTGCTACTGAAAAAGATATGTTGCATAATTTTGTTAGAACAATCGAATATTCTAAAATATCCTTTAAATCTAATATGAAAGCTGACTCCAATGGAGATCCAGTCACAACTGATAGCGAAGTTGATGATTCAACTATTATTTCTGTTGAGTTAAAAGATATTATCAATCAGTCATTTGTTGTAGATGAAAACCTTCACATTACATTCTCTGTAGATGTTACAAAGATTCCAGAATCAGAAGTCAAAGCACCTTTTGATAGTGTTGAGAAGCTTGGCAAGGCAAAAGTTGAACTTTTCGCTACTAAGATTCAGGAAGAAATCGGTAAGAAGCTTGCTGAGATTCGTGCTTTAAATACTAAGTTTGAAGGTAAAACAGAAGTTATTCTGTAAAAATAATGGGTGGTACACATCCACCCTAACTGGATATAGGACAATTTGGTAGTCCGCTAGTTTTGGGAACTAGACGTTGTAGGTTCGAGTCCTGCTATCCAGATTTCGTGCGGTAAACCTGATGTCGAAGGATTTTGCTGTGGTGCACATACGGTTCTATCCCTGGTAGCTCATCACTACTCTACCGCCCTATACAGTTATAATCAGTTTGGCGACTAATTGGTAAATATTTTAAAGAAAGAGTCATTTCATGTGTTGAGATGGCTCTTTTATTATGTAGTAAATCCGGCTGGATGAGGAGACAGTCCTGAAAACTGTTGGCTGTAAAAGGCTTTGGGGTTCGAGTCCCTATTACTACGTACGTTGCTGAAGGATGTGACCAGTGGTTGCTATCGAGAAGTGAAAATTCTAGAAAGTAGTTTCGTTGAAATAGCGACAAATCCTCTTGTTTTGGAAAGCAATGAAAAAAGTTTGACCGTTTCAAGTTTTAAAAAATCGTGACAACTTTATATACACCTATCTTTTGGCAAGAAAAGCGTCTCCAAAACGCTTAACCTGTGTTCGATGCGCAGTGGGTGTTCTAAGTATAAAATTGTACTAATAAATAATAGGTTGCGACTTACCGCTTGGAGGAAAATCAAATGAATAAAGGAAACAAAAATATTTTTGATGAAACTGTTGACACACTAATTAACGATGGAAAGATTCTTACAAAGAAATATCATGATTTTCTTAATGATGGGAGAACCAGAGAAGCTATTGATACGCTCCGACTTTTAAAGGATACATTATCTTTGATTAAGGAGTATGATTGGCATTTGGAATATTCTGAATACGAAACAGATGGGCATAACGAAGTTGCTGTTTGGGAACAGAATCATTCTGGTGAAATTAGAAATTATAAGAGATGGCTTGTAAAAGAAACGGAAGAGAATTTTTGGTATAAAACATTTTCGTATTACATTAAGAATAGTCAAAGTTATTTGGTTGAAAAAGGATTTTCACAAATGATGAGAGGCTCTGGAAAATCTACAGCATTGGCAAAATTATGTCATGAATATCGTGGAATTGTTGTATATAATATGGGAAGTGGTTTCCGTGCAGTACAATATAGAAGTGAAGAATTAGGATACATTAATTCTTCTAATCAGTTTGTTAAATATGAAGATTATATAAATAACATTAAGGAATATAAAAATGAAATTGTTTTCTTAGATGAGTGTCATGGACTTGATTGCGAGGAAATTGACAGGATTAAAGAAAAAAATCTTGTTATTGGCTTTGAAGTGTAATTAGTGGATTTATAGGAGAGTGTTGAGAAACACTCTCCTATTTTGTAAAATTATAACGTTACTTTTTATAAAAAGTTAGAATATTATTCATCAATGAAAAATTTTATTTCCTGTAGTTCTTTATTTATTCTATCTTTTTCAACTTTGCTAAGAAAATCATTCATTTCACTAAGACTAGATTTGATATCGTCATAATTATTTTGAATAATTTGCTTTGGGTATCCATCGTTAATTAGTTTCTTTAATTGAGAAACCAATGATAAAATGTCATCTTTATCACCAAATTCCATTTGTGATGGACTAATTATTACATTATTGGTCATATTTTTAATTTCATGTTGCATATCACTAATTTGTTGCAAAATTAGATAATTTAAACTATTTTTGTCATCTTCTTGCGGCTTTAAGGATGCAGCACTTGGAAGAGACAGTAAATTAATTAAAGAATTAATACTTTTAGTGTCATCTGATGCTTTTTCTGTACTTAACAATGCCTCTTTAATTAATTTTTGAGATTTTAATACATCTCTATATTTATGTGTACTTATATATTCGGTATGTCTCAAAGGTGATAAATCAAAAATAGATTTAGTTATTTTATCTTTTATTAAAACAACTGGTTTATCAAAAGCTTGCCTAATTCCTAGTTCGAATAAAACGTTGGGATTATTTGAACTTAAATCACAAATTGCTATTGGAGCTTCTAATATTTTTTGTAGAATGTCTTTATGTATTAAATTAGTTTGTTTTACATCATCTGCTCTAATTGGTTTAAATCCTGCTTCTTTACAAGCAATTTTAATTATATCTTCATAAACCAGTTTAAAATGATCTGGTTCATAGCCATCTTGGTCGGAGATAGGCATAATAACAAAGCATTCTTTTTGTGACATATAAAATCAACTCCTTTTTAAAGTTTTTCTAACACTAATAATTTATATAAAATATCATCTGTAGTTTTAGATGGTTCTATAACTTGTACTAATTTAAAACTATTAATAGATGAATAGTTTACATCTTCAGATAACAATGAACCATACATAACAGGAATTCGAATAAAAATCTTCGTTCCTTGTTTACATGTCATTGCTATTCTTTTTAACACTTTTGTTTTTGGTATAACTAAATTTGCTATAAAAATGGTATCCACATTTGAATAATTATAATTTATTCCATCTATTATTTCAAAAACAAGTTTTTGATAGTTTAATTTAGTTTTAAGCTCTTTTGCATTAATAATCGCTTCTGGACTATTATCTATTCCAATGATATTTAAATTAGAATATTTTTCACAAACATAAAACAGCGTAATTGGGAATGACCCACAACCAACCATTATAAAATTATTACATTTTTTCATATATTTATCAAGATTAGAAAATTCATTTAATATATCTTGGTAAAATTTTTTATTATAATCCAATGATAAATATTCTTTTATAGAAGAATGGTTATTTGAGTTTAAAACATTATCTTTTTCAATCATTTCAATTAGTCTTTCATGAAAACTTTCACAAAATGTAAAAAAATCTTTATACTCGTGAAAATTTTCTGTTTCTTTAAATTGATTATATAATTGTAAATATCCAGAAGAAAGCTTGCATGCTTCTTTTAAAAACTCTCTAAATTCATCCATTTGTTTAATAAATTGATTATTATCATCGTTTTTTGAATAATCAGATAATAATAATTTATGCAATTCTACTTCTTCGTTTAAATCTTTTATACTCTTTTTGGATTTTGAAGCCATATTAAATCACCCACTTTATATATTGATATTTAGATTATAGCATATGTATGACAAAAAAACAAATCAAATAGAAAATAAATTTGGATTATAAAAATACTCGATGAAAGAGAATAAATATATAACCGACTATGAGAGGATTGTTACTGTTTCGATTGCAGATAGTTGGAATTATGGAGTGAGAAGCTGAAGAAGTCATGAGCTTCAGTATAGTAGATACTCGCACTACTCTCTCACTCTGTTTTAATGATATTGATTTTGCGAGTGGAAAGCGAGAAATGAATATATGAAATTTATTGATTTAACTAATTAAAAGTTTGGTAAACTGACTGCGATTTCAATAAATAAAAGAACAAATGGAAAAATTTATTGGAATTGTAAATGTGACTGTGGCAACGAGCACATTGTTCCTACTTGTAATTTAACTTCTGGGCATACACAGAATTGTGGTTGTGTGAGAAGAAAACAAACATCAGAACGATGTTTAATAGATTTAACTGGTCATAAATATGGAAGATTGACTGTATTAGGTCAAGCTGAACATTACATATCACCAAATGGATTTGAAAATACTCAATGGGAGTGTTTGTGTGAATGCGGAAATAAGACAGTAGTTTCTCAAGCCAATTTAAGAAATGGTTCAACTCAATCATGTGGGTGTCTATTCAGAGAAAAAGCATCTGAACGCTTCTTTGAGGATTTAAGTGGACAGAGATTTGGTAAACTTACTGTTATTGATAGAGCAGAAAATTTACCACATCCCAATGGTGGATATTCTGTTCAATGGAATTGCTTATGTGATTGCGGTACTAAAGTAATTGTCACTTCTGGTAATTTAAAATCTGGACATACAATCAGTTGTGGATGTGTGTCATCTAAAAATGAAATGAAAATTGCAAAAATACTCCAAAAGTTAAAATATGAATATGTTCCACAAATGAATTTTTCAGATTGTGTTGATGTTGGATTATTAAAGTTTGATTTTGGTGTTAAGAAAGATGGAAAGTTGCTTTGTTTGATTGAATATGATGGTGAGCAACATTACATGCCAATTAAATTTTGTCACATGAGTGATGAAGAAGTTCAAGAAAAACTTAACGATACTCAAAGGCGAGATAATATCAAGAACGAGTATTGTAAGAAAAATAATATCCCATTATTGAGAATACCGTACTGGGAAAAGAAAAATATTAAAAAGATTATAACAGAATATTTATCAAATTTAGAAGAGTCAGTTGCTTAGTTACTCTTCTTTTTATTGGAACAAAAGGAAAGAAGGTGAAACAATGGCTAATTTAAGACAAGCCAAAACTGATGATGAGGTCAAAAAGTTAACAGTAAATAATGTAAAAGGTGCGTATCATGATTTAGCCATTGACTACAACCATTTACTAGATTTGGATTATATCTATTGTCCTCATTGCGGAAAATGGAAATCAACTAAAGGTAATGGAAACTTTTATAAATCTAACAAAAGTAAAAGCGGATTTGAGCATTTTGCATGTAAGGCTTGCATTTTAGATCTATGTACTGATGTAGATCCTAAAACTGGTATTAGAACTGATAATAGAGAAAAAACAATTAATACTTTTAGACAACTTGATTGGAAATTTAGCGAAAGTGACTATAACGCACAGTTACAAGCTATTAATGAAGGTGTTGGTGAAAAAGTTCGTGGAACGGCTGTTCAAAATCTTATTGTAATGGTAGCTTCTCTTCCACAGTACAATAACACTTCCTATAAAGACTCTGAATTTTCTATTGATGATATAGATAACAATCCAGAAGAAGATGTAAAAATCGTGCAAAAAACATTACGTGCAGCTAAAAAGAGGTTTGGCGCAGATTATAATAATGAAGAACTGATGTTCCTCGAGAATGAGTATCAAGACTGGATTTCGAGATATGACTGTTCTCAAAAGGCACAAGAAGAAACATTTCAAAATTTATCAATATTAAAACTCATGAAACGAAATGCAATTAAAAAAGGAGCTTCTACAAAAGATTTAGATTACTCATATCAGCAATGGCTTGATACAGGTAACTTAAAACCAAAACAAACTACTCTTGATACATTTTCAGATGCTCAAACAATGGGCACTTTAATTCAGAAGTATGAGGAAACACGCCCTCTTCCTGAAATAGATCCAGAACTTGCAGACGTTGATAAAATTGGTACTTATATAGATACTTTCTATAGAGGTCATGCATCTAAAATGCTTGGTCTAAAAAATAGATTTTCAAATATATATGAACGAGTAATGGCAAAATATACTGTCAATCCACCATCTTATGATGAGGAATCAGATAGTGAAATTCTATTTGATAAGATCTTTGGCAGCAAGGATGATGAATAATTATGGCTACCGTAAAGAAAGAAAAGAAAAAGTCATTACAAGAAGTATATCAAGAAAAATCTGAGCGTGTTTTAGAGGGGGTTGCTTATTGGGCTTCATTCTATAGAAAAAATCCTCAGCGGTTTGTACTCGAATATTTAAATGTGAAATTAAAGCTATTTCAAAAAATTTTAATATACATGATGATGGTCAGTACGAATTTTATGTATATTGCTAGTCGTGGCTCTGGTAAGACGTGGCTAACTTCATTATATTGTGTTGTACGTTGTATCTTGTATCCTGGGACAAAAATCTGTGTGGCTTCTGGATACAAATCTCAATCACTAGAAGTAATTCAAAAGATAAATGATGACTTTATGAAAAATTATGGTTGGGGTTCAGCTAATCTTCGTTCTGAAATTTCTGAAATTTCTACTTCTATAAACAATGCTCATGTTGATTTCCGAAATGGCAGTTGGATAAAAATTGTTAGTTCAAATGATTCTGCTCGCCATAACCGAGCAACGCTTATAGTTGTGGATGAGTTCAGGATGGTTGATTTAAATACAATTAATACAGTCCTTCGTAAATTCTTAACAGCTCCACGTTCACCTGGTTATCTTAATAATCCAAAATATGCTCATCTTCAGGAGCGTAACATCGAAATGTATATGTCATCTGCGTGGTATAAATCTCATTGGAGCTTCGAGAAATTAAAAGCTTACTATGCAAATATGCTTGATGATACTAAACGTTACTTCTGTGTTGGATTGCCATATCAATGTGCCATACGAGAAGGCTTACTATCTCGTGAACAGGTCGAGGATGAAATGTCTGAGGCAGACTTTGATCCTACTGCATTCAAAATGGAAATGGGTGCTGAATGGTATGGTGATACTGATGGTGCCTTCTTTAAATTCGATGATATATCTCCAAGAAGAAAAATCAGAAATTCTTTTTATCCTCTTGAAATTTATAAAAATCATCAAATTAAAATTCCAGAATTAGTTTCAAATGAAAAACGAATATTATCTGTCGATGTAGCTTTACTTGCAAGCAAACGACATAATAATGATGCTGCCGCATTAATAATTAATTCAGCTATTCCAACTGAAAAAAATGATTATATATCAAATATTGTATATGTCGAAACTCATGAAGGAATGACAACAGACGAACTTGGTATTCTCGTTATGAGGTTATTTTATCAATTTAATTGTACCGATTTAGTATTAGATACGAATGGTCAAGGTATTGGAGTTTATGATTTTATAATTAAGCCTCAATATGATGCTGAATATGGTGTTACATATGAAGCAATGACTTGTATTAACGATGATAATATGGCTGATAGATGTAAAATCAGAAATGCTAATAAAGTTATATGGTCTATTAAAGCCACAGCAGATTTTAACACAAAAGCCGCAATTGCTTTACGAGCAGGATTTCAGAATGGCTCTATTAATTTACTTACTTCTGAATTTAAAGCTGAAGAGTTAGTTAAAAAAATTCGTGGATATACAAAAATGACAAGCAAAGAACAGGCTATGTTAAAATTACCATATTTACAAACTTCGCTCATGGTAAATGAATTGATAAATCTTGACCATGAAATAAAAGGTACAAATATAAAAATTATTGAAAAACCTGGTATGCGTAAGGATCGTTTCTCGGCATTAGAATATAATTTTAAAATCACTCAAGATTTGAGTATAAAATTAAAACCCAAAACCCAATCCCCATCCGACATAACAAAGCTCTTCTCTGTACGAGCACCAAAAAAAGTAACAAGATTTTAAGAAAGGAGGTATATCACATAATTTGAGTAATACAAAAAACACAAAAAAACCTATAGTACAAAAGGTTTATACAAAAACTGACGAGTCTGGTTATGAAGTAGAACGTAAACGAGCGCAGAAAATAAATTTTGCAAAGTTTCAGGAATTGTTGCAGAGGAATGTTTCTAAGACAGTTTCCAAAACTTACACTCAGTATACACGAGACTTACTAGACCAGTACGTACAGTCACCTCTCAATAATATAGATAATATTCGTGAAGTATCTCGTTTCTTAACTAGAGTATCAATGCTATATAAACAGATGATATCTTACTTCTCTACTATGCCGCTCTATACATATAATATTACAGCTCTTGCAGATTATACAAAGGATTTTGATCCTGATAAGCAGCTTAAAAATTATGAAAAAGTATTAAAAATATTCCATCATTTTAATATGGCACAAGAATTACAAAATGTCGTTTCTAATACTATTCGTGATGGTATGTATGTTGGTTGGATGAGTGGTGATGACGAAAATGGAATATTCCTTATGCCATTAGACGTTCAGTATTGCCGTATTTATGGTAAGACTCAAGAAGGAATGTGGATAACATATTTTGATGCATCATTTTTTGATAAATCAAATAATAAAGATTTTATTACAGGTGTCAATAATGATGGAGTTGGTGTGTGGAATCAAGTATTTATTGATGGATACAATCAATACAAATCTGGCGGTAGAGATTATCAATATTTTAGACTTCCACCAGAAAACACATTAACTCTTATTGCAAGCACAGATGATGAATTCTATGTGCCACTGCCCTACTTCCTACCCTTGTTCAAGTCTTTACTAAATCTTCTTGATACAGAAAATCTCGTTGCTGCAAAAGAGGAATTGCAGAATTATAAGTTAATCTTAAATAAAATCCCACTTATGGATTCAGATAATGTAGATGATTTTGCAATCAGCTTAGAATTGGTAAATCAGTTTGATGCAATAATTAAAGAGATTTTACCAGACCTAGTTGGTTGGGGCACAACGCCTTACGAATCTTCTCAAGTTATAGATTTTGAGAAATCAACATCTGCTACCGATACAGATAACTTAAATAAAGCAATGAACAATTTGTTTGCAAATGCAGGTATTAACAGACTTATTGTAAGTTCAGGTGATTCAAGTAATGCAAATGGTATAAAGTATTCAAATGCTAATGACTTAGGTAAGATGTCAGTATATCTTAGACGTATTGAATCTTGGTTAAATTATTGGATTAAAAATCACATTACCGATGGAGTTCATTTGCAGATTTTTGATCAGACTCAATACAATCGAGATGATTATATAAATAGAATGAAAGATGCTAGTGCGTTTGGTATTGGAAAAATGGATTATATGTGTGCATTAGGCGATGATCCTTATGTTGCATATAATAAACTTCGTTTTGAAGCATTGGTACTCAATGTTAATCAATATGCCATTCCTTTTAATTCTTCATATACTCAATCATCTAACGGTGAAGGTGGTAAGCCACTTCTTCCAGAAGAGGATCTAAGCCCAGAAGGACAAGCAACAAGAGATTCTGGCAAAAATGAAGATAAAGGAAATAAATAAAAGGAGTTCTTATTTTGGAAAATAAATATTTTTACTGTTACTCTAAACCATTAAAAGATTATTTCTTAGAAAATGGTTTGAGATATGTGTTAAAGGCAACGCATGACAAAACTCATAAGCAATATTGGGTTTTTGAAAGCTGTGAAAAAATAGATAATTTACTTAAAGAGTGGAGATTGAGAAAACATTAGTCTTCGCTCTTTTATTTTGGAGAATATTAGTATGGAGGTGAGAAATATGATAAAAACAATTCGAGTAATGTTAATTCCAAATAATAAGCAAAAGTCAAAATTGTTTCAATATGCCAATACTGCTCGATTTGCTTATAACTGGGCGTTAGCAAAGGAACAGGAAAATTATAAAGATGGCGGTAAATTTCTATCTGATGTTAATCTGAGGAAAGAGTTCACAAAAATGAAACAAACGCAGGAACATGCCTGGTTGAATAATATCTCTAACAATGTCACAAAACAAGCCATTAAAGATGCCTGTGATGCCTATAAGAAATTCTTCAAAGGATTAACAAAGTTTCCTAAATTCAAAAGTAGTAAGAAATCTACACCTTCCTTTTACCAGGATAATGTAAAAATCCAATTTTCTGAAACTCATGTAAAGGTTGAAGGATTTGCTGCTTCTAAAAAGAAAAATAAACAGAAATTAAACTGGATAAGATTAGCAGAACACAATAGGATACCTACAGATTGCAGATATACGAATCCTCGTATTAAATATGATGGATTGAACTGGTATCTTACAGTAGGGATTGAATACGAAGATTCTACTGCTATTCCATCTAATGAAGGAATTGGAATTGATTTAGGGATTAAAGATTTAGCAATATGTTCTGATGGTAACAAATATCAGAATATTAACAAGACACAAAGAGTTAAAAAGTTAGAAAAACAGAAACGCAGATTACAGCGCAGTATATCTCGTTCATATGAGAAAAATAAGGAAGGAGAAAAACTACTGCAAAACAAAAAATATAATCAAAAAGGAAAAGCTTTTATTAAGATTAAATCATAGACTAGCGAATATTCGCCATGATTACGTATATCAAGTAACGTCTGAGATCATAAAACGAGAACCAAGTTTTATTGTATTAGAAAATTTGAACGTAAGTGGAATGATGAAAAACCGACATTTATCAAAAGCAGTCCAACAACAAGGATTTTATGAATTTAGACAACAGATTGAATATAAATCAGTATGGAATAACATTTCAGTTATTCTCGCTGATAGATTTTTTCCAAGTTCCAAATTATGTAGTTGTTGTGGAAGCATCAAGAAGGATTTAAAGTTGTCAGATCGTATTTACAGATGTGAATGCGGGAATGTAATTGATAGAGATTATCAAGCTGCTCTAAATCTTAAAAGATATGGAGAGAATGTTATAAAACCGTCTGTGACATAACACCTTCAAGTTATTACAGATATGTACTGATACGTTAGTCAGGAATTTACGCCTATGGAGAGTACAAGAACTTGTGAGTAGTATCTGTTTTGACAGTACAAAAGCATACTCGCTGAAGTAGGAATGGAACATAAAAGTTTATAACTTTTTATAAGTTTTCAGTAACGGTGACACACATGAAAAACAATTCTCAATTTATATTCACCTCGGATGAGGTAACAAAAAATAACCTAACAAAATTAGGATTCTCAGAAATTCCATCTGGGGGTTCTTTTTTTATATTTATTAATGATTCAACTTTAAAATTCGATGACACTATTTCAATAGATAAAATCGGATTTACAAATAAGTTGATGTTTTAAGCCACTCCCTCTTTGGGAGAATTTTTTGAAGAAGGGAGGAAAATATACAATTGAATAAAAAGCTTTTAACTTTAGAAGATCTTTACTCTTTTTATAGTCAAAAGAAAAAGTCTATGAGTTTTAGTGCTGATAAGTCTGGATATAATATTGCGGTTCAAACAAAGGCGGTATTTGAAGTAAAAGATGATTTATCGGAAGGATTGTTGTATGGAGATATTAAAGCTTTCCACGATTTGTCCAACAGAAATAAGTCTCATATAAAGACAGATGTTCTTGAAGAAAAAATGATGTCCATCAAAGACCGTCCTATTATGGCTGACATTGTAGACACAGGCGAAACAGATGAAGATGGTAATCCTATCAAAGATTTTTCAGGTCATACAATGTACTATGACGAAGAATTAGATAAAATGATTTATAAGGAAATTCCAGTTGGTCATTTTGTAAACCCTGAAAGTATAAGACTTGAATATGACAAAGAATTTGACAGAAATTTTGTATGTTCAGATGTTGTGATTTATGAAGAATATACTGATACATGTGCTATACTTCGCAGACGCAAAACAGTAGATTGTTCTATTGAACTTGTAATCAGAGCAATGCACTGGGATAATACAGACAAGACACTTCATCTTGACGATTTCTATGTACAAGGCTGCACTTTATTGGGAAAGGACGTTCAGCCAGGCATGGCTGGGAGTAAACTTACTCTTAAAGATTTTTCTGAAGAAAACAATTCTTTATTCTCTTCTATTTCAGAAGATGAATACTCTAAACTAATTGAAACTCTGGATAATCTCAACACAACTTTATCCAGTCTCAATATAAATTCAAAAACTAATTCAACAATTGAAAAATTTGAGAAAGGAGGAAATACAGAAATGAATATGACAAAATTTGATGAATTACTTAAAAAGTATAATAAAACCGTAGAAGATATTACTTTCGAGTATGAAGGTTTATCAGATGAGGAACTTGAAGAAGTGTTCTCTACTACTTTTGATGAGCCAGAGTCAACAGCTGATCCAGTTTCAACTCAGTCAGACAATTCTGATAAGCCAGATGATGATAATGGTGATAGCTCAGATGATGATTCTACAGATGAGCCAGATAACTCAGAGGAGAAAACTGATGACACTGATTCAGATGATGACAAGGATAAAGATACATATTCTAAGACTTTTGAATTATCACACGAAGATGTACGTTCTGCATTATATCAGCTCTTAGCTCCAATCGAGGAGACATTAAATGAGTATTACTGGATTATGTCTGTATATGATGATTATTTCATTTATGAGTCTTGCTGTGGAAATTACTACAAACAGGCTTATACAAAAGAGAATGATGTTATTGCTTTTAATGGCGAACGTCAGGAAGTATTTGCTGAGTTTGTAACTGCTGAAGAGAAAGCTGAGTTAGAGGATATGAGAGCTAACTACTCTTCTATTTCTGAAAAGCTTGCCAGATATGAAGAGGCAGAGGAAATCGCAGATAAAATGACTGTTTTTGAAGATCAGGCATACAGCAAATATCTTGAGACAGATGAGTTCAAGAAACTCATGGATATTGAAAATGTAAAGAAATTTACAAAGGAAGAGTTAGCTGAAAAAGCAGATGCTGCTCTTGGTAAGGTAGTAAAAACTACAAAGACATTCTCTATTGATACAGAGGAAACACATAAGGAGACAAAGCCTTCTTTCTTAGCATTTGCTAGAACTGAGCATGAATCATCATTCTTAGATGGATTACTTAAGAAATAGTTAAAAATTGAATATTAACAAATCAATCGGAGCGTCAATAGACGTTCTTTTTATTGTAAAAAATTATTAAACAAGGAGGAAATTTAAATGGTTTATACAAATTTAGCAAGCCGTGAAAAAAATATGCACGGTTTATTTGAGTCATCAGCTCTTTTGGCAACAGATGTAGGAAATATCTACGATGTTGTTGTTCGTGATGAATCTAATAAGGAAATCAGTATTGATAATGGTGTAGCCGTAGCTGTTCTCGACTACACAGGTAATGGTCTTGAGGAAAGATATGGTCGTGTTGCAAAGATTACTGACAAGATTGCTGTAACAGGCGCACCAGCAGAGGTTAAGACAGCACTTACAACTGAGCAGGGACAGGCTTATAACTATACAAACCCAGCAGGCAAGCCAGTAAAGACATATCAGATTGCAGATCCATCTGTACACACAGATATTTTCGGCATTGCTTCTTACCAGTTTACTGATGATAGCGCAGAAAAGGTTAAGGTTGGAAATCTTGTAACAGTTGATGGTAAGGGCGCATGGGTGGCTTCTGAGGCTACTGAACTTGCTACTCTTCAGGGCACTAATGGTTTCGTTGGAAAGATTCACAGTCTTTCAGTAGGTACATATTACACAATCGTTCGTATTCAGGTTATCCAGAACAAGGATATTGCGTAATAGAAGGGAGGATTAAATAGATGAAAGATATTACATGTTTCAGTGCTAACGTTTTAGCACAGTTCGACAATAAATATGACAATATGCTTGAGTTTAATTCACTTATGATGGACGCAAGCAATAGCGTATACGAGAAGTATTCTAAAGAGGATACACAGACAATTCTTAGAAAGCAGTTTGATAAGATTCTTGGTCTTAACTTCAAAGAGGCTAATTCCATGAAGCGTAGACAGGCTTGGAGAGAGCATAATAAGGAAATTGCTACTCTTATCGAGGATGTAATTGCTGACAAGATGAACTCTGGTTGGAACACAGCTAATGCTCGTTTCATGGAGTATGTTGATGAGAGAAATATTGCTGAAGGAGATGCAAATGAGTTCTTCGTAGAAGACAACTCTCTTCTTACAGTTTCTAAATTTGCAGGAAATCACCATGACATTGTACGTGCTTCAGTAAAGCCTGGCAAGGCATTCTCTATTGATACATCATTCTATGGTGTAAAAGTTTACACAGATTTCGTACTTTTCCAGACAGGTAAAGTTGATTTCGCTGCTCTTGTAGATAAGATGTATAAGTCTATCGAGGAGAATAGATATGCTGCTCTTTACACAGCATTCATGGGAATGGACGCTTCTCTCCCAACAGATATGATTCTTCAGACAGCAGTTTCTGAGTCTACAAAGGATTCTATAATTGCTCAGATCGAAGCAGTTGCCGCTGCTACAGGCAAGGATGTTATTCTTGTTGGTACTAAATCAGCCATTCAGAAGCTTCAGGGTACTGTAAATTACAACATGTTCTCTGATTCAATGAAAGACGAGAGAAACCAGAATGGTATTCTTGGTAACTGGGAAGGTTATGAGTGTTTACCTCTTGCTCGTGTTAACAAGGCTGGCACAAGAGAGAATGTATTCTCTGCCGAAGACCAGAAGAAGATTTTCATTCTTCCTGTAGATCCAGAGTTTAAGCCAATTAAGAGAGTAAACGAAGGAGATGTTATGTACTACGAGACAGGTATGGACGGTCTGAAGAAAGATATGACTGTTGATGCAGAGGTAGTATATCAGGAAGGTATTGGTGTCGTAATTAATGAACTCTTCGGTGAGATTAAAATTACTGCCTAATATTAGATTAGTATAAAATATGGAGAGTGGAAAATATTCTGCTCTCCTATTTTTAAAGGAGAAAATGGATGAAAGTATATGAATTAGCAAAAGAGCTAGATATTACTCCAAAAGAATTAATTTCTTTTTTAAGAGAAAATGGATATAAAGTATCTAGTCATATGCAAAAACTTGATGATAATGTTATTGATTTTACAAACAATAATTTTGTAAAAGCTAACAACACAACTATAGATGATAAAGCCGTAGCAACATCAGAAAATGAGTCTGCAAAATCACAACCTGTAAAAATACATAAAACATTTAACCCTAATGATGAGATTCCATGTAAAAGTGTTACTCCGTGGAAATTAACTGCTGTTGGAGTAGACAAAAACACTGTATATCATTGGGAATATTTTGGGGATGTTGAGTATATTAAATATCGTGATTTACAGGCACTTAGAAGAACTGAATATGTAACAAAGCCTAGTTTTATTATCATGGATGAAGATCTTGTAGAGCAATGGAAACGAGAACTTGGTGATAGATATAAATATTTTAAATCTATTGATTATCCAGAAGAATATTTTGATATGGATGATGATGAATTTGAGGATATGATTAAATCAGCACCAGAATGGCTTGGTGAAATTGTAAAGGTAACAGCAATGACTATGATTCGTGCTGAGAACTATCCGTCTATTAAGAAAATCAGAATTATTGATGATATGTTAGGAACTTGTATTAAAGAATTTATTTAAGGAGGTAACTTATGCCTTCTCTTAAATACGAAGATATATACAAAAGAGCATTAACAATGATTAATGACCTTGAACTTGCAACTTATACAGAGGAAGATTTCTATAGTATTCTCTGTGAATGGCTGCATACAACTGCTTCTTTCCCACTTCTCAGAAAAAAATTCACTTCGTATTCTTTTGATGATGTTTCAGAAGATGTAAAATTTATACTATCAAATAGCGTAGACGATTTCTATGACTCTGAATTTGTTAAAACCATTTTAGCAAAAGGAATTATAATTAATTATTTCCCATCAAAATTAGAGAATACAAAGAATTTGGCGACTATGATAGGTGGCAAAGAAGAGAAAAAACTTATAGATAATTATTCAAAAAATATGGAAAGGCTCACACAGTTAAAGCGTGAATGGGAGCTAGAGTTATCTCGTCACACTTATTATTTTGGAGAGTATGGTGGATCTAATGGATAATTTAGTTCCACATAAATATGGAGAATTTAAAATTTCTCAAATTGACTACTATAAGCAGAAATTACGAAAAAAAATATTTTGGCTTGTTTTGTATACAGACAAAAACACAAAAGAAGATTTTAAAAATATAGATGTTGTAAAATATCATAAAAATCTATTATTTGAAATTTCTAACTGTAATAAGTTACTACTCTATCCAAAGGATTTTGTAGAGATTATTAACAGTCTTGAATGTGCATTATCTGTATTACAGTCAGATAACTTTAATTTCAATCAATATAAAAAACTTGTATTTGATGCAGGAGCTTTGCTTCAGAGGATGAAAGTTGGTGATGAGTAATGTCTGTATATGATTTTTATCAAAGAAAAATGAAAGTCAACACTTGTTCTACTGGAAAGAGCTATCCTACATTGGGGGAAAAGCTAAAATCTGATTCAGATATGCTCATGGAACTTACGTGGGATAACGATGAGCAATCGAAGCTTTGTTATATATATGATTGGAAACATGATGATTTCCCAAATTTGAATGTAGGTATGACATATGAGAACACAACAAAGACACCTATTAATGCGAAGATACTGGTAAGTAAGTATGGTTCTATTGATAAAGATTCTCCTACTTTACAGTGTCAGTTTAAACCAAGTCAAAAAGAATATTTTACAGAAGATGATGAACTCTTTTATATGGAAGAATATCGTCAGAAGTATCATTTAGATGATATTTTTGTTGGAGCATATCTTGATGTTCCAGATAAAAAAGGAGTTTATCATAGACATCTTATCTGTATGAAAGATGTCGAACAGAATTTCCAGAAATATTTCATTTTGCCTTGTGACTACTTTTTACAGTGGATTCAAACAAAAGGTGATAAAAGATATAAAAGAAGTATGTGGTGTGTTTTAAAATCACAATCATCATACAATAGTGGAATTTGGACTGATCGAGTTACATCAAGTCAACAGAATCAGGAGCTTTTATTCGTTCCAACAAATGAAATATCTGATACCATTTATTACGTTTCTGAAGATAACAATAATAATCAACGACTTATTGTAGATATCCCAAACTATTCTATTGATAATTGGACACCTAATACATGGGTGGTGAGCAAGGTAGAACGAGTAAATGTTCGAGGAAGGACAAAACTTACTTTATATCAGAAACCATTCAATAGTAATACTGATTACATTGAAAAAGATGAAAATGGTATTATCACAGGTCTTTGGGCTAACTATTTTGGAGGTACTGCTCCAACAGATCCAGATACTCCAACTACTCCCCCATCTTCTATCACAGCAAAAATTTCAGCATCCACATCAACAATTAAAGTTGGTGGCTCTTATAAAAATCTCACAGTAAATCTATTCAACGATTCCAACGAAGATATTACAACTGAATATGCTGATGCAACCTTTACATGGACTTGTTCTATTGATAATGAAGATTGGACGGATAAAGTTACATGGCGAGCAGGTACAGAGTACAACCAAAAGAAAGTAAAGTTTCCTAGTGACAACTCTGTTATTGGCAAAATATTATCTGTTAAATGTACTATTTTTGATAAACATCAAGGATATATAAATAGTAGGGAATTAGAGTTAGAAATAATTGAGTAGGAGGTGTTTTAATGGTTGAAATGATTACTAAACAAGACATGTTAAATAAACTTCGTTTGTTTAAGGAAACGCCTGATAATGACACTATTCGGTTTAAAAAGAAAATTGAGAAAAAGCTTATTGGGTGTCCAGAGCTTTTGTACGCATTAAATGAAACTAAACTCGAATCAGAATTGTTTGATGATGATGGTAATATAAATTGGGATACCGAAACTGGTGAACCTCTTGGAGAATGGGATAGATATTTTGGAAGTAATTCAAACATTCGTCCTTTTTTATTCATTCCAGATACTCAGACAGAAGTAAAACATTATATATGTTATCAAGTAAATTTTACTGAATCGCCTAGATATAATTCAGTTGAAAAATATATTCAAGTTAAATTTACAATATTTATTCATGGTAATGATCGTATGGATAAATTAACAGGTATTCCACGTCATGATTTGTTGGCTGCTATTATTCAAGATAAGATAAATTGGACAAACATATTTGGGACTCAATGTATGATTGTATCTGATCAAGAAAGTACAACTGATAATAATTATCTTGTTCGTACATTTATTTTCCAATCTACTATGCCAAATGCAATTACACAAACACATTTAAATGGAAAATCTACTGTTATTAATAATATAGGTAGGTGATAGTTTGGTTGAAGATTTTAAGAACATAAATGAAAATTTTTCACAAAAAAGCAAAATAATCAAAAATAATCAAATAGAAGATAAAATTATTCCAATAGATGATTTTGATGAATTAAAGATGTATTTTGGAGAAAAATATTGGGTTACAGATAATATATATATTAAAATGCCAACAATTGGTGAAATACTTGAATTTGGAGATTCCGAATTTTATTCCATTGTGTCAACTTTATGCGCCAATACAACATCATTTAGATTGCAACTCAGTAAGATTGGTAAAGATTGGAATAATATGTCAGATTTTGAGTTATTTACAGTTTTAATAAAAAATCTTACGCCTAATCAAACAGGATTGTTATTTGGTGATTTAAATTTATCGTGGTTTGAATACTTTTATAACAAAATTACGGAAACATATATTTTAGTTTATATTCCTAGAGATGAAAAAGGGAATCCTTGTGAAGTATATGAAGATGATATGATTATAATAGATGAGTTGATTTATACAAAAATTGTAAGATATTTGCGAACGATATTTAACATACATCCCAAAGTTGAATTTGCTAAAAATAAAGCGACAAAAGAAGCAATGCTTTGGGAAGATCAAATGAATATAGATGCAGAAAAAACAAAAAATGATGATAAAAAAAATAAATCGTTTCTTCTTCCACTTATATCATCAATGGTAAACCATCCAGGTTTCAAATATAAAACAAGCGAATTAAAAGAAATTGGAATATATCAATTTATGGATAGTGTAAAAAGATTACAAACATATGAGCAGACAACTGCGTTGCTTAAAGGTATGTATTCTGGATTCATAGATTCTAAAGAAATAAAAGACAAAGATATCAATTGGATGAAAGACTTAGGTGAATAACCTAAGTCTTTTTTAATACAAAAAATTATTTAAGGAGGACAATATTATGTCATTTACATTAGACGATTTGGTTATTGACCGTATTCAGATGGCTGTTGCAGAGAAAACAGACGGTACATTGTTATATACACTTACACAGCTTTCTGAGGCAACTATTGAAACCACAGCAGAATCTAAAGAAGCAAAATCTGCTGAAGGCTCTCTGATTAAGAAATTTTACCAGGGCAAAGCTGGTACTTTTACTGCTACTAATGCAATGATTAATTTGAATGTTATCGGTGCTGCTTCTGGTACAGATAAAGTTATTGCTTCAAGCGATTCAATGATTCAGATGCCTAAAATTGTAATTGTTAAAAAAGGAACAACGACCGTTAAATTGGTCGATGGTACAAATGAAACACTTGTGACTGGAACAGTAAAAGTAAATGCACTTGGAAATAATGGTGCAATGGGTAAATCATATAAACTTGGTTCAGGTGAAGCATCCGTTACTGATTTCAAACTTGAGGGAAATACTTTGACTCTTCCTACAGATGAAACTGCTGATCGTTTTGTAGTTAAATTCGAAAGAAAAGCTGCTAATGCTGTTAAAATTACAAACGCTTCTGATAAATTCCCAGGAACAGTTAAGCTTACTCTTAAAGCTCTTGCTGTAGATCCATGTGAGCCAGATACACTTAGAAGTTGCTATATCATTATTCCATCATTCCAGGTATCTCCTGAATTAAGTATTACTCTTTCTACAGAGGGTACTCTTGATTATAAAGGAGATATGCAGATTTCTTACTGTTCTGCTGATAAAGAGCTTTACACAATTGTAATGTGCGGAGATGATGAAGAGTAATTGATACTCTCATAATCATGCAAGAGGTAGAGATATATTTCTATCTCTTGTAATTTGGAGGATTAAATGGGAAAACAAAATAATAGAACTTGTATTATTTGCGGAAAATCTTATCATTTTTGCCCAACATGTGGTGAAGATTCTGGAAAACTGTCATGGTATTTTATCTTTGATGATAAAAATTGTCATGATATTTACGAAACATGTGTTGCATACCGTGATAAAAATATTACGATTGCAGAAGCACAGAAACGTATTAAAGAATTAAATATTGATGGATTAGATAATTTTGCAGATGCAACAAAAGAACAAATTAAAGAAATTATGTCTTATAAATCTGAGGCTATCAAAACAGTTGATAAATCCGATGTTATTAAATCAAAGGATGTGAATATTGTAAAAGAAAGCCAGAAAGTAAATAATACAAAAATAAATAAATTTAAAAAATAATAGTCAGTGATTTTAAAATATATAGGGAACATTTCATGTTTTAATAACACTGATTTGTTCCCTATTTTTTACACCGCTGATAAGAGGATTAAAAGGAATGGAAATTAGTAAAATAAATGGAAAACCATATCATTTAAAAGATGTTGCTCGTGTAGAAGATCAGAAACAACAAAAATTATACATTAAACATGATGTGTATCCAATTGATATGTATACAACGTCAGATACTGTTTTGGATGAGACTACGGGTAAGGAGATATTAAAGGATAAATTAATAATGGTTTTTTCTAGGAATGAAAGTAGAGATTTATACATCCTCTGGAAGAGGCATGAACTAAAATGAAACGATACAAAGAAAAAGAAACTAAAAAATATGTGATAGCTGATTTATCCCAAAAAACAAATTATCTTTTTTCAAATGGAAATGGTAATTATAAATTTATTGACAATATTGTAGTTGCTACAAAATTTTTAAATAGAAATATTGCATCTCAGATATGTAATGAATGTGTTTTAAATTGTGGAATTGATTTGGTAGTTGTACCAATTGCTATTACATATGAAATTATCGAAGAGGATTAAAATGGATCAATCACAAAAATTAGAACCGTATATTGAGGCAGATGGTTGGTATACTAAATGTCCTCATTGTTGGGTAGAAGTGTATCCAAGACAGGATAAATGTCATAATTGTGGACAATTATTAGATTGGTCTTGGTTAAAAAAAGAAAAGGATGGTGAAAATTATGTTGAATTGGAAAGTAAGATTTAACAAAAAAAATATTTTATTTATTGCACAGGTAATTATATCTGTGGTAATTCCTGTACTGGCATATTTTGGTTTACAAGCAAGTGATCTTACTACTTGGTCAAAAGTATGGGAAACATTTGTGCAGGCGATTAGTAACCCTTATGTTGTTGTAATGGCAATTGTATCATTGTTTAATGCTGTGACAGACCCAACAACAAAGGGAATCAGTGATTCTGCTTCTGCTCTCTCCTATACTCAGCCTAAATAGAACTGAGGTAATGCAATGGACACAATTAAACAATTAACAGAATTAGATTATAAAACACTTATTATAGGTATTGCAGTAGTTGCAGGATCATTTAAAATAGTATGTAGTTTTTTCTCATGGTTCGTTTCTTATTTGGGATTAGAAACTAAAAAGATACGACAAAAACGAGAAGACCATGAGTTGCTAATTGCTACCGCTAAAAATTTAGAACTTCTACAAAGTAAACAAAATGAAGACGTAAGACAATCCATTGTACATGATAAAAGAATTAAAGATGATTTAAAAAATGTTACCGATAAAGTAAATGAAATTGCTGAAACTTTATCAAAAATGCAAAAAGCTGATAATGTAACAGAGATGAAAAAATTAAAAGAAAAGCTTGTTGCTTATTATAATAAATATAAAAATTCAGATGGGTGGACTTTAATGGATAAAGAAGTATTTTGGGATTTATTTGAAGACTATGAGGAAAGAGGTGGCGATGGGTTTATACACTCAAAAGTTGAACCTGTAATGCGTGAGTTAAAAGTTATTGATAAAGAGTAGTTATACAACTACTCTTCTATTTTGTTAAAACGAGGTGAGAATATGGCAAATACAGCAAGTAAAATTGTAAAAGTAGCTGAATCAGAAGAAGGATATTTGGAAAAGAAAACAAATAAATGGCTTTCCTTTAAAACAAAAAATGCTGGCTCAAATAATTATACAAAGTATGGAAAATGGTTTGGTATGAATGGTGTATTTTGGTGTGCCATTTTTATAAGTTGGATTTTTAACAAGGCATTTGGCAAAGCAAAAGCAAAGGAATTATTGTGTGGTGGGTTTTCTGCAAGTTGTGAAACTCTTAGACAACAGTTTGATAAAAAAGGAAGATATATTAATGGTAAAAAAACTCCAAAAAAAGGATATATTATTTTCTTTAAAGGAACTAGACATTCAGGTGCAAACCATATTGGAATTGTTACAAAAGTTACCAATGATAAAATTCATACAATTGAGGGTAATACTAGTGGTGGATCAACCGTTGTAGATAATGGCGGTTCTGTAGCTCATAAAACTTACTCTATTGGATATGATAAGATTCTTGGATATGGTACACCTAAATACGATGTTGAGAAAAAAGCGGAAACTGCAACTACCTCTACTTTATCTGCTCCAAAACCTACATTGAAAAAAGATGTTAGTGGTGCTGCCGTAAAAACATTGCAAAAATGTTTAAATAAAGCAATTAAAGCGGGGTTGACGGTTGACGGAGTATTTGGTGATGCTACATATAAAGCAGTTGTAAAATTTCAGAAAGCACACAAAATTAGTGCGGATGGTATTTATGGAATGAATACTTACAAAAAATTAAAAGCGGTAATTAAATAATATTAGATTATGAAAGAGCGGTTTCTTCGGAAGCTGCTCTTTTGTTATGTAAAGGAGTGAATAGTATATCTGAATTAAAATTGGTATCTCCTATTGCACCTTCAGTTAATCATTATTTAGGGTGGCGTGCCATTTTGAAAAATGGTAAACCAATGGCGATAGGATATAAAAAACCAGAAGCCGTAAAATATCAGAAAGAATTTGCTAAATATGTAAAAACAGAAGCTAAAAAGCAAGGTTGGATTAAATCTGAAGATAAATCTCAACATTATTATATGGATTGCGTCTTCTATTTTGACAGAGTAGACAAGGATGCAAATAACAGTTTTAAGTGTCTTGCTGATGCGATTACAGATAGTAAATCAGTTTGGATTGACGACACACAGTTATGTGAACGTGTACAAGGAATTTATTATGACCCAGAAAATCCACGAATCGAAATTATAATACGCCCTGTTGACTACATTGGAGTTTTTGACAATGCTTCACAGTTTGATGAATTTAAATCTCACTGCATCGGATGTAAAAGATACAAACGAAATTGTAGTCTTCTAAAGAAAGCTATAGAAGGTCGAGTTCAAAAAGAAATACATAATGGAGAATGTGAAAAATTTTCAATAATGAATAATAAATAGCCAAAAACTTTTTCACACATGAAACATTTTTCATATTATACTATACATATACAAAATAAATTTGCAGATACTACATATTATTATGAAGAATAAAGTAGCATATTATAGAAATCAACAGAATATGACATTACGTCAATTATCAAAAAAGACAGGAATATCTATCGGTAATCTTGACAAAATCGAAAATGATTATACCAAGGATATCTTATTGTCGAATGCCATAGAATTATCTAAAGCACTAGATGTTGATTTGTACGAATTATTTTGTGTAAAGTAAATATGGAAGGAGGGGCATAACATGGGTGAAAACCAACAATTTTTTAAACTTGTTTGCGTCAACGAAAATGACCCGTTTGAGTACAAGATTAATGCTGATGTGAACAGAGCCACTTTGGATGAAGCATGCCAATACGTCAAAAATAATTTTGACAAGTTCATTGGCAGTAAATGGATTTTGTTGCCATGTAGTGTAACAATGTAATTTAATACTTATTTTTAAGGGACTGGTTAATTGCTAGTCTCTTTTTTAATAAAAGGAGAAAATAAAATTATGAAAATAAAAGATTTTTGTGAAAAATATAATAAAATTGTAACACAATCATTAAAAGATAAATTTTTGCAAGATAACTTAGAAATTAAACAGTATATCCCATTTATAACAAAAGATATTTTAGCAACTAATTTAGTAAATCAAACATCTTACGTTTATGAAACTTATATTGATGAAACGACAGGAGAAGAAAAAAGGAGAAAAACAGATAAAATTAAACTTAATTCTACAGCACAATATCTTCTTTTCTGTCGTTTAGTTATTGAGAATTATACAAATCTCGAAAAAGAGACTGCTGGATTTTTTGAAGAATATGATGCTTTAAAACAATGTGGGTTACTTGATAAACTAATGGGAGAAAATTCAATCTTACCAATGGATGATATTGCTGAACTTAAAACTATTATTGATATGCATCAAAAAGATGTTATATTCAATGAATCAACAACACAGGCGTTTATTGGTAAACAAATTGACAAATTTAAACAGTTTGGAGAAATAGCGGTTAAGCCTTATATGAAACAAATTAGTGAAAATTTAAGTAATATTTCGAAAGAAGATATAGATAAAGTTGTTGAGTTTGCTAAGAATGGTGGATTTAAAGAGGTGTAGGATTTGCTTAGAAGATATAAATTAAGGAAGAAAATGTTACATGCTATTAAACTTTTAAGAGTTTATTTTATAAATAAGGATATGGATGTATACTCTGCTTTATGTAATGTTAAAATGTCAAATATTCTTATTAATAAAAAGAAATACGTAAAAAAGAAAATCACAGGCGAAGTTGATTTGATTTGCCAAAACAAAGAAAAGACTGTTTGTGTTGATTTTCACGATGGTTTTGTATACAAGGTACTACTACAGTATAATAAAGAAGAAATGATTGAAGTGGAAAATTTCAGAGAGTTAATTGAATTGGATAATAATACAGTGTGTACGCTCGATATGGTAATTGACTATTTGAGAAGTCGATGAATTTCAAATTTCAAATGGAACATTTTAGGCTCTATACGTGTCACAGCGTATAGGGCTTTTCTTTATGGAGAGTGGCAATACTACTCTACTATTTTATGAAATTATAGTGAATATTTTGGAGGTGATGATAGATGGGTTCATTTAGACTAGATCAGAATTTTATAAATAAGATAGAAAAACAATGCCAAGAAAAAGCAAAAAATTTAGCACATGAGGCTTCTGAAAAATTAACAAATCATTATATTACATTACTCGATTGGTATTATACGGATTATCAACCTAAATTAAATAAATATGATGAACTATACTATAACCGTACATTTAATTTGTATAAATCAGCTCATAAATATTATAAAAATGGAACTGATAGATTTTATGGTGGCGTTCGTATTGATGGTTCTACTATGAAAGATTATCCAGGAATTAGAAATGATTCAATATCTGGACAAGATTTATTGAGTACATATATTTATAATCCATCTGGTACATGGCATGGTGGTGATTGGCATGGTGGTTATGGAGTTGAGGCGAGTTTTAACATTTATAACGAAATGGATAAATATAAAAATGAATTAATAAAAGACATACAGAATAGATGCAAAATTTAATAGGAGGAATTAAAATGGCAAAAGATGGTGTAGTAAGTATTTCAATTGATTATAAAAACGAACTTAATCAAATGATTCGTGATTATGAGTCTGCTTTAACTGAGATGGCTTCAAGTGATAAGTTATCAAAAGGAATGAAGGCACAATTTGATAATACCATTGCTGAATTAAAACGTTTTAAGACAGATATGGAAAAATCTTTTTCTGATTTAAGTATCGGAAAAGTGGATAAAAACAGTTTTAAAGCTTTTAAACAAACTGTTAATAAGAATTTTGAATCTGTTCGTGCAGAAATTGACAACCTTAATTCAGCTGTTTCAACTATAAATTCACAGATAAAAATACTTGGTGGCGATTTAGACATAAGTAAAATCAGTAATCAATTTAAGAATTTTCAAAATTATGTGCAAAATACACACAATGCTGTGGATTCACTGATAAAAGATCTTGATGGTCAAGGTGTTTCATTAATGTCGTTTGATGATAGTGTTGTAAAGCAAGCAAAATCTCAGATAAAAGAAATTAATAAATTGCTTAAAAGTACAGATCAAGATTTAGATATAAAAGGTTCTAAGTATGAATTATTTGATACAGAACAAGCTCAAGCAGAATTAGATGTTCTTGCAAAAGATTTAAAAAATACTCTTGAATTAATAGAAAAATCCGAATCGGAACTTTCAAATTTTGATAAAAATAGCATTGGTTTTGAAAAAACCATTAATCAAATCAATATATTAAAATTAAAAGCTGCTGATTTACACGATTCTATTCAACAGTTAATAGATATTCCAGATAAAACAGGAGAATATACATTTGGCGATTCAATACTTATTTCTGATGACAATGTTGATAAAAAAGTATCTGAATATGAAAAAATTGTAAAAGGAACTTTAGATGAAATTCGTGAATCTGCCATCAAAACTCGTGAAGAGTTAGAGAAAATTGTAACACCTACTTCTTCCAAAACAGCTTCTGCAAAAATATCAGATAAACTCAACCCAAATTCAGCAGAATTAGTAAGTGGTGTAACAATTGAAACTACTTCATCTGAATTATGGAAAAAGTTATCTCCTATTCTTAAAGATTTACAAAATGATCTTAATAAAAATCCCGTTGTTGCTCCTGTAAAACTTGTAGTATCACCAAATGCAGTATCATCTGATAAAAAAGGTGAAGTGGGTACTATTAGTAAGTCCTATTCAAAAAAATATCAAAGAGAATTAGCAAAAACTGGTAAGGATGCAGTTATTGATTTAGAAGGTGTTTATAAGAAAACATTTACTTCTATAATGGATGAAGCAGTTTCTTATTCTAAAGAAACAATTTCTAAAATCCAAAATATATTTGAATCTTCTCCAATTAAATTATATTTTGATTTCAATCAAGAAGAATTCAAGAAAATATCAGATACACTTCTCTCTTCAGATTCTGGTAAAAAGATTGACATTGCAGGTCAGATTGCAGAATCAAAAAGAGAGGTTAATGAGCTTGCTGATAAACTTACCGAAGTTAATAAGTTGTTAAATTCAGCAGATTCAAAGGATTTTAGTTTTAAAGGATTTGATAAATTTGCAGAAGAAATTTCAAAAAGCCTTGGTCAATTAACTGAATTACAGTCAATGTTAAAGACATTACAGAATATAGAATCTACTCTCGCTAGAGCGTCAGGTGTAAGTAGTGTTACTGACATCGAAACACAGTGGCAGAATGTATCTAAGTTAATTGAAAATTCTATTAAGTTTGATGGTGCTTTTAGAAAAAATGCAAATGTAGATAAACTTGCTTCAGAATATAATAAGTATCTCAATATGGGTGGTACTAATGAGTTATCATCTATTGGAAAGGTTGGAAAACTTGAAAATAGCAAGAATATTATAGATGCTATTCTTTCAAAAGTTAAAGAGTTAAATTCTCAGAAAGTAGACACATCTTCTGTAGATAAAGCAGATGATGAATTAAAATCAGTATCTTCTACTCTTGATGATGTTATCTCTCGCCTTGATCATATGATAAATCTGACAAGAGATATTGGTAATACATTCTGGAAAATGTTCAAAGATGCTTCTGTTAGTGATGTAGATAAACAGTGGTCTTCTATCGAATCTAAATTCAAGTCAATTGCTGATGAGTCTGGCAAAATAAATCTTTCTAAACAGAAAAAAGATATTCAGGAATTAGTTGAAATGTACCAAAAGTATTCAAATGCTGGTGGTATGAAAACTCCTTTCGAGCTAACAGATAATGCAGAAACCATTAAGAAAATAAATAAAGTCTATGAGCAGATGAACTCAAAAAAAGATGGAACTTCTGTTACGAATGAGTCAAAGAATTTCACCAAAGTAGAAGATTCTGTTAATACTCTCACTTCTGCTATTAATACAAAAACTGAAGCTATTAAAACGGAAGCTAATACAATGGAATTAGCCGCAAGAGCTGAAGTCAAATCTATTCAGAAGATTATTGATGCGCTAAATCCATTAATTGAGAAGATAGAAAATATTCCTAAATTAAGAATACCAAAAGAAGATACTACTTTTTCATCTAAGGAATCGAATATTTCATCGGGAAATACAACTACACCTACCCCACCTAAAAAGGATAGATATGCAAAAAGAAGAAAAATATCAGAAGAAGATTTCTTAAATTACTCTCCTAATAGAGTCAATGAGAAGTTATCGAATTCTGGATATACGATTCTTGGAGAAACAGTAAACACCGAGCTTGTTGATGGTCTTGTAAAAGTAAGTGCAAAAATAAAAGATGCTGATGGTGCATGGAAATCTTTCTCTGCAAAAGTTGATGCAGATGGCAATATTTTTGAACAGCGTTTTAAGACTGTTACAAATGGTGTAGATAAGCTAGAAACGGCATTGCAGAATTTTGGTCGTGAAACTGCTCCTGCTCTTACATATCAAGAAACCTTAGATAAAACTCAGAAAATCAAGAATAGTTTAAATCTTGGTGATGAATATTCTATCAAGATTGATAGTAGTGAATTTGTAACCATTACTAAAAAATTGACAGATGTTGAGAATGCAGGTGCTTCTGTTACTCAGACTTTTAAATCTGCACAAGATGCAATTGATAATTTTGGTAAGGCTGCATCTAATTCTGCCGAAAAGACAAGTGTTGCATTAAAGAGTGTCAAGAGCAAGGATATGAAAGACGCATTTCCTTCTAATGAAGAAGTAAAACAGAAAGAAAAGTTAGCTGAAGCAACTAGAAAACTTCGTCAAGAAGAAAAACAGTCAAGTCAAGATTCTGTTAATTCTGCGTTAAAAGATCAGGTTTCTGCATGGAAACAGATTCAATCTATTCGTGAAAAAATAGCAAAGGCTGATAATCCAGATGTTATTAACCAACTCCAAGAAATTAAAAAATATTACCAACAACAGTATTTAGATGCAACTAAAATTCTAAAATCTAATCAAGACTTATACGATGCACAAGGACAGTTAAATAGGCTTAAACAAATTGAGTTAGAGACAACTGCAAAAATCAGCCAATATCAAAGTAAAAATGCTGAAAGTATATCAAAGTCCAATCAATCTCTTCAAAATAACGCAACAGAAAAACTATCTAAATATACCGATTCTTCTAAATATACTCCTGAATTTATTGAACGAGTTAATTCAAAAATTGGAGAGATTAAGCAACTTGATATTACAAAACCAGAAGATGTTGCCAGATTAAAAACAATTGACAGTGAAGTTCAGAAAATAGTTGACGATTCAAAACTGTTAGAAAATAAGCTTGTTAAACAGGATTCTAAGATTGCTGATATTATATCACAGATGAAGATTTTTAGATCACAAAACACTAATATGTCTTTATTGCAGAAGCAGAATTTAGATAGCGTTATTAAATACGCAGAAGAACTTAAAAATGCTGGTAAAGTAACTGCACAAGAAATTGAAAAGATTAAAATATCTTTTTCTGGATTAAAGGCAGATGTTGCTTCAACTGACAATATGGGCAAAAACTTCTTTAGTCAAATTGGTAATCGTCTTACTGATATGAACAGCAAGTTTGTTGCTCAGTTTTTGAGTTGGCAAGATTGGATAATGTATATTAGACAAGCTGCTGAAATGGTAACTGAGCTAAATACACAAATTACAGAACTCGCTAAAGTTTCAGAAGATACTGTATCTCAGATTTATGCTAATTTTGACAGTTATGCAAATATAGCAAAAGAAATGGGTTCAACTATTTCTGATACTATTGCTGCCACCACAGCATGGTCAAAGAATGGTTATAATATTCCAGATTCAAAGGAATTAGCAGAAGTATCCTTGCTTTATAAAAATGTTGGTGACGGAATCAATATTGATGAAGCGAACGAATCATTAGTTTCGACACTTAAAGGTTTTAAGCTTGAAGCGGATCAAGCAGAACATATTGTAGATGTATTTAATGAGGTCTCTAAGAATATTGGAGAGGTTGCATAGTAATATGTGACTAGAGCAGATAACTATATCGGTTAAAGGATGGGGACATCAAAGACCGAGGAAAGATTTTATGTTTGTTAAAAGACTGTGAAAACACGGTCTTTTTATTATTTAAAGAGAGAATATAAAAGAAAGGAGGAAATATGAGTAAACTCAAAATAGATTTAACAAATCAACAGTTTGGAAAATTAACTGTATTACACAAAACAATTAATCCAAAGAGCAAATCAAAAAGGACATTTTGGTTGTGTAAATGTAATTGTGGAAATGAAAGCATTGTAGATACAACAAGTTTAACAAGTGGAAAAACTACACAATGTTGGAACTGCGCACATAATGATACTGGTAAGTATAAACGAAAAAGTCTTGTAGGTAAACGGTTTGGAAAGTTAGTTGTACAAGAAATGATTTATGGTGAAAAGTCAAAAAGCGGTAAACAACGTACATATTGTAATTGTTTATGTGATTGTGGAAATATAGTAAAAAGATTGTACGATGGACTTATTAGAGCAGAAAAAGAAGGTTCACTTTGTTCATGTGGATGTGCAAAAAGAGAAGCAATGGATAAAATATCAATTGATGTAATTGGTAAAACATTCGGAAGACTTACTGTTATATCTGAGAATAAAGATGTTACGCCACGAGAATTATATTGCAGGTGTAATTGTGGAAATTATACCACAGTAAAAAAGATACAGGTTTTGTCTGGAAAAACGAAATCTTGTGGATGTTTAAATAAAGAAATTACTTCTTTATCAAATACAAAAGATTGGACAGGATATATTTCTGATTATAATGTAAAAGCCATTAAACAATCAAAAATGAATAAACATGGTCAATGGCTATGGGAATATGAATGCCCAGTTTGCAATAAACATTTCGATTGTCTCCCAGCTTGGGTCAATTCTGGAAGAGTTACATCATGTGGTTGTGCTAATCAATCTTCTGGAGAACGTCTTATTAAACAATTTCTTGAAGAAAATCATATTGAATTTGAACAGCAATGGACTACAGATGATTGTAAATATATTTACCCTTTACATTTTGATTTTGCACTTTTGAAAAATGATAAGCCATATTATTTAATTGAATATAATGGTAAACAGCATTATAAGCCAATTGAATTTTTTGGCGGAGAAGAACAATTTAAGATAAATCAAATTAGAGACAATATTAAACGAGAATATAGTCGCAATTTTAATATACCTTTGTTGGAATTAAAATATGATTTATCCACAGATGAAATCAAACAACAAATAACAAACATAATTTATCCGTAGAGACTGCGGGATATATATGGCAACATATATATTGAAGTTATCAATCCTACTCTTTTGAAACTCTCTTTTTAAAAGACAAGAGGATTTAATATACAGTCCGTACTCACGCTATAATCCAAATAAATGAAACGTGAGACATAGCCAGAAATGACTATGCGCCATAGAAATATGGTCAGTAGGTTTATAACCGAAAGTAACAGATCAGAATAACGAAGCTATATCAAGCGGGGGAATAGGCGATGCCCTTCAGCGAAGTGCGGCTTCATTTAACGCTGCAAATACATCTCTGGAAAAATCTGTAGCACTAGTAACGGCAACAAATAGCGTCCTTCAAGATCCAGAAAAAGTTGGAAATATGTGGAAAACCGTATCTGCTAGAATTCGTGGTGCAAAAACAGAATTAGAAGAAGCTGGTGAAGATACTGATGGAATGGTCGAGTCCACTTCAAAATTACAAGCCTTAATTAAAGGTATGACTGGTTTCGATATTATGGAATCAGACGGGAAAACATTTAAAGATATCTACGATATCATTATAGGTATTGGAGAAAAATGGAATGATTTAAGCGATATTAATCGTGCAAGTCTTCTTGAAAAATTAGCTGGAAAAAACCAAAGTAACGCCCTAGCAGCTGCCCTCTCACAAGTAGATCTGTTAAAGAAGGCATATGGTGAAGCAACTGATGCTGAAGGTTCAGCTCGTGAAGAAAATTCTAAATTCCAACAAAGCATCCAATACTCAATTGACCAAACCAAGGCAAAGTTGGAAGAGCTTGCGAATGACACCTTAAATTCAAATTTTCTTAAGGGTGCAATTGACGCAGGTGGAAAATTAATTGAAGTTTTAGATGGTATTGTAAAAAGTGGTAATGCAATACCTGCCGTAGCAACTGCTATCGCAGCAGCATTATCATTTAAAAATGTCGGCATTGATACGTTAGTGGCGTATTAATCAAATCATTTTTTTGTTTTGAACGTACCGACATCATAGGGTTTCTAACGGATACGTTAGTTTGGACTATGATAAGTATGTAATACATACGATAAACGAAGACGCAATATGCGAGGAAGGCTGTAAAACTCATGGTACTATCCTATTATAAGGAAACTAAATAGGTACAGTAAAAATTCATGAATTCAGTTGGTTCGCAGGGATAGACCTTTAAAATGGTAAGCCCTCAGAGAGTGACAACCGTTGGTAGTAGTTATATGAAACGATGCTACTATAATATGCATTCCGTACTCATGGCACGACATGTTAAATGATGTGAACTTATCTCATATCTCGTGTAAATCAGTTTGACCTCTCAGTTCCTAGAGGTAGATAAGATGGAACAAAACCAAGTAAATCTCGATTTTCTGTCGAGTAAAACAGAGAATAATAATATAGAGGGCAGTCGTGATGACCTGCCCTCATAAAAGGAATTAAAGGAAATAAATTATGGCTTATACAAAAGAATAAAATTATTTAGATTGATGTTTGTCTTTTGCAATCATGTGAGTTATGTATTTTACTTTCTCATTACTGAGTTCAGGATGTTTGCAAATCAGTATTGTGACTACTAATTTGAGAATCAAATATCCAAAGTAACATACTCCTACACTGCCTAAGACTTTGAATAATTGTGTTAGAACTTCTAACAATTCTACCCTCCCTTCTGTAGAAATTTCATAACATTAGGGAAATTGTGTTGTCCAGAAAGGACAGAAATTTATTTCCAAAAATGTGCCTAATTCTACATTGGCACTCCCACATGGTATACAAAAAATCATACCAGGCACTTGCCGTACAACGGACTGTAATGTGGTCATACAGTCGCAGTTTGCTTGGCTAGATTATACCATATTATGGAAAATAATAAAAGAAAAATTGCACATTTTGCAAAATTTGTCGATTAAAATCTATTGACTTTTTCATTTTTTTGAATTATTATGGTTTTAACAAAATGTTAAAATTTTCAAAAAAAATGGAGGTCGCAGATATGAAGGTAAACGTAAAAGGAATACCAGCAAAAACATTGATTAGTCGTCTCAAAAAAGAACAAATCAACCTAGAACATAGGTTACAAAGAAAGGAAGGACAATGGTCTACAAAAACGCAATCTTTATTGATTGATACGCTTCTTCGTGGATATTTGATTAACCCAGTTTTCACTGTTGTTGATAATGATAAGCAGTTTGTTATTGACGGTGTCCAACGACTAAGCACATTGCGTAGATTCTACAATGATGAATTTCGTTTATCAAGGGATTTAGATTCTGTCGTTGTTAATGGTGAAGAATATAAAATTGCAGGTAAAAAGTATTCTAAACTCGATGAAAATTTAAAGGACGAATTAGATACTGCACAAATTCAAGTATATGAAATATCAGATTATACAGATAAGGATATCAGAGAAATGTTTTCTCGTTTAAACAGTGGAAAATCATTGAACAGTACGCAGCAGTTTACTCCTTTGTATTCAGATGAGTTAGGAGATATTATAGCAAACTTGTCTTCTCTTCCATTCTTTGAAGCGAGATTAACTCCTGCACAGTTGAAGAGTTCTGTAGATCAATCAGTCGTATTAGAAACACTGATGTTATGTGAAGTAAGTAAAGACTATGATTTTGGGTCGTTTTCAAAGAAAGCGAAAACAACATTTATTGAATACTACAATAACAATATTGATAAGAATAAAATTAATCTTATTACTGAAGGTATTGTAAAATTAAATAGTATTCTTCCAGTTGATGTTAAAATTCCCAAAACCACTCTTCCATTCTTATGCTACTCTTCTTACAGAGTGGTGAAAGATAAAAAAGGTTATGATAAATTTGCCAAAAAAGTGAACGAGTTCTTAGAAGGGTATGACTCTAATGAAGATTATAAAGCAAGTTTGTCAAATGGTACATCATCAGCAGAGAGTGTCAAAGCAAGATTTGATTATTGGAGGAAAATTATTCATTCTTTGTAGAATGAACGACATAAATAGATGTTGGTTTTAGCCACACAAGGGATATGAGATATAAAAGGAAAGGAGATGCTGTTAATGAGTAATCTAGCCATAGAAAAATATAAATTTTATCTTATGGAGCAGTTAGTTGAAGATCATAATATGTCTCAACTTGAGGCACAACGTATAATTGCAAAATCAACTGTAAACAAAATGCTTAAAACCTCTCTTGATTTTATTATGCATTATTCGATAGAGGATAATGCGGAAGAAATATGGAATGAGCATATTGGGGTAACGATGGAAATGTGATACAGAACATTGTTGAAAATAGAATAAATAGATGAGTCCGTAGTTTTGAGCTACGGACTCGATGATGGTTCTACTACTCTCCTACTCTCTTTATCAATCTCTCAAAGATGTGAATTATGAAAAATCAAAAATGAAGAATCTTACTCTTTATAGAACGAACTATCGACTTCAATTCCACACTGGTTTGCAGATAAATGAAAATCTTTAGTCTTTTTAGAAAAGATACTATGTACCAGATAGTATCCTAATCCTAGTCCGACAAGTTTCAGAATAAATGTAAGTATTAGTTCTACCATTTTTCACCTCCTTTCCGTGATATAAATAACGGTCGGGAATTTGGTGTGGAGAACCCACTAGATGTTTTTCTTCCAAGAGCGTTACACTCACTTTCCTCCTAAGAATTAGGAATGTGAAATTAATAAGTTGCATGATAGGACTACACACGAGACTGTGGTGTGCTCACAGTCATGTCCTATACATGTAGTATTTTATCACTTCTTGGAAAGTTTTGGTAGTCGGAACATTAGTTCTTTCTACCACTTATATCCGCAGTTCTTACATTCCATATCAAATATACCTCTTACCGTTTTTGTTACATCTTTTACTTGACCAACTGGTTCAGGTTTTTGTTTCTTATTGTCATGCTTTGTTTTGTTGTTATTTTTAGTTGTCACAGGTTACATCTCCTATTCTTTGGTTATAATATTTCCAACAATTGATATTATACAAGGTATGATAAATAGACTCAGGCATATAGCGTTAGTTCTGGATATCTTAATCAAATCATCCAATAGCACTCCTACAACATCCACAATTCCAACCATCATTGTAAATTGCTTAATTAGAAAATAGATATTTATAATCCACAAACCAATACTAGATGCTATTGTGATTACGGCACATACCTTGTTTCTTAAGTTAGATTGTAACGAAAATTGCAACATTAATATGGTAATCACAATCCCAGTCATCAACAAATAGTTACTGTTTTGAAATAACACAAATGAAATAACTGAAAAAATTATATCTATTATTATTAAAACAATACCTTTTATTTTATTATTTTTACAATAGTTTATGGCAGATACTATAAGAAGTATTAGTCCAATAAAAAATAAAACATTTAAAAAAGTATAACTTAGTCTCATCCCATCTTGGTACATTTTTATTGTCATGTTAAATGGTTTCTGACTAAAAGATACTGTTTTGTAAAAAGTATTCCTTCCTTCACTTAAACCGTAGCTTGTAACACTTCCAATAGAAATAATAATAAATAGCACTGATATTAAATTCATAACAACTGAAAAGTTTTTCTTTGCAAAATTCATACACTTTTCTCCTATACAAAATATTTTTCATAACCTCAAACATTATGATAAATATTATACCTTAACATAGTATGATATTCAAGACAATAGACGACAATAATTCATTATCTGGACAGAGAATTGTATCAAAATTTACAGCGAGAAAAATTGCACAGGAAGAAGCCACTAAACAGTTAGAAATAGATATACAGTGTTTAAGAAACTACGAGGCAGAATGTCAAAAAGGCTCTGTATCAACGGAAACTTTCGGTAATACAATGAATGGTGCATCTATTGAAGCACAAAAATATGCGACAAATATTAAAAATGGAACTGGTTCAGCACAAACATTTGCTACAAACCAGAGAACAATTCAAGCTTCAATGTCTGAAACTTCTATTGTTTCTAAAGTTGCTGCTACTGGTCTTAGCATTTTTAAAGCTGCATTAAATTCCCTTATCTTTTTTGCAGTTATTGAAGGTATTCAACTTTTAATAAATAGAATAGACAATCTTATTTTAACTGCTGATGAGGCGAAAGAAAAAGCAGAAGCTCTTAGAGGAAATATGCAGTCATTCTTCGATGAAGTTCAGTCTGGGCAACAGACAATTTCTTCTGTATCAGATAGATTCTCAGAATTAAGTGAACATGTCACAAAAACAGGCGAAAATATAGACCTTACAAAAGATGAGTATTCAGAATATCTTGATATTTGCAATCAAGTAAAAACGATTATGCCAGAATTGGTTACTGGGTATACCAATGAAGGGAACGCTATCATTGCATTAAAAGATAATGTAGATAATTTGACTGAATCATATAAGGAAAATATTCGTGCAAAAGCCGCCGCATTTATTACAAATGGTGATGATGACGGTAATACAATTCAAAGTTTCTTTGATGATTACAAGATTTTCACCGAAGGAGAGAATGGATCATTTGCCCCAAGTGCAGGTGGACTTTGGAATAATAAATCTACCGACTATGAAGATTATTATGGATACGATAAGGTGCATGAATGGCTTGAAGATGTAGCTGATTTAAGTCTTAAAGATTTACAGAATCTCCAAAAAGGTACAACACAAGCCACATATTTATATGCATTGTTAAAAGAAAATGGATATGAATTAGCCAATATTACAGAGGATAATTACGAAGCGGTACATGATGTTTTAGATACAAGATTGACTTCTCTTGAAGGAGAAATGGCTACAAGGGTAAGCAATGTTAAGATGTCTTTACAACAAATGTTGTATGCTGATAGAGATTATTGGGATATTGATGATAAGGAAGCATTGTCTGCTATTGATTCAATGTTCAGTTCTATTGATTCTGAATTCATAAAACAAAATAGTCTTTTAGGACAGAATGCTTTACAGTCTTTTGAAAGTAATGTCATTAAACTTTTTGAGAATAAAGACACTCAAAAAGCAATGATAGATATTTATACTCCTCAAGGTGACGATGAATTTATCGAAGATTATTCAAAGCGTGTAAATGATGCTATCGAAAAAGTACAGAATTACGCAAAAGATAAAAAGATAGATGTATCTCTTGATTTTACAGATGCTACAGGTAGTGTTGAAGACTTACAGAAATCATATGATGATACAATCAATCGTTTCAAATCATCCGAAGAAGCTAACCTCGAAGAACTGAAACAATCATATCAAGAAGCAATTGATAAACGAAAAGAACTTTATTCTGGTGAAAATTATGTAGGCAATGTAGATATTAATAATCGTCCTGTTGTAATAAACGATGATGGCTCGTATTCTACTACTTCTACTTCTTTTCAAGAGAAATGGGTTGGGGATGAAGAAAATGGTCATTACATTATTGCACACTTCACTCCTATTCTTCCTGATGGAACTGTATTAGATGAAGATTCTTTAAATGAATACATTGATAAAATTCTTAATTCAGACGACCCAATGGAGGCTGACAAGGTTGAGAATGGTGGTAAAGGCATTGTTTATAAGGTTGATACCAAAATCAATGGAAAAGAAATCAAAGATGATAATTTAGAGGATGCTTTCGGTGTTGCTGATGCTTGGGATGTGGATATGCACAATCTCCAAGATAAAATGTATAAGGATGAAGCAAAAATCAAAGGTCAGATTGCTAGATTTGGCAATGACGTCGATGGATCTCAGAAAATTAAAGATTTCTTTGATACAGAAGGTATCAATACTCAGGAAGAAATTGATTACTTTAATGATGTAACAGAAAATGCAAAGACTGCCGATGATGCAATAAAAAAATATAAAACTTCTTTAGAAAAATCCCAAAAATCTTCTTTCAAATCTTTCAAAGAGGCATGGGCTGATTTAGACAAAGTGTCTGATGATTCTGATATGAAAGACACAAAAAAAGAATTGTTGGAGTTGGCTGAGGCTGGTAAACTTACAGAAAAAACTTTCAAAAATGTATCTGGTAGTGATACATTTTTGAACGAAATCGGGATTTCATCCAAAAAAGCTATTGACAACATTAATCATCTCGTAGAATCTACCAAACAATTATCTTCTATGAAAACTGGTATCTCTTCTATTCGTGAAGCGTATTCAACTAGAAAAGATAACAAAAATAAACTTGGCGCAGACACTTTATCATCCATGTATGATACTCTTGGTATTAAAGACTGGTCTAATAAAGATAAAAAAGTTTGGACTGAATATAAAAACGCCGCAGAAGACACATCCGTTTCTATGGATGAATTCAAAAAGAAACAGGATGCACTAGCAACTTCTTTTGTTAATACTGGCAATTATCTTGGTGGTATTACTAAACAAAGTAAAGAACGTTATGTTGCTATGTTAAAAGAAATGGGAGTTATAAATGCTGAAGAAGTTGCAACAAAAGCACTTGAAACAAAAGAAAAAACTCTCAAAGAAGCAAAGGATAAACTTGGTATTAGTTCTAAGGAACTAAAATCTATAAATCTTGAAGAGGCAGACGCTTTAGATGATTTAGATCTTAGTGTAAAAGGTGCAGCGAAAGCACTTTATGATTATATGATTCAAAAAATTCAATGTGGTAAGATTAAATTAGATACAGCAACTGAATGTACGAATTTATATAATCTTGCTCTTAAAGCTGGAATAGCAGCAAGTAAACTTCGTGAGTTGTTAAATGCACAAATTCAATATAACACTTATGAACGTGTTTCATCTAATGTAAAAGGGTTACAAGATGTAATCAATTCCGCTGATGATGAAAACAAAGAAATAACATTTACAACTGCCGATGGTGATGTTAAAAAGTTTAAAAATAAGCAAAGTGCAACAAATCAACTTAAAGGTTGGGGGACGGTTGCTAAAAATGCAAAGTCTCGTGCGGAAAAGAATGTTGAAAAGTTTAATAAGAAAAACAAAGTAAATCTTAGTATTCAGACACAAAAAGGATCTGGAAAAGATAAAAAAGACAAAAACTCTTCATCAAAAGATAAATCCAAATCAACACAGGTAATCGACTGGATTGAACGCCGTCTAAATCGTCTTAATTCTACAATCGACTATACGACTTCCAAATTACAAAATATGTTTACTATTAAACAGAAGTCAAATGAGATTGATAAGCAAATTAAGACAAGCACAAAACTCATTAAGTCTTATGGTATCGCTACTGATAAATATAAAAAGAAAGCAAATCAAGTAGCCAAATCAAGCACAAAAACTGTTACAAATAGTAAAGGTAAAAAGAAGAAAAAGAAAGTTTCTGGTTTATCAAATAGGTTAATTAAAAATATCCAGAATGGTAGTAGACTCAAAGGCAAAAAACTCTCTGATCTTATTGCTACTTATGGCGAGGATACTGCTGAGAAAATTCAGTCTTACCAGGATTATTGGGATAAGTATCAGGATGCTTTGAAAAATAAGCAAGATGAGATTGCAAAAAGACGACAATATAAAATTGATAAAGAGCAAAATTATGTTGATAAAGCAGATGAAAAATATAATAAAAATGAAGCATTAAAAGAAAATGCAAAATCTGCGTCCGAAAAGAATATCATCTTGAAAGATGAAAGAGAAAATCTTAAAGATTCTTATAAGCACCAAATTGAGATTGCAAAAATAAACAAAGATAAAGTTGAGCAGGCACGACTTAATGCAGAATTGCAAAAGAAACTCAATGACATTGCTATAGAACAACATCAAAACATTGTAGATGAATTAGATCGAAATAATGAAGCACTCGAAGCACAAAAACAAAATCTGAAAACTGCGTCTGAAAAGAATTCAATTGTTGAACAGCAAAAAGTAATTGCTCAACAGACTTATGCGGAACAGATTGAGATTGCTAAATTACAATATGGTGTCGGTTCTGACAAAGTGAAAAAACTTCAGGAAGAACAGAAATCTAAATTAGCAGATTTTGAGAATGAGAAGTTTGAAAATATTCAAACAGAGTATAGTAATTGGCTTGACATGATTCAGTCACGTATTGATGGTTTGGATGGTAGTATCTCTATTGTCGAAGCGAAAGGTATTACTGCTACACAGGGGTTGTATCAAGGTAAAGTTGCAGTTGAAAAAGAAAACCTTTCTACCTTGCAAGCTGAAAAAGTTGCTCTTGAGGAACAACATAAGTCTACAGAAGTTGGAACTGCTCTGTGGTATTCTCAGGAGAAATCTTTGAATGATGTCAGTACAGCAATTATAAATGCTCAAAAGAATATGATTGAATATCGTAATTCTATTCGTGAAGCAAATGATAAAGTGCTTGAATTGAAGAAAAGCTTTATCGACCTTGGTAATATTTATCTTGATAATTTTGAGAAGTATCTTTCAAGATATTCTCTTACTGATGAAGATACGGGCGGTTTGACAGATAAAGGTGTTGCTACACTTGGAATCTATAGAAAACAATCTATTTCTGCTGGGGAACAGCAAAAGATAGATATGGATAAACTGAATGAAATTGAAGATATAATCGCTCGTTATAATATCTATGACGATACACAGAAAAAGATTCTCCTTGAAGCAAATAACTATGACTCTTTTGTGCAAGTAAAAGAAGATTATGAGAAATATGCTCAGGCAGTACAGGATGATATCTCTAATAGGATTTCAGCGGAAGAAAATATCATCAATTTGATGAAAGAAAGATACAATGCTGAACTTTCTTATATCCAAAAACTGATTGACGATAGAAAACAACAGTTATCTGATGAAAAAGATTTGTATGATTATCAGAAATCAATTCAGGAAAAAGTCGATAATATCTCTTTGCTACAAAAACAGTTAGATGCACTTCGTAACGATGGCTCTGAAGAGGCTATGCAAAGACGCAATAATATTCAAGATCAATTGGATAATTCGAAAGAAGATCTTACGGATGTTGAATATGATAAGTATATCTCTGATCAGCAAAATATGTTAGATAAATTGTCTGAGGATTATCAGAATCTTATCGAAGATTTGCTTCAAGATGTAGACACTTTGTTAAATGAAGGTAACGAAATTGCTAAAAATAATGGCGATAAATTTGAAAAAGCAATTAATGGATTCACAGAGAAATATGGACAGACTCCATTTACGCAACAACAAATTGATGTTGCCGCAATTAAAACAGCAGTTGAAAAAGAGCAAAAAGACCAAGATACAGCAGATGAAGTTTTATCTGCAATTGAGAAAATCGGAACAGTCGATTTAAATGGTGAAGGTCGAGGAAGACTCGTAAATGCAGAAAACCTTTATAATTCTTTGACTGATGCGCAAAGAAAAATTGTTGATGAAAATCCTAACGGACTTACATTGTTACAGAAAAAACAGCAAGAGTGGGTTGCATTACAAGCACCAACTCAAACCTCAATACCAACTTCTCAACCTTCTTCTACTCCTCAACAATCTGCAACAGAAGCAAAGAGAGCAGAAGAACGAAAAAACCAGCAAAAAGCTCAATTTGAACAATTAATTAAAAAAACATATTGGAAAAATTCAAAGTATGGCACTAAGAAATTGTTTAAAGATAATGGGAAAGAAACGGATTATACAAAAGTCCAAAAGAAAATTGCAAAAAATTATAAAAGAGATGATTTTAAGTATGTAAATGCTGATTGGATTAAAGAAGTTTGTAAACGTTTGGGCATCGCTCAATCAGCAGGCTCTCTTTTAAATTACATGAATGGCATAGGTTTCTCTAAAGGTGGTATTGTTGAAACATTATCTAAAGTTCCTGGACGAAATGGTGATGATGGATGGGCTACTCTCAAACGAGGTGAAGCAATTCTTACGCCAGAACAGACAAAAATGTTCCAGTCTATGATAAAACAAATGCCAGTATTCATAAATGCCATGGATATCTTCTCTTCTACTAAATCGTCTACGGGTGTAAATAATAAGCCAAATTCAGTATCTGTAGGTGATATTAATTTAACACTTGATTTGCCAAATGTAACTGATTCAGAAAGTTTTATTAAAGAAATGCAAAGTAATAGTAGAATGAGAAAAGTAGTACAACAAGCCGTATTGGATGAAGTTGTTGGAAAAGGAAATTTTAATATTAAGAGACTGTAATTGTTTTAGAACTGCTCTCCTATCATGGAGAGTGGTTCTTTTTATTTGAAAGGACATGAAAATGGATAATAAAATTATTGAATTATATGAAAAAGAAAATAACCGTTTGGAAACGGAAAATCATAAATTAGTGCAAGAAAATAAACAACTGAAAAAAATGGTAGAAATTGCGAATAAGTCTCGTGATATGTATGAGGAAGTAGTTAAAGAATTAGCTGAATTACAAGAACGATACAAAAAAGAAATTGCAGAAATGTATAAGCTTTCTGAGAAATATCGCAACGAGATTACCAATACTTTTAAAATTTAAAAAAGACAGGTGGTGATTATATATGAATTGTAGTGATGCAATTTTTGATGGTGTAAAATTAAGTGATCAGGGTTTTATGATTGCTTCATTTAGTGATGATGACACAATAAATGCTGGTTCTAATATTGAATTTACCCATACGTTTAATGGAGAGAATTGGCTAAAAACCGACGCAAAATATTCTGAGCAATTAACATTTAATTTCTCAATTATTAAAAATCCTTGTGAACCAGATTATAAAGTATATTTTACAAGAGAAGATATTGGATTCGTTATGAGATGGTTTGTAAGAAAAGAATATTGTTTATTTCATCCATTAGAAGATGGGCATGAAAATTTATATTACAACTGCGTATTTAAAGCGACTGAACGAATGGCTAATGGACAAGTCATTGGTTTTGATCTTGAGGGAACTTGTGATGCACCATTTGGATATGGGGAAGAAACCAGTATTAATCTTTATAACTCATCTTCTATTCAGCAATTATATGATAGTTCTGACGAAATTGGATCTACCGTTCCATACATAGAAGCCACTTGCGTAAACAATGGAGATATCGAAATACAGAATTGTGACACTAAAAAAACTACTATTGTTAAGAATTGTAAAGCAAATGAAGTGATTACATTCTATCCAGATTATCAGATAACAAGCAGTACAAATCGAACTGATTTAGCAAAATCGTTTAATTATTGTTTCTTTGAATTTGGCAATACATTGGACAATCGAGTTACAGATGTAAATGTAACTAATTGTAATCTCCTTCTAAAATATAGACCAAAAAGAAAAGGTGGTGTATAACATTGAACCCATTTAAAAAATTAAGTTACAAAAAGAATTATTACAGTAAAGACATTGTAAAGCCACTTGTATTTCTATGCAATAAGAACTTAACAAGAATAGGTAGATTAAACCCTGTAAACGATCTCAATATTTCTGTCAATTACAATGCAGCAGATGAAATCAGCCTTTCATTGCCAAAATATGTCCAAGAAAACAAGGTGTTTTTGTATGATAAAATTGAAGATTTATCAGTAATTGAAGTAAAAAATGGGTTTGATGATGAATCTCGCTATTTCGAGGTAGGAATGGATGAGAAAGACACAGGAGCAATCTTAAAATCTATTACAGGAAAAGAATTGGGATATGCTGAGTTGTCTCAGAAACTTGTTACATTGGAGATTAATACAGATGTTGATATTGCATTGGATGATTATGTTCCAACTGTGTTATATAACTCTGACAATAAAAAAGGTTCATTATTAGACAGGCTTCTCTCATACGCTCCAGATTATGAAGTGGGACATGTAGATGATACAGTCGCAGGACTTCAACGTACTTTTTCTTGGTCAGATTCTTACATGGATGCTTGTCTCAATGATATCTGTGAAGAGTTAGAGTGTATCTATACTATCACAGTTGGATTAGATGAAAATGACAAAGTGATTAAGAGAATAAATATATACGACATTTGTTATTGCAAAGATTGTTGGGATAATATGGTCAACAATAAATCTACAGATATGACAAAAGGTGATTATTGGAAAAATGTTTTAAACGGTGTCTGTCAGACTTGTAAGGGAACAAATGTCTATGATGTTGGGGTAGACACTCCTATCTTGCTGAATACGAAAAATTTTTCAGATGATATTTCTGTACAAGTAGATAAAGATTCTATCAAGAACTGTTTCAAATTGAAAGCAGGTGACGATACTCTAACGAATATCGTAGAGGGAGTGTTGGCTACTTCAACCAATAAAATCATGATGTTTTCGGAAGACCAGACAAGTAAAATGTCTGATGAACTAAGAGCAGAATGGGAAGCGTATTGTAATAAAGTCAATAATAGTAACACAACAAAGGAATATGATAATTTGACAAATCTTAAATATGATATTTTTGATCTTGTCGGATTTATCAAAAGTTCCAAGATGCCAACGGTTGAGACAGATCAAGGTGGGTTAGATGCTGTGTATAATACATTGATTAAGGGATTAGAAAGTTATGATTATAAATTTTACACTCCATCTTCTCTCAAATTCAGTAAGGCTTCTTCTGGTTCAAATGCAGTAAAATCATTGGTGGCAATCTATATCGGAAATGGATATTCTTTCTCAGTAGATGGAGACTCTACTTTCAATTCCTCTTCTCCTGATTTGGATAATGATTCTTATTATGTATGGAAAGGTACTGTTAAAGTATATAAGACAGATGACAGAGATACTTATTTTGTATTGTCTGCAAAAGAGAATGGTATTGTCGTAGAATTTCATTATGGAAAAGAAGGACAGGTAAGTACGAAAGCAACCACAGGAAAGTTCTTTAAAATCTATTATGGAAATAAAGATCTGCTAAGTTATAAATCTTATTTAGACCAGCAGATTAAATACACTCTTCATGACAATGATGTTACAGAATATGATGAACGTGACTGGAGCAAATATTCAATCGAACGTCTGAAATCTTTTTATGATGGTTATGAAGAGTGTCTGACTATGTTAGACAAAATGGAATTAACCATTGAAGAGGAAGTTGGGAAAGTAACAGCAGATCTGCTCTCAGGACAGAAATCTATCATAGATAAACTTCGTAAAAATTATACTGCTTATGTAGAAGATATCACAAATATCAAATTTCTTTTGGAAGATCAGGTATTTTCTTTGTATTACTGTTTGGATTCCGAACAATTGGCTGAGCAGTATCCACCGTTAAATAATTCACAAGACTATCATTATAAATTGCAGATATGCTCTTCTATAAGAGAAGCATTAGATAGTCTTATCAATGGTTACCTAATTGCATTAAATGTCTATAATGATGATGGTTCAGTGGGTGTAGGGAATAATCCACAGTATGTAGGCTCTTTATCTTCACCAAATCATGGAGTACAGTGTCTTAACTGTGGAAGTACCAATCTTCAATATGACAGAGATTATGGAAGATATTATTGTACCAATAAAGGATGTACAGCTGGATACAAAAAAGTTGTTACCTATTTTGATTATGCAAAAGCAATCTATAAATGGTTTGATGAAAATTACGGAAAGGGCGACTATTTCTCGGATATTGAAGATAATATTCGTAAAATCCAGACTGATTTATACATTCGCAACAATTTTACGGACGAGAACTATAAAGAGTTGTGTTCGTTTATTCGTGAAGATGTGTATGAGAATTCCAATTACACCTCTGATAATATCGTGGATAACACAAGGCTTTTGGAAACGGCACGTAAATTTGTCGATCGAGCAAAACAACAATTAGCTATTGCCTGTATTCCTCAGATAAGTATTACTGCTACTGCGTCAAGTTTACTTGTTCAAAGTGATATTCCAAATGAAGAACTGTTTGATGATTTTGCCATAGGGAATTATATTCGTGTTTCTATTGATGATACGGTTTATAAATTGCGTATCATTGGAATCAAATATGATTTTGAGAATCTGGAAAAGGTTGAGGTCACTTTTAGCAATGTCACAAAATCATTATTCGGTGCAATGAGTGACATTCAAAATATTTTCCAACAAGCATCTTCTATGGCTACTTCTTTTAGCAGTGTTGCAAAACAGGCTGAAAATGGTCAAACTGCCGCACGTAAATTTGAGTATATCAAAAAAGAGGGATTGGACTCTTCTCTCGGTGCAATAAAAGCAGCAAAGAATCAGGAAATTGTTGTGGATGATCATGGTATTCTGTGTCGTTATTATAACAAATGGTTGAATCAATATGATGACAGGCAGTTGAAAATCATCAATCAGAATATTGTCATGACAGATGATGCATGGGAGAATGCAAAACTTGCTATTGGTCTTGGACAATATAATGGTGAAGCGAAATGGGGAGTCTGGGCAGATATGCTTGTTGGTGACTTAATAATCACAAAGGATTTAAAGGTTATCAATGATGGTAATACTGTTGAACTCAATAAAGATGGTCTTGTCTTAGATGGTGGTGCAATCAAATGGAAAAATAATAAATTAGGAACGGATGCTATAAATGGGTTAGATGATAGTCTATCTGACCTTGGAGATAAAATCACGAAAGGTGACAAGGCAAATAGTGATGCTTTAGCTTCTTATCAAAAGGAAATTAAGAAATTCCAAGATGCTGTAAATGGCTCTCTTGGTGTCACTACTATCACTTCTGATTCTGCTATATTCCCTAAAATAGGTGGTGGATATCTATATATTAGCAAGGATAAGTGTAGTGTAGAGATTGATCCTGAGCAGAAAAATGTCCCTAATAATTCAAATGTTATAAAAGTAACTGCGAATGGTTCTGACGTATTCTATATTACCAGAAATGGTGATGGATATTTTAAGGGTGAAATACAAGCTACAAGTGGTTCTTTTAAAGGCAAAGTAACTGCGGATAGTGGTAAAATTGGAAGTTGGAATATTGATAATGGTTGGTTGCGATTAAACGAAGAGTATACTGTTCTTAGTGATGGAAATATTAGTTCTGCTGGCATTAATTGGTCAATTAGAAATAAAAATAATACGTCTGAGTATTATGATACAAACATGAATGGTGCAAATACTGAAATGACGTGCAAAGGTGCTGTTAAATTTCGTTTTAATAGTTATGGTGATGCAGTAAATAGTATATCATCAAATTGTTTATATACAGATGTTGGATATATAAAGTTAAAATCAAGTGGAAATGTAAATTTGAATGGTTCTGATGTAAACTTAAGTGCTAGTGGTGCAGCGAGTTTAAGTGCGACTGGTAATGTAAACTTAAGTGCTAGTGGTGCAGCGAGTAGTATAGAAATGAATGCGAAAGAAGTTCATGTAAATACGAACATTGTTTTAACAAATCCAGGAACAAATTCGTTATATGGATATAATTGGAATAAAACCTCCATTTTTAAAATAACAGGAATTACTTATTTGAGTGATGGTAGGCACACGACAGATTTTGGCAATAATTTGATTGGAACAAATATTTATGGCAATCAAGTCAGTATTATAGGTCAAACTCCAACTGGTAAGGGAGATATACATATTGATGGTGCATCCATTTATATGACGACTATATCAGGTGGTGTATATAGCAATGGTTCTCTTATTGCTACATCAGATAAAAGAGTTAAAAAAGATATATCTTCATTTGATAAACGCTATGAAAATTTCTTTATGTCGTTATCTCCTTCGATTTATAAGTTTATTAACGGAACGTCAGATAGATATCATTCAGGTTTTATTTCACAAGAAACTGAGGAAGCTCTGGTATCTAATGGATTAACTACAAAAGATTTTGCTGGGTTTATCATATATAACGACCCAGAAACGAATGAAGAAAAGTATGCTTTACGATATGAAGAATTTATTGCTTTAAATACGCATATGATTCAAAAATTGTATAAACGTATTGAGGAGTTAGAGAAAAAATTAGAGTCCAAATAAATGGACTCTGTGAAATATCAATCGAACGGAAATGGATTGTAAGGTTTTGGTGTTTCTTCTGTTGGTGTTGGAGTTGCAGTTGGAGTTGCAGTTGGAGTTGCAATTGGAGGCATTGTCTGAGTAGGCATAACAATTCTTACAGGAGTTGGTGTTGGCGGTATAGGTGTCGGAGTTGCATTGACCTTATCTTCCACCTTATTCAGTTTATCTTCCAACTTCTTAATCTTCTTATCAGCATCGCTCATAACAACTGTTACTTTACAAGAGTATTTTTTCTTACCACTCTTCGCAGTGATCGTAGTTTTTCCAACGGAAACTGCTTTGACTACACCTTTTCTTGAAACTGTGGCAACTTTCTTATTCTTGCTAGACCATTTTACTTTCTTTTTTGTGTTTTTCAGTTTTAATTTCGATGTCTTACCTGTTTGTAAAGTGAGTTTTGATTTGTTTAATTTCACTACTTTTTTTGCATTCGTTGACATCGGATTTACTGCTACTACTGTGATAGCAATCGCTGCTATGCTTGCTGTTAATGTTACAATGTTTGTTTTTGTCATAAAAATCTCCCTTCTTATTAGATAACTTTGTTGATAAGATATTGTGTTTGTATATTTTGTGTTACATATATCTTATTCTCTTGTTTTCAATGTTTATTGTAACATATTGGTAGAGAAAATGCAAATGGGGAGTGGATATAATTTGTTAAATTCCTATAGTAAATTTATACAACTGCACCGATTAACCGCTTGATTTACACACAATTATATGATATAATACATAATAGTCATATTGGAAGGAGATAAAAAACATGAGTAAATATCGTAAATTAAATTTTGGTAAATTAAATTTTTCAGATGATGTAGTTTCATATGAAGATGCTCTAAAAAAAGTTACTCCTTTACAGATTTCAGAAGAAATCATTTTAAGTAACAAAAAAATATATGTAACAAATGCAGAAAGGGATTGTGATAATCAATGTGTAAAGTTGGAGATATCTTGTTAATATTCAACGCAAGAAACAAAAGATCAGTTGGAATGCATCCATTCATCGTATTAGATGATAGTGAAGGGAAAGTAAGTGGTGTATATAGTTATAATTTTATAGGATTACTATTGACATCAGCAGATACAGAAGAAAAGAAGGAGCGATTAAGCAAGATTGAAGGTAATTTTCCTATAGCTGAAGAGGACAAAATATTAAATGAGGGTAGGAATCATGATAATAGAGATGCTTATGTTGAAGCAGATCAATTCTTCTATTTTGATAAGCACAAAATAAAATATATACACATTGGCTCTATTGAGCCAGATATTTATAACTTGATTGTGGAATTTATTGAAGAACTTGGAGAAAATGGAAAACAAATACATAGAATTCTTGACAAAGCAACAAAGATTGAATTAGAGGAAGAGACTGCTTAATGTTTATTTTTTATAATTACTAAGACGAACGAAAGAGTTTATCGCCAGTATTGTCTGTACTAGGTACAGATTAAAGGTAAATCCAAATGTAGTATGTTATGATTAGGTCATAACAAGTAAAAAGAGACATCGTTATGGTGTCTCTTTTTAATTTTATATAAAATAAAGGAGAAATAAATATATGAACGAAAAAAATAATAATCAAGAACAAGCTACAGTAATCCCTGCTTCTGTGGCAATCAATCAGTTTAAGGTAGATCTTTATAAGGCAATCAATGATTGTAAATTGCATCCAGTAGTCTTACATATGGTACTAAAGGATGTGTTTAATGAAGTAACCGCTACTGTTTCGAATTACGAACAGCAGGAAATGAAACAATATGAGGAATCTTTGAAAGAAGATGTAAACGAAGTTTCTGAAAAAATGTAACTGTAGAAAATAATTTTAATATAAAAAGGATGGTGACTTATGAATAAAATCATTACCCATCTTGACTTAGATTTGGCTTCTAGTAACGAGTATAAGATTATCAATGCTCAACAGTTAGATAATAATACTCGGAGACTAGAAGTCAATTTATTTCATGAAGGAAAAATTTATGATATATCAAATGTAACAAGAATTGAGTTACAAGGATCTCGTGGGGATGGATTAGTTATTAAAACAACGTTGTCACATAATGGGAATACTATTATTGTTGATTTTGATGATACTATTCTTGGTGCAAAAGGTCTTTGTAAACTGAAAATTGCTCTATATAATTCAAGAGAACTCCTCTCTTCTTTTCCTTTTATAATTCGTGTAGACGAAAATGTTTATGATGAGAATGGTATTATTGCATCTCCTGTTTATTCTGAGTTAGATGAGGCATTGAAGAAAGTTAAAGATATAGAAACTAAAGAAAGTTCCAGAGTTGAAGCCGAAAATAAACGAGTAAGTTCTGAACAAGCAAGAAATAATGCGGAATCTACCAGAATAAAAGCAGAGGAAAGTCGAGTTTCATCGGAAAATGAGCGACGAAATTCCGAGACTTCCATGGTTTCAGAGTTCACAAATATGAAAAATGAGTTATCTGAGATTGTTGAAAATAATAAAAATATAAATATTGAAGCAATTGCTCCAGATGACGAGCATTATCAAGTAAAAGTCACGGATAAAAACGGTACGTCTAAAACTTCTGCTAATTTATTAAGTAAATTATCAATTGGTACAGTAGAGACAGGCGAATATGATGAAGTTCCAACTGCTAATATTACAGGCAAATTTGGTGAGCAGAAATTAAATCTTAGACTTCCTATCGGTAAACCATTTAAAATAAAAAAGACATATTCTTCTATCACTGATATGAATCAAAATATTCAGGCTGACTTGGATTTATATGAATTTTGTATGATAGATACAGGTAGCGTTCAAGATGAAGATACGGCAAAATTATATATGCGAGATGTTGATGGTGCTCACTATATAACTGATTTATCTGGAGCGCAAGGCATTCAAGGCGTAAAGGGTGAAACTGGTGCAACACCTAATTTAACAATTGGAACAGTTGAGACAGGTGAACCTGGAACTGATGTTGTAGTAACTGTCACGGGGACAGATGAAAACCCTATTTTTAATTTTACTATTCCTAAAGGTGAAAAAGGAGATAATGGAGAAAATGCTACAATTACTTCTACCGCCACCAAAACTAAAGATGGTCTTATGTCATCTTCAGACAAAACAAAATTAGATGATATTGAAGCAGGAGCAAATAAAACGGTTATTGATACAGAATTATCTTCTACTTCCACAAACCCTGTGCAAAATAAAGTTATAAATACTGCAATCGAATCATTAAAAAAATCTGTCAGTGATGGAAAGGGTACTGTAGCGTCTGCCATCACTAACATGGGTGTCAGTACCGCGTCAGATGCCACCTTTGCCACAATGGCAACGAACGTAAAAAAGATTTTTCCCACACCAGCCCAATTTGCGGCAAAGTATAAAAACACTTTCCGCGCTTTGGCAAATGCACCAGTGAACTTTAATGGGGCAACCGCTGTCTGCCACGACAAACGAATCTATGTTCATGGAAGCTGTGCAGCAGCAGGCGGGGACTTTAAGTCTATGTACTGCTATGATATTGTCAGTAATACATGGGCTAAATTGGCTTCGTCCCCTGTAGAACATCAATGGCAGAATAATGTTGTATTGGTTGGCGATTCAATTCTGTACTTTGGCAATTGGACAGGAGTATCAATTCATTTATACCAGTACAACATTTCCTGGAATACCTGGACGGATAGAAACGTCAGTATTCCGCTTGCGGCGCAGGGAGCATCTGCTTTTATGCAGGGTGGCGCTATCAGGCTTTTGTCGTCACAATACATCAGTTATAAAAATAACTACTATTATTACAGCCTTATAACCAATACCTTTACCAAGGGCGCGAACTTAACAGATGCGGATGCAGCAGATATATATGGTGCCCAAACAGCTTCGATCACCGTAGGCGATAAAGTTTATCTCATCTGTGCTAAATCCGCTAAAATTAAAATCTTCAATGTAGGAGATTTTAAAACTATCGAGAATGTTGTGTCTCCTGGTAAATCGTTTGGATGTTCAACCAAGGTTGGTAATTTAATTTATACGGCAAGTACAAAATACGCTAATACACCTTATATATTTAATATGAGCACAAAAACTTTTACAAAACTTTTTTCCGATCATTATGGTAGTAACGCAGGTTGTGTTAATTTTGGCGATGAAGTTTTTTATATTGGTTCAAACCAATCTGGACATGAAAACAAAGCAACTAATATACATACGACTTTTTGCTTGGATAATTTATATTAAAAACAGAAGGGGGATTTTTATAACAATGGAAATATTCAGTAATGAGTTATCATATGAAATTTGTGAAGATGGGTATGATATATATCTAAATGGGACTAAGTGGATCTGTCAGCATGAACCTTATATACCATTTCCTGATTTTTCGTATGAGGAAAATGCGATTAAACAATGTGAAGAATTGGATGATACTGTTAATCCAGTTAAAATTCTTCAAAGATTAAAAGAATCCAAAATAAACGATTCCAAGACTATATTGAAAGATTTTTTGGAAAAAAGTTACATTGAATTAGAAATGCATGGTGACACAAAAAAATATTCTGTTACAGAGGCAAAACAGAACCTCTTATCTTCTTTGATTCAAAGAGCACAGTATTGTGTTGACAATAACATAGAATTTCATCCTATGTGGAATTCTAAAGACGATGTATCAGAAGAATACACATTAGAGGAATTAAATGTTATTAGTGTTGCAATTTACAATTTTGTGCAAATCTACGTAAAAAAACAACAAGAATTAGAGAAACAGATTTTATTATGCGAAACAGAGGATGCATTAAATAAAATTACTATTGAAAATTTTTGCGAATAATTTTTAAAATGATAAATTTAAGGGAATAACCTAAATAAAAGGTTATTCCCTATTTTTTACGATTTTCATTGAACCTCAATGAATAGAATCCATTGCTTCTTGTAACTCTTCTATTGTTCTATGTGTATAAATATATTCAGTAATATCTTTAATATCATGTCCTACAAACATCTTTATGATGTATTGATTTACACCAGACCTTTGTGCCATTGTAATAAAAGTATGTCTCGTACAATGCGGAGTCATTGATTTATCAAACTCCATTAGTTCAACAACTTTTCTAAATCTGACTAAATACTGGTCATAACTAAGACCATTATATCCTTGTATGTTTGTTGGATCATTTATTAGATATTTACTATTCAATTCCTTTGCTTGCCTATATAACTTATTTACAATATCTTTTATTTTATGATGAATAGGGACAATTCTATCAGTTCCTGCTTTGGTCTTTGTGCCACCTTTGATAGTATTATCTTGCAAATTCACATTTTCTAGTTTTAGTTCAACAAGTTCTATTGGTCTCCATCCAGTATAGCATCCAAATAAAATAATATCAACGTATGGGACAATATATAAATTATTCCACATTTTATTGATTTCATCTTCTGAGAAAGGTTTTTTTATTTTTCTATTAAGCTCTTTTTCTTTAAAAACATCTTTTTCGAGTGAAAATTCTTTTGCATAATTTCTATCTACGATTCCTGCTTCAATTGCATAAGAATATATATGGTTAAAAACATATTTTATGGATTCTTTTGTACTAGGAGAAGCAGTTTTATATTTTCCTCGATATTTTCCTCGTGTCTCTAAGGCAGTGCCGTTTTCGATACAATCTTTCATATCTAGTATTGTGATGTCTCTGAATTTCATATCATATAATGAAGAACAATACTTGTATGCTGCCTTTATACGATATAAAGAAGAATTGCTCTTTTTCACTACTCTATCTTCGAACCATTTATTATATAGATTTTCAAAAGTGATATCTTTATTTTTTAAGTCAAATGGATTTTCAAGATATGCAGACAATGCTCTTTGTGCTTCTGCCTGAGTCTTATAATTTGATCCAATGGTTTTTATAATCTGTTTTGATTTTCCTGTTTTGGAATCAATATCCCAACCAATTGTAACTTTGGCTCTATATCGTTTTCGCCTTTTGTCAAAGCTAACACTACCTTCACCATTGCTTCGTTTTCTTCCCATTTTTAAACACTCCTTTTTGAAAATCTTTAATGCGTCTTACATGCGTCTTACGTGCGTCTTACCGATAGCCATACCACACCTTTTCATGACTTACCAGAGCAAATTTGACAATACTTTCCAAAAGCATAGTTGGAGTAAATTGTAAATACAATTTTTTTGCAAAGTCTGGAACTACCGTATTTTCGGTGTTTATAGTCGGTTCATAAATTGATTACGTAACTGACCGCAGGCAGCATCTATATCGCTCCCCATCTCTCTTCTTATTGTAACATTTATTCGATTTTCTTCAAGTACTAATTTAAAATCTCTAATGTTTTCTTCTTTCGAACGGTGGCATTTTCTCTCTTTTACTTCGTTGAGCGGAATGAGATTGATGTGGCAGTTCAAGCCTTTACATCTTCTCGCAAGCTCCAAAGCATGGGCTTTTCCGTCATTCACACCATCGATCATACTATATTCAAAGGTCACTCTGCGACCTGTATAGTCAACATATTCACGACAGACAGAAAAAATTTCTTCGATGGAATATTTTTTTGCGATTGGCATCGTTTTTTGTCGAATTTCGTCATTCGGTGCATGAAGACTGATTGCCAATGTGATCTGTAATTTTTCTTTCATCAGATCACGGATGCGGTCGACCAATCCACAGGTAGACACCGTGATGCTTCTCTGACTGATCTGAATCCCCTGTGGATGCGACAGCAGTTTCACAAATCGGATCAGATTGTCATAATTATCAAGCGGTTCGCCCATTCCCATAACGATAACATTGGATACGCGCTCACCGGTCTCCTTCTGAATCTCATAAATCTGCGAAAGCATCTCGCCGGCAGTCAGGCTTCTTGTAAGCCCGGTCAACGTGGAAGCACAAAAAGTACATCCCATCCGGCATCCAACCTGAGAAGAAATACACACGCTGTTGCCATGATGATATTTCATCCACACACTCTCGATCAGATTGCCATCGGCTAGGGAAAACAGGTATTTTGCCGTATCTCCGGCTTTTGACATCTGTTTTTTCACAAGTGCCACACCGGAAACCATGTAGTTTTCCTGCAATGGCTCCAAAAATGCTTTCGGAAGATTGGATATTTCTTCCAAATTTTCAACCTGTTTTTTATGGATCCATTCAAATAACTGTTTTCCGCGGAACGTCTTTTGCCCCATACTTTCGGCAAGTTCTGTCATTTCTTCGATTGTAAGACTTCGCAAATCCTTCTTTTCCATCTATTTCTCCTTTACGAGTCGTGCCACAAAAAAACCGTCGCTGCCATTGACACCCGGCAGGATCTGAAGCATTCCCTCTTTTGTCATCTTGTTCCGAAGCGATTCCGGAAGAAATTCATCCAGACTCTCTCGTTTCAGCGGAAAATGTTCTTCGAGATAGGCAACATTTTCCTCATTTTCCTGCGGACTGACGGTACATGTGCTGTAGATCAATGTACCTCCCGGCTTCAATGCCGGCAGAATCCCGTTCAGAATCTCTCTCTGAATCGGCACAAGCTCTTCGATATGGGAAACGGCATCATAGCGTATCTCCGGCTTTTTCCCGATCACTCCGATCCCGGAACACGGAACATCCGCCAGTATAACATCTGCCATTTCTTTCCATTCCGGATCTTCTTTTCTGGCATCCCAGACTTTTATCTCCACTTCCGGTTCGTGCAGTCTGACTGCATTTTCCCGGATCCGTATCAGTTTCTTTTCGGACACATCTCTCGCACAGATATGTCCTTTCCCTTTCAAAAGATCAGCGGCATGAAATGTCTTTCCCCCGGGGCTGGCGCACACATCAAGTACCCGGTCTCCCGGCTTTATACCGGAGATCACTCCCGGAAGCATCGAACTTTCATCCTGTACGGTAAAATGTCCTTCGGAAAATCCCGGAAGAGTTTCCACATTTTCGACATGTGTAAGGCAGAACCCCTCATTCAAATGCGGCAGCTCATTTACTTCGATGCCTGCCTCTTCCAATTCTTTCCTTACTTCTTCCGACGACGCATTTTTCGTATGTACCCGGATACAGACCGGTTTTGGCCCCTGAAATGCTGCCAGCATCTTCTTCGTACTCTTTTTTCCATACTGGGTTAATAAGAGAGTACAAAGTTCTTTTGGCACCGCGTACAAAAACGAATATTTGTCTGCAATATCCCGCTTTTTCGCCGCCATCTCTTCGCGCAGTTTTTCTTTGTCTTTTCGCGCCAGATTGCGTAACACGCCATTGACAAACCCGGAATATTTTTCCAGTTTCTTCCTTTTTGTTAATAAAACCATCTCATTGCAGGCGGCGGCATCCGGCACCTTATCCATATAAAACAACTCATAAGTTCCCATCCGCAGAATCGTGCGGATGACCGGATCCATCTTGGCTACCGGCGTATGGGAAACCGCTCCCAGATATTCATCCAGCTCGATTGCCCGTTCAATGGTTCCCAATGCTTCTCTCTGTACGAAATGCCGGTCCCTCGCCATATGCATGGTTTCTTTCCGGCAGATCTCATGAAACAATTCATCGCTATGCTTTTTTTCTTCCAATGTTCCATAGACGATATCAAATATATAATCTCTCACAAATTTTCTCCATTACTCTTCACAGCCAAGCAGGTCGCCCGCTTTCATCTGCATGCCACGCAGAAAATCTCCGGCAGCCATCCGTTTCTTTCCTTCCAGCTGAACCTGCCGTACTTTCAGGCAGCCTTTTCCCGTCTGGATCAAAAATCCGTCTTTTTGCAGTTCCACGATCTCGCCAGGTCTGCCTTTGCTGTCATTGTCCACGACGTCAGCTTCCCAGATCTTGAGCAGTTTTCCATGATAATGCGTATACGCACTCGGCCACGAATTCAAACCACGCACATAACGCTCGAGACGAACCGCCTCTTCCTGAAAATCCAGTTCTCCCATCTCCCGCGTGAGCATTTTGGCATACGTGCTCTCTTCGTCTTTCTGCTTCACCGGCTTTACTTCACCATTTTCAATCTCTTCCAGCGTTTTCAGAAGCAATGGTCCACCGAGGGTAGAAAGCTGATCAAACAGGCTCTCGCCGGTTTCTGTACCAAGCAGCGGCACTTCTTCCGTGGCAAGCATATCTCCGGTATCCAGTCCGACATCCATCTGCATGATCGTGACTCCGGTCTTTTTATCACCTTCCAGAATCGACCATTGAATCGGCGCTGCCCCACGCCATCTCGGCAAAAGGGAAGCATGCACATTGACGCATCCATATTTGGGAAAATCCAGAATTTCTTTTGACAAAATCTGTCCAAAAGCAACGACTACGATAATGTCGCAGGAAATCTGTTTTAACGTCTCTACAAACTCCGGATCTTTGACTTTTTGCGGCGTATATACCGGAATCCCATGTTTTACCGCCACTTCTTTGACTGGTGTAAAAATGAGTTTTCCGCTGCGTCCTCTCGCCTTATCCGGCTGCGTAACAACGGCTTTTACCGTGTGTTTTTCCGATGCGGTCAGCGTCTCCAGCACCGGCACGGCAAAATCCGGGGTTCCCATAAAAATAATATCCATTTAGTCCTCCATTTCCTCGTCCACATCGACAAGCTGGCCTTCTACTTTATCGACATACAACTGTCCGTCAAGATGCTCGATCTCATGAATCAAGGCGCGGGCAAGAAGTTCTTCGCCCTCGATCTCAAATTCATTCATATCAAGATCATAAGCTTTTGCACGCACAATATTGGGTCTTGTCACGATACCGGCTTTTCCCGGTACACTTAAGCATCCCTCGCTGCCGCGCTGCTCTCCTTCGGTATGAGTGATAACCGGATTGATCAATATGATCGGAGAGTCCTGCTCCGGACTGATATCGATTACGGCGATCCGTTTCAGGATTCCTACCTGAGGTGCTGCCAGTCCGACACCGTCTGCCTCATACATCGTATCCAGCATATCCTGCACAAGCTCTCTTGTCTTATCTGTCATTTCTTTTACTTCTTTGGCTTTTTTTGTAAGTATTTCGTCGCCAATAACTCGTATGTTTCTGATTGCCATAGTTTTCGTCCTTTCTTATCCATCTAACTCATACTGCACATAACATGAATGTTGTCTGTTTTCCATCCATGCGGTAATTTCTTCCTTGATTCCAAGAAGCATCTCCGTCTCCGCTCCTTTGATCATCAGCTGCCAGTGGAAACGGTCTTTCCGCTTTCGAAGTCCACCTGCGGATGGCCCTAACACGCTGACTTTTCCGGCATACCTCTGCGAGATCCATTCTGCCATTTTTTGTAAGATTTCCTCGCACTCCTCTTTTTTTTCTGCGGATATCATCACGCGAAGCATCGCTTTACACGGTGGATATCCGAGCATTCTGCGGTACGCCAGCTCATTGTCATAGAAAATGGTATCGTCATGCTTTCGGATGCTCTCGATAACATAATGTTCCGGCTTGTACGTCTGAATGATCACTTCGCCCGGCTTTTCACCGCGGCCGGCTCTTCCGCTTGCCTGCTGCAAAAGCTGAAACGTCCGCTCACTGCTTTGATAATCCTGCTCAAACATACTCATATCAGCAGCAAGAGCAGCCACCAAGGTAACATTCGGAAAATCATGCCCTTTTACAATCATCTGGGTTCCGATGAGAATATCTGCTTTTCCCTCGCGGAACGCGGACAAAATTCCCTCATGTCCGTTTTTTCCGGTCGTGGTGTCAGCATCCATTCGCAAAATTCGCGCTTTCGGCATCAAATGGCGAAGCATCTCTTCGACTTTCTGTGTCCCCAGTCCAAACGTCGCGATATAGGGAGAACCGCATTCCGGACACCGCTCCGGCATCGCGACAGAATGTCCGCAATAATGACATACCAGCGTGTCCACATCGCCCACATGATTTTTATGTGCTGTCATCGATACATCACAATGAGAACATTGTATCACATTTCCGCAATTTCTACAAGAAACAAAACCGGCATACCCTCTGCGGTTAATAAATAACATCGCCTGTTCGCCCTTTGCAAGGCACTCTTGCAGTTTCTGCTGCAAAAGGCGGCTGAACACAGAACGGTTTTTCGCTTTCAATTCTTCCCGCAGATCCACGATATCTATGTTTGGAAGTGCCGCATTACCGGCACGTTTCGTCAAACGGTATTCTTTGTAACGTCCTTCCTTTGCTGCCTGATAGCTCTTCACCGAAGGCGTCGCCGAGCCGAGAACCACACTTGCCCCTGCCAGTTTTGCCCGGTATACCGCCACTTCATCGGTGTGATACCGGGGCGAACTTTCACTGATATAACTTGTCTCATGTTCTTCATCCATAATAATGATGCCAAGCCGCTCAAATGGCGTAAACAAAGCAGATCTCGGTCCTATCATTATATCAATATCCCCATTTTTTGCCATTTCAATCTGGTCTGCCCGTTCGCCCTCAGAAAGCCGCGAATGCAACACAGACACTCTTCCCGGAAATCGTTTTTGAAACCGTGAAACGGTCTGAAATGTCAAGGCAATCTCCGGGATCAAAACGATCGCCTGTTTTCCCTCTGCCAGCACTTCACTGAGAAGCTGCATGTAAACTTCGGTTTTTCCACTTCCGGTAATCCCATATAATAAATAGGTTCTTCGTATCCCTTCGCCATATTCTTTTACAAAATCTTCCACTATTTTCTGCTGTTCTTCGTTTAGTTTTGGTGGAAGCTGTCTTCCCTGCGCCGGTTCCTGTACCGCTTTCCGGTAAATGCGCTCTTTGCTCACGCGCACAATCCCGTCTTTTACAAGTCCATCGATCACGGCTTTATTTGCCTTGTATTTTTGGATTGCCGTACGCCGGTTGATGACATCTCCCTCGGCGAGCATTCCCTCGATCAGACGTACCTTGGCAGCATAACGTCTTCGTTTATATTCCCCCAGAATGTCTTTTACTTTATTTTTTTCCATAGCAAAAGTAAGCCAGTGTTCTTCCACTGACTTCACTTTTTTTCGTATCGGAATTACAGTTTTGATCGCCTCATTCATCGTCGAGCCATAACGCTCTCTAATAAATCCTGCCACCTGCAGGAGTTCGCTTTCTACCGGCATCTGCTTTGTAGCGATGCTCACAATCTCTTTCATGCGTGAGACATCAAATGCGGCTTTTTCTGTCAAATGAATGACAAATCCTTTCAAGAGGCGGTTTCCCCGCCCAAAAGGCACCTGAACCGGAGTTCCGATCCGAATCTCCGATTTCAGGCGCTTTGGTACTATATATTGGTACGTTTTGTCTAACGCTTCGACGCTGATATCTACGATGATATCCGCAAACATTACATCACAACCTTTTGCACTACTTCATCCATGTGCATTCCGCGGGAACCTTTTACCAAGATCCAGTCGCCCTCTTTGGCACATTTCTTTACAAACGCAGCGGCCTCTTCATTGTCTTTACAAATTTTTACAGCAATATTCGAAGTTTCTTCCACTTGTTTTGCGATGAACGAAGCTCCTTCGCCCACTGTAACCACAAGATCCAATGTTTTTCCCTTCTGCGCTTCTTTTACAATAAATTCGCCGATCCCGCGATGCAGCTTTTCGGACTGTTCTCCGAGTTCCAGAACATCTCCCAGCACCACGATCTTCTGTCCCGTCTTTGCATAATCAAACAGGGCATCGATATTGCTGTTAATGGAGTCCGGGCTGGCATTGTACGTATCGTCGATCACATGATATCCATGGGCATCTTTTCGTTCTCCACGCATGGAAAACGGACGGTACTCTTTCAACGCCTGTACGGCATCGTCAAACGCCACACCAAACTGCTCCCCGAGAGCCATCGCAACCAAGGCATTATTCACATTGTGGCCGCCCATCACAGACAATTCGACTTCACCTGTCTGTCTGCCATGATAGACAAATTTCTGCCCGGTTTCGGTTACCATAAGATCCGTCGCCCTCACCTCGCAGTCCGCTTCGGTTCCATAATAACAGATCGGACATTTGGCCTCGCACAATGAATATGGCACATTTTCATCGGTAATCTGCTTCATGTCGCCATTTCCGCAAATATACAATTTGCCATCGTGTGAAGTTCCGACATATTTGACAATATGTCCTTTCTCCTTGGCAATATTTTCACGGCTGCCAAGATTTCCGATATGGGACACCCCGATATTGGTCATTACTGCCGTCTGTGGTTTGGCAATTTCTACCAATCGTGTCATCTCGCCCGGAAGACTCATTCCCATCTCAAAGATCGCAAGTTCGGTCTCCGGCTCCAATTCAAACATCATCAGAGCCACGCCGATCTGGCTGTTCCAATTTCCCTGCGTCTTTACGACACGGTATTTTTTCTCCAATACCGCGCTGATCATCTCTTTGGTCGTCGTTTTTCCGACACTTCCCGTCACACCGATAACCGGAATATCAAACCGGCTGCGATAATACGCCGCTGCCTTTTGAAGTGCCGCAAGGGTGTCTTCCACATAAATACAGCAGCCCGAAACCGCCGGTGCAACATCTTTTCGCGATGAAAATGTCACGCCGGCTCCTGCCTGCATCACCTGTGGGATAAATTGATGGGCATCTACCCGTTCTCCCACGATTGGCACAAACAGAGAACCTTTTCCGGCTTTTCGTGAATCGGTCACCACATTTGTAACAACACCATTTTCGTCTCCCCAAAGCAGAGTTCCGTCCACTGCTTTGAGGATTTCACTGATACCAATTGGAATCATCGTTCTCGTCTTTCCTCTCTATCCGATCAGCCGATGACATCTGCCATATCAAACCGGCCAGTCTCTTTTCCATTCAAAAATTTTGCTGCGGCAACCGCACCTTTTCCAAATACTGCCTTACTGTATGCCGTATGGGAAAATGTTACCACTTCATCCGTTCCGGCAAAGATCACATCGTGGTCGCCAACAATTGTTCCGCCGCGCACCGCGCTGATTCCGAGTTCTTTTTTGCCTCGTTTTTCTCTCCTCTGGGAACGGTCAAAAATATATTCATACCGGTTATCCATCGCCTCATTGACAGCATCTGCAAGCGCAAGTGCCGTTCCCGATGGAGCATCCAGTTTCTGGTTATGATGTTTCTCTACGATCTCCACATCAAATCCCTCTGCTGCCAGCACCTTAGCAGCTTCCTGCACAAGGCGCATCAAAGTATTGATACCCAGTGACATATTGGCAGATTTTAACACTGCTGTCTTTTTCGATGCCTCTTCAATCTTTGCCAACTGTGCCTCGTCATACCCTGTCGTACACAATACAACCGGCACTTTCTTTTCTTCACAGTATGCCAAAAGATCATCCAAAATCTTTGGTGTCGAAAAATCGATCACGGCATCGGCTTCCACATCACAGTCTTTGATGGAAGAAAATACCGGGTAATCCTTGGAACCGTCATCCACAATGTCAATTCCTGCTACGATTTCTGCTTCCGCATCTTCACTTACAATTTTTGTAATTGTCGTTCCCATAGCGCCATTACAGCCGCTCATAATGATTCTTGTCATGTCGTACATTTCCTTCCGTTGTCTTTATTTTACTTCAATCCCTGCTTTTTTCATCTCGTCAGCAAGCACTTTGGCATGCGCTTCTTCCATCTCGGTCAATGGCATACGAAGTGGTCCTACTTCCATTCCCATCATGTTCATTGCCTTTTTGACCGGAATTGGGTTCACCTCGCTAAACAATGCATGGATCAGATCCAGATATCCCAACTGCATATCCATTGCTTTTTTCGTATCACCGGCAAAGAATGCAGCTGTCATATCATGTGTCTCCTGTGGCAAAATATTAGAAAGCACGGAGATCACACCTTTTCCACCGAGGGAAAGTACCGGGATGATCTGGTCGTCGTTTCCGGAATACAGATCCACGGAACCGCCTGCCATGCTCAGTACGTCTGCCACTTCGGAAAGATCGCCTGTCGCATCTTTTACACCTACAATATTATCTACTGTCTTGCACAATTCTACTACGGTTTCCGGTGCGATCTTCACGCCGGTACGTCCCGGAATATTGTAAAGAATAATCGGAATGTTTACGCTTTCCGCAACGGCTTTGAAATGTGCTTTCAATCCGTTCTGCGTACATTTATTATAATATGGTGTTACTAACAAAAGGCCGTCCGCACCGGCTGCCTCTGCTTTTTTCGAGAGATCAACCGCAGTGCGTGTACAATTAGAACCTGTTCCGGCGACTACCGGGATTCTTTTATTTACTACTTCGCAGCAATAACGGATACACTCGATATGCTCTTCCACCGTAAGAGTAGAAGCTTCGCCTGTTGTACCGCAGATAATGATCGCATCGGTATGTCCCGCGATCTGCTGCTCGATCACTTCCTTTAATTTGTCATAGTTCACACTTCCGTCCTGATTCATCGGAGTAACAAGTGCTACTCCGGCTCCTGTAAAAATAGCCATAATTTCCTCCATTCTGCCGCGCCGCGGCGGCCATACATATATTTTTCCTGTAATGTAACCATTCAGAATCCAATGTAGGGGTGTCCTAAATAGTTACGTTGTTACAAACAGTTGAGTTTCTTTGCACTAAAACTAAAAAGGATATGCAACGTTCCGTGGAATGCTGCATATCCGCAATTTCAATACTTTGTAGCACTCCATCATAAAGATGACAGTCATATACCTGTTTGATATATGCCCAGGGTTAGCAGCATCAGGTCACTGCCCCCTTCGGCAGACTTTCCTTTCTTTGAGCCATCACTTGTGTACCTGACACATCAGGAAAAATACTGATAAAGTCCGCGCCTCTACTGTTTTATTAACTTACTTTTTATCATAACACTTCTGTATGTGTTCGTCAAGAACTTTTCATGCAGTCATGAATCGGTTTTACTCTTGAAATTCTAACATTAAATCAATTCATGAATCTCCTGCAGTGATTTGACACCGATCTCGCCTTCATGGATCACGGTATAGATTCCATCTGCCGTAGCTTTTGCTGCTGCCATCGTCGTCATATATGGAATTTTTGCCTTAATCGCATTTTTACGGATGTAACTGTCATCAAATGCCTTCTCATCGCCCGTCGCCGGAGTATTGATGATCAGCTGGATCTTTCCATTGATGATCGCATCCACGATGTTTGGTTTGCCTTCCTGCATCTTATTGATACGTTCTGCCTTGATTCCATTTTCTTTCAGCAATTCGTACGTTGTTCCGGTTGCGAGAATTCCAAAACCGCAATCCTCGAATTTCTTTGCTACTTCAACGAGTTCCGGTTTGTCTTTCTTGCTGACACTCATCAGCACATTTCCTTCCTTCGGAAGTCTTGTCTGGGTCGCTTCCTGTGCCTTAAAGAAGGCCTCTCCGACATTTTCCGAAAGTCCGAGAACTTCTCCGGTTGAACGCATTTCCGGTCCGAGTACCGGGTCTACTTCCTGGAACATGTTGAATGGGAATACGGCTTCCTTCACTCCATAGTATTTTGGATTTACCGGTTTCATATTCTCGATCGGAGAAGGATTTCCGGTCAATTCTCTTGTCATGATCTGGGTTGCCAGTTTTACCATCTGTACATTACATACTTTGGATACCAATGGAACCGTACGGGAAGCTCGCGGATTTGCCTCCAATACATATACTTTTCCATCTTCGATCGCATACTGCATATTCATCAATCCGCAGACGCCCATTTCTTCGGCAATTCTGCGTGTGTAATCTTTGATCGTCTCGACAAGTTCTGCCGGAATATTTTTGGATGGAAGGATACATGCGGAATCTCCCGAATGCACTCCTGCCAGCTCAATATGCTCCATAACAGCCGGTACAAAAGCGTGTTTTCCGTCTGCGATCGCATCTGCCTCGCATTCCATCGCATGACGAAGGAAACGGTCAATCAGGATCGGGCGGTCCGGTGTCACACCTACGGCTGCTGCCATATATTGTTTCAGGCTTTCCGGATCATTGACTACTTCCATGCCACGTCCGCCGAGGACATAGGATGGACGAACCATAACCGGATAACCGATCTCATCTGCAATTTTAAGCGCATCTTCTACATCTACCGCCATCCCTGCTTCCGGCATTGGAATGTTCAATTTTTCCATCATGCCGCGGAACAGATCACGGTCTTCTGCCATATCAATGATCTCCGGCGAAGTTCCGAGGATATTGACTCCATTTTTCTTCAGATCTGCTGCCAGATTCAGCGGTGTCTGTCCACCAAACTGAGCGATAACACCGAGTGGCTTCTCTTTTTCATATATACTCAAAACATCTTCAAGTGTTAATGGCTCGAAATACAATTTATCGGAAGTATCGTAATCTGTCGATACGGTTTCCGGATTACAGTTTACAATAATTGTCTCAAATCCCATTTCTTTCAGAGCAAAGGCTGCATGTACACAGCAATAGTCAAATTCGATACCCTGTCCGATACGGTTTGGTCCGCCGCCGAGAATCATGATCTTTTTCTTGTCCGTTACGGTAGATTCATCTTTTGCATTGTACGTAGAATAGTAATATGCACTATCTTTTGTACCACTTACACGAACCGGCTCCCAGCTCTCTGTGATACCAAATCCGGTTCTTGCCTTGCGAATCTCTTCTTCTGTCACATCGAGGATCTGTGCCAGATAACGGTCGGAAAAACCATCTTTTTTTGCTTTCTCAAGGACATCTTTTTCCGGCACTTTTCCTTTATTTGCCAAAAGCGCCTCTTCTTCCTCTACCAGTTCTTTCATCTGCTCGATAAAATAATGTTTGATCTGTGTGCGCTCAAACAATTCTTCCACGGTAGCCCCTTTACGAAGTGCCTCATACATGATAAACTGACGCTCACTTGTCGGATAGATCAGCATCTGCATCAATTCATCCTTTGTTTTCTCATGGAAATCTTTGGCAAATCCCAGACCATAACGTCCGATTTCCAGACTGCGGATAGCCTTCTGGAATGCTTCTTTATAATTTTTACCGATACTCATAACTTCGCCGACAGCACGCATCTGTGTTCCCAGCTTGTCCTCGGAATCTTTGAATTTTTCAAATGCCCATCTGGCAAATTTAATAACAACATAATCTCCGCCTGGCACATATTTGTCCAATGTACCATTGACGCCGCATGGAATCTCATCCAAGGTAAGTCCGGACGCAAGCATCGCAGATACGAGTGCGATCGGGAATCCTGTCGCTTTGGATGCCAATGCGGAAGAACGGGACGTTCTCGGATTGATCTCGATAACAACGATTCGGTCAGATACCGGATCATGGGCAAACTGCACATTGGTTCCACCGATTACCTGTACTTCATTTACAATTTTATATGCCTGCTCCTGAAGGCGTTTCTGAACGTCTTCGGAGATGGTAAGCATCGGCGCGGAACAGAAGGAATCTCCTGTGTGTACTCCGAGAGGGTCAATATTTTCAATAAAGCAGACCGTGATCATATTTCCTTTTGCATCACGCACTACTTCCAATTCCAATTCTTCCCATCCGAGAATGGATTCTTCGATCAATACCTGACCGACAAGACTTGCCTGAAGTCCACGTGCGCAGACGGTTTTCAATTCTTCTACATTATATACAAGTCCGCCGCCGGCTCCTCCCATCGTATAAGCAGGACGAAGAACGACCGGATAACCGAGTTTATCCGCGATCTCAAGGGCTTCTTCTACAGAATACGCCACTTCGCTTCGTGCCATCTCGATGCCAAGTTTATTCATCGTCTTTTTGAATTCGATACGGTCTTCTCCACGCTCGATCGCATCCACCTGAACACCGATTACTTTTACATCGTATTTATCTAAAATGCCGGCGCTTGCCAATTCGGAACATAAGTTCAGCCCTGACTGTCCACCAAGGTTTGGCAGGATCGCATCCGGACGCTCTTTTTCTATGATCTGCTCCAAACGTTTTACATTCAATGGTTCGATATAGGTAACATCTGCAATGTCCGGATCTGTCATGATCGTCGCCGGGTTTGAGTTTACCAGTACAATCTGGTATCCAAGCTGGCGAAGTGCTTTACATGCCTGTGTTCCTGAATAATCAAATTCGCAGGCCTGTCCGATGATGATCGGTCCTGATCCAATGATCAATACTTTCTTAATGTCCTCTCTTTTACTCACTTTTGTCCTCCATTCCGAAGCCGCATACGGCACTCTCTAAATTTCTCTATTCCTTTCTATTTTACAGAAAATTCAGAAAAAGTAAATAGGAAATGAGAAAATAAATAAATTTAGATGTAATATTTTATTGCAGAATGTCCCCCTTACCTTTCTCTTTCGTGACCGCTCGCGCTTAGAAGAACCCCGTAGCGGTGTCTGAGGGCAAAGAACGCCCTCTAGGCACCGACGGTGTTCTAAATCCCTTAGAGAAAGGTAAGGGGGACATTTCCCACATTAAAAAATTACATTAAAATAGAATTATTTTTTGTAATTAATTGAAATCCATCGAAAAAAGACTTTCAACTGTCTTTCAAACAGTTGAAAGTCTTTTTGTTTTCTGCTATGTACGATTACATAGATGTTATCTCACAGGATTTCTGAAACTTCATCTACGTAGGCTCGGATCTGTTCCGGCAGTTTGGTGCCGGTGATAATGAGTTTTCGGTAATCCCCCTGAATACGAAGCAAGTCTTCTACGTCATCCTCTGTCAAAATCCCAAGGTCAATCAATCCAAGCAATTCATCCAAAATAATAACATCGCTCTCTCCGGTTTCAAGAACTTTTTTTGAAAAGTTAAACCCATTTAGTATATTTGCTTTCTCTTCTTCTTTTTCGCTCTCTGACAAATCACAGTAACTGACGTCACTTTTATCAAATCGGAAAATCTGTACATCTGGTTCAAGCCGGTCTAAAACCTGAAACTCGTCGGCAACCTTTCCCTTCAGAAACTGGATCATCGTGATCCTCTGTCCATGCTGGAGTTCTCTGAGCGCCTGCCCTACAGCGGCAGATGTCTTTCCCTTACCTGTTCCATAAAAGGCTTGTATAATCCCTGATTCCATCGTCATAAACACCTCTCTTTAGTTTGTGCTGACACAGTTTTGACAACACTCGCTCATTTATGAGAAATAATTTACCACAAATTTTAAGAAATGGCAAGCAAATTTTTACGATCCCCTACTCGTCGTCCATACCATAAGTGTCAAATCCATCGGATCCTGATTCTTCAGATGCAGCTACAACCGCTGACATCGAATCCATTCGTTCCAGTTTGCTTACGGATATCTCATAAGCGATCCTAGTTTCAAATTCTTCGTCTCCAATGCGTTTTTGATACTCACGACTCTGGATTCTTCCCCATAGCTGAATGTGATCTCCTACTTGAAAACCATCGGCAAAACGTGCATTACGTCCCCAGCAGATACAAGGGATGTAATCGGATTTTCCATATGGACGGTTTACCGCAAGCAATACGTCTGCAATCTCGCGTCCCAATGGTGTCTTACGATATACCGGCACCTTACAGATATATCCGTCCAGGAAAATATGATTTGGTTTTTCACATTCTCCCGGCTCGTCGTCCACGCGGATGTCACGAACAAACATCGAAAGAACCAAACGATTGTGATTTTCTTCGTGACGATTGTAAGAGCGGAACTGTCCGGATGCTTCGATGAATTTTCCGCGGTAATCCTGTTTGACATCGATCAAACGTTCAGACACCATAAGCGGAATCGTATCGAATACATTACTTAGACGTCGTACTGACAATTGAAGAGTATAGAATCCCTCTCCATACACCTCATGGCTGAAGGTGAAATCGCTGATCACCTCTCCATACACATTTACCTGATTGTTTCCTAGCACCTTATCTGTCATCATATATGACCCCCTTTGTTTATTTACCTGTGTTTTGGCATCGAACAGCACTTGATGTCCTGTGTGCAAAACAACACACTTTAATATTATAACACAGACTTTTTTTCTTTACCATATACTATATGCACAAAATTTTCTTTTTAGAACAAAAACTTTCGATTTGCCATATCTTTTTTTCTGTGCTATGATAGAGAACAGAGTTTTTAAAGTAAACATATGAAAGGACGATTAAAAAAATGGTAAAATCAAGAGATGATATAAGAAATATTGCAATCATTGCCCACGTCGATCACGGAAAAACAACCATCGTGGACGAATTGCTCAAACAAAGCGGGGTCTTCCGAAAAAATCAGGAAGTTGCGGAACGTGTTATGGACTCCAATGATATTGAAAGAGAACGTGGTATTACCATCCTTTCTAAAAATACAGCCATTCATTATAATGATATTAAAATAAATATTATTGATACTCCGGGACATGCTGATTTCGGCGGCGAAGTAGAACGTGTCCTCAAAATGGTAAACGGTGTCGTTCTTGTGGTCGATGCCTTTGAAGGGGCGATGCCTCAGACAAAATTTGTATTGAAAAAAGCGTTGGAACTCAGCCTTCCTGTCGTTGTCTGTGTCAATAAGATCGACCGTCCGGAAGCTCGTCCGGCAGAAGTTGTCGATGAGATCCTGGAACTTTTCATTGACCTCGATGCCAATGAAGAGCAGCTTGACTGCCCATTTATCTTTGCTTCTGCCAAAGAGGGAATTGCTTCCACTTCTTATGAAGAACCGGGAACTGATATGAAACCTCTGTTTGATGCGATCGTAAATTATATTCCGGCTCCAACCGGAGATCCGGATGCAGATACCCAGGTTCTTATCAGTACGATCGATTACAATGAATATGTCGGTCGTATCGGTGTCGGAAAAGTGGACAACGGTTCTGTGCGCGTCAATCAGGATGTTGTGATCGTAAATGCACACGATCCGGAAAAAAATAATAAAGTAAAAATCAGTAAATTGTATGAATTTGAGGGATTGAACCGTGTTGAAGTAGAAGAAGCCGGCATCGGTTCCATCGTAGCAATCTCCGGTATTTCGGATATTCACATCGGGGATACGCTGTGTTCTCCGGAAAATCCAAAACCGATTCCATTCCAGCGAATTTCCGAACCTACCATCTCTATGGACTTTATCGTAAATGACAGTCCGCTTGCCGGTCAGGAAGGAAAATACGTTACTTCCCGTCATTTGCGTGACCGCTTATATAAAATGCTCAATACCGATGTCAGTCTTCGTGTCGAAGATACTGAGACGACCGAGGCTTACAAAGTTTCCGGCCGTGGAGAACTGCATCTTTCCGTATTGATCGAGAATATGCGCCGCGAAGGATATGAATTTGCAGTCAGCAAACCGGAAGTTTTGTATAAAACCGATGAATCCGGGAAAAAATTAGAACCAATGGAACGTGCTTATGTGGATGTACCGGATGAATTTACCGGAACGGTGATCGACAAGCTGAGCCAGCGTAAAGGAGAACTGCAGGGCATGAGCCCACTCAATGCCGGTACCACTCGTCTGGAATTCTTGATTCCGGCCCGCGGACTGATCGGTTATCGTGGAGAATTTATGACCGATACCAAAGGAAACGGTGTCCTCAATACCGAATTTTACGGCTATGGCGATTACAAAGGCGATATTGCATACCGTAAGCAGGGTTCCCTGATTGCCTACGAATCCGGTGAAACAGTTACGTACGGACTTTTCAATGCCCAGGAACGTGGTACTCTTTTCGTCGGTCCCGGCGAAAAAGTATACGGTGGAATGGTCGTTGGCCAAAATGGAAAGACCGATGACATCGAAGTAAATGTCTGCAAGAAAAAACAGCTTACCAACACTCGTGCTTCCGGTTCGGACGATGCTCTCCGCCTGTCTCCGAAAAAGGAACTCAGTCTGGAAGAAGCCATCGAATTTATCGATACCGATGAACTTCTGGAAATCACACCGGAAAATCTTCGTATTCGTAAGAAAATATTGGATGGTACTGCCCGTTATCGTGCCAGCCGCAACAATAAAAACAGCTAATATATAGGAATGGAGACTTTCGAATGATTTTGCAACCGATTAGTCCTTTCGTCCAGAAAACATTTGAATCGTATGAGAAACTGCGCCCTTGCTTTATGAGTGAGGGACATTTTCTCAATCAGTTCTTATGGGAAAGTTATTATCATACCATGTTTGCCACTGATGATATCGCGCTGTATCTCTTTTTTGAATACCGGGGCGAAAAAAAGGCATTCTGCCCTCTTTGTTCCGTCGATGATCTGCCGGAAGCTTTCCGCCGCATGGAAAAGCAGTTTCACGACGAATGGAACGCCCCATTAGATATTTATCTGGTGGACGATCTGACAAAAAATGTATGGGAACAGGCAGGGCTGCTTAAAAATTATACCCGGACTGCCGAGCGTGACAGTTTTGATTATATCTATGAAGCTGAAAAATTGAAGACGTTGAGCGGACGTGCCATGCACAAGAAAAAGAATTTAGTCAATTCCTTCCTCCGCGAATACGAAGGCCGTTTTGTCTACGAGACACTCGGCTGCGGAGATATCGAAGAAGTCAAGGAATTTCATGAAAAATGGCTCGATGAACGCCGCCACTACGACCGTTTCAACTGCATTGACGATGAAGAAGAAGGTGTCTACCGGCTGCTCGGCAACTGCAAAAGCATTGACTGCGCCATGGGTGGCATCCGCATGGACGGGAAAATCGCCGCCTATACCATCGGAAGCTACTGCCCTTCGATCCAGTGTGCATTTATTCATATCGAAAAGGCGGAACCGGAGATCAAGGGATTGTACAATTACATCAACCAACAGTTTTTGATTCATGAGTTTCCGGATGCGGTATATGTAAACCGCGAAGACGATCTCGGACAAGACAACCTGCGTCAGGCAAAATTGTCCTACAAACCGATCCGTCTGGAAGAGAAATATTATATTCAAGAAAAACGATAAAAAAGATGCTTGTACTCATTGATATAGGTTTCTATATTTATGAATACAAGCATTGTTTTATAATCTTATCTTCTTTTGTCCGCTGTATGCGCGGTATTTCTTTTTCCCATTGATCTTGTCATAGGTCCGCACCTTAAACCAAAGCGTGTAACCTTTTTGAACATAAACAAGTTTTACTACCCGCTTTCCTTTCTTCAGGGAATTCTTTGCCAAACGGATGCGTACGAACTTTTTACCCCGCCTCTTCATATATAGGTCAAAATACCTTCCTACCGATGACTTCACTGTAATCTGCACATAGCGAAGCTTTCTATTCCCCTTTTTCTGAATCCAAATCGATGGACGCTTGCTCTGCTTTTTCGATGGAACTACAGATGCCTCTACGCTTGCACTCGCTGATGGTGGTTCCACCGGTTTCGGCGTATCAGATGGTGTCTGGCTTGCTGTCGGCGTCTCCGTCGGCTGCGGTATGGCAGATGGTGTCTGGCTTACTGATGGCAGTTCTGTCGGCTTCAATGTGGTGGTTGGTGCCGAACTCGCTGACGGCAGTTGTGTTGGTTCCCACGGATTGTACGTTGGTTGTTCCCACGGATTGTACGTTGGTTCCCACGGATTGTATGTTGCTGACGGTGTCTCTGTCTCGGGAGTATCTGGCATTTTGCTTTCAAACACCAGCTTTTTTGTATCCGGCGAGAACGGATTAAACGTAATCGAGTAAATATAAAATTCACTTGTACGTCCATAAAATTCTGCTTCCGCCGGACTTTTATATGTTCCGATTGACATATACCTTCCCATTAAGTCGTAATCTATATAATCATTATAAATTCCAACATCCTCTGTCCTATATTTTGTCGTTTTCTCATCCGCTGCATAATAAAATGGATAGGTACGGTCTACTGCTGTTTTACCATCTTTATATGAATCAGCTTCAATAGGATCGCTCGGCCACAGATCAAACATCAATTGTACTCCGACCCTGGCTTTGATCGTCACCGTCGCGTAATCTTGTGGACGTATCGCTTTCGGCAGTCTGAACGCCACCAGCTGATTTATCTGGCTAAAATCAATTTTTATACATGGCACTCCCTCGTCATCCACACAGGATTCCACCGGAACGCCATCCCTATTCGCTTTAGCATCCCATTGTTCCATAAGATCATAGGTTTCTGTCTCCGGCTGCATGGTTACCGGTTTCCATTCCTCCCAGGCCACCTCAGGATAGGTTTTTTTCTGTTTCTGCCACAATCCGCTTCCGGACGGAACATACATTGTTCCTGTTACTTGTTCAAAAAACGACGGTTCTCCCTCTTCCGGATCCTGCGTTGTCACTTCATTTCCTTTCCAGTAAATATTACATGTTGTGAAATTTCCAAGACCTACATAAGAAAGCTGCTCCGGCAGAACAATTGTTTGAAGCAATGGACAATTTCCAAAGGCATCTTGTTGGATCTTACTTGTATATACAGGCAGTTCAACCGATTCCAATTTTTCACATCCATAGAATGCTCTTTTTCCAATCTCAAACACTTTCTTTCCAATGTTCACCTTCGTAAGTCCTGTACACCCTTCAAAGGCACTTTCTTCGATAAAATTCACGCCTCCGGAAATCTCTAATTTTTTCAAAGAACTGCAGCCATAAAAAGCGTTGGTTTCAATGGTCCGACAACTTCCAACATACAAATTTTCAAGTGCTTCGCATCCGTAAAAGCACTCCTCTTTAAACGCTGCCTTACCGGCTAGCCGAACGGTCTGAAGTTTCTTTAACTCTTTAAAACATTGTTTCGAAATAGTACTTCTTTCATTCTCTATTTCTACGGAAGACAGGTTTATATATTCATTACAGGTTCCATTAAGAATTATATTATTTTTTATAATCAATTTCTTAACCGAAGCCTTGCAAATTCCATCCGGAATGCATGCTCCCTTTTCCTGCGTATCCTCTCCAATTTTTGCAATCGTTACTGTTCCCTCCACAGTAAACCGTCTCACCACATTGGAATCAAAATCTGTCCAATACTCTTCCGAAATGCTGCCGTCCTCTGCTGCCACCTGACAGTATACTATATTGTAGGCGGAAACGGCAATTCTTTTCGTCCAGGTAATCTTTTTCTCATCCAGCTGCTGAATGATACGATTCCATTTATCCGTATCGGGAACATACATGGTTCCGGTTCGCCCCGTCCAAAATGCGTCGTCAATCGCTTCATCTTCTACTTCATCTTCATTTTTACTGTATCGCCAGACAAAACTTGTAGCAAGTGGGAACGCATCTTTTTCCAGTTTCTTTAAATCATTAGGCATTATCACAAGTTTGATATTGCTGCATCCCCAAAAAGCCCCCTCCTGTATTGTATCCACTTTTTGTGTCAGAGACATCATATCCAAATTTTCACAATCAGCAAAAGCATAACTTCCAATCTTAGTCACACCCCCCCCACGTTATCTCTGTAAGATTATGGCATCCTTCGAAAGTGTGATCTTTTATAAAATATACATTCTCATCAAACTCAATTTTCAATATCTCCTGTTTCTCGATTCCATCCAGCATTTCCGCCGAAACCGAATATACTCCCTCTACCTTTAATACGCCGTCCTCACTTAATGTAACCTTCTTTTCTGTCTGAGAATCTGCTGCTTTGACGCTTACCGGTGTATTATGTACAGGGTACTGTACCATTCCGAGCGTCATCGCCAAAACAAGCACCCATGCCAGATTTCTCCTATATCTTCGCATTTTTTCCATCTATCACTTTCTCCTCTATCTTATCGGTAATACGGCACAAAATCATGCCCTTTGCGCTTTTCCGTCAGCGGAAGTTCGTGGTAATTCCCATACATATCCCGCAGTTTCCGGTCATACGCACGCGGTACCTTGCAGGTTATCCCCTCAAATTCCATATCAATCCGGTCTTCATAATATTCTTTTCTGTTTTTCTCTTTCGTTCCGTAAATAGTCGCCAGACAAAAAATGTTTTCGCACGCATCATAATCATACTTTTTCATACATTCTTCCGCTTGTTTTACATATTTCTCCAGGCACAACGAACGAATGTGATGATCGTAAAACTGGCGAATCTGCTTCATCGGATTCAGATATGGTTTGTATCTGCCAAAGATCTTTCTGGTTTCTTCAATATTTTTCCAATATTCCGCATAATTTTCTGCCAGATCTTCTTTGGTATATCCCGCACCGTCGACAGGAAATACATCCACCCAGACAGACTGCGCATACTTTTCACGTCTGCCTTTTTTCTCGGTAACCGTACCGGTATGTACGACTTGAATATACGGGATTGCGATATTTCCTTTCATCCCGGTTCGAAGTTCGTATTGGGGAGCTGATGTCATTTCATCCGAAAATACCCGCTTAAATGTCTCATAATCCGAACGCGGCATCGAAATATCGATATCATCGTCCCACGGAATGAAACCGCCATGACGTACCGCCCCCAACAGCGTGCCATAATCAATGATATATCGGAGCTCATATTTCTCACAGATTGTTACAATGTGAGAAAAGATATCAAGTTCTATCTTTCTCACTTCTTCGTCCGGAATCTCTTTTCTTGCCTTCATGCTTTTTTCTTTCCTTTCCGAAATGACTGAGTAAAGTTTTTTAGCACCTGTAAAATATAGGTAAATTGACTAAACCTGAACAAAATCGAAAGCAGGATGTAAACCGCCGCTCCGACAATTACCTGAAGAATGACGGTCACGATCGTTGGCAGTGCGATCATTCCGGTAAAATAAACGCACACTCCCATCACGGAAGCGAGCAGGATGGAAGGAATCAGATCGGCTAACTGCTCTTTATAATTGTAATTCAAAAACTTACGGTTTGGCGTCGAGTTTACAACTGCTGCAAATAAGGTTACGATAAATGCGGTCCATGCGATTGCCATGACACCACGGTACATGACAAGAAGGATCATGGCGATACCAAATACCTTTTTCACGATTTCCATGATCAAGTACGTCCGTCCTTTTCCAAGTGCCTTTACCGCCTGCACATTGGCCGTCTGAACCGGCTCCAGTGCATATTGCAGACACGCGATCTGCATAAATGGCACACAAGGCAGCCATTTGTCTGAATAAATCAGGCTGACAACCGGTGCGGACATTACCATAAGCCCGATCATCAACGGCCACATCACATAAGAACTGATGCGGATGGAAAGACGAACGACCTCTTTCATTTTCTTTAGATCATCCTGCTTCATTGACATGGCAGGAAAAAGTACCGAAGTAACCGACGAATTGATATTGGTTACGACAAGGCGCGGCATATTTCCGCCCTGATTGTAAAAACCAAGATCTTTTTCCGTGTACACTTTTCCGATGATAAGGCTTCGAATCTGCCCATAAGACGTATGGATCAGTTCCGAGCAAAGCATCTTCCATCCAAAAGAAAACAGTTCTTTCATTCTTTTTCCGGAAAATGCCCATATCGGGCGCCATTTTACCGTAAACCAAAGGATCAGCGTATCCAGTGTCGAATTAAACAGATATTGTGCCACAAGGGCCCATGGACCAAATCCCATATAAGCCATGACAATTCCTACGACAGCTGAACCGGCGGTACCGATCAGTGTCGAGAAAAAGAATCGCTTAAAAAGCATTTTTTTCTGTACGTAGGCCTGCTGCACGGAATTGACACCGGCAAGCGGGATCTTAAGTGCCAGTACACGCAGAATCGGACACAAAATGTCTTTTCCGTAAAAGGACGCAACCAGAGGTGCTCCCAAAAATACAATGGCATAGAAGATCCATGACATCACAATGCTAAAATAAAATACGGACGAAAAATCCAATTGATCCGCTTCTTTTTTCTGAATCAACGCAGAACCAAATCCACTTGACACAAAAACATTGGCGATATCTATAAAAACAGTAATGAGTACGATGACACCAAAGTCACTCGGGCTCAGAAGTCTTGCCAGCACGATCCGCACGATAAAAGATACAAGCTGCGCTCCAATCCGTTCTCCAAATTTCCAAAATAATCCGGAAAATACTTTCCGCTGCAAACTTTCTTCACTCATAATCATCTGCTCCTATTTTTTCTGCATTTCCAATTGCGCCTTCACAAGGCGGTAGTAAATCCCTTTTCGGGCGATTAATTCTTCATGGGATCCCACCTCCGCGATGCGATGTCCGTCGATCACGATCAGGCGGTCTGCATTTTGCAGAGTTGACAAACGATGAGCGATGGCAAAGGTTGTCCGCCCCTTTGTCAGACGGTCGAGGGCTTTTTGGATGCGGTATTCGCTTTCCGTATCCAGACTTGCTGTCGCTTCATCCAGGATCAAAATACGCGGTTCATTGAGGATTGCTCTTGCGATGGCAATCCGCTGTCTCTCCCCTCCGGACAAACTATGTCCGCGTTCTCCTACGTAAGTATTGTATCCATCCGGTGTTTTTGAGATAAAATCATGGGCGTTGGCAAGTTTTGCTGCCCGGATCACTTCCTCATACGAGGCATCCGGTCTGGCAAATCGTATATTTTCAAGAATCGTACCGGAAAACAAAAACGTTTCCTGCAATACGACACCAAGTTGTGCATGATATTTTTCGGAACGAACTTTCTTAATATCCGTTCCATCGACCAATATCGCACCGTCGTCTACTTCATACAGCCGCATGATCAGATTGATCAGCGTCGATTTTCCTGTGCCGGAAGCCCCGACGATACCGATCATTTCTCCCGGTTTCACCGTCAGATTTACCTCTTCCAGAACCGGCTGATACGATTTATATCCAAACGTCGCATGGGAAAATGTGATTTTTCCCTCCACCTCAAGATCTTTTGGCTCCGCATCGTCCTCGATAAACGGATCCTGTGCCAAAATATCATTGATTCGTTCAATACTGCTGATCAGATTCATGAGATCACGCGGCATCGAGGTCATCCAGTTGAGATACTGATACAAAAGCTGCGTATAGGTAATAAACTGCAGCAGTTCTCCGGTTGTCATCGTGCCGCGAAGCACATCGCAGCCGCCAAAATAAACGACCAGAAAAATTCCCGCACCAAGGATAAAGTCGATTATCGGCATAAACAATGCCCAAAACACTTCATTTTTCTTCTGCACCCGGCAGAATTCATCTGCCAGCCCGTTAAATTTTTCCTTTTCTTCTGCTTCTTTTCCATAGGATTTTACGACCCGCATTCCGGAAATCACATCCTGGAGATTACTATTGACATCATCGCTCTTTTTCCACTGCAGGTGAAAACGGCGGTGAATATTTTTCCTCCAGGCATAGGTAATGAAAACCACAATCGGAATAAAAATAAAGGTCAATAAAGCAAGCTTCCAATTCAAAGCAAGCATAAATATTATATCACAAAGAAAGATAAAACACACGGTAAACATGTTACAAAATGTGCGCTCCATAAATTCGCGGATCTTTCCGGTGTCAAAAACGATACGATTCATCAATTCCCCCGGTTTTCTGTCATTGATAAAACCGATGGAAAGAATCTGAATCTTTTCAAATAATTTCTTCCGCAGATCTTTTGCGATCGTCGCTCCGAGTGCCGTACAATAATAGCTTTTCAGTACATTGATGAGAACAATGCCGACACTGAGCAAAAACATGATGAAAAGGCACACAAGTGCCATACGGATTCCCCCGTGGTGTTTGGTTAAAACCTCATCGACAAGCCGTTTCTGCACCTCCGGATTGAGGAGTGTCACAACCGCCGCTAAGATCATCAGCACAATAATTCCCAGAAATTTCCTGTGATACGGTGCTGCCATCGTCAAAAAGGAATGCCAAAAGCCTCCTTCTTTCGAACAATGCGGACAATATTTTGTCCCCGGGATCGCTCGTCCACAGTTCGGACAGATTTTCTCATACTCCGTACTTTCCACCTTTTCCGTCCTTCCCGAACACAGGATACGGATTCCTCTGGCGATATAAGCATATCTTGCCAGATGTTTTCCGGAATATTGTACCAGAAGACGCTTTTCCCCGCGATACCGAACCGTCAGAAGCCCACAGCCGACTTTCGCTTCTGCCGCCGCTTCTTCACAGTCTGCCAGAGCAAACCATTCTGCCGGACTTCCTTTAGATAACAGATAGATTTTTTTGTTCGTCACAACAAGATAGGAATCCGATAACCAGTCTCCGTCTGCACCAATATCATACGGAACACTGTAATACCGCTTTTCTTCTGCTGTCGGCGGTAATATTTTCTCCGCCCATGCAGGCAGTTCATAATTCAAATTCATCGCATTCTCCTATTACAAAAATAAATCCAGTTTTCTCTGTTCCTTCTGCGTCAAGGCAAAAACATCCGGGATCTCAAACCGGTTTTCATCAAGGTCTGTGATCAAAAGTCTCTTCTCCGATAACCTTGTCACTGCGCTCGCTCCCATATTGATCGTGAAGCGGCATTCCCCGCGGTCTGTCAAAACATGGAAATACGCATATCCGTATTCATCTTTGATAGAGAGAACTTTTTGAATGATCGGTGTAAAATAATGTAAATTTAATTGCTCCAATAACAATTTTTTTGTTTCTTTGGAAACGTCTTTCAAATCTTTTATCACACCGATTTCCCTGGATCTCTCTTCCACCGTTCGAATGGAAATAAAACCATTCGGCTCGGTAAACGGAAACAGCCGGATCACCTGAACCCGGTCCCACGTTTTTCCTTCAAATGTAAGACTCACAAACCCACCTTGGGTTCGTTCAAAAACCGCATTGTCTTTTGTCAGATAGCGCACCGCCGTCATTTCCTCGGCTTCTCTTTCCATCTGCTCTTTTTCAAATTGTTCCATTTTTCTGTCTCCCTTCTCAGTCAATCCCTTTGAGTGCCAGTGACTCTGTCTGTAATTTCATCAATTTATAATAAATACCCTGTTTTTGTTCCAACTGCTCTGCCGTTCCTTCCTCGGCAATCTTTCCTTCATCAATCACGACCAAACGGTCTGCATCGCGCAATGTCGAGAGCCGGTGTGCGATGGACAATGTCGTACGCCCTTTGACAAGGTAATTGAGTGACTTTTGAATCGCTTTTTCCGTCGCCGTATCGACACTTGCTGTCGCTTCGTCAAGGATCAATATCTTCGGATTGGCAAGGATGGCACGCGCGATGGAAATTCGCTGCTTTTCGCCTCCGGACAAGTCCTTTCCTGCTGCCCCGATCACGGTATCGTAACCATCCGGCATATTGCTGATAAATTCATGGGCACTCGCTAACACCGCTGCGCGGATGATATCTTCCCGCGATGCATCCGGGTTGGCATAGGCAATATTCTCTGCGACCGTTCCCATAAAAATATAAGTATCCTGCGAAACCATCGCCACATTGCGCCGCAGATCACGAAAGCCCAGTTCTTTTACCGGGATCCCGTCGATACGGATTTCTCCCTCATTGACATCATACAGCCTTGAGATCAGATTGACAAGTGTCGTTTTTCCCGCTCCGGAACGCCCTACGATACCAAGCATTTCCCCTTCGTTTACGTGCAGCGTAATATCTTTTAACACCGGTTTATTGGTCTCATAACCAAATGTCACATGCGAAAGTTCGATCTCGCCCTTTGGCTCCTTCAAAGCCACCGGATCTTCTGCTTCCTCAATGTCCGGGATCGCATCCATGATCTCAAACATACGTTGTGCCGAATTGATACTGTCCGACCACATCTGAAATACACGGGAGAAGAAATTCATCGGTCCATTGAGCTGTCCCACATAACCGACAAATGTGATCAACACGCCAAGTTCAATATCTCCGGTTCCAAGAAGCAGGATCACGCCTACAATCCATACCCAGATACTGGAAATTTCCTGAACCAGATTATATAGTATCGTAAACCGGTTGTTGTATTTTACAATCCGGATCTCTGCGTCTTTCAAACGTTCATTGACCGGCTCAAATCTTGCATTTTCGGCCTCCTGCTGTCCAAATGCCTTCACGACTCTGGCACCGGTCAGATTGTCGTTGACTCTGCTGTTAAGTGCCCGCTCCGCACGATGCCGTCTTCCAAACAAGCTCCATAATTTCGGCTTTAAACGCACACTCATAAAAACTAAGAGCGGAAGAAGCACACAAGCCACAAGAGCCATCGGTGCACTGAGGCGGAACATCACACAAAACGATGCAATAATCGTAAAACCGTGAATAAATATGTACGGGAAGCCGTCCAAGAAAAAGTTTGTCACACGCTCTGCATCGCTGAGAACACGTGTCATCAGGCTTCCTGTCTGCTTGCTCGTAAAAAAGCCGATGGACAATCTTCCGAGTGCCGCAAACACATCCTGCTTCATATCACGTACCGTATCTGCCACGACCTGCGCCATCAATACTCCCTGCACAAGTGTCACACCGCGTTGTAAAATTCTTGCCACGATCATTGCCGCAACCAGGATAAGAAGGGCCAGCGTATATTCCCCGGCGATTCCAATTTTCCCCAGAATCGCATCGTTTTTGTTAAGCACCCAGTCAAATAACACCGTACCACTCAAATACGGCCATAAAAGATTTATAAACGCGGAAAAAATATAGCATAAAAACAAAGCTGTCATTTTTGCACGGTACTTCCAGAAATAGCCGAGTGCCCGTGTAAAAATGGATCGCTTGTTCATACATTTCGGACATATTTTCCGCACCGGATCCGGATACATCGTTCCACACCGCGGACAATACAATTCTTCGGAATCCTCTTCTTTTTCTTCTTTCTCTTCCGGCTTCACGCCCTGAAAGAAGACTTTGACAAAATCATTCATCTGTGCCAGATACAAGTTTGTCAATGCACAAAGCCGGTATTCAATCCCTTTATACTGCATGATAACAAGGCTCGTCGCCAACTGTCTATAAATGAAAATATTTGTTATTTTATTACGCTCATACAAACGGCAGGCGTACTCTTTTTGATCCTCTCCATACGCCATATCCTTTGTCCTTGTTCCACGAAAATAACGGATGCTCTGCGGATCCGGTTCACTGACCGCGACCCCCAGAATATCTTTTGTCAAAAACACATATCCATTTACATATTCACTTGCAAATGACAGGTCAAATGGCGACACCGCCAGGATATCCTGCTTTTCAATGCCCTGCTTCCGAATCTGCTTCTCCACACAGGATGGCAGTTTATTGTCCCTCATCATCCTCTTCCTTCCGATATTTGTCATAATCATCTAAGAAATTATATTCCCAGTCATCTTTATGATAGCCGATCACGGTACGCAGATTGATATTCCGCACACTGTTGAAAATATTCGACTCGATGACATCACTCGTCTTGCGAAACTGCGCGATCAGTTCTTTCATCTCATCACGCTTTGATGGCTTGTCTCCGCCACACGTCGCACAATGCTCGGTAAAGCGGCAGGCACACTGGATAAAATGCAGGTCATTGTAGTCACGCCATGCCTTGATATCCGCTTCTTTCACGAGATACAGCGGGCGGATCAGTTCCATGCCGGCAAAGTTTGAACTGTTTAACTTTGGCATCATTGTCTCAACTTTTCCGCTGTAAAGCATTCCCATGAGAATCGTCTCGATCACGTCATCAAAATGGTGACCGAGCGCGATCTTATTGCAGCCGAGTTCTTTTGCCTTCGAATACAGATAGCCGCGTCGCATTCTCGCACAGAGATAACATGGATTTTTTTCAATCCCTGCAACCACGTCAAAAATCTCCGTATTAAACACCGTCAGCGGAATTCCTAAAATCTTCGCATTGTTTTGTATGATATTCCAGTTGTCCTCATTGTAGCCCGGGTTCATTACGAGAAAAATGGCATCAAAGGAAATCTGTCCATGCTTTTTGATCTCCTGAATGAGTTTTGCTAAAAGCATGGAATCCTTGCCTCCGGAGATACAGACCGCAATCTTATCTCCTTCCTGAATCAACTCATATTCTTTGATGGCTTTCGTAAACCGGCGCCAGATCGGCTTGCGGAATTTTTTGATCAGGCTCCGCTCAATCTGTGCCGTGCGTTCTCCAAGGTTTTCTTCCTGTTTCGTAAACTGACTCAAAGAATACCTCAGATACGAGCGGTATCCCCCTTCCACATCGACGACATTTTTTCCTTCTTTTTCCAGATCCTGTACGCATTCCGCACTTTTTCGTCCCGTGTGGCAGAACAAGTACACCGTCTTATCCTGCTTCCACAATTCCGCATGGTCTTCCAGTTCTTCCGCCGGAATATTTATCGCTCCCGGGATGCTTCCTCTGGAAAATTCTTCCTCTTGTCGTACATCTACCAGTACTGCTTCCTCTTTGGATAAAGCAAGCGCTTCCTGTACACTGATCTGTCTCATCTTCTTCGCCTTCCTTTATTGTAAATCTCTGTCAAAATAACTTCGTCCCCGGTTCAATCGATCCATTGCGGTATTCCTGCATCAATTCTTCCAGATCGGATATATATGCCATAATTTTCTTTCCGACATCGGTATCTTTTACAAGTACACGCGTTTTCTCGGTCTCAACGATCTGACTCTCCGATGCGATGTCCTTATTTTCCTGCAATGCCTTTTTTACACTTTCAAACGGATGGTGTGCTTTGATACGCATGCCATGGGAATTGTAAATTAATGTATATCCGGCGATTCCTGTCGTCTTGTGGTAATCTTTGCAAAATCCGCCATCGATAACGAGCAGTTTCCCGCCTGCCCGGATCGGCTGTTCCCCTTCCATCGTTTTTACCGGCGTATGTCCATTGATAATGTGCGAATGTTCGGAATACAGACCAAACTCACGCAGGATCATATTGCAGGTCCGCTCTTCTTCATGATAGCGGTAATATGGATTGCTTTCCTCAATCCACGCACTCTCGTCGGTCACAAACATTCTCTCAAAGGTCTTAATATTGCGCCCGCAAAGCGGTGATTTGCGTCCGCACCACAAAAACCACATGAAATCCAAGGCATCCTGGTCTTTGCGGTGAAAATACGCCCGTCGTGCCATTTTGTCGGCATAATCGAGATAGTATTTCCCCTGATAAATTTCATCGCCAAACCGCACCCCATCAAAATTTCCACTTTCATCCAATGGCACACACCCGTGATACAACAGGTTTCCATTGAAAATGCGGTACATGCTTCCCTTTTCATACAGATACGATATATGTCGCTGCAAACGATCGCTGTTGATAAATGCGGTCGTAAGTTCATCCATCACATGAGCTTCTTCTTCCGTAAGCGCATATACATCTTCCCCCTGGAGTGTAGGGAAATCCCCATCTTTCAATGGATATTCTTTTCCGTCAATCGCAACCGTCTTTTTCTCTTTATCAATCTTCGAAAGAAGCAGGCGGTCTTTCATCTCGTATTCCGGATGGCGCAGTATCGTCTGGCCTTCCAGTTTCAAAAGCATAACGGAAACTGCCTTATCGGCCGCCTCCATCGGCTCCACATTGGCATACGTTTTTTCCGCAAACAAAGCGAGTTCCCGGAGACTGATGCCATAGCCGCTCTCTAATATCTCCGTATTGTGGTGGCGCAGGTTATTTTTCAAAACATTGGCGATGCAGGCCTGATTTCCCGCTGCTGCCCCCATCCACAATATATCGTGGTTTCCCCACTCAAAATCAAGGGAATGGTAGTTCATCAAAAGATCCATGATCTTGTCCGCATACGGTCCGCGGTCAAAAATATCCCCGACGATATGCAGATGATCTACGGCCAGCCGCTTGATCAGCTCTGCCAGCGCAACGATAAATTCATCCGCATTGTCAATTTCCAAAATGGTATCCAAAATTTTCTGGTGATACCGCACCTGGTTATCATCTTCGTCTTTCTGCACATGCAGAAGCTCGTCGATAATATACGCAAAATCTTCCGGCATCGCCTTACGCACTTTCGATCTTGTATATTTGGAAGAAAGGAGTTTGGCAATCTCGATCAGCTGATTCAAGATCATGCGGTATCGCTCCATTGACAACGCATTTTCTTTTTTTAACTGCTCCAATTTTTCTTTTGGGTAATAGATCAGCGTACAGATTGCCTGTCTTTCAGAATCATTTAACTGTTCTTCAAACAAAAGATCCACCTTTTCGCGGATCACTCCCGAGCAGTTGTTCAATATATGGCAAAATGCTTCATACTCTCCATGAAGGTCACTCATAAAATGTTCGGTTCCCTTCGGAAGGTTGAGTATCGCATTCAAATTTATAATTTCTCTGCAAACGGCCTGTACCGATTGATATTTTTCTGCTAAAATCTTCAAGTATAATGTTCTGTCAACGGACATAAAAAAAGCCTCCTGTTTGTTCGTAGAATCAGTATTTATTCTACCACAAACATGGAAGCTTTTAAAGGTTTTTATTTGGCAATGTATAATTTAATGCCGTTTTCACTATAATTTGCATGTTCCGGAAGAGTTACTTTGAGTCCCGGTGCCACAGTCTGAATGAGCTTTTTATCGGATTCTGTCAATTGGAACTTATTTTCATTTGTCGTCACATAATAGCCGCTCACCTGATTATTTTCAAAGACGAAGCTGATGGTCGTATCGCCAAAGGTCGGCATGTTCTGCCCACCCTGGAAAAGCACTTCCCCGGTTCCTTTTGTTATAACGGCATTGGCTGCTCCAAATGTCAAAACTTCTTTTTTGGTATCTACGCTGGAAGCCCGAAGCATATACTCCCCACTCTGTGTCACATTCCGAATGAGGGTTGCATATTTTTGCGGAAGGTAGATGCTGTTAATATTAAGTTTCAAGTTCACATCGATCTCGTTCTGATCATAATTGATAAACCGAAATCCAACTCCCTGATTATAAATCTCATACGTCAGATCCCAATCGTCTTCCTCTCCTGTTTTCTTTTCCTGCATGCTCCGGTACTCTTTCTCCAGCCGCTTTACCTGATCGGTAAATCCGGTAAACCCGCACTGCTCTACTTTGGCGATCGTCGCATACGAATCCTCCGTAAAGCCTTTTTTCTTACTGTCATACTTAATACTGAAAGCATAATCGGTTTCCGATTCTATTATGCTCACAACCGACCCGGTCCGCTGCAACATAAAATTTTTGCTGTCTGACAGACACTCGTAACTGGAACGGTATCCGCTGGTTTCTTCCTCGTACCCATCCTCATCCGTCTCTTCTTTTGCCGTTAAGAGCCCTGACGCAACAAGATTTTGAAGTGCCTGTGGAAAATCATTGGCTTTGACATAGCCACGGTCTTCATAACTTTTATTCGCACCCATTACATTTTTCGAATTTTCCTCGTAATAGAAATCCTCTGCTTTTTCCGGTTCTTTGGTAAATGCGGATGCCACCAGGATCAATATTCCAAATACAAGCGGAACTAAAATAATTCCAAGCATCTTTGAATTTTTATTGTTCATCTTAATGCCCCCTTTCTCACATTCCCTGCTGCCGTTTTTCAATCAGCCGTCGGATCACGCTTAATATAATATAAATCACTACACCAATCAATGCGGTCATGATCCAATATGACACCATCGAATAGTTTCCTTCTTGAAAGGATATCATTTCCAATACAAAAGCAGATCCGAATAACGCCGTGCATAATGAAATTCCGGTGATAACAAACTGTACTGCCACTTCTTCATTCATAAGAACATTGTGTGCTTCTCGAATATGCCATTTTCTGCAAACCGCAAGTACAATCAATAATGCTGCCACCACAATGGTTCCGACATAAAAGAGAGCATGGGCTCCATAGTCACCCCACTGAACGATCGTGTAACTGTCACCTGCGGACGTATCCACGTAAGTCGTATCCGGAAAGAAGTAACATGGTACAAAATATCTCACGATCAAATTTCTCTCCTGTCCATACCGAAGAATATCATCATACCACAGACAAAAAGCAGCCGGACTGATCATCAATCCGATACCAACCGCATAAGACAAAAACCGGTTGTGAATGCATGTAATCGTCAGGAAAAATACCAGATAAAGGGAACTCATTCCCAAAAATTGTAAAAGTACGCTCTGCCAGATTACCGCATAGGGATTTATCTGGGTAAAACTTGTATAATAATAGTCCGCCACTTTCTGCAGATTATCGTTCACACTCAAACAGGACAGCGATAAAATAACGCCAAAGGAAACGGTATAAATCGCAATTGCCACATGGGCGTTGATCAGTTTCATAATCACTTTATCCCGTTCACGAAGTGGCAGAACTTGTAAAAAGTCAGCAATTCCGCTTCGGTTTTCATGCAAAAATGTCTGCTGTAGAAGCACTACCAAAAACACAAGAATTGCCAATGTATAATAGGTCGAAATACTTCCTCCAAAGGCTGCATTTATGAAAAGATTTACCACATCTCCCATTCCCCAGACAACATGACTGGTAAAATGATCCGACAGTTCAAGCAATGCGCCCTCATAGACACCCTTTGTCATGCTTGTCGTAATCACTGCCATAAATACTAAAAACAAAAGTCCAACAATCAGAAGTGGATATGTTTTCTTGATCTCCTGTTTCATATACGTACGATATTGACTGTTCATCCTTCTCTCCTCCTTCGATTCGAATAGATAAAGACTTCTTCCAACGATATCTCGGTCTGCTCAGCAAGGTCAGCACCTTTCTCCGTAAAATACGAGATCGCATCTTCTGACCCCTGCCACAAAAAGGTATAGACACTTCCGATATTGGAATAATTGACAATATTTTCATTGCCAAGCACCCCTTCCGGAATACCTCCCTTAAATACCACCTGATATTTTCGGATATTGTCTTTTACTTCATCAAGTTCTCCCTGATACTGGATTCCGCCAATGTTCATCATTGTCACCGTATCACATATTTTTTCCAATTCATACAGATGATGCGTGGAAATGATCACGGCGGTCTCATCGTAATCTACTTTGGCGATCACCTGCTCCAAAAGATCGGCCTTCGCCATCGCATCGAGTCCCGACGTCGGCTCATCCATCACAAGCAGTTCCGGCTTCATCGCCATATTCAGCATAAAGGAAAGCCGCATTTTCTGGCCTTTCGAAAGATGCCCCACTCGTCGTGTCAATGGGATCTTGAACATTTCATTTAACTTGTGAAACTCCTCTTCTTCAAATTTTCCGTACATGCCCTGATAAAATTTAATCATGTCCTTTCCTTTGTAATTGAGGAAAAAATTACAATTATCTGCCACGTACCCTATTTTTTCCTTTGCCTTCGGATTGTCGTAAATTTTCTCTCCGTCCAGCAAAATTTCTCCTTCATCGATCGACAAGATTCCTGTGATACACTTGATCAATGTCGTCTTTCCGGAACCATTTGGTCCGATCAAACCATGTATTTTCCCCGGCTCCACCTGAAATGAAATATCTTCGATCGCAGGTGTTCCCCCTTTGATATATGATTTGGTCACATGTTTTACCTCTAACATTTTCTGCCCTTCCTTTCTTTACGAAGTCGCTGCATCATACAGTTCTTCCACCATTTTCAGAATCTCTTTTTTGGAAAAACCAAGATAGATCATTTCCACACAGGCTTCTTTTAGTTTCTGCCTTCCCTGTTCTTTCTGCCTCTCCGAAGGCTGTATCTTTCCCGTCTCTGCGATATAAGCACCTTTTCCGCGAATTGTCACGATCACTTGCTGCCGCTCCAGCTCGCCATATGCTTTTGCCACCGTCCCCGGCGTCACAGACAGCGAAAGTGCCATCTTCCGAACCGACGGAATGCTGTCCCCTGGTTTTAAAAGTCCCTTCAGCACCGCCATCTTTATCTGTGCAATGATCTGCTCAAAGATTGGCTGGCTGCTCGTCGGATTTATCTCAATCATATCGTCACCTCCCTTTCCAAGGAACTGTATCATCTGTACCAACTGTACTATTTGTGATGATACAGTTAGTGTACACTTTTGTTTTTGCATTGTCAATAGTTTTTTGATATTTCTTGTTAAATGGTGCTTGTGCCGGCCCCGGACGGCGACTCACCTCTGAAGTGACTTGCTTTTTCCTCTTTCAGTGGTGTCTAGCTTCCTCTTACCCGGGCTCCGCACACGCCAGATTCCACTTTTCTCATTCTGGCGTATGCACGACCTCCTCTTACCCGGGCTCCGCACACGCCAGATTCCACTTTTTCTGTTCTGGCGTGTGCATGACATCCTCTTACCCGGGCTCCGCACACGCCAGATTTCTCTTTTCTCATTCTGGCGTGTGCACGACCTCTTCTTACCCGGGCTCCGCACACGCCAGATTCCACTTTTCTCATTCTGGCGTGTGCACGACCTCCTCTTACCCGGCTCCGCACACGCCAAATTCCACTTTTCTCATTCTGGCGTGTGCACGACCTCCTCTTACCCGGCTCCGCACACGCCAAATTCCACTTTTCTCATTCTGGCGTGTGCACGACCTCCTCTTACCCGGCTCCGCACACGCCAAATTCCACTTTTCTCATTCTGGCGTGTGCACGACCTCCTCTTACCCGGCTCCGCACACGCCCAAACAAAAAAGCAGCCTGCCTGGCAACGTCCTCTGCCAGACAGGCTGCTTTTTCCCGCTATATTACATTTGTTATCTTATTCAACTACATCCGGTAATGTCTTAAACGCTTCAATCACCGCATCTACCGACAATTTATCGACAAGGAAATAATCCATTCCGTTTTTGTCAACGCGGTAGAAGTTTGTACCGTCGTATGGGCGGTAAGTTACGGTTACATCGCGGTTTGCCTCATGATATACGATCTTTAATACCGGTTTGTTACTTGCCGGTTTCACGTCTTTTTTCGCAAATGAGGAAAACTCAAGAAGGTAAGCTTTGGAGTACGGAGAAAGGAAATCTTCTTCCTTGTCCTCCGGTACTTCTTTGCCATTGACCGTCCATTTATTGGTTTCCTTTCCGGCCGAATTCTTCTCGCCGGTTGCGGTGCGGGTCACGGAAATCGTCTGGTCGCCGATTGTAACATCGTATCCGTTGATGTCCGTTGCCAGTGTGGAATAAATACTGTGGTCCATATACGTGTACGCATCGACCGTCAGCATCGACTCCAGTGTATCTTTCGCCATCAAGTATACATTGTGGTTGTCTTTCAGGCGTACATAGAAATTTTTTCCATCTTCTGTCTTATTACCGACAAGCAAGGTGTATCCTTTGTTGATGCGGTCTTTCTCCGGCACCAGATTGGCCTTGTTTTTGATGTTGTTTTCCCCGGTGGTACGGGAAGAACTGTCAGACGGTGCTTCCGTCGCAGTCGGCATCGTGTAACCATCCGGTACGGCAAAATATTTGACCTCGATCTCTCCTGCCGGATCCGCATCTGTCAGACCGTACTTTTTGAGATTTTTACTTCCATATTCTACCAGGTCGCCGAGAGTAACCTCCGTAAAGGAATCCTGCAGCGTCGTCCAGTCATTGGTGGAAGATCCCGCCAATGCCTTCTTATATGGCTTCGAAATAATCCAGTTTGTATACGCATCGATTTTTTCGTCGTCCGGTACCACTTCCGCTTTAAACGTCGAAACGCCCTTATTCTTTACTTCAATCGAAGTCAGATATTCGGAATCGATCGTATCAATCGTATCTTTCTGAATCAGGCTGTTTTTCGTAATATCAAACTTATCGCAGAATGTCTCCGTAAAGACATACACCTGTGCATCATCTCCATAAACGCCATATTTTCCGCCGTTATCCGGCACACTGGAACCAAACTTAAACGTATATGTCTGTCCATCCGTTGTAGTAAACGTTACCGCCTGCTCCGGGATTTCCAGACCGTAATCTGAAAGAGAAGTATCTGCTGTCTGAATCTTCTGTGATGCCTTTACCGGGCTGATGCTTCCGATCAAACTGTCTACCTGGTCCGAATCAACAGGAATCGATGCATCATCTGCAAACTTCCAGGAATCTCCCTCTTTTTTCAGATGAATCTTCGTTTGTTTCTTTCCGTCTGTAATTGCCCCCAACGTGATAGAAATCTCCGACACATTGTCTTTTTCAATATTGATCACTTCTACCGTGTTCGCTGCCGTATCCTTCGTCCCGTCTTCGTCCGACGTATCACTTTCACCCTTCGGGACAAAAACATACGCACAAACCATCGCTGCCAGCAAAAGAAGCAAACCAATCACCGTAAGTAACTGCTTTTTTCCTTTGCTCATCAGTTCTTCCTCCTTTTGATCCAGATAAACAATCCGCTTCCAAGAAGAATCAACGGAATGATCACTACAAGCAGAACCGTAAAGAAGATTCGGTCACTTTCCTGAATCTGTACACTTTCCTGCTGCAAGCTTCTTGTCGGAATAGCCAGCGTCGTTGTCTCCTGTCCTGCCAGATACGACAGAGAATTCAACAGAACCGTACGGTTACCAAACTGGTTCGTCTCCAAGAACGTCGAGGTTTCAAAACTAACCGAACCAAATACTACAATCTCCGTAGCATGCCCCGTTCCTTTGGTCTTCTCTGCATACGAATCCTTAATCGAAAGAGCGACACTAAATGGTCCATTGATATCGCCGTCCTCTTTGTCCACGGTCTGCGATTTGATGTTCGTCTTTGCGTACGCACTATCTGTCGTAGACATCATATTTTCTACCGTCAAAGTACTTCTTACATCACTCTGTACCGTCATACCCTTACAAATTGGAATAACGACCTTCTGTGTATCCGTAACGTCTTTTGTCAGATCGCTGTCTTCCATCGTCGGTGTCAGATACATCGGATACTGGGAAGAGTACGAACCTTTGGAATCAATAATATAACCGTCCGCTACATTGACACCATAATCCGAAAGAAGTTTGTAAAAATATGTCATTTTTTCCGTTGTCGTCGGATAGAGGAAAAACATGGCCTTTCCGCCTTCCTTCAAATAACTTGACAACACATTATACTCGGCTTCCGTAAAATCATACTGTGGTCCGTTGATCAAAAGAATATTGCAGTCATCCGGTACACTTTCTGCAGACTCTGTCGCAAGTTCTTTCATATCAATATTGGACTTATTCAGAACATCTTTAAATGTCGAGTCCAATTCCTGTTCGCTGTGACCGGACGTATAATAAAGAGTTGTTGCATTTGCGGATGTCACACTCTGGATTGCTGCTGTAATCTGTCCTTCTGCATCTAAAGTAGTAACTTTTTGTGACATTGTCTGATAATCCATCTCCGACACAAGCATATCCGACTGGCTTACCAGCTTACTCTTACCATTTGTCTCATTGACTACGATGATATCATTACTTTGAATCTCTTCGTCTGTATAAGTTTTGGAAAAATTTGGATAAACTACCGGGTCCTTTTTTACCACTTTAATGGTGCCAAGTCCATCGTAATTGTCCACTACTTTTTCAATCTGTGTCATTTCACTTCCATCCTGACACATATAATACAACGTAACTTTATCCTTAATCTTATCTACAAGATTTGTCGTGTCGCTGGTCAGTGTAAACATTTTCTGGCTGCTCAGGTCCACGGTAATATTCATTTTATTTACAACCAGATTCAAGCCTATAACAAGGATGATCACTATTACCATGATCAAAGTCTGGTAGCCGCCCATCTTAAACTTGCGGCTTTTAAAACTATTTTTTATGCCTTTCATGTTTCCTCCAATCCGAAGCGTCCTTAATTAAAACGTTTCTTTTTAATTCTTTGAATGGTAATAAATACAAACAAAAATGCGACACTGATATAGTAAACCAAAGCGCTTACATCAAAAATACCATACGTAAAATTCTGATAACGGTCTGTGATAGAAATCTGACTAAGTACATTACCAATCAAACCATCAAAACTCTCTGTCTTTAAAAGAAACAGAATAACCAAAGCAGCTTCTGCCAGCACACCAATAATTCCGGCCAGCCAGCCATTGTGAATCCAATAATACAGTCCTACGGAAAGAACCAGAATGAGGACAGCAAGGAACCAAAATACAAACGTATGTCCGGAAGGAAGTAAACCGGCAAGGCTTGTCATAAGATACGTAAAAATCATGATGACACCCGATGCTACTGCCGCGATCACCTGACTCTCTGTCAGTGAAGAGATAAACATACCAATCGCGATATACGCAGCTCCCAAAAGGAAGAAACCTAATATGCTTCCGTAGGCGATGGCAAAATCAACAGCCTCCGTACCCGTAGCCACCTGTTTTACAAGTCCGGATAAGATCAACGGATACAGGCATACAACAAGCATTGCAATGCCAAACAACGTGATCAGTGCCAGATATTTTCCGAGAATGATCTTTGTGATCGATACCGGAGACGTATACAGCAGCTGATCCGTCTTCTGGCGGTTTTCCTCAGCGATAATACGCATCGTAAGAACCGGCACCAAAAGCAGGATAAAGAACAATTCTACGCCACTGAATACCGGTGAAAAATCCGTATAACCATTCATCAGATTGTATACCATAAAATACAAACCAACCAAAATCAGAAAGAAGGCAATAAATACCCATCCGATCACAGAGGTAAAATAGGATTTTAACTCCTTTTTATAAACTGCAAGCATGTTATTGTTCCTCCTTTTCTTCCATCTGCTCTGCACGATCTTCTGTGTTTTCAACTTCTTTTTCTGCCACTTCTTTTTCCACAATTTCTTCGCGCTTTGCAAGTTTTTGTCTCATTTTTTTCTTTTCTTCTTTACTCATTTTTCCGCCATACTGCTTCGTACCCTCTCCGGTCAGACGAAGGAATACTTCTTCCAGAGTCGGCACTTTATGATTCAGTTCAAGGATCGGACATTTTGCGTCTGCCAATTTATAGAACAAGGCCTCGCGAATATCCTCCTCGATCGAAGTGGACAATTCCACCTGATAAACTTCTTTCGTATCCGTGCCAAGAATCCTCGACTCGATCACTTCTTCAAAGGAATCAATAATGCTCTTGATAAGATCTTTATTTCCTTTTATTGTCAATGTCAAGTCATTGGTCTGCGCGATATGATTGGAAATATTTTCCGGTTTATCATATAAGATCAACTGTCCCTGATTGATAATGATAATCTGGTTACATACCGCACTTACTTCCTGCATAATATGGGAACTCAGGAGAATCGTATGATTTTTACTCAGTTCCGTGATCAGGTTACGGATCTCTATGATCTGTTTCGGATCCAGTCCCACGGTAGGCTCATCCAGGATCAGGATCTCCGGATCTCCAAGCATTGCGCCGGCAAGTCCCACACGTTGTTTGTATCCTTTGGACAGATGCTTGATCAATCGTTCCGATACATCCATGATCTTCGTGGATTTCATAACGTAACGAAGTTTTTTATCTTTTTCGGAAGCCTTCACCTTTTTCAGATCTGCCACAAAATTAAGATATTCTCTTACTTTCATATCCGGATATACAGGAGGCTGCTCCGGAAGATATCCGATGCACGCTTTTGCCTTTTCCGGGTCGTCATAGATATCATACCCATTTACTTTTACTGTTCCACTTGTTGCAGATATATACCCGGTAATAATATTCATGGTCGTCGATTTACCTGCACCATTTGGTCCCAGGAAACCTACAATCTGCCCTTTGTCTACCGTAAAGCTCAAATTATCAACGACATTCCGGTCGCCGTACCGCTTTACCAAATTTGTTACTTCAATCAAAACCTTAACCTCCTTAAATCGGATTTATCATCACGCAGACTGTCCCCAGCCTGACTTTCTTATTGTACTATCTTTATGTTACCAAAATGTGAACGATTGCAAAACGTGCATCACTTTTTGCCCCACCGCCGCCTGTACGGCACAGCCAAGCAGAATCAAGACAAAAAAGCCCGCCGTGATCGCCGTTTTATACTTTCTTTTCTTCTCCAGACATCCATAAAAAAAGATCACATACGCCGGCACCAAAAGAAACATATGCGGGATTCCCATTGCCACACAGCTGAAAAAGCCACGGACTCCCATGCTGTGGCAGAAAATAGTCATAAAAAATCCGGCCTTTGCCCCCTCCCAGACAACAAACGCCCGGAATACATTTTTGTTCCAGCGTGTATTGCCGGCTAAAAAAATGATAAACGCCACTTTTCCGCGCTTCCACAACGAATACAGAAAATTGGAAAGAAATGGGGATTCCTCCCGCATCCAGTTCTTGATATTCTGCCACAATTCCTCATACAGATCTGCTGCCGCATCGTTACACAAAAAATAGAGAATACCTCCACTAAAAAAACCGGTCAGAAAAAACAAAACTGCCTTTCTTTTCCGGTCTTTTATAAATTCAAACAACGCCATACGCCGCCTCCCTTTGCCTGTCCTTTATAATATCCTATGACAGGAAAAGGAAAATTAGTACCGTAATTACTTTCTCTGTTTTGTCTGATATGCCATTACTGCGGCAATTGTCTTCGAATCCGTGATCTTTCCTGAAAAAATCATATCATTGAGTTCTTCAAACGTATATCTGCGAATGTCCACAAATTCATCTTCATCCAGATGCTGTCGGCTCGGGATCAGATCTTTTGCCACATAAACCGCAATCTTTTCACTCGTATACGCAGCGGCTGTATGAACATCCACCAAATGTTCCAGGCTTCCTGCGCGGAATCCGGTCTCTTCCTCCAGCTCTCTTGCCGCACACACCGCAAAATCTTCCTCCACGCTGTCGCGTCCACCCGCCGGAATCTCAATCATAATATCATCAATCGCACCACGGTACTGCGTCACCGTAAGCACTTTTCCCTCGTCATCGATCGGAAGCACCGCCGAAGCCCCTTTGTGTTCGATGTGATCCCAGGAAACTTCATGTCCCGCCGGAGTCCGCAGCTTCAATTTATAAAAATCTATGATCGTACCATGATACACAAGATCTTTTCCTAAAATCTCAAATTTCTCCATAGTCTCTCCAATCCGGAGATATCGCTCTCCTATACTAATTCTGCCAATGCTGCCAGTACATCCAGCAGATAATCATAGTTTCGTTTTGCCGATGAGATGGAAAGTTTTTCCTTCACCGTATGAATGTCCTGAATCTCCGGTCCCATCGAAACAATGTCAAGATTCGGCAGTTTCTGCAGCAATATTCCGCATTCCAAACCTGCATGAATGCCCTCGACGCACGGACTTTCCTCAAAACGCTTTTCGTAGCAGGACGTCATCACTTCACGAAGCACGGAATCCTCTTTGTAATCCCAAGCCGGATATTCTCCACGCACAACGACTTCTGCCTTTGTCTCTCCGACAAAAATATGCGAAACAAGCGCTTTGATCTGCGAGATCATGTGATCTTTGTAGGTTTCCTTCTGGCTTCGCACAGAGTAAGCCAGATGAATCTTTCCAAGTTCTGTCTTTACGATACCAAGATTCAGCGAACTTTCGACCATTCCCGGTACCTGCGCACTCATTACCTGCACTCCTGTGATCGTGAGGTTCAGATAATCCAAAAGCTGTTTTGTGAAAGCATTGGAAAATACTTCCATTTCTTTTTTCTCTCCCGAAACGATTTCGATTGAAAGATTCGGCTCTGCTGCCACAAATTCCTGACATAACTGCTCTTTTCTCTGCTGCAGACGATCGCACAGAGCAGACACATCTCCGGTACAGAGAATCGTCGCAGAAGTTTTTCCGGTAATGACATTATCCTTGTCTCCACCGGTTATTGTCTGCAGATAAATTTCTTCCTGCACTCCCTGCAGCAAGCGTCCCATAAGAATTGATGCATTGGCAGGGTGTTTGGCGATCTCGGTACCCGAATGCCCGCCGCAAAGTCCGGAAAGACATACTTCTACCGGCGTACCCTTTTGTTTTTCAAGCGTTCCTTCCAGAAAAACATCGACGCTGGCTCCTCCGGCACAGCTGACAAGAAGAACTCCTTCTTCTTCATTATCAATATTGATCAGATAATCGGCTTTCAGATCCGACGCATCCAATACCGACGCGCCTTCCATTCCGACTTCCTCATCCACCGTGATCACGGCTTCCAATGCCGGATGTGTCAGCGTATCATCTGCAAAAACAGCAAGAATGTAGGCCAGTGCAATTCCATCATCGCCGCCAAGTGTCGTTTTTTCCGCTTCCAGCCAGTCTCCGTGAATCTGAAGATTCAATCCTTCCGTTTCAAAATCATGGGAATCGTCTTCGCATACACAAACCATATCCATATGTCCCTGCATCATAACGGTCTTTCCGGAACGACAGTCCGCGGAAGCCGGTTTCCGGAAAATGACATTTCCGCATTCTTCCTGGCGATAGGCTATTCCGCGTTCTTTTGCAAACTGTACCAGATAATCGCTGATTTTCTCATTGTGGTAGGAACCTCTTGGTACCTTTGAAATTTCTTCAAAATAGTGAAAAATAGTTTTATAGTCAATCTGCTCTAACATATAGCCTCCTGATATTTTCTGAATCGTTTCCTAGTTTTTAAAACTATGAATTGGTGCCGGTATTCTTCCCGGCCGGTTGACAAAGTCATCACAGCCAAATGTATTGACCGGCATAATCGGTGCATAACCAAGAAGGCCGCCAAATTCTGCCGTATCTCCGACTTTCTTGCCCTGTACCGGAATGACACGGACCGCTGTCGTTTTCTGGTTTACCATACCGATTGCCATCTCGTCGGCGATAATTCCGGCGATGGTCGTCTCTTTCGTATCTCCCGGAATTGCGATCATGTCAAGTCCTACGGAACATACACAGGTCATCGCTTCCAGTTTTTCCAATGTCAAGGCACCGTCATTGACGGCATCGATCATTCCCTGGTCTTCGCTGACCGGGATAAATGCACCGCTTAAGCCACCGACATACGAAGATGCCATAACACCGCCCTTTTTCACCTGGTCATTTAACATGGCAAGAGCAGCCGTCGTTCCCGGTGCGCCCGCACGCTCGAGTCCGAGTGCCTCAAAAATCTCCGCGATACTGTCACCGACTGCCGGAGTCGGAGCCAGAGACAGGTCAATGATACCAAATGGCACATTCAGACGTTTCGAAGCTTCATAAGCCACCAGCTGTCCGACACGGGTAATCTTAAATGCTGTCTTTTTGATCGTCTCACATACTTTTCCAAAATCTTTCTCTTTTACGCTCTCAAGCGCTTTTTTTACTACACCGGGACCACTGACACCGACATTGATGATTGCGTCACCTTCGGTAACACCGTGGAAAGCACCCGCCATAAATGGGTTATCATCCGGTGCATTACAAAATACAACCAGTTTGGCACAGCCAAGAGAATCCTGATCGGCGGTCAATTTTGCGGTGTCTTTTACAATTTTTCCCATCAAGCGAATGGCATCCATATCCAGTCCTGTCTTGGTAGAACCGACATTGACGGAACTGCACACGCGCTCGGTGCAGGCAAGTGCCTCCGGGATAGAGCGGATGAGATACTCATCGGCCTTCGTCATTTTCTTTGACACAAGTGCGGTATAACCGCCGATAAAGTTTACCCCTACCTTCTTTGCTGCGCGGTCAAGAGTTTTGGCGATCTGTACAAAGTCCTCCGGACTCTTGCAGGCCGATCCGCCGATCAACGCGGCCGGTGTAATGGAAATTCGTTTATTTACAATCGGAATACCATATTCCATGCTGATCTCTTCGCCGACTTTGACAAGATCTTTTGCCATTGACGTGATCTTATTGTAGATGTTATCGCATACTTTATTCAGGTCACTGTCAATGCAGTCCAACAGGCTGATACCCATGGTAATAGTACGCATGTCCAGATTTTCCTTTTCGATCATATCATTCGTTTCAATTACTTCATGTATATTAATCACAGTTTTTGTCCTCCTTAGATGCGGTGCATTTTGTCAAAAATTTCCTCTCGCTGTACGCGGATGATACAATGGATCTCTTCGCCCATTTTCTCAAGTTCTTCCGAAATTTCAGCAAAACTTTTTGTCGCATCTTCCATATTTACGATCATCATCATGTTAAAATACCCATCCACGATTGTCTGGGAAATGTCCAGGATGTTAATTGTCTTTTCTGAAAGATAAGTACATACTTTTGCAATAATTCCTACACTGTCTTTTCCTACTACCGTAATAATTGTCTTCTTCATAATAATCTCCATTTCTTATTGTAATCTATTAACCTTGCACCAAAATCGGTGGAGTGGGTTCATTTCTACACGCAACTTCCAATACAAAATCTTTTCCCGGCACCATGCCTTCTTCTTGGGTTAATTCGTATTTTACCGTCTCATAGGCAAGTTCCGGATAATTGTTGTCCCGGCTCAGATGCCCCAGTAAAACATGATGCAGTTTATGCGCCATCAGCTGTTTCAAAAGCCTTCCGCAGGCATCGTTGGAAAGATGTCCTTTTTTGCCCAATATGCGCATTTTCAGCGAATATGGATAACTGCCGACTTGCAGCATATTGATATCGTGATTTGCCTCCAAAAGCATGCCGTCGCAATCCTGCAGATGGGAGATCGTATAATCCGTATATTCTCCCATATCGGTAGCCACGGCCAGTTTCTTTCCTTCCGCCCGCATCGTATATCCTACCGGATCGACGGCATCGTGGGAAATCGAAAACGGCGTCACTTCCATACCTGCGACATGTACGGACTCATCCGGCCGCACACAGTGAAACAGATCCGTGTCCACTTTTCCACATTTCCCGGTTTCCCGTATGTATTGTATCGTGCCCTCTGTTGCATAAATGGGTATCGCATATTTTCGTGCAATAGGGCCAAGCCCGCTGATATGATCGGCATGTTCGTGTGTGATGAAGATGGCTTCTACCTGATCAAGCGACAACTGCCTCTGTGCCAGCCCCTCTTCAATTCTTTTCTTACTGATTCCGGCATCCAGTAAAATACCGGTATTCTCTGCCGACGTTCCTGCGAAAATACTGTTTCCGCTGCTCCCGCTGGCGATGCTATACAATTCCATCCTGGTCTCTCCTATCGCGTTACTTTTCCCAATACAGATCTACTCGGTCTCCTTCATGAAGCGGCATCGTAAAATCAATGACATCGATTCCATTGAGACGGGAAACCATCCGTTTTCCTCCCGGTTTTGTCAGATCGATCGGATACACATCAAACAGATCTACAAATACCGGCTTTGCCTTCTCCGGCAAAAGTGTCGGTGTGCCATTGATCTCGACTTTGATCCTCGTCGGCGTTGTCTGCACAACGGGTACTTCTGCCACAGCCGGCTCTGGCTTTTCTTCCTGCAAAACCGTATTTTGCAAAGTTACCGGTTCTTCCTGTGTTACATGATTTTTGGTCATAAATGGCAGATCTGCAGCCCAGGAAGGCAATGGTTTCGGCGGAGCCAATAATGGATCCTCGGCCGGTTCCTCTGCTTCTTTCTGCGCCTCTTTTACAAGATCTTCCACTACGGCAGATACCGGTGCCTTTTTCGGTGGTTTTGGCGGCCGCTTGATCTGCGGTACCGGTTTCACCTCATCGCCATCGGTCACCCGGTGGGTACACGTCGTATCTTCACCATTCAGCAAAATATCATCCCGTTCGGGTATGTTTTTATATTCAAACAATTCAGCGATCCGACATGTCTCATCCACCGAAATCCGGTCATCTTCACGAACCACATACCGGCCATCCTGCGGCTTTCCATTGACATACACCTTGACCGGATATTCCAGTTTCTCACCAAAAAAGAGAACGCTTATCTTCTTTTGGCACTCCTTGATGCGGCCAAGTGTCAAATGCGCCCCCTCGCCTTTTGTCGCAGGCTTGATACGCACCTGGTCTTCTTCCTGCAGCAGCTGGTTCAGATTCGTCTCTTTTCCATTTACTGCCACTTCTGCCGCTTCCCCAAGATATCCCTTGGCTTCGCGCTCTTCTCCATTGAGTTTATAATGCACGCTGTCCCCTCGGGAAGGAAACAGGCTATCCTGCGCAAATCCGGCATGAATACAGGCATCCAACACCGTCGCTTTTCCATTATCGTATATTTTCACGCGTTCTTCATTTACTTTTACATAAATAAAACTGCTCTTCTGCTCATAATATTCCAGACAGATTCCAATCGGTGTCACAAGAGTGGAATCTTTTTTCACATTCGTTGCGCTAAAATCAATCTGCTGCAATACCTCGGCACCACGGATCGCCACTCGGTTTTCCGGCAGATTCAGCTTAACCGCCAGTTTTTCCGTAAAGCCCGGCATTTTTCCGCCTCCTCCGACGACAAACACCGCGCTGACCGGACTATTGCCATTTAATTCGATGATCTTCTGTGCGACGTTACTCACGATCGAATCTATCGCCTGCGCAGCCACTTCATGAATCTCTTCCCGAGAAACCTTGACTGTTTCACCCATGATATCTTTAAAAGTTACCATTTTTTTCCCGTCGGCGGCTTTTTTGGCTTTCTCAGCCGTCTCAAAATCAGTCAGATACCGCTTCGCGATTGCTTCCGTGATCTCGTCTCCTGCCAGCGGCATCATGCCAAAGGCAATGACGCTGCCTTCCTTAACGACAGAAATATCAGACGTACCGGCTCCTACATCGACCAATGCAATATTCAAAAGGCGGAACCGCTCCGGAATCGCCACATTGATCGCCGCAATCGGCTCCAATGTCAAACTTGCCACATGCAGTCCGGCATCCTCGACCGCCTGATACAATCCGTCTACGACTTCATCCGGCAAAAATGTTGCAATCATCTCCACACCGATGGACAATGCCATATGTTTTTCGATCATCTCCATCGGATATCCATTCAGATAATATTTTACCGGCGAATACCCAACGCAGTAAAAATGTTTGCCTTTATGGTCATTCTGCTGGCGAATGCGGTCATATGCCTTTTCTACCGCTATGCTGTCAAGTGAATGAATATGTTCTTGGGTCACCCGGGTCTCCGACTGCATTTCGTGTTCCACATACACCGTCTCTGTCTTCAGCACACGGCCGGCAGCCGCAATACTGACATTCGTCAGTTTCTGCCCGATTTCCACCTCCAGCTGCTTTTTCACACAGGCGATCTCATCTGCCACCGTGGCGATATCGTGAATCTGTCCATCGATCACGGCACGCGTCGTATGCTCCAGAGATTTTTGTGCCACAACAACAAAACGATCCGTCCCGATACGATAACCAACGGTCCCAACAATACTTCTTGTACCAATATCCAAGCCAAATACATAATCTTCTCTGCTATTGTTCATAGTCATCCCTCATTCATTTCATACTGCCCGTGGATTTCTCCACTTCTTTCTAGTATATCACATCTATTCTCTATTTTCCACCATTACCTCGGCGGGTTCCATAAGCACTCATAATGCGTGCAATCTCTGCTTCCAGTTCTTCTTCACTGCCATCATTGTGGATCAGCCGGTCGCAGTGCCGCTTCAAAAATGACGCAGAAACCTGCTTCTGCATAATGCTTTCCGCCCGTTTACGCGAATATCCGCGGGATTCCTGCAATCGTTTAAAACGCAGGGTATCCTCCGTCAATATTCCCCAGACCTCATTGCAGAGTTTATCCAGTCCGCTCTCATAAAGAATGGCACTCTCTACAAAAAACAGATTGTCCTCTCCGTATTTTGCTGCCTGCGTGGCAATCTCTTCCCACACGACAGGATGAATGATCTCATTGAGCATTCCCAGCTGTCTGTCATTAGCATATACAATTTTTCCCAGTCTTGTTCGGTTGATCGCACCACTTTCATCGCAGATCTCCTTTCCAAAATGGGCCACAATTTTTTCATAGGCTTTCGTCCCCTGTTCCATCGCCTGATGTCCCAGTTCATCTGCCATACAGATACGCACTTTTTCATATTGTTTCAATATCGAAAGAACGGTTGATTTTCCACTGCCTACTCCTCCCGCCATTCCTATGATCATGGTCTTCCTCCTTCGTTACAGTCCGGTGCTGTTTCTATTTTGCCTCATACCAGGTCGTTCCCTGCTTCACATCGGCGATCAACGGCACTTTCAATGCTGCCGCATGAATCATTTCCTCATTCAGAATATGAGACACTTCCTCTATTTCCTCTATTTTTGTCTCTACCAAAAGTTCATCGTGAATCTGCAGGATCAGGCGCGACTGCATGTTTTCCTTCCGCAGTCTCGCATCCACGCGGTTCATCGCAATCTTTATAATATCTGCTGCCGTTCCCTGAATCGGTGAATTCATCGCAATACGCTCCCCAAATTGCCGCTGCATGAAATTCTTCGCAGACAATTCCGGGATCGGACGGCGGCGGCCGTAAAGAGAAGTCACATACCCTTTACTTTTTCCCATTTCCACCAGCGAATCCATATACTCTTTCACTTTCGGATACGTTTCAAAATAATCCTTTATATACTGTTCCGCCTGTTTTTTCGTGATCCCGAGATCCCGCGACAGGCCGAAGCCACTGATTCCATACACAATTCCAAAGTTTACCGCTTTGGCATCTCTTCTCTGCATCGGAGTAACTTCGTCATATGGCACGTGAAATACGAGAGATGCCGTCGTCTGGTGTACATCCGCATTTTCCTTGTACGCCTCGATCAGTTTTTCATCACCCGACATATGTGCCAGCACACGAAGTTCGATCTGAGAATAATCGGCATCCAAAAACACACAGCCTTCCTTCGGAACAAATACTTTACGAATCTGTCTGCCAAGTTCCATTCGGATTGGAATATTTTGCAAATTCGGTTCCGTGCTGCTCAATCGCCCTGTCGCCGTGATCGTCTGATTAAAGGTCGTGCGGATCCGTCCATCCATATCTATGTAAACGGACAATCCGTCTGCATAGGTCGATTTTAATTTTGTCAGCTGGCGGTATTCCAGTATTTTTTCTACAATCGGGCTTTCAAATCGCAGTTTCTCCAGCACTTCTGCTGAAGTCGAATACCCGGTCTTCGTTTTCTTTCCATATGGCATCCGGAGTTTTTCAAACAAAATCACGCCAAGTTGTTTTGGCGAATTGATATTAAATTCTTCCCCGGCAAGATTATAGATCTCCTGCTCCAGCACGTCAATCCGCTCTCCCAGTTTTTCACTGTACTGACGCAAAGCTTCTCGTTTTACATAAATTCCCTCCTGCTCCATACGGTACAGCGTAAATACAAGGGGCATCTCAATCTCTTCAAATAACTCATACGACTTCATTGTCTTTAGTTTGCGGTGTAATGGTTTATACGAAAGAAACGAAACAAGGGCACAGTAACAGGCATAATTTGTCACGTCTTCCGGCTGCGCCTGCCACATCTGATACAATGTTTTCTTCCCAAACATCTGGGAATATGGTGGCATGACAAATTCCGCATATTCCGTACTGATATCTTCTTCCTCAAATCCCTTCTGTACCGGATAAATGAGATAGGCTGCCACACTCGTATCAAAACATTTCTTTTCATCAAGTTCCGGCAATTCCGGCAATTGTTTTTTTAAATCATTGGTAATAAATGTCACACCCGCCTCTTTGGCACGCTCCAGTTCGTCTTTTACCACCTGTTCTGACAGTTCGCCGCCTATAGCAAAGAACGATACCTTTTCTCCATCCGCAGTAATGGCACCGCCAAACAGACTTCCCTCTTCTTCCATAAATAACGTCATCTGGCCATTGGTCTGTCCGTCTTTGTCTGCCTTTTCCTTGCAAAGCAGCTTAAATGACAGCATCCCCTTTGCAATACAGTCATCCACGCAGCTGTGAAGCTGTGCAGCACGTTGGATCGTTTCAAATTTATCTTCCACTGCTGCATTGTTTTTTGTATCTTTTTCAAAGCGGTTCATCAAGGACTTAAACTCCAAGACACTGATCTTTTCATATGCTTCCGGTGTAAACATCTCCTGCACTCTGCACTCTTCTAATTTTACCCCCAGCTTGCAGTCCGTTTTGATCGTTGCCAGTTTTTTACTGAGAAGAGCCAGTTTTGTATTGTTTTTTACGGCTTCTTTCGCACGGTTTGGTGTGATTTCTTCGACATGCGCGATGGCATTTTCAACTGTTCCAAATAATGTCAATATTTTTACCGCCGTTTTTTCGCCAACTCCCGGAACTCCCGGAATATTGTCAGAAGAATCCCCCATCAGTCCTTTGAGATCAATGATCTGCTCCGGTGTGACACCGTACTCTTCAATGACCTGTGGACGATTGTAATCCAAAACGGTTGTTTTTCCACCTTTGGTCTTCGGAATACGCACTTTGATCTTATCCGTCGCCAGCTGCAAAAGGTCGCGGTCCCCGGAAACCACCGAAACTTCCAGGCCCTGCGCTTCTCCGGTCTTTGCCATCGTTCCAAGGATATCATCAGCTTCAATCCCCGCCTGCTCTTTCATCTGAATGTTCATGGAAGAAAGGATTTCTTTTAATACCGGAATCTGTTCTCTGAGTTCTCCCGGCATCGGTTTTCTTGTTCCTTTGTACTCATCAAACATTTCATGACGGAATGTCGGTGCTTTGACATCAAACGCCACCAAAAGATGAGTCGGATTTTCCTCGTCCAAAATTTTCAGTAAAATATTCAAAAATCCATAGATGGCATTCGTATGCAGTCCTTCGCGGTTTGTCAGATCCGGCACCCCGTAAAAGGCACGGTTTACAATACTGTTTCCATCGATCAATACAAGCTTGTCCACAAAAATACGTCCTTTCTTCTTTCACTAACATAGGAAAGACGCGGGTACCCGAAAAAGCACCTCGCGCCTCTCCTCGTTCTTTCTTACTCTACCGAAATAAAGTAATAATAAACCGGCTGTCCACCGTTTTCAATCTCCACTTCAAGATCTTCCTCTTCTGCGCAGATCTTTTCTGCAATCTCTCTCGCCTGCTCTTCCGAACCATCCGCGCCATAATAAATAGTGATCAAGGTGCTGTCCGGTGTCTGCAGTTTATGAATCAGTTCCACGGTCGTCTCAACGATATCTTTTCCTACCGCTTCAATCGTCTTATCGCTGAGTCCCATGAAATCTCCCTCTGCGATCTCTTTACCATCGATCGTCGTATCACGGACTGCGTATGTCACCTGACCGGAACGAACCTCATCAAGTGCTTCCGTCATCGCACGCTCATTTTCCTCCGGCGAATTTCCGTCAATATACTGAATCATCGCCGTGATTCCCTGTGGAATGTTTTTCGTCGGAATTACAACGATATTTTTATCTTCCGTCAAACTCTTCGCCTGATTTGCCGCGAGAATAATATTGGAATTGTTTGGCAAGATGTAAATGGTGTCTGCATTTATCTGCTCAATTGCCTCTAATATGTCTTCCGTGCTCGGATTCATCGTCTGACCGCCCTCAATGATAACATCCACACCAAGTTCGGTAAAGATCTCGCTCAAACCGGTTCCTGCCGAAACACAGATAAAGCCTTCCGGTTTTCTCGGTTTATCCTGCGCACTCTCCATTTTCTTCAATTCTTCTTCCGCTGTTTTCGCAACGGCTTTTTCATTGGACATAATGACACGTTCATTATGCTCTTCACGCATATTATCAATCTTCATGCGCGTCAATTCTCCGTAGCTGAGTCCCTTCTGGATTGCAAGTCCGGGATCATTGGTATGCACATGAACTTTTACGAGATCTTCATCTGCCACGCAGACGATAGAATCTCCAATGTTTTCCAAGTACTGTTTGAACTCAATCTCATCTTCACTCGTAAACTCTGCTCCGTTGAGCATAACGATAAATTCCGTACAGTAACCGAATTTAATGTTCTCCGTCTCGATCCCTGTCGCACCGGCTCCTGTCGTCACCTGACCGCCGGCTGCTTTCTTAACCGGCTCGTAAGCAATCTCTTTTCCCAAAAGAGCATCCAGGATTCCTTCCATGATCGTTACCAGACCTTTTCCTCCGGAATCGACCACGCCGGCCTCTTTCAGCACCGGAAGCATCTCCGGCGTCCGGTCTAGGGTCTCATTCATTTCATGGATGACTTTTTCTAAAAACTCTGCGGGATCTTCGCTCTTTGGTGCCAGCTGCACTGCTTTTTCCGCGCCTGCCTTGGCAACCGTAAGGATCGTACCTTCTTTTGGTTTCATTACTGCTTTGTACGCAGAGTCTACCGCTTTTTCAAAGGCTTTCCCAAGCACATACACATCGGCCTCTTCCACCTCGCGCAGTACACGGGTAAAACCACGGAACAACTGGGAAAGAATAACACCCGAATTTCCGCGTGCGCCACGAAGAGATCCACTTGAAATCGCCTTACAGATAGTCTCCATCGAAGGCTCTTCCAAGGCTGCCACTTCATCTGCGGCAGACATAATCGTCATCGTCATATTGGTTCCGGTATCGCCATCGGGCACCGGAAAGACATTTAATTCATTAATATATTCTTTTTTTGCCTGAAGTGCCGCAGCTCCGGCGAGAAAACATTTCCTCACCAGGGCAGCGTCAATCTTTTTTACGCTCACTCTCTTTGACCTCCAAATATCAACACTAGTATCCTCTCATCCATCAGTCAACCACTTTGACATCTTCTACGCGCACAATGATCTTGCCTACTTCCATTCCGGTAAATTCTTCGACTTTATATTTGACACTTTCTACCAGATTTTCTGCAACGGTCATGATGCTCACACCATAAGCTACGATGATGCGAAGTTCGATATAGAGTTTATTGTCCTTTACATTCACATATACACCATGACGAATGCTGTCTTTCTTCAATAATTTGACAATACCATCTTTCATATTTACAGAGGCCATACCGACTACTCCGGCACATTCCACTGCGGCAGAACCGGCGTATTTTGCCAGTACATCTTCATCTACGAGAATTTTTCCCATCTCGTTATCAAGTTCACCCTTCATATTGACCCTCCATTCACTCAAAATATAGTTATTTTTATTGTACACCAAAACGTGAAAAAAATCAATTCTTTCCCGATTCTTTTCACGTTTTTTGAGAAAAAGAATAGAATAGTAGTAACTTCTCCTTTGTGCAGGACAGGCGATCATGAAAAAATTACTCGGTTTTATCCTATTCTGGATCGGCATCGGCATGGCAGTCATGCTCTTTATCACAAATGGCTTTCTCGCCATCTGTATTATACTGCTCTGCCTGATCCTTGGTTACAATCTCTTTACTTCCTGCTGAAATTGTTTCCGGACGTCAAAAAAGCCAACCACTGTCTCCAGTCATTGGCTCTCTTATTCTAAGTATAGAGTGGACTATGCTCTTTCCACTTTTCCTGAACGAAGGCAGGAAGTACAAACGTACATCTTCTTCGTTCCACCATTCACCTTAACTCTAACCGATTTCAAATTAGATTTCCACATTTTGTTGCTTCTTCTATGAGAATGGCTGACAGCGTTACCGAAATGTACACTCTTATCACAAACTGCACACTTTGCCATGAAAAGCACCTCCTTCTATAAAATCTTATGTCAAAACCTTATTTTTTGTTTCACACACAACACGACTATTTTATCAAATCTTTTGATAGAATGCAAGAAAAAAATTCAAATTTTTTGATTTTTTTTCGTTATTCGCATTTTATTCTCCGTCTTTTTCGTCTTTCTCGTTCTTTTTAGAGAATTTTTCCACAAATTCCGGAACCATATCCAGCAATTTTGTAATACCATCCTGATTCTTTACATTGACAAGACGGGAAGTTCCATCTTTGATCACAAGTACGGCACTTGGCTGGATCTTTCCACCCATTCCACCGCCGCCGTTATTCTTTTTCGCACTATCGTCAGAAAATGCGCCGGCTGCGACACCAAAACTCACATCGACAAGTGGAAGTACGATCGTACCATCCTCAAAACGCACCGCATCTCCGATGACAGTCTTTGTCGTAATAAAATTGTCCATCCCTTTAAACAGAGATTCTACCGTATTGTTAAAACTGTTGTCACTCATTTTCATTTCCTCACTTTCCGAATACTTGATCGATCCATCGTTTGATATCCGGATCCAGATATCCGCGGATCACGAGACGCACCATATAGATCAGCCGCGCCTTTCCCTTTACATAACCATCTGCTTGAAACCGCTTTTCCTCAAATTCAGGGCAGATCCGGAGTCCCTCCGTATAAGCCGGAGGTACCATGCTCACAATTCCTAAGACCCAGCCTGTCGTACAGGGATCGCCTGTCCCAAATACAACCTTGCCGTCGATTTTCTCCGGTGCCATATACCGAAGCAGCGCAAACAGTTCTTTTTTTACTGTCCGGATCCCGCGTTTGTTTGCCGGATCCTTTATAAACGTAATTATACTTGATATTTTGTCAAATGAAAAGCCTTTTTTCTTTCTTTTTTTCTTCTTTTTCTTTGGCGGATCCGTTCTGTCCCCGGATACCGGTTTCTCTGCCAATGGATTTGGCTTGACACGTTCATCCGAAAAATCGGTTGTCACAATAACACCTTCCTCCGGCTCTTCCTGCGGAGTTTCCTTCGTTTCTTCCTTCTTTTCCGCTGTTTTTTTCGTTCGCCGGAAAAATGCAGGAATTTTTTTGAGCCGGTCTAGCGGGATTCCGAAAATACGGATACGGATGCCGCTTTCCAGTGTCTCCTGAACGATATAAACGACACGCAGAAGCCAGCTGATCTGACACCGCACCCGAATCTCGTCTTTCGTTTCCACCGTAACTCGGTATCTCACCGGCACAAACAGCGCCGCACACAGAAGAAGCACGCAGAGTGCCAGCAGAACCAGTAAGATCATACCAATTGTTTTGAGTATGGCAACTACAACTGCCACTCTACATCACCTTCCTCCTATCTCGAAAAATCCTTCTTTTCAAATATCTGTTTCGGAGAAAACTCTTCCGATGCCGCATAGCCTTCGCATAAAATCTGCTCAACGACCGATACCGCCGCATCGTAATCCGAAGTCACGCCAATGACATAAAGTTCCTTCTGTCCATAATATTTGAAAAACAATTGATCGGTATTCATGATTTCAAAAAGATTTTTTTCATTTTCGGCAAGCGTAATAATATAAAAGCTCTTTTTCCATGGAAGTTTTTGGAAAATGCTTCGTTCTTCAATGATTTTTTTGCACTTTTTTTCCTGCTTTCGAACCTTTTCATCCATGTAAAGGTCTTTGTACCAAAAAATCATTTACTCCTCCATTCTGCCGCCTCATCCATCCACTCACGCAGTTCGATCATGGCCGCTTTCTTTTCTGCCTCATTCTGGCATCCAAACAGATTTGTCCGGATATAAGTCTCGATCTCACCGGCATTGGTAAATTCTACCGGGAGTTTTTCGAGCACCTCTGCCATAACCGCTTTCTTCAGTGGCTTAGAAAGTGTCGATAAAAAGTCGGACAATTCTCCGGTGAGTTCTTTGATCTTCTCTGTTTCCACCGCAGCTTCGACCGTATCGCTCTCGCCAAAACGTTCCATATCAATAAACAAACTGTCGGATAATAAATTGGCAATTTTCGCAAATGCATCAAATTCCTCGCCTTTTCCGAGTTCCTCAATGATCTTCTTATGAGAGGCTTTGATCTCAAAAAGAACGGCTTCCAGATAACTGGATTTTTCCACATACGTTTCAATCTTTCCTTCCAGTTTTACAAGCCCTTCCTCGTTCAGACTTCCGTTTGCCACTTCCATCAAAATGCCGCGGCAGTGCTCATACAAAGCACTTTCTTCCCGCTTATGGCAATTGGCAAGACTAAGCGCATACATCGCATTTACTACCTTTTGCAGCTGATAATAAAAATCGGTCACATGAAGAATGTACTCTCCCGCTTTTTCCAATTCTTTACTCATCGTCTCAAACGATTCTTTTGTCAAACCTGCAAAATCCGTATTCTGCAATTCCTTCAAAAGGTCTGCAATGGCATCTTCTTCCGTCTCCGTACCGGCTTTCTGAATCATAGCAGCCGAACGTATCATATAGATAAAGTTATCCAGCGATGCCATATCGCCTCCGATATACAAACTTCCGGTGTCCTGAATTTTTCCCATCAGACGCTGTTTTGTCATGTGTACCGGAATCATTCCCATCAGCTGCTGAAGCCGTTCTTTGACGATACTCTGGTCTTTGTTTCCCACGAGAAATGCCATCAATTCTTTGACAAAAACATCTTCTTCTGTCGCAAAAACATCTTTCTGATAAGGTTCTTCCTCTTCAAAGTCAAATTTACGGTGTTTCAGCACATAATCATAACAGATCAGCTGATCTGTATAGGATGTATATTTTTCCATCACCTGTGTAATCTCGCCACGGATGCGGTCAATCCGCTCGATGCAGGTTTTCTGCGCCTCCGCATCTTCCTCGTACACATGTGGAATTTCCTTTCGCACCTCATCGTATCTGCGTTCTTCCTCTTCGGACAGATCGATGCCTTCCTGGCAGGTCTCCACCAGCATATAAGCCGAAAACACCAGTTCTATGGAGGCATAATTCAAATACGTATCTGCCAGATAATTGGCATAAATCGGGAGATTCTTGCGTGGTGCCACTCCCTTGTCCAGGTCTTTTATAATTTTTCGAATCTGATTCATCGTTTCCTCCTGTCATGCAGGCTTTCTGCCTACAGCACTAATACCCATCCCGTCAGCCAGCGCAGTCCGTTTTCCACAAATTCGAGGCTTACCGGCTGTCCGGACAATACCGGATAGAACAGTAAGAACAGCCCCACAGCCGCTGCCGCATATACATAAGCAAAAATGCGTTTCTTTTTATTGTCGCCGATAAAGCGATACAATGTGTATCCGATCATCAAGGTAATAAACGGCACACTTGGAAAATAATGGTAAGCAAATGTACATCTCGGCACGAGCATCCACGGTACGTACTGTACCAAATAAGCAAATACAAGGAACAATGCCGTCTTATCTGCTTTCTTCACTACAAGATAGATCATGTAAAGGAACGCAAAGATGCCTGCCCACCATACGAGCGGGTTACCGAATGCGCTGATTCCTTCGCGCATATCATTTGCCACCGTGTTGCAATAGTAAAATACCGGACGGATCATCGTCGGCCATTCATACCAGGTGGAAGAATACGGATGTGTCGCTTCCAGCTGGGAATGGTAACTGTACATCGATTTCTGATTATTGATCATCCGCGTAAACAGACCGTCTGTCGTTCCATCGTTAAACGGAATGTAAGAACACAGATAGATCAGTCCCGGAATCACGATAAAGAATATGACACAGGCACCGATTGTCTTAAGAAAATTACTCTTAAAGACATCTATAACATGCCGGTGCGCGATCGTTCCGGTACTTCCGCCCGGATTGTTGCACGCCCTGCGGTATTCCATATATCGGTAAAACATGATCGCCGCAAAGAATACAGCCAGTCCTGCTGCCGCATAAACTGCCGTCCATTTGCTGGCACAACCGAGTCCCATCATCAAACCGCTTAAGAAAAGCGGAATCAGGGTCTTTTTAAATTCTGTATCGTAAAAACTTGTCTGTGCATAGCGAAGCATAAAGTAAAACATTGCCATGATAAAAAACGTACCATATACGTCGATCGTGGCAATTCTTGTCTGCGTAAAGTGCATAAAATCAAAAGCAAACAACGTCGTAACCACGCCTGCCACCCATGTCTGATGGAAGAGTCTCTTTCCAAACAGATACAAAAACGGGAGCATTCCGATACCAAACAATGTACCGATGATACGCCATCCAAACGGATTCATTCCAAAAATACGGATTCCGAGGGAAATAAAGATTTTACCCAATGGTGGATGCGTATTTTCGTAATTGTACAAATCATGAATCATCTCATACGCCGTACGGGCATGATAAATCTCATCAAAATATGTTCCGCTGCGGAAGGTATGCGCATCGTCGTACTCATCCTGCTCATCAAAAAGTTCCGGATATTGGTCTTTATTGACCGGAACCACCAGATTTCCGTCCGCGTCTTTAAATACCATTTCTTTTAAGGTCACCAGATCTTCTACTGTCGTAAAGCGGATATAACGTGTCGTGACATTAAATGCTGTCGTCGCCTCCGAACCGCCGTCAGCGACAAGCTGCACATTGTTCCATTTGAATACATCGGAGACTTTCGCCGTTCCACCGCTCACATAATTGGTTCCATCGTTCGAAAGTTCCATATAAAGACTTCGGTTTTCATAACTTCCGGAAAACACTTCAAATTCTTTCAGGTTCTTCACTTCACCAAAATCAAGGACGATCTGCTGTCCTGCCTGCGTTCCTTCCCATCCGGTCTCCGGAGCGCTTGTCTTTCCGAGATCATGGAAAGCGAAAATACCATAAACAAGCATGATAGCAAATAAAATAATGTAATCCGTCTTTGTCATCTTTTCCATCACAACAGTTGGAATAATCTTCCATTCAAATCGTTTTTCCTGCTGTTTTTGTACGGTCTGTCGTTTCTTCTTCGATTTTCCACCCTCGTCTACATTCGCTTCCTGCACGATCTCACTCTTCTTAAAGATTGTGTAAAGGAGGTAACCAAAGAGGAACAATGTCAATACCGCAACTGCACCGATAATATAGCCGGTTGGGCCTGTCGTTCCAAGTTCTACCGCCGTATAATACACATGCGCGGTATTCATATAAACCACCAAGGTATAACCGATAAATCCGTAAAACAATTCTTTACATGGACGATAGATAAATGCGGCAAGCATCAAAGCAACTGCCGGGAACAGATATCTCTCATGCATACGTACGGAAAAGCAGAACATCACACTGATGACAACTGCCATACTGAGAAAATATTTGGACTTGTCATTTTTCATTTTGAAAAATACGACTGCACTGAGTACGACCGCTGCGATGATAGCAATGGTTCCCCATGTCTGTGCCGGAATAAACAAAAACTTTTCTGTCTGTTCATGCCAGTTTTTCCCCACGATCGCCCAGAAATTGTATGCGTTGACAGAACAGTATTCAAACATTCCCAGCGTACCGGTATATTTTTCCAACGACTTCTCCAGCCCAAACGGAAGTGCTACAAGCACCATAGCCGCCAAAGATGCCAGACCGCCGATCAGGTCACGGAGCATCTTTTTCGTATTGAAATCATGCAAAAATACCTGCTCAATGATCGAATAAATAATGATCGGAGCAAACATAACCATCTGCGGTTTTAGCAGCACACCGGCACAAAAGGCAAAGTATGCTAAAATTCTCTTTTCTTCCATAAACAGGTAACAGGTCAGAAGAACCATGCAGCACAATACGCCGTCTACCTGTCCCCAGACAGAACTGTCAATGACAACTGCCGGATTCAGCGCATAAAGTGTGGAAAGCATCAGAGACATTCCCTCGGAAAATCTCTTCTTTGCCATCACGTAAATAAGATACGCTGCTGCCAGATCAAAAAGCATCGGGAACAATTTGATCATAAAAAGTCCCGTGGTCGAATAATTGTCAATGTTAAACAAGTGGCGGATCGCCGCAACCAGCCAAAGCACCAGCATATATCCCGGTGGATAGTCCGTTACATCACCCTCGTAAAAATGGGAAAGTCCTCCGGTAAATACCGTCTCCGACCAAGAGCGGAAACAGGTAATATCCACACTGTATCCTTCGTTCTTTACGGCAAGGATCGCTTTTACGATAAATGCCGCAACCAGAACAAGAATAATATTAAATTTCTGCTGCTTCATGGAATTCTTTGCGATCAGACGGCTTCCATCCACTTCTCCCTGAAACCACATCCAGTAAATCGCAAAAAATGCAAATACGGTTACTACCGCAATGGTTAAAATATCTTGATACATCTCTTACATCCTTTCCCCTTTGTTCGTTGTATCTCACTCAGGAACGTTTTACGTGCTCATGAGTAAATAAATGGTCGGAACAATATTCATAACTTCCTTCGCATTTTGAGCAATACCGGAACTCAAGCTGCGGAGAATCGATCTCTGTCCTTCCACAAATGGCACATTTATGTCTTGGCTGCCCTGCCTGCTGCGCCGTATTTTTGTAAATGACGCGGCGTTTTTTCGCCTGTTTCATACGCATTCCCAGATGTGGTTCTCTTGCAATCGCATAAAAGATCACAAAATCCAGAAGCGCTGCCACGATCAAAAGCATCCGCATATATCCACGATAATCTCCCGTCTGCGCATATTGCACAATCTCGACAACATTCAGCAAAATGTAAATATATCCCAGCCATTTTGCTTTGATCGGAATGAGGAAATACAATCGGAATACCGTATCCGGAAACAAAAACGCAAAGGCTAAAAACATGGACAAGTTCAGATCACTCAAATCAATCTGATTTGCAAGTCCAAATCCAATCTGCGGTGCCAGCGCCTGTCCATTCGCATGGCAAACGACAAAATAATAGCCAAATGTCATAATGAGAATCAACAAAATTCCGGTAAAATAAAAGGCATTAAATCGAAATCTTCCCCAGATCTGTTCTAACATATTGCCGATCCAATAATACACATACAGCATGATACCAAAGAATATCATATTGATCAGTGCTCCACCGGAACCAATGCTCACATACGGATAAAAAAGAAATGTTACGATTCTCCACACTTGTCCATGCAGGATGGCATAAACATTGAGGCTCAGATACATCTCATAAAATCCCGGAACCACCAATCCGATCACACTTCCAATAATGCTTACGATAACCATGTAACGCATCAAATTCGGGATTGCATATCGCCCTAATTTGCGCTCTACCTTATCAAACCATTTCATAAATATTTAAAACCTCGCTTTTAAAATAAGTTTTTCTTCTTAAAGAAGAATACTAAAACTACGGTTACGATCAACGTAATCGCAGTCACAATATAAAATCCATAAGGGTTGTCCCCCAATGGAATATGCTGAAAGTTCATTCCGTAAAAGCTGGCGATCATCGTAGGGATGGAAAGTACGATCGTCACGGTTGACAAAAATTTCATAACCACATTGAGGTTATTGGAAATAACCGACGCAAAGGCATCCATTGTTCCACTCAAAATATCACTGTAAATTTTTGCCATCTCAATCGCCTGTTTGTTCTCGACGATAACGTCTTCCAGCAGATCTTCATCTTCCGGATATTTTTTGATTTTCTCCGTCCGGAGCAGTTTTTCCAGCACCGTTTCATTGGATCGCAGAGACGTTGTAAAATAAACCAGACTTTTTTCTAATTCCAAAAGTTCGATCAACTCTTTATTTCTCTGTGAAATATGCAGTTTTTCTTCGATCTGCTCGCTCTTGCGGTCGATGATACGCAGGTAGCGCAGATAAGAAGTCGCATTGCGGTACAGGATCTGAAATACAAATCGCGTCTTCTTAAACGTATAAAATTCCCGTTCACGGTTGTTCATAAATGCTTTTAATACCGGTGTCTCTTCCAGGCATACGGTCACAATCATCTTTTCTGTCGTATAAATACCAAGAGGAATCGTCACATACCTGTCTTTTTCGTCTAAGGAAGGGATGTCCACCAAAATCACAACATAATCGTTTTCTATCTCCACACGGGAGCGCTCTTCATCATCCAGGGGCGCACGCAGATCGTCAATATCAATTCCGGTCGTAGCCGACACGGTTTCGAGTTCTTCCATCGTCGGTTTCGTCAGTGCAACCCAGCATCCTTCCGTCACTTGATCCAATTCCTGCAGTCCGTCTTCGACTGTATTAAAAATTTGAAGCATGCTTCTTTCCTCCTATTCTCTGTAAATTGTAAACATAGATATTTTTATTATACTTTTTTGGGGAATCTTTGTCAAACTGTATTTGTTTTGTCATACGGTTCTCATTAGAAAATGAAACCAAAGTTTTCCAGTCGGGACCGCTTGCGCTTCGTGAACCCACGTAACAGTGCACGAGGGCAAACTACGCCCCCTGTGCACTGACGGTGTTCAAAATCCCTTACGGAAAATCTTTGATCTCATTTTCTAAATAGAACGGCAACAAAACAAATTACAAATTATATTGTCCTATCGACTATATGAATTGCTCATTCTGCCCATTCTATTTGGTAAAGTACAAAATCTGGTCTTCCTGCAAAGCCACTTGATCCAGGTTGTTTAACCGGACAAATTCTTCCCAGGTCGTCTCATGCGCCATCAATACTTCGCCCAGGCTTTGCTTGCCATCGGTGATGTACACTTTTTTCTCTTCTTCCTCGCTCGGAGCGTTTTCAGAAGAAACGACTTCTTTTTCTTCCGATGTTTCTGCCGGTTCTTCTGCCAATTTTTCCGGCTCATTTTCTGCGTTTTCGCTTTCGGAGACTTTCGCGCTGCTCTCTTCCTGTGACTGCAGCTGCGTTTCGGTCTCTGTCTCATCGGCAACTGCGGTGACCGGCAATGGTTCATCTTTTGGCACCGGCATACAGATCATTCCCCGGTGGGCGCGCACCATCGGAATACAGATTTCCTGCCCCACCTGAAGATTGTACACATCTACATACGGGTTGGCACGCAGCAGCATTGCCATCGGGATCCGATAATACCGGCTGAGCTGATACAGCGTGTCTCCCGGTTTTATCACATGTACCATTCCATTACAATATCTGCGATTCATGAAGTTTCCTCAATTCTATTTGCTTCTCTAACAGTATATTCATTTACCATTTTTAAGTTACTCGCGAATTTTGTTTACAAAACGCAAATTTTGTCGTATACTATAACTCAAAGCGCATTTTTTATAAAACACATTTAATAAGTAATAAATCACTTTCATAAAGATAGAGATATACGTTTCACATAATGGAGGTTAGTATGAACAGAGTAGGTATTGATATTGGCTCAACGACAGTCAAGATCGCGATTATCGACGAACAAAATAAAATTTTATTTTCTGCATATGAACGTCACTACGCAAATATTCAGGAAACGCTTCGCGGCATCATCGAGCGCGCGTATGAGCAGCTCGGCGATCAGGCGATTGCACCGATGATCACCGGTTCCGGCGGATTAACGATCTCCGAACACCTTAACATTCCTTTTGTTCAGGAAGTTGTCAGCGTAGCAACCGCATTAAAAGATTTCGCTCCACAGACCGATGTAGCGATCGAGCTCGGCGGAGAAGATGCCAAGATCATTTATTTTACCGGAGGAATCGAACAGCGAATGAATGGAATCTGTGCCGGCGGTACCGGTTCTTTCATCGACCAGATGGCAACGTTGTTAAAAACCGATGCTGCCGGGCTCAATGAATATGCCAAAAATTACCAGGCAATCTATCCGATTGCTTCCCGTTGTGGTGTATTTGCCAAAACGGACATTCAGCCGCTGATCAACGAAGGTGCCTCCAAACCGGACCTTGCCGCTTCCATTTTTCAGGCGGTAGTCAACCAGACGATCAGTGGACTTGCCTGCGGTAAACCAATCCGCGGAAATGTTGCTTTCTTAGGGGGACCGCTTCATTTTCTTACGGAATTAAAAGCCGCATTCATCCGCACTCTCGAGTTGACCGATGATGCGATCATTGCACCGGAACATTCTCATCTTTTTGCCGCAAGTGGTGCTGCGATGAATTCAAAAGGCGAAGGCGAGACAACATTAAAACAATTATTGGACAAATTAAGCAGCAAGATTCATATGGAATTTGAAGTGACCCGTATGGAACCATTGTTTGCTTCGGAAAAAGAATACGAAGACTTTACGGCACGCCACAACAATCATGCCGTGAAAAAGGGAAATCTTGCCGATTACGAAGGAAATGTCTTCCTCGGAATCGATGCCGGTTCCACGACGACCAAAGTCGCTCTCGTCGGAGAAGACGGATCGCTTTTGTATTCCTTCTATGACAACAACAACGGAAGTCCGTTGAAAACGACGATCAAGGCCGTGAAGGAAATTTACGAACTTCTTCCGGACAGCGCGACGATCGTCCGCTCCTGCTCGACCGGTTACGGTGAAGCATTGATCAAGTCTGCCCTGATGTTGGACGAGGGAGAAGTCGAGACGGTATCCCATTATTATGCCGCTTCTTTCTTCGAGCCAAATGTAGACTGTATCCTCGACATTGGTGGACAGGATATGAAATGTATTAAGATCAAAAATCACTCGGTTGACAGTGTGCAGTTAAATGAAGCCTGCTCTTCCGGTTGTGGTTCCTTTATCGAAACCTTTGCCCGCTCCTTGAATTACGGGGTCAAAGATTTTGCGAAACTGGCCTTATTTGCCGAAAACCCGATTGACCTTGGTTCACGTTGTACGGTATTTATGAACTCCAAAGTAAAACAGGCGCAGAAAGAAGGTGCTACGGTAGCCGACATTTCCGCCGGTCTTGCTATTTCCGTTATTAAAAATGCATTACTGAAAGTAATCAAATTGACGGATCCGAAAGACCTCGGAACCAATGTCGTCGTGCAGGGCGGAACCTTCTACAACGATGCAGTTCTTCGCAGTTTTGAACGTGTCTCCGGCTGTCAGGCAGTGCGCCCGGATATCGCCGGTATCATGGGAGCTTTTGGTGCTGCCCTGATCGCACGGGAACATTACGAAGAAGGAATGCCTACGACCATGCTTCCTTTAGAGGATATCATTGCTTTGAAATTTGAAAGTTCGATGTCCCGCTGTAAAGGATGTACAAACCAGTGCCGCCTTACGATCAACAAATTTACCGGCGGCCGCCAGTTTATCTCCGGAAACCGCTGTGAACGTGGTCTTGGAATTACCAAAAAGAAAAAAGATGTTCCAAACTTATTTGAATATAAAAATAAACGATTGTTCGACCATTACAAACCATTAACTGCGGACAAAGCATACCGTGGCAAAGTCGGCATTCCACGTGTTTTGAATATGTACGAGGATTACCCATTCTGGTTTACGTTCTTCACGGAACTTGGTTACGAAGTCGTTCTTTCGCCAAAATCCAGCCGGAAGATTTACTCTCTGGGTATCGAATCCATCCCAAGTGAGTCCGAATGTTACCCGGCAAAACTGGCACACGGTCATGTCATGTGGCTGATCCATCAGGGATTGGATTACATCTTCTACCCTTGTGTGCCTTACGAGCGCTGTGAATTTGAAGGTGCCGGCAATCATTACAATTGTCCGATCGTTACCTCTTACGGCGAAAACATTAAAAACAACGTCGAAGAGCTTGCTGGTTCTGACATTATTTTCCAGAACCCATTTCTTTCTTTTGAAAACGAAAAGATTCTTACCGACGAATTAGTAAAAGTGATTTCAAAGGAAAACGGCATCGCGGAATCTGAAATCCGTCAGGCTGCCCACACCGCCTTTGTCGAATTAACAGAAACAAGAGAAGATATCAAACGCAAAGGGGAAGAAGTCCTGAAGTGGATGAAAGACAATGGCAAACATGGTATTGTCCTTGCCGGCCGGCCGTATCACATCGATCCGGAGATCAACCACGGAATTCCGGAATTGATCACTTCTTACGATATCGCCGTTCTTTCCGAAGACAGCGTGTCACATCTGGAGCCGATCAACCGCCCTACGATCGCGATGGATCAATGGATGTATCATTCCCGTTTGTATGCGGCTGCAACCTTTGTCCGCACACAGGATAATCTGGATATGATTCAGTTAAATTCCTTCGGTTGTGGTCTGGATGCGGTAACGACCGATCAGGTCAATGATATCTTAACTGGTTCCAATAAAATCTGTACCGTCCTTAAGATTGACGAAGTAAATAACTTGGGGGCTGCCAGAATCCGTATCCGTTCGCTGATCTCTGCTGTAAAAGACCGGAAACGAAAAGGCGTAAAGGCAGAGGTAAAAGACGCAGCTTACCACCGCGTCATCTTTACGGAGGAAATGCGTAAAAACTATACCATCCTCGCACCGCAGATGTCTCCGATTCATTTTGACATGGTCATTCCGGCACTTGCTGCTGCCGGCTATAACATCGTTCCTCTTCCTACCGGAGAAGACGAACTGGATTACGGTCTCAAATATGTCAATAACGATGCCTGCTATCCTTCTCTTCTTGTCGTCGGACAGTTTATGAAAGCTCTGCTTTCCGGCAAATATGACCTTGACCGCACCGCGATCATCATCACTCAGACCGGTGGCGGATGCCGTGCGACAAACTATATCGGATTTATCCGCCGTGCACTGCGAAAAGCCGGCATGGAACAGGTACCTGTTATCTCATTGAGCGCCGGTATAGAGAAGAATCCGGGATTCAAGATTAACTACCGCCTCCTCAATGGTGCCATTCAAGCTTTGGTATATGGCGATTTGTTTATGCGTGTTGTTTACAAAACCCGCCCTTACGAAAAAGTGCCGGGTTCGGTCAATGCCCTCCATGAAAAATGGAAACAGATCTGTATCGAAGCGGTAAAACATCCGAAACGTTCGGAATTCCACAAAAACATCCGTGAAATCATTAAAGATTTCGATACCATCGAACTTCGTGATGATGTAAAAAAACCAAAAGTCGGTATCGTCGGCGAGATTTTGGTTAAATATCTGCCGGCCGCCAACAACTATATCGTTAATCTGCTGGAGGAAGAAGGCGCTGAAGCTGTATGTCCGGACATGCTGGACTTTTTCATGTACAGTGCTTACAATAACATTTTTAAAGCAGAACACCTTGGCAAACCATCTTCTACGAAACTGCTTTCCAAAGCCGCCATCTGGTTTATGGAACGTTATCGTAAGGTAATGCGTCAGGCGCTCGAAGAAAGTAACCGTTTTGAACCACCGGCAAATATCTATCAATTGGCAGATTATGCCGCACCATTCGTATCTGCCGGCAACCAGACCGGCGAAGGCTGGTTCCTTACCGGCGAAATGATTGAGTTGATTCACAGCGGTGTACCAAATATCGTTTGTACGCAGCCATTTGGCTGTCTGCCAAACCATGTCGTTGGAAAAGGTGTGATCAAACAACTCCGCTCCGCCTTCCCGGATGCCAACATCGTAGCCGTTGACTACGACCCGGGTGCCAGCGAAGTAAACCAGTTGAATCGAATCAAACTGATGTTAGCGACAGCGAACGAGAATATGAAGTAAAAGTTCACCCCACTACCATCTCTCCGCGAGACGAATATGCGCAAGCACATATAGTCTCGCAAGAAATGGCAGTGGGGTGTTATAAGTTAAAAGTCTGCGAATGTATTTTGCATCGTAAACAAAAAATCTAATATTTTTTTCAAAATTTCATCTATTGATTCATCCAGCCAGCGCTTATCACTATGATCAACTCTATCACAATATTGTTTATTTTCAAAAGTTTTTTGGATTCTTTGAACCACTTCTGTTATATTATTCTCTCTCATATTCTTATCATTATAAACAAATTTCGTTAAACAATCATTCAATTTACTATTATTAACTTTGTCACATAAAAAATATAAATCGAAAATATCTTTATATCTCGTGCTAAACGCACCAAATTTCAACAAAGATCTTATCTTCTCTGCAACCATTTGCTCTTTTGAATTTGCCAATAACGATATTCCTTTGTTATCACTGACAATTTCAAAACAATATTCTTCTTGATCAATCTGCAAATGTTTATGTACTCCAAAATCAATTTTACTTTGAACACTTGTTTTTTCTGAATCCGTTACCAGTATTTTAACACTTTTCCCCTTATAATCCTGCTGATTCAATTCTGTAATCTGTGATACTCTTTCAATCGTTATATCAGGAAACACATTCAGTCTTTGTATGAATAAATCAATAGACTGATCCGATAAAGAATATTTTATAAAGTCTATATCAATATCCTGTGTAGCTCTTCGATTATTCTTTGTTAAATCTCTCATTAACACCCCACCTTTAATTGTTACATTATTCGAAAAAACACTTTGGGATATTGCCTTTAAAACAATATCCTGACACACACGTGCTCTTGCATCTTGCTTCGAATATCCGCTATCTTCTAATTTTAAAATCATATCCCTTATTATCACTTAGAGCACCTCCAATTGTATCGTTTTCATAACCAAATTGGTCTTAGGCAATTTCTCAGCATATTCCTCCACAAGTTGGAAATCGAGTTCATATATTATTTTGCGATAATTTCTTAGAATTTCTTTATAATAGTCAAACGGCATTTTATTCTTTTTCCTAATAAGTTCAATCAACAACCTTTCTTTTGAAAAAACACGAATATCATCCCCACAGTAATTTATTATTTCAACACCAATATCCAAACTATTATTATTGTCAAAAATCTGTTTAACACTCTTATCAACTATCTTACTTGCGTTTTTATCTGTCGCAAGATAATAATATAATGGTATCGTATCTGTCAATCCTTGATAGTAAAATGCACTATTCAATGTAAATACTGCATGAGGATACTTCTTCTCTATAACAGCTGTATCCGACTCACATCTACTATCCGAATATATTCCCGGTTCCATTTTGTACAATTTTCCTTCTTGTATTGCTTTCTTTATCCTATAATCGGTGCCATACTTTTTTATGCATTCAGCATATGAAAAAATCATCTCTTCATCCCCTTTAAGTTTTTTTAAGTATTTTTTATAATTTTACGGATAAACACTTTAATTTTAAATAAAAGTATACCTTGGATTAACAGATATGTCAATAGAATAATTAAAAAAGCCCCCGTATATTTCTATGGAACCTATATGCGCCTGTGCATATTCGGTGAACCTGGAAATATATGGGGACTTTGAGTTCTTAACCTTACTCTTTCACTGCTTCTTTTGCAATAAAACGGTTTACAGCACTAAACAGTGCGCGGATGGAAGCACGTGTGATATTGGAACTGATTCCGACACCATGGGTCACGATTCCGCGGCTCTCGTCCATCAAATGGATGTACGCTGCTGCCTGGGCATTGGATCCCATCTGCAATGCATGCTCGGTGTAATCCAGCACCTTGATCGGCATATCCAGCTCTGCCTGCAGTCCTCGCTGTACTGCATCAATCGGACCATTTCCGTATGCTTCGATCGTTTTTTCGTTTCCTTCAAAAGTATAAGTCAGATAAATCTTCGTGTCAAATCCACTCTCCGACATTTCTTCACTAAGGTCTTCTACTTTCAATCGGCGGAAGTGATATGGTTCTTTGCGGTCGATATAATGTGCCTTAAATTCTGACATAATCTGATCCGGTGCCACTTCACCCTGCTTTTCCGAAATTTTCTGGATTACATCCGCAAATTCTTTGTGCATGCTCTTTGGAAGCTTGAACCCAAAGTAGGTATCCATAACAAAGGCCACGCCGCCCTTTCCGGACTGGCTGTTAATACGGACGATTGGTTCATACTCTCTTCCCAGATCACTTGGATCAATTGGAAGATAGGGAACTTCCCAATGCTCACTATTACGCTCATGCATTGCCTGAACCCCTTTGTTGATCGCATCCTGATGAGAACCGGAAAATGCAGTAAATACCAGTTTACCGGCATATGGATGACGCATATCAATGTCCATTTTATTGCATCTCTCGTATACATCGATGATCTCATTTACATTTTCAATCTCCAGTTCCGGATTGATTCCCTGGGAGAACATATTATAAGCAATATTTAAAACGTCCACGTTTCCGGTACGTTCACCATTTCCAAACAACGTTCCCTCCACACGGTCAGCTCCGGCAAGCATTGCCAGTTCAGCAGATGCCACCGCTGTACCACGGTCGTTGTGTGGGTGAATACTTAAGATAACACGCTCACGGTCTGTGAAGTGTGTTGACATCCATTCAATCTGATCAGCATAGACATTTGGTGTATTCATCTCCACCGTAGATGGCAGGTTGATGATCACCTTTTTGTCTTTGGAAGCACCCCATTCATCCAGGACTGCCTCACACACTTCCAATGCATACGGAAGTTCCGTTCCGGTAAAACTCTCCGGAGAATACTCTAAGATTACTTCTCCATCGTAATCTTTCATATATTTTTTAACCATCTTGGTTCCATCAATCGCAATCTGTTTTACTTCATCCTGTGACATATGGAATACTACATCACGCTGCAATGTCGAAGTCGAATTGTAAATGTGCACGATCGCACGTTTGATTCCCTTCAGGGATTCAAATGTCTTTTGAATCAGATGCTCACGGCACTGTGTCAGAACCTGAACCGTCACATCATCCGGAATCAGATTTCTCTCAACCAATTGCCGCAAAAAATCATATTCAATCTGGGAAGCACTCGGAAATCCAATCTCAATTTCCTTAAATCCCAATTTTACAAGCAGGTTAAAGAATTCAATTTTCTCTTCTACCACCATTGGCTCGATCAAAGCCTGGTTACCGTCTCTCAAATCCACACTACACCAGATCGGTGCCTTTTCAATCTCTTTATTTGGCCAGGTACGCTCTTTAAAGTCTACAACCGGCACTCTTTTATATCGTTTATAGTTTAACATCTCTTACATCCTCTCTTTTCAAATCAAATTCTTTCCAATACTTTATTTTACACCAAAATACAGGAAAGTCAAGTCATAGTACATGCACGTACTATTCTGCCGGGGTAGCAGTCGGCTCTTCCGTCGGTTTCTCCGCGTTATCCTCCGACTGCGTAAGTAGGACTTCTACCCTCACTTTTGATTTAAGTTTAAGATTCTCAGGCAGATCAAACTGCACTTCTACCGTGTGCTGACCGGCAGCCAGCCCCTTGACATCAATATACGCACCAAGTGTCGTCAATGTCAATTTGCTCAGATCGTCTTCGCCTCCCTGCACAGTCACGCTGTTTCGTTTATTTTCATTTACATACGTAAAATTCAAATTGTTTGGAAGGTTCTTCACATTAATATCCGAATTTACAAAAGAAAACGTACGCTTACCATTTTTCTCGATCACACAGCGGATCGAAACGGTCGTATTTTCTTCTGTCAGCTTACATCCGGTATTGTAAAGATATTGGGTCAGATCAATCTCCTGCTCAACATCCGCCTTCGCTCCCTCTACAGAAACCGGAACCTTAATCGATTTAACATTTTCAAGATCCGATTTCTTTCCGGAAATCACTATACTGTCCGGTTTATAATCCGTCTGTACATGACGGTATCCCGAAGCCGGTGTGCCCGTCGCCTCTACGTAAAGCGGAATGGTCTTCGTCGGAACGACCTCTACTTCCACATGAATCGTATCATTGCTGAATGTTACATTTGAAGAATCAATAACTTCTCCTTCGCTGTCATATAAAATCGGTGTTACATCTGCCGAAAAATTGCTGTTTTGTCCTTTTAATTGAACGACAGCACCGATCGAGTCTACTTTCTTAATCTTGGATTTTCCACCGGAAATCTCTATGATATTAGGCTGTGCCGTAATATCTCCGAGAACATAAGATTCTGCCAGTTCGCCTTCCGTATCGATCTGGACACGAACCTGCTGGCTCTCCTTTTCTTCCAGTGAAATACGCAGCACCTCATTATTCCAGTCAAGTTCTACATTTTCCTTCGTTGCTTTATTTAATTTTACCTGAATTCCGGCAGTATTTACCGTGGACAACTTACTCAGATCCGCCGTCGCCGAAAAATCATCATTTGTCAATTCTTCTACAAAGCTGCGTTTTCCCTTCACGACCACATCCACCATATCGCCATCAACCACTTCATATACCTGGTTTAACGACGTAATGACATTTTCATTGATCACTTTGACCGGGATGTCTGTAAACGTCTTTGTAATTGTAGGATTGGTGGTATTAATGATCACAAGCCAGACAATAAAAGCCACAACAAGAGAGATCACTTTCAATCCGAAATTATTCATCACTTTGCTTTTCATCCACTTGTTTTTCATGTTTGTCTGCCCCCTTCCACCATTTCTTTCTGGCATTTTCCGAAGAACGTTTTGACACACGTGTCAACATTTTTGTCAATGTATCCGCATCCATATTTCGTGTCAATTTTCCATTCATTGCTGTCGATACAGCTCCCGTTTCCTCCGACACAATGATTGTGAGAGAGTCTGAAACTTCGCTTACACCAAGTCCCGCACGATGTCTGGTCCCCAATTCCTTACTAAGTTCCAGATTATCTGACAATGGAAGGTAACATGTAGCTGAAACCACTCGGTTATCACGCAAAATTACAGCTCCATCATGCAATGGAGTATTGTGTTCAAATATATTGATCAGAAGCTGGCTGCTGATCTCTGCGTCAATAGGAATACCCGTTCGTTCAAACTCACGGCATTGAATCTCCTTCTCTACTACGATCAAAGCTCCTGTCTTCACCTTTGCCATCTCATAAACTGCTTTTACAATTCCCTGTACACTTCGTTCCGAATAACGCTCTGTCTTTGATTTGCTCTCATCAAATGGACTAATAGATGAAAATGATTTTCGCCCAAGCTGTTCCAATGCATTGCGAAACTCCGGCTGAAAAATAATTACAATTGCAGTAATTCCGATCACCATCGCATTCTGGAAAATCCATAACAATACATTCATTCCAAAAATTACGGCAATCAGCCATACAATGAACAAAACAACGATACCTTTCATCAGTGCCCAGGCACGAGTATCCTTGATCCAAATTATGATATGATAAACAGCAAATGCAATGATAAGTATCTCAATAATATCTATTATATTAATTGCGGGCATCGTAAGCCATGCCACATAATCTTTAAAAAAACTTCGTATCATTTCCATACGTACTCATCTCCTGCCTGCCTATTTTCGGCTTTATTTATGGTCAGAATTCAAATCTTCTTCCAACACTTTTTCAATCTCTTCTTTCAGATCGATCATTCCCTCGTCCCGATCCTCTTCAATTCTCGTCACCGTCTTATCTCCCGGTGCGACTTTCATTTTGGGAACGGCTTTTACATAATATAAATACTCTTCATCTTCAAATTGTAATTTATGCACCCCTGTATAATCGAGTGTCATACGGAAAAACTGCACCAGATAAGCAATCACTGCTGTCAATGCCATCCCAAGAAGCAGTTTCATAAAATCGATGTCAATCTTCCAAAACGCATCCCCTGCGACCACGCCAGCCATCCCGGCAACCAGCCCCACAAAAATTCCAATCTGTGACGCATGATTAAAACGTCCGCGGCGAATCAAAAATACAACTACATAAACGATCACAAATGTGATCATATACAAAAGTATTTCCTTATTTTGGAGAAGAGACTGAATACAATACTGCAGTCCTTCCAGCGTATTTCCGGTATCTACCGAATTTTGCGAAATGATATAATAATTTTCAACCGCAAGCAGAATATATCTTATAAATACCCCTGCCAGGCATGCCGGAATCATCGCCAGATTCAAAAACAATGCGGCTACGATCGGCACAGCAAATACAACATTCAGCGGCCAAAGTGCCGGAATCAAAAGGACCAGATAACTCTGACTCTTTGCATATCGGCCAAACAACAGAAAATATATTAAAAGAACAAATAAAAAACATGCTGCCACCAAATAAGAAACCGACGAAATTTCAAGCACTGCAAGCATAGCGGCAAAAAAAATGATGACCGAATCCGGTACAAAACCGCTGACCAATGCCAGAATAACAGACAATGGAATACCATATTCCCGGAGTTCTTTTGAAAATGGAAGCTGGTACAAAATGATACTATAAAGGATCATACTGATCACAATCTTCAAAACAGAACGGACGATTCGATAGTTCTTTTCATAAAATTCTTTACATCTGGTTTTCAGAACCAGCAATGCCATTATCATAAATTCCGCTCCTCCTTATTTCCATTTTCCTCTTCTTCCTTCTCATAATAGCGGATAAGTTCCTGTAATACAAGATAATACTCCTTAACACGTTTCTTTGACGCTTCGTATTGAAGTGAAGAAACGCTCACGGTAACAAAGGAAAACAATCCCAAAAGCAGAATATAAATTACGAGGTATGTTCGTCCAATGCTGATATAATCGAGTTCCAATGCATTTGTGATCAGATATTCCATATTGTATAATCCGGCGATCACCGCGATCAGCACAACAGCACACGTCACACAGACAAGTGTTTTCAAAATCTGCAGGCGGATATAATCCATTTTATAATATTTTGTTCGTGCAAAATCCTGTTTTCCCTCATGCGACTCATACTCTGCCAGACGAATCATCATCCTTACTTTTTGTTCACTAACCATATATACTCCACTTCTTTGTCATAAAATCGTCACCTGTTAGTATTATCTATATTTAATTATAACAAAATATCCATTCTACGCAACAAAAAATTTATTAAATATTGGTTACCAACTATTTTGAACGATTAATAACAACCATATCCCCCGCCTGCAAAACATCATTGCCATTCGGAATAATAATACTCCCTTCGCGCTGTATCATAATGATCAATTCATTTTTTCCGGTCTTAATCTCACTCAGTTTCTTTCCGACATATTTGTGTCCTTCCTCCAAATGCTTTTCAAGAAGTCGGATTCCGGTCACTTCCTCCGGTGCAAGCGCACTAAGGATCAAGCGGTCGCCCTCCAGCAATATCGTCTGACCGTTTGGTACAATATTTTTGCTTTCCCTCTCCAGCAGGACAACAAGTGTCTCCGGTGGCAGATTAATCTCGCAGAGTGCCCTTCCACACCAGGCATGCTCCCTTGTTACCATAAATTGGATAAATTGAACCGGTACCTCATTGGAATAATCATTGAACGTTTTCAATACCGTGTCACTCTCATCGATCATATCGAGTTTTCTCGCAACTGCCGGAAGCAATGTTCCCTGGAAAAGAATGGAAAACAAGACAACAGTAAATACAATATGATAGATATCATTTTCCAATTTCAAACTCTGCGTCACCATCATAGCAAACACGATGGATGCGGCTCCACGCAGCCCGGACCAGCAAACAAGGATCTGCTGTGCTGCTTTGGCTCGAAATGGCGTCAAAACCAGAAACACCGACAACGGCCGCGCAATAAACGTCACGATCAATGCAATCACAAGAGCCGGCAAAACCACTTGTGGCAGTCTTGATGGAAACGCCAAAAGTCCCAGCAAAAAAAATATCAGGATCTGCGTAAGTCCCGTCATACCATCAAAGAAGTGAACCAGATTGGTCTTGTTTTTAATGTCGGAATTTCCCAGCACAATACCTACAATATATACACTGAGATAACCATTTGCGCCCATTGCGGTCGGCATGGCATAGGACAGCAAAGCAATTCCGACAGAGAAAATAATATCAAATCCATCCGTAGAAAACCGGTAATGTTTCATCAGATAAACGGATACTGCAGCAAATAAAATACCACATACAATGCCACCGCCGATTTGCAGAACGAGCATCTGAATGAGTTGATAGGAATTCAAACTCCCTTTTGCGACCGTGATCAAAATAGCCGTCATCATATACGCTACCGGGTCATTGCTTCCACTCTCCAATTCCAGCAAAGAAGCCGTATTATATTTGAGGTTTAACTGTTTGGACCGTAATATGGAAAAGACGGAAGCCGCATCAGTAGAACTGAGCAGTGCACCGATCAGAAAACTTTCAATCCATGAAATCGAAAGAATATAATGACAGAGAACTCCCGTCACCCCCGCTGTCATCAATACGCCGAACGTCGATAATAAGACGGCTTTTCCTGCCGCGGGTCTGGCATGTTCCCAGTTTGTTCCAAATCCGCCATAAAACATAATAAAGATTAAGGCGATGGAACATACCTGCTCTGCAAAGGAATAATTGTCAAATGGAATTTTAACCACTCCATCGGAGCCAAAAAAGATACCGAGTAATATAAAACCAAGTAAAACCGGGATTCCAAAACGGTCAGAAACCCGGTCCAAAAAAACACAGATCAAAATAATCATCGCGATTAAAATAGGGCTAATCATCAAATCCCCCTTCATCTAAATTCCAAGTCCAATTTTCCGCTCCTAACGAGGCAATTGTCTGTAATTCATCTGCAATATTCAACGCATGATCTCCTATTCGTTCAAAATCCGTAAGCATCTCTGAGTACAAGATACTTGCCTGATAAGAACATTCTTCATTCTGAATGCGCTCCATCATACGTTCCCGGCATTTTTTCGTAAGATCATCAATCTCCTGCTCTCTCTCTGCAATCTCATCATGCCATTTTTTTATATCGTCATCTACATTGGTTAGTGTAGAAAATAACGCATCGCAGATTTTTTGAAGATATGCTGCTTCTTTCTTTGCCTTCTTTGAAAATTTAACGCCCAGCTTTTTGCGCGTTTTCGAATATTCCGCAATATTCATTGCATGATCACTGATCCGCTCTATATTTCCGGTAATAGCATGATAACTACTGAAAACACCACTTCCAACCGTCGTATTTTCATGCGAAAGCGCAGTTGTAATAAGGCAGGAAATCTGCGTGTTCATCTGATCCACCCGCTCTTCCGTCGCAGCGATGGACCGAAATATTTCCTTGTCATTTTTGATAAATACCTCAAATGCATTGTGTACATTCTTCTCTGCCATACAGAGCATATCCCACAATTCTTTTTTTGCCTCTTCTGTACTAACAGCAGACTGTCCCAAGGTATCCCTGACATTAAGCTGCATCCGTGGCAATACCCCTTGTGTTATATCATCCTTTTCATTCACTGGCAATATTTTCTGCGATATCTTAGCAAGAACTTCTCCAAACGGAAGCAAAAGTATTGTTGTCACAATGTTAAACAACGTATGTAAATTGGCAATTTGACCCGGAACATTGGTCGGAGTAACTGTCTGCAGCCACCCGATCAATGGTGTGACGACACATAAGATTGTAAACAGAAAAGTGCCAATAACATTAAATGTAAAGTGCACGATTGTCGTCCTTTTCGCATTGCGGTTTGCGCCGACAGATGCAAGAAGTGCTGTGATACACGTTCCTATATTTTGCCCAAACAATATAAATGCTGCACTGTTCAATGTAACAATTCCGCTGGCAGCAAGAGCCTGCAGAATTCCTACGGAAGCAGACGACGACTGGATGATTGCCGTAAAGATCATTCCGGCAAGGATTCCCAAAATCGGATTTTCAAAACGTGTCAAAAGCCCAACAAATTCCTGAGATTCACTGAGCGGTGCCATAGAGGAACTCATCATATCCATACCAATAAAAAGGATTCCAAGACCTGCAACAATATTTCCGATGTAGTGGATTCTTTCATTTTTCAAAAATACCAATATTGCTACACCTACAAAGGCGATAAATGGAGCCAGCACCCCTACATCTAAAGCAATCAACTGTCCGGTGATCGTCGTTCCAATATTAGCACCCATGATGATCCAGATTGCCTGTGTTAATGTCATCATTCCTGAATTTACAAATCCTACCACCATTACAGTTGTCGCCGAAGAGGACTGGATCACTGCGGTAATAACAGCACCGACCAATACTCCAAGCAAACGATTGGAAGTCAGTTTTTCAAGAATCTGCTTCATTTTATCTCCTGCTGCATTTTCGAGACCCTGGCTCATCATCTGCATACCATATAAAAACAACGCAAGACCTCCCAGAAGTCCCATAATATCTGTCAATTTCATTGTTGTGTTCCTTTCGTTTTATGTTATACTTCCTGTTCGTCATTCATGCGGTAGCCGACACCGAGTTCGTTGCGGATATAGCGGTATTCTCCCGGTGTCTCACCAAATTTCTTACGAATATTTGCCATATTTACCTGAAGTTTTTTGACACTGCCGGAGTCCGAATACCCCCACACTTTTTTAATGATTTCCGCATAGGTAAGGACTTTTCCGGCATGTACGGCGAGCAGTTCTACGATATTGTATTCTGTCTGCGTCAACCGTATCTCTTCTTCTCCGATCGTAACTCTTCTGGCATCGTAGGAGATTTTCATATCTCCCAGCTTAAATTCTTGTCTAATCCCTGTCCCGGCGCCCTGAAATCGTGCCGTCCTTAGTGTGGCTCGTACCCTTGCCAAAAGTTCATCGGTTCCAAACGGTTTGGTAATATAGTCATTGGCACCGAGATCCAATGCCTCCACTTTATCTGCTTCATTGCTTCTCGCCGACAATACAATGATCGGTGTATCCGAAGCCTTTCGAATCTGTTTTATCACCTCTGTGCCATCCATATCCGGCAATCCGAGATCCAAAATAACGATATCCGGATGATGCGACCAAAACATCGTCAGACCACTTTCTCCCCTTTGAGAAAAGATTGCCTGATACTCATGCGTCTCAAAGATCATTTTCATAAAATTACAAATGTTGATCTCATCTTCTATCACTTGCACTTTATATTTATTCATTTTCTGTTTCCTCCAATCCTAAAGCAAAGCGGATGCAGCATCCCCCCTCCTTTCGATTCTCTGCCGTAATTACACCACCATGTGCCTTAATGATCGAAGCACACACAGCAAGACCAATTCCCATACTTCGTTTCTGGTTATCCACCGGAGCATCTTTCACAGAGAAATAATCTTGAAAAAGTCCTTTCATTCGCTCTTTCTCGATTCCGCATCCATCATCCAAAACTTCAAACACCGCTTTATCTCCCAGCACAAACACATGAAGTTCCAGTGTTTTCATCCCCTTTGCATGCTGCACGGCATTTTCCAAAAGATTCATAAGAACCTGTTCGATCAGCACCGCATCCATCGGAATACTGGTAAATTCTTCCGGTATTGATACATTCACTTTTTGATCCGGATAACGTTTTTTAAACTGCGTCAACACCGAATCAATCAATTCTTCCAAAACCGTCGAGGTCTTAACCAGTTTCACACCATCGTTGTCGATCCGTGTAATGGACAAAATATTTTCCACCATTCCCATGAGCCATCTGGCGTCTTCCCGAATTCCGTCTGCCAGCTGCACAACCTGATCCTCCGACAACTGTTCATAATTTTGGACAATTGCTGAACTTGATCCGTAAATCGTTGTAAGCGGAGTTCGAAGATCATGAGAAACCGCCCGCAAAAGATTTCCTCGCATTTTTTCGTTGATACTCTCTGCCCGCACACGTTCCTGCCACTTAAGCTGCGATGTGATCGTACTCGTCATTGCCGTGATCACAAGCATGATCACCGCAGAAATAATATTTTCCGGAATGCTGAAATTGAAAGCGAAATATGGAAAAGCAAATGCAAAATTAAGCACCAGCACACTTAATAGCGAGGCGATGATACCATACACAAAACCATCCGTAAACCTCGATACAAAAAATACTGCCATCGCCATAACTGCCGGCGGTACTGTCTCTGCGGAAAATTTTGTTTCCAATAAAAGACATAGTAAAAACGCCCCCGCCAAAATACTGATCATCTTCAATCCGTCTATTATGTACTTTGTTGCATTTTTCATTTTTTCTATTTCCTCCGTTTTTTATTATACAGATATGGTAGTAAAGAATCAGCAAAGAAACAAGACTTTTTTTCAAATTTCCGTAATCTTTCAAAAAAGGTTTGCATTTCGTGAGCGCTCTCGCTCCAACAAACGCCGCAGGGGTATCGATATGTAAACGACACATATCTGATACCCGCGCGTTTGTACTCACGTCATGCAAACCTTTTTGATAAATTACTAAAATTCTAAAAATAGTATTAGTACTTAATCTTTAAGCATTCCCGCTTGGAAAACTCTGATCTCCTTTTCTAACTGAAACGCCGTTTATTTCACATTAAAGGCATTCATTCCCGGATATACTGCACTTTCGCCAAGTTCTTCTTCGATACGGAGAAGCTGATTGTATTTGGCTACTCGCTCGGAACGGCTTGGTGCTCCGGTCTTGATCTGGCAGGTGTTGAGTGCCACGGCAAGATCGGCGATCGTCGTATCCTCTGTCTCTCCGGAACGATGGGATGAAATTGCTGTGTATCCGGCTTTATGTGCCATTTTGATGGCTTCCAGGGTCTCGGATACAGAACCGATCTGATTGAGTTTGATCAAGATACTGTTCCCACAGCCAAGTTCAATTCCCTTTGCCAGACGCTCGGTGTTTGTTACAAACAGGTCATCACCAACCAGCTGTACTTTATCACCAAGTTCTGCGGTAAGTTTTTTCCAGCCTTCCCAGTCTTCTTCGTCCAATGCATCCTCGATAGAGATGATTGGATATTTCTCAACCAGTTTTTCCCAATGGTCGATCAACTGCTCTGACGTATAAACCGTTCCGGCTTTTGGAAGTTTATATTCTCCCACAGTGCCTGTTTTCCATTCGGAAGAAGCGGCATCCATCGCAATCTTGAAATCTTTTCCCGGCTCATATCCTGCTTTTTTCACCGCCTCGAGAATGGTTTCGATGGCTTCCTCATCGGATTTCAATGCAGGGGCAAAACCACCTTCATCGCCGACAGAAGTAGCCAGTCCTCTTTCTTTCAAAATCGAGGCCAGCGCATGGAATACTTCCGCACACCAGCGAAGACATTCTTTAAAGGAAGGTGCTCCGACCGGCATGATCATAAATTCCTGCACATCAAGTCCGGAAGACAATGCATGGCATCCTCCGTTTACAATATTCATCATTGGAACCGGAAGACGGTTTCCGCTGATTCCACCAAGGAAACGGTACAATGGAATCTCCAATGCATTGGCTGCTGCCTTCGCACAAGCGATGGAAACAGCCAGGATCGCATTGGCTCCCAAATTCGATTTGTCCTTTGTTCCGTCCGCTTTTCTCATCGCCGCATCCACTGCGTAAATATCCGACGCATCCATCCCTTTCAATGTCTCCTGAATCGTCGTATTGATATTTTCAACCGCCTTGGAAACGCCTTTTCCAACATATCTTTCCTTGTCGCCATCGCGAAGTTCAAGCGCCTCAAATTCACCGGTAGACGCACCGGACGGGGCAGTTCCTCTTCCCATCACGCCGCCACACAGATAAACTTCTGCCTCTACGGTCGGATTTCCACGGGAATCCATAATTTCTCTTCCTATTATCTTTTCAATCTGCAAATGATTCACTTTGTTATTCTCCTTTCAAAAAACAGTCTTGTGGTTAGTATTTGCTAACAATTATTAGTATATTCTAATATTTTGCAAAAAACAAGAGATTTTCCCCACAAAAACGGCCTTTAAAATGAGAATCTTTTTCATCATTGTAAATGCTTTTCGTATTTTCCCACAACCGACATCCCGTCTTTTACGACGACAAATGCATGCTCGTCCACTTCTTTCAACTCACGCTTCAGATGAGCGCATTCGTATTTGGACAAGACGACAATGACCATATACGTATTTTCCTCGGTATAACCGCCCTTCGCTTCCCACCAGGTCGCATCCCGGTGATATTCATTGACAATATAATCAATGATCTCCAGCGGTTTCTTTTTGGTAAATATTACCACTTCCGTGTTGATATTCTGCGCATGCGTCCGGTCGACCATCAGCATATTTACTGCTGAATAGATAATGCTGTACACCGCCGTAGGAAGCCCAAACAACACCGCACAAATAATGTAAATAATGGCATTTACCGACAAGGACACTTTTCCGACACTAAATCCCTTAAACCGTTTGGTAAAGATCATTCCAACGATATCCAGGCCTCCACTGGAGCCCCCGGACTGTAATGCTATGCCGATTCCGGTTCCTCCAAAAATCCCACCGATGATGCTCGCAGTAAGGGAGTCCTGCACGATTGGCACCGCCGGTATCGGAATCAGACTGAGAAACAATGTCTGACTGATCACGCAGACCAGTGTGCGAAAGAAAAATTTCTTACCGACAAATACATACGCCAGCGCAAAGAGCGGAATGTTCAGGAACATGTTGATGATACCGGCTATATCCGTCGTTCCGGCCGCCACATGAAGATAGCGCACCAATACCGTACGAAGCACCTGACTGATTCCCAGAACTCCGCCATTGTAAAGGTTTGCCGGTACGATAAAAAGATTGATGCCGGCTGAAAATATCAGCATCCCGATCACTGCCATCGCATTTCGCTTCCAAAATTCCCGCTTTGTATTCATATCATCGCCTCTTTTCTCGAAAAGTGTGTTTCTGAGTTTATTTTAACAGATTGTTTTCCTTCTTGCCAGTACAATTTTACCCATCTGGATTACTATAGTCGGTGCCACCGCCAGCCCCAGAACAGAAGCATATTGCGCCACATTTAACGGCATGACTTCAAACAGATTGTGAAGCCCCGGGATAAAGAGAACTGCCGCCAGCAATAAGGTACCTGCCGCAAATGCACCGATACTCCACAAATTCGTAGAAAATTTTACATCAACAAGGGGACGTTCACTCCGGCAGGTAAATCCGTGAAACAACCTCGCCAGCGTCAGGGTCGCAAATGCCATCGTCGCCGCTGTTGCCGCATCCTTCTGTAATCCCATAGAAAAAGCAGTCATCGTCGCGGCTGCAATGAGCGCACCATATCCTAAAAGCCGACGTACAAATTTTCCCGTAAGGATCCCTTCTTTCGGATCTCTCGGCTTTTGCGTCAATAACTGCGGATCCGATGGCTCCATACCGATGGCAAGTGCCGGCAGCGAATCGGTCAATAAATTTATGAAGAGAAGATGCACCGGTTCAAACGGCGACGGCAGTGCCAGCACAGAACAGGCAAGTACCGCAATGATTGCTGACATGTTGCCGGAAAGCAAAAACTGAATTGCATTTTTAATATTTCGGTAGACATTTCTTCCGTTCAAAACGGCCTTGATGATTGTTGCAAAATTGTCATCCGCAAGAATCATCGCCGACGCATCTTTCGACACCTCTGTACCGGTAATTCCCATTGCCACGCCAATATCAGCTTTTTTCAATGCCGGTGCATCGTTGACACCATCGCCTGTCATCGCCGTGATGCGTCCTTTTTTCTGCCAGCTTTTTACAATTCGAATTTTATTTTCCGGCGAAACTCTTGCGTAAACCGAGATTTCTTCCAAAAGCTCATCCAATTTTTCATCGCTCATGGCATCCAATTCCTGCCCGGTCACTGCAAGATCCCCTTCTTCAAAAATGCCAATTTTGGCCGCAATCGCAGCCGCTGTCACTTTGTGGTCACCCGTGATCATTACCGGACGGATTCCGGCAAGTTTGGCTGTACGGACTGCCTCCGCTGCTTCTTCCCGCGGTGGATCGATCATTGCCACCAGCCCGATAAATGTAAATCCATTTTCCTCGTCCAGCGTCAGTTCTTCACCCTCATCCACTTCTTTATACGCAAACGCAAGCACACGGAGGCCATTTTCCGAAAATTCCTGATTCTGCCGCAGGATTTCTTCTTTTATCTTGTCATTGATTTCACGACTCCCCCCACTCTCTGCCAATTTCACACTCCGATCCAGCAGAACATCGACAGCACCTTTGGTAAGTATCGTCGATACACCATGCAGACGGTATTTGGTACTCATCAGTTTACGCTCCGAGTCAAAGGCAATTTCTTCCAGTCTTGGCATCATTTCTCGGATGTCGTCTTCCGAAACGCCCGCCTTTGTCAGCCCTGCTTTTTGTGCCATCGTCAAAAGACAACTCTCCGTCGGATCCCCGATTTCCTTGCCTTTCTGAAAGGAGGCATCGTTATTCAGGATTGCATTGTATAAAAGTTTTCGGTGAAGCGGTTCGATCAGATCCAGTTCTTCCGGCTTCAGAACCGTATGATCGATATAAATGTCCGTTACCGTCATTTTATTTTGTGTCAGTGTCCCCGTCTTATCGGAGCAGATTACCGACACGCACCCCAGACTTTCCACAGCTTTTAGCTCTTTGATGATGGCATTGTCTGCTGCCATTTTCCGTGTCCCCATCGCCTGCACGATCGTAACGATGGAACTGAGTGCCTCCGGAATCGCCGCTACGGCAAGCGCCACGGCAAACATGAGCGAATCCAGCACCGGCTGCTTCTGCCAAATTCTGAGTGCAAATACAAGGGCCGAAATGATCATAATAACAATGGCAAGTTTCTTTCCAAAATCATCCAAACTCACCTGCAATGGCGTCTTTCTCTCCTGCGTGGCATTCATGAGATCCGCGATCTTTCCCATTTCTGTCTGCATTCCCGTCGCCGTCACCAGCACCGTTGCGCGCCCATATGTTACCAGTGTACCGGAATACACCATATTAACCCGGTCTGCGAGCGCTGCTTCTTCCACGATGGCCTCATCGGTCTTGTCGACATTTGCCGATTCCCCGGTCAGCGAACTTTCATTGACCTGCAACGAATAATTGTCCAAAATACGTCCATCCGCTGCAATCATGTCGCCTGCTTCCAAAAGAAGAATATCTCCCGGTACGACATCTTTGGAAACAATTTCCATTTTCTTTCCCTCACGAAGCACCTTTGCGTGAGGCGACGACAGGGCTTTCAGCGAATCCAACGATTTTTCCGCCTTGAGGTACTGTACCGTTCCAAGCACCGCATTCATCACAATAACAACAAAGATCACGACGGTGCTCTCCACATTTCCGGACAGCATTGACACCACCGCCGCAATGATCAAAATAATAACGAGCAGATCCAGAAACTGCTCCGCAAAGATGCGCACCGGACTTTTTTTCTTTGCTTCCTTCAGGCAGTTTTCTCCCTGTTCCTGCCGGATTTTCAGCACCTCACTCTCCGTCAAACCATCTTCGGAGGCGTGCTTGGTTTGAAGAACTTCTTCCTTGGTCATTTGGTAAATTTCTTTCATAATCATGATCCTTTCTTTTTTAGGGTTTCCCTTTTTCGTTGCCTTTCGCCGCTCTGCCTTGTCTGAGACGGACTTATTAATAAGTCCTCAACTTGCTTTGTGCTCCGCACTCCCGCAAGTTGCCGCATTCGCACTCCGTGCTCATGTGGTTTGTGTCTCTAGACAAGAAATTTCTTTTTCTGCAAGCAGAAAGCAATTTCTTGTCTGAGACGGACTTATTTCGTCAAAAAAAGACTTTCCGTGCACGCGAAACACATGCACAAAAAGTCTTGTTCAACAATTTCTGTTCCGTAGACCCCGGATTCTTGCGAATCGTACTGACGAAATCTACACCGGACTTTTACGTCCGGAACTACTCCCTCTTTGTAGGTTGCTCTTATCCTATCATGTATTCTTCCCCATGTAAAGAGGTTTTATACAAAAATCGGTTAAGAACTAGCAAAGATTCTTAATTCTCTTCGTTATCTGAGGAACCGTTAAGCCATTTTTCTCCATTACTTCTGCCACATCATAACGGTCTAAAAATTCTTTTTTGAGACCAAAGTTCAGGACTTTCATGTCGGAATCGCCGTAGAAACGTGCGATTTTTTCACCGAAACCACCATCGAGGATGCCATCTTCCAGTGTCACAACGACATCGTGATCTTTCTTCAGATTCTCTAAGAGTTCTTCGTCCACGCCTGTAATATAATACGGATTGATAACGGTCGCATCAATTCCTTCGTTCTGCAAATCCTCTGCTGCCTGCTCGCCAAGCGAATAAAATGTTCCAAGGCCGATCAACGCCACTTTGTCTCCTTTTTTTGTCACCTCGTAGCGGTTCAATTTTGAAAAGTCCTTCGTAACTTTCTTGCCATCGGAAATCATCGCGCCACCCGGGAGACGAATTGCAACCGGATGCTCCTTCTGCTCCATACTCCAATCCAGCATTGCCAGATATTCTTCCTTTGTCGTCGGAGCAAGATAAACAAGATTTGGAATATTTGCCATCATCGGAATGTCATACAGTCCGAGATGTGTCACGTCATTCATGCCATACACCGTTCCCCAAAACGTAATGATCGTCGCCGGATTATTATTGATACAGAGATCCTGCGAAAGCTGGTCATACGTTCTTTGAACAAAGGAACTATAGACTCCATACACTGGTTTTCCGCCATTTGCTGCAATACCAGAAGCAAGGGCAACCGCCGTCTCTTCTGCAATTCCCACATCGACGAACTGCTTGCCGGCCTCTTTTCTCTTGTCTTCAGTAAATCCCATCACCGTCGGCGTTCCGGATGTGATAGCTACGACACTCGGATCCTTTTTCATTTTATCAAGCAGGTAAGAAACCGTCACATCTTCGTATCCTTCGCCCTCCATTTCCATCAGAGGTTCTCCGGTATCAATGTGAAATGGTCCGCTGTAATGCCACTCTTCTTTATGAGCCTCTGCCGGCGCATATCCTTTTCCTTTCAGCGTCTTGATATGAACGACAACCGGCTTTTTACTGTCCTTTACTGCCGTAAATGCATCAATCAGTGCACGCACATCATTTCCCTCGCCCACATAACGATAGTCAAGTCCCATCGCACGGAACAGATTGCACTCTGCCGTTCCTTTTGTCTCGCGGAGCAGTTTCAGATTCTGATACAGACCACCATGATTTTCTGCAATCGACATATCATTGTCATTGACCACAATAATGAAATTGCCGCCCAGTTCTGCCGCCCAGTCAAGACCTTCCAATGCCTCGCCGCCACTAAGCGATCCATCTCCGATTACCGCGATCACATTGCCGTCTTCCCCTTTCAGGTCGCGCGCCTTGGCAAGTCCAAGTGCCAGACTCACCGACGTTGACGTATGTCCAACGGTAAAATGATCGTGCTCGCTCTCATGCGGATTACTATAGCCGGAAACATCATCGTAATGTTCCTCATACAAATACGCATCCTTTCTTCCCGTCAGCATTTTATGCGGATACGTCTGATGTGACACATCATAAACAATCTTGTCCTTTGGCGATGCAAACACATAATGCAATGCGATCGTCGCCTCTACCATACCAAAGTTTGGTCCAAAATGACCACCGTGAATACTCGCCCGTTTCAACAGCGCCGCCCGCATTTCTTCCGCAAGCGCCGTCATCTGCTCATCGTTTAATTTTTTAACATCTTCCGGTCCATTGATATTTTCTAAATACATTTGTCTTCCTCCCAGGTTAATTTTCCGGTTTCAACAGCTTTTTCATATCTTGATATCTTATAATCCAGTTTGTCCATTGCCGTCTGCAGCTGTGCTTTCTGCTCTTCCAATTTTTCCCGCTGTTCCTGCAGAAGCTGAAGTCTTGCGGCAAAAGTCGAATCGCCATTCTGGAATAATTTTACATATTCAATCAGGGCCTCTACCGGCAGTCCTGCGCTTCTCATACAGATTGCCAATTCCACCCATCCAAGATCACTTTTCTGATAATTCCGAATGCCATTTGCGTTTCGCGTCACTTCCGGAATCATTCCGATCCGCTCGTAATACCGCAATGTATCTGCGCTGATATCATACTTTTCGCTGACTTCCTTGATCGTCATAAGCTGTCACCTCCTATGTCAAATCTCAACTACAGTATCAGTATAACACTTGGAGTGAACTCTAAGTCAAGAAAAAATTTGCTTGGGTCCAAAACGCCTGGCTTTATCAATCTACCAGATTCTTCACTTCCTCCACCGGAACATTCAGCTCCTCCGCAATCGCTTCCGGAGTTTTCCCGCTCAGGAAAGCCTTAAAAACCTGTTTGGCAAATATTCTTTCTTCTCGTTGTCCTTCTAATCGCCCCTCTCGAATTCCTTCGCGTCTACCTTCACGCCTGCCTTCAATTCTGCCTTCCTCTCTTTCTTCTTCCCGAAGTACTCGTTCATGCAGTTCCACATCAAATTCATACAAGCACATATGATACACCTCCGCCTTGTTTTTTAACAAAAAATCTTTTAAGATTCCATCTCGGATGCATTCGTCTATCGTTGTCCGTATCGCATCCTCCAGTTCCATTTCTTTTCTATGTTCGCGTGCTCTCTCCGTAAACTCTGCGTATTCCTGCAAGGTTTTGCAGGCTGCTTTCAATTCTTCGTTCTGTCCTTTGTTGATATTGATCTGAAGCACAACCAATTCCATGTTAGTCTCACCGGTATTGGCAGAAAAGGCTTTTGACAAACGGATTTCTTTCCGCTCCGGCTGCTCCTCATCTCCATTGTAAAATACGACAAACTTCGGTGTCGGGATTTTGATCTGCTTGCGGGAATAAATGTCTAGGCCTTCTTCATAAATGTATTTCTGTAACAGATCCGACACATAAAATAAGTTGCGCAATGGCATGTTTGGATTAACTGTCGACTGATGCTCATACAATTGCATCATCATATCAATGATACAAGATACATCATTTTTCATTCCCAGATATAATACACCCTCCAATGTAGTAATGGTGAGGTCATCCGGATTGTCATAATGCGTCCCATTGACTGCGTTAAATAGCGACAGTAACCTCACTTTGTTCCGATACAGCATACGGAATAAAGTGTCCCTGTAATTTCATATCACTACCGGCTGCGTTTTGGTTTTTGTTTTTGTTCTTTTCTTCATTCAAAATCTCCCTTCTGTGTGTTTAGCAGGAGTTTTGTAATGAAAAAACTTTCACTTTCCCTAATTCGTTTCACTCCTGCTTTGTAATTGTTTTCTGGAATTTAAAGCAAGAATGATATACTAACTTATTCGACTCTTTTACTTATTTTATACTAGACTAAAAATCACTTGCTTTTCGACAGTATAACATAGTACACTCTCAAATGCAAGTGATTTTCGGTAAAAATATCTGTATTGATTACAATCCTAATATTTTGTTACTTAACCACGATAGGAATTTTATAAGATTGTGTTTTAAAATTATCTGCTGAAACGCTTATTGTTACATTCCCACCATTTGAACCATCAAATGAATAGGATGATTGTAAACTAAATGTTGTACTTAACTGTAAACCATCTTGTAGTGTTCCAAATGAGCCAATTGCTCCCGCATATCCGCCGAGTCCATTGATGTAATTTTGGTATTCAAAACCATTACTTGTATTATCTAATGATTCGTATAATGCAATTCCATCAAAATTAAGAATGAGTTTCAAATTTTTTAACGTTTTCCCTGTCTGATTGCTAATCACAAAATGAATCATCGATTCGGGCATTGTATAGGTAATGTATTTTCCACCAGTATCACACCATTCACCATCCAACGGTGTATCTGAAACAAAGCGTAATTTTCCCATTCCATTTGAAAAATATTTTCCCTTTTCATCATTTTTTGACTGATTAACCGCATATTGAACAACAATAATCTGTGATTTTTTCTTCACTTCCTTTTTGCAAATTTCCAATTTTTCTTTTGCTTCGCTTTCGTCTGAACTACGAAAGTGCTCTATGGCTTCCTCATATTTTTCATTATTCATGAGCTCATTTCCAAGATTTAAATGACTATAGCTAATCAATTTTTCTGCTTCTGGATTGAAAGTATAAGGCTCCAAATTGCTGATTACCTGTTCATACTCCCCTTTTGAAAACAATTTTTTACTCTCTTCAATTGTCGTTTCCTCCGGTGTTTTTGTAGGGACAGCTGTGGGAACCGCACCAGTAGATTGTTCCTCTTTTTCACGTATCTGAACTAAAAACATCATACTGCCCCCCACAATAATTATGGATAACAGCACAATAACAATAATTAATAATTTCTTCATTCCATTATCTTTTTTCTGCATAATATCAATATCTCCTTTGCTAATATCATCATAATGTTTATACATCTTCCAACTGGAAATGGCTGGAAATTCTTCCCGTCTACAGTGGTCTAAAAGTTTTCACTCAGACCAAATTGTAATACAATATTATTCAAATAATATCATAGTCATACTAAACTTGTAACTAGTTTTCCGCCACCTAAAACTTCCTCATCTGTAATTTTCCAACATCTTCTGCAGCTTGTCCACCATTTCCTCCCGAAAGGCAGTCGGCGAGACGACCTCAATCTTTTCGCCCTGGCTCAAAAGCCACATCATCATTCCTTTTCCGTACACCTCAGCCTCGACGAGCCATTCTCCCGCGGTATGCGACACAACACGCGCCGTCGGCAGCCGGTCAAGAACCGCCTCTACATTTACGCCTCGGTAATAAAATCGGACCTTCATCAGTTCTCCCGGGTACATAAACTGCACGCGTTTGCGAAATTCGCCCTCTTCAAACCGGCTATTATAGCGAATCGGAAACTTCTCTCCCATTTCCACCACATCCAAGATGCGGTCCAGCCGGAATATCGCCGGATAATCGTAATTTCTCTCATACTTTCCATTTTTCGTGTGCTCCACAATGTACGCGTTGAGATAAAAATAATACTCTGAAAATAAAATTGCCACCGGCTCAACCACACGCACCACCGGCTGTTCCGATGCATCCAAACGCTGATACCGGATCTTCAAAAGATTATGCTCTTTGATATCCATGCCAATCTGCCACAATTTTTCTTCCACACATCCGCCATGTTTCAATTCCACATAGTGAAATGACTCATTGGAAATAAGTTCTGAAACTACTTTCATATTCTGCCGCGGCACACATCCATCTACCATTTTTTGTAAAACATCAGTCATTTTTCTGCCCGAAAATGCCCGGCTTTCCAAAAGGATTTTGGCAACCGCCAATATTTCACTATTTGACATGGTACTGGCTTCCTGTCCTTCCATAACAAATCCTTTTTTTGCGCGGTCATAAATTACCTGCCGCCCATCTCCCTGCATCTGTCGCTCATCCAAAAAGGCCCGGATATCATCGATATCTCTTTGAATCGACCGTTCATCGACACCAAACCGCTGGGCTTCCTCGCATTTTCGAATGCTCTTTCCCTCACGCAGCCGCTCGTACATATCAAGCGTACGTGCATTTTTTGCATATTTTTCACCCATCGGAATCACCTGCCTTTTTGTCAACTTAGAAATTATCCAATTTAATCATCGTCTGAAAAGATGCTTGCAGCAATGACAAAATCACAAACAATATTTTGCCCCATAGCATTATAGTAATTTTTTCCACCTGACTGTCCACATATCCAACAGCTTTCCAAGAAACTACCCCCGCCAGTGCAATAACTCCTACAATAGCGATAATAACTGAAATCGTGGCTCCAATTGATGTATCTCCAAAACGAAGACATGCTCGTACATTTAATTCCAAAAACAAGCAAAACATCCCAAGATCCACCATGGCTGTGTTTTAGTGCCAAGAAGCCAGCAATGCAAACAGCCCCGATTAACACTACAATTACTGCTATTAATATTCTTTTAATTACCGATTTTTCCTCCATATGGCATTCTCCCTTCTTTTCTCCTATTTTACACGATTTAATAAAACATTTCTCGGCAGAAAGAACTGGAAATTGTGCTGTATTATAAACACTATTTTATTCATGCTCTTTCCAAAATTCTTCTGAGCCGACCACATAAAGCAACGTCCTCGCCCGCGTTCCTGCAATATACAAAAATTTAGAAAAATTCTGTGGATGAATATGCTCTACACCAAATAAAATAACCACTTTGGAATCCAGTCCTTTAAATCCTTGAATCGTGGCATAAATCGGCAAATCCAGAGAGGCATCAAAATCATCTTTCAATTCATTCACCTTAATTCCTGTCGCTGGCAGTGAAGAATTGGCATACTTTTTAGGTGCTAAAAATACAACATCCTTCATAGAAACATTTTCCTTTTTCAAATGTTTTAATATTTCCTGCATCTTATTTTTAAAATCCACATCATCCTCATATGTGATTTTTTGCACTTCTTCTCCATTTTCACGTATGAATTCGCCCAATTCCACACCACTCATATGGGCACTATATGTACCAATCTGAATCGTATTTCGACAATTCATAAACAAACGAAATGACGTCGCCAAATACGAAGCCAAAAGTTCCCTGCCTTCAGCATAATCCGGATTATAGATATTTTGCTTTTCATCGTAAAAGAACGCCCAATGTCCCTGCTCCAGACCACCTTTCAATAAATAATCCAAGCAATATAAATACAATGGTTTAATGATATCCTGCCCCTCGTCCACAACAATCTGATCATATTGCATTTCCAGCAATTCATCCGTTGTCAAGCATTCTAAATATTCTAAAAACTGCTCGGGCAGTATCTTTGCAAAATATTCCTGCATATTTTCCTGCATTTTTGCCATATCAAATGGCACGTATTCTGTAAATAGCGCATGCAGATTAATACTTTTCAGGTTTGATATGCCGTCCAATTGTTTTTCCATATTATGGGAAAGATTTTTATTATAAGTAAGATAAAGCACCTTTTTGCCCTGCGATGCCTGTTTTCTTGCAAACCAAACTGCCAAAAGTGTCTTACCGGTTCCCGCATTTCCTTCAATCAACAAATGATCATTTTCCGACAATCCATCGAGCACCATCACTTGTTCCGATGTCAATCGTACCAATTTCTTCTCCACCTGTTCCAAGCGATCTCCCAAGGATGGCACAAAACAAAAATCCCCACGCAGATACTGCACAATTTCCTTAATATCCGATGGCGATAATTTGCTTGGCTCGCGGTGCTGCCGCTCTTCCCAGTAAGCAAACACACGATTCATGTATTGAGAAATATCTTCAACCGTCTGATCATATACAATTTCCGAAATGATCTCTTGTGACGTAGGATGAAATGCAATATCCGGAAATACAACACCACAAGCCAGCAAAACATTTTTCATATGTGGATTTTTTGAAAATCTCTTTTGCAAAAGGTCACGCAGACTAAACATATTGTCCTTTACCTGCGCAAACGGTCCTTCTGCTTTCTCGCGCTCCACACCATAACGATCCGTAAAAAACCAGCGGCCCTCATGGCATTCCACACGTCCACCCTTAATCTCCAAACACGCAACGCCTCGCTCGCACACAACCACAAAATCAATTTCTCCATAAATCTTATGTTTGTGCTTTGGAAGACCTAGTGAATGAAGAACATAGGCATTTTTTAATTGTAATTGCTGCAAGACATCATACATCTTTCTCTCAGCATTGCTCTTAATTTGTTCCCCTAAATAGGGCGGAATAAATGTTGGCATAAGGGCCTCCTTTTGTAAAGATGGTATAACTAAATTATACTTTCTTCTTAGCTTTCTCTTTATAAATCTCCTGTAATTTATTTTGTACTTCTTTTGTTCCTAAATCTTGTTCATTAATTTCACCATTTACAATCATTTTCATAACTGCAATATACGCTTCACCCAAAGCAGTCGTAAGTGCTGCCGCTGTAGCTCCGCTTATTGTTCCTCCAAGTGCCGTTCCAACACCTGGAATTAATTTTAAAAGATTTGCAGCAATTGTTTTTCCCACAAAAGTAGCACCTGCCGTTCCAGCTAACGAAGTCACTATTGATTTAAGCAAATTTTGTGAAACCGTTATACCAAATATTGCCGTAATACCAGCTAACATTGTAATTTGAGTTGGTATGAGTGCCATTGAATCTGAAAAAGGAAGAGGCATATAACCTTCTCCAAAGCTTACTGCTGCTGTCGTTAATACCAATGTATGTGCTTTATCACATTTCAATTTTATTGATGCCTTTTGTGCATTACACCATGCTTTTTGTGCTGCTTCCGGCATAATTTGTGCTGTTATTTCAACCAAGGTATCTACACCAAAACTCTTTCTCGGTATTTCATCCGAATCACAATCCTCCAGGGTTTCATCTTGTGCTAAAACCACCACGCTATTTTTTATCTTTAATCCCGGATAATCTTTCATTATTGCATCAATAAAATTTTTCGAATGCTTTTTCCGATAAGATTTAGTAATTACAAGAATAACATCAATCTCTTCTGCCACAGTATTTATGTACTCAGCTTCAAATGGCTCTAATCTGTCACTATCACTAGCGACACAGTACCACATCGCATGAATAAACTTATCTGCATTATTTTCTTTTTTACACTCATTGCATGTACTCTTTATCAATTCCAAGGACTTTTTGCGTCTTTCTTCATTTAGTTCAAGTCCAATTGTGTCATATATTCTCAAAGGAAAATTTTGCTTTTCATAACATCGAACAGAACCTTCATCTGTAACAGGCGCTCCAATTCCCGTTTCAGCAAGATTCTCACGAAAGGCTGCATTTATAAGTGTACTTTTTCCAACACCTGTTTTTCCTGCTATAATGAGATTTGCATGCCCCATATTTTTCATTTCCTTTCCAAAGTTTTTTATAAACTCTTCAAAAAAATTCTTTTCATCCATGTTTTAGTCCTCCTTTAAGTTCTGTTTAATTTTTCTATTTTTAAGTTCTCGGTAACTTATTTTTTCAGCAACTATATTTGACACTTTAAGCGAAAACAACATAATTCCTAACGAAAAAAGCATTGCCAAAATTGAAAGAATTAATCTTTTCTTTTTCATATTAATTTTCCTCCCGTCTTTAGCTTTTAACTAAATCTCATCTACTAATTTATTCACATCATCTACCAATCTATCCACAGCAACCATTTTCATTAATGTTTTAATATCATCAATACTTAACATTATTTCCTTAGATTGCTCATCAAATTCTTTATTTTCCATTTCTATTTTACCTTGTAAGCTAATAATTTGTTTTAAAATTTTCTCAAGCACAGTTTTAAGTTCAGTCGTCTGCATCTGTATTTGATTAATTTCTTCATAACTGGACTTAATCTCGGTAGTTATACAATTTGCTTTCTCACCAATTTCAGCCACAATCTGAATATTATCCTGTTTATTTTCATTCATCGCATTATTTCCATACTGTTTTATTTCTGAAACAATTCTATTATGATCAGCAATCAACGCATCCAGCAAAAAAGCAAACTCCTGCCTATTTCTTTTTATTTTTCTTTCTATTTTTCTCTTTTTAAGTCTTGTTAACCAACCTTCTGTTTTCATTCTAATCATCCTCCTACTTTAAGACTTGCGACACGCAATCCGTAGCATCAATTATATACAATGGTAAAACACAATTCTTCTCTTTATCTTTTTGTTCCAATTCATTATTAGCAACCATTTTATCAAACTGCTCTTTTAATGCTTTCATCGTCTTTTCCTGATTCTCAGATATTCCATTTAAATACTCCTGAATATCTGATGTTTGCTCATTCAAAGTTACTCTGACATTCTTAGCCAAATTATCAAGTGCTTCGCTTATTATCTTTTTGCTAAATTTTGTCATTGCGTTTTTCTTTGCTGCACCCGAATCCATTTTTAAAATTTTTAAACATTCCGAATCATCCAAAGACATTCTTTTTGATAATGGATTGCTAATTGCACCGGTTATTTTATTTGCTACTCTACCTTTACTAGATTTCAAAATTCGAATATCAGCTGAACTATGTGAATCATCTGATGTACATTCTATTATTCCAATTAAGTTATCATAGTAATCTTCAATCAATTTAATTGATTGTTTTTCTATTGACATTGCTTGTTGATAGTACCCTTCTGAAAATGCAACTAATATTTCATTCAATCGATCGGTCGTATAAATATTTGCTGTAGTTTTATCATATGACCTTTCCGATGCCACTTTTTCTGCACAAACCTCTTGTAGTTTCCGTCCTGCATTACTTATTTTTTCACTTCCAAAAAAATCTCCGATCTTTTCAACTCCACAACCCACAAGTCTGCCAGCCCCTCTCGCTATCCTTCCCAAAAAGCCCATATCTCTACCTCCTACAATAATTCAATAATCTGATCGCACACATCATTTAAATAAAAAGCATTTGTTATCTGTTTTTTTGCAGTTTCTTGATAATCATCTTCATCAATCAATGAAAACTTGTCTTGTAACTGCTTTATTTGCTTTTTAATAGTTTCTATTGCACCAACAACTTCATTTTCAACATCTTCATATATTTCATCAAGACTTAATTGCATCTCAGTACAGCATGTATTGAGTGCCGAATAAATTGCTTTTTGAAAAAATTGCTCCATTGCTGTTTCTTTTTTTGAACCAGGAATCATCTTCATTATTTCTCTGCATTCAAAATTATCCAAAGAAATACTTTTCGACAATTCATTATCTATAACACCTTCTACTCTTAATGATATCCTATCAATCTGTCTTGAAATCCTGTTTATATGTATATCATACATTAATACTTTCTCATCATTATAGGATAATATATCATGTAATTCTTCGACATAATATCCTATTTCCTCTTGAATTGCCTGTTCTATTTCTACCGCTTTAGCATGTACCTGCTCTTTAAAATCTATGAAAATCGTGGTTATTCTCTCAATATTTTCTAGCGAATCATTTGAATCACTCTCGCCTACTTCCTTAGAAGGTTTTTTAAATAATCCAAATAGCCATTTAACCGCCTTAATTACTTTTCCAAACACTCCGCCCCCTTCAACGGGTGGAAATGGTATAATTGGTGGTGTGATATTTAATTTTTCCATAATCCTCTCCTCCTAATCAGCCAATTTTTTTATTGCTGTCTCTAATTCGTCTGCTCTTTTTGAAGTTGCATATTTAAGTTTCTTTAATAATTCTTCTAATTCTTTTTTGTCCTGCTCAGCTTCTTTGTATTTAGTATCATACTCTGCCTGCTTCTTCTTAATTTCTTCAATTCCGCCTTGACTTACACGAATTACTTCTTCTTGCATTTCCTTTATTTTTGACATTGCCTCTTTAATAGAATCTCTACATAATTCATAATTACCAACGATATCATCAATCAATAATTTTTTATAATCCTGTACAATTTCTTTTTGAATTTTGTTTTTAAGCAGGATAATATTAGTGAAATCTAACATTTCCTTATATCTTTCGTTTATCTCCTGTTCTTTAATTCTAAATTTTCGAACAATTGAATCCAAGTCCCAATATTTATCATCATCTTCACTTAAGTCGTTATATTCTTTCAATAAAGTATATAAATATGCTGAAACAGGAACCAATTTTTTCTTTGCCAATTCCAAACTTGCATAGGCTCCTTTTCCTTTAAGATATTTCAACCATTCTTCTCTCTGTTCTATCCAATTCTCCTTAGGTCGATTCAGAGTATCAATCTGTGTAGCTATAATATATACTTTCTCAGGATTATATCTTGTATTAGCAAATACGCTATATATCGTCGCCATTTCTTGACCAGTTAATGCATCCGACTTCACACATACCAGTACCGCATTTGCTCTATCAATATACTCTCGCGTAATATTAGATCTATATTCAACTACATCGTCTAATCCTGGAGTATCTACAAGAACAACCCCTTCCGGTAATTCAAACTCTTTCAATCCAACTTCTACTTCTTTGACAAAATAATGACAAACAGATTTAGAAGATGTCCATTTTTGAATTTCATCTACTAGTTCCTGCTTTGTAACACATTCTACTTTGTTCTCTGGTTTTCCAAGCCAATTTACTTTTTCTTCATCCGCATTCAGTTTTGCATATTCTTCCAAAAATACTGTTGCTTTTGCATCATTTGCACTTTTCCATAAGTCATTCCATTCCGATTGTGTATAAAATGAAACCTTAACATAATTTTTTTCACCTTTTTTAAATTTTGTAAGTGCTGCTGTTTCTGGAGTCACTTTTGTTGATGCATATTCATGACCAAGCAGTGCATTAATCAATGTAGATTTTCCTGCCTTAATCGCTCCAACTAGTGCAATATGGAATTCTGCATCAGAGCATCGATTTAAAAACATATCCATATCCTTAAACATTTTTGTTGTAACTAATTCATTTATACCTTCTAATTTCAAAATTTCTTTAACTTTTTTCATTTTTGTTGCATATTTTTGTACTGTCTGGTCCCACAAAAATGCATTATCAATTTCGTTACTATCTGCAATTTTCTTTAGCACCTTTAACTTATCCTCATATTGCTTACGTGCCTCATTACTTGTAAAATTGAAATCACTCATTTGTTTATCCTCCATAGTTTTTATTGTTATTTTTTTATTATTTTCTTTCTTTTTATTAACATATACCTTTTCCGTTGTATTCAACCTACAACAACTGTCTGCTAAAGACTTTAATTTCTTTTTTGCGTCCAAGTAACCCAGTTTCATTCTCCAAGATATAGATTCAGAATCAAAATCCATGGTTCCATTAATAAAATTCCCTAAATTCTCTGATGGAAAAACTTCTATTACTTGTCCATAAAAAGAAGAAAATGATGCAGGTTTATGTGAAAGATGAAGAACAATAATACAATCCACTTGTTCTCTTTCCAATGGTCTAACTGGAATATTATCACCATTTACACCTCCATCAATATACCATTCTCCATCAATAGTTACACCTTTAAATAGAATTGGAATTGCTGACGATGCCAACAATATTTTTTTCTTAAGTTCTATGTCTATAACATCTGACCATTTAAAATATCTATATTCATTTTTGTCACGATATCGGCAAGTTACATAGCACTTTCTATTTGGTACAACTTTTGCTGTTCTTTGAATAGACTCAGCAATCAAGTGTTCTAACTTTTCCTGCGTGAATACACAATCTCCATTTTCAAAAAATTCTTTTCCGTTTTCGCAAAAAATATCATCATCAGATATATTGCTCCATACCTGCTCTGCTTTATCCAAAGAGCCCATATAAAACAAAGCCGCATTAAGTGCCCCTACCGAAGTTCCTGAAACGCATTTTATATAACGTTCTAATCCTAATTCACGAATAGCTTTCCAGGCTCCAATCTGATAAGCACCTTTTCCTCCTCCACCTTCAAAAACAAGACCTATGTTCATGTTCATTTTACTCCTCTAATTAAACGGATTTCTTTTCCTTTAATTCCGAAAGAAATATTGTTTTGTAAAAAACTTTTTCGTTGCATTCCATTCATTCTACTATACATAAACAATGGTTCAGCATCAGGATATACTTTGTTAACTATTATTTGAACTTGTTTCACTGTTTTAATCGTTATTTTCGATCCTTCTGGAATATTCAGTGTAATAACTTCAATATCATTTATTTTATTAAATCCTTCAAATTCCAAACCATTTTTCAAGATTTCCTCATTAACTCTTTCATCAATACATTTTTTTGAAATATCAATAGTATCTTCTACATCATCAATTAAATTGTTTATCAATAATAACTGTATCAATTTTTCAACATCGTTAATTTTTGAATCTAATTTTTTTACCAATTCTAAATAATCCTTTTGCATCTTTTCTTTCTACCTCTTTCATTCTACACTAGCCTAAGGAAGTTTTCTCGGTAGCTTTACCCCGCATTTCTACCAATCCATTTTCAACGCTTTCTCGTGCTCCCGCGCCTTCACATACTCCACCGCATGTCCCAGCGGGAACAAATACTTTATCTTCTCACACGATTCAATATACCATTTTGGCATGCCGGTCTTTCGCATCTCTACCTTCATCTCCTGCCATTTGGCACTATCGACACGGTTTGCCTTGCCTTTACGCACATGTTCCATGATTTCATATGCCATGCGGCGGTTCATTCCTTTTTCCAAAAGAGTATTCATAATATCTTCACGGGTACATATCAACTGCTGCAGTGTACACGTTCCTTTTTCGATCAATTCCTTTCCGTTGCCTTCCCAGGTGTCCGTTCCGTGAAGCAATGCATCGATTCTGCAATAGTCTTTCAGCGACTGCGGTTTCAAACCGACGATAGCAGCTTTGGCTCTGTCGTTATCAAATTCGCCGTCATCGGAAAGTTCACAAGCGATTACAGAAATATTTATCGGTTCATCCTGCTCTGCACCTTTCGGTTGAATGATAAGATGGTTATTTCTATTTCCTTCCAGGTCTACGCGGTCTGCTCCAAATGTGTCACGTGCAAAAGTCAAAAGACAGTCATGGTAAGATGGCGGTACATTGAGATTAAAATCCGGTTTCTTTTCTCCTTCGTATCCGGCAAACACCTCAAATGGAATGTCAAATCCCTCGTAGAGTTCCGACAACGGATTTACCTCTGTGATATCCAAGAGATATGCCACAAAGGATGCCCCTGCTGTTCCGCGGCTCCACACTATATTACCATCGTTTTTCGCCTTCCCGGCTAATAAATGAGCGAAATAATAATGCCATACCCACCCATTTTTTTCGATTGAATCAATTTCATGACAAAGACGTTTTTGAGGTTCTTCCGGCACATTTTGCCCATACATTTGAGTAATTTTTTCATTTACTGCATCACGTAATTTTTCTGTCACATACCTTTGATCCCATTTCATCGCAATATACCTCCATGTTTCCCATTACCTAGTGCTGGCTTTCCAGTTTTTCCAAGATCAAGCGCTTAAGATATTTTTCATTGTAGCCATATTTGCGGGCAATTTCTTTCCATTCCGACGGATCTTCCTTTGCCGCAAGTTCTATGACATACTCAATAGAATACAAACGTGAAGGCATTGAGACTTCCATCCCATGAAACCGCTCATAAATTTGACTGATTAAATCCTCGCCGACAATCTCTACAAGTTCCTGATAAATTCCAGCGTACCTCTTTTTGTTTTTTTCCTTTGACTTCATTTTTTCACCTCGTCATTATTTTACACAAAATGTCAGAACTTTTCTCGGTATTTTCTACCCGCTTTTCTACCACATGATTCCTCCAAGATAAGCCCCACAATGAACGCATCTTTTAAAAATATCTACTTTGTATGGCTTGTGGCATTTTGGACAAACAATCGGCTTTACAAAAGAAAAATATTTCATTTTCATATGTACTCAACTCCTCTCCGTTTTTTTACAGTATACCTTTTTAGAGTGACACCATGTGTCATTTAGCTCTTGAATATAAGATATCATATGCCCTGCAAAATCATTTTCAATTTTTCCCTTTTTTGTCCAAGCAGGTAATCCGTGAAAGTGTCGATGACATTTACCGATTTTGTGCATAAAAAAGAGACACAGCCTCACTATGTCTCTCTGTTATCTTTATGAATTTACATCAATCTACCAGATTCTTCACTTCCTCCAACGGAACATTCAACTCCTCCGCAATCGTTTCCGGAGTTTTCCCACTCATGAAAGCCTTAAAAACCTGTTTGGCAAATTTTTTACCGTTTTGCATTCCCTCTTGTTGTCCAGCCAAGCGCCCTTCGCGAATTCCTTCTAGTCTGCCTTCCTCTCTTTCTTCTTCCCGAAGTACTCTTTCATGCAGTTCCACATCAAATTCATACAAGCACATATGATACACCTCCGCCTTATTTTTCAACAAAAAATCTTTTAAGATTCCATCCCGGATGCATTCGTCTATCGTTGTCCGTATCGCATCCTCCAGTTCCATTTCTTTTCTATGTTCACGCGCTCTTTCCGTAAACTCCGCGTATTCCTGCAGGGTTTTGCAGGCTGCTTTCAATTCTTCATTTTGTCCTTTGTTGATATTGATCTGAAGCACAACCAATTCCATGTTAGTCTCGCCGGTATTGGCAGAAAATGCTTTTGACAAGCGGATTTCTTTCCGCTCCGGCTGCTCCTCATCTCCATTGTAAAATACCACAAATTTCGGTGTCGGAATTTTGATCTGCTTACGGGAGTAGATGTCTATGCCTTCTTCATAAATATATTTCTGAAGCAGATCCGACACATAAAATAAGTTTCGCAGCGGCATGTTGGGATTGACTGTGGATTGATGTTCATACAACTGCATCATCATATCGATGATACAGGATACATCATTTTTCATCCCCAGATATAATACGCCCTCCAGAGTAGTGATAGTCAAGTCATCCGGATTGTCATACTGTGTTCCATTGACTGCGTTAAACAGGGAAAGCAGTCTCTTTTTGTTCCGGTACAGCATACGGAATAAAGTGTCCCTATAATTCCGTATTACCACTGGCTGCGTTTTCGTTTTGGTTTTTGTTCTCTTCTTCATTCAAAATCTCCCTTCTGTGTGTTTGGCAGGAGTTTTGTAATGAAAAAAAATCACTTTCCCTAATCCGTTTCACTCCTGCTTTGTAATTGTTTTCTGGAATTTAAAGCAAGAATGATATACCAACTTATTCGACTCTTCACTTATTTTATACTAGACTAAAAATCACTTGCTTTTTGACAGTATAGCATAGTACACTCTCAAATGCAAGTGATTTTTTCTATCTTTATAATTTTATCCTTTTCTCCTTACTATACGCGCCATATCGTTTACGCCCCTTTATCTTATCATACGTTCTTACTTTAAAGCAAACCGTGTAGCCTTTCTTGGTATATTTCAGTTTCACTACCCGCTTGCCCTTTTTTAACGACATTTTTTTCAAACGAATGCGGACATATTTTTTGCCCTTTTTCTTCATATAGAGATCAAAATATCTGCCGGCTGTCGATTTTATGCTGACTTGAATATAACGCCGGTTTCCATGCCCTTTCTTCTTGAGAAAAATCATAGGACGGCCTGCTGGCGATTTTTCCGGTTTATGGGAAGAAGATGGTGCTATGTTTTCAGGTGCTGCCGAAGGTGTCTGAGACGGCAAGCCGGTCGGACTGATTGTCGAAACCGGAGTCTCTGTCGGCTGAATCGACGGTGACGGTGTCTCTGTCGGCTGAATCGACGGTGACGGTGTCTCTTCTGCTTCCGTTTTTTTCTCAAATACATACTTCTTTGTCCCGGAAGAGATTGGGTTAAATGTAATCGAGTATATGTAGAATTCATACTTGCGCCCATACACTTCCACATCTTCCGGGTCTCGACAGGTTCCTAACAGCATATAGCTTGTCATATCATTGGAAGCATTTTTCAATTCGACCTCTTCTGTTCCGAACTTCGTCTCTCCCTCTTCTCCATCATAATAAAACGGATACGCGCAGTCCGCTGTCAAGCCTCCAACTGCACCTTGAGATTCATCCATCCGAATATCATCTACCGAAAGTTCAAACATTAATTGACCACCGACTTTCGCTTTGATCGATACGGAAGCATAATCCTGCGCCCGGATTTTATCCGGCAATCGAAATGCTATGCGTTGATACTTCTTGGAAAAATGAATTTTAACACAAGGGGTTCCCTCTTCATCGAGCCAGGGTTCTGCCGAAACGGTATAAGGGTCATCCTGAAATGCCCATTGTTCCATAAGATCGTATGTCTCCGTCTCCACCTGCTCGATTACAGGCGTCCATTCCTGCCAGCTGATATTAGGATAGCGTTCCTTTTGTTTCTGCCAAAAAGCACTTCCCGTAGGAATAAACATCGTTCCTGTAACTTGCTCAAAAAACTCTGCCTCCCCCTCTTCCGGGGTCTGCAGGGTCACTTCATCCCCTTTCCAATAAATGTCAGTCGTCGTGAAGTTTCCAAGTCCCACATAAGAAATGTTTTCCGGAAGAACAATACTTTTCAACGAAGAACAATTTCCAAATGCTTCTTGATTTATTTTTCGAACACAAATGGGAAGTTCTACATTTTGCAATTTTTCGCATCCGTAAAATACTCTTTTCTCAATCGTAATAATCCGTGTTTCAATTACAACGTCTGTAAGACTTTTGCATCCTTCAAATGCACTCTTCCCGATCGAATCAATCCCCTCTTTTATTTGTATTTTTTCCAAAGAAGTACATCCATAAAAAGCCTTTTGTCCGATACTTGTAAACTTATCTGCCTCAAAAGTTTCCAGCGCACTGCAGCCGGAAAAACATTCCTCTCCGACACTTACCACCCCAAACACTTTAACGGATTGAAGATTACTGTATTCTTTGTATTTTTCATTAAACGTTAGGTTATCTGCTTTTAGAATCCATTGCTTTATAGATGTTTTTGGTATTTCTATTTGCGTTGGAATATAAAAACTTCGTTCGTCTTTTTTAATGCCGCTTTCCAGGGTCATAGTTCCCTCTGTGCTCACCCGAAGCACATCACTGCCTCTCGAATACACATAATACTTCGTCTCATCTAACGGATTGTTAAAAGTAAAATAAGCCGCATCAAAATTTTCCTCTTCCCACCGGATAGTTTCCTGCGAATTTTCCTCCCTGACACTCTCCCAGACAGACGAACCAAAAATAAACATCGTCCCTGTCCGCTGCCGCCAGAATCCCTCTGCAATATCGGGCAAATAATTCACATTTTCCCAAACAATATTTGTTTCAAGAGGAAACGCATTCTTGCCAATTTTGTTTATCGATTGCAGCATAACAAATTCCACCTTACTGCATCCCCAAAATGCCCCTTCTCCTATCGTTGTGCAGGAAAAAGGCAACGTCATTATATCCAGATTTTCACAGCCTGCAAATGCATTCTTACCAATAATCGTAACGTCGCCCCACGTTACATCGACAAGATTATGACAGTTTTCAAACACCCCGTCTGCTATCTTTTTAACACTTGTTCCAAATTCAATTCTTCGGATTTCCTGCAGATCAATGCCCGCCAGTGCCTCCGAAGTTACAATAACAACTCCGTCTATTTTCAAAACTCCCCCGTCGAAAGTAACCTGCTTTTCCGTTTGCGTTGTCTCTTCTGCTGCCCTTACCGGCATCACTTTTCCGCTGTCTGGAAATGCTATCATACCGACGCACAAAGCAAACATAAGAAGCCAAGCCAATTTCTTTTTGTATTTTCCCATAGTTTTCATTTCTCCTATCATTAAAAAAATCACTTGCTTCTCAAAAGTATACCATAGTATAATTTTCAAAACAAGTGATAGTCTTCTTAATGCCCGAGTATTGTCTTAATAATGGCGATCGGTATCAATATCCATCCACCGATCAATCCCACGCCGACACGTCTTGCAAAAAATGTGCTGCCGGAATAAATAATTACCTTATTGGCGTAAACGGTTTTTCCGGCAGCCCAGTATCCTAATACCATATAAATAATTAGTCCTATCATAATATTTACCTCCTCATCGTCGTTTCTTTTCTGTTTTCACAAGCAGATTGCGGTTCGCCATCTCGACATCATTGAAAAAATAACTGTCGCCATACGAATCCCACTCATCTGCCGTATAAACGCCTTCATACCAACTGCAGTCTTCAAAATATTCCTGCAGATCCTCTCGGTTAAATATGCGTCCATGCCTTGCATACAATTCATTTTTTGCATAATTGAGCTCGTCCGCACTCATTCCTTTCAGATCACTCTTAGTAAGATATGTAGTGTCACTATCCGGGAAAATATACTCGTCTTCATCACCGGATTCTTCGTCATCATAATCCGAAGTGTCATAGCCGGAAGTATCGTAGTCATTCGTTGTAGAGTTATAATCGTAAGTGGAATCATACCCTGATGAAGCACTGTTAGCCGAAGAGCCGCTTCCCTGCAAATTAGCTGAGCCTGCTTGCTGCTGAGAATTTTGTGAAGAATCCTGTTGCTGATAAACTTGTTGTAATGCCTGTTGATACTCCTGTTCCAACTCTTTTTGTCTGGCCGCCTGCTTTTCCTTCATATTTTCTTCATACATAGAAGCTGCCACTCCGATTACAATTAGAACGACAACTGTAATCACACCTATAACCGCCGGATTCTGCCTTCTTGGCATTGGCATCGGCTTATTAAACGGCTCATAAAATGCCGTCTCATTCGGAATCGACTCTGACATTTCTTCTGAATCATATGCTTCTGCCGGATCCTGCGCTTCTGCCGGATCACCATCCATCGCATTCACAGCATCTTGTATGATTTGATCACGATACCACGAAATCGGTGGATGCATTCGTGCATTTACCAGATAAGGCTGCATTGCTCTTTTGAAGGGACCAAGAGAAAACCCATTCCATTCAAAAATTTCTTCTGTCTGTAAATTTTTTACCCAAACCGTTCTATGCTTTAATGAGCGCTGGTACAAACTGATATGAAATAAAAATTTGCCATCCGAGGATTCCCAATCTCCGGAAATAAAAAAATGACTACCTTTAATTGCTTTTTCAATTGCTCTTAGTTCTTCCTCATTTGTTGTTGCCGCAATGATTGTTTCATTTACAATTTGTGCCAATTGTTCAACAGAAACTTTTATCGTTCGGATATTCGTCCCCATGATTCCATTGATAATTTTATCACTTAAACTCATAAAACACGCCTCCTTTCCTATTTTCCATTATGCATTTCCGCAATGACATCATTTGTCACTCCAGTGAAATTCACAAGGAACTTTTCCCGTATATTTTAGCAGTTTACCTGTCGAATTATTTTCAATTTTTCCTCTTTTCAAGTTGCCCCTTGACACCTCTTCAAAATATTCCCCTCTAAAACGCAATCGAGCAGGCGTCTGCCTGCTCGATTCTTGCCCCCGGTAAATGCCTTCAACCGCAGGCACTCATTCCCCTTCCGCTTTCCTCATTCCTCCCTAGAACCTAAAAATTCCCAAGTATGTTTCGAAGCATGGGTAATAAGCCGCCGGCATGAGTGTTCCTGATTTATCAGGAATACCATGCCGCTGCGTGCTTATTCTAGTGCGAACGCCCATGCTGAGAACATACTTGGGAATATGCTGCGAATGCCCATGCTGAGAACATACTTGGGAATTATACTATTACTTCAACTTATACGACTTCACCGTAGTATATGCGCCCCAAACTCTCTTGCCATTTACGGTGGTATAAGCTCTCATCTTATAATAATACGTTTTTTTGCGTGTTGTCTTCTTAACATAAGATGTACTTGCTCCGGATTTTACCGTCTTAATCCTACTGAATCCGCTTGTCTTCGATGTGGAACGATAAATACGGTATCCACTGGCACCTGTTACCGCTTTCCAGGAAATGTTCACTTTTGTTCTTGTCGATTTTTTAACTTTGAAAGAAGCCGGTGCTGCCGGTTTTGCTTTTGCACTGACAACCGGTGAATAAGCACCAAAGTAGTAATTTCCATCTACGAGGCGGTAAGCACGTACTTTATAGTAGTAAGTTGTACCACAGGCGATATTGGAATTTGTATAGGTTACTTTAGAACTGGATGTAATGGATTTGATCTTCTTAAATCCTCTTGTCTTGGATGTGGAACGATATACACGGTAACCGGTAGCTCCATCCACGCCGCTCCATGTCAATGTTACTTTATTATAAGCTTTACTCTTTGTCGTCAAGGTTGCTACTTTATCCAAAGAAAGAACATTGCTTACCATCTCTGTTTTATCAACATTTACCGTTACCGTTACCATCTGTTTACTTCCTGTAATCTGATATGTATACGTAAAGGAAGCCGGTACATCCGTTGCTTTATCCCAGATGATTGCGTGTTCTGCTTCTTTGTAAGTTCCTTTATCGGAAATTGTCACTGGTTTTGCAGCGCCTGTAGGAAGAACAACGCCGGCATCACTGGTGGAAACTTTCTGAAGTTTCAAAGTAATCTCGCTCTTACGGTTTTCCAAAACTTTCAGGTTCTTTAAAGAAGAAACATTCATCGCTACTACGGCATTTCCATCGGAGATCAATGTTTCCAGTCCGACAAGACCTTCTACACCAAAGCTGGAAAGAGCATTGTCGCTGCAGTCAAGTGTTGTCAACTGATACAAACCTGCAAGGTTCAATGTCGTCAATTTATTACTGCTTACATCAAGTGATTTTACTGTTGTATAACCGGCAAGATTCAAAGTTACCAAATTATTATTTGCCAGATTTAAGATTTCAGGTTTTCCATCTTTTGCCAATGTTATATCTGCAAGATCATTGTAATCTGCTTTTACATTTGTGATATTCGGCAGTTTGGAAAGATCCAGCAATGCAATATTATTATAGGAACAGTCTAGTTCGGTAATTCCCGTAAAATACTGGATTCCCAGAAGATTACTGATTTCTTTTCCGCTGATGTTAAGTTTACCGGTATATTCACCGATCTTTTCCTGCATTACTATCGTCAGTTTTTCATCGTCTTTTACTGCACCGCCAAAAATCAGATCATTTACAACTTTTCGGAAATTCGCATCCGGAATCAACGTCTTAAACGCGCCAACTACCGGTGTCGCAGTTGGTGTCGCAGAAGCTGCCGGACTGGCCGATGCTGTCGCTGCCGGACTGGCAGACGGTGAAACAGATGGCACCGGTGTTCCTTCGATACTTCCGGTCGCTGCCATTGGCACCTGAGTGGATGATGCATTTTCAGCATTTACCGGTACCATTGCTAAAATCGGTACAAACATAAGCCCACATGCGCCTATGCACATTTTCTTAAACATCTTTCTCATAATTAAGGTTCCCCCTGTCTATTTTTTAGTGTAACTATTTCGGTTACTTTTTTATTTACAATGCCAAGTATAATAGATCACTTTGACAGTTTTTTGTCCAAAGTTTGGCAAAATAAAGTCATGTTTTCTATCCACATACATACTCGATCGGGCGGTAACAGCACTCGATCTCCACCTTTTTGTGGCTTCCACCATTTTCGCCGTCTAAGGTATAAGCGACCTCCTGATCGGAAGTGATACGAAAATAATCGCTGTGTACGCCGATAATCTGGTCATTTGGTTTCAAAGTCACAAACGAATTGATCACAGCTTGCAATTCCTGCGGACTCTTTGGCTTGCGGATAAAGATTCCTTCAAATTCACCGTCATTAAGCGAAACCTGTCCTTTTTTAAAAAAAGTAAAGCCTCCGACACTTTTCGCATTGCTGACCATTCCAAACAAAAACTCGTCCGTGATTTTCTCATTTTTTGTTTCGATTGTCATCGGATAAGCTTTGATATTTCCCACCTGACCCATACCTTCCACGATGTAGGCAGCACGTCCGAGCAGATTTTTAAATGCCTGTGGGGTCTCATACGAAACGGATGTAAATGCACCAAAAGCCGCTACATACGTAAATACTTCGCCATTCATCAGACCAATATCCATCGGTTTGATTTTGTCGGTAACCGCTGTTTTTGCAGCATTTCGCACACGTGTCGGAAGTTTCAGTCCCCGAGCAAAATCATTGACAGTTCCGGTTGGAATATAACCACACACCGGACGGCTCTCAGCCGGCATATTCATCAATCCCTGCGTTACCTCGTGAAGAGTGCCGTCTCCCCCGGAACAGACGATACGGTCATATTTTTCGCCCAACTCCATGACCAGTTCCGTCGCCTCGCGCTCCCGCTGGGTCGCATACACAGTTACCTCGTAATCGGCTCGCATAAACGTCTCCATCACATCGGAGAGTTTGGATTTCATCGCCCCTTTTCCGGCACACGGATTATATATGAACAACATTTTCTTTTTTCTCATAAAGTCCCTCCTTGTTTCAAATTTAAAATTCCCTGCATGCAGACACCAAACGGTTCCGTAACAGCACATGAATTCCCGAATCATTAATCTGTGATAAACATAGCATCTCCAAACGAAAAGAATCGATACCTTTCCTTTACCGCCTCTTCATACGCCTTCATAATAAAATCTTTTCCGGCAAGTGCAGAAACCAGCATCAAAAGAGTAGACTCCGGCAGATGAAAATTCGTGATCAACTCATCCATAATTTTAAAGGAATATCCCGGATAAATAAAGATCTCTGTATCCCCTTCACAGGCTTTGATATTTCCATTTTCATCGGCCGCCGATTCCAGTGTACGGCAGCTTGTCGTCCCAACACAGATAATACGGCCGCCATTTTCTTTGGCTTTTCGTATCTTCTCAGCCTCTTCCGGTTCGATAAAATAATGCTCCGAATGCATGTGATGCTGTGTCACATCGTCCACTTTTACCGGCCGGAATGTGCCAAGACCCACATGAAGCGTAACATTGGCGACGATCACCCCTTTTTTCTCCAATTTTTCAAACAATTCATTGGTAAAATGAAGGCCGGCTGTCGGAGCTGCCGCGGATCCGTCGTATTTGGCATACACTGTCTGATAGCGGTTTTTATCCTGCAATTTATGGGTAATATATGGGGGAAGCGGCATCTGACCAAGCTGGTCTAAAATCTCTTCAAAAATCCCCTCGTAGGAAAATTGAATCAGGCGGTTGCCGTCCTCCAGCACATCGATAATCTCTCCTTTAAGAAGCCCTTCTCCAAATGAGATATGCGCACCGGTACGCGCTTTCTTTCCGGGTTTTACCAACGTCTCCCAGATGTCATCTTTTCTTCTTTTTAATAAGAGCAGCTCGATCACCGCTCCGGTATCTTCCCGCGTCCCATACAGTCTCGCCGGAATTACCTTTGTATTATTGCGCACCAGACAGTCTCCCGGGTTCAGATAATCTATGATATCCGTAAAATGTTTATGTTCAATCGTTCCTGTTTTTCGATGAAGCACCATCAGCCGTGACGCACTTCGGTCCTCTAAAGGGTCCTGTGCGATCAGTTCTTTTGGCAGATCAAAGAAAAAATCACTCGTCTTCATTTTTATTCCTCTCTTTCCAAATATTCTGTCTTCAAAATTTGTCGTAAATTACACATATATTTTAGCTGATTTTTACATAAAATACTAGTCATTTTTACAAAAAACTATTATAATAAAAGTAACTACTCAGGATCTAATGTATGGAAATCAATGAATCGTCGTGCTTGCACGTAAAAGTCCTTGATTTCCATATATTTAGATCCTAATGAAGGGAGGCACTTCCATGGTAATAACTACATATGCGGCAATTGATGTAGGTTCCGATGGTCTTTCCATGAAAATATATGAGGTATCAAAAGGAAAGGGTATCATTGAGCTTACCCATATCCGCCACAAATTGTCGATCGGATCGGAAATATTTGCCAAACACCAGATTACCTATAAGACATTGTCCGAAATCTGCCGGGTATTAAAAGATTTCAAAAAAATTATGGAAGAATACAAAGTAACTTCCTATCAGGCATATAGCGGGGATGCGCTCCGTGAGGCTTCCAACCGCCTGATCGTACTGGATCAGATCAAATTGCAGACGGACATCAAAGTAAAAATTCTGAGTAACAGCGAACAGCGCTTTTTATATTATAAAGCCATTTCCATGAAGGAATCCTATTTTGACGATCTGATTGACGAAGGTGCCCTGATCGTAGATATGAGTGCCGGAAGCGTACAGTTTTCGTTTTTCCGCCATGGCGTATTGGAATTTACACAGAATCTGAAACTCGGTTCGACCAGGATCAATGAACTGCTTCACACGATGGAATCCGAAGTATTTCATTACAATGAACTGATCTTGGATTATCTCGATAAGGATTTAACAACTTTTTACAATTTATATCTTAGTCAGAAAAAAGTTCGTCATATTATCGCTGTCGGAAGTAATCTGCCGGAGATCAAAGCACGGCTGTCCGAGAAAGATCCGGAATTTCAGGGATTGATCTCACGAAAAGATTTTGAAAAGATCAAAAATGCGAGCCATCTCGGCCTCGCACATATGGATCAGATCCTGCCGACACTGCTTTTATTCCGCAAGATCGGTGCTCTTACCAAATGTAATGACCTGTATCTCTCCGCGATCGATCTGTGTGACAGCATGGTGGCAGATTACGCGGAACGACGGGAAAAAATACGGCCGGCGCACGATTTTTCAAAAGATATTATCGAATCGGCAAAAAATATCGCCATTCGTTACCAATGCGACATGGCACATATTGAAAATGTCGTCTATCTTGCCACCGAAATATTTGACAATATCCGAAAACTTCACGGACTTGGCAAACGTGAACGTCTGCTTCTGCAGATTGCCGTAATCTTACACAGCTGCGGTGCGTTTGTTAATATGGCGCAGACACGCGAAAATTCCTATAAGATCATTATGAGTACGGAAATCATCGGAATTTCGCACATTGAACGTGTTATGGTAGCAAATATCGTACGGTACAATAATGAATATTTCCCGGATTATCAGGACATTGACGAGGAAGAGATCACCAAAGACCAGTATATCACCATCGTCAAACTGTGTGCGATCCTGAAACTGGCAAATGTTCTTGACAAGAGTAATCATCAGAGGATTCAGAAAGTACGTATGAGTCTCAAAGAAAATTCCCTGCAGATCACAGCTTACACATTGCAGGATATCACATTAGAAAAAGGACTATTCCACCACAAAGCGGATGTATTTGAAGAAGTATTCGGCATCCGTCCGGTATTAAAAAAGAAAGAGGGGACGCTGAAATGACAAATTTTTACAATCGGGAATTAAGCTGGCTCGGATTTAATTACCGAGTTCTTTCGGAAGCACGTGATAAAAATATTCCGCTTATGGAACGCTTGAAATTTTTAAGTATTACCGCATCCAACCTGGATGAATTTTTCATGATCCGCGTGGCTTCTCTGAAAGATATGGTGCATGCAAAATACACCAAAAAAGATATCGCAGGACTGACTCCCAAAGAACAGCTTGCGATCATTTCCACGGGAACACATGAATTGGTAGAAAAACAGTACAATACCTACAACCGTTCTTTTCTGCCGGCTCTAAAACACAACGGACTGACGATCGTAACGCAGTATGAGGCATTGAATGCTGAGCAGGCAGAATATGTAGACCGCTATTTTATGCGCGAGGTGTATCCGGTATTGACACCGATGGCTGTAGACTCTTCCCGTCCATTCCCATTGATCCGCAATAAGTCACTCAATATCGCGGCACTTTTAATGGACAAAAAGAGGAAAGATACCATTGATTTTGCCACGGTTCAGGTGCCTTCCGTTCTTCCAAGAATTGTAACTATTCCCTCTGAAAAAGAAGGCGAGACCTGCATTATTCTGCTGGAACAGATCATTGAAAAAAATATACAGAAACTGTTTTTAAATTACAAAGTATTGGATGCGACCCCATACCGTGTCATGCGAAATGCCGATCTTACGATTGATGAGGACGAAGCTGCCGACCTTTTGATTGAAATCGAACGCCAGTTAAAGAAACGCCAATGGGGCGAGGCAATTCGTCTGGAAGTCGAACAGGGAATTGATAAACGCTTGTTAAAAATATTAAAAAAAGAACTGCAGATCCAACAGGAGGATATTTTTACCATCCGCGGTCCGCTCGATCTTACCTTTTTAATGAAAGTGTATGGTATGGACGGCTTTGATCACCTGAAAGAAGAACCTTACACCCCACAGCCGCCGAAGGGGCTTGATATGGATGGCGATCTCTTTGAGCAGATCCGCCAGAAAGATATCCTGCTCCACCATCCTTACGAGACCTTTGATCCGGTCGTTAATTTTGTACGGTTTGCTGCCAAAGACCCGGATGTCCTTGCGATCAAGCAGACATTGTACCGTGTCAGCAGCAATTCGCCGATTATTGCCTCGTTGGCGCAGGCGGCAGAAAATGGAAAGCAGGTTACGGTTCTGGTCGAATTAAAAGCCCGTTTTGATGAAGAAAATAATATCGTCTGGGCGAGAAAACTGGAAAAAGCCGGCTGTCATGTTATTTATGGTCTCGTCGGATTAAAGACGCACAGCAAGATCACACTTGTCGTACGACGCGAAGAAGAGGGAATCCGCCGGTATGTCCACCTCGGAACCGGTAACTACAACGATTCTACGGCAAAGCTTTATACCGATATGGGTATGTTTACGTGCAAACGTGCCTATGGCGAAGATGCAACCGCCGTATTTAACATGCTTTCCGGTTATTCTGAGCCTCTCTCCTGGAATAAACTAGCATTGGCCCCGACCTGGCTCCGCACACGTTTTGTCGAACTGATCAACCGTGAACGCGACTACGCAGCGATGGGGAAACCGGCTCGTATCGTTGCAAAGATGAACTCTCTGTGTGATGCCGGCATCATCAATGCTCTTTACGAGGCCTCTGCTGCCGGTGTTCAGATCGAATTGATCATCCGTGGTATCTGCTGCCTGAAACAGGGTGTTCCCGGCATGAGCGAAACCATTCAGGTGCGTTCCATCGTCGGTACGTTTTTGGAACATTCTCGTATTTTCTATTTTGAAAATGACGGCAGTCCGGAGATTTACATGGGAAGTGCTGACTGGATGCCACGAAACTTAGATAAACGTGTCGAGATCCTCTTCCCTGTCGAAGATCCGGATCTGAAAAAGGAAATCGTTCACATCCTGCACACCCAGCTTGCCGACAATACAAAAGCACATCTTCTGCAGCCGGATGGACTTATTGATTCCGAAAAGGACGGTCTTGTCAAAGTATATGGAGGATGCTATAAAAAAGCAGACCGCCGCGGTCATGCAGCCATCTGCTCACAAATGCAGTTTTGTAAAGAAGCAAAAAAGAATGCAAAATAATAGAATATATAATGCAAAACAGAGGAAGACTATTACCGGCCTTCCTCTGTTTGACATTGTTCTGCCAGCCGCTGCATCTTGCGGTCCGCACGTGCCATCAGATCGGCACACCGCTTTAACTGCTTATGCATCTCCGGCGTAAATTTTTCTTCTTTCTTATAACGAAGCTGATGCTCCGTACTTGCCCAAAAATTCATCGCGATCGTACGAAATTGTATTTCAATCGGCACTTTTTTCTTTTCATCCGAGAAGAAAACGTCCACCATAACGATCACATGCAGACTTCGATATCCATTGTCTTTCGGATGTTCTATGTAATCTTTCACGCGGATAACTTCGACATCCGTCTGATTCATCAGCATCGCCGCTACATGGTATACATCTGTTATAAATGGGCAGATCACGCGCACTCCGGCGATATCGTGAATATTTCCCATCATACAGCTGATCGTAAGGGGCAGTCCCTTTTTCTTCATTTTCTCGATAATACTATCCGCCGATTTTACACGGCTTTTAATATTTTCGATTGGATTCCGGTCATTGCAATACTGAAATTCTTTATTCAATATTTCCAGTTTTGCGGTTACCTGCTGTATGCCCGCCTCATAAAAAAACATGATCTGGCGGTACTGTTTTTCCATATCTAAAAGGTCACCGGTCTGTGGCAGATATATTTCATTTCCATCCTCCGGAATGACATTGACCACTTCGATGTCCCCTTCTTTTTTCGTTGTTAAACGACTCAATACATTTTTCAATGCTATCACTTCCTATCTATTTTCTATCATATCTTAAAAAATTGAATAGAACGTCAAAAAAGTGTGAATTAAGTGTTAAAATATTACGCTCTTCGCCAACTCGTCCGCCATATCATTGTAATGGTCGCCGGAGTGGCCTTTTACCTTGACAAAGGTCACCTGCAATTTGTCCTGCACCGAATCATAATATTTTTTATAAGCTTTCGTTCCCTCTTTGTTTGTCTTCCATTCCCCCAGGCACCACGAAGCGATTCCCTGATAATCATGATAAATTTTTATCTTCCGAATCCCCCGTTTGACAGCAAGTTCCATCGCAAGCTGCGATCCCAGGATCTCGCCAGCCACGTTCCGCATCTGCGCCAGTTCTTCGTCTTCTCCTTTTTGTGCCATTGTCTCTTCTTTTCCCTCATACAAAAATACGACACCACAACTGTACTCGCCGGTTGCGACATTATAGCTTCCGTCTACATAAGCAACCGCCGTATCTTCGTCAGGCTGTACCGTTTCTTCGCCATTTTCTGCCCCATTTCCACCAGCGGCTGCTGCCGTTCCCCGGACAAAATTTTCTGCCTCTTCCGCAGACTGGAAACTTTTGTAAATCGCCCCGGAATATCCATCGGTCTGTGCTTTACAGTCATTCCACGTCAGATAGATTCCCGGTGTTTTTCCCTTCTTCACTGCATAATATTTCTTTTTTGCCATCTGCCTGCTCCTTTAACTTTTCAATTTCTTTTTCTGTCAGCTGCCGCCACTGTCCCTTTTCCAGCGAATCTTCCAGCTTGATTCCCGCCATCGCCACACGTTTCAGATAAACAACTTCTTTTCCGAGTTTATGAAACATCCGCTTCACCTGATGAAATTTTCCTTCCGTGATCGTAAGAAGGCATTCTCGTTCGGAAAGAATTTCCATCTTGGCGGGCTTCGTCAGCTGCTTCTCTCCGATGTCCAGCCCTTCTTTCATGTGCAGCACATCTTCTCCACTCACTGCTGTATCCAATTGCACCAGATATGTCTTTTCTACATGGAACTTCGGGGACAAAAGCCGGTGTGCCAGTTCTCCATCATTGGTAAGGATAAGAAGTCCTTCCGTATCCTTATCAAGCCGCCCCATCGGAAACAAATCTTTTGCCAAAAACGGCACTTCCCCTTCCCCCGCAAAACCACCGCGGCGCACGGCATCCAAAACCGTCTCTTCTCTCGTATCCTCTGTGGCAGACACGATTCCGGCAGGCTTATGAAAAAGAAGATACTGGTACTGCTGCCCACAGATTCTTTGTCCTTCCATCTCAATGACATCCTCTGCGGACACCTTATATCCAGCATCTTTGATCACAGCATCCTGAACTTTTACCAGTCCGGATGCCACCTTCTTTTTAATCTGACTTCTCGTCCATTCGGTATGATCGGCTAAATATTTATCCAAGCGAATCTTCTTCAATATCATCCTCCTGTAATCGTCCTTTTTCCACATTCGGACGGATAAATGTCTCATAGGCATACTTCCAAAGTACTTCAGACCCTTCCGCAGTGCGCTCATTTCTGCCAAGTACCTGGGAAAGATGTACCCCGTGTTCTTCCCACGCTTTGCCATCGGTCGCCGCATTCAGCATAAGTGGCTGGATATTGTCCATTGTTCTAGCAAATTTTGCCTCCGGTGTCTCTCTGGCTTCAAATTCTTCCCAGAGAGCCCGCAGAGCCTTTCCCTGCTCCTCCGGCAAAATAGAGAAAATGCGGTCTGCTGCCTTCACTTCACGTTCCCGCTGCGTCGCCTTCCCTGCTTCATCATATGCATATGTGTCCCCGGCATCGATCTCCACAAGATCATGGATCAAAAGCATCGAAACCGTTTTTAATACATCTATTTTTTCATTGGCATATTCACTGAGTAATAACGTCATAATCGCCATATGCCAAGCATGCTCCGCATCATTTTCCTTGCGCTCTGCTCCGGTCAGATACGTCTGTCTTCCAATCTTCTTTTCCTTATCGATCTCACGAAAAAAAGCAAATTGCTTATCAAGTCTTTCCATGTTTCAGGCTTCCTTTCCGGCAGACAGGATCTTTCTCGGATCCGGTTCGATCTCATCTGTCTTAAACCAATGCCAGACAACACTGCCACAGATCACTGCGATCACGGTCAGCACAATCAAAACCACAATTTTCTGTGCAATTCCACTTGGAATCACATTGACAAACAACTGATTGACAAGCATAATAACCTCATAAATTACCGCTCCGGTAATCCAGGCATGATGTACTTTCCGCTCTTCATAATATTTTGCCATGATCAAGGTAATGGCCATAATAACGATAAACATCAGCAAACATTTGTAGGTTCCCTCTAACATCGAAGGAATTGTCGTGCGCTCAATGGCTTTCATATAATCGGTTTCTTTCCCAATCTGTCCGTTATTGATGCGGATGGACGCATAAGCACTGTAAAAATATGGCTGTAGCAGTTCAATTGCCACTTTGCCAAGGGAAAATCCGATTCCCACTACCGCGCTTCGATAGAGCGAACGCTTCTTTTCATTTGTCAGATAGATTCCCCAGTACAGCGCAGCGATCGTAAATGCGGTACTCAGAAATGTCAGTCCAAAAGACACACCGACCTTGCCAATCCCGGATACTCCTTTAAATACAAGTGCCATAAGGTACATTGCCAGGAAAGAAAAGATCAAGTACTGCCACAAATAGCCAAGGAAGCCGTATCCAAGTGCTCCCGGCAGCCCCGTTTCCAGTTTGCTGGAACGTTTGTGAATTTTATAATATGCAATCCCCAAAACAACAAGTGCGATCAGGGGACAAACTATCATACATATAATTTTTATCGTTGGAATCATAATATTAAACCTTGCCTTTCAAATTCATTGCTAGAGACTATTATAGTTTATTTACCGAGAGAAGTCAATTATGACAAAATGAACATTATGTAAAGAAAAACCACCTTGCTGGTTTTTTATATCAGTAAGGTGGTTTTTTATCGTTTTATGATTTCTCTACGATCTCCTGCGTGCGCAGGATCACCGGAATCAACTGGTGAAGTTCCTCTTTGAGTTCCGGCAGTCCTACCGGCTCTTCGTGCAGGATCACATTGTAGCAGGTCGAATTGATCAATTCCACGATCATATAAATGACTAACTCATGGTTTTTGAATTTACGCCCGGAAGTTGCGATTAATTCGCTATACCAGTCAAAGAAGCTCTTTGACACATCATTTTCCCCTTCCAAAAGTACTTTATGGAAAAGTCCCCATTGGAGGTTTTTAGCAATAAATTCCAACAGTGTCTTATCTTCATTCAGCTGGTCGATGATAACATCCGCGGCGCAGATTACCGTTGCTTCCAGAGAAGAAAACTTTTTCCGGTACATCTTCTCATATGCAACTGAGAAAAGCTCGCCCGCCTTTTTTGTGATCAATGCGTTTCGTATATCATACTTATCTTTAAAATAAAGATAAAAGGTTCCTTTTGCCATATTGGCTTTTTTGACGATGTCCGAAATAGATGTGTCAAATACGCCTTTGGAAGTAAACAACTCATACGTCGCATTGAGTAGATCCTCACGCTTTTTCTTCTTTTTTTCATCGAGTCTGCCCACTTCATTCACATCCTTTCCTGCCACAAGTGGTTTTTATTGTTCATCATCTTTCTTCACTTCTGCCGTCTCGATCACGAATTTAACCTTTCCGTCCATTCCTTTACTGATTCCGGAGAAGTTTGTATAATCTTTTGACATATCCGTCAATTTTTCCAGTCTGGTCTTCAATGTCTTAATGTCATCTTCGTAAACATTGTTCAGTTTCTGGATTCCCTTCTGATCGAATTTATCCATTCCTTCGTAAAGATCATCTGCACCATCAGAAAGTTTTCCGATACCATCTGCAACTTTACCGGTTGCCTTATGAAGCTTATTGCTTCCTTTTTTCAATTTATTGGCACCATTGATCAGTTTGTCACTTCCGGATTTTACGGATTTGCTGGCTTTCAGGATTTTCTTTGCTCCTGCCAGTAATTTACGATCATTGCTGCTCAGCTTCTTGCTTCCTTCGCTCAGTTTCTTCACGCTCGCTGTCAATGTTGCGATGCTGGAAGTCAATTTCTGGTCTGCAGACCGAAGGGTTGCAGAATTACCGGAAAGAGTCTGTGCACCTGTCATCACTTTTTTAATACCGGCTGCCACCTGGCTTGCACCGGATTTCAATGTGCTTTTGTTATTTGTCGCACTTACCAGTGCTCCTACACTTGCTTTCTGTCCCTGATACAATTCTTCCAACTTCTGTACATAAGCAAGAATCGTTGCTTTCTGTGTCGGATCGCTAATCTGGGCCGCCTGTGCTTTCAATCCATCTGCAAGAAGTTTATAATTATCATAAGAACTTTCCAGTTTTCCTAAGTTTTCATTCAATGTTCCGATTCCGGCTGTCACCGCGTCGGCACCATCTGTCAGCTGTTTTGCCGTCTTGGTATCCGCAAGTGTATCAACACCTTTTGTATAGGCCTGCAGACCATCGGAAAATTCCTTATAGGAAGATGGCATATCTTTTACGGCTTCATACAATTTCTGGTTTCCGTCCGTGATCTGTTTTGCTCCATTGACATAACTCTGTGTCCCTTTTGCCAGGGTATCCACGCCGTTAGTATAGTCTTTTACACCTTTTTTCAATGTAGTTCCACCGTTTACCAAATCTTTAATTCCTTTGTTCAAAGATTTTTCGCCGTCCTGGTAATCGTCGAACTTATCTTCCAGTTCGCCCATTTTATTGGAAAGTTTTTTGGAACCATCTACAAGATCCTCGGAAGAATCTACTAATTTTTCCAATTTATTTTCGAGATCATCCAGATCATCGATGTCATCCAGTTCCAGATCGCTCAAAATACTTGGACTGGCAAATGTGATCGTATTTCCGATGGAGAAATCTGTCACATCCGCAGTTACGGTGAAGCCTTCCGGAAGTTTATCTGCGGCATCCTCATCGAGATCCAGACTCTCAGCCATACCCGGCATACCGAATCCGACAACGATATTATTGGACCCTTCATTGATGATTTTTCCGTCATCTACTTCCACATTACTGAATTTGTCATCCGGAAGAATGATTCCGGTTGCCATGACAAACGGGGTATACATTTCCTGTTTTTCACCATTGATCGTCTGTGTGGATTTGGATTTATTGGTATAAGAAACGGTAATTTTTAATTTACCACTCTGTCCAAGAAGATCTTTTGCAGCAATTTCTTTTCCATCCAATTCGTATTTAATCTCAACCCCTACCGGAAGTTCTTTATCCGTTGTTCCCTGATAATAAATATCATTGGAACCGGCACTCCACTGTACATCATCACCGTTCTGGGTAAATGTCTCATCTCCTTTGACATTCTGAATGTCTTTCAGATCCGATTCATCGTTGATCGTTCCATTGATTCCGGCATTTTTCAACCAGTTGGAAACGGTAATTTTTGTCGTTGTTCCGCTTTCATCCGCATTTACATAAACAGATTCATCTTTGGAAATTTTCTGTGCATTGGCATAGGCACCATTGGATACTACCAGACTTGTCACCAAAAGTCCGGAAATGACTGTCTTACTAATACGATTGAGTTTTCTATTTCGATTCATAACGCTCATCCTTTCTATCATTCATTAATAATTGATTTTACGCATATCCCATGTCGTCTTGCAGATTACTTTATCAAAGAGGTAAAGCATCGCCGGCAGGATCAGGATTACACTGATCGTACTGATCACGGCTCCTCTTGAAAGCAAGGTACAGATCGCATTGATCATATCAATACTTGAGTATGCTGATACACCAAAGGTTACGGCAAAGAAACTCAGTCCACTGATAATAATGGATTTCATCGAAGTCTTGTGTGCGATCTCGACTGCTTCTTTCTTTGTCTTCTGATTTACGACACGCTCTTTATGATATCTTGTCGTCATCAATATCGCATAATCTACTGTCGCTCCTAACTGAATGGTTCCGATAACGATACTTGCCACAAAAGGAAGTTCAATTCCGCTGTAATACGGGAACGACATATTAAGGAAGATGGCAAATTCGATTACACTTACCAGGATAACCGGCAGTGAGATTGACTTAAATGTCAATAAGATGATCAGGAAGATTGCTCCGATTGACAGGTAGTTTACCGTTGCAAGGTCAACATCCGTTACATCCTGCAAGTCTTTCGTAAGCGGTGCTTCACCAATTACCATCGAATCTTTGCTGTACTTTTTCACAATATCATTGATGGAAGCAATCTGGGCATTGACTTGATCTGTCGCCGTCTTATAATCCGAACAGATAAATTGCAATTCCCAGTTATCACTCTTTAGCATGTCTTTGTATTTGTTTGGAATCATGTCATCCGGTACATTGGCTCCTACGATGGAATTCATGCCGAGTACCCATTTGACTCCGTCTATTTTTTCAATTTCATTTTTCATATCATTTTTCTCTTTACTTGAAAGACCATTTTTCAAGAGAAGGATATGCATGTTGTTCATATTGAACTTTTCTTCCAGTTTCTTATTGGCAATCGCCGAATCCAGATCCTGTGGAAGTCCCTGATCCAGATTGTAATATACTTTTACATGATTATTTCCATAAAATGCAGGAACAAACAATATGGCAAAAATAAGCAGTGGAATGACTCTATGTCTTGTAATAAAAGCACTCGATTTATGGAAATTCAGGAAGATGGCACGGTGTGTCGTCTTATCGATCCATTTATCAAAGAACAGGATCAAGGAAGGCAGCAAGGTGATACAAACGATAACTCCGATGATAACTCCTTTTGCCATAACGATTCCAAGGTCGCGTCCCAAAGCAAATGTCATAAAACACAATGCAGCAAATCCGGCCACTGTCGTGATGGAACTTCCGACAACGGATTTGAATGTATTACTGATCGCATGTGCCATCGCACGTTCTTTGTCATTGTCAAAACGTACTTTGTTTGCCTGATAACTTTCCAGAAGGAAGATGGAATAATCCATCGTAACTCCAAGCTGAAGTACTGCGGTCAACGCCTGTGTGATATAGGATATCTGTCCCAGAAAGATATTGGTTCCCATATTGTAAAGGATGGCTAATCCGATACACAAAAGGAACAATACCGGTGTCACGATTGATTCCATCGTGATAAGCAATACGATCAATGCAAGAATACCTGCAATAACGATATATACCGGAAGTTCTGCCTGTACCAGATTTTTAATATCGGTAACGATTCCTGACATACCACTGATAAATGCCTGATCTTTTACCATATTTCTCATATCTGTGACTGCCTGCATCGTATCCTCAGATGATGTCGTATTATCAAACAACGCGATCATCATCGTCGCATCCCCATTGAACAATGCCTCTTTTAATTCATTCGGAAGCATGTCGGTCGGCAGTGAAATATCTGCTACACTATCATACCATATGATTTTTTCAACATGATCTACTTTCTCCAATTTTTCTTTCAAAGCAACTACGTCTTTGTTATCCATATTTTCCACGATAACCATGGAAAATGCCCCCATACCAAATTCGTCTACCATGATATCCTGACCGGATACTGTCTCGAGGGAATCTGGCAGATAACTAAGTACATCATAATTGACTCTCGTCTTGACCATACCGATCATCGACGGGATGATAAGCAGCACGCCAAGAATAAGAATGAATAATTTGTGCTTTGTAATAAACTTTCCAAACTTAACCATTACTGGCAACCTCCTTTTGATACTAATTATCAAAAATGACTAGTAGTCATTTCTTAATCTACCAGTAGTTTATCACAAAAATGACCGTTGGTCAATATTTTTTTTAAAAATTTACTTATTAAAAAATTCCCCCTGCGGTCTTTTGCCACAGGGGGAATTTTTATCCTCTCTATTCTGCCCCCAAAATACGTTTCGCATTTTCCACGCGCTCCGCGGTCGGGGGATCAATTCCTTCTAATTTATAAGGGATTCCGAGATTTTCCCATTTAAACACACCTAACGTATGATAAGGAAGAACCTCTACTCGTTCTACCGTTTTCAATGTCTTGATAAAATCTGCAAGACGGTGAAGATATTCATCGGTATCATTACGCTCCGGAACCAATACATGGCGAATCCACATCGGCTGCCCCATCTCGGACATCTGCCTTGCCATCTCCAGTATATTTTTCCCGGTTTTTCCCGTTAAGATCTTGTGCTGCTCCTCATCAATGTGCTTGATGTCAAGCATGACCAGATCCGTTACTTTCATCAGTTCTTTCCATTTTAAATAAAATGGTTCTTCTGTCGTAAAGGGATTTCCACTGGTGTCCAGGGTCGTATGAATGCCCATTTCCTTTGCTTTTTGAAATAATTCCAATAAAAAGTCGATCTGTAATAACGGCTCTCCTCCGCTCACAGTAATACCGCCCTCACTTCCCCAGTAAGGACGGTATCTGTTTGCAGTTTTTAACAATTGAGACGCCGTGTATTCTTTTCCTGCTTTGATATCCCAGGTGTCCGGATTGTGGCAGAACTGACAGCGCATGTTGCAGCCACTCAGAAAAATGATATACCGTACTCCCGGTCCATCCGCAGAACCGAAACTTTCTAAAGAATGGACATAGCCAATTCTTTCTTCCACGGTTAAACCTCCAATGCTATTTATAATGTTTCATGGCAGGTTCTTGCGATAACGTCAAGCTGCTGCTCTCTAGTCAAGTCGATGAATTTTACAGCATAACCGGATACACGAATCGTAAAGTTTGCATACTCTTCTTTTTCCGGATGCTCCATTGCATCGATCAATTTTTCTTTGCCAAACACATTGACATTCAAGTGATGTGCTCCCTGATCAAAGTAACCATCCATTACCTGAACAAGGTTCTTCACGCGCTCTTCATGTGTATTTCCAAGTGCTCCCGGATTGATGGTCTGGGTATTTGAGATACCATCCAAAGCTTCTTCATAAGGAAGTTTTGCAACGGAGTTCAAGGAAGCGAGAAGACCGTTCTGCTCTGCTCCGTATGCCGGGTTTGCACCAGGTGACAATGGCTCACCTGCTTTTCTTCCATCCGGAAGAGCACCGGTTGCTTTACCATAGACGACGTTGGATGTGATCGTAAGGATCGATGTCGTAGGCTCAGAATCACGGTAAGTATGGCAGTTACGAAGTTTATCCATGAATGTGCGGAGAAGCCATACAGCAATCTCGTCAGCACGTGGATCATCGTTACCATAGCGTGGGAAGTCTCCCTCTACTTTGTAATCTACAGCCAATCCATCTTCATCACGGATTACATTTACTTTTGCATATTTGATTGCAGAAAGAGAATCTACTACATGAGAGAATCCTGCAATACCTGTTGCGAAAGTACGTCTTACATCCGTATCGATCAATGCCATCTGGGATGCTTCATAATAATATTTATCGTGCATGTAGTGAATCATGTTCAATGTCTCTACATAGGTCTGAGCAAGCCATGTCATCATCTTGTCATATTTATCCATGACTTCATCATAATCAAGTACATCACTTGTGATCGGACGATATTCCGGTCCAACCTGTACTTTGTTTTTCTCATCGATACCACCGTTAATTGCGTAAAGGAGACATTTTGCAAGGTTTGCACGAGCTCCGAAGAACTGGATCTCTTTTCCTGTCTCTGTCGCAGATACACAGCAGCATACCGAATAATCATCGCCCCATACCGGACGCATTACATCATCATTTTCATACTGTACGGAACTTGTCTCGATGGAAATGTGAGATGCATATTTCTTAAATGCCTCCGGCAAATGAGAAGAATACAATACAGTAAGGTTTGGCTCCGGAGATGGTCCCATGTTTTCCAATGTATGAAGGAAACGGAAACATGTCTTTGTTACCTGGGAACGTCCGTCCATACCAATACCGGCAACGTCTACGGTAGCCCATACAGGGTCTCCGGAGAACAACTGGTTGTAAGACTCAATACGAGCGAATTTAACCATACGGAATTTCATTGTCATATGGTCAACCAATTCCTGTGCCTCTACCTCTGTCAATGTTCCATTGGCAAGGTCTCTTTCAATGTAAATATCAAGGAATGTGGAAACACGTCCAACACTCATTGCGGCACCATTCTGTGTCTTGATGGCAGCAAGATATCCGAAATACAGCCACTGGAATGCTTCTCTTGCATCTTTCGCAGGTTCGGAAATATCATAACCATAAGAAGCAGCCATTTCTTTCATGCCTTTCAGACATTTGATCTGCTCTGCGATCTCTTCACGGATACGATAATCTTTGCTGCGCATACTGCGGCGTTCGCTTCCGGCAAAATCTTTCTCTTTCTCTTCAATCAGGACATCGATACCATACAATGCCACACGACGGTAATCGCCGACGATACGTCCACGTCCGTAAGTATCCGGAAGTCCGGTCAAAATCTTATTGTGACGCATACGTTTCATCTCAGGTGTGTATACTTCAAATACCGCATCACTGTGTGTTTTGTGATACTTTGTAAAAATCTCATGCAATTTCTCGCTTGGCTGATAACCATACATTGTGCAGGACTGCTCTGCCATACGGATACCACCATAAGGCATAAATGCACGTTTCAATGGCTTATCTGTCTGAAGACCAACTACTTTTTCCAAATCCTTTAAGTCTTCACTGATATATCCAGGGCCATAGGATGTCAAAGAGGAAACAACCTCTGTCTCCATGTCCAGAACGCCACCTTTTTTTCTCTCTTCCTTCTGAAGTTCCTGCAATTTGCCCCAAAGCTTATCCGTCGCTTCGGTTGGTCCTGCCAAAAAGGACTCATCTCCATCATAAGGTTTGTAGTTTTTTTGGATGAAGTCACGTACATCGATCCCTTCTTTCCAAAGTCTTCCAGAAAAACCTTCCCATTGTTTAAATTCTTTCATCATAGGCCTCCATAATATTTTCTTCTAAAAAACATGTTTCTGTTTCCCGTGACAGTATTATTTCATTATACCCTGTCATCAGTTATCCAATCATAAATTTGATCTCCGCTTCACAGGCAACCTTGCCATCTACTGTGGCTATAGCTTTTCCAACGCCCATCGGACCTTTGCATTTGATAATCTCAGTCTCTAAGCGAAGGCGGTCTCCCGGCACTACCTGTTTGCGGAATTTTGCTTTATCGATTCCACCGAAAAAAGCAAGTTTTCCTTTATTTTCAGGCAGACTGAGAACTGCTACTGCACCTACCTGTGCCAATGCTTCCACGATCAAAACCCCCGGCATAACCGGCTGCTGCGGAAAATGTCCCTGGAAAAACGGTTCATTAACGGTTACATTTTTGTATCCAACAGCTTTTACTCCCGGTTCCATCTCTTCGATGCAGTCAACGAGCAAAAAAGGATAGCGATGCGGTATAATCTCTTTAATACCATTTACATCTAGCAACATATTTTTGTCCTCCATATCTGTATAACATATTTTTTCATAACTTACAAGTGGGAATTCTATCCTAAAAGCGCGGGAACCTATCAACGCCCTATCTTCCCGCGCTTTTTGAGATTATTATTCATTAAAACTTTTAAAGATTAAAGATGCATTATGTCCACCAAATCCAAGTGAATTGCTGAGAACCGTATTCACTTCCATATCAATTCCATGATCTTTGACACAGTCAAGATCACATTCCGGATCCGGATCTGTCAATCCGGCATTGACATGTACATAATTGTCCATGATGGATTTGATACTTGCGATCGATTCTACACCACCGGCAGCACCAAGAAGATGTCCTACCATGGATTTTGTAGAACTTACTTTACAATGATAAGCAGCCTCTTCGCCAAGAGCCAGTTTGATCGCTCTTGTCTCAAACATATCATTCATATGTGTGCTGGTTCCATGTGCATTAATATAATCGATTTCTTCCGGTTTTACGCCGGCATCTTTCATCGCAAATTCGATAGCTTTTGCTGCACCGCTTCCATCTTCTGCCGGGGAAGTGATATGATAAGCATCGTTTGTCGCACCATATCCTACAATTTCCGCATAAATCTTGGCTCCACGTTTCTTTGCATGCTCTAATTCTTCCATAACAAGAATACCGGCACCCTCACCCATAACAAAACCATTGCGGTTGATGTCAAATGGGATCGAAGCTTTCATCGGATCCGTTGACAATGACAACGCTGTCATGCTGGTGAATCCTGCCACGCCAAGTTCGGTGATCGCAGCTTCTGCACCACCGGCAACCATAACGTCCGCTTCGCCATATTGAATCGAACGGAATGCTTCCCCGATATTGTGATTTCCGGTTGCGCATGCGGTTACAATATTAATATTTTTACCTTTTAATCCCAGCTGAATTGCTATGTTTCCTGCGGCAATGTTGGAGATCAGCATCGGAATCATCAAAGGAGATACACGATTTGGTCCCTTGTCAAGCAGTTTCTTGTACTCGCGCTCCATACACTGGAGACTTCCGATACCACATCCTACACTGACGCCGACCATAAACGGATCTTCTTTTTCCAGATCCAGTTCACTGTCTTCGAGTGCCTGCTTGGATGCAGCTACGGCAAACTGTGCAAAACGTTCCATACGACGTGCTGACTTTGGATCCATATGTTCTTTCGGATCAAAATCCTTTACTTCCGCTGCCAGCTTTGCTTTATAATCCGTCGTATCGATCTGCGTGATCGGTCCGATTCCCACAACGCCTTTTTTAATGTTACTCCAAAATTCATCCACGGTATTTCCAATCGGAGTGATAGCTCCCATTCCCGTGATGACTACTCTTCTACTCATGAAATAATCCTCCTAGAATAATTTTAGATCGCGATGCCGCCATCGACACAGATTACCTGGCCGGTGATGTATTTAGCTTTATCCGATGCCAAAAAGACAACAGTTTCTGCAATGTCCTCTACTTCTCCAAAACGTCCCAATGGAATCGTCGCTACAGCTGCCTCTTTCACGGAATCCGAAAGAACATCTGTCATTTCTGTCGCTACAAATCCCGGTGCCACTGCATTTACCGTAATGTTACGGGATGCCAGTTCTTTCGCTGCTGCCTTGGTAAGACCAATCACTCCGGCTTTGGAAGCAGAATAGTTTGCCTGTCCCATATTTCCGATCACTCCCGATACGGAAGCAATGTTGATAATACGTCCCTGTCTCTGTTTCATCATTGGGCGGGTAACAAATTTTACACCATGGAATGTACCAGCGAGATTTGTCTGGATAACACTCTGGAACTCCTCTTCTGACATTTTCATCATCAAATTGTCTTTTGTGATTCCGGCATTGTTGACAAGGATATCAATCTTACCGTATTCTTTTACCACATTGGCAAAAAATTCCTTTGCCGCCTCAAAATCACTGATATTGCACTGAATCGCTGCCGCTTTTCCGCCGGCTTCTTCAATCGTGCGAACCACTTCTTCTGCACGTTCTTTCGAGCCATTGTAATTTACAACAACCATCGCACCCTCTCTTGCCAATGCAAGAGCGATTCCTCGTCCAATTCCTCGTCCGGCTCCGGTCACTACGGCAATCTTATTTTCTAATAACATAAGGTTTCCTTTCTTAACTAAGTGCTGCTACAACTGCTTCTAATTCTTCCATTGTTCCGACGCTGTAAGTCGTCAATTCTTTTCCAATGGCTTTTCCAATTTTTTTATTAAAACCGGCAAGTGTTCTGCCAGGTCCCAATTCAATAAATGTGTCGACGCCATCTTCTACCATGGTTTCCACGGACTGCTGCCAGCGGACAGAAGAAGATACCTGTTTTACAAGCAATGGCTTGATGTCTTCTTGTTTCGTTATGTAAGAAGCATTTACATTTGCCACATACGGAATCTGTGGCTCATTGATTTCAATCGAATCCAAAACTTTTTCAAGTTTCTCTCCTGCTCCTTTTAAAAGGTCAGAATGAAATGGGCCGCTTACATTAAGCATAACAGCACGTCTTGCGCCTGCCTCTTTACATTTTTCTGCGCCCTGCTCTACAGATTCTTTCTTTCCTGAGATAACGATCTGTCCCGGACAATTGTAATTTGCCACCTGAACCTGTGGAATATCCGCGATTGCTTTTTCAATCTCTGTACTCTCAAGTCCCATGATCGCAGCCATACCGCCTACGCCGGCAGGAACTTCTTCCTGCATATAAATACCTCGTTTACGGACAGCTTTTGCCGCGTCGATATAATTCATCGAATTTGTTGCTACCAGAGCACAATATTCGCCCAGACTGAGACCTGCTGCTACATCCGGTTTAATCCCACGGTCTTTCAACACTTCCATGATAGCCACGCTTGTTGTAAGAAGCGCAACCTGTGTATATTCTGTAATATTAATGTCGTCATTTTCCTCAAAGCACAGTGCTTTCAAGTCCAGCTCAACAGCTTCACTTGCCTTATCAAAAATCTCTTTTGCAATCGGAGAAGTCTCATAAAACTCTTTTCCCATACCAACTTTCTGGGCACCTTGTCCCGGAAATACAAATGCAATCTTACCCATCTTTTCCTCCATTCCATGTAATGATGACAAAATAACACAACTTAAACACCAGGAGCCTTTTCTTTCGCTGATGGTGTCAAAATAAGCCCATATTTTGAAATGGTGGCTGACAATTCTGTCCTCTGACAAAACTGGCAACCACACCATTCACATTTGTTAGTCACAGTATTTTGGATGTAATTATTCTACACCTTTGTCTTTCAAGAAGTTAATTACATCGCCTACAGTATTAATGCTTTCCAAATCATCTGTAGGAATCTCAACATCATACTCTTCTTCAAGAGCCATGATCAATTCGTAAAGATCCAATGAATCTGCTCCCAAATCATCTTTGAAAGAAGATGCTTCCGTGATGCTGTCTGCATCAACGCTCAACTGATCTGCGATAAGTTCCTGCATTTTTTCTAACATGACTATTTCTCCTTTTTTCTCGCCCGCCTTATCTTTTTGCGGGGTAATATTAATTTCAATTTTTTACTCAATTACATGAGATATCAGTATTTTATCCTATCTTATACAAATTGTCAAGTTTTCTCATCAGAATTTACTACAATGAATTACGTCATAACATAAAACCAACTGCCAAAATACCAAGCATCAGTAAAGCGACGCCAAAGTAAATATAAGTACACAGTTTTTTCTCCGGGAAAAGTCGAACACCGCTGACCACAAACAATACTGCCAGCAAAACCAAATCTACTGTATTCGTTGTGAAAATCGGTATGATATCATTTAACCCCATAAAGGCAAACACTACAATAACTGCGGATAAAATAATCTGTAAAAAACAAAGAATCTTCTGCCAAAGTGCTGTCGTATTCAACCACTCAGATACTCGCTCTTTAATCTCCGTTTCCTTTCTATCCATAATAGTAACATTCTCCTATCCAAATACTTTTTCCTGTTTACGGACATTTCCTACAAACACACAATTAACATTATAACGGATTCACACCAAGAATAAAATTACATCGCTCATAAACTTTTATAAAGAAAACGTAAAAATAAATAAAAAAAATGTGAGACATCGTGCCTCACATCTTCTTTTTGGTAAGCTTCGAAAGGGACTTGAACCCTCGACCCCTTCATTACGAGTGAAGTGCTCTACCAACTGAGCTATCGAAGCAAAAACCATCAACGAATACTAGTATACATGGAAGAAGCACTTTTGTCAATTCTTTTTTAAACCAATTTTCTCATAGAAGCCCCAAACGCATTTTTGGAAAAATTACGTTTATAAAAAATCCGGGTCATAACCAAATTTATGGCACAGCCGGCAAAGATCAGAAAAACGGCGGCTATCACACAGCCCACCGGGGAAAGTTTCTCCCAGTATCCTGCAAAATCAATTTGGTCCTCAAAAAGCCCCATGGCAAATCCGGCGGAAAAGCAGATTACATAAATTCCTGCCAAAGACGCCCAAAAGAATTTGTACAAAAACACATTAACAATTCCGAGAAAGCAAACGCCCACGCCATACACCAATGTTGGCCGCAGATACACCTCCGGCTGCCCTTCACGCACGCTGCCAAGAATCATCAAAAACGCTAAATACATAAGATATGCTATCATCGTTCCGGCAAACATACTTTTTGTCGCCATTGTGGTCTGGATCTTTTTCCGCAGCACCGAACCCTTTACAAAGCCACTGATATCATTTACAAGCAGTATTTCCATCGGCATGATCCCGGCGACCGCAAAAAACAGCGGGCTAAAATCTTCTGCCACCTCCGGTCTGCCACTCAGCGACAAAATTTTCCACACAATTCCAAGACAGATAAATGCTGCACTCCAAAGCCATTTTTTCTTACAGCAGCTCTGCTGCAATAACGTTTTTATCGCTTTCCATTCATTCCTCATTTATAACACCTCTTTCCCGCAGCATCATGTGCTGCATTGTTATCACATTGATTGCTATAATAACTGCCATAACAACAATTTTCGTTGGCATGGTCAGTTCCGCTAGTTTCCATATTGCTATTTTTTCTGTCACCAGGACAACCAGCCATGCAAGGCCCCACAAAGCAATCCCCCAAACGGCCAGATAAATCAGGAGAGCTTCACAATATCTTGTCGCATTGACGATGACCAGCGCCACTCCATAAATCATTCCTATCGAAATGCAGACCAATCCACTCGGATCCCGGTACCACGCTATACTCCCCATAACAGCCGCAACTACGAAACGCCGTATCAGATCTGCCAGAACAACCTGACGAAACATCGTTTCCCCCAGATAGGAGGTTTTCAAAAAAACGTAATTGTTATTTTCTTTATTGCAGATTCCCGCAAACACCATATAATCTCCTATACTCTCATACGTAATATAGAAGAAAACGATAACCCACGACCACGACAGGTACGCGGGGTCGGTAAAAAACCATGTCAATATAAAAAGTGCCGGCGGAAATATGCCAATAAATATCAGCCGGTATACAAACGACGTATACCCCCTGAAACTGTGAATGATATTACTCATGTACATCCTCCTTTGCCACATCGGATGCGGATTTCATCAATTCCACACATAATTTAGAAAGATCCGGAATCTCCTCGGCTACCTCAAACGGTTCTATGTGATCTATTTTGTCCACCTCACAAAGTCCTTCAAAACCATAAGAATTTTCTGTCATTGTCAAAAGCCACGGTTTTATCTGCTCGGCATCTTTTTTCTCGCCACGGATCACGCGGTACTTTTCTTTCAATTCTTCCACAAACCCCTGCGCCAGGATCTTCCCTTTTGCCATGATGATCACATAGTCTGTGATTCGTTCCATATCTGCGATGTTATGTGTGGAAAAGAGAACCGTTCTCTCGCCCTCTTTTTCATTGAGGTAACCACAGATCAACGCACATAATTTTTCCCGCATAACCGGATCCAATGGGGATGCCGGCTCATCCAAGACAAGCATCTCCGTCTCTCGGGCAAGCACACCGGCGAGCATTAATTTAGTACGGTTTCCATCGGACAGCTGCGATACTTTTTTATTCTCTATTCCATCTTCCGAACCGATTGCCAGTTCTTTCCGAAAATGCATATATTTTTCTTCATCAAATGTCTCAAATAATACTTTGCTGATCTGACCAATCTGATTTAACTTCCAATGAGGAAGATAATATCCCTGCGTGCCGGTATACCCAATTTTTTCTTTGACTTCCGGTCCGTTTTCCCGATCTTTTTCATTGTATTTTTCAAAATATGTAACTTCTCCGTCATGCGTCAACTGCAATCCGACCAAGATGTCCAATAAGGTTGTCTTTCCTGCCCCGTTTTCGCCAACCAAAGCCGTCGCATATCCTTTTGGCACCCGCAGTTCCGGAATATCCAACACAAATTTTTTATAGTTTTTTCGAAGTTTCTTTCCTTCCAATGCACAACTAAATTCCATAATATCCTCCATTCTTTTACTCCTGCTCCTCCATCTTCAAAAGCAGCATCATCATTTCTATCAATTCCTTTTCCTTCATCCCGGCTCTTTTTGCCGCCCGGATCGCCTCTTGCAGAGCTTCCTCCACTTTCCGCAAATGCTGCTCGCGAAGCATCTCACTGTCCTGGGCATTGACATAATACCCTTTCCCCTGAACTGCCGTCACAAGTCCTTGCTGCTCTAACAGTTCATATGCCTTCATCGTCGTGATCACGCTGATTTTCAAATCTTTTGCCAATCCACGTATCGACGGCAGATACTCACCCTGCGGGTAAACTCCCGCCAGAATATCCGCCTCAAACTGCTCCGCGATCTGCTTATATATGGGGACTCCGCTATTTTGCAAAATCTTCATAGGCACCTCCTGTTGTAACTGTTTATATGTTATATATACACTATGCACAGTAAAATGTCAATAGTTTTTTGCAGATTTGTTCGACTTTTTTAATAGTATGAGCTTATGGTCTGACAAGCGGCGAAACCTGCTATCGAACGTTATAAATCGATATTTTTAAGAGAAGAATAAGTCGCAATTGCATAACTGTCTGAGATATTTATAAATCGTTTCAGCAGACAAAAACCCCGGATTACATGCTTGCATGATAATCCGGGGTTTTTGTTTGCGTACACTGCGAAGCGGTGCGATTTATAAATATCGAGTTTTATGCAATAAGACTGCTCTATTCTTCGATAAAAATGAAGATTTATCGTAAGATAGCTCCGTTACTTTTCCTTTGCCAGCAATTCCATAATCTCATTGCTTCGCATAACGAATTCTGTCATTTCTTCCGGCTCAAGCGGTTTGTGGCTGATCATGGCAAGATCATACAGCTGCTTGCAGAAGAGATCCGTCTTGTCGCCGTCTTTGTGGCTTTCTACGTACTGAACCAGTGGGTTTGCCACATTGAGGACAAGTGTTTCGCCGCCAAAATCGCCCATTGCACCCATGCCGTTCATGGCGTACATCTTCATCATATCCTGCATACGGCGGGTTTCTTCGGACATCGTGATCATCGAAGCAATCTTTTCATTTTTCATCTTTTCGACACGAACATCCAGGTTCTCTTTACCAAGCGCTTTCTTGAAGATTTCCGTCAAAGTATCTTTCTTCTCTTTGATTTCCTCTTCGCTCATTTCTTCCACAAAATCTTCCGTTACCTGTGCATCGATACGCTGGAATTTAACATTGTCGTCACCCATTTCCAAAGAAGAGATAAATGGCTGGTCAATGCTGTGCGTCAATACGAAAGCATTTTTATTTTCCTCGCGGAACAGATTAATATACTGGCTCTGCTGCTTTCTGTCTGTGACATAATAAATGACTGTTTTTGGTGGTTCCTGTGGTTCGGAATCTTTGTCTTCTTCGCCCTTTTCAACCACTTCTGCTTCCGGAGTATCTACCGTCTCCAGATATTCTTTCATCGTCATATATTTGTCGTCAAGATCTTTAAATAAGATATAATCTTTCATCTTACTCTTAAACTTCTCGTCTTTCAGACAGCCATATTTGATAAACGGACTGATATCATCCCAGTATTTTTCGAAATTTTCACGGTCCGTCTTGCACATTCCGGTCAATTTGTCAGCCACTTTCTTCGTAATGTAATCTGCGATCTTAGCGACAAATCCATCATTCTGCAACGCACTACGTGACACGTTTAATGGCAGATCCGGACAATCAATAACCCCTTTCAGAAGCATCAAAAATTCCGGAATCACCTCTTTAATATTGTCGGCGATAAACACCTGATTATTGTACAATTTGATAACGCCCTCTGCATTTTCGTATTCCAGATTTACTTTCGGGAAGTACAAAATACCTTTTAAGTTAAATGGATAGTCCATATTCAAATGAATCCAGAACAATGGCTCTTTGTAATCCTGGAACACTTTGCGGTAGAATTCCTTATACTCTTCTTCCGTGCATTCATTTGGATGTTTTGTCCAAAGAGGTTTCGTATCGCTGATGGAAACCGGACGTTTCAAAATTTTTGTTTTCTTAACCGGTTCTTTCTTTTCTTCCTCTTCACCCTCTTTTCCCTCTTTCGGCTCTTCCACGATCTCTTCAATAACCGTATCTTCCTCGGTTACTTCTTCACTTGGAATCGTCTCATACTGCGGTTCTGCATTTTCATTGGTAAGGAAAATCTCAACCGGCATAAAGGAACAATATTTATCCAAAACTTCACGAACACGGTATTCATTGGAAAATTCATAACTGTCTTCATTCAAATGAAGGATAATTTCAGTTCCGACCGTATCTTTGTCGCTGTCACTCATCTCAAATTCGGTTCCGCACTCTGACTCCCAGTGAATCGCCTGCTCGCCCTCAAGATAAGAACAAGTATTAATCTCCACACGGTCAGCCACCATAAAGGCCGAATAAAAACCAAGTCCGAAATGTCCGATGATCTGGTCTTCACTTGATTTGTCTTTGTATTTCTCAAGGAAATCCGTCGCTCCGGAAAATGCGATCTGGTTAATGTACTCTTTTACTTCATCTTCCGTCATACCAAGTCCATTGTCCACAAAACGGATCGTCTTGTCCTCCGCATTGACAAATACTTCCACTTTCTCTTTATAATCATCCGGAAGGGATGTCTCCCCGATCATCTCTAGTTTTTTCAATTTTGTAATGGCATCGCATCCATTGCTGACAAGTTCACGGATAAAAATGTCGTGATCCGAATACAGCCATTTTTTAATAATCGGAAAAATATTATCAGAATTAATTGCTAAACTTCCTTGCTCTTTTTTCATTTCAAGTCACTCTCCTGTTATAAAATCTTGTAATAACTGAATCGTTACATTTACTATAGAAAGTATTGTAATACAGAAAAAATCAGATGTCAAGGATTTTTTAGCACTCGTTAAAGTTGAGTGCTAACAATTTCATGTTTTTTCAAAAATGCCTGGCAGTTTTCGTCCCAAAACGTCTCTGCATTGCGGTCCAGAGAAAATTCCGCCGGCGTATACGTAGACAGGCATGTCAGCGTTCCTGCTTCAAACTGAACCCGCAGCCCGCCGCAATCCCCATTTTCGCTATAATAAACAAATTGTATTTTCAAAAAATCCGGCGTCTGTTTGCCTTTGATCAGTTCAAAAACCACAGGACGCAGTAATTTCCACGGAATATATTCCAGTTCTTTATATTTTTCCGCATCTTCCGGCGAAAGCCAGTCATGCGACATCGTTCCTTTTATCGTTATCGGAACAATCGTGCGTATCTCCGCAACACTTACACAAAATTTGTCAAATGTTTCCTGAAGAAGCAATTGTGCCATAAACGGCTTTACCTCTTCAATCTGATACATTTTCATACGAATAACCTCTTTTTTGCATATTTTTTCTCAGTTTGCCAATACTAATCGCGTGTCAATAAACACTTCATCAGGAAAGGAGAATACCATGAGAGCAAAGGAATCTACCTATCGTAATGTTGCGCAAAACTGCAGTGCTTACTGCATTAAACACGACTGCAAATGTACAAACAAATCCGGAGACGAGGATGTCTCCTGCACAACCTGCAAGCACTTTTCCGACCAGGAATACTGCAAGCTGGATCTGTTTGACCCGATCGTTGCAGAGCACAACTTTTAAGCCTTTTCAGGCTTAGCTTGATGCTTGTCCTGTCTCTGACTCTTGGCAGCGGCAGGGCAAGTGTCTATACATTCAAATACGGCGATACTTCTTGGCGCCATTTTATATTTCTTCTGTACGGTCTTTCCTTCTTCCTCCGTGCATTCCGTATCAAAGATACATTTCCACTCTTTGTCCTTTTCTACGACGGGGAAGAAAAATGTGTGGCTTTCCCAATGCAGATTAAACATCATATAAACGGAATTCCCTTCATAATACGTACCATAAAACAAAATTCCAAGATCTCTGCTGTAATAAGAAAAATCTGCTTCCCACGGTTCGATTCCGTGCGCCGAAACCGCCGGAGCGCCCACTCCTTTCGTATCCATTCCCGTCAACATCTCCTGACGATGATACAAAATGTGGTTTTTGCGGAAAGCAATCAGCTTCTGTACAAAATGAAACAATTCTTGATTCTTTTCCAATAAGTTCCAATTTAGCCATGTTGTGGCATTGTCCTGGCAGTATGCATTGTTGTTTCCACGCTGCGTCTGTCCAAATTCATCGCCGGCCAGAATCATCGGAGACGACAGTCCAAGCAGAAGCATCACAAGTGCATTTTTTGTCTGTTTTTTACGCATCTGAAGAACTGTTTTTTTCCGGCTGGCCCCTTCCTGTCCGCAGTTCCAGCTGTAGTTGTACTGCGTTCCGTCTTGATTCTTTTCCCCATTTGCCTCATTGTGCTTTACATCATAGGAAACAAGATCGCGAAGTGTAAATCCATTTTTCTGCGTGATATAATGCACTCTGCCGCATGTCGCATCGTCTTTGCAAAATGCCTCATAAAATCCAGCCACCTGGCCCTCATCACTTTTCAGGTACCGTCTGGCGGTTGTCAGGTATTCTTCATTGAACACAGCAAACGTTTTTTTGCCTGCCACTTTTTCCGGTGCCAAAAACCCTGCTCCCAAAATTTTTATCTGACGCAAAATCGGGTCTTCATGCAGCCATATTTCAGAAACCACTGCCGTATTGAGCAAAAATCCGTCTACATGATACTCCGTCACATAATAGCGTAGACAGCGGATCATAAACTGGGGAGAACATTTATCAAAATGCATATCTAAAAATACATTCATACCCTTTTTATGCATTTTCTTTATCATCTCTTTGCACTCATTCGCCGCATCATCGGGATTAGCAGCATAAGAAGCTTTCGGTGCAAAATAACAGGCATCCCCCGAATATCCCCAATAATTTATCTTGCCACTTTGTTTTTCCATTCTTTCATTAAAATCATACAATGGCAGAAAGATTACTGTATTAATTCCTAATTTTTCCAGGTATCTAAGTTTTTCACAAAATCCGGAAAACGTTCCCGGTGCTTTTACCCCGGAACTGTTATGTTTTGTAAATCCACGCAGATGGCATTGATACAAGATCATATCCTCAAAGGCAATCGGTTTTCTGTGTTCTCCGGACCAGTCAAACTCCGAAAATTCAAATTTACCTCGCAGCTTTCCCTTATGTCCAAACCGGTTTCTCCCTCTAGTCGCTTTCATATAAGGATCCTGAAAAATCTGTTTTTCTGCTTCAAATACATATTCACACCCCTGCAAAAAATCAACAATCCCTTCGCCGCAGAGACGCACGCCGAACAAATCCGGAGCTCCTGCTTCGGTTCTCGGAAACATTTTTATCTTTTTCAAAAGTTTCTGGTCTCTGTACACCAAAAGCCGGCACTCTTTGTGTTCTTTACAAAAGAAAAGCACCTCGACATTCGTCTTTTCTTCGGAAAGCGTAACTCCCTCTGTCAATCCTTTCGCCGGTTTTATCTCAAACTGCTCTATTGCATCTTGTCTCATTCATCAAGCCATCCTTTACCATGTATATGTAACTATTCCGGATCCTCCACCCCGATATTCGCATTTTGAACACTTCGTGTTCTTTTCGCCTTTCGCAAGGCGAAAAATGCTCATATTGGGGTGGGAATCCCTATTAGGATCTAATGTGTCAAAAGCAATAATTCTTACGTGCAAGCACGATAACTCATTGCTTTTGACACATTGATCCTGAATAGTTACTTTCTATTATACATAAATCTCCCTCATCTAACAATATTATTTTTCAAAAACACTTGCAAAATCCCCATTTTTTAGTACAATAGGTAATTAGATAACGATTTAAAATGGAGGAAATTATGATTCAGGCAAATAATGTTACATTGCGCTTTGGAAAAAAGGCGCTCTTTGAAGAAGTAAATATAAAATTTACCGAAGGAAACTGCTATGGTATCATCGGTGCCAACGGTGCCGGAAAATCGACCTTTTTGAAGATTCTTTCCGGAGAACTGGAGCCGACACAGGGCGATATCAGCATCACCCCCGGTCAGCGCCTTTCCGTGCTGGAACAGGATCACTTCAAATACGATGACTGCATTGTCCTTGACACTGTCATCATGGGAAACCAGCGTCTTTATGACATCATGAAAGAAAAAGATGCCATTTACGCAAAAGAAGATTTTACCGAGGAAGACGGAATCCGTGCCAGCGAACTGGAAGGCGAATTTGCTACCATGAACGGATGGGAAGCTGAGTCCGATGCTGCTACTCTTTTGAACGGATTGAATATTGACACCGAACTTCATTACAAAAAAATGAGCGAACTTTCCGGAAGTGAAAAAGTCAAAGTGCTTTTGGCACGTGCTCTGTTCGGTAATCCGGACATTCTTCTCCTCGACGAGCCGACCAACCACTTGGATCTCGATGCAATCCGCTGGCTCGAAGAGTTTTTGATCAATTTTGAAAATACGATCATTGTCGTTTCGCATGACCGTTACTTCTTAAATAAAGTATGTACACATACCGTTGACATCGACTACGCAAAAATGCAGCTTTATGCCGGAAACTACGACTTCTGGTATGAATCCAGCCAGTTGATGATCAAACAAATGAAGGAAGCCAACAAAAAGAAGGAAGAAAAGATTAAGGAATTGCAGGACTTTATCCAGCGATTCAGTGCCAATGCTTCCAAATCCAAGCAGGCAACTTCCAGAAAACGTGCATTGGAAAAAATCGAGCTTGATACGCTCCGTCCTTCCAGCCGTAAATATCCTTACGTTGACTTCAAACCAAACCGTGAAATTGGAAATGAAGTACTGACTGTAACCAACCTTTCCAAGACGATCGACGGTGAAAAAGTTCTTGACAATGTTTCCTTTACCGTAGGACATGATGACAAGATTGCTTTTGTCGGTTCGTATGGCATCGCTGCGACAACATTGTTTCAGATCCTTGCCGGAGAAATGGAACCGGACGAGGGCGATTACAAATGGGGAATCACCACAAGTCAAGCCTATTTTCCAAAGGACAATACCAAAGACTTTGACAGCACCGACACGATCGTAGACTGGCTGATGCCTTATTCCCCGGAAAAAGACGCAACCTATGTACGTGGTTTTCTTGGCCGTATGCTCTTTTCCGGAGACGACGGCCTGAAAAAAGTAAATGTACTTTCCGGTGGAGAAAAAGTCCGCGTCATGCTTTCAAAAATGATGATGCTTGGCGCAAACTCCCTTATTCTGGATGAGCCGACAAACCACCTTGATATGGAGTCAATCACCTCCGTCAACAACGGTTTGATCAAATTCCCTGGTGTTGTTTTATTCACTTCCCAGGACCACCAGTTTATCCAGACAATTGCCAACCGTATCATTGAACTTACACCAAATGGCATGATTGACAAAGTAACTACTTACGACGAATATCTTGACAGCGACGAAATGGCTCGTAAACGTCAGGCATTAAGCTAAGTTTTGAAATATTTGACAAAACATCCGTTATCCCCTATAATGGGATGTAATACTTTTTATGAAATGGAGTGATTTTTTTTGGGGCCCAGTGACGCGAAAAATATAATTATTCTTATTGTGTTGCTACTACTATCCGCATTCTTTTCTTCTGCAGAAACCTCGCTGACCACCGTCAGCAAATTGAAAATGCGTGCTTTGGCAGAGGACAAAAACAAGGCGGCAAAACGTGTATTGAAACTGATTGAGAAACCTTCTAAGATGTTAAGTACGGTTTTGATCTGTAATAATATCGTGAACCTGTCTGCTTCTTCGATCTCGACATCGTATGCCTTTTCGGTATGTACACGTCTTGGTCTGGAAGACAACATGAGTCTTGGTGCCGGTATCGCAACAGGTGTTTTGACCTTATTGATCTTAATTTTCGGTGAGATCACACCTAAAAACATGGCTACGTTAAAAGCCGAAAAGATGGCGCTGTCCTATAGTGGTGTAATTTTGTTTTTGACGAATCTCCTCACACCGATCATTTTCCTGTTAGACCGGGTAACACGTTTTATCCTGTTTATTTTGCGAATTGATCCCGACGGAAAAGCATCACAGATTACGGAGGACGAACTTCGTACATTTGTTGATGTCAGCCACGAAGAAGGTATTCTGGAAAGTGAAGAACGCAAAATGATCACAAACATCGTGGATTTTGGGGATTCCATCGCCAAAGATGTCATGATTTCCCGTCTTGACATCTGTATGGTAGAAGTAAATACTTCTTACGATGACCTTCTTTCGGAATTTACGGAACATAAATTTGCACGTATGCCGGTTTACGACGACACGATTGACAATATCGTAGGTATTATCAATCTGAAAGATTTTGTCTTTTACAACGGCGACAAAGAAAAGTTCAACCTTCGTGACTTGATCCGCGAAGCTCATATCACATATGAATACAAAAATGTATCTGAACTTTTCATGGAAATGCGCCGCGATTCCATCCCTATGACCATCGTTTTGGATGAATATGGTGCACTTTCCGGTCTGATCACGATGGAAGATCTTCTCGAAGAAATCGTCGGCGAGATTCGCGACGAATACGACGAGGACGAAGAAGACGAGATCCAGCAGGTAACCGACAATGAATATATTGTTCTTGGATCCACCAGTTTGGATGACATTGAAGAACGAATCGGCCTTCCGCTGGAAGCCGAAGAATATGATTCGATCTCCGGTCATGTCATCAATCTTCTGGAACACTTTCCAAATCCAGGCGAACATGCCGAGGATGATTATGCGGTTTATACCGTATTGGAAAGCGAAAAAAATCGTATTGACAAAATTCATCTCCTTGTAAAACCTCAGCCAGATGAGGATGACGAGGATTAAAACGTTTCAAAAGGCTGTCTTCGGGCAGCCTTTGCTGCGTCTTCTGTCATTTCTTTTTCCCAGCTCTCATACACTTCTTGTTTGATTCCATCCCTTCCTTTCACAACCGCCACTTGAATCGGCATGGATACGATTTCCACCTTTATTACCTTCGCGATCCCTTTTCTGTGCTTTCTCCCTTTTGGCGTTTTTTTCAATCTGCCTTTCTTTGGCTTAATCTTTACATTTCCCTTTGTCCTTTTCTCTATTTTGGTATCGCCATTCAATATCCCTTTTTCTGCTGCCCCCTGACAAATATTTGCCGGGATCAGACAGACAAGCAGCAATCCTGCCGCCAATCGATATCTCAAATCGCAACACTCCTTCTTATTATCCAAATGCGGTCTGTTGCATCGCCTGATGTAACAGCGCTGTCGTCTCCTTTGCCGCCTGCATAAACGGATAATTCACATTATCCTCTGTGCACTTTTCATTTCTCAGTAAAAAAGAAACGACATTTCCTTTTGTCAATGCATCTGCAAAACGCGGGTTATGCGGCATCGTCCCAATCCTGCTTCCAGGCAGGTTGTAACTTTGCGCAATGGTGCTCTTCGTAATAACAGATTCCTCACAATAATTTCCTATTACATAAAAAGCTTTTTTCTGAATATCCGAGAAATTTCGGAAGAAATGAGACAATAACTGAAAGTTCTGACACAGATTAACGACCACCAGATCTGCTTCCTGCAAAATCTTTCTGGAACTCTCCAGATTGCTGGAGGATACGTCAACTATGACATTTCCAAGATAATGTTCCAATAAATCCAAAACACTTGCTGTCTGCCGGCTCAGTCGATATTCCAGCAGGTCCTGATTTAAACCTCCCGTCGGTAAGTATAACACTCTTTGATCATAGACAGACAAGCACGTTCGATAAATCATATCTGCAGTCACCATCTCCTGCTCTATGTCGCAAAATGATAAAATTCTCCCCAGTCCGTTTTCTACAAAATAGGATTGTTTTTCATGTAATACATCGTAGGAATTCTGATTAAGAAATGTACTGCCAAGATTATTCATGCTTGCATGATTCTCAAACAGTACCATCCTTGACGGCTCACTCATAGCCGATAAGATACTGATACAGGAAAGATTCCCTGTAACACCTGATTTACCCGGCGAATTGCTCCAAAAAGCAATCTTCACCTTTCCCTGACCTCCTTAAAATTTTTTTGGTGGAATAAACACATGATACCACGCAAAATAAAAAAAGTAAATTGTCAATGCTTCACAAAAAACAATCTACTTTTTTATATGTTATTACATAAGTCCCCAGGGTAGAAAAGTGTCAATCCTCTTGTGCTTGCACAAAAGAGGATTCGGCACCTTTCTACCCGCCCAAACATGAGAACGCAGCGGTTTTCCGCGTAGTTCGAATGTTTGCAGGATTGCGAGAGCTGCTTGCAGCGCAGCAATCCGTTGGGGACTGTCTTCTCTTTCCCTGCATCCGCCCAAACATGAGAACGCAGCGGTTTTCCGCGTAGTTCGAATGTTTGCAGGATTGCGAGAGCTGCTTGCAGCGCAGCAATCCGTTGGGGACTGTCTTCTCTTTCCCTGCATCCGCCCAAACATGAGAACGTAGCGGTTTTCCGCGTAGTTCGAATGTTTGCAGGATTGCGGGAGCTGCTTACAACTTTTCCTTCTTATCCCGATGCCGTCTCTCCCGTATACTTACCACCGGCCTCAATCCGACATACTTCTTTGTAAATATAAGCGTAATCCCATAAAACAAGACAAACGCCGACATAATCACCTTATAAACAGTATTTACCCCGCCGTGGCCGACAAAAGTCAAAAATGTCATATATACTCTGGCAAGTGCCGTGATCCACCAGCAAAACAAAATTCTCGTATTCGTGGCACGGTTTGCCAGATCATCCGTCACACCGACGGTGCAATACAAGATAAAATATTCCATCAAAAGTTCCGCCGCCGCATACCCAAAGTATACAACCAGGATCCAGATAACAAGCTTCGGTCCCTGTTCGATAAAACCGGTAAACGGCAAAAGAATGTTTAATGCCATCGCGATAAGTGTAAGGACGATCCCCACAATAAACTCTTTGTTCTTCTTCACTAACATCAATGCACCAATCAGCAAAAGAAGACATCCAAGAGCATCCGGCAAAAGATCAATTTTCACATGGTCCCCGAGAATATTTCCTGTCGTGTACAATTGAATTGATGGACTCAATTCATGCTTCCCCACTGCCCCAGCGACATGAAATGCCGGATACGCAATATCCAAAACATACCATTTATCAATTCCTGTTATTATCAATCCAAGCGCTATTAATATTACTGCCATACTCATTACCTCTCATCTCTTCGTTTATTTCTCCAGTTCTTCCATCTCGCGCTGGCCAATGTCTTTTCCACAATCTGGATACTCAAAAGGGCAAGCACCGTTCCAAGAAGGATTCCACCAAGAATATCCGTTGGATAATGGACATAAAAGTACAACCGTGAAAACATCATAAGAATCGCTGTCACCACCGCTGCAATCCCCCATTTTCGGTTCCAATGCCAGATTCCGATCGCTGCTGCTACAGAAGAAAAGGTATGTCCCGACGGAAACGAATAATCTTTTGGAATTGTGATCAGCATAAAGTAGTCGTGTGGGCGGTGACATGGTCTTGGTCTGGCGACCAGATTTTTCAGCAGACCATTTCCAAAAATCAGGCAAAACAGCAAGGAAAGCAGTACAATCACGCCATACTTCTTCTCTTTTAAGAAAACGAGCATCAAAATCCCTGCGATGATCCACAAAATTCCCGCTTCTCCCAGTTTGGTAAGCACTGATAGGAAATGCGTCGCTGCGTCGTTTTGAATCGATTGAAACCATTCCAAAATCGTCTTATCTAATGTATCTATCAATTACAGATCCTCCGTATTTATTTTCACGGACACGCTTTTTCCGGCCTTTTTCACCGTAAATTTCACGATTCCATTTTGCTTCACCCGGATTCTGCCTTTATTTGTGATTGACGCAATGCTCGGATTGGAACTCTTCCACGTAACCGTCTGCCCGAGTCTCGCCGGCCACACTGTCGTTTTAAGGCGGGTTGTACCGTCCGTGTTCACTTTCGTCACTTTAATCCTGGCAATCCGTGCCAGCATATTTTTCACTTCATAACGGCAAGCCTTTTTATACAGACTTTCGTAACTAAACAAAATATAGCCATATGCTTTTTCGCTTCTTCGTATCTTACTGATCTGACTTGCTATGATTTTCTTACTCTTTCGCCAGCCACGGTCTGAAGCATCTTTCATACCGCCTCGATACAGCGCAAGCCCAATGTACATCGGAATATTTCCCTTATTCAGACGTTTCCATTTGGCAAAACGGTTATCAAACATTCGAACCGTCTTTTTACCCACGCGGTACGAATTCGACCAGTAAATCTGCGGAGCTATGTAATCCACATAACCGGGACCTTTCATCCAGGTTTTTACATCTGCCCCCAGTGACTCACAATATTCCACATTTCCCGCCGGACTGATTCCAAACAAAAGATTTGGATTCTGCGCTTTGATGTTTCCGTAAACCGTCTGAACCATCTTATTTACATTTGCTTTCTTTTGTTTGTTAGAAAGCGACGCATACTTTTTGTATTGCTTATGTCCGCTTCCCGGATAAAAATAATCATCAAAATGAATACCATCCACCGGATAGTTGTCAATCACTTCGCGAACAGCCAGCATAATACGGCTGGTCGTCGATTTTTTTGCCGGATCATAAATCTTTTTCTGAGTAATCCGGTAAGGATTCATCCATGCATGGAATTTTAACCCATATTTGTGAGCACTTTCCACTAAAATAGCCAACGGATCATAATTCGGTGTCTTTTTTCCCATATACGAGCTAAATTTAAAGTTTTCCGATGGCCAGATGGCATCGTCAAATGCTCTTACGTGAAAAAATACAGCATTGCAGCCGTTGTCCTTAATCTTTTTAAACAATTTGTCCGCATTTTTTCGAAAAACCGCTTCGGATTTATTTTTCAAGCCCGCCTTTTTGTATTCATAAAAGGCAATCCACACTCCACGGATCTCTTCTGTTGCCGGTGCCGGTGTGATCACCGGAGTCGGAACCGGGGTCACTTCCATAGCCGGAGTAACGGTTGCGGTCGGAGCCGCCGTCGGAACCATAGTCGGTGCTGCCGTCTCGATCGTTCCGGTTTCCGGATAGATGGTTGAAACCGGCGTTCCTGCCGGCGTTGACGAAGGACTTGTGGCAACTGTCGGCGTCGGTGTTGCTGCCGGTGCCGCTTCTACCTTCCTTTCACTGTCATTTTTTGGAATTATTGCAATTACAGCTGCCAAAATAAGCACAAATGCAATTGCTCTTTTATACTGTCTCACGTTATCTCTCTCCTATGAACTAATATTCTTTTAATTTACGGATGTATGCAAAGGTTTCCTTTTCTCCCTTTTCTTTCAGCATTCTCAAAAGGGATTCGATCAATTCAGACGTCTCCGGGTGAATGACCCGGCAGTATTTTCCCTTTTCATAATATGCCAATGGCATATCTTCCGTATACTCTTTTCCATAATATATCTTACTCGCAGCCACGCGGTCGCAGAACATCTCTTTTACATAGCGAAGCGGCATTTTTACCGGCTGTTTCATTCGAGTCTGCGGATGATAATCCTGCCAGTACTCAAAATGATGCTTGTTTCTTCCCTGATGATGCATCCACGCGACGGAATATCCGTTTACTTCCCGTTCTTCAGCGTTTGGGCTTCGATTCCCCTGATAATATTTTGCTCCCGGGATAAATTCTGTCGGACTGTATTTTGACAGATCATGTCGTAATCCCTGCCATAAGATTCCTGCATGATAGCAGTTCCGGATCACCTGATGACGATGTCTTGTTATGGTACAAAAATGTTTCCATGCTTTTGCTTTCATTTTAATTCTCACCAATTTTCTTATCATTATCGCAACTATTCAAGATTAATGTAACGAATAGTTATGTCATTTCTATGATACCAAAGAACTATTTTTTTGGCAATAACAAAGCACAAAAAAGAAGCCCCTGAATCGAAAATTTTCGATCAGGAACTTCTTTTTTTATTTCCTTACTGATTTAGCAACAATACTTCAATTATTCTACAGGAACTACAACCGCATCTTTTTTAATTGTGAAAGATGCATCGCTATCTTCATCATTTGCTCCAACAATGTAAGTCTTACCTACTGTCAATGTAACCTTTTCATTTCCAAGCTTCGTTCCATTTTCATCATAGAAACATACATCAGAACTACTATCGATGCTGTATGTGCCATCTTGTGACGGAACAAACTTGTATGCACCATAGCAATCATTATAATACTCTCCGGATGCACTTGTCTCATCTAAATAATAAGTAGTATCAAGTTCTGCAACATATGTTGTATCTTTAGCTGCAGAATACTTATTTGTATAAGTAGATTCCTGTTTCTGTCCTACAACTGCTTCGTTTGCGATAGCCTGTACAGGTGCATTTGCTACATTTACAGAAGCAGTAAATTTCTTCTCGGTATATGTTGTAGTGTATGTAATCGCACCACCATTAAACCATGTATAATCTCCTGTTCTTGTAGTTTCAGAAGAAGAACCTGTCGTGTCAGACTCAAGATTATAAACGCCAGCCTTCAGATAAAGGTTTGCACCATAACCAAGTTTCTCATGATTTGCATACCATGTCACACCGGAAAGCGAAGTGTTCTGATTTGTAGTTGCCAATGCAACTTTGTAAAGTGGCAGCATAATATCAAAGCCGGATTTTGATACGGTCAAATCCTGTTTGTAAAGATAATTTACTGCTTTTGCATTGTCTGAATAGCTGCTGTTATCATTATAACTTGCTGCGATATCATATGTACCGGCAGAAACAGTTGCAGAATATGCACCGTCTTTATCTGTCATAGCAGATGCATAGGTAGAATAGCGATCTGCACGGTTCTTGTTCGTATATTCGATTTCAGCTCCCGGAATGGCATTTCCAACTGCATCTTTTACCATACCTACGATAGACACACCCTGTGCCACATGGATAACAACCTGGACATCACATGCCAAAGCTGCATTTTCTCTATCTACAACATGAAGAGTAACAGTATAGTTACCTGCTGCTACAACTTTTGCTGCAATATCACCATCATAAGAGGATCCGTCCCTTTCCGGATCTTCAAACTTAGCTGCTGCACCGGTATCTCCTACGATTGTATAACGGTAATTTCCACTACCTCCTGTTACTGTAGGGCTTTTGAAAACATTATTACTGTCAGCAGTAGTTGCCAGTGTATAAACCGGTGTAGCTGCACCTACGATCTGAGTAGCAGAACCTACGAGGAATGTAATGGTCTTTGTCAAAGTGTTCCCCAGCTCATCTTTTGCTGTCATTGTTGCCACGGAAACACCAGCAGCTGCAGGAGTTCCCTTAACAACAAGCGCATTACCTTTTACTTCAGAAGTAAGGCCTGCTGGAAGTCCTGTAATAGAATATGTAGAATATCCATCGTCTGAGTCAAAATAGAAATTCTTTGAGTCATACTCATTTACTGTCCATGTAGAAATCTGATCTTCTGTGTAAGCACACAGTGCTTCACTGTATTTCTTTTCCATGGATTTAACAGAACCCGGAAGTGCAGGGATCGTTACTTTAACATAAGAATTTTCGCTGATACGGTTGTCGCTGTTTACAACAACAGTATAATTCTTATTATCAGCAGTTGTCATGGTGTCAATCTTCAACTGACGGTTGTAAGCACCATCAATATTCCATTTGTTGCTGATCTGTACCTGAGATGCATTCAATGCCATCGCACGATCGAGTGAGAAGGTAATTGTCTGTGCATTCTGTACATCCATAGCTATCAGATTAATATTATTTTTAACAGTTACTTTACATTTTGCTTTTTTACCGGAACCATCTGCTGCTTTTGCAGTAATAGTAGCTGTACCGGTAGCTTTTCCTGTTACTTTACCCTTCGAAGAAACAACGGCAACTTTTTTGTTTGAAGATGACCAGGCAATCTTTGTGCTTGTATTCTTCGTAGGAACTGCTTTTGCTTTGAGCTGTTTGGACTCTCCGATGGAAAGGTTTGCGCTCTTAACATTCAATGTTACCTTTTTGATCGCTGCTTTCTTTACAACCACTCTGATGCTGGCTTTTTTCTTTTTAGACTTTTTAGAAACAACAGTAATCTTGGTCTTTCCAGGTTTTACTCCCTTTACAATTCCCTTACTGTTTACCGTAGCAATCTTGCGGTTTGCAGATTTGTAAGATACTTTTTTGTTGGCACTCTTATTTGGAGATACCTTTACTGTTGTTGACAGTTTTACTTTCTTGCCTTTGGCAACATAAACTACTTTGCCTGATGGAGAAGTTACTGCCACCTTTTTCACTTTAACTTTAGCTGCGGAAGCTTCCGGTGCAGCAACTCCTGTCACACCCAAAACCATTGCCAAAGATAAAGTTCCGGCCATAGCCGTTTTCATGAACTTTCTCATAGTGAAGTTCCCCCTTATCTTTTTTTTGTGGCTACCCACATAAAAAAGTATAACATCGGCATGACCATTTTGCAACCTTCATATTTTACAATTTTTTTAAAGATTCTTCCTATTTATTTTAACAAATCGTACATAAATACAATCTGTTCGCGTACTTCCTCGGCTTTTTCCTCAGAAATGAGTTTTTTAATCAGTTCGAATCCAAACTCCATCGAAGTTCCCAGACCTCTGCTGGTAATGACATTTCCATCCGTTACGACCGCTTTGTTTACGATTTCAGCACCAATCAGTTTGTCCTCAAATCCCGGATAACAGGTTGCCTTCTTTCCTTCGAGAATGCCGCATTTTCCCAGTACCGATGGGGCTGCACAGATTGCTGCCACAATCTTTCCGTCCCGGTTCATCTGTTTTAATGCTCCGGTCACAGCGACATCGACACCGAGATTCATCGTTCCCGGCATTCCTCCCGGAATGATGATCGCATCTTCTTCTTTTAACTGAATTCTGGATAATTTTGTATCCATGGCAACGGAAATTCCATGAGAACCGGTCACTGTCATATCGTCGTTGATCGACACCAGACGGATATCCACACCGGCACGTTTTAACAGATCCACGGTCATCAGAGCCTCTACTTCTTCATATCCATTGGCAAATAACATTACTGCTTTTTTCATCTTTTCTTCCTCCTGCAATCTATTTTTGTATTATTTTTAATTGTTCTGTAATTTCCGGTTTTATCGTCGTTCCGAAAAAAGTCTGCGGAATAGTTGCCGTAAAACATTTCCCGGATATTTTTTCAAATGGTTTTCCAAGTTTTGGAAAGTGCAATTCATATGCATGTAATAATTGGTACTTGATCTGCGGATGGGCGCCGCCATATTTGGCATCCCCCAGCACCGGATGTCCGAGACTGCTCAAATGGCTTCGGATCTGATGTGGCTTTCCGGTCATCAGATGAACCCGCAAAAGCGTCATTTCTCTCGTCGTGACAAGCGGCTCATACCCGGTCCGGATATAACTGCTGCCTTTCTTTTCTTCGCGGTACACCGTCACTTTATTCGTTTTCGCATCTTTTAAAAGATAGCCGTCCACTTCTTTTTTTTCCGTCATTGCTCCTTTTACAATCGTGAGATAATATTTTTCCACTTCTCGTGTGCGAAATAATTCTGACATTTTCTGTAAGGCCGGAAGTGTCTTTCCTGCCACCACAATGCCGCTTGTATTGCGGTCAAGGCGGTTACAGATCCCGGGAGAAAATCCCGGTTCACATCCGACATACTGCTGCACAAGTTCGACTAAGCTCACATCTTCCGGCTTTGCCTTTTGGGACAGTAGTCCCGCCGGTTTATTGATCAAAAGGATCTGCTCGTCCTCATACAAGATTGGAAAAGCCGCTTTCTTCCCTTCTTTTTTCCGTGGTTGGCCGCCACAAAATTTTTCAAGGGTTTCCTCTGAAAAAAACAAAACCACTTTATCGCCGGGCTCCAGTTTCTCATTCCCCTGCGCTTTCTTTCCGTTTAGCGTAATATTCTTTTTGCGAAGCATTTTATAAATAAAACTTTTGGTTGCCTCACGCATATACTTTTGTAAAAACTTGTCAAATCTCTGTCCGCTTTGATTTGCATTGATTTCTATCTGTCGCACAAAAATACACCTTTCTTCGTTACACGGCAATGATCGTAAGGTCATGTACTACCTTTTCCTGAAGTGAACGTTCTTCCGCCGTTTTCTCTTTTCTCTCACTTCGTTTTAACATTTTCAAAAATGCTTCTTCATTCTCAAAAAGCTGTACCCGGTATCCTCTCGCCTCAGCGGATATTGTCTCCGAAAGATATTTTTCCACATACGCATCGTCTGTTTTCTTTCCATCTTTAATGCCATATACATTTTTATCCATTACGATCACAAAATCCAGCGACATCACTTTCTCTGTCGAAGTAAATACATAATCTGTCAAAAGTGCTGCACTTTCCGGCAATGCCGCCCGCACTTTCTCAAACCGCTCTTTTTCCACGGATTTCCGAGGCACCATAAGAACCAGTGCGATCACTCGTTTCGCTGCCGGAAGAACCATCAGGATTCCCAATACCGTAAATAAATTTGCCCGCGTTTTATGCACGGCAAGACCGATCAGAAATAATCCGACACCGATCAGCACATACAGCATAAGCATCGCAAATTGAAATTTTTTCTGCTTATTAATATATCCAAATTGACATTTTGTTCCCTTCCATTGTTCCATCTTGTATTCCATCCTTTTCTCTCTATTGTTCGAGCCATTTCAATATATAATAGGGATTGACGCTGACTTCTTTCCCTTCAATGTCCACATAAATCCCAAAATGCAGATGCACATCGAATTTTCCTTTGGTTCCTTCTTTTCCGTATCCGGTATTTCCAAGATATCCAAGAATATCTCCGGCTTTTACCATGTCGCCGATGGCAAGTCCTTTGCGGTAGGAATCAAGATGTGCATAATACAGATAGGCTCCATGCGTACTCCGTATTCCGATCCGGTAGCCGCCAAGTTCCAGCCACCCCATCTTTTCAATGGTTCCGTCGCAGATACTCACTGCCGGAAAATATCCGGGTTTATTGTTCGAAGTCATGAGGTCTACTCCTTCATGCCTTCGGTTTCCCCCATAATTTCTTGCCAGGTTCCAGGAATTTTCATAGGATACGGTCTCTCCATACGTGCCATCGTATCCTACCGGGAAACATTTCAGATCGCTGAGCACCGTTGCATAGGCATCTTCCCATCCTGCAAGAATCTCTTTATCTAGCTGCCATGCAAAAAAGCAAGGCACTTTCCGAAAAGTTCTCCGCTGTTCATAATAGAGCTGGCGCAATGCCAGTTTCCTATAATTGTCATTTTCTTCCTCTGTGGGAAGTTCAAATGACCGGAAATTTTCCAGATTTTGTTCCAGCGGGGTACTATTGGCCGCCATCGCTCCGGTCAAGATCCATCTTGTTTCCAACGGAATGATCAAAAAGACGAGTACCACCGTGATCCATTTTACTGCCGCTTTTCTCTTTGTCGCATGATATTTAATACGCCTCAATATCCACCACCTCAGCCGAGTTCACGTGACAGGAAAGAACATCATCCGCAAAGGAGATAAACTTTTCCATGCCGTCACTGACATAATAATCATATGTCGGCTCTTCGTCCTCTATGCCAAGTGTGTTGAGCAAATTGTTTTCTGCCAGAAGCAGTTTCAGGGATTTTGCCGTTTCATAGGCAGGATTTACCAGTTTCACATTTTCTCCGACTTCTCTGCCGATCGTCCGTTTTAACAACGGATAATGCGTACAGCCGAGAATCAGGGAATCGATGTCATACTCTTTAAATTCATGCAGATATCTCCCCGCGATATCTTCCGTCACGCGGTCTTCCCAAAGTCCCTCTTCGACGAGCGGTACAAACAATGGGCATGCCTTGCTTACCACGGTGATCTCAGGGTTGATCTTGTGAAGATATTTGCTGTAGACACCACTTTTGATCGTACTTTCCGTTCCAATGATACCGATGTTATTGGTTCGTGTCGTATTGGCCGCCATAATTGCGCCCGGCTCAACTACCCCAATGATCGGGATCTCGATATCCGCACGGATCTCGTCCAAAGCAAGGGCACTGGCCGTATTACAAGCTACCACAATGGCCTTCACCTGTTTGGTCTGCAAAAAACGTACGATCTGCTTACTATATTTACAAACGGTTTTTTGTGATTTACTTCCATAGGGCACTCTCGCCGTGTCCCCAAAATAAACCAGACTCTCCGCAGGAAGCTGGCGCATGATTTCTTTTACTACCGTCAGCCCACCTACACCGGAGTCAAACACTCCTATCGGTGCGTTCATTTCATCCATCCTCCAATCTTCAAAAAGGCCATGATAATTTACTCTTATCATGACCTTTTTATTATATTCTTTTTCTATTTTTGTTGCAACCTATTTTTCGGATTTCTTTTCGATTTCCATCTGCACGGCACGGTCTTTTTTACGATTCAGGATTGCATAGATACATGGCACCACAAAGAGTGTCAGAAGCGTACCATAGATCAATCCGCCAATCGTTACAATGGACATTGGACGAATCATATCCGAACCACTGTCGCTGCTTATGATCATTGGAAGCAGACCGAGGATCGTCGTCAATGCCGTCATGAGGATTGGACGAAGTCTGGTTTTTCCGGCTTCGACAATTGCCTCGTATTTGGTCATACCCTGTTCACGCAGCTGGTTGATATAGTCTACCAGCACGATACCGTTGTTTACGATGATACCGGAAAGCATGACAAATCCGATCAAGGCGATGACACTGACTTCGCTTCCGGATATCCAGAGTCCCATAAATCCGCCGGTGAAGGCAAGTGGAATGGTAAACAGGATAATAAATGGTGACAGCAGGGACTGGAACTGGGCTACCATGATCAAATACATGAAAATGACACCGACGATAAACATCAAAGCCACCTGTTTAATGGACTCATTGATGTTTTCGTCTTCTCCGGTAAATTCCAGTTCATATCCGGATGGCATCTCATATTTATCAAGCACCGCATGCACATCGTTACTTACCAGTCCGACATTGTAATCGTCTCCCAGGGTAAGAGATACTGTCATATATCTTGTCTGGTTAATTCGGTTAATGGAAGATGGCGTATCTGCCATACTAAAGTCCGCAATCTTTGACAATTTTACTTTCTTTGTCTTCTGCGTCTGTGAATCGGTATACTCGATTTTCATCTTCTCAATGTCACTTCGTTTGAGTTTTTCATCTTTTTCATCACTTACATACACATCAAGGTCTTCAGTATCCGTAGACAATGTTGTCGCAGAAGATGCCTCTTTTACACGTGCGTTGATCTGCTGGAACACCTGGGCTACCGTCAGCGAATATTCCATCGCTTTATCTTTTTTCACAGTGATACGGAATTCCTGACTTGCATCTTCCATACCATTGGTAATTTCTGTAATTCCGTCGATACCCTCTAACTGTTTCATAATATCTTCGGAAATCTTCTGGATTTTATCCAGATCTTTTCCTTTGATCCGCATCGTGATACCTGAACCAAACATGGAACTCATATCCATCGCTGACGCCTCGATTGACACATCACATGGAATATTTTTTACTTTTTCTTCCATTTCTTTTTTGATATCCTGATTGGAGCGTTTATTGTCTTCATTCAAAAGCACATACACGGAGATCGAATCGGAACCACCGGACATCATCGACATCATACCGCCACCGCCGGACATCGCACCGACAGTCTCAACGCCATCTACTTTCAAAAATTGTTCCATGACCTCATTTGATTTTTCATAAAGATCCTGCTTGCTCATCGTATCGTCGTCTTTTGGAATGGAAATGGCCGCCGTCATCTGCGTACTGCGCATCTCCGGCATAAACGCTGTTCCTCTCGATACTGACAAAAGGGCAAATACCACAAGCAGTGCAAGAGCACCCAGCAAAACAAATATCTTTTTATGAAGAAGCACAGAAAGCACTTTTCCATACACATTCTGAATCTTTACGATCAATTTATTCGGATTATCTTTTACCTTACGAAGCATTCCCTGAGACATCGCCGGTACCAGTGTCAGCGCAACGACAAGGCTGGCAAGCAGCGAGTACGCAAGTGTCAGGGCAAGATCTGTAAATAACTGTCTCGTAATTCCCTCGGTAAATACGATCGGTGCAAACACACAGATGGTCGTAAGGGTAGAGGCAAGAATTGCTCCACCGACCTGCTTTGCGCCTTCGATCGATGCTTCTTTAATGCTGTAACCTTCTTCATTTCGCAGTCGGAATATATTTTCAATAACCACGACCGAGTTATCCACTAACATTCCGACGCCGAGCGCAAGTCCCGACAAAGAAATTACATTCAAGGTCACACCGCTGAAATACATCAATACAACTGCTGCCACAACACTGAGTGGGATTGAGCAGGCGACGATAAATGTAGGCCGCAGATCCTTTAAGAACAGCAGTAAGATGATGATGGAGAACAATGCTCCATATAACAGGTTATCCACTACGGAATCAACAACAAGATCGATGTACAATCCCTGGTTCATAAGAACCGTAGTATGTAGTCCCTCATTGTCTTTTTCAAGCTGGTCTAAACGGCTTTCCAGACGTTTGGTAACATCTCCGGTAGAATATCCGGTCGCCTTTTCCATCGTAAGTGCTACCGCCGGATTTCCATTTACCATCGTGTACACATCTTTGGAATTATCCGTTATTGCAATATCTGCCACATCCGAAAGCCGGATTGGATCGAGATCATCAAATCCCATATCGCAGATCACCAGATTTTCGATATCCTTTTGGCCTTCTACTTTTTCACCGACTTTGACAAGATAAGAAGCTTCATTGTCTGTAATATAACCAGCCGGCATATCAAAGTTTTCTGCTTTTAATATATTCTCAACCATCGATTTGGTAATGATCTTTTTGAGATCTGCTCCTTCTTTGGTCGTCTTTTTACTGTCTTTTAACTGTTTTTCGGCTTCGTCGAGTTTGCTTTCTCCGGTATTTACCTGAACTTCTGCTACACTCAGTTTAATGGCAACCAGCACTTTCTGTTTGCTGATCTCATTTTTTGCTTCCTCGACAGAAATCTGTCCTTTTTCCAGTTTATCTTTCGCATCAAGAAGTTTTGCTTTTCCGGCAGCAATCTTTTTCTTTCCGCTCTTTAACTGCTTTTTGCTGGCAGCCAGTTTCTTTTCCTGCGCTGTGATTGTCTGCATTCCTTCCTGGGCTTTCGAAAGTCCGCTTTCCACTTCTGTGATCTTACCCGGGAGATCCTCCTGCGTCATTCCCTGCTCTGTCAGTTTCTGCTGTATTACGGTAAGCTGCGTATTGACTGCCTCCAGCTGGCTCTTCAATTCCGCTGTTTCCCCTACTGCTGCAATCTGGGTTTCCAAAGCCTGTTTCTGCTCTGTCAAAGCGGAAAGACTTGCCTGCAGCTGAGTAAGAGAAGTTTTTGTCGCAGTCAGCATCTTGATCGTCGCCTGAAGGCTTGTTTTCTGCGTACTGATCTGCGCCTGACCGGTCTTTACCTGCTTTTCTGCTGTTTTCAGTTCTTTTTCTTTGGATTCGATGGTCTTCAGATTGGTATTGATCGTCTCTAACGTCTTTTTCATCTTTTCTGAGGACTGATTTAATTTTGCCTCTCCTTTTGCCAGCTTATCTGCTGCCTGATCCTGTTTGTCAGATAATGTATCTTTTCCATCCCGGATCTTATTTTTATTTTTCTCTATCTTATCCGAAGCATCCTGCAATTTTCCATCAATCGCATCCTGAACCTTCTGATTCATTTCTTTGATCTTGTCTTCCTGAACGATCACTTCGATCTTTTTGTCTACTTCACCGGAAGCATTGACAGATGCCACACCTTCTACACTTTCCAGTTCCGGTATAATATCATTTTCAGCCTTTTCCGTAACACCGACACTATCCATATTATCGTAGTCAAGTGCTGCCACCATAATTGGCATCATGTCCGGATTGATCTTCATGATCGTCGGATTTCCGATGCTGTCATCCCACTGTGCGGAAACGGTATCCAGGCTCTCACGCATATCGATCGTCGCGGAATTCATATCTGTATTTTCATTAAATTCCAGGATAACAACCGACATATTACTATTCGAAACAGAAGATACCTGTTTCATATTGGTAATACTTGCCATAGCCTGTTCCACCGGCTTTGTCACTGCCGTCTCAATTTCTTCCGGGCTTGCTCCCGGATATGTCGTCATAACGATGGCATAGGGAAATTCCATGTCCGGCATAAGATCCGTACTCATGTTGCTGAATGACAGGATGCCAAGCACAATTACTAACACCACTGCCACGAGAACCGTATAAGGTTTTCGTACACTAAATTTTGATAACATCGCAATCCTCCTTGCAAGATATTCCGGTAATTATTTAACCGTGTTAAGTTTTAACAATTTAAGAGTATAGCATATTCTATTTATTTGTCAACATGATTCTCAACAATTATTTTAGACGATACTCCTTTTCTAACAGATCTACAATTGCTTTCGCCGAATTTCCGGCATCTTTCGTATGATATTTTTCTTTTGCCGACATTCTCTCTTCCCGCGCGCTGTCAACACCTTCTGCAATTTCTGCTAAAAAAGAAGAAAGTTGTGAAAATGTTTCGATATAAAATCCTTTGACTGCTTCCTTGTAGTCCGGAAATGCCAGCGTAAAACGGGTAAAATATTCTTCCCTGTCGGCAATGGTAAGAGCGATTGGACGGTCCGTCAGAAGATAGTCAAAATAAACAGAGGAATAATCCGTGATGAGCGCATCCGTCTGTGCTAAAAGTTCATACAACGTGCACTCCATCGATGCCAAAAAAACATCATCAGCAATCCGGATATGGGGAAGTTCCTCTTTATGAAATACGCTGAGGTCCTGCACCGGATGCGGACGGAATAATAATAATATATTATGTTCTGCCAGCTGTTCTTCCAACCGCTGTAACTGCTCTTTTGTTTCGACGCACGGCATTCCGTACGGATAGGTATTTTCCAATGCCTTCTCCTCATGCGCCCGGTGCTGCCGATAGGTCGGCATCCACAAAATCGTTTTCCTATATTTTTCCTTTTCTTTGTTCCATTGTGGAATTTCTTTCGAATGGACGAGAACGTCATTACGGGGATATCCAAGAGGGCATAAAACTTCTTCCGGCACTTGAATCTGTGTTTCAAAAATATCATACCAAAATGGAGACTGCACCATATAACGGTCGCATTCTCCAAATTTTCTGCTGTATTCCAGATCGATCTTGATCGGCATCCCATGTCCCAGATGAAATCTGACCTGCCCTTTTCTTCTCTTTTTGACAAAGGAATTACAGTCCATAATATAACGGCTTGTATTTAATACATATGCACGCCGGATCGTCTCACAAAATCCCGAAGGCTGGTTTTCAAAATAAGAAACTCCTTCCGGCAGATTCCAGTCCGGCTTTCCCGGAAATGTCTTCATCCAGTACAATTTGTATTTTTTGTGATATCCACGGCGCAGCAATTCTTCATACAGTGCATACGTATTGTCCGAAAGATCCGGATGACTTTCCAACACAAATGCTTTTCGCAGCGGCAAAAGACGCATCATACCAAGTAAACATTTTTTAATCATTTCCGTCCCTCTTCTTTCCCTCGGTTTTACGGCTGTATTCATAAAAACTCGAAAGTTTTTTATCGATCACTTTCTTGTCTTTCTTTTCATTGTTTCTGCGGTACTGATAAGTCGGTACCATATCCGCAATGATTTCTTTCATATTCGGCACTTCACTGTATGCCTCTTCATATAAGATCTGAAGACGATCAAAAAATTCGTTTTCGTCAAATTGAAGGGGTTTTCCGATATGAATCAATTCATTTTCTGTCTGCGTCAGACCTTCTTCATCCATCAGAATCTCTTCATACAGTTTTTCTCCCGGTCGAAGTCCGGAATACACGATCTTAATGTCCTCATCCGGCACATACCCGGACAATTTGATCAAATTTCTGGCAAGATCATCGATTTTTACCGGCTCTCCCATATCCAGGACAAAAATCTCTCCTCCTTTGGCAAACGCACCTGCCTGAAGGACCAGCGATACTGCCTCCGGAATGGTCATAAAATAGCGAATAATTCTTTTATCGGTGACTGTTACCGGACCTCCCTCTTCAATCTGTTTTTTAAATAACGGAATTACACTTCCGTTGCTTCCCAGCACATTTCCAAACCGTACTGCCACAAATTCTGTCGAGGACTGACGGCTGAGACCCTGTACGATCATCTCACAGATTCTTTTGGAGGCTCCCATGATATTGGTAGGATTTACAGCCTTATCGGTCGAGATCAACACAAACTTGCTCGTACCGTATTTATCCGCAGCCAATGCCACTTTGTACGTACCAAACACATTATTTTTAATAGCCTCATTCGGACTGTCCTCCATCAATGGTACATGTTTATGCGCCGCCGCATGATACACAATGTCCGGATGATATGTGGCAAATACCCGGTCAACACGGCTGGTATTACGCACCGATCCGATCAGCACTTCCAGATGCAGATACGGATAATGTCGTCTCAATTCCTGCTGAATATCGTACGCATTATTTTCATAGATATCAAATATGATAAGCATCTTGGGCTGATTGGCCGCAATCTGGCGGCACAGCTCACTACCGATGGAACCGCCTCCTCCGGTGACAAGAACGACTTTATCTTTCACATATCCGGTAATCGAATCCAGATCCGTCTTTACCGGCTCACGTCCCAAAAGGTCTTCAATCTGAACCGGACGAAGTTTTTCGACCGCAGCTTCTCCATTTACAAACTGATATACTCCCGGAAGAATTTTCAGATCTGCCCCCGTCTGCTGACAGATTTCAAGGATCTCCTTCACTTCTTTTTTCGACGCACTCGGCATCGCCACAATAATCTCATTGATCTCATAATGACTGGCGGCGTCAAGAATTTTATCTCTTCCGCCAATCACCTTAATTCCATTAATAAATGTGTTTTGTTTGGACTTATTGTCGTCAATCACACAGCAAATATTGCTGTCCAGTTTTTTACTCATTTTAAGCTCGTTGATCACCATATTTCCGGCTTCTCCACCACCGATGACCATCGTATTCCGCATACCGACACCATGCACATTTTCATTGTAAAGGAATCGGATGATACGATACGAAAAACGCACCGTCAAAGTCATAAAAAATAAGAGCATAAAATAAATAAAAAAATACGATCGTGGCAGTCTGCGGTAAGTTCCAAACACCGTCAAAAAATGAATGACCGTCGAAATTCCGCAAGCCAATGCAATATTGATCACTTCGCTCAGGCTTGCATACCGCCACAAACTATTATACAAACGAAAAAGTGTAAATACAATTAACGTTAAAAGTGTATTTACTATCATCATTTCCTGCAATGTCGTAATATAACCATGCGGATAATCAATCGACATTCCGCTTTTGATAAATTTATCCCATTTTAACTCATAGCGGATAAAGAGTGCCGCATACGAACATAGATTAATACATACTGCATCCCATATCAATAATAAAAACCGATAGATCAGCGACATCTTCCCACTTTCAATATATTTACGAATTGGTAACATGAATATTTTCCTCCGTTTTTTGTTCACCATTAACTATTCCGGTCTCCCTCCCATTTGCATTTTGAACACTTCGTGTTCTTTCCCGCCTTTGATTGCCTTTAATACATTATTATACAAAAAAAAGTTGAAAAAATCAATGGGATAGCGTATACTAATATCTTGTCAAAAGATTTTTGAGAGGAACTATGAGAGGATGAATATGAAAATCACAAATCAAATCACACGTTATTACATTTTATTTTATGCACTTTATAGTATGACACAGCGAATTATTCCTATTTCTGTTTTTTGTGTCGGTCCCTTAGCCGGGATTCTTTATAAACTGATTGTTGGTCTCGGCGGCTGTCTGGCACTTGTTTATCTGGTTTCCGGATTTAAAAAATGGAAAATGAATTCCCTTTTCGCCCTACTGGGCGGCTTTATCCTGGTTTTATGTATTACCACACTGCTAAATCGCAGTTATAATTTTTTTGACAATGTACTTGGCGTCATCACCTTTGGGGTCCAGCTCATTCTGTTTTTCAGTTATTACCATATGACAGAGAAAAAGGAGTTTTCTTTTACAATTCAACTTACTGCCGTCGCATCGAGCATCCTTTGGAACATCTGCTGTGCAATTTCCCTTGCCCAGTACCTTTTGAATATTCAGTACCGCACTTTAAATCCTATTGGAAATACCGTGCGACAGGGAATTGTAGATGGCAGACTGTTTGGTATCTTCTCCGATCCAAATTTTGCTGCTTTTACTTCCTTTTTAGTGCTGATGCTGCTTGCATACACTTTTTATTGCCAAAAAACCCGGATTCTCCGTATTTATATCGGAATCAGCGTCGTGCTCAATATTGCATATATCGTATTTTCAAATTCACGGACTGTATTTTTATGCGTGATCGGCACCGTATTTTTCTTTGTATTACTGCTTACCTACCGTCGTTATATCGCAGACGGAAGAACGTCGGTCAAACGTTTTCTTCTTTATGCAGTACGAAACCTTGCGCTTTCTTTGGCTGGAATGATTGCTGTCTATTCTCTGCTCTTTTATCCGATGCAGAATATCGGCAAACAGATGGAGCCGCAGCGCAGCGAAACAGACCTTGTCCGCGATGACGTAGGCGGTGATAATGTAACAAATAACCGCTCTACGATTTGGATTCATTATCTTGATCTGTATAAGAAAAAACCGGTATTTGGATTTTCAATCAACACCGCACTTCCTTATGCCACCGAGCATGATCCGGAAGGCTATCTCGCGCAGACACAGTATGTTACCCACAATGGGTATCTGTCGCTTCTGGTGGAAACCGGTATTCTAGGTTTTGCACTGATGGCATGTTTTATTATCTTGATGCTGATTCGAAATGTAAAACGCATTCAGGCAAATGAAAAAATCAGCCCGGACTACGCTCTGGCCTTAAGCCTTGTGGTCGCCGTGCTGATCTTCCTCGTTTGTTTCCATGATATTTTCTTTACGGTAAATATCGAAACCATGCTATTGTATCTGTCAATGGGCGTTTTATTTATCGAGACAGATTCACAAACTGCTCAATCAACTCTTTCCACTCAGACAGAATAGTTTCTTTAGAAAAACTTTCCAGATTTGACCGGGAATTATTTGAAAGCCGGAGGCGTTCCTCCGGTTTTTTTAATAGTTCATAAATGACCCCTGCCATCTTTTCCGTATCATATGGTGGAATCAATTTCCCATCTTCGCCATCCCGGATGATCTCACGCGGTCCGGACACAATGTCAAAGCTAACAAGCGGCAATGCATTGGCTTTTGCCTCGATGAGAACCAGCGGAAGGCCTTCCCGGTAAGAGGTAAGTACATACATGGAATGTCCCTGATAACAACTTTCCATATGATCGGTAAGGCCCATCAGATGGACATTATTTTCAAGCCCCTCCTTTTCTATCCTTTGTTGAATTTCCTCAAACATATCGCCATCACCATATACTTCCCAGACAAAATCCGTTGTCTTTTTTGCCAAAGCGGCTGCGGTATCTACAAGAAGATCCATTCCTTTTTCTTTGGAAAAGCGGCCAGCTGTCAAAATTTTACTGCTATTTGAATCATATGGTGATGCTGCCTTTTGAATGCGCTCATCAATCCAATTATAAATGGTGATAACCCGTCCTTTTTTATAATGAAATTTATCATAATAAGCTTCTTCACTCTGTTTGGTCAAAACAACCGTTTTATCCGAAAAACGTGATCCCACCGTACGCATCGTGCGCGCCGGCACCTCATTCCATTGATTTAACAGCGCTCCGTGATCGCAGAAAATTCTCGGAATCTTTAATCGTCTTCCATGAATCCCCCCGCAAAGTCCGGCATAAGCCCCTATATAAAATACAATATCCAGATCCTTTTTCTTAATGGAACAGCGAAATGGTTTTCCGGCCTTTGTAATTACTTCGCGGATTCTTGCTTTATACGGAAGAATCACCTCATAATGAATGTCCTCCGGCAGTTCATAAGCACAGGTCTCGTTTTCCTGAATAAAACTAATGATCGTAATCTCGTATTCTTTCCGAAGGGCAAGTGCCATATTATATAACACCTGCTGGGCTCCTCCGCGGACGCTCATATCAAAATTTACAAATCCTATTTTCTTCATTGATTTCTTCTCCCGTCATCGGTAATATTTCATTAAAATCCGGTAATTGTGATGCTTCATAAAAAATAGAAGTATCTTATCTTTTTTCCCAAAATCCGCTTTTGATGAATATAATTTTTGTACACTTGGCATTGCGAGCCAAGACTTGATCTGCTCTTTGCATTGCGAATCTGTCTTACCGGAACGCCGCATCAGATCATAAAATTTATTTTTTATGGAATTGAGATAAAATACATCAAGAAAAGCCTCCTCTTTTCCTCCGCATCTTCGGTAAAATGCTTCCACTTCGCTCCGAAGCCGGTCTTCAATCTCCATGGCATTCTCGCGGAATCGAAACGACAGACTTCCGGTTTCAATATTATAATATTGATAGACGGATTCGGAAAGCACGCTGATTTTCCCGGCGCGTTCAAATACGTGAAGATTAAATACCAGATCTTCTCCCTTATCAAGGTCTGTCGGAAATCCTTTTTCAATCACTTCACGTCGGTATAATTTATTCCATGGCACGTGAAGAAAATAGGAAGAAAATAATTTCGGAAAGTCCTTGATAAACGCCGTTTGGTCTGCATAAACAGCTGCTTTGGGCAGGTGGTCTTTTCCGGCTTTTTCATCATAATATCCGGCTATTACTACGTCACTTTTATCTTCTTCCATGCGTTTTACCATAAGCGAAGCTGCCTCTTTTTTTACCAGGTCATCACTGTCAACAAACTGGATATACTTTCCATGAGCTTCCTTTATCCCCCGGTTTCTCGCGGCAGAAACCCCTTCATTTTTTTTTGTTATCACATGAAAATACGGAACTTTCTTCTCATAGGTTCGGCAGATTTCAAGACTTCCGTCTGTCGAGCAGTCATCGACAATGATCACCTCAAGATTGGGATAATCCATCGCGGCGACATGATCCAGGCAGGCTGCCAGCCGTTTTCTTGAATTATAAACTGGAATAATGACTGACACGAGTGGTTGTGCTTGCTGCATATTAAACTTCCTCCTCTGTGCGCTTTAGTGGGTAGTATATGCCTTTATACTGTGGATATGCTTTTTCTGTATCTACCACAATTCCGTCATGGGAAGGAACCTGCTTGTCCTCCGGCGGCATCGTCATATAATCGCCGAATGCCATTTTAAGATACGTATCATACCCCACCGGAATCGGCATCCTTTCTCCTTCAAACTCTTTGTACACGGCACTGGCAAATATTTCTTTTGGATACTCATTTACCATGTAATTGTAACGGACACAAAGTTCGGTAATATGATCACACTCTTCGATCGGATATTTGGTCATATGACGCTCACAAAGACGTGCCATGCGATAGCGGTTTTTCCAGCCGGGAGCCAGAAGAAGCATCATTTTTCCAATTAGATAAAACCCTTTTCCCTTACTCGTCGGTGCTTCCTGATTGATATAAATCTGATAGGCAAGCCCCCACATCAACTGCATCTTACGTTTGAACCGGGAAGACGGGCAGCCATCCAATGGCAGAATTTCAAGGCGGATTCCATGTGCAATGTCAAGATCCATCTGCCGTTCTTTTACAAATGTGGTCTCTTCATCCGTGATCATCGTAAGCTGGGAACGCAGAAACTGTTCTTTGCTCGTACGACTCAGCCGATATTTGGTCTCATCCATCTCCTTCGGCCACAGTTCGCACAATTTTTCATAATCGTTTCGCGGCATAAAGACATCGATATCATCATCCCACGGAATAAATCCCTGATGACGCAGCGTACCGATACAGCATCCCCCGCAAAAATAAAACAATAAGTCATGTTTTTCACAAAATTCTTTAAATACAAGTGTAATCTCCAGACATTTTTTCTGAAGCAGGCGAAGTTCCGCACGCAGCCGCTCTCCTGTCGCCGGCACACAAGGACGGTTCAAGTCCAGAAGAACACAATCATGATGTGCCTTCTGCTTTTCTTTCGGCGGCAGTGCCATATAATCGCCGAATGCTTCTTTCAAATAGCCATCATATCCCACGGGGATTGGCATATTTTCTCCCTCAAATGGCACAAACTCGGCCTTTTCGAACCATTCTTTTTTGTATTTCTTTTTCATATAAAATGGACCGGAACACAATTCCGTGATGTAATTACACTCGGAAATAGGATATTTTGTCATATGTTTTTTTGCGAGATTCCAGATCTTATAGCGTATCTTTTTCCCGCGAAATACCGAAAGCAGAAAGCGGCTTCCGGCCGCCATCAAGCCACCATGTTTTTCCGGTACAGTCTGTGCGCGAAACAATTGATAAATAAGCGCCCACATGCATTGAAATTTACGTTTCCATTTTCCCTCCGGGTACCCATCCAGCGGAATCACATCCAATGCCACCCCATGCGCGATCCGGAGATCTTTTTGGTATGGCTTGATCTGCGTCGTCTCACTGTCACGAAGTGTCGCAAAGTTATTTCGATCCACATAATCCAGTGTGGTATCGGATAAAATATACCGTTTTCCCGCTTCATATGAATTCCATTTTTTTACAAACATTTCATAATCTTCGCGTGGCATGAAAAAATCAAGATCATCGTCCCACGGAATAAATCCTTTATGACGGATTGCACCGATGCAACCGCCCCCGCAGAAATAACAGGTCAGATCATTTTCTTTACAGAATTCTACAAACACTTTTGCCATCTGCAGACTGATCCGGTGAAGCCCTTCCAATTCTTCTTTTGTATATTCTGAAGCTGTATCACTCATTGCGATTTCCTCTCTTTCCCTCTTTTTAACAGGCTGAGAAACCCGAAACATGTTCCCACGCCATAACTGATATGCAGCAGGAAAAATAAAACCGGCAATGCGATCTGTCGAATGTCTTTCTTTTGCCCCCTCACGGACACCACTGCCATAACAATCGCCAGCAGCCAGTACAGGCTCCACATCAAAACCGCCGGAAATGGGTGCACGAAAATGCCAAATATTGTCGTTGCAATAATCCCAAGCACAAAGGCAAATGGCACAAAATGATACAGAGACAGGCAGCCCGGACAGATTCCCGCAGTCCTTCCTACCCAGTATCCGTTGCCGTATTTCTGGCGGCACATTTTCCGCAGACTGGGGCGAATCATCTGATAGGAAATGATTCCCGGCACCATACATAATTGAAATCCATTTTGGCGAATGCGGTAATGAAATTCGTTGTCTTCCGTACGTCCAAGATCTTCGCGGAATTTTCCGGCCTTTTCAAACACTTCGCGCCGGTAAGCCCCATGAAAAAAAGACTTCACATAGGCCTTTTTTTCTTTTCTCCGAAAGTCTGCAATGCTGCTTCCAAACATAGAACTCTCTGCCAACAACAAAACCTGCTGCCAGGCCGAGTCCCCTTCGACAATATTCGGTCTCATACCTCCGGTCACGTATTCTCCCTCAGACAGCGCATTCACATTTTTTTCCACAAAGTCTTCCGGGATGCTGCTATGGGCATCGATGCGGATCAATGCCTCTGTCGTAAAGGCATCAATGACTGCATTCCAGCCACAGCTTTGTATTTTTCCCTTATTTTCTATAATTTTTATATCAAGAAAGAAATCCCTATTTTCTTTCTGCCATTCCTCCATCACTTTCCGAGTCCCATCGGTTGACATACTGTCTGCCAGCACAACTTCCATCTCCGAGTGCGGATAACTCTGCCCTTCAATATCTTTTAAAAGAGACGGCAGGTTCTTTTCCTCGTTGTACGCAACAACGCCTACGGTAATTTTCATCCTCTTCTCCTTCCTCTCATTCTACTCTATTATATGGTTATTTTGCTTTTTTTTCAATGTTTTTCTTGCCCTCTGACACGGAAAAGATTATACTATAGAAAGAGAATGCCGTAGAAAGGATTTCTTTTCGAACCGGCTGTAATGAAGAAAAAGGAGAATTGGAATTACATATGGTGAATTATTTAACCGATATTGCCATCGTCATCCCGGCTCTGAATCCCTGTGAGCGCATGGTCGAGCTGGTCCGCGAGTGCAAAGATGCCGGTTTTGAAAATATTATTTTGGTGGATGACGGAAGTTCCATTGAAAATCGTATTTATTTTAAAACATGCAAAGAAAAATACAATTGCCGCATCCTTCGACATGTGGTGAATTTTGGAAAAGGCATGGCGCTAAAAAGTGCCTTTAACCACATTCTTGAAAACCGCCCTGACATCATCGGAACGGTAACGGTGGACTGCGATGGACAGCACGTAGTCAAAGATATTATCACCTGTGCAAAACTTGTCTGTGAACACCCTGACCGGCTTATTTTAGGATGCCGTCAGTTTGATGACCCGAAAATCCCATGGCGCAGCCGCTTTGGCAACAAAATGACCTGCCGCATCATCAAACTCCTCTGCGGAATCTCGATTTCGGATACGCAGACCGGCCTTCGCGGCATGTCCCGTGAACTTCTCGCCAATTATTTTGCCACCACAAAGGGCGAGCGCTTTGAATACGAGATGAATATGCTTCTCTGCGCCAAAGAAAACCAGATTCCTTTTGAGGAATTTCCGATCCAGACGATTTATCTGGAAAATAACGAGAGCTCTCATTTCAATCCTTTTATCGATTCCATCCGAATCTACAAGGTTTTTTTGAAATTTATGCTGAGTTCTTTTTCCAGTTTTATTATTGATATTTCGCTTTTTTACCTGCTGCGATTTATCCTGCTGCCATTTGTCGGTGAAAAAATGCAAATTTCGCTTTTTGGCATCGACATCCTGCTCTTGACATTTTTACGCAATGTCATCGCAAGACTCGGCTCCTCACTGTATAATTTTACCATTAACAAAAAGCAGGTATTCCACAATGATTCGAAAGATATCACGATCATCTTCCGCTACTACACATTGTGCATCTGCCAGCTCCTGATTTCTACTCTGCTGGTTGACTACACCCTGCGTTTTATCCCATTTCGAACCGTGCGGAAATGCATCATTGATACCATCCTGTTCCTGATCAGTTTCCAGATTCAAAGGGAATGGGTATTTAAAAGAAAACGTAACTATTCAGGATCAATGTATGGAAATCAATGAATCGTCGTGCTTGCACGTAAGAGACTTTGATTTTCATACATTTGATCCTAATAGGGCTCCTCTCCCCATATGAGCATTTTTAGCCTTGCCAAAGGCGAGAAAGAACACGAAGTGTTCGAAATGCGAATGTAGGGAAAGGATGTCCTGAATAGTTACAAGAAAACGTAAAAACATAGATTGATGAATAGATGAAGGGGCGCCAGAAATCTCTGGCGCCCCGCTTTTTCTCCCTTTCCCCTCTTTTCCGGGATGCTAACCGATCTCCCTCACCGCTTCTCTTACCTTCAATACCATCGATGGTGTCACGGACAATTCATCAATCCCCATATCCACAAACGTTTTTGTAAGTGTCGTATCTGCGCCAAGTTCTCCACAAATACCGACCCAGCAGCCTTCCTTGTGGCCATTGTCGATCACCATCCGGATCATACGCAGGATAGCTTCGTGATGAGAATTGTAAAAATTATCCAGACTCGGATTTTGGCGGTCGATTGCCAACGTATACTGCGTAAGATCATTTGTTCCTATGCTGAAGAAATCCACTTCTTTCGCAAGAAGATCGCTGATCATTACCGCCGCCGGTGTTTCGATCATGATGCCAAGTTCCACCTCTCCGTATGGAATCCCCTGGGCATCCAATTCCGCTTTTACCTCATTTACAATTTCCTTGATCTTTTTCACTTCGGAAACCGAAATGATCATTGGAAACATAATGGATATGGTTCCATAATGGCTTGCCCGATAAATGGCACGCAGCTGAGTTTTAAAGATTTCCGGTCGTTCCAGGCATATGCGGATCGCACGGTAGCCCATCGCCGGATTTTCTTCTTTGCCAAGTTCAAAATAATCTACCTGTTTATCTGCCCCGATATCAAGAGTACGGATGATTACCTTCTTTCCTGCCATCATTTCCACGACTGTCTTATAGGCTTTGAATTGTTCCTCTTCCGTTGGGTACGTATCTTTTTCCAGATACAAAAATTCACTTCGGAACAATCCGATTCCGGCGGCATCATTTGATAACACATCGGCAACATCAGCAACTCCACCAATATTGGCGTACAGATGTATGTTTCGACCGTCTTTTGTGACCGTCTCTTTTCCTTTTAATTCCAGAAGGAGCTGCTGTTTTTTCTTCTCTTCTGCCTGCAGTGCCTCATAATGTGCCAGAGTCTCGGCATCCGGTTCCACGATAAGTTTTCCTTCAAAGCCATCGACAATCGCCATTTTCCCGGCAATATCTGCCGGATAATGGACTCCGATCAGCGCCGGAATATTCATCGTCCGCGCTAAGATCGCTGTATGTGAATTGGTCGAGCCCAGTTTTGTCACAAAGGACAAAACCAGACTTTTATCAAGTTGTACCGTCTCACTTGGAGCGAGATCTTCAGCAAGCAGGATAACCGGCTGATTTTCGGTAATCCCTCCCATCTCTTTTCCCTGCAGAATGCGGATCACACGATTGGAAATATCTCGTACATCGGCAGCACGTTCTTTCATATAATCGTCATCCATTGCAGCAAACATCTGGGAAAAATTATCACCTGTCGTCGCTACTGCAAACTCTGCATTGACCTTCTGGGTGTCAATCATATTTAAGATTGACTCCACATAATCAAGATCATCTAACATCATCTGATGTACATCAAAGATCATAGCACCCGATTCGCCCACTTCTTTTAATGCCTTTTCATAAAGACCCGCAAGTTCTTCTTTGGCTTTCTCTTTTGCGTCTTCAAAACGTTTCTTTTCCTTTTCCACATCTTCGATCGAATAGCGTTTTACCAGGTCTTCCTCTTTTTCAAAAAGAGCGACAGAGCCGATTGCAATTCCACCAAAAACGCTTTTTCCTTCCCATACGTTCATGCTGACACCTCCCGGCTTTTACAGATTTGCCTCCAAAAATGCACTCAATTTATCCATTGCGGCATCTTCATCTGCTCCCTCTGTCTTCAATACGATTTCCTGTCCCTGTTTTGCACCAAGTCCCATAATACCGAAGATTCGTTTTGCATCTACCTCTCTGCCGTCTTTTGTGATCGTTACTTTGCATTCACAGGCTGCTGCCTCTTTGACAAACAAAGCTGCCGGTCTTGCGTGGATCCCCTGTGCGTCTTTGATTACATAATGAAATTCTCTCATGATAGTGTCCTCCATAATTTTTATATTTTAATCATTGTTATTTTGTTACTGCATCTTTCTTGATCAATCCTAACATTACTGCTGTTACCGCCGAGCCTGCCAGCCAGGCAACGACATAAAGCAGTGGCTGTCCTACTGTGGCAAATACAAAGATTCCACCATGTGGTGCCATCAAGGTACATTTAAACAATGCGGACAAAAATCCGGCAACGCCTGCACCTGCCATCGTACATGGGATTACGTGCAATGGATCCGATGCGGCAAATGGGATCGCACCTTCTGTGATGAACGAACATCCCATTACGATATTGGAAAGGGCAGAACCACGCTCCGCCTGCGTAAATTTATTTGGAAATAATTTACAAGCAATCGCAATTCCTACCGGTGGAACCATACCACCAACCATGATTGCTGCCATTGCCATGTAGCATGCCTGCACCGCCGGATCACTTGCCTGCACGCCCTGATCCATCATCTGGGATGCCGTTGCCAGCATGCCGGAACCAAATACATACGCCGCTTTGTTAATCGGGCCTCCCATATCAATCGCCATCATCGCTCCCAGGATAAGTCCGAGAACCGTGATCATTCCGGCATCAGAAATGCCCTTTAACATGTTACTGAGTCCCGTATTGATCAATCCGATCAATGGGTTAAAGATCATACACATCAATACGCCAATGATAAAAATACCAACAAGTGGATAAATGAGTGTCGGTTTGATTCCATCCAATGAATCCGGTAATTTTTCACACAATTTCTTCAATCCAAGTACGATAAATCCGGCTAAAAATCCGGCTACGATACCGCCAAGGAAACCAGATACCGTATTTCCACCGTTTTTGCCGACAAAAGCAAACTGTGTAACAAATTTGGAAAATCCTCCCAGGTCTCCAACCTTATCGGCAAATACATAACTTCCCAGTATCGCATTTCCGTTTGCTGCCAAAAGTCCGCCGGTAAATCCTACGGCAAGACCCGGTCGGTCAGCAATCGAATAGGCGATGTATCCGGAAAGTACCGGCACCATCAGCCCCATCGCAAGTCCACCGATGTATTTAAACAATGCGGAAAGTGGGGTACAGCTTCCAAAATTCGCTCCACCGGTCGAACCGTATCCACAAAGAGTATCGATCAAAAAGGCGATTGCCATCATGATACCACCACCGATAACAAATGGTAACATGTGAGAAACTCCACTCATCAGATGCTGGTACACTGCGTGTCCGATTCCTTTCTTCTCTGTGTTTTCCGAAACCGTTTCCTGCGCTTCCTCACTTTCATAAACCGGTGCCTGCTTGTCCACGATCTTTCGGATCAATTCTTCCGGTTTATTGATACCATCCGCTACTTTTGTAATAATGACCGGTTTTCCGTCAAAACGTTCCATCGGTACTTTTGTGTCCGCGGCCACGATAATTCCGTCTGCTTTCGCGATTTCTTCTGCCGTAAGTACATTTTTTGCTCCGCTTGAACCTCGCGTCTCTACCTTGATCTGATAACCAAGTTCTTCTGCTTTGCGCTCCAGAGCTTCTGCCGCCATGTACGTGTGTGCGATTCCGGTCGGGCATCCTGTCACCGCCAATACATATGGCACATTCGCATCGACTTCCGTCTGCTCTTTTTCTTCTTCCGGCTCATTTTCCGCCATTTCAATGACTTTCTTAAATTCTTCTACTGTCTCTGCTTCCCGCAGTTTTCCGGTAAAATCCGGATCCATCAATAATACGGACAAATGGCTGAGCACATCCAAATGTACATTGTCCGCGGTATCCGGTGCCGCGATTAGAAAAAAAAGATTCGCCGGTTCACCATCCAGTGAATCAAACTCCACTCCTTTTGGTGCAACCATTGCCGCCAAACCTGCCTGATTTACCGCTGCGGATTTACAATGAGGAATGGCAATTCCTTCTCCGATTCCGGTCGAACCTTCTTCCTCTCTTGCGTAAACCCCTTTGCGATAAGTTTCGATATCATTCAGTTTTCCACTCGCATCCATCAAATCAACCAGTGTGTCCAGTACTTCTTTTTTACTGTGGACTTCTGCGTTCAAACGAATGCTTTTGTCATCCAATAAATCAATAATCTTCATATCGTTTCGCTCCTTTCTTCGCTACACTCACGTGTATTAAAATTGGAAATGATGGGTATTTCGAATCGCCTCTACCTGTTCTCTCGTCGCCAGCTGCTCGGAAAATGCACTGGCACTTCCGGTACAAACACCCAGTTTAAATGCCTCTTTGTAATCTCCTTCTCCGAGATACCCGGCTAAAAATCCTGCCACCATGGAATCTCCCGCACCCACGGAATTTACCACGGTTCCTTTTGGTGCCTCGCTCTGAAATACGCTTCCGTCATCTCCTACAAACACGGCGCCTTCCCCTGCCATCGAAACAATGACATTCTGTGCTCCCATCTCCTGAAGTTTCTTTGCATATTCTACCGCCTGATCTTTGCTCTTGATTTTGACATTAAACAATTCTCCCAATTCGTGGTTGTTTGGTTTAATGACAAATGGATGAAACGGCAGTACATTGAGCAGCAGACTCTTCGTCGCATCAACGGCAATTTTCAATTTCCGGTCAGCCAGTCTTTTCATGATATCGCGGTACATCGACTCCGGCATACTCGCCGGAATGCTTCCCGCAAGAACCAAAATATCGCCTTCCTGCAATTCGTCCAATCGGTCAAACATTTTTTTGATTGCTTCCGATGAAATCTCAGGTCCTAAGCCATTGATCTCGCTTTCCACTTCCGAGCGGATCTTCATATTGATTCGGGAAATCCCGTCCTCCAAGCAGATAAAGTCGGTGGAAATTCCTTTTCCTTCCAACTGTCGTTCAATCTCTTTGCCGGTAAACCCAGCCAGAAATCCGAGTGCTGTGCTGTCAAATCCAAGATTTTTAAGCACCATGGATACGTTGATTCCTTTTCCTCCGGCAAAAATCTTTTCTGCCGTTGTCCGGTTTACCATCCCCGGTTCAAAATGTTTGACATCAATGATGTAATCCAAAGATGGATTTAAGGTAACGGTATAGATCATTTTGCTTCACCTCCCTGCACTTCTATGATATTATCGCATTCTGCATATACCGGATCACTTACTTTTGTTGTTATGATACAAGCATTTGCAAAATCCGCAAATTTTACACATGAGATCTGAGAAAATTTACTCGCATCACTCAAAACATATCGTTTGACACAGTGTTCCATCGCCGTCTGCTTTACTTTCGCTTCTTTCGGATCCGGTGTCGTAAATCCATTTTTCCGGTGAACTCCGTTCGCTCCCCAAAAGCCTTTTGTAAAATTATATTTACGAAGACTTTCTACCGCTTCGGGTCCAATGATTGCTTCCGTCGTCGCCTTCAGCTCGCCGCCAAGAATAAATGTTGTATATCCTGCCTGTGAAAGTTTTCTTGCATGCGCCACCGCATTGGTTACAAATACAGTTTGCTTCGTTGTCAGATAATCAATCATCAATTCTGTCGTCGTTCCCGCATCCAGATAGACAAAATCATCTTCTTTGATCAACGAAGCCGCATATTTTGCAATTTCTCTCTTTTCCGCAAGATTTTTATCCTTTTTCTGGGTCACACTGTCTTCCTTCGTGCTGTAAGCATCTCCGACAACCATCGCCCCGCCGCGGACTTTCTGGATTCGCCCCTGTTCATCCAATACGGCAAGATCTCGCCGGACGGTGGATTCTGAAATATTCAGCGCATCCATCAGTTCCTGAATCGATGCACTTCCTTTTTCCGTCACAATCCGCCAAATCCCTTGCAAGCGCTCTTCTGTCAGCACTTTCACCACTCCTTTCGTGGATCATTTCGTTTTTGTTATTGTTATTATAACGCCACTTTCTTTCATTGTCAATCATTTTCTTTCAAGTTCTTTCATTTTCTTTCATTTTTTTATTGTCCGGCTTTTAGGAGAGAAGTTTCTTTGACCCTAGCAGCGATTTTTCCTTCCAGACCACACTCCGATGGCTTTTCCTTTGACCCTAGCAGCAGTTTTTCCTTTCCAGACCACAAAAAGGACGCCCTCAGAGCGTCCCTCTCTTTTCACTATATTCTTCTAATTCTGCCAGCACACTTCTCCCTGCATCCGCAGCGGATAACAATACAATTCTTTTGCATCAAGATCGACGCGGTGCATATCCACCGCATTCCATTGTGGATTTTCATACGTCGTATAATAATAGATCCCCTTTGATGCATTGGCACAGGAAGTATAAATCGTGTATTCATATTTCCCGGGTTCCACCTCACAGCAGCCTTTCTGCTGGGCGACAGATCCTAAAATATGGAAAAATTGTGCCACACTTTCCACCTCGGAATCTCCGGTTTTGGAATGTAATCGGGTAAATGCTGCACGGACAAAACGGGACGACGACGAAAGATCTCCCGGCAGACCGAGTGCGCCCATACCACGGCTGTATGCCTGCAATGGGGTTCCCGGAGCAAATGTATTTTCCGGCTGTTTTGGCGACAATCCCTGATAGTTATTCAACTGGAAACACTGCTGTTCAAACGGCGGATTATTCGTAAGCACACCAAACGGATTGTCGTACACTTTGATTCCGTCCTGCATGGATTCCACGACGATACACTCGTCCGCATCGGCGATCATCCAGTGAAGAGACGACGATGGCAGTCCGGCAGAAAACGGAATGTTGGTAATACATAAGGAAGAAACCGCCTCCCGCGCTTCTTTTACCGATGCGCATCTGCCGAGGATCCACGGGATAAATTCAAACGATGCCACATTATCGCAAGAAGCTTTCGGCTCGTGATAGACGGCATTCCCCACAAAATTAAGTCCCGCCATGCCAAGGCCTTTTTCATTGATTGCTTCATAATATAAAGGATAGTTTTCCGCCACATGCGCCATCCCGATCATGGCGTAGTTACATTTTTCCGCGGCTGGTTTTTCGTCACGCCACGTAAATTCATAATTTCTCGGCGTAACCACTACCTGCTCGCCGTAAGAAAATTCATAATCAAGTGTCCTTCCAAAATAAAAATCTTTTGTTTTATATGTCGCTGCTGTGCACATGGTATCAGCCTCCTTTTCCAAATTCCGGCAGTGCTTCCTGCCATATTTCAATCAATCGCTCTAGTGAAAATGCTGCATTCGCTGGACTGGAGGACGGCAGTTCCACGCAGGGAAGCCCCGTTACCGGTTCCTGATATTTCCGGTATAATTTTCCGGCCAGCCGTCCATTGGTAAACACCGCATTGATCTGTGACACTTTAAGAATCGGATTCAGATTCGCCGGAATAACATTCCGGACACTGCTGTCGCTTGAACCCATGATTTCACATTCTTCGATGACATCGTACAACGCAATGCCATTTTCCAAAAGAAAATGTTTCTTTTCTTCTATTGTAACCGGTTCCGGTACATCGCATACAGCAGTCAGAATTTTCCAAAAGCGGTTGCGCGGGTGTCCGTAAAAAAAACCTTCTTCGCGCGATTTCACAGAAGGAAAACTGCCTAAAATCAAAATACGGGACTTCTCATCGTAAACCGGTCCGAATCCATGAGAAGCCCGCGTATAATTTTTATTCATCCAATACTTCCTCCACCGCGTAACGAGGTCTGCCTTTCGTTTCCATGTACACCTTTCCGATGTATTCCCCGATGACTCCGATCGCCAGCAGCTGAAGCCCGCCAAGTGCCCAGATCGACACGATCAAACTGCTCCATCCACGCACCGTATCACCGAGCATATGTTCCACGATCGAATAGATCAGCATCCCGATACTCACGATAAAAATGACAAAACCAAGCCACACGATAAAACGGATTGGTTTGACGCTAAACGAAGAAATTCCGTCAAACGCAAACGCAAGCATTTTCTTTAACGGATATTTGCTCTCACCCGCCATGCGCTCTTTTCTTTCATAATATACATTATCGGACGGAAATCCGATCAATGGGATCATTCCGCGCAAAAACAGATGAACTTCTTTATAATTTCCCAGTTCCTCCAGCACACGCTTGCTCATCAAGCGGTAGTCGGCGTGGTTAAACACAATGTCCACACCCATCCATTTCATCATATGATAAAAACCTTCTGCTGTCGTTTTCTTAAAGAACGTGTCCTTTTTCCGGCTGCTTCGCACTCCGTAAACGACATCATTTCCGGCTTTAAATTTTTCCAGCATCTCGTCGATCGCATTGATATCATCCTGAAGATCCGCATCCAATGTAATCGCCACATCGCAATGTTCTTTCGCATACATCAGCCCCGCAAGCACCGCATTCTGGTGCCCCCGGTTACGGGAAAGGGTCAATCCGCTGCAGATCACATTTTCCCCATGAAATTTGCGGATCAATATCCACGTTTGATCTTTGGAACCGTCATTGACATAAAGGATCCGGCTTTTTTCATGGATCACTCCGCGCTCCATCAGCGATGTCATCTTTTCCAAAAGCTGCCGGTTCGTCTCCGTAAGCACTTCCTGCTCATTGTAGCACGGCACCACAAGATACAAGGTACATTTTTCGTTCATAGTTTTCCTCCATCTCCACGCATTGTCACATACTTCTATTGTACCTATCGCGCGTAAAAAAGTCAAATATATTTGCAAGAATGTAACGGGTGTGGTAAAATAGATTCTGGTAAATAATATGGTATGGTTATACAGTAAATTTGGAGAACAAAACTATCATGAATGAAAGACAAAAATATAAATGGAAACAAGATTTATCCTGGCTCAAAAACAGGATTAAATTTAAAATAAACCGTATCTTTTTTATGACGCAGGACAAAATGGTAATGTTCGAATCCTATCACGGAAAACGCTGTGGTGACAGTGTTCGTGCCATTTATGAAGAAATGCTCAAAGATGACACATTTCGCGATTATACTTTTGTATGGGCATTTTCCAAACCTTCCGAACATGAGGATCTTTTGGAAAATCCGCACACCCTCGTTGTAAAAAAAGGAAGTGCAGAATATTTCCGGTATTATGCCGCTGCGCGTTTTTGGGTCAATAATGTCAGCATTCCTGATTTTCTGATTCCGGGACGCCATCAGGTGTACATCGAAACCTGGCATGGCACCCCGCTAAAACGGCTTGGCTGCGACATTACGACAGACAGCGACCCGAGGCAGTCCAAAGAGCGGATGCACCGCAGATACCGGACAAAAGGGAAAAAGGTGACACATTTTCTGTCCCCTTCGCCTTATTATACAGAAAAGATTGCTTCTGCGTTTGATGTAGATCCGTCGCAGGACGGGCTGTTCATCAACTCCGGATATCCGCGCAACGACGCATTGTTGGAACCATCCGAAGAAAAAACAGCGGAATTTAAAAAATCCCTTGGCATCCCGGAAGGGGCTAAGGTAATCTTATATACACCTACGTGGCGCGACAATGAGTACCAGAATGGACATGGGTTCCAATACGAAAGTCCGGTAAATCTCGGAAAATTGATGGAACTTCTTCCGGAAAATTACATTTTATTATTCCGCGCGCACCATCAGGTAGGAACTTCCGAAGTTATTCAGGAAACGGATCGTATTTTCGATGTAACAGACGCAGACGATCTGAATGACCTGTACCTCATTAGTGACCTTATGATCACGGACTACTCTTCTACGATGTTTGATTACAGCGTGTTAAAGCGTCCGATGGTATTTCATATGTATGATCTTGAGCGGTATGAGCATGAGATCCGTGGATTTTATTTTGACCTTGACGAGCTTCCCGGTCCGATCACCAAAACCGAGGAAGAACTGGCGGAAGCGATCCGTGACGGCATAGCCAATTTTGATTATGACAATAATAAAAAATATCAGGCATTTCACGATAAATTTAACCCTTGGGAAGATGGACATGCTGCCAGACGTGTCATTGAGCAGTGCATCCAGATCCCACCGCATAAAAAGGGACTTTGGGAAAAACTGGTACTGAATTACAAACGTACCTTGAACCGCGTGCATATTGTTTATCTGATCGTGAAATACAATATTGGCGGATTTTTCAACAAACACGGACTCTTTCTTGACAATAACAGCCGGCGTCTGCTCAAAATGAAAGATTCACACAGGGGAGAACGCTGCTTTTTGATTGGAAATGGTCCAAGCCTTAGTCCGGATGATCTGCATATGCTGATCGACGAATACACGTTTGGAACCAATATGGTGTATAAGATTTTTGACCGCACGGACTGGCGGCCAAGTTTCCACTGCGTCTCCGACAGTATTTATGCGACAAAACTGCGTGATGAACTTTACAACAACGTTAAATCACCACTTTTTACCATTGAAAAGACCTATCGGAAAATGACAAAACGAACGTTGGAAACCACGTATGTACACACGATTGCCAGCGAACGATACAAAGTCAAGGGAAATATTTTTGCCTATTGTATGGTAAAGGCAACGGTTCTTTCCCTCGCCGCAGAATTTGCTTTTCATATGGGATTTTCCGAAATTTACCTGCTCGGCGTAGACTGTACCAATCCACACGCCGCCGGCGGTCATTTTACGGATAATTATACAACCAAAGAAATTGCCCTGACTGACATTTCCCGTATCAAAGAACGTATGAATAAGGAAAATGTGACGACGGAGCAGATCGGCGAACATATTATCGACCGATCGATGGATGTATACCGACTGTTAAAAAAATATGCTGATAAACACGGCATTAAAATATATAATGCAACCCGTGGTGGAAATCTGGAGATCTTCCCTCGTGTCAAACTGGAAGATGTATTAGCCTCCGAACGCCCGCCGCACAAACAGAAAGGATGAGTAAATATGAAGATAATTGGAGTCATTCCGGCAAGATACAAATCAAGCCGTTTTCCGGGGAAACCATTGGTAGATATCTGTGGCAAGCCGATGATCTGGTGGGTATACCAGCAGGCAAAAAAAGTGCCGGAATTTGACGAAGTTTACGTCGCTACGGACGATGACCGTATCGAGGCAGCATGCAAAGAACATGACATGAAAGTCATCATGACTTCCGACAAGCACGAAACCGGTTCTGACCGTGTCGCTGAGGTAGCGACAAAAGTCGAAGGTGATCTTTTTGTCAATATTCAGGGCGACGAGCCGGTCATCAATCCGGAAATGATTCAGGAAGTCATCTCCATCTTCTTTGAAGATGAGACCGTTACTTTTGGCAGTCTGAAAAAAGAGATTACCGATCCGGACGAGATTAAGGCGACAAGCACCGTAAAAGTTGTCACTGACCAGAAAGGCGATGCGATGTATTTTTCCCGCTCTGTCATTCCTTCAAATGTAAAAGACGGAAAACTTGCCCGCGTATTCCGCCATGTCGGGATTTATGCTTACAAGCGTGATTTTTTGGAAGAATTTTCCAAAATGTCACAGACGGAACTGGAACTTGGCGAAGGTATCGAGCCTCTTCGTGCCATGGAACGCGGTTACAAAATGAGATTAAAAGAAACAAAGCACTCTTCCATCGGTGTGGACCTTCCGGAACACATTGAAAAGGTGGAGCGCGTTATTAAAGGAATTGATACATTAGATTGATATCATGATTATAGTTTAGGAGGTTACTATGAAACGAGTACAATTACTTGACTGCACACTGCGTGATGGGGGTTATCTCGTAGATGCACAATTTGGAAATACAGTGATCAAAGGAATGATCAAAGGACTTTCGGAAAGTGGTATTGATGTCGTAGAATGCGGATTTTTGAAAGACGAACCACATCAGAAGGGCAGCACGATTTTCAATAATGCGGCTCAGCTTCGTCCATTTCTGCCGGAGGACCGACGCCAGACTTCGTATGTCTGTCTCGCTGACTACAGCCGTTATACCATCTCCAATCTGGAGCCATTTGACGGCACTTCGATCGATGGTGTCCGCGCCTGCTTTTTCAAAAAAGAGCGCTACGATGTCATTGATTTCTGTAAAAGCATTGTAGAAAAGGGCTACAAGCTTTATGTTCAGCCGGTTGATGTACTCGGCTACACGGACGCAGAACTTCTGGAATTGATCGAAATGATCAATCCGCTGGAGCCTTACGCCTTTTCTCTCGTAGATACCTTCGGTTCGATGTACAAAGAGGATCTGCGCCGCGTATTTTATCTGGTAAATCAGAATCTGAACGCAGCATCCCGTATCGGATTCCACTCGCACAACAATCTGCAGATGTCCTTCTCTTTGTCACAGGAATTTATCGACATGACACAGGGACTCCGCAAAATTGTCATTGACGGAACGATGGCAGGTATGGGCCGTGGTGCCGGCAACACCAATACGGAACTGATCATGCAGTATATGAACCGCAAATACAATTCCGGCTACGATATCGACACGGTACTCGATCTAATCGACAACTATATCGATGGTATCCGTAACACCTGTACATGGGGATATTCGATCCCGTATTATCTTGCCGGATCGTACAGCGCGCATGTAAATAACATTTCCTACCTTACGGCAAAGGCCGGCATTTCCAGCCGCGATATCAACTATATCCTGAACCGTATCGGCGGCGATGCCCGAAAACGCTACGACTATGATCTTTTGGAAAAAACTTACATGGAATATGTCGGAATTATCCGCGACGATGAAAAAGAAGTCACGAAACTCCGCGAATCTCTCCAAGGCAAGGACATTCTTATGCTCCTTCCGGGACACAGTATTGTTACACACAAAGACGAGATATTGAAATACTGCGAAGAAAAGCATCCGATCGTAATCAGTGTAAACCTTTTGTCACACGATTATCCGATCAATTATGCGTATTTCAGCAATAAAAAACGTTACAATTACTGGAAGAGTTCAAGCCGCTTCAGCGAATACAAAAAAATCGTCACTTCCAATGTCACAAATGAAGAGAACAAAAATCAGGTGATCCTTGATTTTACGCGTCTCGTAAAATGTGGCTGGGATCAGCTTGACAACTCCGGCATCCTTCTGCTTCGTCTGTTGGACGAACTCGACGTCGCATCAATTGCTATGGCTGGTTTTGACGGCTACAGCCACGACGCTTCCAGCACAAACTATATGCAGAAAGAAATGGAAAAAACGAGAAACACACTGAACGCGGATGAGGCAAACCGTGATGTCCAGAGTATGCTTGAAGATTATCTGAACACCAGAAAATCCGACTGCCCGCTTTCCTTTATCACGCCATCCCGTTTTGAACTCAACCACTAATAGGCAGGTACTGATATGAAAGATTTGACAAAGATAAAACTGTTTGCCATGGATGTCGATGGTACATTGACAGATGGCAATATCTATATGGGAAATGATGGCGAACTGTGCAAAGCCTTTAACGTAAAAGACGGACTTGGCATCAAACTGCTGAAAGACTCCGGCATCGTGCCTGCCATCATTACCGGCCGTACCTCTAAGATCGTGGAGAACCGCTGCAAAGAGCTTCACATCGAAGAACTTTACCAGGGGGTAAAAAACAAAGCAGCTACCTTAACTGCTTTGATGGAAAAATATCATCTCGACGCTTCCGAAGTAGCTTATATCGGGGACGACATGAATGACCTGAGTGCCATTAAAACTGCCGGCATCACATTTGCACCGGCAGATTGCGGCAAGGCTCTCCGCCCTTATATTGACATCATTCTTACCAAACCGGCAGGACAGGCTCCTGTCCGCGAAGCGGTTGATATGATCTTGGAAGGGCGTTATGATTTCAGTAACTTTTTAGATCTGTAGGTGATTTTATGAAAGAAAAATATATGACAGAGGCAGCAAAGGAAGCCTATACCGGCATTGAAAACGGCCACGGCGGCCCCTTCGGTTCTGTTATTGTAAAAGACGACAAGATTGTCGGACGCGGTCATAACCGCGTTCTCTACAAGCAGGATCCAACCTGCCACGGCGAAATGGAAGCCATCCGCGACGCCTGTAAAAATCTGGGGACTCATGACCTGAGCGGTTGTGAACTATATACGACCGCAGAACCCTGCCCGATGTGTCTTGGCGGCATTCTATGGGCGAACATCAAAACGGTTTACTATGGCTGCAGCCGCAAAGACACCGCAAATATCGGCTTTCGCGACGATGCCTTTTACGACTATCTGGAAGGCCGGACAAAATTACTTGACTTAAAAGAATTGGAACGAAAACAATGCCTGAAATTATTTCAGGATTATACAACATCAGAGAAGCGGGAATTGTACTGATCCCCGCTTCTCTGCTCCTTTTCCACCAACTGATCGTACGACAAGTAATTTTTAGTAAACAAAACCCCTGCGGATGCTAAGGCTATACCGAGCCCTGAATAGAAAAAAGCAACAAAATTTTCCGGAAATATCCCCGCTGCACGAAAGCCAATCCCTCCGCTCATCATACAAGTCATTATGAGATATGCTTTCAAATCAAAAAAATGCCAAAATGGTCGACAATTTTCATAACTTATAATTCGTTTCGTATGTTTTCGACTCATCTTTAAAAACATTACCCTAAAAAGAAAAAACACAACTACCGACAGCAAGTACATATACCACTTTCTATCAATATTTAAATACGATAACACTCCCAATCTCGCCACATTAAAGCCTGCTATCAGCCACACAATTCCCGCTATCAGCAAGAGTGTTCTCTTTTTTACACAAAATCTGGTTTTCATCTGCACTCTCCTTATACTTTATTAAACATTTTTCTGCATTATTGCAAATTTTCGAAAATATCTTGATAGACATTTGTTTCTCTTCTTCTGTTAAACCACTTAGAACATTATGAATAAATTGCTTTTGCACTTTTATTCCTTCTTGTACAATCAGCTCTGTGTCACTCGTCAAAATAATTTCAATATGTTTTTTATTATCTTCCTTTTGAATTCTTTCAATCAAGCCCTTATTTTCCAGTTTTTTCAACGAAGTAGACACATGAGATTTGGTTGATTTTCTTACCCTTACAATATCCGCCGCCGTATTGTAGTGCGGATTATTGTACAAAAACATAAGTATGTCATATTCCATCTTAGACAATTTATATTGGCTGCATACTTCACTTGAAAGCAACTCATAATAATTTGTGATTGTCTTATGTTGATCCCAGAAATACATTATACCCTCCTTTATCGTTCTATTTAGAACAATTATATAGCAACATTTACTCTTTGTCAATATTTTCCCTGCTCAAACCATTTCTTTCGCTGTGCCCGGTGATACTCTTCCAACTCCGGAATCGTCATTGTCAATCTACTGATAATGGATAACATCATACAACTCCCCTGTCCCACATACGGCGTTTCATTGGATATTGTTCCACATCATAAGATATGGTATTGGGGCTGTTTTTCCTGTCACCATCTACCATTTCACACAATTGTTCTATCGTCAATTGGGCTGAAATACAATTTGTCAAATCTTCTCCAGTTTCCTGGCAGCATCGGTAAGTCCCTTCAATAGATGGAAACGGTCGCTTACCTGAACAATTGATCTGTCCGCCTGTTTAATGGAACTGTTATAAGACATAGAACCATCTCTTGAAACAATTTCAAGATTTGGAAATGATTTCAGCCATTCCGTTACGTCCTTAATTTCACGAGAAGGGAGAAGGTCTATAATACGATGGGTGTTGATATCGTCCATAATGGTTCCATAATTATGCCGCTTCTTTAATGCGAAATCATCTATACAGACTCTATATATCTTTTCCTTTTCAGGTATGGGTGTATCTTTTCTTTAAGAGATTGCATATGGTACTTTTACCAACATCTGCAATTCCGTTCTTTAAAATATCTGAGCCATTATACTGGTTTACTGATCAGTTCATGCAAAGCAGTCTTTTTCAATGGCGTAACCATAAACTTTCTTCACCCCCGTTTTGCATTTATGATTGAAAACAACTCTTCGTCGTCCATTTCATTTCATCCTCGCTCACTTCATCCTCCTGAGAAACAAAATCATTTACACTATTCATATCTAAAGATAAAATTTCTGCATCTCGTAATATTTCTTCTTTAGATGCATTTCCCGTAGAAAATGCTTTTTCCATATCCTGATATGTCATACTATACGGAATAATAAAGTTATTATCTGTGCTATATAATTCCGATACTTGCTTATCAAATATCTTTATCTCTTGAAGAACTTTTTTATAAAATCATAGTTTTCAATATACTCTTTTACATTCCCTATATATTTTTCTTCAGCCAGTCTATAAATCACAGCCTTTAACGGCATTTGATATTTAACTGTCATTACAATTATAAAAGATGCGATTTGAGCAAAATCCAGTGTCTTTACTTCTTTTATATTTAATCTTCTACAATAATCGTTAATTTCTCTTTTTAACGCTTCCTCCGGAAACAACAATTCTGCTGCAAATCTACATGCTTTTTTTCATTAACATCTTTCAATATGCTAAAATCACAGATATATGGTCTTTCCTTAAACACTTGATAATCTTTTATATAGTGATAAAACTCATGGGCTGCTGTAAAAATCTGATTCACTAGCGGTTTATTACTATTTAGAATAATATAGGCGCGCTCCTGCCCAGATGTAGGAATATACAACATACCATCTATCTTTTCTGATTCAAAAGATACTAGCTCAAATCGAATTTCTTGGCTCTGCCGTTGAATCAGATTAAATACTCCTGTTCCCATAGGTGCAGAAGCATAATCAACTCTTTTTCCCCTGGCCAATCTCTTAATCTCAGCAATTTCATTCAACGTAAGCGATGCTGTATTGAAATCATATTCTGTTTGATAATATTGTTCAAATAATTGATTTTATCTTTTTCGAAATAAAAAGATATTTTCCTTGCATGGAATCAATTTGTCAAGATGTGTCAATACCGCATTCTGTTCAACCTCTGCTTTCGTGTGAAAGCGGGTTTGTTCAATGGTTTGTGGTGTATCATAGGGATCGATTTTCTGCTCAAACAGTTCTCTAAATTGTCTACTGTAATCTGTCGGAAGACTTGCTCTCTCCTGCATATGCTCTTTCTCCCAGATTTCCCATTTAAGCGTTGCCATAGTATCCCTCAACGTTTTAGTTAATTCAACGTCATTTTGAAAGTCTATAGGACGAATTTCATTTCCAAAATTGATCACAAATCTTTTATCAAACTGTTCAATACCAACCGGAATAATAGGTGTATCCGTTTCTATCGCCATCTTTGCCGCGCCGGAAAACAGAGGCATGACTGGAAGATTTTCTGTTCCATTTCTGGCTCCTTCCGGGAAAATCAGCAATGACCCTCCCGCTTTCAACAGCTGTACCGACCGCAGATACGCAATGCGACGATCTTCTTTATTATCAGTATCCAAAAAAATCACACCATTGAGATACGCAAATAGGCCAGAAATATGCCGGTACATAAAACGTGGATCACCAACAAACCACCAACAGCCCCTTCCCAGCTTTTCATAAATATTTTCCAAATCATTTTCAAAAATATGAGTGCAGGCGTAAATAGCTTTACCACCCTTCTTGGGTGATGCATTGAGGATTGTAACCGTTTGTTTGCGAAACAATCTGTCTACAGTCAGAAATAGTCTGAATACCGGATAACATATCTCTCGAAAACGAATTTTCTTTGGCATTTTTCCCTGCTCAAACCATTTCTTTCGCTGTGCCCGGTGATACTCTTCCAACTCCGGAATCGTCATTGTCAATCTACTGATAATGGATAACATCATACAACTCCCTGAAATTTTTCACCCTGCAATCATCAAAATCGTGGCACTCTGCATTCCACGCTGCAGTATAACAGATTACCCTTTTCAATCCGCGGATTTCATAAAGATTTTCCGGGCTGTCATCCACCATCACATCGATATTATTTTCCCTGCAAACACGAAGTTTATCAACACCACTTCCCTTTTCTTCACAGAAAATAATGTCATCATAGGTCAGCTGATTCTTCTTCAGCCAATGTTTTAACATCCATCGAAACAGTTTCCCTGTAATTCCGGTTTCTGTTGTATGAACCCGGCTTGTGATAATTATGACCTTATGTCCTTCTTTTCGCAGCTTATTGACTACCTCAGCTGCATTGTCTGTCATTGGTTCCTTTAAGCAATACTTCCAAATGTATTTAATCCAGAACGCCTCTCTCTGTTTCTTCGTACATTCGAAAACATCCTGCACTTCAAACATGTCCGGATTTTTGATCGATATACCAAACTTCTTTTCAAAATACCTTTTTCCTTCTCGTAATTGAAACGTCCTGACATCTACCAATACTCCATCTACATCTAATCCGATATTCATTTGCTTTCTCCTTTCAAAATCTTTTCTAATTGCTGAAACATGGTATTTTCATCGTAATCTGACGGATTTAACGGTTTCTTTACGGACTGTGGATTTAAGGTTGGAAAGAATTTAATTTTTAATGGATAACGCCCTTTTTTTCGTAAAATATGTGGCAGTTTTTGGTTTTTAGGATAAATCTCGTATGCTCCTTCAATTTTAACCGGCAAAATAGGAACCTTTGCCTCTAGTGCAAGTTTCTCCGCGCCTAATTTAAATTCTCCTAACTTTCCATCCACCGTTCTTGTTCCCTCTGGATGAATCAGAACAACTTTTCCCTGTTCAAGACACTCCAGAACCCTTTTTAGTGCCGGACTGGTATTTGCACCTCTTGCCACGGGAATCCCTCCCGTCAGGCGAAGTCCTCTCCGAGATATTGCTGAGTTCAAATGTTCCTGCTTTGCCATGCAGCAAAAATCATTAAATTTAATTTTCTCTTTACCGGCTGCCAGAATCCACATTCCATCTAAATGACTTTGATGATTTGCACAGATAATATAGGCTCCGTTTTGCGGAATATTCTCCGTTCCACTCACCTCAAATTTGTAAAATACTTTTGTTAAAAAGCGAAAAATGGATAAAATTCCCCTATCCCACATACGGCGTTTCATTGGATATTGTTCCACATCATAAGAAATGGTATTGGGGCTGTTTTTCCTGTCACCATCTACCATTTCACACAATTGTTCTATCGTCAATTGGGCTGAAATACAATTTGTCAAATCTTCTCCAAAATGTTTTTCGATCTCCACACACAGTTCAAACAAATTTAGGGAATCAATCCCAAGATCATCTTCCAATATTGATTCTTTTTCTATTTCTTCCCGTATGCCTAAGGATTGCAGTATGTCTTTGACTTCTTCAAACACACCCCGTTTTTTCTCTTTCTTTATCTTTTTCTTTTCCACCTTGCTCTGCTGTTCACGCAGTTTATATCGCTGTACTTTTCCAATCGATGACAACGGGATTTTCTCAACAAACCGCACCTCATCAATCCGATAATCCCCTCCCAATTCTTTGGAACGCTCCTTTATTTTTTCTTTGAACAGACCGGTGTCTTTTACGGAACTTTTTTCCACAAAAAATACCACTTCATCATAACCGGCATCCACTATCGGCACTCCCACGCAGGCAGCCACAGCATTTTCCGGCATATATCCGGCATATAAATTTTCCATCTGTTCCGGCGAGATCTTCTCCCCATTTCGAAGATGAATACTTTCTTTACTTCTGCCTGTAATATATAAATAGCCTTCCGAATCGCAATATCCCAGATCCCCCGTCTTAAAATATCCCTCTTCATAGGCTTCTTCCGTCGCTTTTTCATCACGAAAATATCCTTTCATATGACACGGAGTCTTTATCTGGACTTCTCCTATCCCATTGGCATCGGGGTTTTGTATCCGGACAGAAATTTCCGGAAATGCGGTTATCTTTCCCACCGAATCTGACGGAAACCGGTCTTTCACTGTTGTCGTTATCATAGGAAGATTCATCTCGGTAGAAGCATATGTATTCATCCAGTAATATCCCATATTTTGGAAGAACCCACTTACTTCCTTACTGCATTTTCCGCCGCCAACGCACAAGTATTTCATATTTCCTCCAAACACTTGAACATGGATCTTTTTCAAAAACACTTTTCCTAAATTCAGATTACTTTTCTTCTTTATCCACCCACAAAATTGAATAATTTTTTTCAAGATTTCTTTTTCTTTTATGCTATCCATTATTTTCTTTTGTATCGTCTCATAAACTTTAGGAACCATTCCAAAAGTATTGGGGTTATATTTTTGAAATCCCTGCATCAATCTCACCGAATTGGCATTTTCCAAAAGTCCAATTTGCGCTCCTCCTAAAAACAGTGCAAAAAAAGTAGAAAATCCGGAAACATGGAACATTGGGAACACCAATAAATATCGAATGTCATTTGTTCCAAATGCCCGAAGAAGCAGTTCCGCTGATTTCATCTGTGCTTCATATGTTATCATAACGCCTTTGGGTTCACTTGTTGTTCCCGAGGAATAAAGAATCGTCAGTACATCAAGATCCCGGTCTTCCGATGGAGTCCATGGATAGGTTCTGTTTATAAATAAACCGCTTGTTTTTATATCAAAAACCGGATACTCCTTTTCCCATTTATGGGCATAATTCCGGTATATTTCCGCATCGCATACAATTCCTCTTATCTCTGATTTTCGTACAAAAAAGTCCAATTCTTCCTCCGGTAATTCCGGATTGATTATGACGCTGACCGCACCAAATACCGCAAGTGCAGTAACCGCAGCATAAACATAGGGGGATAACGGTGCCATGACAAGAATACGGTTTCCTTTCCGGATCGGACTGTTTTTATAAGCCAATATTCTTTCCTTTGTTTGTTTCCAAAAGTCTTTGTATGTCCAATTTTCTTCGGAATCATCTTCTTTCATATACGTTATAAAGGTTTTATCCTTGTATTTTTCACATACACTTTTAATCTTCTCTGCGAACTTTTCCTGCATAGTCATTATGTACACTACTCCTCTGCTAAACTTTTTTATTGCTATTATACTAAGAAAAGTTCCGGTTTTTTTTCCGTTTTTTTCACTTTTGACTTAAAAGGGATAAATTTTTGATTTAATTTTTGATTTTTTTAAAAATTTAGAATATACAAGGAAATTTTATTGCTCACCCTCCTCTAAAAACTCCCATCGCAGCTGTCTGTCGATCCAGCTTTTCTGCGATGCTTCATGTATCATATCCCCCGGCATCTCTCCACCGATCAAAAACGGCGAATTGGGATCATGCTTTTTTCTATTTTCCTGCACAAATGCCGGATTCGTATTGGCATAACAATACCGGCATAAATGACTACACGTATCATAAGCTCCAATATCTACACCAAGAAGGCAGGCACAAGCACCATTTCTTTGATTCAGCTTTCTCTTTGGCACTTCCAGCCTATTGTGAAGAGCTGTCTCAAAAGTCTTTACAGTCATGCAGCCGGAACAGTCTGCTCCAAATTTTTCCAGTTCGTTTCCCTCCGCGCAGGGTTTGATGACCATTCCGTAACGGCCTGCAATCTCTATAAATGCCTTTCCTATCGTCATTCGATCTTCCTTTGCTACAATTCTCGCCTCCGGAAAATTTTTCTGCACCTTTTTGTAAAGATCAATAAAACTGATCACGCATGTCTTAGTATAGCCACAAAGAGTACGAGCCATTTTTTCAAATTGTGATATATGCCAATTCACAGAGTGTACGGGATCTACCAGAATTGGGTCATACCGCCATCCCACACTGTCAAGTCCTACCAATTTGGACAGCTGCTTAAAATGTTCCATGACAATTTCTTTATCCGGAACATTTGGCTCAATATCCCTGCCATATGGCGTAATCGTTACAAACCAATACTGTCCGTAAGGTTTTAATGCGTCCATATGGGACAGCATCGGTGCCGGATTTTTTGTACAAAATGCAATCAGATCTACAACCTCCGGCGAAAGACTGTACTTCGTCACCTGACTGGGATTGTACGGATTTCTCACACATACCATGCCCTCTTGGATTCTGTGCAAAAACCACTCGGAGTAAAATGCCGGTATGTCCGTTCTCATTCCTGTATGAATAATCATTTTGCCACATCCTTTGAAATCATTCCAACAGCAGCCAGTCTGCTATATCATAGATTGTAATTCCTTCATAACTATATTGAGGATGCTTCGTCCTCGCAATGATCATTTTCGGATAAGCATCTCGAATACGAAGAAGCGGCGAGCATTCTCTTTCAAACGTTTCCTCGGCCGAAATATTATCGCTTACCTGAATATAAATTTTTTCACTTCCTCTTTGTGCAACAAAATCAATCTCTTTCTCGTATAATTTTCCTACATAAACATCATATCCTCGACGCAGCAGTTCAAGACAAACCATATTTTCATAAACCCTGCCATAATCCATGTTTCGGTTTCCAAGTATTGCATATCGAATTCCCGAATCACACAAATAAAACTTTTCAGAGCTTTCAAGATATTTTTTACCTCGAATATCATAGCGTTTAATATCGTAAAACACAAATGCATTACATAAATACTTAATATACTTTCCTATCGTAACATGATTGGCCGGGATATCATTCGCTGTCAGCAATTTACTGACTTTATTGGGAGACGTCAAATTACTGATATTGTCCATCAAAAACTCACACAATCGCTGCAAGATCAGCGTGTCCGGCAAAGCATATTTCTGCACAAGATCTCTGGTCACAATCGTTTCATAAACTTCTTTAATATAATTTATTCTATCTTTTTCCGTGTTATAAGCATAAGATCCAGCCAGACCGCCTTTTGTCGTATACTCTTCAAACAACTTTTCTTTGTCCATAATTTCATCAAAATACTGACAATATTCTCGAAAGCTAAATGGAAATACATGTATTTCAATATATCTTCCAGTAAAAAGAGTTGCCAGATCCGCACTAAGCAGAAAAGCATTCGACCCCGTAATATAAATATCATACTTTCCTTTCGCATACAAACTGTTTATCGCCAATTCAAACTGCGGACACATCTGAACTTCATCCACAAAAAGATAATTTGTTTTTCCCTCTTGAAAATGCTCTTCTACATAAGAATGAAGGGCATGATACTCCTTCACGCTTTCATAATCCAAATCCATAAAATCAATGAATATAATATTGATATTTTCACAATGGCTTTTCAGATATTGAATATATGCCTGCATCAATTTTGATTTCCCGGATCGACGTATCCCGGTAATAATTTTGATGTCTGGTGTGCCGTTCAAACCAATAATTCTGTCCAAATATTTTTTTCTTATAATCGTTTTCACTTTTCAGCCCCACTTTCAAAAAATAAATTTTTATGCATTTTTGAAACCGTTTTCAACTTTTATTATACCCTCTTGTGGCAATATATGCAAGAAGCCACTTTCAAAAATGCAATTTTTTTACATTTTCGAAAGCGGCTTCTGATTTGAATTTCTTACATTTTCAAATATTCTTAGTACCCCAGCGTATCGTTTACCAAAATCACATGGATTCTTCCCTCATGACGAGAATATCTCGTAATCAAAAACTGACAGCATATCGTATCCGGAGACTTGCAGTCCGCACATTTTCCGGTTACTTTGCATGGTGTCTTCACATCAAAGCGCTGCGCATTTGCCGGTGCTGCCACATTTCTGGCGCGTTTTATCGCCTCATCCAGATCGGAGCAGATCTTATTCATACCGACAATAAATACAACCTTTTTCGGCCCCTGTGCAATACAAGAAACACGGTTCGAATTTCCATCAATATTTACCATAATCCCGTCATTGGTCATTGCATTGGCACTCGAAAGAAAAACATCGGCATCATAAGCTGCCATCAGGCTTTCACGCGGTGTCATATTGGAACGGTCAATATAGTTGTAGTCGCCTTCTTCCAACGCCTGAATCAGTCCGATTTCATGTGCGCTCTGACAGCCGCCCATTGCTACAGTGCTTCCTTTTCCAATTACTTCCAGTGCCTTTTTCACCGCTTCTTCTTTGTCTGCAGCATAATAACCTGACATATTTCTGGACTCTAATCCTTTGATCACCGTCTGCGCCAAAATCTCATTTCTTTTTCTCATATTTTCATTCATTTTCGTATCCTCCTGATAAAAAATTTTATTTCTTTATTATGCTTTAGCAAATAAATTTTCCGGGTCACACCCTTTTTCTCCATTTTTCAATGCATTTACCTCTGAAATACAGAACCTAACACATTTCTTTATATATTGTTCAATAACATCCCATGTATATATATCCAAATCCTCTTTATCGCACGGGATTGCGTCAAACCACTGTTTGAAATTTTTCTCTCCAACAAGCAGTTTTTCCGCAGAAATTTCATCAATTGGAATTTCTGTTTCTGTAAAATCTATTCTTTTCAAATGAAACTCCTTAATTAGGAGATAATTTAGCCGGTCATAATCCCGATATCCTCTTTGATACGCCAATTTCTTTTCTTCCCCCTGATAACACCGAACATACTTATCCGCTATCTCATGAAACCAAAGGGCATCCCTCCTAGTTCTTCTCTATCCGCAGTTTGTCAGCTTAGTTCCAACGTGGTATATCTTTCTAATATACTATTTTACTCTTACATAGTAAGTAGCTTTTCCAGAACCACCACGCATCAAATCACCTTCTTTTACAAGCGTTCTCAATGAATTTTCTATCGAACTGATACTAAGTGATGGACAAAGTTCTCTGATGTCCTGCTTTGAAAATTTTCCTATTTTATTTTCGGCAGCCTTACGCACCATTTCTATTGCCGGCAGTTTCGCACCAATTATTGCAAAACGTTCTTCAAATTCCTTATAAGCAGCAAGTACTGTTCCCAAAAGGTATTTTATAAAAGGAACAACATCCTCTTTCGCTTCATGCCAGCCGTCTTGACTTTTGCCTAACGATTCGTAATATAAATCCTTATTCTTCGCAATTTTAGCCTCAAGCGAAATATACTTACCTACGTAAAATCCGCTTCGATATAAAAGAAGCGTTGTAAGTAATCTGCTCATCCGTCCATTGCCGTCATTAAAAGGATGAATGCAAAGAAAATCATGGATAAAAACAGGAATAGCAAGCAGTGGTTCAACCTCCAGATTACCAATAACTCTATTGTATTCCTCGCAGATTCTTTCAAGTGCCTCTGATGTTTCAAATGGTGACAGTGGTGTAAATAATACCTCTGTATGACCGTCCGGATACGTTGCACTGATATAATTCTGTACCGTCTTTGTTTGACCTGCAATTGGATTATTCATATGACTACAAAGTATTTTATGAAGTTGAAGAATATAATTCTTTGTTATCGGAATCACATCAAAACTTTCATGAATAATATTTAATACATCTCTATAGCCCGCAATTTCCTCTTCATCTCTGTTCTTCGGAGTTGTTTTTTCTTCAACGAGCTGCTTGATTCTTGTATTTGTTGTCACAATCCCCTCAATTGCATTGGAACTTTGAGTACTCTGAATCTTTGCAATTTCTACAAGCTTGTCCAATTCGTCCGGTCTTTGTTTTAAATACAATTCCTGCTTACCCAAATATTTATATATAGCAGCAATAAGTCCCACCACATCAGAATCCCATTTCTGTTCTTTTATTTTACTGTAATTAAATTCTCTCATTCCCTTAAAAGCACTCCTTTCCCTTAAATATTACCACATTTTAAGGGAAAGTCAATCAAATTCTTTATTCTTCCGCTCTCGATAAAAAGAATCCAAGATTCACTCTGACTTCCCTCCGGGCAATATCTTCATTTGAATAACAGCAGGTATCAAAACCGATCAATTCAAATCCCTGATGAAGATAAAAGCCGATCGCATTTGTGTTGCAAGACTGCGTTTCCAAAATGACCGCACGGCGTTTCTGCCTTACAGCAACCTCTTTCGCTTTATCCATCAATCTTTTCCCGACACCTTTTCTGCGAAGTTCCTCGGACACCCAGAGTTCCGTAACTACAAGTCGATTCGACCATTCTTCCGGGCATACTTCAATACAAGCCAGCATCTCTCCGCTCTCACTTACCACGCCGTATGCCTCCGCATTTTCCCAGTGTTCCTGATATAGTGAATCCGGAAAATCATATTCTTCCGGATTATGAACGATCTCCGATTCAGCAGGTTTTCTAACCATAGAAATCCGGCAGCCATTCTTATCAAAGGGACGAATTTCAAAATCATAATAACTGTCACTTCGGATTGTCATTGGTATTATCGTGCCTTTCCATTTGTCTTTTGAAAGGGCAATGATTTCATATTTGTCCATGTAGACGCTCCTCCTGTAATTTATATGTGTACATGACTTCTCTTAATTCTTTACCTGCGATATTGTCATTAAGGTATTCGTAAGAACAAATAAATCCGTTCTTTTCATAAAACTTTTTTGCTCTCAGATTATCCTTTATTGATATATCTAATTTCCATTATAACACTTGTATGATAATTAGGAAGTTAATTACCACACATTTCCTTTCTTTTAATATCGTGGTTCAATACAATTCAGATACTATGGACTTTTGATTTATTTTCTGTAGCTTGACTACTCAACTGGAGTGTATTGCCGCTACCTTTATCTGAATTGTTTATCAGCTGGATGTTGCCGGAGTGTTTTTCACTCAGAGTACTTATTTCTATCAAGTCTACGATGATAATCGATGGTGGACATCATGGTATCAGACTTTAAGAAAGGGAGGTACAACCTCATGAAAATTTTTGTAGGCATTGACATTGCCAAACTCAACCATTTCGCCGCTGCGATTTCTTCCGACGGTGAAATACTTCTTGAGCCGTTCAAATTCACAAACGACGCTGATGGCTTCCAACTGCTGGTCTCTAAGCTCGAATCATTCGATAAGAACAGCATCATCATCGGTCTTGAATCGACGGCACACTACGGTGACAACCTTGTTCGATACCTTGTTGCTGAGTTCTACCAAGTGTGTGTGTTAAACCCCATCAAAACCTGTCAGATGCGTAAGAACAATGTTCGTAAAACGAAGACAGATAAGGTCGACACATTTGTTATTGTTAAAACTCTTATGATGCAGGATGACCTAAGATTTATTACCTTCTTTGATCTCGATATGATGGATCTTAAAGCCTTGGGGCGCTTTCGGCAGAAAACCATTAAGCAACGCACCCGATTGAAAATCCAACTGACAACCTATGTTGATCAGGTATTCCCGGAGATTCAATACTTTTTCAAATCCGGTCTGCACCAGCACGCTGTCTATGCTTTGTTAAAAGAAGCACCTTCTCCTAAAGAGATTGCTTCTATGCATATGACTCATCTGGCAAATCTGCTCAAAGTGAACTCGCACGGACACTTTACCAAAGAGCTGGCCAAAGAATTAAGAGTTCTCGCACAGAAGTCTGTCGGTGCAAACGACAGCGCTATATCTATTCAGATAACTCAGACAATTCAACAAATCGAGTTACTGGATAGCCAATTAGAAAAGATTGAAGCTGAGATGACGGATATCATGAAATTCAACGATTCTGTCATCATGACCATTCCTGGTATCGGATATATCAATGGTGGAATGATTCTTGGTGAAATAGGTGATATTCACCGTTTCTCCAATCCTAACAAGCTGCTTGCTTTTGCCGGTTTGGATCCTTCTGTTTATCAGTCTGGTAACTTTCAGGCTAAGACAACAAGGATGTCCAAACGTGGCTCTCGTGTTTTACGATATGCCCTTGTAAATGCAGCTTGGAACGTTGTCAGAAACAACGCAACCTTCAAGGCTTATTATGATGCCAAGAGGGCTGAAGGCCGGTCTCACTACAATGCACTTGGGCACTGTGCCGGCAAGCTTGTCAGAGTCATCTGGAAGATGCTCACTGACGAAGTAGAATTTAACCTCGAATAAGAGGTCTGTATACCAATATCGATAGATTTTGAAAAAGCACCCTAAGGGAGCTCTATTAAAGTTACCCTTTTTTACCACCGATATGAAAAAGAAATTTTTTGCTAATTTATGCTTGACTTTTCATAGCTGGTCTCCTTCAAGTTTGAGTTTATCCAGCCTCAAAAACTAGAATCCATCTATTGTAAATCAAAGAGATTTTTTCATAGTCCTTTACATAATATCGTACATTTTTACGCCCTTTTCGAATAATGATGTGCCCTTCGGCTTCTAATTTTTCTTTCTGTGCCTCAACACCGTTTGGATATTTAGCGTTTAATTCTCCATTTGCCTTCAATGTTCTCCAATAAGGCGTTTCAACTTCAGAACGCTGGTAACTCGCCCATGCCGCAATAGAAACAAAAATTCCTGCTGTAATCGGTTCTGTAAAATCTGCACCACTCAACTCCGCAAAGTATTCTCGTATTTTCCCAACAGTAATCACTTTCCCATAAGGGATCTTTTTCATCACCCTGTCATAGTCAATGGGCGGAGCAAAATACATTTTACTTCCACCATATTTTTCAATACTTTTCTGGTCTGTAATAGTTTGAATTTTAGGCATATCCTTATTATCATGCAACATTGCATTAAAATCTTTTTTATCTTCGTTTGCCATTTCAGCCACCTCCTTGATTAAGTATAATCTATATGCCATTCCTATTCAATGAGACGGTTCGTAATATTTTTAGGAAATTCCAACTTTTTTATTTCTACAAACCAGAAATTTCGTGTTCTCAAGAGAATAATCTCATTACAGCAGTCATTATAAGTGCAATTATAACAGCCAATGCCGCTGAACCAGCTACCAAGAGAGCTTTTTGATATGGCCTTTTGCCTTCTTCTCTTGCTTTTTCAATTTCATCCAAACTCTTCCCGTCAGTAAATGCAACAATTTCTTTAAAAGTCTGAATATCATATTTCTTCTTATACTTTTCAATTCTGACAGCAAAATACATTCCTATTCCAAACAAACATAAATACAATGCCATTCCAAACCACTTCCATAACATTACAAGCGGTATAGGTACTATCAGCAAAGCAATAAATAATACGGTAAAAATAGTGCTATCCTTTTGAAATTTTGCATATTCCTGTGTGTCAATTTCTTTTTTCATTCTTTCTAAATCTCCTTTGACTAAATTATCAAGAGATACCTGAAAGACTTCACTCATAAGCACTAAACTTTTAATATCAGGATAATTTTTTTCATTTTCCCAATTTGATATAGTTTGTCTTGAAACATAAATTTTATCTGCCAACTCCTCTTGCGATAAATTTGCCTCTGTTCGATATTTTTTTATCTGCTTGCTAAGTTCCATCTTTGTCACCTCCTTCATAACCCACTTTAATCAAAAAAGAAATTTTGGTCTATCAAAATGCTTTTACATTGTCCATTTTAGCCGTGTCAAAAGTATTTTACAGTGCGTAAAATTCTGATTTCTCAGTTTCAAAAATTGGAAGTTACCGAGTTATGCTTTCAATTATTTCTTTTGCAACACTATCAATGCTCATGTTAGACGTATCTATTCTGCTTGCATCATAATAGTGATTACTTAAATACTGTGTTGCCTCTGACATATAGGTTACTGCCAAATCGATGTCTCGATTTTCTTGGTTATTTATGCGTTGATGTAGGATTTCTTTCTTGGCCATTAATATAAAATGGTGACTCTCAATATTTGCGAAGCCATCTATAAGTTTCTGATTGCAATAATCATTAATCAATGCAACTGGAATGACTAAACAGTCGCAACTTCCTTCTTGTATTATTTCTGTTATTTCATCGACGAGAGCATCAACCAAATATTTTTTAGCTTCTGGATATCTTTTCCCAAAATAGTCAGAAACTGAAGTTGGCTTATATTTTTCTTGCAATGCATCGAATTCAAGCAGAGACGCCTGTGGTATTTCCTCAACAATCGCAGCAGCAACAGCAGACTTTCCAATTCCAAAAGTACCATCTATCCAAATGATCTTCATATTCTTCTCCTGTAAACTCCGATTTTCTTAATTCAACAAACTAGAATTTGTATGTTTAGTTCAAAAACGAATATAAGAATAGCACAGCAGCTATCAGCAATATTGCCACACCTATCCAGTTTTTTCGTTTCACTTCACATTTCATATCGAACACCCACCCAATAACAAAGAAAAAAATGGAAAAAACGAGAAGTAAAAGACCTATTACAGAGCCATAATTAAACAATGGGTTTGGGTGTGCAACACCGGAGGCAATCACCAACAATAAAAGCCCCAATCCTACCAATCCGAGCCATATTGCAATTTTTGTCAGTCTATTCATTTTCCACTCCTCCATCAAATTCCGATTGAGATTTCACCTGTTTTAGGGAATTTAATAACTGTTATATTTTG